>ERZ809114.14-NODE-14-length-172354-cov-25.111092_pt1 | contig 172354 bp, 156 predicted proteins | sample MGYA00520519_ERZ809114 | MGnify/ENA primary metagenome ERZ809114 (study PRJEB31570, sample SAMEA3212991) | Homo sapiens | biome: human-gut; feature: human gut; material: fecal | place: Sweden | collected 2011 ...
CCTTACGGCGTTCAGCAAACACGGCCAGCACACCGGGAATATCCTGCACTTCACGACCGGTATACGCTTCAGCACTGCCGTGCCAGCGGTATTTACCGGTACAGAACGGAAAAAGACGGGATGCCGGATGCTGACGGTGAATGCGCATGGCTTCACCACGGGTGATAATTTTCATAATGGGATACCTCTGAAGACAGAAGATAAAAGTGAAAACAGGTGTGATGTGGTTGTGACGGTGACGGGTTAAAGCAGACCGTGTTCCGCAAAGGAGAAAACCTGGCTGCCACCGACTATCAGATGGTCCGGCACCCGGATATCCACCAGGGCCAGTGCCTGTACCAGACGTTCCGTAATAAGGCGGTCTGCCTTGCTGGGTGTGACTTCACCGGACGGGTGATTGTGTGCCAGCACCACGGCAGCGGCATTGTGATACAGGGCGCGTTTAATCACTTCCCGGGGATGGACTTCCGTGCGGTTGATGGTGCCGGTGAAGAGGGTTTCACCGGCAATCAGCTGATTCTGGTTGTTCAGATACAGCACCCGGAACTCTTCACGCTCCAGTCCCGCCATGTTCAGAATCAGCCATTCCCGTGCCGCACGGGTGGAGGTGAAGGCCACGCCGGGTTCATGAAGATGGCGGTCCAGGGTTTTCAGGGCCCGTTGAATGAGGCTGCGCTCGCCGGGCGTCATCGCTCCGGGCAGAAAGGAAAGCTGTTGCATTATGCTTCTCTCCATTCAGTCGATGATGCGCATAATGGCGCTGCATTCCGGATGCTGCAGGGCGTAATCCCGCAACCGGTAATAATGGACCGTCATGGCATAATTCTCCATACGACAGGCATGATGACTGTACGTCATCAGACAGGCGGCAATGCCGGCGGCTTCCGGGCTCATTTCAGCGCGGTTACCGTTCATGGCATTGAACAGTACCCATGTTTCGCCATCATCGTCATCCGGTTCGGGGGCCATAAATGCGCCACCATTGTTCAGGGTGTACAGATTCCAGATACCACCGCAGTAGTCTTCACACAGACGGTCCATCCAGCCGAAGACACGGGGCTCCAGGGTCACCCACTGTGGAATGAGGCCAAAGTGCTGCGGCCAGAAGCTGATGCGCTGTTCATCAGGGACGGGAGTGGCAACCAGTTGAGACTGGTTATTCCCTGATGCAGTAGTTACGGAAACAGAAGGTGTGGTGGAGCTATGCGAAAAGGTTGTCATGAGATGATTCCTTATAAAAAGTAAATGAATGGAAGAATGCCTGGGGACTGGTACAGACGTGAGTCAGGGCTGCACTTTCAGGGAAACAGCATCAGCGCATGCTCTCCAGCAGCGTTTCTGCCATCACCCACAATGCGCGATTGAGCTTAATGTCCGTGTCGATGCTGTGAATGGCACGGGTGTGGATACGTTTTCCTTTAGCGCTGCGGCCGGAAATCCCGCCTTTCAGCATGTTCTCCTGGATGGTCTGATAAGCACTCCACAGGTCCTTACCGTAATCCTCCCGGCGTCGTGGCGTCAGAATGTCGGCGGTGGTGACGGGCTGATGTTCGTCACCATAACGGTAAGTCAGTGCCGCCTGTGCCAGCGCCTGGCGTGCCGGTGGCGGCAGGACCAGCGACTGCATGGCATCACGCTTCTCCTCTATCCGGTCAAACACGCCCACCACCTCGTAAGCCCCTTCGATAACTTTCTCCACTACATTTCCCCGGTGTGGAACACGCACTTCCCCCAGAGACTGACCACAGACGCATCCGTTCTGGCAGACGAACCTGAAGTAACCCGGCAGCATCTGGTAGCTGGAGGTACCGTCATGGGAGTTCAGCAGGATGATTTCAGGGACATGTTGTCCGTTTATCTCCCCGTCACGGCGCAGACGCAGCATGTGTTTGGTGTATCCCCGGCGGCCCGGGTCGCGCACGCGGGTCTGGCAGGCGAAGAAGGGCTGAAAGCCCTCCCGCTGCAGGCTTTCCAGTACGGTGATGGTGGGAATGTACGCATAGCGTTCACTGCGGGAGGTATGCCGGTCTTCCCCAAAAATACTGGGCACATAGTGCATCAGTTCTTCATGTGTCAGCGGGCGGTCACGGCGTATCTGGTTTACATGACCAAAACGACTTGCTAATCGCATTATTTGCTCCTTATGAATGAGTTAGCGGTATAAATGAAAAAGCCTCGTCTCCCGGAGAAGACGCGGCCTGACAGATGAAATGAATGACGTTTATTGTCTGAGAAGCCCTCCACTGGTGAGCTGCGTATTTTCATGGAAGGAGATCACCCAATATCCCCATCGGGATCGGGTAATAACCGGCCAAACTGTGATCAATTCAGATGCCATTTGGCAGTAAAAGGGTCTTCGGGCAATAAACGTGATGTACAACCCGGCATATCTGTTGATCCCTGAAAGTAAAAGGCCCCGGTCATAATGACCGGGGCCTGAAGGGGAGTGCCCTGATTATCAGAAAGTCACATTCAGCGTGGCCTGACCGTTATAGCCTTCAGCGCTGCTGCCGCTGACGCTGTGAGCATAACCGGCCTGAACGCCCAGGGTGATATTTTCCCGGACACGGGCTTCCAGTCCGGCCTGCAGGTCCAGTGATGTGCCATTCTGTGAGGGTGAGAACGTCATGTTACTGCCGGCTGCGGCTGTACCCATGCTCATGTCACCCCGGGAGCTGAAGGTGCGGATAACAGAAGGCTGTACCCACCAGTTCACCGGCAATTCACTCACACTGTGTTTTGCACTGTCGCGCAGGGTGTCACGGGATGAGGTGCCTTTACCAAAGTTCATATCGTTGTGGCTGCCCAGACGGAAGCCGGCACGCACATGTTGTGCACTGCCATGCCCGAACTTCACATAACCGGCGTTATCCTGGCCGTCATCCAGGGAGAGCCCCTGCCAGGTGTACTGCAGTTGTGGCTCCAGCATCAGATTGTCAGTGATACTGAAGGGCAGACCGGTTTCCAGTGAGCCCAGCCAGCCCCAGCCCCGGGCGCGGAAGTCGTTATTGTCCGATGACGCTTTCATGCTGTGGCGGGTTCCCTGGGCCACAATGTCAGCCCACAGGCCGGAGGATGTGTGTACCAGATTCAGATATCCGCCCAGACTGCCGGCATCATCCCGGACCGTGCCGGCGCGGGAGCCGTCATCATCCTTAACATCAACGGAAGAATGGCCTGCAGCACCATACACCCCTGTCGTCAGAGACATACCGGCAACCTCTGTTCTCAGCAGGTCACCCTCCAGACGGACGAAGCCATAGCTGCCGCTGCTTTCCGGCGTGGCCCCACGGGCAATACCACCGTTGTTATCGTGCCCGAGATGACCGCCCTGAATGCTGAGACGGACGCTGTTATTTTCACCGCTTACACCGGTCTGATGGCTGCGGGAGCCTGCCAGAATCCGGTCATAGTCCATTGCCTGTGTCAGCATGGAGGCATACAGGGGGACTTCAGCACGATAAGCATTTTCACTGCGCAGGTACCAGTCTTCATCGCTGTCACGGTTCAGGGTGTAGTTAAAGGCGCCGGCCTGAAGCGGGCGACTCAGGGCAAACGCACCTTCTTCTGTGGTGGCACCATTCTGTGCATCCACAACCCGGATACCCTGTCCGGAGGTTGCCACCCCGAGGTTACTGTTTCCGACATTTGTAAACGCAAGCCAGGTTTTGCCGGTTGCCTGGCCACCATTAATCACCAGCTGGTCAGAGGCATTGCTGCCATCAAGGCGAACACGCATATTGATGGTGCCCCCCTGACCGGTGAGGTTACTGGTGGTCAGTTTATGGAACGTTACCGGGGAGGCGCCTTTTGCAACAGCACGGCTCAGCGCGGCATCCGGTGTCGTCTGATTATCAAAGCGAATCTCTCCTGCGTTAACAATATCGCCGGTACTAACCACATCACCATTCAGTACCATGCTGGCGCCTTTACTGAGCTGTGTTCTGCCACTCAGACTTCCCCCGGCAGCCAGCATCAGTGTTCCACGATGTCCGACAGTGGTGTTGCTGGCCAGTCCTCCGGCATTAACCGTAAAGCTGCCGCCATTTTCCAGCAGCAGGCCGCTGGCCTGACCAGAGATACCATCAATACTGAACTTACCGCTGGCATTGGTCCCCTCAACAGTGGCACCACTGTCTGCAATCAGGGCACCACCGGATGTCATGGTGACATCTGTTGCCTTACCACCGGCAGATACGGCCAGGGTACCGCCGTCATCCACCCGTGTTTTCTGCGCTGAATGGCCCTCCAGTACATCCAGGCGACCGCCATTTTCCAGAACGACGTTATCTGCCATGCCATTTCCCACGAAGAAATTCCCCAGACGGTTTGTGCCGGTGACAGTTGCAGCAGTACTGGTAACCAGTGCACCGCCCGTGTTCTGGGTGACTGCAGTGGCTTCCCCGCCGGCATGTACCCTCAGTTCACCGTTCTGATTTATGGTGGTGTTACCGACAGCACCACCTGCCTTAACAACCTGCCAGCCCCCCTCGTTAATTACCGTGTTCAGCGCAAGTCCGTCCTTGTGCACATACTGGTAACCGCCATTCAGTGTGGTATTCAGGGCCCTTCCGTGTACCGACTGGTCACCACCTGCGTAAATGAGAGTGTCACGGGCTATCCCGGAAAATAAGATAATCTGCCGTCCATTTTTGTTGATGGTGGTGGATTCTGCTGTTCCCTGGACCTTCTGACCCGTGTACGAGTTGTCAGAATCCGGGCCGCCTTCTGCGCCGGTGTTGATGATGGTTCCTGTTGCCAGCCCGCCACTTTTAACGCTCTGGTAACCGTCGCGGTTGATAATTGTACCGGTGGCAACCCCGCCCTCATGAACCCACTGCTCGCCTCTGTTATTCAGCGTGGTGTTCACCGCCAGTCCGTTCAGGCTCTGCCCCCCGCCGTCACGGATAACCGTATCACTGGCTGTTCCCCCCTCCAGCACGACCTGACGACCATTTGTGGTAACAGTGGTGTTTCCGGCTATCCCGCCATTCTGTATCCATTGCCCACCGGTGTTTTCTTCACTGTCCGGCCCCAGTTCCAGCCCGGTACTGATGGTCATTCCGTTGGCCGTACCGAAGACAATCTGGTTGTCATGATTTGTCAGTGTTCCGCCGTTCACGGTTTCCCCTGCCTGTACAACCGTGTCAGCAGCCAGTGCCGGGACTGATGTGACAGCAGCAAGAGACATCGCAACCGCCACACCGGCGCGTTTTCCCCGTGAGCGGGCCAGTTCGGAAGCCACCACCAGGGTGCCCGTAATGTGATTCCATACCAGCCTGTAGCTGGTGTTCAGATGTCGTTTCATCAGCTTTTCCTTACAGAGGGTGAATAAAAAAGCCGGTACCCACAAAAGTGGATACCGGCAGGTACAAAACAGAGTTATCGGGCACAGCGATACGCCCCGGGCGTAAACGCTCTCACCCTTCATCAGGCAGAGAAGTATCAGTCCGTTGTGTGCAATTCCGTTCTGCATGATGAAGAGATTCAGCTGCCTTTTCGCAGGCCATTAACCACTATAAACGATCGATAGTAACGATCGATACCTGTTTTATCGATCGTTTTATTCTATTAACAGCAGAGCAGTCACGCAAGAGAAACAGGAGGGGCATGAGGTGTTTGTGTCATGTTTTCAGTTGGTTAACGCAATGTAATCAGGCATTTCCCCTGGCAGAGTGTTCAGAAGAAAATCCAGTTCCATACAGCGCGGGCAACAGAGACCACCGAGTCACGGACGGCACGCAGAACCGTGCGTGCAACAGAGGCAATACAGACGCTCTCCGCCGTGTCAAATATCCGGTCCACCGCACCGGTAAACTGTTCACGGGCCTGAGACCGGACAGATTCCGTGCGCAGCTCGTCCTGCAGGCGGGTCATCAGGGGACTGGCGGCATGGTCGGGAAGTGCTGTCATGAGCGCACTGACCAGCGTATCCAGTTCCCAGCCGGTGCGGGCCGATACGGCAACAACCGGATGTACGGGCCGGAACAGACGGAATACCGCCTCCGTTTTCTCCCGAATATTCTGTGCCTGTACGGGAGAAGGCTGAATACCGGCCATATCCCATTCATGGCAGGGCTCCGTTTTGTCGGCCTGCGTCACCACAAACAGCACCCGCTGATGTCCCCGGTGCAGGATGTGTCGCCAGAAATACTCATCCACAGACAGGGCACGGTCATCGGCTTTAATCAGCCACAGTACCAGGTCAAGTTCAGGCAGAATGTCACGGTACAGGGCTTCATACTCTGCATCCCTGTCCCGGCTCTCGCCCACCCCGGGCAGGTCAGTGATAATCATGCTGTGACCGTGGCCACTCAGACGGAAGCGCCGCACTTCCCGGGTGCCGGCGTGAACATCACTGACCGGGGTGACCTCCCCCTGAAACAGTGCATTACAGAGTGAGGATTTACCGGCCCCGCTTTTACCCATAATGCCAATCACGGGTTCGTGACTGGTGAGTTTGCGCAGATGTTCCAGGATGTGACGGGAAAGTGAGTAAGGCAGGGAGGAGAGCGGTTTTTCAATTGCCTCAATGGCATCAGACGGATTCATACATGTATTCCCGGTGAAAAAAGACAAAACCCCGCGCACCGGAAAGATGGCAGGGGATTCACAACGATAATATCTGTCTGAAATTATTTAGGATGCAGGTATCTTCTGATAATCATACCTCCCGAATTTTGTTCTTAATAGTTGAGTAGTGGTATTTGGTTTCCCTGAGAGAATATAAAGGTGAATCATGCTGCACTGAGTTTGATTCTATTTGTACTGAGACAAGTATCTTCATGATTATAATCAAAAGTTGGGTGGATTGGTCTGGCGCTCATCATTTTTTCGAATAAACTCACTAATTATTGTAACCATCCCAAAGGAGATGATTTTATGTATAATTATGGTGAATCATATTCAGAATACGACATATCATTATCTGACGATGAAAACTATGACGATGACTATTATCGTGAACGCCCGTGTCCGGGGGAAGTTTTCGGCTATGATAATAGTGAGGATAATGATGAGGCGGCATCTGATTATGCACTAAAAATAAATGAAAACTCTGATTAATACGGGGGATAGTTGACAATAAGACAATTAATGACAGATATTAGTGAATAAATATAATCAGGCGCCCAATGCTTTATTTATTTTGGGGGGTAATGCTGCCAACTTACTGATTTAGTGTATGATGGTGATTTTAAGGTGCTTGCGTGGCTTCCATTTCCATCAGATGTCCTTCCTGCTCCGCTACTGAAGGCGTAGTGCGTAACGGCAAAAGCACTGCCGGACATCAGCGCTATCTCTGCTCTCATTGCCGTAAAACATGGCAACTACAGTTCACTTACACCGCCTCTCAACCCGGTACGCACCAGAAAATCATTGATATGGCCATGAATGGCGTTGGATGCCGGGCAACCGCCCGCATTATGGGCGTTGGCCTCAACACGATTTTCCGCCACTTAAAAAACTCAGGCCGCAGTCGGTAACCTCGCGCATACAGCCGGGCAGTGACGTCATCGTCTGCGCGGAAATGGACGAACAGTGGGGCTATGTCGGGGCTAAATCGCGCCAGCGCTGGCTGTTTTACGCGTATGACAGGCTCCGGAAGACGGTTGTTGCGCACGTATTCGGTGAACGCACTCTGGCCACACTGGAGCGTCTTCTGAGCCTGCTGTCGGCCTTTGAGGTCGTGGTATGGATGACGGATGGCTGGCCGCTGTATGAATCCCGCCTGAAGGGAAAGCTGCACGTAATCAGCAAGCGTTACACTCAGCGCATTGAGCGGCATAACCTGAATCTGAGACAACATCTGGCAAGGCTGGGACGGAAGTCACTGTCGTTCTCAAAATCGGTGGAGCTGCATGACAAAGTCATCGGGCATTATCTGAACATAAAACACTATCAGTAAGTTGGAGTCATTACCATTTTGGGGCGTCTGATTAAAATGAGCTGGCCCCCTGAAACACCAGACAGTAGATGTATCTTAAGATAAGAGGTAGGCTTGGATATATGTCTAACACTAGTTCTAATTTTGAGGTGGCTGGAGTTTTGTTAGGGAAAGAGGTGCGTAAACGTAAAACACCTCAGGAAAAAATCGCAATTATTCAACAGACTATGGAGCCAGGTATGACGGTGTCCCACGTGGCGCGTTTGCATGGAATTCAGCCAAGTCTGTTGTTTAAGTGGAAGAAACAATACCAGGAAGGAAGTCTCACTGCTGTGGCTGCCGGTGAAGACGTTGTTCCTGCTTCTGAACTGGCCACTGCAATAAAGCAGATTAATCAGCTTCAGCGTTTACTGGGCAAGAAAACCATGGAAGTTGAGATCCTCAAAGAAGCGGTGGAGTATGCGCAATCGCGAAAATGGATAGCGCATGTGCCCTTGTTACCTTCGGACAAGGAATAGCCCCGGTAAGCCGTGTTCTGGGCGTGTCACGTGCGCAGTTAACATTACGGATGAAGGCATCTGATAACAAGCCAGATAAACGGCGTCCGAGGCGCGATGAGGCAGCGGATGCAGAAATCTTATCGCGCATCCTGGATATCATTGGCGATATGCTAGGATACGGGTATCGCCGTGTCTGGGCGATACTCAGGCGGCAGTCCCGAAATGAAGGACTACCGTTCGTGAATGCAAAGCGCGTTTACCGGATAATGAGCGAAAATAGCCTGTTGTTGTTACATGACAAACCATCACGATCGCAGCGGGAACATAAAGGCCGAATATCGGTGAAGGAAAGCGACCAGCGTTGGTGTTCCGATGGCTTTGAGTTCGGTTGCGATGATGGCGAAAAACTGCGTGTTACGTTCGTCATGGACTGTTGCGATCGTGAAGCCATAGACTGGGCAGCAAGCACGGGAGGTTATGGCAAGGCTACAGTGCAGGATGTCATGTTAGGAGCGATAGAAAAACGTTTTGGCGATAAAGGACCGGAACGGCCAATCCAGTGGCTGACAGATAACGGTTCAGCGTACAGAGCGCATGAAACACGGCAGTTCACCAGAGAGTTGAATCTGGAGCCCTGCACAACGACAATTAGCAGCACTCAGAGTAATGGAATGGCAGAAAGGTTCGTGAAAATGATGAAGGAAGACTACATCGCGTTCATGCCGAAACCGAATGTAAGAACGGCATTGCATAATCTTGCAGTGGCGATCGAGCATTACAATGAAAACCATCCGCACAGTGCGTTGGGTTATCGCTCTCCGCGAGAATATCGACGTCAGCGGGTAACGTTAACTTAAGATACAACCCCTGTCTGGAAATAAGGGGGCAAGAACAGGCGCCTGATTAAAATTTGAGGTAATATATGATAATTTTCATCAAAATAGTATTTATATATTAACTGAGCTGGTTACAAAAACGATATATTTTTTATCCGCTACTGATATTAATTGAAGCGTTGAGCATGTTTTCCATCATCATCTATAGTAAACTACTATAGCCCCATCGATATATCAGCATGACGCATTGATATTTATCCACCGCCTGCGTCCAGTCATCAGATTTAACCAACTATAACACCAGCTCGAGATGTGGCAATTGCAGACGATCATCGCGATATATTCCATATCACGATTCTCACTTCCACCAACACAGTGCCGATATACTATGGTCATAAAGCGTTCGTCGGCTTTGTAAACGAAAGCACAGCTGTTCACAGGAACTCTGCAAGACCGGCGAAACCTTCCCAGCAAACAGGAATACATAGACAGGGGCTCCCGGCTCCAGTTTTTCCCATAATGCCACTCACCGACCCATAGTCGGTTAGCGAGTGAATGTTTTTCAGGATTGTCTCAGACCGTTGTGTGGATAGAGTGTTGATACCTTCTTGTTTACTCATCTATTTTTCCGAACAAAAAACAACAACGGCTGACCTGCTGATTAGCCGTTATAGTCAGTGTGCTTGAGAAATGATATATATGAAATTATTAGGAATTATGTCAGCAGCAATAATTACCTTCAGTCCATAAGAACCCATTGAGTTTTGTAGAGTTGCAATGCAAAATGCATTACATTTACAGGCTCTGGCATTGAGGGCTTCACTGATGGTTCGCCTTAAAGATGAAACATTTTCTATACGTACATCTGTCGGTATTAAACAACTTCTTCGCTAGGCTGCTGATCGTGAGTGCCACTCTGTCGCCTCAATGCTTAAAACTTTGGTTATAAATGATGCGAAAGTACACAGACTAACGCCGACTCACTCTAAAATATAACACTACTAAGTATCTCACTTTTAGTACCTCATTTCACACAAACAGATGCTTGGTCAAGTAAAAAGTGAGACTGAGGCGAGGAATCCACCAATGAGTACAACCGAAAATCAAATTGAGCAGGATCTTATTGCCCGACTGACTGAACTAAAATACACACTGCGGCCCGACATTCGCGATCGTGCATCACTCGAAAAAAACTTTAGGGAAAAGTTTGAAACTCTCAATAAGGTGCATCTGACCGATAACGAGTTTCAGCGTCTGCTTGATGCTGTTATTACTCCTGATGTGTATAATGCAGCTCAGACACTACGCAATATCAACAGCTTCGAGCGTGATGATGGTACACCACTGAACTACAGTCTGGTTAATATTCGCGACTGGTGCAAGAACGATTTTGAGGTAGTAAATCAGTTACGCATCAACACCGATAACAGCCATCACCGCTATGATGTGATGCTTCTTATAAACGGTGTACCAGTTGTGCAGATCGAGCTTAAAGCACTGTCTGTTAGTCCACGTCGTGCTATGCAGCAAATCGTGGATTACAAAACTGATCCTGGCAATGGCTACGGTAAGACACTGTTGTGTTTTATCCAACTCTTCATCGTCAGCAATCGTACTGATACTTGGTACTTCGCGAACAATAATGCACGACATTTCAGTTTTAATGCCGATGAGCGATTCCTGCCAGTCTACCAGTTCGCTAGTGAAGATAACAAAAAGATTACCCAGCTAGAAATTTTCGCCGACAAATTCTTAGCCAAGTGTACTTTAGCGCAAATGATCAGTCGTTATATGGTTCTGGTTGCCAGCGAACAGAAGTTATTAATGATGCGCCCGTACCAAATTTATGCGGTCAAGGCTATCGTCGATTGCATTCATCAGAATTGCGGAAACGGCTATATCTGGCATACCACAGGTTCAGGCAAAACATTGACTTCGTTCAAAGCGTCCACTTTGCTCAAGGATAATCCTGACATTGAAAAATGCCTTTTTGTGGTGGATCGTAAAGATCTGGATCGCCAAACTCGGGAAGAGTTTAACCGTTTTCAGGAAGGGTGTGTAGAAGAGAACACGAATACTGAAACGCTGGTGCGCCGACTTTTATCTGACGACTATGCCGATAAGGTTATTGTCACAACTATCCAAAAGTTGGGGCTGGCGCTGGACGGCACAAATAAACGTAACTACAAAGAGCGTCTGGAGCCATTACGAGACGCCCGTATGGCATTTATCTTTGATGAATGCCATCGCTCTCAATTTGGCGAAAATCACAAAGCTATAAAAGAATTTTTCCCTAATGCCCAGCTTTTTGGCTTCACGGGAACACCTATCTTCGAGCAAAATGCCAACTACCAGCAAATCGAAGGTCAACAAGCTAGCCTGCGTACCACCGACGACTTATTCGAACGCTGTTTGCATCAGTACACCATCACTCATGCTATCGAAGATCGCAACGTCTTACGCTTTCACATAGACTATTTCAAACCGGAAGGAAAGAACCCACCTAAGCCCGGCGAAGGCATCGCTAAATCTAAGGTTATCGAAACCATTCTTTCTAAACACGATTCTGCGACCAATGGACGCAAATTTAATGCTATACTGGCAACTGCCAGCATTAACGATGCCATCGAATATTTTGAGTTATTTAACAGCATTCAGACAAAAAATGCAGAACAAAATACTGAATTTCGACCATTGAACGTAGCATGTGTTTTTTCCCCACCTTCTGAAGGAAACAAAGATGTTCAGCAGATACAGGAAGATCTGCCTCAGGAAAAAGAAGATAACCAACAAGACCCGGAAGGCAAGAAAGTTGCACTCACCCGTATCATTGCTGACTACAATACGCGTTTCAAGACCAATCACCGCATAAGTGAATTTGACTCTTACTATCAGGACGTACAAAAGCGTATCAAGGATCAACAGTACCCCAATACTGACTTATCTGCTGCACAAAAAATTGACATCACCATCGTAGTGGACATGCTGCTTACGGGATTTGACTCCAAGTACCTCAATACACTGTACGTGGACAAAAATCTCAAACACCATAGTTTAATTCAGGCATTTTCGCGAACTAATCGCGTTCTCAACGATACGAAACCCTACGGTAACATTCTCGATTTTCGTCAACAACAAAAGTCGGTGGAAGGGGCCATTGCACTCTTTTCCGGTGAAAAAATTAATAACCCACGTGAAATTTGGCTGGTAGATTCTGCTCCTAAAGTCATTGAGAATCTGCAAACAGCCACACAGAAACTGGCTGACTTTATGCTATCACAGGGACTGGCTAATGCACCGGAAGAAGTCGCTAACCTTAAAGGCGATGTTGCCAGAGCGCAATTCGTTAACCTCTTCAAAGATGTTCAGAGATTTAAAACTCAGCTCGATCAGTATACCGATCTATCTGAAGAGCAAAGACAGCAGATCGAAAGGATCGTGCCAGCAGATCAATTACTGGGATTTAAGGGCGTGTATCTGGAAACAGCTAGACGCCTAAAGGAACAACAGGACAAAGACCAAACACTACCAGAAGTACAACAACTCGATTTTGAGTTTGTACTTTTTGCCTCTGCGGTTATTGATTACGACTTTATCATGGGCCTTATTGCTAATCTGACTCAGCAGAAACCAGGTAAGCTCACCCTAAATCGCGAAGAACTCATTGGCCTGATCCAGTCCGATGCCAAGTTTATCGACGAACGCGAAGATATTGCTGCGTACATCCGTGGTCTGCCAGTAAATGAAGCATTAAACGAAAAACAGATTCGAACAGGCTTTGAACACTTCAAGGCAGAAAAGAAGGCGAAAGAACTCTCTGAGATCGCCGCCAGACATGACCTTGCACCAGATGCCCTGCAAGTTTTTGTTGATGAAATTCTACGTCGTCGTATCTTTGACGGTGAACGCCTTTCCGAATTAATGGCTCCGCTGAATCTGGGCTGGAAAACACGTACACAGAAAGAGCTGGCGCTTATGGATGAACTGACACCGTTGCTACACAAACTGGCACAAGGGCGTGAGATCACGGGACTATCAGCCTATGAGGAAGGGAAATAATGACAGTCATTTTTTCTAATAACCTGCACTGGAGGAGTAAAAATTTGAATTCGCATATCATCGCGAACAACAAATTCATGTTCGTGGAAGTTAATACTCATGCGAGACAAAAATACCAGCAAAAACAGATATGGTCACAGATGCTCTCAACTAGTGACATAATGCCTCAGGAGCAAGCGGTATGAGTGGAAACAATAAACATATGGTGGTACCACAATTGCGTTTCCCAGAGTTTAGAAATGCAGCAGAATGGGCTACCTATAATTTAGGCCAACTATCAAAAATTGTAACTGAGAAAGTGGGAGATAATGATTGTATTCCATATACAATCACATCTGGAGTTGGTCTTATCAGCCAACAGGAAAAACTGGGTAGAACTATTGCGGGCAATTCTTTAAAAAATTATATACTCCTACAACATAACGATTTTGCTTACAATAAGAGTGCAACAAAAGCATACCCGCAAGGATATATTGCATGTTACTTAGGACATGAACGTGCTGCTGTTCCCAACAGTATATTCACTTGTTTTCGCCCTAATCTAAACTTAGTCATACCTGCTTTTTTGAATAATTTTTTTATTGCTAACTTACATGGAAAATGGCTAAAAAATCGCATTGCTGTTGGCGCACGTGCTAATGGCGCACTGCAAGTCAATAATGATGATTTAATGAAAGTTTCTGTACCATTACCAACTGGTTCACAGTCGCTTTCCGAACAAAAAAAAATTGCCGACTGCCTGTCTTCGCTGGATGACCTGCTCACACTTGAAGTTCAGAAATTGAATGTATTGAAGAAATATAAAAAGGGTCTGTTGCAGCAACTTTTTCCTCGTACAGGAGAAAGTTTGCCACGGATGCGTTTTCCTGAATTTCTGAGTAGAGGTGCATGGTTTCCAAAATCTATTGGTAACTCATGTCAGACATTTAGTGGTGGTACTCCCAGTTCAACAAATAAAACCTATTATGGAGGTGAAATCCCATTCATTAGATCAGCCGAGATCCAAAAATACAAAACGGAACTCTATTTAACTAAAAAAGGGTTGGAGAACTCGACTGCAAAAATGGTTAAGAAAGGTGATGTTCTTGTCGCGTTATATGGTGCTAATAGTGGAGATGTTTCGCTTTCTAAAATAAATGGTGCAATTAATCAAGCGATTCTTTGCTTAAGGCATGAATCAAATAATGCATTTTTATATCAATATTTGATACATAAAAAAGAATGGATTATAACCACCTTTCTTCAAGGAGGACAGGGAAACCTTTCTGGAGAAATAATCAAATCTATCAAGATTTTCTTTCCTCAACCAGTTGAGCAACAAAAGATTGCTGATTTTCTCTTGGTTTTAGATGATAAAATTGATGCTCAAACAAAAAAAATTGACATTATAAGAAAACACAAAAAAGGCCTTATGCAACAACTTTTCCCCGTAGTTAGTGAGATGACGACATGAAATCGAAGCATATTTTTGCGGATCTCTCAGTGTTGGCCGCCCATTTACGCGATAAACTAGAGACGATGAAAACCATTCTGCTTTATGCCTATAACGGTACAGGGAAAACTCGATTATCAATGGCGTTTAAAGACGCAGGTAAAAAAACAACTCATCGCCCCTTTTCGGTAGGCCAGTCGCTTACAATTACCGAAACGGTTGGCGATACCTTATATTTCAACGCATTCACCGAAGATCTATTCCATTGGAATAACGATCTGGAAGGTGACGAAGATCGACGCTTGCTGCTCAACAGAGATTCGCGATTTTTTCAAGGATTATTTGAACTGGAAATGGACAACCGTATACGCCCGTTATTGCAGCGTTATGCAGACTTCGACTTTCGAATTGATACAGAAGAATGGGCGATACGCTTCTCACGAACTGTAGACGGTCAATTCATTGATAACATAAAGGTTTCACGAGGAGAAGAAAATATCTTCATTTGGTGTTTCTTTTTAGCTATCGTACAATTAGCACTTGATGGTGCAGATGCTTACCAGTGGGTAAAATATGTCTACATCGACGATCCTATATCTTCATTGGATGAGCATAACGCTATCACAGTTGGCAGTCATCTGGCGCAACTATTGAACAAAGCAGATAACCCATTGAAGGTTATGATCTCGTCTCATCATCCATTATTCTTCAATGTCATGCACAATGAACTTGATGCTCGTAAATCCAGAAAGGTCGCAGCATACTTTTTATCAAGATCCCGGGTTGATGGAAGTTATTCCCTAACTTATACAGGCGCGACACCATTCTTTCATCATGTTGCGATACTAACTGAGTTGTATAAGGCGGAGCAATCAGGTGAATTATATACCTACCATTTCAATATGTTACGTTCAGTTCTGGAAAAATCAGCTAGCTTCCATGGCTTCTCAAATTTCTCAGCCTGCATTGCGCAGGATGCTGATGACCCTGAAAGGATTTTACATTCGAGGCTCATCAATATTTTGAGCCATGGAAACTATTCGCTTTTCGAGCCTCAACCTATGCTCGAAGAAAATAAAACTTATTTCAGAAAGATTTTGCATGATTTTCTGAAACGCTATCCATTTAATCCTGATTTATTTCCTCAACAGATTGAGGAAAGTGAAGAGAAACTATGACTGAGTTTGACAAACAAAAACTGGGCAAAACGCTCTGGAACATAGCTGATCAATTACGCGGTGCTATGAATGCTGATGATTTTCGCGATTATATGCTAGCATTTTTGTTCCTGCGATATCTATCGGATAATTACGAAGCAGCTGCTCAAAAAGAGCTAGGAGTAGACTACCCCAAACAAAAAGAGGGGAAACGTCAACCACCATTAACTCTGTGGTATGAACAAAATGAGCAGGACATTTCTGAGTTTGAGAAATTAATGCGCCGTAAAGTGCATTACGTAATCGAACCTCAGTACCTTTGGACAAGCATTGCCGAAATGGCGCGGACTCAACATGTGAAACTGCTTAATACATTACAGGCAGGCTTTAAGTACATTGAGGAAGAATCTTTCGCCAGTGTCTTTCGAGGGTTGTTCTCAGAAATCAATCTTGCCTCAGAAAAACTTGGCAAAACATACGGTGAGAGAAATGACCGCCTTTGCAAGATAATCAAAGAAATTGCTGATGGGTTGAAACAGTTCTCTACCAACAGTGACACATTGGGGGATGCATACGAATATTTAATCGGTCAGTTTGCAGCTGGCTCAGGTAAAAAAGCCGGTGAGTTCTACACACCTCAACATATTTCAGATATCTTATCTGCCATTGTTACGCTGGATAGCCAAGAACCCGCCACTGGGCAGCGTTCACACATAGACAGCGTGTTTGATTTTGCCTGTGGGTCAGGCTCATTGCTCCTAAATATTCGCAAGCGCATGGGGCAGCACGGTATTGGAAAAATATACGGTCAAGAGAAAAATATCACCACCTACAACCTTGCACGTATGAATATGCTTCTGCATGGAGTGAAAGATTCGGAATTTGATATTTTCCACGGAGATACCCTTCTTAACGATTGGGATATGTTACGCGAGACCAATCCGTCCAGAATGCCCAAATTCGACGCGGTTGTTGCCAATCCGCCATTCAGCTATCGCTGGGAACCTTCAGAAACATTAGCGGATGATGTGCGCTTTAAAAATTACGGTCTGGCACCTAAATCTGCTGCTGACTTCGCTTTCCTTTTACATGGATTCCATTTTTTAAAAGAAGATGGTGTAATGGCAATCATCCTGCCTCATGGTGTACTTTTCCGGAGCGGTACTGAAGCACGTATACGCACGAAATTGCTGAAGGATGGGCATATTGATACGATAATTGGTCTGCCTGCAAATCTGTTCTTCTCTACTGGTATTCCGGTATGTATTCTGGTGCTGAAAAAATGTAAAAAACCTGACGACATATTATTCATCAATGCAGCAGAACACTTTGATAAGGGTAAACGACAGAATCAGATTTCTTCTGATCATATAAAAAAAATTATTGATGCTTACAAGTTCCGCAAAGAGGAGCCACGCTACGCACGTCGCGTCAGCATGGAAGAGATTGAGAAAAATGATTTTAACTTAAACATCTCACGCTATGTGAGCACAGCTGAACCTGAAGAAGAAATCAATCTTACTGCAGTACATGCAGAGTTGGTTTCTCTGGATAATCAGATAAAATCAGCAACTCAAAAACATAACGAATTTCTAAAAGAGTTAGGTTTACCTCTTTTGCCATAATTCACATCATATTATTTTTATAAAAGAATGCCCTTGTTGCAACAAGGGCATCAAAACGTATTGATATTAAATAATGTTTTGGGAGAATCATTTTCACAAAAATGTTCAGTTCAGTAGCATGATGTATATTAAGGCGGCTGTAAATTAATAGGCATCTATCTGCGAGCGTGCCATCCGCCCGGTCGTTATGGGACGAAAGGCCTAGTCATTCGCCGATTCACTGATGGCCGGGAACCACGCGGCACAGATAATGAGCCTTCTGGAAACAGCAAAACGCAATGGTCTGGAGCCACATGCCTAGCTAACAGACGTTCTGACACGTCAGTCGGAATGACCGGAGGAACAACTGACAGAGTTGCTGCCTCCTGAGGGATTTACCTTCTCCAGGTAAGTAATACCTGTCGTCAGGTGTTCATATACCGGACTATAACCTGCAGTCGAGAGTTGAACGCCTGCAGCAACCACGCGGGCTGACAGCGAATCAGAACCTGAATCATCCGAGAGTTATTCCCGGGTCAGTACTTCATCACCTACCACCAATACCCGAGTCAGTACTTCGCAACCTATCCTTGAAGAACTGTCCTACAGCCAGCTTCGTGTCATAAGCGGGCTGTAGGTATAGAATAACTAATCAATCATTAGAGTGAGACTATTTTCAGCTTTGGTGAGGTGGGATGATGATTGCTTTAGAGTTTAATAGGACACTCCGGTCACTCCCTTCGTATCTGGATGTAAAGCCCCCTATTTTCTTCTCCAAGAAATCAAACCAACTTCTCCCTAGATTATCTATAAAATCAACAAATGAATCATCTACTCGATTGCTATATATAGGGCACCAGATTAATTTAGGTTCATTTGAACCTTCGATTTCTACATAGCGATTTAAGGTCATATATAAAAAGCAATCTATTGAGGAGTAGGAGTGAGTCAATGCATCGCACGCTAAAGCTTGAACTAGAAAAGGCGAAATCCCAGTAAAACCATCATTGATAAAAAATAAAACGCCGTTGGCGTTAGGAACATTAAAATATTTTTTTTGTTTCTTTGATTTGTTTGTTTGCTTTTTTTAAAATCCTAGTAATTCCCGGTCGGGCCAGTCTTATAAATTCAATCTTAAACCAATCTGGATAATAATCGCTCCCACCCATAAGCGAAGGTTTCCAATGTGGGCATTCATTTAGCAATTTTTCCATAATTTTTGAAAATTTTATTTTCGCACCTTCTTGATCAAGAAACTCAGTCTCAATCTCTTTTAGCTCTCCTATTATCTTATTGTCCATGAATGAATAGTCAGCATTTTCAAATGATGGATTTCCAGGTAAAACATCAGAAATGATACATCCCCCAAACTCTCGGACAAACGAATGAAAAGTTTTTTCAACTGGCAAAGGGGAATGCGGACCAATGTCCCAAAAATTTACAGCGTTGCTCATATCAACCTCTTGATTATTTTCTAACAATACTTAACTAAATAAAATTGGAATATAACCAATCTAAAATCATATCACTCGGTTGTGATAGACTCCGTTAATTGAGTTTTAATATAACCTGTCACCAGATTGAATTTCTGTCAATAAAGATCATTTTTTTGATTTCGCTCTCAAAAATATTTAAAAATTGCACTTGGATTTGAATGTATGGATCAATATATATATTAATAGCCTATCCTGAGTGGCCTTCTACAGTCCGCTTCTCGCTCGCAGCGGACCTGTCAGTGCTACAGGCGATCCACTCTATATTTTGTTTCGCGAGTTATATTTTTCGCGGTTGCATATTGAAAAAAGATGATCAGTACCTATTTCAAAATTTTCCGTGTTAATGGTTTTTCCATGTCAGGAGTCCCCTTACGTGAATGCTAAAAAAAGCTGATCATTCGAGTGGTCATTTTAACACAAGCCCTTATGTGAAAATTCTGGTCTGGATCCATGCAGCGGCTCATTGTGAGCTTTGCGAAACCAATCTGACACATGATTTTCGTATAGGTACGCCGATGAAATGGGGAGAAGTGGCCCACATTCTTCCTGCCAGCCCGAAAGGCCCAAGGGGTAACACCGGACACAGCGAAGAAGAGGCTCAGACACGGACGAATGACAGTGAGAATCTTATGCTGCTGTGCCCGGAATGCCATAACCGGATTGATCGTGACGGAGATAATTATCCCAAAGATGATCTTAGCGGACTTCACTCTTCCTGCCTTACCAGAATTCGCCTCGCTGCTTCCACTCCTAGGGAGGAACGCGCTATACCAGTTATCGTTCAAGGTCAGCATCATCAGACACTAGTTGCAATTCCGGCTCAACCCCTTCTTACCGCCATGTCCGCAGAAGGGCTGACGGCACAGGGGCATCCGATTACTGGTAAGCGTTAACGGAGTGCCGTATTGATACTTATTTATTGGTGAGTGCTACGTTCCATGGCAGGAGCTCGTCAACACGGTTGGAAGGCCATTCCGGCAGTACACTCAGGATATGGCGCAGATACGCTTCCGGATCTATACCGTTCAGTCGGCAGGTGCCGATCAGCCCGTACAACAGTGCTCCACGCTCGCCACCGTGATCGCTGCCGAAGAACACATAATTTTTCTTCCCGAGACAGACTGCACGAAGCGCTCTTTCTGCTGCATTATTATCTACCTCAGCCAGGCCATCATCACAGAAGTTGCACAACGCAGCTCAGTGCTTCCTGATATACCGGAACGCATCTCCCAGACGACATTTCTTCGATAACGTGTGTTCTTTTGTCAACGACGGATGAAAAGTGATCCACTTATATCTCCACCAACGGCCCAATATTGATCCACCGTTTTACTCAGGATTAGCTTCTGCTATAACCGTAAGCGCACCGTGAAGGACGTGGGGTAAAAATTAGTTTACAGATTGAGTGACATTCTAGGGCAACAACTCTTTCACGCGGTTGGCAGGCCAGGTGTTGATTACACTGATCACGTGGCGTAGCCACGTTTCCGGCTCGATTCCGTTAAGTTTGCAGCTACCGATCAGGCTGTACATCACTGCCGCACTCTCGCCTCCACCATCAGAGCCGAAGAACATGTAGTTACGCCGCCCCAGTGCAACTACCCGGAGGGCGTTTTCACACAGGTTATTGTCGATCTCCACCCAGCCATTGCGGCAGTATTCGTTCAGAGCGTCCCATTGCTTCAGCAGATAGGTGAACGCTTTCGCTGTATCCGAGTGGCGCGACAGCGTGCTCATCTGCCCCTGGAGCCACTCATACAACGACTGCATTAGCGGTACCGTTCTGGCTTTTCTGACCGCCAGTCGCTCTTCTGCCGGACTGCCGCGGATCTCAGCCTCGATAGCGTACAGTTCACCGATACGCTGCAGGGCTTCCGTGGTGATGTCAGTTGGCGCTCTTGCATGCACATCGTGGATTTTTCTCCGGGCATGGGCCATACAAGCCGCTTCGGTTACCTGACCGCTTTCGTAAAGAGCATTGTAACCCGCATATGCATCGGCCTGCAGGATACCTCTGTAGTCCGCCAGATGTTGCTGTAGGTGGATGCCTTTGCGGTCGGGAGAGTATGAGAACCACACCGCTGCCGGCATGGTCGAACCGGCGTTGCGATCGTCACGAACATAGACCCACAGCCGTCCGGTACGGGTTTTACCCTGACCCGGCTCCAGTACATTTACCGGCGTGTCATCGGCATGCACTTTACCCGGCATCAGCACATAGTGCTTCAGTTCATCATACAGCGGGCGAAGCTGCTCTCCCATGATGTCAACCCAGCGCCCCATCGTATTGCGGTGCAGCTCCACGCCCTGGCGGGCATAGATTTCCGACTGACGGTACAGCGGCAGATGCTCGGCGAACTTAGCCATGATTATGCGGGCCAGCAGAGCCGGACTGGCGTAACTGCGCTCGATGGTTTTTGGTGGCTGCGGAGCCTGAACTATACAGTCGCACCGGCTGCAGGCCAGTTTTGGGCGAACCGTTTCGATTACCCTGAACGCGGTGTTGATGATATCCAGTTGTTCAGAGATGCTTTCTCCCAGCGGTTTCAGTTTGCCGCTGCAGACGGGGCATTCGGTTTCTGCCGGGGAGATAACCTGCCTGTCACGGGGAAGTGTTGCCGGAAGTGCTTTGCGGACGGGAGAGTCTGATGTTTTCGGCGCTGTCTCTCCGGCCATTGAGGTGAGTTGCAACTGCGCCTCACCAAGCCTGTTCTGGAGCTCGGTTATACGCGTTTCTGCCCGTGCGATCTTCTTTTCTATCTTCTCGCGGCTTTTCTCGCTGCTGCGACCGAACAACATTCTCTGTAGTTTAGCGACCAGCGCTCTGAGTGAGCTGATCTCGCGGGCATAGCCGGTTATTTCACCAGACAGACGGACGATAACAGCCTGCTGTGCGATCAGCAGGGCCTTCAGTTGCTCGATGTCGTCGGGGAGTGTGTTGTTCATTCCCCTGTTTTATCACGGGTTATATCCGGATGCCAGGCCGTTCTGTCCGTTTGGGATGTTGCCACGCGATCCCCTCCAGTAGCATGGATAACTGAGCTGGCGTCAGGTGCACTTTCCCTTCCCGGGTTACCGGCCAGACGAAGCGGCCCCGTTCCAGGCGTTTGGCGAACAGGCATAACCCGTCACGATCGGCCCACAGTATTTTCACCATTTTGCCACTTCGGCCCCGGAAGACGAAGATATGCCCGGAGAACGGGTCATCCTTCAGGACGTTCTGAACTTTTGAGGCCAGGCCGTTAAAGCCATTTCGCATATCCGCAGCCTGAAGAGATAAAGGCGATAATAAAACAGACATCAGTGTCAGTGACAGCAAGGACGGACAGCGCCGGAATAAGCTTTGTTCCTCAGCCCTCTCGTTCCTGCAACATAATTTTCCAGTCAAACGAAAAACCTTTTATTCATGTCATACCAACAATCACCAGCCTCCTGACGATACCTCCCACCATGTTTTGCGATGGCACGCTACCGCCCTTCCGGTATTTACCCGCATCAACCAGTACCAGAATGCTGAGTGATAAATCTGCCAATTTTTAGCTGACTTAATTTTGATCATTATAGAATAATGATCTGAACTACAGCAATATGACAGATTTATCGATCGATATAACACAAATGAATAGTTCTTTATTCTGCCAAATATCGTAAAAACAGCACATTGCAAAATTTATAACCATGATTAATGAAAAACCGCAGGAAATTATTCCAGTGAATTCTTTTAATACAGCTAGTTATGTCAGAAAAGCTCGGCTTTTGATTCTGGTCATGGAAAATCACGATAAGCAACGATTCAGCATCATTTAAGTGATTTCTGGAAAACGGGAAGGATATGAAGGAAGAGCACAACAAAATGCAATGAAAGAAGAAGTGAGGGAATTTTTAGAAAAAAAAACAGGAATTTAATAAAACACATCAGGAGGCTGAGACTCCTGATTCAGCGATACAGAGATGATCATGGTGCGCTTGTCACCGTGACCAGTGTTGAGGAAATCTGGGTGGTGTTTATGCGGGACGGTTATCCGCATTACTGTCTTATATCACTGGCGCTGACAATATCCTTCCATGAAAATATACTTCTGATAAATGACCCCGGTTTAGTGGCAACCAAGTGCAAACACTAAAAGACTGCTCTGTTGATCGCTCAGGTAACAAGCTGAGTTCTGATGAATCCCCTAATGATTTTGGTAAAAATCATTAGGGGATTCATCAGTGCCAAACGTGTTTACCGGATCATGCGCCAGAATGCGCTGTTGCTTGAGCGAAAACCTGCTGTACCGCCATCGAAACGGGCACATACAGGCAGAGTGGCCGTGAAAGAAAGCAATCAGCGATGGTGCTCTGACGGGTTCGAGTTCTGCTGTGATAACGGAGAGAGACTGCGTGTCACGTTCGCGCTGGACTGCTGTGATCGTGAGGCACTGCACTGGGCGGTCACTACCGGCGGCTTCAACAGTGAAACAGTACAGGACGTCATGCTGGGAGCGGTGGAACGCCGCTTCGGCAACGAGCTTCCGGCGTCTCCAGTGGAGTGGCTGACGGATAATGGTTCATGCTACCGGGCTAATGAAACACGGCAGTTTGCCCGGATGTTGGGGCTTGAACCGAAGAGCACGGCGGTGCGGAGTCCGGAGAGTAACGGCATAGCAGAGAGCTTCGTGAAAACGATAAAGCGTGACTACATCAGTGTCATGCCCAAACCAGACGGGTTAACGGCAGCAAAGAACCTTGCAGAGGCGTTCGAGCATTATAACGAATGGCATCCGCATAGTGCACTGGGTTATCGCTCGCCACGGGAATATCTACGGCAGCAAGCCAGTAATGGGTTAAGTGATAACAGGTGTCTGGAAATATAGGGGCAAATCCATAAAGAATGTTGACTAGTCGTAAAATCCTACTTTATGCAAATATACGTAAAGTCTCTCTTTACTGCCATTAGCCATTTCAGTAGTACGCTCAGAATATGGCGCAGATACGCTTGCGGGTTGATACCATTCAGGCAGCAGGTCCGTTCACTACCGTAATCACTGCCGAAGAACACATTGATTGCCCCTCAATAATCCTGCCGTCAACGTCAAAATTGCTGGTCGGGCTCGACTTATTTAATTGTGTAAACAGGGCCTCTCAGCGAAAGGCCCTTATGCATCACCTGACGTTAAAAGTCACTACATCCAAGATGACGTTCAATGGCACCATGCGATTCAATGTAAGCCTGGGCCGTCTGTTCCAGTACACCAAGCTCAGCGTTGTATGTGTTAGCTGCATCAAATATTAACGACAGCACTTCAGGATACACAACCAGATGTGTAACTGAGTTATCTTCGTCCAATACTTTTCCCCACGCCTGCTCAATCAGATTTCTGAGAACCACCACCTCACGACTCTTACACCAGACATCGTTATTAAGTAGCAGTACCATAAGATAAGGAGTGGTATCGTTAGCCATGGCCTCCCTACTCCAGAGATAATATAAAGGGGTGGGCTCAACAGATTTATCTTTACGTCGCTTGCACTGCAAATATTCAGAAATTAGTCTATGCAGTTCACCAGTAAAATCAGCCATCAGAGAGGGAATTGCCTTATTCATACCTGGGCAAGGTATTAATTTAAATTGTAATAATTTAATTTTAGGATGTGTAGCTGCAGCCCGATACAGAGTTGCAAGGACACACTTTTGCCAGAGGACGTTACAGGAAAGCTTAATGTTTGATTCTGTATACATAATAAATCACCTTACAGTTACAATAGGTCAAAAACCGCTGTAGCCAAAGTTACGCTGGCCTGATGCTTTAGTGTCGAGCTTCGTCAGATAATCCAGACGTGCCAATAAGCGCTGATACTGCTCAGGGAAATCAGGATCGTTAATATCCAGGATGTAACGTCCATTAGCAGGGAAATGAACTAGTCCCTGGTGATCTTCCAGTTCTAACCCTAAGGCACTGTACCAGGCTCCGGTAATTAACCCTCTCAGGGTGTCAGAGCGCTCATAGTCTCCCAGGTGGTAATAGGCGTCTTTGTTAAAAAAAAGGCAGACGTGATAATGACATTTAAAGGACTGCGTATATTCTTTCGCCCAGATAATACAAACCGACGTTGCGTAGGTGCGTTTGCCTTGTTGTTTTTTACGGTGTTGATCTGCATTAATTTTCGCATTCAGCGAGTTACGGAAACGAGATATCTCTCCGGGACTCAGGTTAGGAAAACAGGTAATGGTATCCCCGTTGTCAATCACGGGAGGATAATGGAGATCCACCCGTATTGCCGTTATTCTGGGATGTTTCTGGAAGAGGTTATTCACCTGGTTTCTTATTTTTAACCCGTGAGCCTCATGGCATTCACCGTAAAGAGTTTCAATCGTAATCATGTTAATATTCCTTTTGCTTTCAGGGATAAGCTAATAGTTAACCTCCCCAATACACAACAGAAGCAGATATTAATATTCGTATCAGTAGTTCCCAGAGGGATATATAACCCTCTGGGCGTCAATTAAGAAAAACGCTACTGCCTATTGTTACATTAGAGAACAGGATGATGTTACACAGTTACATTAGAACGTTTTAAAACATTAAACAGAGTTATGATCTACACACAACTAATTATTTGGTATTAGAATACCATTAGCTCTATTAGTACATCATATCCATCATTACACATATACCAGATACTATACATCACAGATACAATATATATTACCTATCCAACACACATGTATTTATAACTCCAATGCCAATAGCTACAAGGACTATAAAATATTACTCTGCAGTTAGATCAACAATACCTTTATCCCAGTGTCTTTTTACAGTGGATAAACTGATGCTTAATTTTCTGGCTGTTTGTGACTGACTGAACCCCTGCAATTTCAACTGTCTGATATTTTTACTATGAATACTCCCTTCTTTCCTTCCTGGTTTTCTTTTAATTTTCCGGATACTGATGTCGGGAATTTTTCCTCTAATATCTGTAGGTAAAATCATCCCGGTGAGTACCACAGGAATATCATCACCATCCGGCAACTCTGATGACATAAAAAAGCAAATATTAATACCTTGTCTGATACTTAAAGATAAAACCTCCTGTATTTTTTCCGGCGTATTACCAAAACAAGTTAACGATTTAGTAATCAGAATATCACCCCTTTGCATATCCTGCGTCAGGAGTCGAACTAACCGTTTTCTGTCTGCCAGAGTATAATCCGGGCGACCCAATTCGCCTGTTAACTGCAATAGTGGTTCTTTAAAATATCTCTGAATCATGGATTTTAAGCGATTAAGTTTTGACCATTTTTCAGAGTCTATGTATGCAAAACTCGCCATAATGCCTCAAACTGGTGTCATGAATTAATTATTGAACCTGTTTTTTCCTGAGTCGCATTACTCTTTTCTAAGGGAGACTCTCCAGATACATCGGAAAAGTACTCGATAAAAGAGTTGGCCACTCCCGGGTAATGATTGCTCTCTTTAACCTCAGAAAGCGGTTTCTGTTCATCATTTACACCACGATTTCTGGGTTATGAATAAATCTACGCGGGCCATAATCATTCATCTTCAAATGGGTTAATAATAATAACATCTCCACCTGTTCTGGAACTTTGTGAAACTTCCTCTGTTCTCAGAACAGGCACTATTACAGCCTTATTATTGATATAAAAAATCGGAATATGAAAAGTACAAAATCCTGTACTACGAATCTGATGTCGCCTCACTGTTTCTTTCGTACCATACTCAATCAACTCATCTATCGGCAGGCAAACTGAATTGCAAAAGTCAAAAAAATAATCCCCAAAAACACTGGTTTTAATCAGAATGGTTTTATAAAACCCTCCTGCACGATTCAGGGTATGGGAAACTTTTCTGTTCGTGTAAATACAAATTGCCTTCTCAACTTTATAATATTCCAGCATTAAGGTCGCATTCTCTTTAATTCCCTTTTTCTCTGCAACTCCCATAGCATTTCTGGTGCTTTCATGAGGAAATATCTTTCTATCGAGAACATCATATTCATATTTGATATGCGATTTATAAATGCTATGAAAAAACTCTCCTTTTGTTATTTCAGGCTTTGTCCGTTGCACAAATGGTTCCTCATTAAAAAACTGACGTAGCTTATCCTCTATATCAGTTATAGCAGCAATATTTTCATTTATCCTGTTTAAAACAGGAGCCCCTAGCTTTAAACACTCTTTAATCGCTGCTGAAAATGAGCATTTTTTTAAATACTGATACTTTTTAATTACATCAGCTTCATATGTTTCTGCAAGAGAGAAAGAGACACGTTTCATCATGAAACTCCTTTTTAATTATAAAATTAAAATATAGAAATATATATTATTCTGATACTATAAGGTTAATACTGACTAATCCACCACAATAGATCACTTAATAACCATCCACAGGATTTCTTTCCAATAGTTTTACGTGGCGGGAATTTTCCTTCACGTTCCAGTTTCCAGGCTTGTGAACGAGAAATAGACGTAATGTTCTGACGTTCCTCTTCTCGTACCAGTCTGTCACAGGTGTATCCATAGATCTTCAAAATTGATAAACGGTTCTCATCTCTTAACGGCTTCCACATATTGCTCTCCTTATACATTCATGATTTTCAGATTGTATATGCATGTGAGCTGCTCAAATCACTACATCTATCTGTAGTGGTATGCTGCTGAACAGCACCAGCAACTCACGAGCAAAACAATACATTTGCACAACCAAGAAATCAAATTGCGAGAATTGATTTAATTAACTGACTTCTGATAACACAATAACAACAAAGAAAGTCACAATATAAAAATAATTCAAACAATACTTTTTAATATACAAAATAAAAACCAAAATCATAATCTTCGTAGGTTATTTTATGCAGACAAAAACAAAAAAAAATCTTGTTATGATCTATGATATCAAGAGGAGGGGTAGTGACCAAAAATTTTCCCCAGAAAAGCCCCCACAACATTAGTTTGAAAATGTGACGAAGTTCACAAAATTATCTTCTGGCGATAATAGAACTTGTAAGAGGGAGTTGATTTTTGCCAACTTGCTAAAGCTAAAGTGCAGACAAAAGATAATAATTGAATGAAAACGATACATATTTTCAGATGAAAGTGACGTGACTGTAGAGGGCTATAACCGTAAAATCATTTACGTCCTGAGCAATATGCAACAAAAGGGAATGCTCGTAAAAAAATCAGGAATAAACGCTAAGGATATCGTATTAGATTCAGCATCGTATAATGCCACTGCATAACTGATTCCCATTTCGTAGAGGCTGTTAACTCTGTATCAATGTCCTGACAAAGGACTGTATCAAGTTTCTCTACAGGAAACAGCTATGCAATAGACGGAAGAATTTAACATTATGGTAACTAAAAAGGTAAAAACAAACCACCCGTACTATCGTGTTTTATCTGGCACCTCCATGCCGTTTCCCCACATACATGAAGCTGTTTCCGAACAGTTGCTTCTACTCATTTTCAAAGCACGCAGATTGTATCTGGATCCAGAATATCGTCCCTGGTTTGATGAACAACATCGGATTCTCTCGGCATTACGCGCTAACACAAAACTACAAAATATTTTAGAGCAAAATAGAGAGGACTACTCCATAGATGAGACCGATAATCCACTATCTAAAGAGCTGTATGCTGCTTTTCAGGTTATGTGCCATTTATACAATGGTTTTGATAACAGACTCGTCAGCCTGAAAACCTGGGGAGATATGAACAGGGAACCAACAGCAAAATTTGTCGGCCAAAATAGTGGTGGCTGGAAAACACCTGAGATGGAAGAATTCGTCAGAAACGATTTGTTCAATATTCTGACAGATTGTAAAGCTCATTGCTCACCACTTCCCGCTCTGGTTCGACAAGGATATTGCCATCAGGATCTTTCTGTTGCGCACTCATGTACTAAAGAATTACTGGAACAACTGAACCGATACCATCAAATTGATGAATCAGCGATACTTGCCAGAACCCTTGGTTTGGCTATTAACAACTGCTATCACTCAAAAACAGAGATTCCTGAATGGCTTTCTCCTTTTGAAAATGAATACAAAAGTCCCTGGAATTGTGAGAAACCAGATACTAACGATGTGAGTAAACTTAGAAAACAATTGCTAACAATCGGGCGTACAGAATTCGTGGACAAAATGTTTTCGCTAGCCAACAAAAATGCAACAAAGATAATATATGATGGATACGTTAAACTTTATGCTCTGGAAATATATGAATGGTTAAATAAATTAGTGCAATATTTTAAAGGAAATGATTTTATTCGTTACACCTGGAAATTCACAACAATTATTTCCGATGAAAGTGACACGATTGAAAACACCACCGCATGGGAAAAAGACTATTGTCAAATCACTATACAGCGCGATGAACTTCTGAAACTGATTTATACCAATACCCTGCAGGATGCAGCAATGAATCTTGCTGGTTGCCTGCAACAGGCATACATAGAACCGTTAAAAAGGGAAATAAATTATCCAGGAATAAACATTGATGCAAAAGAGCGTGAAATTAGAAAATCTATTGAATTCAGGAGCGAACTGAATAACTTCACAAACATCATGAAACAACTGGAAACATTTGAAAAATGGTATAACGCCAATAAAATTCTGTTGGTAAGTAACAAAAAGAAACGTACAGAAAAGATTGACGTGAATATTCGTCTTGCAGGACTGAAAGGCTATGATCTGAATGAAGGTATACCTGATGGTCAGGGACGCAAAATTAAAGATGGTGTGAATGAACTCGTCAAGGCAGATGGCAGTCTACAACTTCCACAAGATATCAGTGACACTTCGCTTAACCGTTACCGTCAAGCAGTTCAACACATTATTAAGGATGAGATCGACACGTTGCTGATAGCACAGAGGGAAAAAAATAAAATAAATCCATATAGCGAAGATAGATACTCGATACGACCTTTATGGGGAAAATGTCTGGTCGAACAGTAACTCACTGAGAAAGGGGATAGCAGTTCGCTATCCCCAAGGGAGACTTTCCAGCAAGATCTCAAAAAACGAGACACTCGGCAAATTATGCGGCTTTACCATTAACAGATTCAGCCACAAGAACGACAGCGTGTCTGTTTCGCTCAGGATGTTCACTCCAGATTTCTGATTCCGGGATGCTTTTCCCGTCATAACTGATCCGTTCGCCATCAAACGGGTAATACCGTGCGGAATCAGTATCTAAAATAAACACCTTCAGATTCGTTGAACGACGCGCAATATGCTGCCAGAGAGCTTTACCTCCTTCATATTGCTCGTTATCACTTAATAGTACAACGCCCGCTTTTGTGACTATCGTTTCATAAACAAACGTTGCAAGACCAACATCACGTACAGCGCCATCGACAACAATCCCTTCAATCTGAGCAACATCCTGTTCTTCCCAGAATTTCTGGACAAACACGCCTTCAAGCCGGGGACGACGCTGAAGCTCCAGAGTGGCAACAACCTTATGGCGAACATCACCATCAATAACAGAAGGTGCAGCTTCGATTACCGCAGCAAACGGAGTCTTTGGATCCCAGATGATCTGGTAAAGCACGCCCTGAATAGTTACTCCATCCAGTATCGAAAAACGACGAGCTACAGTAGCAGGGGAGTAAGACATTGGAATTACAGCCATTTTTGAATCCCCTCTGAGTAATACCGGCACGAAAATTTACCTCAATAATTATAGTAAACAATACAAGAACCAAGTGCATCAACAATACCCATCAATTGTACACAATTCGTACATCGACCAGGAACTCCCTCACCTTCTGCCAAACAGATTGACAACATTATTGCCTGTTTGCTGTTGATAGTTATTAACCCGGTCCTCCCAGACCTCAAGTGCTCTGCGTTTTTCTGGCAAATAATCGTATCGATCATAATGTTTTGAACTGACATCGTTCAACGCATGATTTTGAATACGATCGCGGATTTCCTTACTGATCCCAGCTTCTCCCATTAACGTTTTACAGGTCCGACGTAAGTCACGTGCTGTAAAAATTTTAAAGTCAGGATTAAAAGCCCGGAAATACATGATAGCGCGAGCCAGACTGTCCGTACGAACCGGACGCTTACCATTAGTCGAAAGTGGAAAAATGTAAGGGCTGGATTTTTCTTTTGTTAACTCCTGCACACAGGATAATTCCTGTAATGCTGATTCAGTCAACGGTATCAAATGCTCTCGTTTATTTTTAGAGACATCAGCAGTCACCAGCAGCGTTTTTTGTTGAAAATCAACATCACACCACTGACTGGCGATCATTTCGAAGGGACGTTGCCCTCCGGTATAGATACAGAATCGGATCAAATGTTGCATCAATAATCCAACGTTGGTTGCTTCAGCAAAATGTTCCATTAGAAAACGCAACTCTTCAAGTGTCAGCCAGGTATCACCGACTTTTTCAGCAGATGACTGTTTCGGTATCACTGACACCGGATTTGCCTCCAGCCCAAAAGTAATCCCTGCACTTGTGTTCATCGGATCGTTATCTGCTTTCAGTCCATAGTTAAATGCAGCCATCAGGTAAGAACGGATCCGGTTAGAGTGAACCACAGCACCACGCTGAATGATCCCGGCCAGGATATGTTTAATCTGTCCGGAAGTCACATCTTTAGCTTTAGTTTCACGGGGGATCACTGTATAGCATTCATTTTCAAGGCGTTTCAGAACATCCTGCCATGTCCTCTTATTATCAATTTTCATTTTGTTAACATAACCATGAATCAATGCTTCAAATGAGCCCTGTGATTGATGGAGTTGTATCCGTTGCTGTTCTGCAAACTGTTGTCGTTCCAGTTCTGCCTGGGGATCCTTTCCTTCAATGAGCCAGGCACCATACTTTTTTGCCAGTTCATTCGCTGTGGCGAGTTTCATCTCAGGCCATATACCCAATTGAATGAATCTTTCTTTTTTCCCTTTTTCCACGTAATAGCGGAAATAGAAAATCTTGCTGCCAGAAGACTGAACTTTGACACCAAGTCGTCCAGTGCCACGTTGAGAGCTGTTGCTCCAGACATAGAACGATGTCTTTTTTGCTTTCAATGCTCGGATGGCTGTTTCAGTAAGATTGACGGCCATAGAACCTCTTTTCTAAACCAGTAACAATCAGAATAACTCGTGATTTTGGGTCAGGTAATGGGTCAGGTAACGATCGTACAATGAAGAAAAAACGGAACCAAGCGGAGACAGAGAAAATTACATAATTCATTGATTATAAACAACTAATAAAGCAATCACGAACAAACAAAAACAATATAGAACGAACTTGCCTCATGACTCATAATCGCTTGGTCGCTGGTTCAAGTCCAGCAGGGGCCACCAGATATAGCAAAGGCTGACGAGAAATCGTCAGCCTTTTTCTTTATATATATCAGTTACTTTGCGTGCCAGTAAGCCGCTGCACGTACCCGCTGTGGGTCATACTGTTCCGCTTCAAAGCGGCGGCTTAAATTCTTAACGACTTTGCCTTCGCCGGTTATCCAGATGAAGTAATCATCGGCAGGGATTTGCATCTGCGCCAGACGCGCATCTACCGCCTGCTCATCATGTGCCAGCCATTCGATATTAAAACCATCAAGGTGCGCGAGATAATCCTGACAGGCGTTATCCCGCACGCTAACCAGCGCACTAACTTGCGGTTTAACGGCAAGTTTGCTCAACGTTTCCAGGCGGCGGCGCAGTGCGGGCATTCCGGATTCATCGCAGACATACAGCTGATACGCGTAATCTTCCGGCACCACCAGCGAACCGCGCGGACCTGCCACCGTAAGTTTATCGCCCGGTTTCGCCTGCATCGCCCAGCCGCTGGCGACCCCACCGTCGTGAATAAAGAAATCGATCGCCAGTTCATGGCGTAGTTCGTCATATAGCGGCGTATAGTCACGCGACGGTGGGCGTGGTCCTTCCGGCCAGACGATGCCCTCTTCCGTTACCGTTGGCGGCACAAAGTGAGTGCCTGGTTGAGGAAAGAAGAGCTTGCTGTGATCGTCAAAGCCGCGCGACGTAAAACCGTCCAGCGCCTCGCCGCCGAGGACAATGCGCTGAAAACCGGCGCTGATGCGCTCAACGCGTAGCACAGTCAGTTCACGGAAGCGCAGATCATTGCGAACGCGCTGTGGGTAGCGGGGGGTGTTATTCATTGTTATCGCCTTCGTGATGGTAATCAGATATATCTAAATAATTTTCGTAAATGATAATGATTGTTAATCATGATAAATGCAAGCGATTTGTAGCACTGATATGTCTATAGTCTGATAAGACGTGCAACCTCTTATCAAGCATCATTGCTCAATGTCGGATGCGGCGTGAACGCCTTATCCGGCCTACATGTTGAGTAAACCTGCGTTTAAAAATCATTTTTGTACTTGCAGTAATGCTCATGTCAGATATAAATTAGATATATCTAATTAAGCAAAAGGAGGCTGATATGAGCCATCATCACGAAGGGTGTTGTAAACATGAAGGCCAGCCACGCCATGAGGGCTGCTGCAAAGGTGAGAAGTCAGAACACGAGCACTGCGGACACGGTCACCAGCATGAACACGGTCAATGCTGCGGTGGTCGCCACGGTCGCGGCGGCGGTCGTCGACAACGTTTCTTTGGTCACGGTGAATTGCGTCTGGTGATTCTGGATATTCTCTCGCGCGATGACAGCCACGGTTACGAGTTGATTAAAGCGATTGAAAATCTGACCCAGGGGAATTACACCCCAAGCCCGGGCGTCATCTACCCGACGCTGGATTTTCTGCAGGAGCAGTCGCTGATTACCATTCGCGAAGAGGAAGGTGGTAAGAAGCAGATTGCGCTGACCGAACAAGGCGCGCAGTGGCTGGAAGAAAACCGCGAACAGGTAGAGATGATTGAAGAACGCATCAAAGCGCGTTGCGTTGGCGCTGCGCTGCGCCAGAACCCGCAAATGAAGCGGGCGCTGGATAATTTTAAAGCGGTGCTGGATTTACGCGTCAACCAGAGCGATATCACTGATGCACAAATAAAAAAGATCATTGCGGTGATCGACCGCGCCGCTTTTGATATTACGCAACTGGATTAATCACCGATTGCCGGATCCGGCATACCGATTAATGCAGCACCGTCACCGCGTCTTCCAGTCGGCTGGCGCGGTGTTTCACCATCGCCGACACCTGCGCACTCTCTTCCACTAACTCGGCGTTTTTCTGGGTGATCAGGTTAAGCTCATCCACTGCACGGGTCAGGCTGGAAAGCCCATCGGCCTGTTCCAGCGTTGAATGGCTAATCTGAGCTATCAACTGGGTGACGTTTTTTACCTGTGCCACAATATCTTCCATCGTCCGTCCGGCGGCGTGTACCTGCTGCGAACCGGATTGCACCTTATCAGCACTGGCATCAATCAGCTTGCGAATATCGTTGGCAGCATTGGCGCTGCGGCTGGCTAAATGACGCACTTCCCCTGCCACCACTGCAAAACCTTTGCCTTGTTCGCCGGCTCGCGCCGCTTCCACCGCCGCATTCAGGGCCAGGATATTGGTCTGAAACGCAATATCGTTAATCAGCGAAGTAATGGTGCCAATGCGCTGGGTACTGTCGGCGATATCGTCCATTGTCTTGATCACCGTAGTCATCGCCTCCCCGCCCTGCACTGCCGCATTACTGGCGGTGATAGAAAGTTTATCGGCAGCCGACGCCGTGGCAGAGTTCTGTTTCACCGACGCCGCCATCTGGTTCATGGTCGCCACCGTTTGCTGAACGTTATCAACTGTCTGCTGGGTATGTTCGTTCAGTTCATCGGTGCCTTTCGCCAGCGTCTCACTGCCATTTCTGACACTGGACACCTGGCTTGAGACATCGTTAATTAGCCAACGGCACATCAGGCCAAGCTGCCCTACCGCGCGTAATGTCAGCCCCAGCTCATCGCTGCGATTCAGATGCTCAACACTATTACGCTCTCCGGTCGCCACCTTCAGTGCCTGACGGGCGACATTTTCTATCGGGCGGACAATCTGCCATTCAAAACAGGCGCTTGCCAACAATACCACTAACGCACAGAGGATATACGTCACCACCGGGGCAGCAACAAACCAAAGCATGACCGCCAGCAAGATAAACATCAGGGTCATCACGCCACGCGCCCGCCAGCGAAGCGGTAATGAAGGCAGTTTACCCAGCCAGCCTTTACGCACCACCAGGCCTTTATGAATACGCTTACTGGTACGTCCGGCGTTCAACGCTTTGTACAGCGGCTCCACCGCCGCGATCTCTTCATCCGTCGCCCGGGTACGAATCGACATATAGCCACTGATTTTTCCCTCGCGCACCATCGGTACCGCATTGGCCCGCACCCAATAATGGTCGCCATTTTTGCGGCGATTTTTCACGATGCCGCTCCAGGGCTCCCCTTTTTTCAGGGTGAACCACATATCCGCAAACGCCGCTTTTGGCATATCCGGGTGACGCACCATGTTGTGCGGCTGCCCCTGTAACTCTTGCAAGGTATAGCCGCTCACCTGCACAAAAGTGTCATTAGCATGAGTGATATAGCTTTGCAGATCGGTAGTGGACATCAGAGTGGTATCGTCCGCCAGCGGGGTATTTTGCTGGGTGACATACGGATGAGAAGACATGTTCGCGTCCTGTGCAGGTTATATGGTTGTTAACTTCTTGTCAGAGTTTATGTCGGCCCCGCTGCGGTTATCTTTAACTGATTAATTTGATTTAGATCGCAATTTGCGATTAAAGCATAAATCTAATCCCTTGATTTAAAATACTTTCACTCTGTTACTATACGAAAACGTTAATTATCTTGCCCAAAAATCAGGCAGTTAATGCCCTGAAAGCGTGCATTTGTGCAGCAATCGCCAAATCCATACCCGACAAAAACCGTGCAAAACAACAACAGATGTTAACAAATAGCATTAAATATTGCACAAATGATAACCACATTTGTGTTTATCCCGATTTTCGCGATCGCAGCCGGAGTGGCGCAATCCCTGCAATACTTAAATCGGTATCATGTGATACGCGAGCCTCCGGAGCATATTTTGAACAGGTTACCTTCGAGCGCATCGGCTTTAGCGTGCAGCGCCCACGCCCTGAATCTCATTGAAAAGCGAACGCTGGATCATGAGGAGATGAAAGCACTTAACCGAGAGGTGATTGAATACTTCAAAGAGCATGTCAATCCGGGGTTTTTAGAGTATCGCAAATCTGTTACCGCCGGCGGGGATTACGGAGCCGTAGAGTGGCAAGCGGGAGGTTTAAATACGCTTGTCGACACCCAGGGACAGGAGTTTATCGACTGCCTTGGAGGTTTTGGAATTTTCAACGTGGGGCACCGTAATCCAGTTGTGGTTTCCGCCGTACAGAATCAACTTGCGAAACAACCGTTACATAGCCAGGAGCTGCTCGATCCGTTACGGGCGATGCTGGCGAAAACCCTTGCGGCGCTAACGCCCGGTAAACTGAAATACAGCTTCTTCTGTAATAGCGGCACCGAGTCCGTTGAAGCAGCGCTGAAGCTGGCGAAGGCTTATCAGTCACCGCGCGGCAAGTTTACTTTTATTGCCACCAGCGGCGCGTTCCACGGTAAATCACTTGGCGCGCTGTCGGCCACGGCGAAATCGACCTTCCGCAAACCATTTATGCCGCTGCTGCCAGGGTTCCGTCATGTACCGTTTGGCAATATCGAAGCCATGCGCACGGCCCTTAGCGAGTGCAAAAAAACCGGTGATGATGTGGCTGCAGTGATCCTCGAACCGATTCAGGGCGAAGGTGGCGTCATTCTGCCGCCGCCAGGCTATCTCACCGCCGTGCGTAAGCTGTGCGATGAGTTCGGCGCACTGATGATCCTCGATGAAGTACAAACGGGCATGGGGCGCACGGGCAAGATGTTCGCCTGCGAGCATGAGAACGTACAGCCGGATATCCTCTGCCTTGCCAAAGCGCTCGGCGGTGGCGTGATGCCGATTGGCGCAACCATCGCCACTGAAGAGGTGTTCTCTGTCCTGTTCGACAACCCGTTCCTGCATACCACCACCTTTGGCGGCAACCCGCTGGCCTGTGCGGCGGCGCTGGCGACCATCAATGTGTTGCTGGAGCAGAACTTACCGGCTCAGGCTGAACAAAAAGGCGATATGTTGCTGGACGGTTTTCGTCAACTGGCGCGGGAATATCCCGATCTGGTACAGGAAGCGCGTGGTAAAGGGATGTTGATGGCGATTGAGTTTGTTGATAACGAAATCGGCTATAACTTTGCCAGCGAGATGTTCCGCCAGCGCGTACTGGTGGCCGGAACACTCAACAACGCTAAAACGATCCGCATTGAACCGCCACTGACACTGACCATTGAACAGTGTGAACTGGTGATCAAAGCGGCGCGTAAGGCGCTGGCGGCCATGCGAGTCAGTGTCGAAGAAGCGTAATATCAAATCGGATGGCGATTCGACGTCGCCATCCGATCTTTTTATACGATACGTACGCCCGCAGGCATCATCCGCTCCGGCGTTAACAGCACGCTTTCACTGCCGTCATCGGTTTCCGCACACAACAGCATGCATTCCGACGTTTCACCGCGCATTTTCGCTTTTTGCAGATTGCATAAGACCACCACTGTTTTTCCCATCAGCTCTTCTTCGCTGTAGTACGGCACCAGGCTGGTCACGGTTTGCAGCGTTTTTTCACCCACATCAACCTGTACGATGTACAGCTTGTCGGCGTTTTCATGGCGTTTCACTTCCACAATCTTTCCGACGCGCATTTCCAGACGTGCAAAATCAGCGTAAGCCACGGTTTCCATTGCTTCCTCCCTTCGAGTAAAATTTTACTAAACTATAGCAAAAGTTTTTCTCAATCCTGTAGGCTAAAAATAGAGAATGCAGCCGTGATCACATTTGTAAGCCGCTGTGTTACCGTTACAGCGTCAAAGAAACGCGCTTTATTTACTGAAAACAGGTGACCCGATAAGCACTTCCTCTACAATGGGGGCGCACATCAGGGAAAGTAAAAAAGGTAAACATGGCAACACTAAAAGACATCGCAATCGAAGCTGGCGTATCCCTGGCGACAGTATCCAGGGTCTTAAATGACGATCCGACATTGAATGTGAAAGAAGAGACGAAACATCGCATTCTCGAGATCGCCGAAAAGCTGGAGTACAAGACCAGTAGTGCCCGTAAACTCCAGACAGGTGCAGTCAACCAACACCATATTCTGGCTATCTACAGCTACCAACAGGAGCTGGAGATCAACGATCCTTACTATCTGGCGATCCGCCACGGCATTGAAACTCAGTGCGAAAAGCTGGCGATCGAACTGACCAACTGTTATGAACACAACGGCTTACCAGACATTAAAAACGTCACCGGTATTTTAATTGTCGGCAAACCCACGCCCGCCCTGCGCGCCGCTGCCAGCGCATTGACCGACAATATCTGTTTTATCGACTTTCACGAACCCGGCAGCGGTTACGATGCGGTGGATATCGATCTGGCACGCATCAGTAAAGAAATCATCGATTTCTATATCGATCAGGGTGTTAATCGTATTGGTTTTATTGGCGGCGAAGACTTGCCTGGCAAAGCGGATATTCGTGAGGTCGCCTTTGTGGAATATGGTCGTCTGAAACACGTGGTACGCGAAGAGGATATCTGGCGCGGCGGTTTTTCCAGTTCGTCGGGCTATGAACTGGCAAAACAGATGCTGGCGCAGGAAGACTACCCGAAGGCGTTGTTTGTCGCTTCTGATTCCATTGCTATCGGCGTACTGCGGGCAATTCATGAACGAGGCCTGAACATCCCACAGGATATTTCGCTTATCAGCGTGAACGACATCCCCACCGCGCGATTTACCTTTCCGCCGCTCTCAACCGTGCGCATCCATTCCGAGATGATGGGAAGTCAGGGCGTTAACCTGTTGTATGAAAAGGCTCGCGATGGTCGCGCGCTGCCGCTGTTAGTCTTCGTTCCCAGCAAATTAAAACTCCGCGGCACGACCCGCTAAATCCCCTTACACACTGTCCGGCAATCGTTTTTGCCGGACAGTGCTGCCGTTTATTTTCGTGATCCAGTTAAAGTAAATGCATTTACCTGCTACTTTTTAGTAAAAATTTTACTAAACTCCCCAGCAATTACACAAACTACCATCACCATGAATGGTTCCGATTTCTCTCTACCGGGAGGCCCTATGAATCGCTGGGAAAACATTCAGCTCACCCACGAAAACCGACTTGCGCCGCGTGCGTACTTTTTTTCATATGATTCTGTTGCGCAGGCGCGTACCTTTGCCCGCGAAACGAGCAGCCTGTTTCTGCCCTTAAGCGGTCAGTGGAATTTCCACTTTTTTGACCACCCGCTGCAAGTGCCAGAAGCCTTCACCTCTGAGTTAATGGCTGACTGGGGGCATATTACCGTCCCCGCCATGTGGCAAATGGAAGGTCACGGCAAACTGCAATATACCGACGAAGGTTTTCCGTTCCCCATCGATGTGCCGTTTGTTCCCAGCGATAACCCAACCGGTGCCTATCAACGTATTTTCACCCTCAGCGACGGCTGGCAGGGTAAACAGACGCTGATCAAATTTGACGGTGTCGAAACCTATTTTGAAGTCTACGTTAACGGTCAGTATGTGGGGTTCAGCAAAGGCAGTCGCCTGACCGCAGAGTTTGACATCAGCGCGATGGTTAAAACCGGCGACAACCTGTTGTGTGTGCGCGTGATGCAGTGGGCGGACTCTACCTACGTGGAAGACCAGGATATGTGGTGGTCGGCGGGGATTTTCCGCGATGTTTATCTGGTCGGTAAACAACTCACGCATATTAACGATTTCACCGTTCGTACCGACTTTGACGAAGCCTATTGCGATGCCACACTTTCCTGCGAAGTGGTGCTGGAAAATCTCGCCGCCTCCCCTGTCGTCACGACGCTGGAATATACCCTGTTTGATGGGGAACGCCTGGTGCACAGCAGCGCCATTGATCATTTGGCAATTGAAAAACTGACCAGCGCCAGCTTTGCTTTTACTGTCGAACAGCCCCAGCAATGGTCAGCAGAATCCCCTTATCTTTACCATCTGGTCATGACGCTGAAAGACGCCGACGGCAACGTTCTGGAAGTGGTACCACAACGCGTTGGCTTCCGTGATATCAAAGTGCGCGACGGTCTGTTCTGGATCAATAACCGTTATGTGATGCTGCACGGCGTCAACCGTCACGACAACGATCATCGCAAAGGCCGCGCCGTTGGGATGGATCGCGTCGAGAAAGATCTCCAGTTGATGAAGCAGCACAACATCAATTCCGTGCGTACCGCTCACTACCCGAACGATCCTCGTTTTTACGAACTGTGTGATATCTACGGCCTGTTTGTGATGGCGGAAACCGACGTCGAATCGCACGGCTTTGCTAACGTCGGCGATATCAGCCGCATTACCGACGATCCGCAGTGGGAAAACGTCTACGTCGAGCGCATTGTTCGCCATATTCACGCGCAGAAAAACCATCCGTCGATCATCATCTGGTCGCTGGGCAATGAATCCGGCTATGGCTGTAACATCCGCGCGATGTACCATGCGGCGAAGGCGCTGGATGACACGCGACTGGTGCATTACGAAGAAGATCGCGATGCTGAAGTGGTCGATATTATTTCCACCATGTACACCCGCGTGCCGCTGATGAATGAGTTTGGTGAATACCCGCATCCGAAGCCGCGCATCATCTGTGAATATGCTCATGCGATGGGGAACGGACCAGGTGGGCTGACGGAGTACCAGAACGTCTTCTACAAGCACGATTGCATTCAGGGACATTATGTCTGGGAATGGTGCGACCACGGGATCCAGGCGCAGGATGACAATGGCAACGTCTGGTATAAATTCGGCGGCGACTACGGCGACTATCCCAACAACTATAACTTCTGTCTTGATGGTTTGATCTATTCCGATCAGACGCCGGGACCAGGCCTGAAAGAGTACAAACAGGTTATTGCGCCGGTAAAAATCCACGCGCTGGATCTGACTCGCGGCGAGTTGAAAGTCGAAAATAAACTATGGTTTACCACGCTTGATGACTACACCCTGCACGCAGAGGTGCGCGCCGAAGGTGAAACACTCGCGACGCAGCAGATTAAACTGCGCGACGTTGCGCCGAACAGCGAAGCCCCCTTGCAGATCACGCTGCCGCAGCTGGACGCCCACGAAGCGTTCCTCAACATTACGGTTACCAAAGATTCCCGCACCCGCTACAGCGAAGCCGGGCATTCTATCGCCACTTATCAGTTCCCGCTGAAGGAAAACACCGCGCAGCCAGTGCCTTTCGCACCAAATAATGCGCGTCCGCTGACGCTGGAAGACGATCGTTTGAGCTGCACCGTTCGCGGCTACAACTTCGCGATCACCTTCTCAAAAATGAGTGGCAAACCGACATCCTGGCAGGTGAATGGCGAGTCGCTGCTGACCCGCGAGCCAAAGATCAACTTCTTCAAGCCAATGATCGACAACCACAAGCAGGAGTACGAAGGACTGTGGCAACCGAATCATTTGCAGATCATGCAGGAACATCTGCGCGACTTTGCCGTTGAGCAAAGTGATGATGAAGTGTTGATTATCAGCCGCACGGTTATTGCCCCACCGGTGTTTGACTTCGGGATGCGCTGTACCTACATCTGGCGCATCGCTGCCGATGGTCAGGTTAATGTGGCGCTTTCCGGCGAACGTTACGGCGACTATCCGCACATCATTCCGTGCATCGGTTTCACCATGGGAATTAACGGCGAATACGACCAGGTGGCGTATTACGGTCGTGGACCGGGCGAAAACTACGCCGACAGCCAGCAGGCTAACATCATTGATATCTGGCGCAGTACCGTCGATGCCATGTTCGAGAACTATCCCTTCCCGCAGAACAACGGCAACCGTCAGCATGTCCGCTGGACGGCACTGACTAATCGCCACGGCAACGGTCTGCTGGTGGTTCCGCAGCGCACCATTAACTTCAGCGCCTGGCGCTATACCCAGGAAAACATCCACGCTGCCCAGCACTGTAACGAGCTTCAGCGCAGTGATGACATCACTCTGAATCTCGACCACCAGCTGCTTGGCCTCGGCTCCAACTCCTGGGGCAGCGAGGTGCTGGACTCCTGGCGCGTCTGGTTCCGTGACTTCAGCTACGGCTTTACGTTGCTGCCGGTTTCTGGCGGAGAAGCTACCGCGCAAAGCCTGGCGTCGTATGAGTTTGGCGCAGGGTTCTTTTCCACGAATTTGCACAGCGAGAATAAGCAATGAGGATCATCGATAACTTAGAACAGTTCCGCCAGATTTACGCCTCTGGCAAGAAGTGGCAACGATGCGTTGAAGCGATTGAAAATATCGACAACATTCAGCCTGGCGTCGCCCACTCCATCGGTGACTCATTGACTTACCGCGTGGAGACGGACTCCGCGACCGATGCGCTATTTACCGGGCATCGACGCTATTTTGAAGTGCATTACTACCTGCAAGGGCAGCAAAAAATTGAATATGCGCCGAAAGAGACATTACAGGTAGTGGAATATTATCGTGATGAAACTGACCGTGAATATTTAAAAGGCTGCGGAGAAACCGTAGAGGTCCACGAAGGGCAAATCGTTATTTGCGATATCCATGAAGCGTATCGGTTTATCTGCAATAACGCGGTCAAAAAAGTGGTTCTCAAAGTCACCATCGAAGATGGTTATTTCCATAACAAATAACAACTACGGCGGCAAAAGGAGTTTGCCGCCACCGCTACCCTACTCATTTTCGGAGATGTGTTATGTCTGATACCAAACGTAATACAATCGGCAAATTCGGCTTGCTCTCGCTGACTTTTGCCGCCGTTTACAGCTTTAACAACGTTATCAATAATAATATTGAGCTTGGACTGGCCTCGGCACCGATGTTTTTCCTCGCGACGATTTTTTATTTTATTCCCTTCTGTCTGATCATTGCAGAATTTGTTTCGTTAAATAAAAACTCAGAAGCCGGTGTCTACGCGTGGGTAAAAAGTTCGCTGGGCGGACGTTGGGCATTTATTACTGCCTATACCTACTGGTTCGTAAACCTGTTCTTTTTCACCTCGCTGTTACCGCGCGTTATTGCTTATGCTTCGTATGCCTTCCTCGGCTACGAATATATTATGACGCCGGTTGCCACCACCATTATCAGTATGGTGCTGTTCGCCTTCTCCACATGGGTTTCCACCAACGGGGCGAAAATGCTGGGGCCAATCACCTCCGTCACTTCAACGCTGATGCTGCTGTTAACGCTCTCCTACATTTTACTGGCAGGTACGGCACTGGTTGGCGGCGTACAGCCTGCCGATCCGATCACCGTTGACGCGATGATCCCGAACTTCAACTGGGCGTTCCTCGGCGTGACCACCTGGATCTTTATGGCCGCAGGTGGCGCGGAGTCCGTCGCGGTGTACGTTAACGACGTCAAAGGCGGTTCGAAATCGTTCGTTAAAGTGATCATCCTCGCCGGGATTTTTATCGGCGTACTGTATTCCGTCTCCTCGGTGCTGATTAACGTCTTCGTCAGCAGCAAAGAGTTGAAATTTACTGGCGGATCGGTACAGGTATTCCACGGCATGGCGGCGTATTTTGGTCTACCGGAAGCACTGATGAATCGCTTTGTCGGTCTGGTGTCCTTTACCGCGATGTTCGGTTCCCTGCTGATGTGGACGGCAACGCCGGTGAAAATTTTCTTCTCCGAAATTCCGGAAGGCATCTTTGGTAAGAAAACCGTCGAACTGAACGAAAACGGCGTTCCGGCGCGCGCAGCGTGGATCCAGTTCCTGATCGTCATCCCGCTGATGATTATCCCGATGCTCGGTTCCAATACCGTGCAGGATCTGATGAATACCATTATTAATATGACCGCCGCAGCGTCCATGCTTCCGCCGTTATTCATCATGCTGGCTTACCTGAATTTACGTGCCAAATTAGATCACCTGCCGCGCGATTTCCGTATGGGCTCCCGACGCACCGGTATTATCGTTGTTTCAATGCTGATTGCGATATTTGCTGTAGGGTTTGTCGCTTCGACATTCCCGACTGGCGCGAATATTCTGACCATCATTTTTTATAACGTCGGCGGTATTGTTATCTTCCTCGGCTTTGCGTGGTGGAAATACAGTAAATATATAAAGGGATTAACGGCTGAAGAGCGCCATATTGAAGCGACGCCAGCCAGCAATGTTGATTAAGTAGAATAATAAAAAATGAGCAGGCATTTTCCCTCTTCCTGGATGGGGAGAGGGAAAATAGTTTCTGCCTTTATATTTTTATAATTACAACGATAAAAGGCTGTACTTTTTCTTTAGCTCATGGATTAACACAATGAAATTAATCACTGCACCATGCAGAGCATTACTTGCTCTGCCGTTTTGCTACGCCTTTTCTGCGGCCGCTGAAGAAGCACGTCCGGCAGAACATGACGACACAAAAACACCCGCAATTACCTCGACATCTTCTCCTTCATTTCGTTTTTACGGCGAATTAGGGGTTGGTGGGTATATGGATTTAGAGGGTGAGAATAAACATAAATACAGCGACGGCACCTATATTGAAGGTGGCCTGGAGATGAAGTACGGCTCCTGGTTCGGCCTGATTTACGGCGAAGGCTGGACCGTGCAGGCCGACCACGACGGTAATGCCTGGGTGCCTGACCATAGCTGGGGCGGTTTCGAAGGTGGGATTAACCGTTTCTATGGCGGTTATCGTACCAATGATGGCACCGAAATCATGCTCAGTCTGCGTCAGGATTCCTCGCTGGATGATCTGCAATGGTGGGGCGACTTCACCCCCGATCTGGGCTACGTCATTCCCAATACCCGCGACATTATGACCGCGCTGAAGGTGCAGAACTTAACCGGCAACTTTCGTTATAGCGTCACCGCCACACCAGCCGGACATCATGACGAAAGCAAAGCCTGGCTACATTTTGGCAAATACGATCGCTACGACGACAAATACACTTATCCGGCAATGATGAACGGTTACATCCAGTATGACCTTGCAGAAGGTATCACCTGGATGAACGGTCTGGAAATCACCGACGGCACAGGCCAACTCTATCTCACGGGCCTGCTTACCCCTAACTTTGCCGCTCGCGCCTGGCACCATACCGGACGCGCCGACGGGCTGGACGTACCGGGAAGTGAAAGCGGGATGATGGTGAGCGCCATGTATGAAGCGTTAAAAGGCGTTTATCTCTCCACCGCTTACACCTACGCCAAACATCGCCCTGACCACGCTGACGATGAAACCACCTCTTTCATGCAGTTTGGTATCTGGTACGAATACGGCGGCGGACGTTTCGCAACGGCTTTTGATAGCCGCTTCTACATGAAAAATGCCTCTCACGATCCCAGCGACCAACTCTTCCTGATGCAATATTTTTACTGGTAATAAGGACAGTAATCTCATGAAAATAAAAACTATTTTAACGCCAGTAGCCTGTGCTCTGCTGATAAGTTTTTCCGCCCATGCCGCTAACGCCGACAATTATAAAAACGTGATTAACCGTACTGGCGCGCCGCAGTACATGAAGGATTACGATTACGACGATCACCAGCGTTTTAATCCGTTTTTCGATCTCGGAGCCTGGCATGGTCATCTGTTGCCAGACGGCCCTAACACCATGGGCGGTTTTCCAGGCGTTGCGCTGCTGACGGAAGAGTACATCAACTTTATGGCCAGCAATTTCGACCGCCTGACCGTCTGGCAGGACGGCAAGAAAGTCGACTTCACGCTGGAGGCATACAGTATTCCCGGCGCGCTGGTGCAAAAACTGACAGCAAAAGATGTACAGGTCGAAATGATTCTGCGCTTCGCCACACCGCGCACGTCACTACTGGAAACCAAAATCACCAGCGATAAACCGCTGGATCTGGTGTGGGATGGCGAACTGCTGGAAAAACTGGAAGCGAAAGAAGGGAAACCGCTTTCCGATAAAACCATTGCTGGCGAGTACCCTGACTATCAGCGCAAAATCAGCGCCACCCGTGATGGCCTGAAAGTCACCTTTGGCAAAGTGCGCGCCACCTGGGATCTGCTGACCTCCGGTGAATCAGAATATCAGGTGCATAAATCCCTGCCAGTGCAGACTGAAATCAACGGCAATCGCTTTACCAGTAAGGCGCATATCAATGGGTCGACCACGCTCTATACCACCTATTCCCATCTGCTGACCGCTCAGGAAGTTAGCAAAGAGGAAATGCAGATCCGCGATATTCTGGCGCGTCCGGCGTTTTATCTCACCGCCTCGCAGCAACGCTGGGAAGAGTATCTGAAGAAAGGGTTAACCAATCCGGATGCGACGCCGGAACAGACGCGCGTCGCGGTGAAAGCCATCGAAACACTCAACGGTAACTGGCGATCGCCGGGCGGTGCGGTGAAATATAACACCGTCACACCGTCGGTGACCGGGCGCTGGTTCTCCGGCAATCAGACCTGGCCGTGGGATACCTGGAAACAGGCGTTTGCGATGGCGCATTTCAATCCGGACATCGCCAAAGAGAATATCCGCGCGGTCTTCTCCTGGCAGATCCAGCCCGGCGACCGCGTGCGTCCGCAGGATGTGGGCTTTGTCCCCGACCTGATAGCGTGGAACCTTAGCCCCGAGCGTGGCGGCGATGGCGGCAACTGGAACGAACGTAATACCAAACCCAGCCTTGCCGCCTGGTCGGTGATGGAAGTGTACAACGTCACCCAGGATAAAACCTGGCTGGCAGAGATGTACCCGAAACTGGTGGTCTATCACGACTGGTGGTTACGTAACCGCGATCATAACGGCAACGGCGTGCCGGAATATGGCGCGACCCGCGATAAAGCCCATAACACCAAGAGCGGCGAGATGCTGTTTACGGTGAAAAAAGGCGATAAAGAAGAGACGCTGTCTGGGCTGAACAACTACGCCCGCGTGGTGGAGAAAGGCCAGTACGACAGTCTGGAAATCCCGGCACAAGTTGCTGCGTCGTGGGAATCAGGTCGTGATGACGCCGCCGTCTTTGGGTTTATCGACAAGGAACAGCTGGATAAATATGTCGCTAACGGCGGCAAACGTAGCGACTGGACGGTGAAATTCGCCGAAAACCGCAGTCAGGACGGAACGTTGCTGGGCTACTCGCTATTGCAGGAGTCGGTGGATCAAGCCAGCTATATGTACAGCGATAACCATTATCTGGCGGAGATGGCAACCATCCTCGGTAAACCGGAAGAGGCCAAACGCTATCGCCAGTTGGCGCAGCAGCTCGCGGACTACATCAACACCTGTATGTTCGACCCGACTACACAGTTCTACTATGACGTGCGCATTGAAGATAAACCGCTGGCGAACGGCTGTGCGGGCAAACCGATTGTTGAGCGCGGTAAAGGGCCAGAAGGCTGGTCGCCGCTGTTTAACGGTGCGGCAACGCAGGCCAACGCCGACGCGGTGGTGAAGGTGATGCTCGATCCTAAAGAGTTCAACACCTTTGTTCCGCTGGGAACGGCGGCGTTAACCAACCCGGCTTTTGGCGCTGATATCTACTGGCGCGGGCGCGTATGGGTAGATCAGTTCTGGTTTGGTCTGAAAGGAATGGAGCGTTACGGTTATCGCGATGATGCCCTGAAACTGGCGGATACGTTCTTCCAGCATGCCAAAGGGTTAACCGCCGATGGCCCAATTCAGGAGAATTACAACCCGCTGACTGGCGCACAGCAAGGCGCACCAAATTTCTCCTGGAGTGCCGCGCATTTGTATATGTTGTATAACGATTTTTTCCGTAAGCAGTAATTTTTCCCGATGCCGGACGACTGTATTACCGCCGTCCGGCATGACGAACGGGCGTATTCTTTTTGAATCCCATCACAAACCCCGCACTCCCCTTTTCCCTTTTCTCCGGCGACGGCTAAATTAGAACTCATCCGACCACATAACAATTATTTTACATACTGGACAATTTTATGAGCTTCCCGTCGCTGTTCGCCCCGCTGGATTTAGGTTTTACCACGTTAAAAAACCGCGTGTTGATGGGTTCAATGCACACCGGGCTGGAGGAATACCCGGACGGCGCTGAACGGCTGGCAGCGTTTTATGCCGAACGCGCCCGTCACGGCGTGGCGTTGATTGTCAGCGGCGGTATCGCACCAGATTTAACAGGCGTTGGCATGGAAGGCGGTGCAATGCTCAATGACGCCAACCAGATCCCACACCATCGCACCATTACCGAAGCCGTACATCAGGAAGGCGGCAAAATTGCCTTACAAATTTTGCATACCGGGCGCTACAGCTACCAACCGCATCTGGTCGCCCCCTCCGCATTGCAGGCCCCCATCAACCGTTTCGTTCCTCACGAACTCACCCATGAAGAGATCCTGCAACTGATCGACGATTTCGCCCGCTGCGCACAACTGGCACGGGAGGCCGGATACGACGGTGTAGAGGTGATGGGTTCCGAAGGGTATTTGATCAACGAATTTCTGACGCTGCGCACCAATCAGCGCAGTGACCAGTGGGGCGGCGATTACCGCAACCGGATGCGGTTTGCCGTCGAAGTAGTGCGTGCGGTGCGCGAGCGCGTCGGCAACGACTTCATTATTATCTACCGACTGTCGATGCTCGACCTGGTCGAAGGCGGCGGTACTTTTGCCGAAACGGTAGAACTGGCGCAGGCCATTGAAGCGGCGGGCGCAACCATTATCAACACTGGAATAGGCTGGCATGAAGCGCGGATTCCGACCATCGCCACGCCCGTGCCGCGCGGCGCATTTAGCTGGGTCACACGCAAACTGAAAGGCCACGTTTCGCTGCCGCTGGTGACCACCAACCGGATTAACGATCCGCAGGTTGCCGACGATATTCTCTCGCGCGGTGATGCCGATATGGTATCGATGGCGCGACCGTTTCTTGCTGATGCGGAGCTGCTGTCAAAAGCGCAATCGGGGCGAGCCGATGAGATCAACACTTGTATTGGCTGCAATCAGGCCTGTCTCGATCAGATCTTTGTCGGCAAGGTCACCTCGTGTCTGGTGAATCCTCGCGCCTGCCACGAAACCAAAATGCCGATCCTTCCCGCCGTGCAGAAAAAAAATCTGGCGGTGGTCGGCGCAGGTCCGGCGGGGCTGGCGTTTGCCATCAATGCGGCGGCGCGTGGTCATCAGGTAACGTTGTTTGATGCACATAGCGAGATCGGCGGGCAGTTTAATATCGCCAAACAGATCCCCGGCAAAGAGGAATTTTACGAAACATTGCGCTACTACCGCCGGATGATCGAAGTGACTGGCGTGACACTGAAACTTAATCACACCGTGACCGCAGATCAGTTAAAGGCGTTCGATGAAACGATCCTCGCCAGTGGGATCGTACCGCGCATTCCGCCCATCGACGGGATCGATCATCCGAAGGTGTTGAGTTATCTCGACGTACTGCGCGACAAAGCGCCGGTAGGCAACAAAGTTGCCATCATCGGTTGTGGCGGGATTGGTTTTGATACGGCGATGTTTTTAAGTCAGCCGGGTGAGTCCACCAGCCAGAACATTGCCGAGTTCTGTAATGAGTGGGGAATCGACAGTAGCCTGCAACAGGGTGGTGGGTTAAGCCCGCAAGGCATGCAGCTCCCCCGTAGCCCGCGACAGATTGTGATGCTTCAACGCAAAGCCAGCAAACCAGGACAAGGGTTAGGCAAAACCACCGGCTGGATCCATCGCACCACCCTGCTCTCACGCGGTGTGAAAATGATCCCAGGCGTAAGTTACCAGAAGATCGACGATGACGGGCTGCATGTAGTGATCAACGGCGAACCGCAAATTTTGGCGGTAGATCATGTGGTGATCTGCGCGGGGCAGGAGCCAAACCGCACGCTGGCGCAACCGCTCATTGATAGCGGGAAAACCGTGCATTTAATTGGCGGCTGCGATGTGGCTATGGAGCTGGACGCACGACGGGCAATTGCTCAGGGAACACGGCTGGCGCTGGAGATTTAAATTGTGCATTGAAGTGCCGGATGCGACACATCCGGCACGTCGCGTTAATCAATAAACAAGGCGGGAGAAATGCCGAATCGCGCTGCCAGTTTTTTAGCGTGTTCCAGCGTTAATTTCCTCTTCCCGCTCAAAACGCGTGACACCATAGATTTACTGCCAATTTCCGGCAGATCGGAAAGGGTTAAACCATATTGATCCATAAGGGTACGAATCACGGCTATACCGCCAGGCATGGCTTGAGCCATGGCATTAAATTCAGCAAATTCGGGCGCTGATTCTTCCCACGCGGTTATTTTGGCACACACCAGATCCAGCAAGGGATTTTCAGGATCGTTGAGCAGCAGATGATCTACCAGTTCCAGCGCCTGGGTGTATTGTTCCTCGTTCTGAATACCCGCCAGAAAAGGTGCCACAGCAGTTAGCTTTTCTCCTGCTTGCAAGATGTCGGCAATCGCAATCATTTTTTCCCCTTTGAAATATCCCTTAGCAATGGTGTTCCCCAGAGCCACCAACTCCGTTTTATGTTGCGGGTATTTTTCCGCAGCATCTTTCAATGCTTTTTGAGTTATCAGGTGCATTCTTCATCACGTCCGTTGACAGATTGGCAACGAATGAATTTATCTGTGTGACGGAAGAATAAACGTAGAAAAATGCTAAACAAGAGAATGTAGAGGATGGTGACAGGGATTTTTTGTTTTATGGAAGCGCGATTCCAGAACTGGGCAGACATTGCCGGATGCGACGCTTGCCGCGTCTTATCCGACCTGGGGGTAATGTGCTGAACGTATGCCAGATAAGGCGTTTACGCCTTATCTGGCAGGTAGCTGCCAATCTTACCGACGACGCCCCAGCTTCACTGCTTTCAGCACCACAAATTTATTATTCGTGGCGATGGTGGTGCAGTTGCCGAAAATTTTCTTCAGTTTGTGGAAGTAATCCAGGTGACGGTTGGCAACGATATACAGCTCGCCGTTAATTTTCAGGCAGCGGCGGGCGTGGTGGAACATCTCCCAGGCGACGTTATCGGTCAGCGCATGTTGCTGATGAAACGGCGGGTTGCAGAGCACAGCATTAAAACGGAAAGGCTCCACGCCGGAGAGCGCGTTGTTGATCATAAACTCGCAGCGATCCAACGCCTCTGGCATGTTGGTTTCAACGTTTAAACGGCTGGAAGCAACCGCCATCGGCGATTCATCGACAAACACCACTTTCGCCTGCGGGTTTTTATCAAGCAGCGTCAGACCAATAACGCCATTACCACAACCGAGATCGACAATCTCACCTTCGAGATTCTCTGGCAGATGCTGCATAAAGAAGCGCGCGCCAATATCCAGCCCGGTGCGGGAGAAGACATTCGCATGGTTGTGGATAGTCCAGTCAGTACCTTCCAGCTTCCAGCTAACGGTCTGCGGCGCATCGGCCAGCGGCGGCTCGTTGAAAGTACAGTTAATTAAGCGTGCCTTCTTCCATGCCAGCGTGGTGGTGGTCGGGCCGAGCACTTTTTCGAACAGTTCCAGCGTGGAAGTGTGGATGTCACGGGCTTTGGCACCGGCAATAATACGTGTATCCGGCGTGACCACTTTGCGCAGCGCTCGCAGTTGTTGTTCCAGCAACGCCAGTGTTTTCGGTACTTTGATCAGTACCACGCCCGGCTGTTGCGGGTAGTCGGCGGTGCTGTCGAGAAACTTCACGCTCGACTCATCAATCCCGTTGAGGCGTAAATTCTCGCGCGTCGCCAGTTCGCTGATGTATGAGTCGCCAATGCTGTATGGCTTATGTTCCGCCAGCGCACAACTTAACGCACCAAAGGCATCATTCAGGATCAACACCGGGCCGCGGATTTCTGTGTCGTCCAACTGTTGCAGCAAATATTCATCCGCCGCTTCCCACGCCTGTAGCGGGTTAACGTCATCCGTCGCCGGAAAACGTTGTAGTGTCAGTGAACGGAAACCGTTGTCTAAGTGGCTCATCGGCCCTCCTGAATGATAAAATTTCGACGTTGCCCCTGAAAAGGGTGCGTGAGTATACCCTTTTTCTCTTTTTCGTGGGCGGTTATGAGCAATCTTACTTATCTTCAGGGTTATCCCGAGCAGCTACTTTCCCAGGTGCGCACGCTGATTAACGAGCAGCGACTGGGCGATGTGCTGGCAAAACGCTATCCGGGAACGCACGACTACGCCACCGATAAGGCGCTGTGGCAATATACCCAGGATCTGAAAAATCAGTTTCTGCGCAATGCCCCGCCGATCAATAAAGTGATGTATGACAACAAGATCCACGTGCTGAAAAACGCGCTCGGGTTACATACCGCTGTCTCGCGTGTGCAGGGCGGCAAGCTGAAAGCAAAAGCAGAGATCCGCGTCGCTACCGTGTTTCGCAACGCGCCGGAACCGTTTTTGCGCATGATCGTGGTGCACGAGTTGGCGCACCTGAAGGAGAAAGAGCATAACAAAGCGTTCTATCAATTGTGCTGTCATATGGAGCCGCAGTACCACCAGCTTGAGTTCGACACCCGGCTGTGGCTAACGCAGTTGTCGCTTGGGCAGGACAAAATCTGAAAATGATGTCAGGCGTTATTTTTTCCTCCTTTAGCGCCTAAAATCGACCTCCCCCCTTTCGTTAAGGATAACGACTATGCTGCGCGTATTTGCCCGCCTTCTTCTCCGTATTTGTTTTTCTCGCCGGACTCTTAAAATTGGCTGTTTATTGTTGCTTATAGCAGGAGCGACCATTTTTATTGCCGATCGCGTTATGGTCAACGCCAGCCAACAACTGACCTGGAGCGATGTCAACGCCGTTCCGGCGCGGAACGTGGGTTTATTGCTGGGGGCGAGGCCGGGTAATCGCTACTTTACCCGACGTATTGATACCGCAGCAGCGTTGTACCACGCCGGAAAAGTGAAATGGCTATTGGTGAGCGGCGATAATGGACGTAAAAATTACGATGAAGCGTCAGGAATGCAGCAAGCCTTGATCGCTAAAGGCGTACCGGCGAAAGTGATCTTCTGCGACTATGCCGGATTCTCAACGCTTGATTCGGTGGTGCGTGCCAAAAAGGTGTTTGGGGAAAACCATATCACCATTATCTCGCAAGAATTTCATAACCAACGCGCCATCTGGCTGGCAAAACAGTACGGCATCGACGCTATCGGGTTTAACGCGCCAGACCTGAATATGAAACACGGTTTTTATACTCAACTGCGGGAGAAACTCGCTCGTGTCAGCGCGGTGATTGACGCCAAAATCCTCCATCGCCAGCCGAAATATCTCGGGCCATCGGTCATGATTGGGCCGTTTAGTGAGCATGGCTGTCCGGCGAAAGAATAATGCGTATCTGCGCACGTTGAAGATGAAAAAGGCGTGCTACAGTGACGAGAGAATCCCTTTATGGAGTATCCACGCGTTATGATACGTTTCGCTGTGATTGGTACGAACTGGATCACTCGCCAGTTCGTCGAGGCCGCCCATGAGAGCGGTAAATACAAGTTAACAGCCGTTTATTCCCGCAGTCTTGAACAGGCCCAGCACTTCGCCAATGATTTTTCTGTCGAGCATCTGTTTACGTCGCTGGAAGCGATGGCAGAAAGCGATGCCATTGACGCGGTGTATATTGCCAGCCCGAATTCCCTGCACTTTTCCCAGACACAACTTTTCCTTAGTCACAAAATTCATGTGATTTGCGAGAAGCCACTGGCGTCGAATCTGGCGGAAGTGGATGCCGCCATTGCCTGTGCGCGGGAAAATCAGGTGGTGCTGTTTGAGGCATTTAAAACCGCCAGCCTGCCGAACTTTCATCTGTTGCGCCAGGCGCTGCCGAAAGTCGGCAAACTGCGTAAAGTCTTTTTCAACTATTGCCAGTATTCCTCGCGGTATCAACGTTACCTGGATGGTGAGAATCCCAACACCTTTAATCCGGCATTCTCTAACGGTTCAATTATGGATATCGGCTTTTACTGCCTGGCGTCGGCGGTGGCATTATTCGGTGAACCGAAAAGCGTGCAGGCAACCGCCAGTTTGCTGGCAAGCGGTGTAGATGCCCACGGCGTGGTGGTAATGGATTACGGTGATTTCAGCGTTACGTTGCAGCACTCAAAAGTGAGCGATTCTGTCCTGGCAAGCGAGATTCAGGGCGAAGCGGGATCGCTGGTGATTGAAAAACTCTCTGAATGCCAGAAAGTCTGCTTTGTACCGCGTGGCAGCCAGATGCAGGATCTCACCCAGCCACAGCATATTAATACCATGCTCTACGAAGCAGAGCTGTTCGCTACCCTGGTGGATGAGCATCTGGTGAATCATCCAGGGCTGGCGGTCAGTCACATCACCGCCAAACTGCTGACTGAGATCCGCCGCCAGACTGGGGTGATTTTTCCGGCAGATAACGTAAAACTATAATTGCCAAAGTAAAACAGTGTAAAAGGTATGTAACAGACCATTGACTGACTGAATGGTCTGTCATACTTTGTTACCTGCAAAGGGGAGTAACTTCATTGCCGGTCGATCGTCATTACGATGTGTGAAAAACCACATCCGGTCACCGGGCAACCCGAAAGGAATACGCAGACGTATTCCTTTTTTGTTGTAAGTGAGACCTTGCCGGAAGGCGAGGTCTATGCATAAAAAGCAGCGGCTGACGTCTTCCGACGTTGGCCGTTTTTTTATGTGTAAGGAACTTCTATGAATACTGTCGGCACGCCGTTGCTATGGGGCGGATTCGCTGTTGTTGTCACCATTATGCTGGCTATCGACCTGTTGTTGCAGGGGCGTCGTGGGGCACATGCCATGACCATGAAACAGGCTGCGGCCTGGTCGCTGGTCTGGGTGACGCTGTCGTTACTGTTTAATGCCGCTTTCTGGTGGTATCTGGTACAGACACAGGGGCGCGAAGTCGCTGACCCGCAGGCGCTGGCCTTCCTCACCGGTTATCTGATTGAGAAATCGCTGGCGGTCGATAACGTCTTTGTCTGGCTGATGTTGTTCAGCTATTTCTCTGTTCCGGCGGCATTACAACGCCGCGTGCTGGTGTATGGCGTACTCGGGGCGATTGTTCTGCGTACCATCATGATCTTCACTGGTAGCTGGCTGATTTCACAGTTCGACTGGATCTTGTATATCTTCGGTGCCTTCCTGCTGTTTACCGGCGTGAAGATGGCGCTCGCCCATGAAGATGAATCAGGCATTGGCGACAAGCCGCTGGTGCGCTGGCTACGCGGTCATTTACGCATGACCGACACCATCGACAACGAGCATTTCTTTGTGCGTAAGAATGGTTTGTTGTATGCCACGCCGCTGATGCTGGTGCTGATTCTGGTGGAGTTGAGCGACGTGATTTTCGCCGTGGATAGTATTCCGGCTATCTTCGCCGTAACCACCGATCCGTTTATTGTGCTGACCTCAAACCTGTTTGCGATCCTCGGCCTGCGTGCGATGTATTTCCTGCTGGCAGGTGTGGCAGAGCGTTTCTCGATGCTCAAATATGGTCTGGCGGTGATTCTGGTGTTTATCGGTATCAAGATGCTGATTGTCGACTTCTACCATATTCCGATCGCCGTCTCGCTGGGCGTGGTGTTTGGCATTCTGGTGATGACGTTTATTATCAACGCCTGGGTGAATTATCGGCATGATAAGCAGCGGGTTGGATGATTTTTAATCTGTCTAAGCCGTGTACCCTGTCATCAACATGAGCACCGTTTTCTCCCTCTCCCCAAAAGGGGCGAGGGGACTGACCGAGTACTTTTTTGACGTTGTCATCAGTCTGGAAGCCGCACGTTGGGCTTTATTTTTATGTCAAATAAATGTAACCATTAAGTTGCAAAATATGACCTCTCTTTAAAATCCAGCATTTTTCGCTTCCCGAAGCTGTAACTTTCCTTATACTCGACCTTGCAAACACTTTGTTACATCCTGAAAGATGCGTCGACAGAACGCACCAGGGATGTGCGACAACACAATGAAAGGATCGAAAAATGACTACGCAACGTTCACCGGGGCTATTCCGGCGTCTGGCTCATGGCAGCCTGGTAAAACAAATCCTGGTCGGCCTTGTTCTGGGGATTCTTCTGGCATGGATCTCAAAACCCGCGGCGGAAGCTGTTGGTCTGTTAGGTACTTTGTTCGTCGGCGCACTGAAAGCCGTTGCCCCCATCCTGGTGTTGATGCTGGTAATGGCATCTATTGCTAACCACCAGCACGGGCAGAAAACCAATATCCGCCCTATTTTGTTCCTCTATCTGCTGGGCACCTTCTCTGCTGCTCTGGCCGCAGTAATCTTCAGTTTTGCCTTCCCTTCTACCCTGCACTTGTCCAGTAGCGCGGGTGATGTTTCGCCGCCGTCAGGCATTGTAGAAGTGATGCGCGGGCTGGTAATGAGCATGGTTTCCAACCCCATTGACGCGCTGCTGAAAGGTAACTATATCGGGATCCTGGTGTGGGCAATTGGCCTCGGTTTCGCACTGCGTCACGGTAACGAGACCACCAAAAACCTGGTCAACGATATGTCGAATGCCGTCACCTTTATGGTGAAACTGGTGATTCGCTTCGCACCGATCGGTATTTTTGGTCTGGTTTCTTCTACCCTGGCAACCACCGGTTTCTCCACGCTGTGGGGCTACGCGCAACTGCTGGTCGTGCTGGTTGGCTGTATGCTGCTGGTGGCGCTGGTGGTTAACCCCTTGCTGGTGTGGTGGAAGATTCGTCGTAACCCGTTCCCGCTGGTGCTGCTGTGCCTGCGCGAAAGCGGCGTGTATGCCTTCTTCACCCGCAGCTCTGCGGCGAACATTCCGGTGAATATGGCGCTGTGTGAAAAGCTGAATCTGGATCGCGATACCTATTCCGTTTCTATTCCGCTGGGAGCCACCATCAATATGGCGGGCGCAGCAATCACCATTACCGTGTTGACGCTGGCTGCGGTTAATACGCTGGGTATTCCGGTTGATCTGCCCACAGCGCTGCTGTTGAGCGTAGTGGCTTCTCTGTGTGCCTGTGGCGCATCCGGCGTGGCGGGGGGATCTTTGCTGCTGATCCCACTGGCCTGTAATATGTTCGGTATTTCGAACGATATCGCCATGCAGGTGGTTGCCGTCGGCTTTATCATCGGCGTATTGCAGGACTCTTGCGAAACCGCGCTGAACTCTTCAACTGACGTGCTGTTCACTGCGGCAGCTTGCCAGGCGGAAGACGATCGTCTGGCAAATAGCGCCCTGCGTAACTAATACTTAGCCCCTTTCGTCTACGGCGGAAGGGGTTTTCTCCACTTTAAACGGATCAATTCCCCTTCTCTGCATACGCCAGAAACGAATGATATTCAGGCCATTCATTAGCAGAAAACTCCCCTCAATCATCGTGCCGCCTATCGACCCCGCCCAGAAGTTGTGAATCACCCAGCAACACGTTGAAAACCACATTACGCAGCGCATGGTCAGCCCTTTACAGCGGAACAGCGCCCAGGTACTGACAATCGTGCCGATTACCGGCAGTAGTTCGACAGGATGATGGAACTTCGCGAGGCCAATTCCGCCAGTCAGCACAATAAAAATCGCCATTACCCATAAGCTGCGCGTGCGTAAGGTAATCAATGTACGAATGGCATTAAGGATGGCACTGGCACCGGCAGGATAGGTGCCCAGAAGAAAAAAATGTACGCCAATAACGGCGCTATAGACCGAAAGCTGCTTTTTGAAGCGACGTTCGTCACGATTGAAAAATGTTGTGATACCAATCAGAAAGGCGATGACACCCACGCCCTGGGCCAGCCAATACGCGGTCATGATAAATCCTTAGCAGGTATGGAAAAGCAAACGGCGCTTCACATTATGAAACGCCGTTTTTTATTAACAACTCATTTCGACTTTATAGCGTTACGCCGCTTTTGAAGATCGCCAGTTCGCGGAAGTCGTTACGCTCGTTGCAGGTTTGTTTACCATTGGCAAACTCAACGATGGTATCGATAAATTCTTCCAGCAACTGCGGCATCGCTTTACCGTGGATCAGCTGACCCGCGTCAAAGTCGATCCAGTGTTTTTTCTTCGCCGCCAGTTCACTGTTGGTGGCGATTTTCACCGTCGGCACAAATCCACCATACGGCGTACCACGACCAGTACTGAACAGCACCATATGGCAGCCCGCACCCGCCAGGGCGCTGGTCGCTACGGCATCGTTACCCGGCGCACTTAACAAGTTCAGCCCCGGCGTTTTCAGACGCTCGCCGTAACGCAGCACGTCAACCACGACACTGGAACCCGCTTTCTGGGTACAGCCGAGGGATTTGTCTTCCAACGTAGTGATACCGCCTGCTTTGTTCCCCGGTGATGGGTTTTCGTAGATCGGCTGGTCATGGGCAATAAAGTACTGTTTGAAGTCGTTGACCATGGTGACCAGTTTTTCAAACGTTGCTTCGTCGCGGCAATGGTCCATCAGCAACTGCTCTGCGCCAAACATCTCCGGCACTTCGGTCAGTACGGTAGTACCACCGTTAGCAATCACGTAGTCAGAGAAACGCCCCAGCATCGGGTTAGCAGTAATACCAGAAAGACCGTCAGAACCACCGCACTCCAGACCAAACTTCAGTTCGCTGAGTTTGCCTGGCTCGCGTTTATCGTTGCGCATCACGTTATACAGCTGATGCAAATGCGCGATCCCGGCCTCGATTTCATCATCCTGCTGTTGGCAGATCATGAAATGAACGCGTTCAGGATCGATATCGCCCAACGTTTCACGGAATGCGGCAACCTGGTTGTTTTCACAGCCCAGACCAATCACCAGCACTGCACCCGCGTTCGGGTGGCGCACCATGTTTTGCAGCATGGTGCGAGTATTGATGTGATCGTCGCCCAGTTGTGAGCAGCCGTAGGTGTGGCTGAAGAGGAACACGCCGTCGGTACCTTCAGCGTTGTTGGTCTCTTTCAGGAAACGGTTCTGGATCTGCCGCGCGATGCCGTTGACACAGCCCACGGTTGGCAGGATCCACAGCTCATTACGCACCCCGACATCGCCGTTCGCGCGACGATAGATCTGCACTTCACGATCTGCCGCTTGCGCAGGCAGATCCTGAAAATCAGGTTGATAGCGATACTGATCCAGATCGCTCAGATTCGTGCGCGTATTGTGGGCGTGAACGTGTTCACCCGCCGCAATATCCGCCAATGCATAACCAATCGGCAGGCCATATTTAATGACGTTGGCCCCTTTTGCGATATCCGTTAACGCAAATTTATGTCCACGAGCAACATCCTGGCGCAGCGTAACAGTCTGGTTATCGACACTGACTTCTGTGCCTTCAGCCAAATCCGCTAAAGCAACCGCGACGTTATCCAGCGCATGGATCTTGATGTATTGCATATCAACCCCAGACCTTAGTTCAGTTCAATGGCGAAGTAGTCACGCGCATTGTTAAAGCAAATATTTTTCACCATCTCGCCCAGCAGGTTGATGTCCGCCGGTGCTTCGCCTGCTTCCACCCAGCGACCGATCATCTGGCACAGAATGCGGCGGAAGTATTCGTGACGGGTGTATGACAGGAAGCTACGGCTGTCAGTCAGCATACCGACAAAGCGGCTCAGCAGACCGAGCTGCGCCAGTTGGGTCATCTGACGTTCCATACCGTCTTTCTGGTCGTTAAACCACCAGCCGGAACCGAACTGCATTTTGCCCGGCATACCTTCGCCCTGGAAGTTACCGATCATGGTGCCCAGCACTTCGTTATCGCGCGGGTTCAGGCAGTAGAGAATGGTTTTCGGCAGCAGGTTTTCTTCGTTCTGCTTGCTCAGCAGCTTAGACAGCTCTTCCGCCATCGGACGGTCGTTGATGGAGTCAAAGCCGACATCCGGCCCCAGCAGTTTAAACTGACGCAGGTTGTTATTACGCAGTGCGCCAATGTGGTACTGCTGTACCCAGCCGCGACGTGCGTATTCAGCGCCGAGGAACACCAGCACCGCAGTTTTGAACTGTGCCACTTCGTGCTCGCTCAGGGTTTCGCCTGCCAGACGGCGCGCGAGGATGCTGTCCAGTTCCGCTTCGTTCGCTTCAGCAAACATCACTACATCCAGCGCGTGGTCAGAAACTTTACAGCCGTGAGCGGCGAAGTGATCCAGACGTTTAGTCAGGGCAGTTTGCAGGTCAGCAAAGCGGCGAATGTCGGTATCGGAAACTTCGCCCAGCTTCGCCATGTAGTCGTTAAAGGTCGCCTGTTCAATGTTAAAGGCTTTGTCCGGACGCCAGCTCGGCAGCACTTTAATGGTGAAAGAGCCATCTTTGGCGATCTCTGCGTGATGCTCCAGAGAATCGATCGGGTCATCGGTGGTGCCGACCATTTTCACGTTCATCTGCTGCATGATGCCGCGCGCAGAGAAGTTATCCTGCGCCAGCAATTCGTTACATTCGTTCCAGATTTCATCGGCAGTTGACGGAGAAAGCAATTTGCCAGTGATACCAAACGGACGACGCAGTTCGAGGTGCGTCCAGTGGTATAACGGGTTGCCGATAGTATGCGGAACAGTCGCCGCCCAGGCGTCAAATTTTTCACGGTCAGACGCATCACCGGTGCACAGACGCTCGGCCACACCGTTGGTACGCATAGCGCGCCATTTGTAGTGATCGCCCTTCAACCAGATGTCATACAGGTTTTTAAAACGATAGTCTTCCGCAATCTGCTGCGGCGGCAAATGGCAATGGTAATCGAAAATCGGCTGGTCTTTTGCGTAGTCGTGATACAGACGGCGGGCAAATTCGGTATCTAACAGGAAATCTTCAGTCATAAACGGAGTCATTTTCGTCTTCCTCTCAACGAGTGAGCTAGCTTGCTTATGGTGCGATGCTGACAAAGTTATCACACCAATTTCCAGAGTCCGAAGATATTTTCGTGAGTTAGATCAATAAACGTAGTTAAAAAAATTACTCTCAAAGTGGTAAATCTCGCTGCAGGCCGCGCCAGTACTGGCCTCGCCGTCGTCAGGTAATGTCCCTACAAATATTCGCACATTTGTGATGGCTCTCACCTTTTAAAGTTGTATGACAAGTTATCTTTCTGCCGTCGCAAATCATAAGTCGACGGAATGCAAATTGCCGATTCATTCATTTGTTAGATGAATCGGGTTAACCGGTACGGAAGCCGAATTAGCACGAAACTTTCATGGCAACGTTCGGGGCGTGCCGGTTTTTTTTCGGTTACCCGGTCGTAACTAACATCTTCAGCCTCTGGCGGGATGATGGCCGCGCTTCCTGCGGATATAACAAAACGATGAGGTTTTACATGCGTAAAATTAAAGGGTTACGTTGGTATATGATCGCACTGGTGACGCTCGGCACCGTGCTTGGTTACCTGACGCGTAACACTGTGGCGGCAGCTGCGCCAACTCTGATGGAAGAGTTAAACATCTCCACCCAACAGTATTCCTATATCATCGCAGCGTATTCTGCTGCTTATACGGTCATGCAACCGGTAGCGGGTTATGTACTGGATGTGCTGGGTACGAAAATCGGTTATGCAATGTTTGCTGTACTGTGGGCCGTGTTCTGTGGTGCAACCGCGCTGGCAGGTAGTTGGGGTGGCCTGGCGGTTGCTCGTGGTGCGGTCGGTGCCGCGGAAGCCGCGATGATTCCGGCGGGTCTGAAAGCCAGCTCCGAATGGTTCCCGGCGAAAGAGCGTTCCATCGCGGTAGGTTACTTTAACGTAGGTTCTTCGATTGGTGCGATGATTGCGCCGCCGCTGGTGGTATGGGCAATCGTGATGCACAGCTGGCAGATGGCATTTATCATCTCCGGTGCGTTGAGCTTTATCTGGGCGATGGCATGGCTGATTTTCTACAAGCATCCGCGCGACCAGAAACATCTGACCGATGAAGAACGCGACTACATTATTAATGGTCAGGAAGCCCAGCACCAGGTTGACACAGCGAAGAAAATGTCCGTTGGTCAGATCCTGCGCAACCGTCAGTTCTGGGGTATCGCGCTGCCGCGCTTCCTGGCAGAACCGGCATGGGGTACTTTTAACGCGTGGATCCCGCTGTTCATGTTTAAAGTTTACGGCTTTAACCTGAAAGAGATCGCGATGTTTGCCTGGATGCCGATGCTGTTTGCTGACCTCGGTTGTATCCTCGGTGGTTACCTGCCGCCTCTGTTCCAGCGTTGGTTTGGTGTGAACCTGATCGTTTCCCGTAAGATGGTCGTAACGCTGGGTGCTGTGCTGATGATTGGCCCGGGTATGATCGGTCTGTTCACCAACCCGTATGTCGCGATTATGCTGCTGTGTATCGGTGGTTTTGCTCACCAGGCACTGTCTGGCGCACTGATTACGCTCTCTTCTGACGTGTTCGGTCGTAACGAAGTGGCGACGGCGAACGGTTTAACCGGGATGTCCGCATGGCTGGCAAGTACGCTGTTTGCACTGGTAGTCGGTGCACTGGCTGACACCATCGGCTTCAGCCCGCTGTTCGCAGTTCTGGCAGTGTTCGACCTGTTAGGTGCGCTGGTTATCTGGACCGTGTTGCAGAACAAACCGGCGATTGAGGTGGCGCAGGAATCACATAACGATCCCGCACCGCAACATTAACGCTTAATGTAAGTCGTAATGACGAAGCCGCCTTTTCAGGCGGCTTCAGCGTTTTTATTACCGGAGACGACGCGAAAACGTCTGTCCGGCCTACAGAACTAATTGATCGTCGGCAATGACGGGGTAAAGATGACCGACAATTTACCCATATAATATCCCGCCTGTTTTGCCGTCACGTTAAATTTGTCGACCACCAGCGTCAGTGGAGTGGGAACACACATCACAGCGTAACGGATGCCTGGAAGCACCACCGGGCGGACATGTTTAAGATTGATGTTGGTCCAGACCATGCTCTCATTGTTGCGCACATCAATTTGCCCACCTGATTCCGGGTCATACATTTTGACACGGTAATCAATACGCTCCCCTTCATCCGTTGAGCTCGCGCCCTGACGATAAATCGAAAACGCACCATTACTGCGTCCTGCCGCCGTTTTTCCCTCATCTTTTAGCAAAATTTCATAGCTAAGACCGTTACCGTTAAAGCCATCGTACAGGCACATATCCAACATCGTCAGATCTTGCGCGTAGTTGTTGCCGTTAACGCTACCTGTTGGATGCAAATCCAGTTGTACGCGTGGCGTAGCGTGGGCGAACTCCGGGAAGAACACGTCGATATGGTTGGGATCGAGGGTGTTCAGGGTAATATCTGCAAAATAGTCTTGGGATGGATTACTTAAATGCAGTTTTACTTGTCCTTTCCAGACACCACCAATTGGCAGGTTCTTCATTTCCGTCTGCTCAAGGTAGAGAGTTAGCAGTTTCCTGTCAGCTTCGCTCGGACTGCCATCAGGGTTATAACATGTACGCCAATCGCTATCAGTCAAAGGTCGCTGTTTAGAGTAACCATCACATTGAGTACCATTCGGTGTCGTAGTGACAGATTGATATCCCTTAAGCTTTACCGGCCAACGCATCCCACTACGCTGTTCAGTAAGATAGATTTGCACAATTGATATTGTCCCTGAGGTCGTACAGGTTTGCTGTAAATCGGCATAAGCGCACTTATACCACATGCTCACATCTTTCCCTGGTGGTTCTTCTTTGTTCCATAAATAATAATCGGCTCTTCCCGACGCCAAATCATAAGTAATTTCAGCCGTCACATTTGGCGTAGCGTGCCCCCCCGCGACCATGCCAAATAAGCATAAAACCATGGCAATTAATCGATTTCTCATGGTGCAACCTCCCTTTGCGCCGTCTGGACGTTTCCACGTAATTTAGGCTGTTTCAACTGTGCCTGAACCTGAATAGATTCCGGCAATTGTGAATAACTCACCACGCTACAATTCACATCCCCGCTATAGCGAATGCTGGCGCGTTTCTTCAAAACATTCAGCGGACATTTCAGGAACTGCTGCCCGGAAAGCAGATACAACTCTTTTTCACCACTGCTGATCTCAAGTGTGAATCCGCCATCTTCAGCCACCAGTAACATGGCGCTATTCAGACCCACCAGCGGGAATTTCTCTACCGATGCGGGCAATAACAAACGACCGATATAGTTGTAATTAAAGCTGGCAGACACCTCGCGATAACGTAATTTGCCCGGCAACAGCATTAACTCGCGATTTCCCGCGCCGTTAATGATGTTGGTTGTTCCTTGCTGGTTACCCTGATTACTGTCGTTAACTTCAACAAAGCCAGACTGAAATCCAGGATAGGGGAATAACACGCTGTCGCTTTGACCAAGCTGCAATGTTCTGCTGCCAGCCACCCGCGCTTCGAGTTGCAGACCCTGACTCTGTTCATCCTGTTCAGAGAAACCTTTCACATCCACCAACACCGCTCCCAGCAAATCATCTGAGCCGCTGGCCCCCAAATTGATGCCATAGCGACTCACCGCCAGCGTGGAGCTGTATGTCCCGGTGAAGGCCGAGAGATGATCATGGTTCTGGCGATCATAACTGTCTGAGACAGTAGCGTAGACATTTCCATATTGGCCATCCCAACGCCCGTTAACCGCGCTGTTTATGGTATCGGTGTTCAAACCGCCGACGGTCACGCCAAGCTCTTTATGGCTGAATGAGTCGTTATAAAAGGTATGCGATAACTGCCATGACGTTTGATCGCCATCCTGATCGCTATAACGATAATCAGTAGAAACATTGGTTGAATGGCTGTTGTTATTGCTGTCCATCGTCGGCGTATCAGATAACGAAAACGACAGATACAAACCGTTGTCATCGCTACCACCGCCGTTGTCATTACGATGGAAAACCCCAAGGGAAGTACTCAAAATCCAGTCACGCATCACAAAAGCGCGAGAAGCGCTAAGTTGTACGGTTTCGGAAATACTTTGTGCCGTAGTCTGGCGAAGATAGTTATTTTCAAAGCTCTGCTGTTTGTCCCAGCGCAAACTATCATCAGTGTTATTTTGTGTACGGGTATAACCCAGCATCATATTCCAGCCGACAAAATTCTGTGAAACCGTCGCGGAAATACTTTCATAACAGCTTAAGGCGTTGTAGCTCTCTCTGTTGTCGGTTGTACAAGCATCACCGTCAGAGTTGGTCCGATAAAAGCCCAACGTCGGCCATCCCGGATGACTCCAGTTGGCCTGTTGCATATCGCCTTTGCCGCCGTCATCGTTACGGAACACGCTGGCACTGATAGCCAGATTCCCCGCCCCGCCTAAATCTGCCGTCCAGTTATTGCCTAACTCGAAAGCACTTACATCATCGGCATTCGCCAGCCCTGCGTAGAGCTCATATTGCGGATGTAATGGCAGGCGTACGCCTAGCTGATAAGCAGAACTTTCATCATCAGAAACCTGTGATGTGGTTTTACCTGCCTGCAAGAACCACTGGGCATTTCCGTCTGTCAGACCGCCGGTTTTGGTAAACGGTACAAGCTCGGTGCGGGTGAGTTGGTTATTTTCATAAACTTTTAACGCCACGCTGTAGCTGCCTGGCGGAAAGGAACTGGTATCAATAAATTGCGAACCACTATTGAGGTAAAACGATCCCAACAGTTGTTCATTACGATAAGCGTCAACACGAGAATTGCGCGAAAGCAGGATCATTACCGGCGTTCCCTGCTGGCTTTGCGTCTGGTTTAAATAACTGAGTGTCGACCCGATACGCATTCCGTCGATGGCACCGAGTGGCAGAAAGTTAAAAGTAAAGTTTCCACCTTGCGCATTAAATAATGTGCGGTTGTCCATCCGCCCCGCCTGCACATAATAACGGCGTAAAAAATCATAGCGGTAATAGAGATCGCTGACATCGACATTGTTGTCGCTGACATCATCTGCATCATAACCGTCGAAATTCCAGTGCGCACCAATATAGCTATTTTCTGTTATTCCCAGTGCGCCATTACCCTGAATTGACAACGATTGGTAATCATCCTGTACCAGCACATTAATATCTTGCTGATGTATAAAAGCGTTAACCGTATTTTTGTCTGGATTTAAATACAATGACTTCGAGTTAAACGCAGAACTCCATTGCGGATTAAGAAATAGCGTTGCTGAACTTTCTTCATCATTGTAGATTATTTCTACTGTCTCAGTATTAAGAAAACCGCATCCTGAATCAGTACGTACAAAACCACAAGCCAGTTCACCGTGGCGAGCTAAGGGTTGCGATAGTTTTTCTTTCACTGTATGAGCAATTTTTTGGTCGTCAGTGCTCAATTCAAGTTTGCTGTATAAACTTGATGAATCAAGAAAGGTTACGGTATCAAGATTAACCATCGCATAATATTTACCGAGACTTTTCCCTGCAAAATAAACCTCGATATACTCCTGCTGTCCCTGAGCAATAACCTCAAAACCAGCGGGAATTTTTGTTAATGTTGCCTTTGCCGGGCTGAGACTCGCCAGGATCAAAAGAGCCAGTAATTTTTTGTCCATGGCTGTCCTGTAATCCATAATAAATACTAAAATAGTTAAAAGAAGGGAGGACTTGCCTCCCTTTATTGCATGTTAATTCTGTTATCCAGATTAGAGAGCCTGGGACAGATAAATGCTAACTACGCCACGGTAGATACCCGTTTCCAGAACACCTTTGGTAGCCTGGGAAAACATCAGTGGTTTAGCCAGCGAACCGTTAGTTAACGCATCGGAAGCAAAGATTTTCGTTGCGGTAAACGTGGTTGCCGCATCAGCTTTAATCTCTTCACCACCCCAGGTTACGGTCAGCGGAACAATTTTGCTAGCGTCCAGGCTCTGAACCAGTTGCGCAGGCGAAACTAACTGCATTTTCACGTCTTTGGTCGTGTCATTTGACCAGATTTTAGTCATTAACTGGTAAGATTGCAGACCCTGACCTGGCAGATATTGCATTTCTACTGCCTTCGGCAGTGCAGTGTTATCGGTCTGCGTCATATCCAGAGCAGCATCAACGTTAGCAGTAACAGTGATATCTTTTTGTACTGCTAATGCAGAACCTGCAACGGAAAACATTGCCGCTACCAGAAGAGATTTTGCGAATACCTTTTTCATTACTATTCCTTAGTTTATTACAATGATAATTAATGGACCGCCAGCTCAAACTCACCATTGTCCTTGGTGATCCAGTTATTATATTTGACAACGATTTTATCGTAGCCAGATATGCTTTCTAAAACTCTTTCCTGACCAGGAAAAATGTTTTTATTTACGGTCTGTGTTCTGCACTCCGCAGAACCACTATTTTTACAATAGGCAATGGTTAATATCTTCAGACGTTGATTGCCATTATTGATTAGCTTTTTATCGGCGTTAATATCTAACTTTGCCACAGGCTGCTGAGGTGGCACGCTGACAACAATCCCCCAAATTAAGTTAACCGTTAATTGCATGGAGAGATCTTTTTTATTATCTGTTGCATCATCAATGCTGGGTACAGCTTCAAATTTAACCCGATAGTTTTTTTCTTTTTGCTCAGGTTCCATTGCCACAAAACGCACGGTTTTGCTACTACCGCCAGGCAAAGCAAATTTGGGCGGCATTATCACAAGTTGGTTTGCATCGCCTGAAGTTACTTCGATTTCTTTTTCTTGTGGTGTTGATGGATTATCGATACGAAATACGGTTGCCTTTATATATTGGACTTCATTCGTTTTCGATATTACACGAACACTTCCTTCTCCCTGACTGTTTATAGATACAGACATAGGATATACAGTCATATTAGATTGTGCGAAAAATGATGTGCACAGAAGTAAGACAGGCCCGAGCCGTAATAATCGATTAATTTTCGCCACCATTTAATCAGTTTTACATTATTTCATAAAAAGTTGGCGCATTAGAAATCATACTATTTTTCAAGTCAACACAAAAAAGCATCTTTAGATAAAATTATTTATTATCAAAAAAATACAACCTACTGAAAAATATGTTTTTTCACAATTCAACATAATCAATTTTAGGAATATATTAATATTCATAACATCAATAAATAATATTATTTCAATCATGCGATTTATATTTTAACAATGGCATACGCATGCATAAAGTGGTATGATAACTTTGTCCGCATTCCACTCCTGGAGACGCATATGGAAATCACTGAACCACGCCGTTTGTATCAACAACTTGCCGCTGATCTGAAAGAGCGCATCGAACAGGGCGTCTATCTGGTAGGTGATAAACTGCCTGCCGAACGCTTTATTGCCGATGAAAAAAACGTCAGCCGCACCGTGGTTCGTGAAGCCATCATCATGCTGGAAGTTGAAGGCTATGTCGAAGTGCGTAAAGGTTCAGGTATTCATGTGGTTTCCAACCAGCCGCGCCATCAGCAATCGGCTGACAATAATATGGAGTTTGCCAATTACGGTCCGTTTGAGCTACTGCAAGCCCGCCAGCTCATCGAAAGTAATATTGCCGAGTTCGCGGCAACTCAGGTCACAAAACAGGACATCATGAAATTGATGGCCATCCAGGAGCAGGCGCGCGGCGAACAATGCTTCCGTGATTCCGAGTGGGATTTGCAGTTCCATATTCAGGTAGCCCTGGCGACGCAGAACTCCGCCCTGGCGGCTATCGTTGAAAAAATGTGGACCCAGCGTAGTCATAACCCGTACTGGAAAAAACTGCACGAACACATTGATGCCCGTACCGTCGATAACTGGTGTGATGACCACGATCAAATCCTCAAGGCGCTGATTCGCAAAGATCCTCATGCTGCTAAGCTGGCAATGTGGCAGCACCTGGAAAACACCAAGATCATGTTATTTAACGAAACCAGCGACGATTTCGAGTTCAATGCCGACCGCTATCTGTTCGCCGAAAACCCGGTGGTGCATCTCGATACAGCCACCAGCGGCAGTAAATGAAATTCCTGTCCGACAGGCGCTACAGTGCGCCTGTTTGTCTCGTCGGTAAGCGAAAAGTATAAAGTGTCAGCCTGTGTAAATCCTCTCGCCTCCCTCCCCTGCATTCAGCAAAATCAGACTCCACGGACATGTAATTTTGATAACGAACAACGTTGACCTTTGTTACAATTAGATTCAATTTGAATTTATGCTTTTGAATGCTTTCTTATCTCACGATTTAACAGGGAATAGTTCAGGCTGTGTTGATGTATCAAACCCGCAGAACATACCAAGACAGCAATAACATTGCGGTAGTGCATCATTTAAAACCAGCGTGGCGTTAACCGATTCACCAGGAATAATGAATGGAACTTTTGACCCAATTGCTGCAAGCCCTGTGGGCGCAGGATTTTGAAACCCTGGCCAATCCGTCGATGATTGGCATGTTGTATTTTGTCTTGTTTGTCATTTTGTTCCTTGAAAACGGCTTGCTTCCGGCGGCCTTTTTACCGGGCGACAGTTTACTGGTACTGGTCGGCGTATTGATTGCGAAAGGCGCGATGGGCTATCCGCAAACGATTCTGCTGCTGACCGTTGCCGCCAGCCTCGGTTGCTGGGTCAGCTATATTCAGGGGCGATGGCTGGGCAATACCCGCACCGTACAAAACTGGCTATCTCATTTACCCGCGCATTATCATCAACGCGCACACCATCTTTTTCATAAACACGGTTTATCGGCGCTGTTAATTGGTCGCTTTATTGCGTTTGTCAGAACACTGCTGCCGACGATTGCCGGGTTATCAGGGCTGAATAACGCGCGCTTTCAGTTCTTCAACTGGATGAGTGGTCTGCTATGGGTATTGATCCTGACAACTCTGGGTTACATGCTCGGCAAAACGCCGGTATTTTTAAAGTACGAGGACCAGCTGATGTCATGCCTGATGCTGCTCCCGGTGGTGCTGCTGGTGTTTGGCCTGGCAGGTTCTCTGGTTGTGTTATGGAAAAAGAAATATGGAAATCGGGGGTAAGGGATGCAAATACCTCGCATGTCACTTCGCCAGCTAGCCTGGTCCGGCGCTGTTTTACTTCTGGTCGGCACGCTGTTGCTGGCCTGGTCCGCGGTTCGCCAGCAAGAGTCTACGCTGGCGATTCGTGCCGTTCATCAAGGGACAACGATGCCAGACGGTTTTTCGATCTGGCATCACCTTGACGCTCACGGCATTCCTTTCAAAAGTATCACCCCCAAAAACGACACTCTGTTAATTACCTTTGACTCCAGCGACCAGAGCGCCGCCGCAAAAGCGGTCCTCGACAGAACATTGCCCCATGGCTACATCATTGCGCAGCAGGACAATAATAGTCAGGCAATGCAGTGGCTGACCCGGTTGCGGGATAACTCTCATCGCTTCGGATAACTTCCTGTTATCTGAAACAGATCACTCACTTTGGTGATTTCACCGTAACTGTCTATGATTAATGGGGCGGTGGTTAACACGACCGCTTCGTTGTCTGGACAATCGTTCCTTTGTAATAGGTCCGAATCACAATGGAAGGTTCAAGAATGAAATACCGCATCGCTTTAGCTGTTTCTCTCTTTGCTCTTAGTGCCGGTAGTTATGCCACTACCCTGTGTCAGGAAAAGGAGCAAAATATCCTTAAGGAGATCAGCTATGCCGAAAAACACCAAAACCAGAATCGTATTGACGGTCTGAATAAAGCCCTGAGTGAAGTCCGGGCCAACTGTTCAGATAGCCAACTGCGTGCCGATCATCAGAAGAAAATCGCAAAGCAGAAAGATGAGGTGGCGGAACGCCAGCAAGATTTAGCCGAGGCGAAGCAAAAAGGCGATGCCGATAAGATTGCCAAACGCGAACGGAAACTGGCAGAAGCGCAGGAAGAGCTGAAAAAGCTGGAAGCGCGCGACTACTAACTCACAATAGTCACTACTTACTCACCTGGAGAAAACTATGTCGAAAGAACACACTACGGAACATCTGCGTGCTGAGTTGAAATCCCTTTCCGATACGCTGGAAGAGGTGCTTAGCTCATCTGGCGAGAAGTCAAAAGAAGAGTTGAGTAAGATTCGTAGCAAAGCGGAGCAGGCACTGAAACAGAGCCGTTATCGCCTGGGTGAAACCGGTGATGCCATTGCCAAACAAACCCGTGTCGCGGCGGCGCGTGCCGATGAGTATGTGCGTGAAAATCCGTGGACGGGCGTGGGCATTGGCGCAGCAATCGGTGTAGTGCTCGGCGTTCTGCTGTCGCGTCGTTAATTATGGCGGACACTCATCACGCGCAAGGGCCCGGTAAAAGCGTTCTGGGCATCGGGCAGCGAATTGTTTCCATCATGGTTGAAATGGTGGAAACACGTCTGCGGCTGGCGGTGGTGGAGCTGGAAGAGGAAAAAGCGAATCTCTTTCAACTTTTACTGATGCTGGGCCTGACGATGCTTTTCGCTGCATTTGGTCTTATGAGCCTGATGGTGCTAATTATTTGGGCGGTTGATCCGCAATATCGCCTGAATGCGATGATTGCCACCACCGTGGTGTTGCTGCTACTGGCACTGATTGGCGGTATCTGGACGTTACGTAAATCGCGTAAATCCACCTTGCTGCGCCATACACGCCATGAGCTGGCAAACGATCGGCAGCTGCTCGAGGAGGAGTCCCGTGAGCAGTAAAGTCGAACGTGAACGACGTAAGGCGCAACTGCTTAGCCAGATCCAGCAACAACGGCTGGATCTTTCTGCCAGTCGTCGTGAATGGCTGGAGGCAACAGGCGCTTACGATCGTCGCTGGAATATGCTGCTAAGTCTGCGCTCCTGGGCGCTGGTTGGCAGTAGCGTGATGGCTATCTGGACGATTCGCCATCCTAATATGCTGGTCCGCTGGGCCAGACGCGGTTTTGGTGTATGGAGCGCCTGGCGTCTGGTGAAAACAACCCTCAAGCAGCAACAACTTCGCGGTTAATAACCTCTCTGGCCGGAGCCATTCCGGCCATATCCCTCAAATTTTTTGAAGATTTTTGACAGTTTTCCTTGCTAACAATCACGCTTCGCCACGTTTATGATTCTCTCCATCGACAGCAATGACGCAAATACCGCGCCCTTGCACAAAAAAACAATCAGCAGCCTGAGCGGCGCAGTGGAGAGTATGATGAAAAAATTAGAAGATGTTGGTGTACTGGTAGCGCGTATTTTAATGCCGATTCTGTTTATTACGGCAGGCTGGGGAAAAATTACTGGCTACGCGGGTACCCAACAATATATGGAAGCAATGGGCGTCCCCGGCTTTATGCTGCCGCTGGTGATTCTGCTTGAGTTTGGTGGTGGTCTGGCAATCCTGTTCGGTTTCCTGACACGTACCACAGCCCTGTTTACTGCGGGCTTTACGCTGCTGACGGCATTTTTATTTCACAGCAACTTTGCTGAAGGCGTCAACTCGCTGATGTTCATGAAAAACCTGACGATTTCTGGCGGGTTCCTGCTGCTGGCAATTACCGGTCCAGGCGCGTATAGCATCGACCGCCTGCTGAATAAAAAGTGGTAAGCACGCGCTATACTTAACAATAAAAAACGAGGAGGAAGCTCCTCGTTTTTGCTATTGGAGGATAGAAAAATGGGTCAACTGATTGACGGCGTCTGGCATGACACCTGGTACGATACCAAATCCACCGGCGGTAAATTTCAACGTTCAGCTTCCGCATTTCGTAACTGGCTCACTGCCGATGGCGCGCCAGGCCCCACTGGCAAAGGCGGTTTTGCCGCAGAGAAAGATCGTTATCATCTCTATGTTTCACTCGCCTGCCCGTGGGCGCACCGCACGCTGATCATGCGTAAGCTCAAAGGACTGGAACCGTTTATTTCCGTTTCCGTAGTGAACCCGCTGATGCTGGAAAACGGCTGGACCTTTGATGACAGTTTTCCGGGAGCAACCGGCGACACGCTCTATCAACATGAATTTCTGTATCAGCTTTATCTCCACGCCGATCCACACTACAGCGGACGAGTGACTGTTCCCGTGCTGTGGGACAAAAAGAACCACACCATCGTCAGCAACGAATCAGCAGAAATCATACGCATGTTCAATACCGCGTTTGATGCGCTGGGCGCGAAAGCGGGTGATTACTACCCACCAGCCCTGCAAACGAAAATTGACGAACTTAACGGCTGGATTTATGACACTGTTAACAACGGCGTGTATAAAGCTGGTTTTGCCACCAGCCAGCAAGCTTACGACGAGGCGGTGGCGAAAGTGTTTGAATCGCTGGCGCGACTGGAACAGATTTTAGGTCAGCACCGTTACCTGACCGGCAACCAGCTAACCGAAGCCGATATTCGCCTGTGGACCACGCTGGTCCGTTTTGATCCAGTGTATGTGACCCACTTCAAGTGTGATAAGCACCGCATCAGCGATTACCTGAATCTGTATGGCTTCCTGCGCGATATCTACCAGATGCCGGGAATTGCCGAAACAGTCAATTTCGATCACATCCGTAATCATTACTTCCGCAGCCATAAGACCATCAACCCTACGGGGATTATTTCAATTGGTCCGTGGCAGGATCTCGATGAACCGCATGGACGAGATGTTCGCTTCGGTTAAAAAAAGGCACCTTACGAGGTGCCTCTGATAATTAGCTAAGTGCATGTTGTTCATGTCGGATGCGGCGTGAACGCCTTATCAAACCAACAAAACGTTTATATTCAATATGTTACAATGACCGCGCAGGCCAGATAAGCGTAGCGCATCTGGCAATTTTGCGCTTGCCCTTATCCTTCACAGCGCCTTATTAATTCATCGAGATAATATTTACTGCCATTTCATTCACGTCTATTCTTAATTTGCTGCTTTAAAAACAAGTGATTGAGCAAAATTGAGGCAAAAATGGACTGGTATCTGAAAGTACTAAAAAATTATGTCGGTTTCCGGGGTCGTGCGCGGCGCAAAGAGTACTGGATGTTTATTCTGGTCAACATCATCTTTACGTTCGTGCTGGGGCTACTGGATAAAATGTTAGGCTGGCAACGTGCCGGTGGCGAAGGCATCCTGACGACAATCTACGGTATTCTGGTGTTTTTACCATGGTGGGCAGTTCAGTTCCGCCGCCTGCACGACACCGACCGCTCGGCGTGGTGGGCACTGCTGTTCTTAATCCCGTTTATCGGCTGGCTTATTATCATCGTCTTTAACTGCCAGGCGGGTACGCCAGGCGAAAACCGCTTTGGACCTGATCCAAAACTGGAACCTTAAAACAAATCTCCTCGCCGGATGTCTGACTCATCCGGCTTTTATCATCATGTTGATGAATGAATAATTTACTAATGTTTATTTAAAATATTTCAATATCGTTATATAAATTACCTATAAAAAATAACCATGTATTTATCTTAAATATCAAAACCTTTATAACATCCGAAAAAGAAAGATACGAATAGCATTTACACAATACCCGGAATAGACTTTCACAACTTTTAATTAAAGGGATGTTTTTATGCAATGGTATTTAGCCGTATTAAAAAATTATGTTGGTTTCTCTGGTCGTGCACGTCGTAAAGAGTACTGGATGTTTACTCTGATTAACGCCATCGTCGGCGCTATTATCAATGTCATTCAATTGATTTTAGGTTTAGAGTTTCCATTCCTTTCTCTCATTTACCTGGCAGCAACAATCATTCCGGTCATTGCTCTGTGCGTTCGTCGTCTGCACGATACTGACCGTTCAGGTGCGTGGGCGCTTCTCTATCTGGTACCGGTCATTGGCTGGTTAGTTCTGTTTGTATTTGCCTGTTTAGAAGGCAATTCTGGCAGCAATCGTTACGGAAACGATCCGAAGTTTGGTTCAAATTAATCTTAGAATTGGGGCGATATTTCGCCCCTTTTTATTAAAAATAACAAATATTATTTTCCGCTAAAAAGTTTGGGAATTTCCCGCAGACACCAGGATTTCGCCTCCCCCATACTGTCACGACGCCAGGCCATAATAATATCGATCTCGCTGGTCGATTCCGGGCTGACGACACGCAACCGCCCTTCCGCAATATCTTTTTCGACCATCGGATACGGCATCGTCGCCACGCCAAGCCCCGCCAGTAATGCCTGACGTTTATCTTCAATCGTGCTCACCGTTAAACGCGGCTGTTTGTCCAGTAGCTGTACGGTCAATACCGGGCGCTCACGAGCGGTATCCGCCACCGCAATTCCACGATATTTCACGCGCGTCACTTCAGATAACGGTTCCGGCTCCTGATGAATCGGGTGATCAGGCGCGGCAACGTAGACGTTCATTAACGTATAGAGCTTGCGCGAGTTGATCTCCGACGAGGAGCGAAAATGCATATCCGGCGCGATAACAATATCCGCCCGCCCCTGCTCCAGCCGTTCCCACGCCCCTGCCAGCACTTCGGTGATGATTGCCAGTTGGGTATTGGCTTTTACCGCCAGTTTGTCAATTAACGGGAAAAAGGCAGGTGTCGGTACCAGCGCTTCGGTCACAATGGTGAGATGCGTTTCCCAACCGCGCGCGAGAGCTTCCGCATCGGTAGTCAGTTTATCTGCGGCTTCCAGCAAAACGCGCCCTCGCTCCAGCAACATCCTCCCGACATTGGTGAATTTGGTGCGATGGCCCGAGCGGTCAAACAGCACCACATCCAGCTCTTCTTCCAGTTTTTGCATGGTGTAGCTAAGTGCGGAAGGCACGCGTCCCAGCTCATCCGCCGCCGCCGCAAAACTGCCCCGGCGATCGATCGCATCCATAACCCGTAGTGCTTCCAGCGTTAATGCCCTTTCTTTGGCCATTTCGTTCTCATTCAGGAAATTTGAACATACCGGGCAGAATATCTGGCTAACAATGTAGCGTCCAGCCCCTTACCATAAAAGGAAGTAAAGAGAGGTCAAGAATTATGATTACTACCCGAACTGCCAGGCAGTGTGGACAAGCAGACTACGGATGGTTGCAGGCCCGGTATACTTTTTCCTTTGGACACTACTTCGACCCGAAATTGTTAGGCTATGCCTCCCTGCGCGTGCTTAACCAGGAAGTGCTGGCCCCAGGTGCCGCCTTTCAGCCACGAACCTATCCCAAAGTCGATATTTTAAATGTGATTCTGGATGGAGAAGCTGAGTATCGCGACAGCGAAGGCAATCATGTTCAGGCCAGCGCTGGTGAGGTGTTGCTGCTCTCTACCCAGCCGGGTGTCAGCTATAGCGAACACAATCTCAGCAAAGACAAATCGTTAACGCGAATGCAACTTTGGCTGGATGCCTGCCCACAACGAGAGAATCCGCTGATTCAAAAACTGGCGCTTAATATGAGCAAGCAGCAATTAATCGCCTCGCCAGAAGGTGGGATGGGAAGCCTGCAATTGCGCCAGCAAGTGTGGCTGCACCATATCGTGCTCGACAAAGGCGAAAGTGCGAATTTCCAGTTGCATGGGCCACGCGCGTATTTGCAATCGATTCACGGGAAATTTCATGCGCTTACGCATCATGAAGAGAAAGCGGCGCTAACCTGCGGTGATGGGGCGTTTATTCGTGACGAGGCTAACATTACGCTGGTTGCCGATTCCCCACTGCGCGCTTTGCTGATAGATTTGCCTGTCTAGTTGTTTTTACAGGGAGATGATGATGAGTAAAAAATCGGCCAAAAAGCGTCAGCCAGTGAAGCCCGTGGTGGCGAAAGAACCTTCTCGCACCGCCAAAAATTTTGGCTATGAAGAGATGTTGAGCGAGCTGGAAGCCATCGTCGCGGATGCTGAAACGCGTTTAGCCGAGGATGAAGCTACCGCGTAAAGACAAGTGCCGGATGTGGCGTAAACGCCTTATCCGGCCTACAAAACACAACAACATCAACAAATTGTGCAATTCGTAGGCCGGATAAGATGCGCCAGCATCGCATCCGGCACGATACCCAAAACCTGGCGTTTATCTGGCCTTGCTCGCCATAATCTCGATAATCTGCCGATCCGTTTGCTGCATCGAATGGCTTGCTAACGCACACAGGTTGGCAATCGACTGCTCAACATCATGCGCCACGATTCCTTCATTGCCGGTCACTGCGGTATCATCCAGCGCCATTAACACCGCTTTCCACGCAGCCGAAGCACTGGTCGAAACCTTCATCGCGCAGCTGTTCGACGCTCCATCGCAAATCATGCCGCTGACATCGCCGATCATACTGCTGATCGCCATCGAGATGGTTTCATAACGCCCATCCACCAGCCATGCCATCCCGGCGGCGGCCCCCATTGCTGCGGTCGTTGCGGCACAAAGCGCAGACAAACGCGGTAACTGGTTATGGATGTAAATCGCGCTCAAATGCGAAAGCATCAGCGCACGCGCCAGCCGTTCATCATCCGCTCCGAAGTGTTCTGCTACCACCACCACAGGCATTGTTGCGGTGATCCCCTGGTTACCCGAGCCGGAGTTACTCATTGCCGGAAGCGTAGCGCCGCCCATACGCGCATCGGATGCCGCGCTGGTACGAATCACAATGGATGAAGAGAGATCTTTCGCCAGCAAACCGCGCGCGCACTGTTTTTCCAGCGTCGCACCAATATGCAGCCCCCAGTTACCGCTCAAACCTTCCTGCGATAACGCACAATTTAACTTCGCAGAATCGAGAATAAAGCGGATCGCCGCAAACGGGACCTCATTGACGAACTTCAGGATCTCAGCCAGCGTCGTCCTGGAAAGCACCGTCAGCGGCGACTCTTGCTCGCCCTCTGTCACACACGCCTGCTGGGTAAACACCACACCATTGTGCGTCTCAATATGCACAATGTTGGTATGCCCGCCGACAATGGTGACACACGCCCACTTCTCACCGTTCCAGACTTTGGCGCGTGAGAAGAGGATTTCATCGCAAGGTTCCTGGATCTTAACTGAGACTTTCCCCGCCGCCAGCAGTGCTTTGGCATCGGCAATTGCCTGCGCAGTTGCATCTTTCAGCACTTCCAGCCCGGCGTTAGCATTTCCACCTAACGCTCCCAGCGCCGCCGCAATCGGCAGCCCCACCATTCCCGTGCCGGGAACGGTGACGCCCAGACCGTTCTTCATCAGATTTGGCGAAACCCAGGCTTCTACACGTTCAACCGGACCTTCCAGTTCTGCCGCAGCAACCGCCGCCGCCAGCGCCAGTGAAATCGGTTCAGTACATCCCAGCGCCGGTTTTACTTCCTCCTGAACGGCGAGGATGTAACGCTGCCATAACGGATTTAAAGTCGAATCAAACATATTAAAAACCTTAAAATTTCAGGTAAATCAAGAAAATGCCAGGAACGGAGAAACACAAAGCAACAAACCAGTGACGATAATCAGGTACAGAGACATCCCTTTGTATTTGTGCAATGCCGGTACTTTGTAAACCAGCCACGCCGGGATCAGGCACCCTACCATGCCGAAAATCGGGCTACAGATAGAGGTGAAGCTCAACACCGGTGCGTTCAGTACGATGGCGCTCCAGGCCAGCAAAATGGCGAAAATCATGATGCCGCGCTGAACGAGATTTTCGTTAATCTTCTCGGCAGGCATCTTGCGACGCAGGATGTTCATTACGATCCCTTGCGTTGCTTCGCGAAAGCCTAAATAGACGCCAAAAAACGCGGTCATTACTGCAAAGATATTGAGAATGACGCTGACCACTTTCACCCACGCTGCGCCATCACCGCTAATAAACTGTGCGGCAATCGCCAGCGCGGAAATATTCTGCTCGTAGGCTTTTACCGCTTCGTCATGTCCCATCGCCAGCGTGAACGACACGGCGTAGAAAAAGACGGTGACAAACAAAATGCCAAACGCGATATTCATTGCCCGCAATGCTTTATGCCGCGCCACTTCAATCGATTTTTCCCGCGAGCGATAAGAGATCACCATCGGGCTTAACGTCTGGATAAACAGAATCGACGTCAGGGTAAACGGCAGCGTAATAATGGCGTTTTTCACCAGCAGCCCCAGCGGCGGTAGCGAACCGACGTTATACAGATGCCACATTCCCACCATCGACACGCCCAGCGCCGCGACCACCAGCAGCTTGGTCAGCACCATCCCCGTCGAAATTTTGAATAACAATTTCTCGCCGCGTGAAGAGATCGCCACCAGAATGCAAATCAGTACCAGACCATAAAAGGGACTGTCTGACAGCAACCCTTCCGTCACGCCGAAGGTATGCAGGTAGGAAGCACTATCGTTGGTGATGGCGGTGGAATAGACGAACATCCAAATCACCAGCATTACGAAATAGAGCGCACCTAACAGGATGCCCCAGTTTTTACCTAAATAACCGCTAATGACACTCGGGTAATCTTTACATTCTGGTGATTCTGCCAGCGTATTAATAAACAATCGCTGAAACAGATACATTGCCGGGTAACCAATCACCGATGAGAGCAAAAATACCCACAATCCCATCAAACCGACCTGCACCGGGAGAAAAACAATCCCCGCGCCAATCGCCATCCCGATACTCATAATCACCCAGCCGGTGTCAGTACTGTCGAATTTGATCGCTTCTCGCCACTCGCTCTCACTCATTCCAGCACGACCCGCCGGGGTCGAAGCGTCTGCAATGACGCCTTTATTCGATGCAATTTCCATAATTTCTCGCTCAATATTTTGTAGGGCTTATTATTTTTTTCCGAGCCGCATCAAGGCGATATGCGGTCTACGTTTTTGCAGGCGAGTTATTAGAATAAAGAAATGATACGCGCGAGGTCAGAGAAAATCTTCACAATCAAGACTTTGAAATAACGGAGATGGATAAGAATTTTCTACTAAATTAATCACAAGAGAATATTCATTCTCTATTTGCGGCAGATCACAAAAAAAAGGTGCACATTTGTGCACCCAAGGATGAAAGCTGACAGCAATGTCAGCCACAGACCACTTTAATGGCCAGTCCTCCGCGTGATGTTTCGCGGTATTTATCGTTCATATCTTTGCCGGTTTCATACATCGTCTCGATCACTTTATCGAGTGAAACACGCGGTGCCGAGGTGCGGCGCATCGCCATCCGCGCGGCGTTTACTGCTTTCACGGCATTAATGGCATTACGTTCAATGCACGGGATTTGTACCTGTCCGGCAACCGGATCGCAGGTCAGCCCAAGGTTATGCTCCATCGCGATTTCCGCCGCATTGCACACCTGCGCCGGACTGCCGCCCAGTAGTTCAGTTAACCCTGCCGCCGCCATTGAACAGGCCACGCCAATCTCCCCCTGACAGCCGACTTCCGCGCCAGAGATGGAGGCATTCATTTTATACAGCGCGCCAATAGCCCCCGCAGCCAGAAAATAGCGGGCAATTGACCGCTCGTTTACCGGACGACGGAACTTATCGTAATAAGCCAGCACTGCCGGAATAATGCCGCACGCACCGTTAGTCGGTGCCGTTACCACGCGCCCGCCAGCTGCGTTTTCTTCACTAACCGCCAGCGCGTACATGTTGATCCAGTCGATGACATTCATCGGATCGTTAGAGATGTTATCGCTGGAAACCAGCTGACGACGCAGCGCTACGGCACGGCGCGGCACATTGAGCGGACCAGGCAGCACGCCTTCAGTATTCATTCCACGTTCAATACCGTCATGCATCACTTGCCAGATACGGGCAAACCCTGCGTCAATTTCCGCTTTACTGCGCAGCGCCAGCTCGTTGTGCATCATCAGGCCAGATATAGACAGGCCGTTGTAATCACACATTTTCAGCAGTTCACCTGCTGAGTGGAAATCGTAAGGTACGGGTGTTTCGACATCGTGCGACAGGCCGAAGTGTTCTTCTTCGACAATAAACCCGCCGCCGACAGAGTAATAGGTTTTGCTTAATAGCGCTTCCTGCCCCTTCCAGGCAGTGATCCGCATTCCGTTCTCATGGCGAGGCAACATTTCGGGATGGAAGATAATGTTCTTTGCTACAGGAAAATCAACAATATGCGCGCCAGAAGCCACCGGCAACCGACCGCTGCGCGTCACTAACTCTATAAATGCAGGGATCTCATCAATGACAACATCCTGCGGACTGTTTCCTGCCAGTCCCATGATGATGGCGACATCCGTGGCATGGCCTTTGCCCGTCAGTGACAACGACCCGTACAGATCGACCACAATATGGCTCGTCGCGGTTAATAAGCCGCTACTTTCCAGACGATCAATAAAACTTTTTCCGGCATTCATTGGCCCCACGGTATGCGAACTGGAGGGACCAATCCCAATTTTGAAAATATCGAATGCACTAATCATATCCACACCCTCGGATTGCCGTTCAGTGAAGTGGAGCGGAACGACCTTGCGACCGTCCCGCTCACGAGGCTTTACGCACTACGTACTGCGATGGCTTCAATTTCCAGCTTCACATCTTTCGGCAAACGCGCGACCTGCACACAGCTCCGGGTCGGGTAGGTCGCCTGATGCTCATCGAAGAACTGCTTATAGACTTCGTTGATGGTGGCAAAATCATTCAGATCGGTGATGAACACGGTCATCTTGATGATATCGCCCACGCTCAGCCCGGCAGCAACCACGATCGCTTTGACGTTTTCGAGGCTTAAACGCGCCTGATCTTGCACATCAGCCGGGATCTCACCGGTCTGTGGGCAAACCGGAATTTGCCCAGAGGTGAAGACCATGCTGCCTAAATCAACGCCCTGAACATAAGGGCCGATTGCGCCTGGCGCACGTTGCGTTTCGATAATCTTTTTCATACATCCTCCGGCATCAAAGCGCCTGGGTAAAGGTACGTGAAATCACATCCTGCTGCTGTTCACGGGTCAGTGCGTTGAAGCGCACGGCGTAGCCAGAGACACGGATTGTCAGGTTGGGGTATTTTTCCGGATGCTCAATGGCATCCAGCAACATTTCCCGATTCATCACGTTGACGTTGAGGTGCTGACCGCCTTCCACATCCGCTTCGTGGTGGAAATAACCATCCAGCAGGCCGACAAGGTTGGTTTTGCGTACCGGATCTTCTTTGCCCAGCGCCGCCGGGACAATTGAGAAGGTGTACGAGATCCCGTCTTTGGCGTAGGTGAACGGCAGTTTCGCCACCGACGTCAGCGAGGCTACCGCACCTTTGCGGTCACGACCGTGCATCGGGTTAGCGCCCGGTGCGAACGGTGTTCCGGCGCGACGACCGTCTGGCGTGTTACCGGTTTTCTGGCCGTACACCACGTTAGAAGTGATAGTCAGAATCGACTGGGTGGGGACGGCGTTGCGATAGGTTGGCAGCGCTTTAATTTTCTTCATAAAGCGTTCAACCAGATCGCAGGCAATGCTGTCTACGCGCTCGTCGTTGTTGCCATACTGCGGATATTCGCCGTCGATTTCGAAATCCACCGCCAGGCCGTTTTCGTCACGGATCGGTTTCACGCGGGCATATTTGATGGCAGACAGGGAGTCCGTCGCCACCGACAGACCCGCGATGCCGCAAGCCATCGTGCGATAAACATCACGATCGTGCAGCGCCATCAGCGAAGCTTCGTAGCTGTACTTGTCGTGCATGTAGTGAATGATATTCAGCGCGCTGATGTACTGCACCGCCAGCCAGTCCATGAAGTGATCGAGACTGTCCATCACTTTGTCGTAATCCAGCACGTCGTCCATCAGCGGTGCCGTTTTCGGACCGACCTGAATCTTCAGCTTCTCATCCACCCCGCCGTTAATTGCGTACAGCAGCGTTTTCGCCAGGTTAGCGCGTGCACCAAAGAACTGCATTTGCTTACCAATCACCATTGGGCTGACGCAGCAGGCAATCGCGTAATCGTCGCTGTTGAAGTCAGTACGCATCAGATCGTCGTTTTCATACTGCAAGGAAGAGGTGACGATAGACACCTGCGCAGCATATTTTTTGAAGGCGATCGGTAATTCTTCCGACCACAGAATGGTCAGGTTTGGTTCCGGTGCTGGCCCCATAGTGTGCAGGGTGTGCAGATAACGGAAAGAGTTTTTGGTCACCAGCGTACGACCGTCCAGCCCCATCCCACCGATCACTTCCGTCGCCCAGATTGGGTCGCCGGAGAACAGCGAATCAAATTCCGGCGTACGCAGGAAGCGCACCATACGGATCTTCATAATGAAGTGGTCGATCAGTTCCTGTGCCTGCTGCTCATTGAGGACGCCAGCTTTAAAGTCGCGCTCAATGTAGATATCGAGGAACGATGCCGTGCGGCCCAGCGACATCGCGCCGCCATTTTGCGATTTCACTGCCGCCAGATAAGCGAAGTAGAGCCACTGCACCGCTTCCTGCGCATTCTGCGCCGGGCGAGAGATATCAAAGCCATATTTCGCCGCCATTTCCTGAATCTGCAACAGCGCATGACGATGCTCTGCCAGCTCCTCACGCAGACGGATGGTGGCTTCCAGATCCTCGCCTTTTTCCAGACGGGACTGGAGATCGGCAAATTGCAGTTCGCGTTCACGCACCAGATAACTGATGCCATATAGCGCCACGCGGCGATAGTCACCGATAATGCGCCCACGACCATAGCCATCTGGTAAACCGGTCAGCACGCCAGATTTACGGCAGCGCAGCATATCCGGTGAGTAAACATCAAATACGCCCTGGTTATGGGTTTTACGCAGATCGGTAAACAGATATTCAAATTCACTGTCCATTTCACGACCATAGGCGTGGAATGAACTTTTAATCATATTAATGCCACCGAACGGATGCAGCGCACGCTTTAATGGCGCATCCGTTTGCAGGCCCACTATTTTTTCCAGCGGCTGGTTAATATATCCCGCATCATGAGCGGTAATGGTGGTAGCAATATTAGTATCGAAATCCAATGGCGCGTGAGTCGCATTTTCGATACGGATGCCTTCCATCACTTTTTCCCACAATTCCGTGGTGGCAGGCGTCGCTTCGGCGAGAAAAGATTCATCGCCTTCATAAGGTGTATAGTTATGTTGAATAAAATCGCGGACATTAATTTCGTTTTTCCAGTCCGTACCTTTAAAGCCAAGCCATGCGTCGGCGTACAGCTTATCGCTGGTATCAATATCTACCTTCATGAAAAATAATCTCTCTACAATACTTCAACTAAATTATGCAAATTCTGCGGGCGCGTTAACTTTGCCTAAATAAATGGCATCCAAAGCAATCATTTTTTCTTCGTTGGTTGGGATAACGGCGCAAATGACACGCGCATTTTCACTGGAAACAATTCGCTCACCACAGGAGTTAGAGCGATTATTCATTTCTGTATCAATCTCTACGCCTAATACAGCCAAATGTTCCATGACCAGACGACGAATTAAACTTGAATTCTCTCCTATTCCGCCGGTGAATATAATTCCATCCAGGCGACGTAATGAGGCTGCGTGTCCGGCAATATGGCGGGCAATTCGGTGAACAAAGGTTTTAATTGCCAGTTGCGCGCGTTCGTGACCTTCATGCCAGGCTTTTTCCAGAACACGTAAATCCGAAGAAAGACCGGAAATACCTAATAATCCCGACTCTTTATTCACTACGCGTTCCAGGTCACCCAGGCTCTGGTTGGTTTGGCTGGCGACCCAGGACATCGCACCAAAGTCGACATCGCCACTGCGGGTACCCATCATCAAGCCTTCCAGCGGCGTCATTCCCATTGAGGTATCAACACTCTGACCGTTGCGAACTGCGCAGATTGACGCGCCATTGCCAAGATGCGCCACAACCAGGCCGGAGTCATCTTCCGCCAGATTCAGCAAAGAATGTGCGCGCTGGGAAACATAGCGGTGCGACGTGCCGTGGAAACCATAACGGCGTACACCTAACTCTTCATAATATTTCCACGGCAGGCCGTATAAATAAGCTTCCGGAGCCATCGTCTGGTGGAAACTGGTATCAAATACCGCCACCTGAGTTACGCCCGGAAATAATTGCTGCGCCGATTCAATACCGCTTAAATTGGCGTAATTATGCAGGGGTGCCAGTGGAGAAACGCGACGGATATTATCAATGACTTCATCGGTAATAATGGCGGACTCGGTAAAAATACTGCCGCCGTGAGCGATGCGGTGGCCAATTAAGGCCACACTGTCATTTAAATTCCGTTTTTCCAGTTCAAATGCAATTGCCTTCAATGCACCTTCGTAGCTGTGGTGAGCCAGCGGTGCTGGCTCTCCCCCATTTACGGATAAGAATGCATTTTCCGAGTTAATACCGTCGGCAATACCTGACATTAATACTTCACAGTCGCTGGCATCGAGTACGGAAAACTTAATCGAAGACGAACCACAGTTAATAACCAAAACAACCGGAAATTCATTCATCTCTTTTCTCATCCTGAGTTACGGATTAAAACAGTTTGTATACGATGTTCAGGATGGTCAGCAGACCAATCACGGTAACAAACACGTTATCCAGACGACCACGGTATTTCGCCAGAGACGGCGCTTTACGGATGGCATACATCGGCAACAGGCACAGCAGGGATGCGATAATCGGTGCGCCCATGGCTTCAATCAGGTCGAGGATGTTCGGGTTGGCGTAGGCAACAACCCAGGTGGAGCCCATGATGAAGATCATGCTGAGAGTATTCAGTTTACCCAGCGACACTTTGGTTTTGTCACCTTTATAACCGAACTTCAGAATCAGGCCATTCAAGCCTTCCAGCGTCCCCAGATAGTGACCGAAGAAAGATTTGAAGATAGCCACGAGTGCGATGATGGAAGCCGCATATTCCAGTGTAATCGCGAACGTTGTTTTGGTACCGGTCATGGACGCAAAGTGGTTAGCCAGATAAGAAAGCACTGGAATATTCTGCGCTTTGGCTTCCGCCATGTTGGCCGGAGACAGCGTAAACAGGCAGCTAAAGGCAAAGAACATCACCACTGCAACCATCAGCATGCTGGCACGAGAAATGATTTGGGAACATTTACGTTCGGTGAAGTCGCGACCGAAGTCTTTCTCATACTCTTCACGTTTAGAAACCACGAAGGAAGAGACGATTGGCGAGAAGTTAAAGGAGAAAACCATGATGGAAATCCCCAGCCAGACAGTGATCAGGATACCGTCATGACCAGTTAACGACAGCGAACCGAGGTCAACCTGGTCGATAACTGCAGAGTTCCAGTAAGGGATCAGCGACAGAGAAATCAGCACCAGGCTGGCGATAAACGGCCATACCAGGTAGCTCATCACTTTAACCATCAGATCCTTACCAAACCAGATGACGAAAGCCATCAGCAGCAACAGGAACAGCGCCACAAAGCCGCGATTCAGCGGTGCAAAGCCGAGCTGGTTTTCCCAGAACGTCATAAAGGTATTGGTAATAGTAACGCCATAAATCCACAGCAGTGGGCAAATCGCGAAGAAGTACAGGAACGTGATAACCACGCCGCCAGTTTTACCAAAATGCTCTTCCACCGTTTCCGTAATGTTGCCGGAAGGGTTAGAGCCAGAAAGACACAGACGCGCCAGCGCCCGGTGGCAATAAAACGCGATGGGGTATGCCAATACCAACATCAGAAGAATCGGGATCAGCCCGCCAAAACCTGCGCGGATAGGGAAGAACAGCACCCCGGCGCCGATTGCCGTACCAAACAAGCCTAACGTCCATGTGGTATCTGATTTACGCCAGGACGATTGTTTTGTCTGGCTGGATACAATGCTATCTGAAGTACTCATATCCTATCCTCAACGAATTAATTAAGCGTCAACGAAACCGGTGATTTGAGAGACGCGAGAAAGATCGATATTGCCGCCGGAAATAATACTGACGGTTTTTCTGTTTTGAATATATTGGTCTAATTTACCGCTTAATAATGCAGCACATGCCAGAGCGCCTGCGCCTTCGGTGACGACTTTATTGCGCTGAATTAAGGCAATCATACTGTTTCTGATTTCGTCTTCGCTGACCAGCACGATGTCATCGACTAATTCACGAACGATTTCGTAAGTTAAATTACCCGGGCGGGAGACATCACAACCATCCGCCAGGGTGCCGGTAGTTCGGTGCGTGGTTATTTCTCCGGAGTGGAAAGAAGCCGCCATGCCGTGAACGTTTTCAGACTGTACGCCAATAACACGAATGGTCGGGTTAATAGATTTAATTGCCACCGCAATACCAGCAATTAAACCGCCACCACCAATTGGCACAATCACGTTATCGACATCATAGAGATCTTCCATAATTTCCAGACCAATCGTTCCCTGGCCAGCAATCACTTTCGGATCATCGTAAGGTGGGATAAAAATACGGCCTTCCATTTCGACAATTTCGCTCACTTTAGCGATAGTGTCGTTGAAGTTATCACCATGCAGAACGACTTCTGCGGAGTAGTCGCACGTTGCCGCTACTTTGGATTTTGGCGCACCTTTTGGCATCACCACTTTACCGTCGATGCCCAGCATCGCGCAGGAGAGGGAAACCCCTTGCGCATGGTTGCCCGCAGAACAGGCCACCACGCCTTTGCGTTTTTCCGCATCGGTCAGTGAACTTAATTTATTAAATGCGCCACGAATTTTAAATGAACCGGTACGCTGCATATTTTCAAACTTCAGGAATATTTCACCTTTGCAACGTTCACTAAAATAGTTGGAGCGAGGCATGCCTGTTTTATAAATTCGCCCAGCCAGTCGTTGTTTCGCTTCAATAATGTCATCAATAGCAACCGGCAGATCGTATGTAATATGCATTATAAAACCTCTTCGCCTGAATTAAATATGTAGGTAACCGTAACCGACACCTGCAAGACAGACAGGTGGATTATTTATGTTTAAATAAAAATAAATAACTAACCAACTTCTATTAATTGCCTTCGTCTACACCCATTATAAGATGAATACTCTTTGGCTAATTCCACCAAAACCGATGCTGCTTTTTTAATACGATAATTTTTCGACCATACCGCGGCATATTGTGCCACAGGTAATGTTTCTTCAACCGGAATAGTAATAAATTGATTAGAACCAAAAGGTGATGTCATATCACATGGAATTACAGTTAAGAAATCAGCATTGAGAACAAGATTATAAATTGTCACGACTGAGTCGGTTTTAACGATGTTTTCAATACTGATGCCATTTCTTTGTAACGTAGTAAGCAGCTCGCTGTAGTACCCCATATTGGTTTGTGGCAACACCCACTGTTCGTTCTTCAACGACTCCAGCGTGGTGGTGCCGGTGCATGTTCGGGACTTACTGGCTACCAGCACAAACTCGGACTCGAACAGCGGCTCAACATGTAAATCCTGAAGCTTCATTTCTGCGCTTAACGTACCAATCGCAAAATCAAGTCGACCGTCGCGGATTGCCGGTAAGAACGAAGACAGTTGCGCTTCATACATAGAAACCTGCGCTTTCGGGAACACCTCTTTGAACTTGTTGATCATCCCTGACATAAAAGTAAAACCAATCAATGAAGGAAAACCAAATGAGACTTCCACCACCGCCTCAGAAGACATACCGCTTATCTCATTAACCATATTTTTCATTTCACGGGTAATGGATTCGGAACGAGAGAGTAACAATTGACCGGCAGGTGTTAATGTTACACCGGTATTTTTCCGCACCACTAATTCCACACCAAAATAATCTTCAATATCGTTAATGATTTTACTGACGGCCGGTTGAGTTAACCCTAATTCTTTTGCAGCCGAGCCGATAGAACCACTTCTAATGACTTCCTGAAAGACTACCAGGTGCTGCGTTTTCGGAAGAAGAATAGTGCTCATAACGACCTACGTTAATTACCTCATTGACGGCATGAAGTGTATCAAAATGAAATGAACAGGATATGTGCGACCACTCACAAATTAACTTTCAATACTTTCCAGGGTAACTTCACGTCAATTAAATACCTTTAAATATCAATAAGTTAAAGTATAAAAATCAGCATAAACCCTGATTTTTGTCAAAAAAAATGACGGGGATAACCATATTTTATGGCGATAACATCATTCGTTATGTGGTTAATACAAAAAAGGGGCTGAGACCATATTTCAAGCAATTACCGGATAATTACCAGGCAAAATTTGAGTTAAATTTAATGAGCAAGTTCTCAAATTTTATTATAAATAAACCATTTTCAGCGATAAATAATGCGGCACGTCACATTTTTTCACGCTATTTGTTGGAGAACAAACATTTATTTTATCAATATTTTAAAATTTCGAATACAGATATTGATCATCTCGAACAATTGATTAACGTCAACTTTCTCCCTCATGACAGGACGTCATTTTGTGAATGCAATCGTTTTCCATAAATTCTTCTCCCCTCATAGGTGACGAATAGCATTTTGTGTTGAGGATCACAAAACGAATAATTGCTGGTCGCCGCGATAAGGTCAGCCAAAGACAACAAGGGGAATTTTCACAGAGCTTTTGATCGGCGTAGGCCACAGAATGTTGCTTCGTTTACTGTAATGCCGGGTAAATGAGCGTTTTTTGATAGTGCGAAAGTGCCGTGCGAGGAAAATAAGCATCTATTATTGTTTGTCATGATGACAAGGCAGGCATCAATGAAAGGCTTCCCAATTGCACATATTTTTCACCCTTCAATCCCGCCAATGCACGCAGTGGTTAACAATCACAACAGAAATATTGATTATTGGACGGTAAAAAGAAAGTTTGCAGAAATTGTCTCCACCAATGACGTTAATAAAATATACAGTATAAGTAATGAACTGCGGAGAGTATTATCTGCAATTACTGCATTGAATTTCTATCAAGGCGATATTCCTTCTGTCATGATCCGAATCCAACCGGAAAATATGAGTCCATTCATCATAGATATTTCTACAGGAGAACATGACGATTATATCATACAAACATTAGATGTAGGCACTTTTGCACCTTTTGGTGAACAATGTATTTGCTCAGCCGTCAATAAAAAAGAGCTGGAATGTATTAAGGAGACGATTTCTAAGTATTGTGCAAAATTCACCCGAAAAGAAGCCATCTTAACACCTCCTGCGCACTTTAATAAAACCAGCATTACTTCAGATTGTTGGCAAATTCTCTTTTTTTCACCCGATCATTTTAATAATTATTTTTATTGATTATTTATAAAGGATAAAATAATGTTCCCTGTTTCATCAATTGGTAATGATATTAGTAGTGATTTAGTCCGTCGAAAAATGAATGATCTTCCTGAAAGCCCCATAGTTAATAACCTCGAAGCACTAGCACCAGGTATAGAAAAACTAAAACAGACCTCTATTGAAATGGTCACTTTACTTAACGCGTTACAACCAGGTGGGAAATGCATTATCACTGGTGATTTTCAAAAAGAATTAGCGTACTTACAAAATGTAATTCTTTATAATGATTCGTCTCTTCGTCTGGATTTTTTTGGTTATAACGCCCGAATTATTCAACGATCAGACAATACCTGTGAACTTACAATTAATGAACCGTTAAAAAACCAGGAAATATCCACAGGCAATATCAATGTTAATTGCCCATTGAAAGACATTTACAATGAAATCAGGAGGTTGAACGTAATCTTTAGTTGTGGGAGTGGAGGTATAGTTGATCTATCCTCTCTGGACTTACGGAATGTCGATTTAGAACTTTATGATTTTACAGATAAACATATGGCCAATACAATTTTAAATCCTTTTAAATTGGATGACACAGATTTTACTAATGCCAACATGTTTCAGGTAAATTTCGTTAGTTCAAAACAAAACGCCACAATCTCATGGGATTATTTACTAAAAATAACGCCTGTTATAACAAGCATTAACGATATGTATTCTGAAGAAAAAATTAAGCTTGTCGAAAGTTGTTTAAATGCGCTTGGAGATATTACCGAAGAACAATTAAAAATCATGAGACTTGCAATTATAGAATCTATACCAAGAGCAGCTCTAACAGATCAATTAGAAAATGAATTAACAAAAGAAATATATAAAAGCTCATCGAAAATTAACAATTACTTGAACAGAATTAAATTACCAGAGATGAAAGGATTCTCATCAGAAAAAATAGATTATTACATCGATATAATCATTAAAGATTATGAAAGCGTCAAAGAAAATGCTTATCTTATCGATCCAAAAATTAATTACAATACAGATTTAAACATAGAGGATTCTAGCTCAGAGGAATTCCTTTCAGATAATACACTAGAGAAAGACGAAAATTCTCCTGACAATTGCTTTGAGGTCGTAAAATATAACACATATGAAGCTTATAACTCAGAGAAGCAATATTTTACCAGAGAGGACTATACGTATGATTACGACCTTTTAAATGCAATATAGACTTAATAATTTCTTACAAAGTCTATTATTAATACCGTAGATATTTATTCATCTTACACTATGCTCCAAAAGCAAAAACCCGCCGAAGCGGGTTTTTACGTAAAACAGGTGAAACTGACCGATAAGCCGGGTTCTGTCGTGGACAGTCATTCATCTAGGCCAGCAATCGCTCACTGGCTCAAGCAGCCTACCCGGGTTCAGTACGGGCCGTACCTTATGAACCCCTATTTGGCCTTGCTCCGGGTGGAGTTTACCGTGCCACGGACTGTTACCAGCCGCGCGGTGCGCTCTTACCGCACCCTTTCACCCTTACCTGATCCCGCTTGCGCGGGCCATCGGCGGTTTGCTCTCTGTTGCACTGGTCGTGGGTTTCCCCCCCAGGCGTTACCTGGCACCCTGCCCTATGGAGCCCGGACTTTCCTCCCCTCCGCCCGTCTCCCCCGAAGAGGACGACGACGAAGCGGCGACTGTCTGGTCAGCTTCGGCGCGCAGTATAGAGGGTTTGCGCGCCCTTGTCACCCCGCGTTGCGCATTCCAATCGCCAGTGTCGCGGCGATATTACGTGAAGCACGGTAAATATTGTCATAAGCCCCGCGGAATGCTTCGTCCAACGTACCAATACTGGTCAATACGCTGAAGACCGCATCAATGCCATGCTGATGTACAACGCCAACATCATTGGTCAGGCTACCCGCAATGCCAATCACCGGTTTATGGTACTTTTTCGCCACGTTTGCGACGCCAATCGGAACCTTGCCGTGTATACTCTGGCTGTCAATACGCCCTTCACCGGTGATCACCAGCGTACAATCGTGAATATGTTCCTCCAGATTCAGCGCCGTAGTGACGATTTCAATACCACTTTTCAGTTCCGCACCAAGAAACGCCATTAGCGCCGCGCCCATACCACCCGCAGCTCCTGCGCCGGGGACATCTTTCACATCAACATGCAGCGCTTTTTTAATGACATCGGCATAGTGAGAGAGGTTATTGTCCAGCTCAACAATCATCGCTTCACTGGCTCCCTTTTGTGGGCCAAAGATGCGCGATGCGCCGTTATCGCCCACCAGCGGATTGGTGACATCACAAGCGACGCGAATGACGCAATCTTTTAAGCGCGGATCGAGGCCGGAAATATCAATATCATTCAGAGTATTAAGACTACCGCCGCCAAAACCAATTTCATTGCCGTTGGCGTCGCATAATTTCGCCCCCAGCGCCTGTACCATGCCTGCACCGCCATCATTTGTAGCGCTACCGCCAATGCCGATAATAATGTTTGTCGCGCCGCTCTCCAGCGCCTGCAGAATTAACTCGCCTGTGCCGCGTGAAGTGGTCACGAGTGGATCACGTTTTTCCGCAGGTACCAGCTCCAGCCCACTGGCCGCCGCCATTTCAATAAACGCGGTTTTGCCATCGCCGGAGATCCCCCAACTGGCATTCACCTTCTCGCCCAGCGGCCCTGTAACCCAGGCGTGACGTTCGGAACCCTGGGTGGCTGCAATCATCGCTTCCACCGTTCCTTCGCCACCGTCGGCAACAGGAACAGAAACGTACTGTGCATCAGGAAAAATTTCCCGAAATCCTTTTTCTATCGCCTGCGCAACCTCGCTGGCAGATAAACTTTCTTTATAAGAGTCTGGGGCGATTACGATTTTCATACCTATGCCTGTTACCACATGACGCCGGAGGGCGTTTCTCTTATTCGGCCTGGATTCCAGGCCCGGATTGCAATACGCCATCCGGGCACGACGTCATTAACGAGTAACTTCGACTTTCGCCAGTTTTTCGTAGTAGCACGCCAGGGCGCTATGATCTGCCGTTCCTAAACCATCTGCTCGCAGTGCCTGCATCATCTCCATAACCGCAGCTGTGAGCGGCAGTTGCGCGCCGACGCCGTGGGAAGTATCCAGCGCATTTGCCAGATCCTTAATATGCAGATCAATACGGAAGCCCGGCTTGAAGTTGCGGTCCATCACCATCGGCGCTTTGGCATCCAGCACGGTACTGCCCGCCAGTCCACCGCGAATTGCCTGATACACCAAATCCGGGTTAACGCCCGCTTTGGTTGCCAGCGTTAACGCTTCTGACATCGCGGCAATATTCAGCGCCACAATGACCTGATTCGCCAGTTTGGTAACGTTACCTGCACCAATTTCCCCGGTATGCACCACGGAACCCGCCATTGCTTTCATCAAATCATAGTATTTGTCGAAAATAGCCTTGTCGCCGCCCACCATCACTGACAGCGTACCGTCGATAGCTTTCGGTTCACCGCCGCTCACCGGAGCATCCAGCATATCAATGCCTTTCGCTTTCAGCGCTTCGCTGATTTCACGGCTTGCCAGCGGTGCGATAGAACTCATATCGATCAATACCGTACCAGGCTTCGCGCCTTCAATAATCCCATTCTCACCCAGCGCCACCTCTTTCACATGAGGGGAGTTTGGCAGCATGGTTATGATGACGTCGCACTGTTCAGCGATCGCTTTAGCCGTAGAGGCTGTTTCTGCACCTGCAGCAATCACGTCAGCAATAGCTTCTGGGTTACGGTCAGCAACCACCAGCGAGTAACCTGCTTTCAGAAGGTTTTTACTCATTGGTTTACCCATAATCCCCAGGCCAATAAAACCAACTTTCATAGTCATATCAATCATCTCTCTTGTTGCGGTGGTGGTTATTTTTTAAAGGTATCAGCCAGTTTCTGAGTGGCAGAGCGGAAGACGCCGAGATCGCTGCCGACAGCCACAAACGTCGCCCCCCATTCCAGATAACGACGCGCATCGGCTTCGACCGGTGCGAGGATACCGCTGGGTTTGCCGTGCGCACTGGCACGGTTAAAAATATGCTGAATTGCTTTTTGTACATCCGGGTGCGAGGCATTGCCGAGATGGCCTAATGCCGCAGCCAGATCGCTGGGGCCGACGAAGATACCGTCTACGCCTTCGGTAGCGGCAATGGCATCGACGTTATCTACGCCCTGCTGACTTTCTATCTGGACCAGAATGGTGATGTTCTTGTTCGACTGAGCGAAATAATCCGCCACGGTGCCAAACATATTGGCGCGGTGAGAAACGGAGACGCCGCGAATGCCTTCCGGTGGGTAACGGGTTGATGCCACCGCCTGCTCTGCTTCCTCTTTTGTTTCTACAAAAGGAATCAGGAAGTTATAGAAACCGATATCCAGAAGACGCTTAATAATTACCGGCTCGTTGGTCGGCACTCGTACTACTGGCGCGCTGGCGCTGCCTTTCAGGGCCATTAACTGCGGAATAAACGTGGAGATATCGTTTGGCGCATGTTCGCCATCCAGCACCAGCCCGTCAAACCCAGCCAAACCAAGAACTTCAGTGCTAATCGGGTTAGAGAGTGCTGACCAGCAACCAATTTGTACCTGTTTCGCAGCCAGTGCGGCTTTGAATTTATTCGGGAAAACATCGTTATTCATCGCTTATACCTTTGCTTATTTCTGCAATTCCATACGTTTAATGTCGCCGACTACGAAGAGGTAGCAGACCATCGCCATCAGCGCTGAACATCCCACGAAAACCAGTGCTGCATTGAAGGAGTGCAATTCACTTACCAGGTAGCCAATCACCAGTGGAGTGACAATGGAGGCAACATTGCCAAAGACGTTAAAGACGCCGCCGCAGAGACCAACAATCTCTTTCGGCGCGGTGTCAGAAATCACTGGCCAGCCCAGCGCACCAAATCCTTTGCCAAAGAAAGCCAGCGCCATCAGCATGACCACCAGCGTGGTGTTGTTGGTGTAGTTACATAAGATAATGGTGGAAGCCAGCAACATTCCCAGCACAATCGGTAGCTTACGTGCCAGGGTCAGGGACAAACCGCGTTTGATCAGATAATCCGAGAAGACACCTCCCAGTACGCCGCCCGCAAAGCCACACAGTGCCGGAATCGAGGCGACCAGACCCACTTTCAGAATCGACATGCCTTTTTCCTGAACCAGATAAATTGGGAACCAGGTGAGGAAGAACCAGGTGATGGTGTTGATAAAATATTGTCCGAAAAATACGCCCAGCATCATGCGGTTAGAGAGCAATTGCTTGATGTAATGCAGTTTGGGACCGCTTGCTGCCGCACTGCCCGGCTTTTTGTGGTCCATATCGACCACCGCGCCATTTTCTGAGATAAACTTCAGCTCTTCCGCAGACATACGTGGGTGATCTGTCGGGTTATGAATCAACTTGATCCACAGCGCCGTCAGCACAAAACCAATCACCCCCATAACGGTGAAGACGTGCTCCCAGCCCCAGGCGAAAGTCAGCCAGCCAAGCAGCGGCGAAAAGAGCGCCAGCGAGAAATATTGCGCCGAGTTAAAGATGGCGGAGGCAGTACCACGTTCTTTCGTTGGGAACCAGGCGGCGACAATACGGGCGTTCGCCGGAAATGATGGCGCTTCCGAGAACCCCAGCATAAAGCGCATAAAGAACATGGAGATCCCTGCCCAGGCCAGCGGGAACATATCAACAAAGCCTTGCAGGAAGGTGAACAGCGACCAGAAAAAGAGGCTGTAGGTGTAAACTTTTTTCGAGCCAAACTTATCAAGCAGCCAGCCGCCGGGAATTTGCATCAGCAGGTAGGCCCAGCCAAAAGCGGAGAAGATGTAACCCATCGAAACCGCACTTAACTGCAACTCTTTTGCCACTTCGGTACCAGCAATAGACAGCGTTGCACGATCGGCGTAGTTAACGGCGGTAACAATAAAAATAATCAGTAATATTAAATAGCGGGTATGCACGCCTTTCTTTTTTACGTCAACGGTGTCCAGAATCATTTTATTTACCTCGGGTACTTATGCTGATTTTTATTATTATGGGGAAGGTGTTATTTATGAGTTTTATTTATGCCGTTACGGCAATGAACTCGGGAATTAGTATAAGCAGCGCGAGAATAATAATCATTGTGCAAATGCTAATTTAATTAATACTATTTAAATATTATTTTGAGCATATGCACATAAGGTTGCGCGCTAAAGCACAGATTTGCGCTTTACCTTGCCGGACGGCACTGCAATCCCTGAAATGATTGACATTGATCACATTTCTGCGTTTAAACTCCTGACATTCTTATTTCACCCAATGAAGTCATTTATTTTTAAATGAGACCAGGTCCTCATTTTAATAACCCCTGGCTGGAGAATATTGCACAATGGCCAACATCGAAATCAGACAAGAAACGCCAACTGCGTTTTATATAAAAGTTCACGACACAGATAATGTGGCAATTATTGTTAATGATAATGGCCTGAAAGCAGGAACGCGTTTTCCGGATGGGCTGGAATTAATTGAACATATTCCCCATGGGCATAAAGTCGCATTGCTGGACATTCCAGCTAATGGTGAAATTATTCGTTATGGCGAAGTGATTGGTTACGCCGTGCGCGCAATCCCACGCGGAAGCTGGATCGACGAATCAATGGTTGTACTACCGGAAGCGCCGCCGTTACACACGCTGCCACTGGCAACCAAAGTCCCGGAACCCTTACCGCCGCTGGAAGGATACACCTTTGAGGGCTATCGCAATGCCGATGGCAGCGTGGGCACTAAAAACCTGCTCGGCATCACCACCAGCGTCCACTGTGTAGCAGGCGTGGTGGACTATGTAGTAAAAATCATTGAACGCGATCTGCTACCGAAATACCCGAACGTCGATGGCGTGGTGGGGCTGAATCATTTGTACGGCTGTGGCGTGGCGATTAACGCACCGGCGGCAGTTGTGCCTATTCGTACCATCCACAATATTTCGCTGAACCCTAACTTTGGCGGCGAAGTAATGGTGATTGGTCTGGGTTGTGAAAAGTTGCAGCCTGAGCGCCTGCTGACTGGAACGGATGATGTGCAAGCTATTCCAGTAGAAAGCGCCAGCATTGTCAGTTTGCAGGATGAAAAGCATGTCGGCTTTCAGTCCATGGTCGAGGATATTTTGCAGGTCGCCGAACGCCATTTGCACAAACTGAATCGACGGCAGCGAGAAACCTGTCCGGCTTCAGAACTGGTTGTCGGCATGCAGTGCGGTGGCAGCGATGCGTTTTCTGGCGTAACGGCAAACCCGGCGGTTGGGTATGCGTCTGATCTACTGGTGCGCTGCGGCGCAACGGTGATGTTTTCAGAAGTCACGGAAGTGCGTGACGCGATCCATCTGCTGACACCACGCGCAGTGAACGAAGAGGTCGGCAAACGGCTGCTGGAGGAGATGGAGTGGTACGATAACTATCTCAATATGGGAAAAACCGACCGCAGCGCCAACCCTTCGCCGGGCAACAAGAAAGGCGGTCTGGCAAATGTGGTGGAGAAGGCACTCGGCTCCATTGCGAAATCGGGTAAAAGTGCGATTGTTGAAGTGCTGTCGCCTGGTCAACGCCCGACTAAACGCGGATTAATTTACGCCGCGACGCCAGCCAGCGATTTTGTCTGTGGCACGCAACAGGTGGCTTCGGGTATCACCGTGCAAGTGTTTACGACCGGTCGTGGTACGCCGTACGGCCTGATGGCGGTACCCGTCATTAAAATGGCAACCCGCACCGAGCTGGCGAACCGCTGGTTTGATTTAATGGATATTAATGCGGGCACCATCGCTACCGGCGAAGAAACTATTGAAGAGGTGGGCTGGAAGTTGTTCCACTTTATTCTCGACGTCGCCAGCGGGAAGAAGAAAACCTTCTCAGATCAATGGGGACTGCATAACCAGCTGGCGGTGTTTAACCCAGCACCGGTGACCTGATTTCTTTTGGAACGTCCCTCGCAAAACATGGCCTTAGTGCCATGTTTTTATTGTTTAAAGCCCCCACGACCATTAATAATGCATTTGCATTACCTTAGTTCAAGCTTATAATTTGAGCAGAAAACAGGCTGTAAAAGGACAGTGAATCATGCCCGCTAATGCTCGCTCTCACGCTGTACTGACCACTGAATCAAAGGTCACGATACGCGGACAAACAACTATCCCCGCGCCAGTGCGTGAGGCCTTAAAACTGAAGCCAGGCCTGGACAGCATTCATTACGAAATTCTGCCTGGTGGGCAAGTATTTATGTGCCGACTGGGAGATGAACAGGAGGATCATACTATGAATGCATTTTTGCGTTTTCTGGATGCAGATATCCAGAACAACCCGCAAAAAACTCGTCCATTCAACATTCAACAAGGAAAGAAACTTGTCGCTGGCATGGACGTCAACATTGATGATGAGATTGGCGACGACGAATAATGGATTTTCCACAAAGGGTTAATGGTTGGGCGCTATATGCTCATCCCTGTTTTCAGGAAACCTACGACGCTTTAGTTGCCGAAGTCGAGACATTAAAGGGAAAAGATCCTGAAAATTATCAGAGAAAAGCCGCCACAAAGTTATTGGCGGTAGTCCATAAAGTGATTGAGGAGCATATCACGGTCAATCCATCATCACCGGCATTCCGTCATGGCAAGTCGTTAGGCTCTGGGAAAAATAAAGACTGGTCACGGGTAAAATTTGGTGCTGGTCGTTATCGTCTCTTCTTTCGTTACAGCGAAAAAGAGAAAGTCATCATTCTGGGATGGATGAACGATGAAAACACGCTGCGCACCTACGGTAAAAAAACAGATGCCTATACCGTATTCAGCAAAATGTTAAAAAGAGGACATCCTCCTGCCGACTGGGAAACCCTCACCCGAGAGACAGAAGAAACCCATTGATGGTATTCACAATGCCCGCCGAACGCATTCGTGTTGACCAGCGGGCACCCTTTCTCACTCCCCGACCAGAATCACTTCAACCCCAGCCTTTCGCAGTCCTTCCAGACTATCCGCAGGAATGCCTTCATCAACAATGATCATGTCGATACGTTGAGTATCAATGATCTTATGTAAACTGGAACGGTTGAACTTACTGGAATCGGTGACCACGATGATCCGTTCCGCAACTTCGCACATCCGACGGTTTAAACGGGCTTCATCTTCATTATGCGTGCTGACGCCGCGCTCCAGATCGATCGCATCTACACCAAGAAACAGCATATCGAAGTGGTAATTTTGCAGCGATTGCTCAGCCTGATCACCGTAAAAAGATTGCGACTGACGGCGCAAATGCCCCCCGGTCATCAGCAGCTCAACGCCTTCCGCTTCCAGCAACGCATTAGCCACGTTCATACCGTTGGTCATCGCAATTACGTCGGTGTGCTTGCGCATCAGACGAGCAATCTCAAAAGTGGTGGTCCCGGAGTCGAGGATCACCCGATGACCAGGCTGAATCAACTCAACGGCAGCTTTCGCAACGCTGCGTTTCATTGCGGTGTTCAGCGCGCTTTTATCTTCCACTGATGGCTCGACTGACGGCGTCGTGCTATCGCAGATCAACGCGCCGCCATAGGCACGCACAGCGATCCCCTGCTTTTCCAGAAACGCCAGATCGTTGCGGATCGTCACAGTAGATACACCATACAACGCCGATAGATCATTAACTTGCACACTCCCTTGCTGGCGCAGGCGTTGAATGATCTGCTCTCGTCGCTCACTGGTGCCTGTCACTCGCTTCTCGCCTGAAGCGTCGGTATTACTCATAGTAAGTCCTTTCGTAAAACTTTCGTTTCATTTCGTTTTGCCTATTAACGCCTTTCTATTAAGCAAATGCAAGCCCACCTTACCCATTGGCGCAAGCTACTCTCGTTTCAGTGGCTTTCATTATGTTTCTTTTGTGAATCAGATCAGAAAACTATTATCTTTCGTTTTATTTTTATCTCACCATGGCGCAGTATCAACTGAAACAAAACGAAAGATTAATATCGCAGTAATCTGAACTGGAGAGGAAAGTGAAACATCTGACAGAAATGGTGAGACAGCACAAAGAGGGCAAAACAAATGGGATTTATGCCGTTTGTTCCGCACATCCGCTGGTGCTGGAAGCTGCAATCCGCTACGCCAGTGCAAACCAAACGCCGTTACTGATTGAAGCAACCTCCAATCAGGTGGACCAGTTCGGCGGTTATACCGGAATGACGCCCGCCGATTTTCGCGGCTTTGTTTGTCAGCTCGCCGACTCGTTGAATTTCCCACAGGATGCGTTGATTCTGGGTGGCGACCATCTGGGGCCAAACCGCTGGCAAAACCTGCCTGCCGCTCAGGCAATGGCCAATGCCGATGATTTGATTAAAAGCTACGTGGCGGCAGGATTCAAAAAAATTCACCTTGATTGCAGCATGTCCTGTCAGGACGATCCGATTCCCTTAACTGATGACATCGTGGCCGAACGCGCCGCTCGTCTGGCGAAAGTGGCGGAAGAAACCTGCCGTGAACATTTTGGCGCGGCCGATCTGGAGTATGTCATTGGTACCGAAGTACCGGTACCTGGCGGCGCGCATGAAACCTTAAGCGAGCTGGCGGTCACCACGCCGGATGCCGCCCGCGCCACACTGGAAGCCCATCGCCACGCCTTTGAAAAGCAGGGCCTGAATGCCATCTGGCCACGCATTATTGCCCTGGTGGTTCAACCCGGCGTCGAATTCGATCACACCAACGTTATTGATTATCAGCCAGCTAAAGCGACCGCATTAAGCCAGATGGTCGAAAACTACGAAACGCTGATTTTCGAAGCGCACTCTACCGATTACCAAACGCCGCAATCGTTGCGCCAGCTGGTGATTGACCACTTTGCCATTCTGAAAGTTGGCCCGGCGCTGACCTTCGCCCTGCGTGAAGCTCTGTTCTCTCTGGCGGCGATTGAAGAAGAACTGGTGCCAGCAAAAGCCTGTTCTGGTCTGCGTCAGGTGCTGGAAAACGTGATGCTCGACCGCCCGGAATACTGGCAAAGCCACTACCACGGTGACGGCAACGCGCGTCGTCTGGCGCGTGGTTATAGCTACTCGGATCGCGTGCGCTATTACTGGCCGGACAGCCAGATTGATGACGCTTTCGCTCATCTGGTTCGTAATCTGGCGGATTCACCAATTCCGCTACCGCTCATCAGCCAGTATTTGCCGCTGCAATACGTGAAAGTTCGCTCCGGCGAGCTGCAGCCAACACCACGGGAACTCATTATCAACCATATTCAGGACATCCTGGCGCAGTACCACACAGCCTGTGAAGGCCAATAAGCAAAACAAAGAGGAACACGCTATGCCAAATATTGTTTTAAGCCGGATTGATGAGCGTTTGATTCACGGTCAGGTCGGCGTTCAGTGGGTCGGATTTGCGGGGGCAAATCTGGTGCTGGTAGCCAACGATGAGGTTGCCGAAGATCCGGTACAACAAAACCTGATGGAAATGGTACTGGCAGAAGGGATCGCCGTACGTTTCTGGACGCTGCAAAAAGTCATCGACAACATTCATCGCGCCGCCGATCGACAGAAAATCCTGCTGGTTTGTAAAACACCTGCCGATTTCCTGACGCTGGTGAAAGGTGGCGTTCCGGTGAATCGCATTAACGTTGGCAATATGCACTACGCCAATGGCAAGCAACAAATCGCCAAAACGGTTTCTGTGGATGCGGGTGATATCGCAGCATTTAACGACCTGAAAGCCGCTGGGGTGGAATGCTTCGTTCAGGGCGTCCCGACAGAGCCTGCTGTGGACCTCTTTAAATTACTTTGAGGGATTCATCATGGAAATCAGTCTGTTGCAGGCATTCGCGTTGGGCATTATCGCCTTTATCGCTGGCCTGGATATGTTTAACGGCCTAACCCATATGCACCGCCCGGTGGTCCTCGGCCCGTTGGTCGGGCTGGTACTTGGCGATCTGCATACCGGTATTTTAACCGGCGGTACGCTGGAACTGGTGTGGATGGGGCTGGCCCCGCTGGCGGGCGCACAGCCGCCTAACGTGATTATCGGTACTATCGTCGGCACGGCGTTTGCCATTACTACTGGCGTGAAACCCGATGTCGCGGTCGGTGTCGCCGTACCTTTCGCTGTCGCAGTACAGATGGGGATTACCTTCCTGTTCTCGGTGATGTCCGGCGTGATGTCCCGATGCGACCGGATGGCGGAGAACGCCGATACTCGCGGCATTGAACGCGTGAACTATCTGGCACTGCTGGCACTCGGCACTTTCTATTTTCTCTGCGCTTTCCTGCCTATCTACTTCGGCGCGGAACATGCAAAAACCATCATTGATGTCCTGCCGCAACGATTAATCGACGGCCTCGGCGTCGCGGGCGGCATCATGCCAGCAATCGGTTTTGCCGTGTTGCTGAAAATCATGATGAAAAACGTCTACATCCCCTACTTCATCCTGGGCTTTGTTGCCGCAGCCTGGCTCAAGTTACCGGTGTTGGCTATTGCTGCCGCTGCGCTGGCGATGGCGCTGATCGACCTGCTGCGTAAATCTCCTGAACCGACTCAACCTGCGGCACAGAAAGAGGAATTTGAAGATGGCATCTAATCAAACCACCCTGCCGAACGTCAGTGAAAACGAAGAAACACTGCTGACAGGCGTCAATGAAAACGTGTATGAAGATCAGAGCATTGGCGCAGAGCTGACGAAAAAAGATATCAACCGCGTCGCCTGGCGTTCCATGCTGTTACAGGCTTCTTTCAACTACGAACGTATGCAGGCTTCCGGCTGGCTGTACGGCCTGCTGCCAGCACTGAAAAAGATCCACACTAATAAACGCGACCTGGCGCGCGCTATGAAGGGGCATATGGGTTTCTTCAATACCCATCCGTTTCTGGTGACGTTTGTTATCGGCATTATCCTTGCGATGGAGCGTTCTAAGCAGGACGTTAACAGTATTCAGAGCACCAAAATTGCCGTCGGTGCGCCGCTCGGCGGGATTGGCGATGCGATGTTCTGGCTAACGCTACTGCCGATTTGTGGCGGGATAGGTGCAAGCCTCGCGCTACAAGGCTCTATTCTTGGCGCTGTCGTCTTTATTGTGCTGTTCAACGTGGTGCACCTGGGGCTGCGTTTTGGTCTGGCGCATTATGCTTACCGCATGGGCGTGGCGGCGATTCCACTCATTAAAGCAAATACCAAAAAAGTCGGCCATGCGGCATCTATCGTTGGGATGACGGTAATCGGCGCGCTGGTGGCAACCTATGTTCGTTTAAGCACCACGCTGGAAATCACCGCGGGCGACGCAGTGGTTAAGTTACAGGCTGATGTTATCGACAAACTGATGCCAGCCTTCTTACCGCTGGTCTACACCCTGACCATGTTCTGGCTGGTACGCCGCGGCTGGAGTCCGCTGCGCCTGATTGCGATTACCGTGGTTCTCGGCATCGTCGGTAAATTCTGCCATTTCCTTTAAATACAATGAGGTATTAGATGTTAAGTATTATTTTGACAGGGCATGGCGGATTTGCCAGCGGCATGGAAAAAGCAATGAAGCAAATTCTCGGTGAGCAATCGCAGTTTATCGCCATCGATTTTCCGGAAACCTCAAGCACCGCGCTGCTTACATCGCAGCTTGAAGAGGCCATCGCCCAACTGGATTGTGAAGACGGCATTGTTTTTCTGACGGATTTGCTGGGCGGCACGCCGTTTCGCGTAGCTTCAACGCTGGCGATGCAAAAACCGGGCTGTGAAGTGATCACCGGCACCAATTTGCAACTGCTACTGGAAATGGTGCTGGAGCGCGAAGGGTTAAGCGGTGAAGAGTTCCGTGTGCAGGCGCTGGAGTGTGGACATCGTGGGCTGACCAGTCTGGTGGACGAGTTAGGCCGCTGCCATGAAGAATGTCCGGTCGAGGAAGGAATATGACACACGTTCTGCGCGCCAGAAGGCTGCTGACTGAAGAGGGATGGCTCGATGACCATCAGTTGCGTATTGCTGACGGTGTAATCGCAGCAATCGAACCGATTCCAGTGGGCGTGACTGAACGCGATGCGGAACTGCTCTGTCCCGCTTACATCGACACCCATGTACACGGTGGTGCGGGCGTTGATGTAATGGATGACGCGCCGGATGCGCTCGACAAGCTGGCAATGCACAAGGCACGAGAAGGTGTCGGCAGTTGGTTACCGACCACCGTAACCGCGCCGCTTAATACCATTCATGCGGCGCTGAAACGTATTGCTCTACGCTGCCAGCGTGGCGGACCTGGTGCGCAAGTGCTGGGGAGTTATCTCGAAGGACCGTACTTCACGCCGCAGAATAAAGGCGCGCATCCGCCGGAGCTGTTTCGCGAGCTGGAAATTGCCGAGCTGGATCAATTGATTGCCGTTTCTCAGCACACCTTGCGCGTGGTAGCGCTGGCACCAGAAAAAGAAGGGGCATTGCAGGCCATCCGCCATCTTAAACAGCAAAACGTACGGGTGATGCTGGGGCATAGCGCGGCGACCTGGCAACAAACCCGTGCCGCGTTTGACGCTGGTGCCGACGGCCTGGTGCATTGCTATAACGGGATGACAGGTTTACATCACCGCGAACCGGGAATGGTTGGCGCGGGATTAACGGACAAGCGCGCCTGGCTGGAACTGATAGCCGATGGTCATCATGTACATCCGGCGGCGATGTCGCTGTGTTGTTGCTGTGCGAAAGAGAGAATCGTGCTGATCACCGACGCGATGCAGGCAGCCGGGATGCCGGATGGTCGCTATACGTTATGTGGTGAAGAAGTGCAGATGCACGATGGCGTTGTCCGTACCGCGTCCGGTGGGCTGGCGGGCAGTACGCTGTCTGTCGATGCGGCAGTGCGCAACATGGTCGAGTTGACGGGCGTAACGCCTGCGGAAGCCATCCATATGGCATCGCTGCATCCGGCGCGTATGCTGGGTGTTGATGGTGTTCTGGGATCGCTTAAACCGGGCAAACGCGCCAGCGTCGTTGCGCTGGATAGCGGGCTGCATGTGCAACAAATCTGGATTCAGGGTCAATTAGCTTCGTTTTGATGGTTTGCTCCTTTATTGGGCCTTCACTTCCCCCGTAAGGCCTTTCTTTTTCTTTCTTTTTGATCTGTGCAGCGGTGTCGGATGCGACGCTGACGCGTCTTCTTCGACCTACGGTACGCCGCATCCGGCAATCGGTGAACATAGCGACGTTATCACGCAATCCTTTAATCTTCCCTTGTCTTTTCTTTCAATGATCACAAATTTCGTTTTATTTCTTTTTTCTCCATTGAACTTTCAGTTTCTTTTCTATAGATTTTAATCAACGAAAGACATCACCAAGTGAAATGAAACGAAAGGTAAGCGAAAGCGACAACGCCCGACGCCAAGTTCATCAGACTAAGGATTGAGTTATGCCAGAAAATTACACCCCTGCTGCCGCTGCAACCGGTACATGGACTGAAGAAGAGATCCGCCATCAGCCTCGCGCATGGATCCGTTCACTCACCAACATCGACGCGCTACGTTCCGCGCTCAATAACTTCCTTGAACCGTTACTGCGCAAAGAGAATCTGCGGGTAATCCTGACCGGAGCCGGAACCTCGGCATTTATCGGTGATATCATCGCGCCGTGGCTCGCCAGCCATACCGGTAAAAACTTCAGCGCCGTACCGACCACCGATCTGGTCACTAATCCGATGGACTACCTGAATCCAGCTCATCCGCTACTGTTGATCTCCTTCGGTCGATCCGGCAACAGCCCGGAAAGCGTCGCCGCCGTGGAACTGGCGAATCAGTTTGTACCGGAATGCTATCACCTGCCGATCACCTGCAACGAAGCGGGCGCTCTTTACCAAAACGCGATCAACAGCGACAACGCGTTTGCCCTGCTGATGCCCGCAGAAACGCACGATCGCGGCTTTGCGATGACCAGCAGCATTACCACCATGATGGCCAGCTGCCTCGCGGTTTTCGCACCTGAGACGATCAACAGCCAAACCTTCCGCGATGTGGCAGATCGTTGCCAGGAAATCCTGACCTCACTGGGCGATTTCAGCGAAGGTGTGTTTGGTTACGCACCGTGGAAACGGATCGTTTATCTCGGCAGCGGTGGCTTACAGGGCGCAGCACGCGAGTCGGCGCTGAAAGTACTGGAACTGACAGCGGGTAAACTGGCGGCCTTTTATGATTCCCCGACCGGATTCCGTCATGGCCCGAAATCGCTGGTCGATAACGAAACGCTGGTGGTGGTGTTTGTCTCCAGCCACCCTTACACCCGTCAGTATGATCTTGATCTGCTGGCAGAACTCCGCCGCGATAACCAGGCATTGCGCGTAATCGCCATCGCCGCGGAAAGCAACGACGTTATTACCGCCGGTCCACATATCATCCTGCCGCCGTCCCGTCACTTTATCGACGTTGAGCAGGCATTTTGCTTCCTGATGTACGCCCAGACGTTTGCACTGATGCAGTCGCTGCACATGGGTAATACGCCGGATACCCCATCAGCCAGTGGCACCGTTAACCGCGTGGTGCAAGGCGTAATCATTCATCCGTGGCAGGCATAAGAGGATCGCATTATGAGCATTATCTCCACCAAATATCTGTTACAGGATGCCCAGGCCAATGGCTACGCGGTGCCTGCCTTTAACATTCATAACGCCGAGACGATCCAGGCGATCCTCGAAGTGTGCAGTGAAATGCGATCGCCGGTGATCCTCGCCGGGACGCCGGGGACCTTTAAGCATATCGCGCTGGAAGAGATCTACGCCCTGTGTAGCGCCTATTCCACGACCTATAACATGCCGCTGGCACTGCATCTTGATCACCACGAATCGCTGGATGATATTCGCCGTAAAGTCCACGCAGGCGTGCGCAGTGCGATGATCGACGGCAGCCACTTCCCGTTTGCCGAGAACGTGAAGCTGGTGAAATCGGTTGTCGACTTCTGCCACTCACAGGATTGCAGCGTGGAAGCAGAACTGGGCCGCCTGGGCGGTGTTGAAGATGACATGAGCGTTGACGCCGAAAGTGCATTCCTGACCGATCCACAAGAAGCTAAACGCTTTGTCGAACTGACTGGCGTCGACAGCCTGGCGGTAGCGATTGGTACGGCGCACGGCTTATACAGCAAAACGCCGAAGATTGATTTCCAGCGGCTGGCGGAAATTCGTGAAGTGGTGGATGTTCCTCTGGTGCTGCATGGTGCCAGCGATGTCCCGGATGAATTTGTCCGTCGCACTATTGAACTTGGCGTCACAAAAGTGAACGTTGCCACAGAATTAAAAATAGCCTTCGCTGGCGCGGTTAAAGCCTGGTTTGCGGAAAATCCGCAGGGTAATGATCCTCGTTATTATATGCGCGTCGGAATGGATGCGATGAAAGAAGTTGTCAGAAATAAAATTAATGTCTGTGGTTCAGCGAATCGAATTTCAGCATAATCATTAGTTTTTTATGATTTATCCCAATGTACTTCCCGATTAATATCGGGGAGTGCCTTAATGGAAAAGGAGATGACTAAACCTTAATAAATACATAAGTACAATATCGCAACAATAATATATTTAAAAAAATTATATTATTCAACTTTATGGTGAGGATTACACAATGAGCAGTCCAAATATTCTCTTAACCCGTATTGATAACCGTCTGGTTCACGGTCAGGTTGGCGTGACCTGGACATCCACCATCGGTGCGAATCTGTTGGTAGTCGTGGATGATGTTGTCGCTAACGATGATATTCAACAGAAATTAATGGGTATTACCGCAGAAACCTACGGCTTTGGCATTCGTTTCTTTACTATCGAAAAAACCATTAACGTCATCGGCAAAGCTGCACCGCATCAGAAGATCTTCCTGATTTGCCGTACGCCACAAACGGTACGTAAATTGGTAGAAGGTGGTATTGACCTGAAAGATGTCAACGTCGGCAATATGCATTTCTCGGAAGGGAAAAAGCAAATCAGCAGTAAAGTTTATGTCGATGACCAGGATCTCACGGACTTACATTTTATTAAACAACGTGGCGTGAATGTTTTCATTCAGGACGTCCCTGGCGATCAAAAAGAACAAATCCCTGACTAAATCTAAAATCGCCTTAATATTGGTTTGAGGTAATAAAAATGCATGAAATAACCCTACTCCAGGGATTATCCCTGGCGGCGTTAGTTTTCTTTCTGGGGATTGATTTTTGGCTGGAAGCCTTATTTTTATTCCGCCCGATAATCGTTTGTACCCTTACAGGTGCTATTCTCGGTGATATTCAGACTGGCTTAATTACCGGTGGCCTGACAGAGTTGGCTTTCGCCGGATTAACCCCTGCAGGTGGTGTTCAGCCGCCCAACCCTATTATGGCGGGTCTGATGACCACTGTCATTGCATGGTCTACGGGCGTTGATGCCAAAACGGCAATTGGTCTTGGCCTGCCGTTTAGTTTGTTAATGCAGTACGTCATTCTGTTCTTCTATTCCGCTTTCTCATTATTTATGACCAAAGCCGATAAATGCGCAAAAGAGGCGGATACGGCAGCATTTTCCCGACTTAACTGGACAACGATGCTCATCGTCGCTTCAGCGTATGCGGTGATTGCTTTCCTCTGTACTTACCTGGCACAAGGGGCGATGCAGGCGCTGGTGAAAGCGATGCCCGCCTGGCTGACCCACGGCTTTGAAGTGGCTGGCGGTATTCTGCCTGCCGTTGGTTTTGGCTTGCTGCTGCGCGTGATGTTCAAAGCGCAATATATCCCTTACCTGATCGCCGGTTTCCTGTTCGTTTGCTACATCCAGGTCAGCAACCTGTTGCCGGTTGCCGTGCTGGGTGCAGGCTTTGCGGTGTATGAGTTTTTCAATGCGAAATCCCGGCAGCAAGCGCAACCGCAGTCCGTTGTCAGTAATAATGAAGAAGAGGACTACAGCAATGGGATCTGAAATCAGTAAAAAAGATATCACCCGTCTGGGCTTTCGTTCGTCACTGCTGCAAGCGAGCTTTAACTACGAAAGGATGCAGGCGGGCGGTTTTACCTGGGCGATGTTGCCGATCCTGAAAAAGATTTATAAGGACGACAAACCGGGCCTAAGCGCGGCGATGAAAGATAACCTCGAATTTATTAATACCCACCCGAATCTGGTCGGATTCCTGATGGGGTTATTAATTTCGATGGAAGAAAAAGGAGAAAACCGCGACACCATTAAAGGCCTCAAAGTGGCACTGTTTGGCCCAATCGCCGGGATTGGCGATGCGATTTTCTGGTTTACCTTATTGCCGATTATGGCGGGAATTTGCTCATCATTTGCCAGCCAGGGAAACTTGCTGGGGCCGATTCTATTTTTCGCCGTTTACCTGCTTATCTTCTTCCTGCGCGTCGGCTGGACCCACGTCGGTTATTCAGTCGGCGTGAAGGCTATTGATAAAGTGCGAGAGAACTCGCAGATGATTGCTCGTTCGGCAACCATCCTCGGGATCACGGTAATCGGCGGGCTGATCGCTTCGTATGTGCATATTAACGTGGTGACATCGTTTGCCATCGACAGTACCCACAGCGTCGCACTGCAGCAGGATTTCTTCGATAAAGTCTTCCCGAACATTTTACCGATGGCCTACACCCTGCTGATGTATTACTTCCTGCGGGTGAAAAAAGCGCATCCGGTGCTGTTAATCGGCGTGACTTTTGTGCTCTCTATTGTTTGTTCCGCATTCGGCATTTTGTAAATGGAACGAGGCACTGCGTCTGGCGGTGCCTCTTTACTTAAGGAATTTCATCCTGTGCAAACCCTTCAACAAGTTGAAAACTATACGGCGTTAAGTGAACGTGCCAGCGAATATTTATTGGCCGTGATCCGTAGTAAACCGGATGCCGTGATTTGCCTGGCGACCGGAGCCACGCCATTACTGACGTATCATTATCTGGTAGAAAAAATCCACCAGCAGCAGGTTGATGTCAGCCAGCTCACCTTCGTGAAGCTCGACGAATGGGTGGATCTGCCATTAACAATGCCTGGCACCTGCGAAACTTTCCTACAACAGCATATCGTGCAGCCGCTGGGGCTGCGTGAAGACCAGCTCATCAGCTTTCGCTCTGAAGAGATAAATGAGACAGAGTGCGAACGGGTAACGAACCTGATTGCGCGCAAAGGCGGTCTGGATTTATGCGTTCTCGGATTGGGGAAAAACGGTCATCTTGGGCTGAACGAACCGGGAGAAAGCCTGCAACCGGCCTGCCATATCAGTCAACTTGATGCCAGAACACAGCAACATGAGATGTTAAAAACCGCGGGCCGTCCCGTGACTCGTGGGATCACCTTAGGCCTGAAGGATATTCTCAATACCCGCGAAGTTTTGCTACTGGTGACTGGCGAAGGAAAGCAGGATGCGACAGAACGTTTTCTCACGGCTAAAGTCTCTACCGCTATCCCGGCTTCGTTTTTATGGCTGCATAACCATTTCACATGCGTGATTGATGAAATGTGTCGTCGTTAACTCGCCTGGTAAAGGCGTTGTAGCGCTATTCCTGCTGCAACGCCTGTAATCACTCTCCCTGCTGCTCCAGTGCATACTTATACAGCGCATTTTTCTTCACGCCGTGAATTTCTGCTGCCAGCGCCGCCGCTTTTTTCAGTGGCAGTTCTGCCTGCAACAGCGCCAGCGTGCGCAGGGCATCGGCGGGTAAGTCTTCTTCCTGTGCTTTATGGCCTTCGACAATCAGTACCATTTCGCCTTTGCGACGGTTTTCATCTTCTTTGACCCACGCCAGCAGCTCGCCAACGGGCGCGCCGTGAATGGTTTCCCAGGTTTTGGTCAGCTCACGCGCCAGAACGACGTAGCGGGATTCGCCTAATACCGCAACGATATCTTCCAGGCTATCTAACAGACGGTGGGTAGATTCATAAAAAATCAGCGTGCGCGGCTCCGCTTCAATGGCTTTTAGCGCATCACGGCGGCCTTTTGATTTGGCAGGTAAAAAGCCTTCATAACAAAAACGATCGGATGGTAAACCCGCGGCGCTTAACGCAGTGATAGCAGCACACGGCCCGGGTAGCGGCACCACGCGAATCCCCGCTTCACGGCAGGTACGCACCAGATGGTAGCCAGGATCGTTAATTAGCGGCGTTCCGGCATCGGAAACCAGCGCAATGTTTTGCCCCTCTTGCAGCTTCGCCAGCAGCGTTTCGGCTTTTTGTTGTTCGTTATGGTCGTGCAGCGCAAACAACCGAGCATTAATCCCAAAATGTTGCAGCAATAAACCGGTGTGACGCGTATCCTCGGCGGCAATCAGATCAACGGCCTGTAATACCTCCAACGCACGCTGGGTGATATCCGCCAGATTGCCGATTGGCGTCGGTACAATGTAAAGCTGGCCCTGAGAATTATCCGCCGATTGGTGTTGTTTCATTGTGTCGTCCGTATTGCCGATTTAATATTGAGCATTGCGTAAAAAAAATATCACTGGATACATTATGGTACCCTCAACATTTTCTCGTTTGAAAGCCGCGCGTTGTCTGCCTGTTGTTCTGGCAGCCCTGATTTTCGCCGGTTGTGGCACCCATACTCCCGATCAGTCCACTGCTTATATGCAGGGCACGGCGCAGGCTGATTCTGCCTTTTACCTGCAACAGATGCAGCAAAGTTCTGATGATACCAGGATCAACTGGCAATTACTCGCCATTCGTGCACTGGTGAAAGAAGGTAAAACCGGACAGGCGGTGGAGTTGTTTAACCAACTACCGCAAGAACTGAACGATTCTCAGCGTCGCGAGAAAACACTGCTGGCGGCAGAGATTAAACTGGCGCAGAAAGATTTTGCTGGCGCGCAAAACTTGCTGGCGAAAATCACACCTGCAGATTTAGAACAAAACCAGCAAGCGCGTTACTGGCAGGCAAAAATCGATGCCAGCCAGGGGCGTCCTTCCATTGATTTACTGCGCGCGTTAATTGCTCAGGAACCGCTGCTCGGCGCGAAAGAAAAGCAGCAGAATATTGACGTCACCTGGCAGGCGCTCTCCTCCATGACTCAGGAACAGGCGAATACGCTGGTGATCAATGCCGACGAAAATATTCTGCAAGGCTGGTTGGATCTGCAGCGCATCTGGTTTGATAACCGTAACGATCCCGACATGATGAAAGCCGGGATCGCCGACTGGCAGAAACGTTATCCGAACAACCCGGGCGCGAAAATGCTGCCAACGCAGTTGGTTAACGTAAAAGCGTTTAAACCAGCATCGACCAACAAAATCGCCCTGCTGTTGCCACTGAATGGCCAGGCAGCGGTATTTGGTCGCACTATTCAGCAAGGCTTTGAAGCGGCGAAAAATATCGGCACTCAGCCAGTGGCGGCCCAGGTAGCTGCCGCACCTGCCGCAGACGTAGCAGAACAACCTCAGCCGCAAACCGTGGATGGCGTTGCCAGCCCGGCACAAGCCTCGGTTAGCGATCTGACCGGTGAACAACCTGCGGCCCAGCCGGTGCCTGTAAGCGCCCCGGTGGCAACCACCGCAGCGGTAAGCGCACCCGCGAATCCATCCGCAGAGCTGAAAATCTACGATACATCATCACAACCACTTAGCCAGATCCTCAACCAGGTTCAACAGGATGGTGCGAGTATTGTGGTCGGTCCGTTGCTGAAAAATAACGTTGAAGAGTTGCTGAAGAGCAACACTCCGCTGAACGTGCTGGCACTGAACCAGCCGGAGAATATCGAAAACCGCGTCAATATTTGTTACTTCGCGCTTTCACCGGAAGACGAAGCGCGCGATGCAGCGCGTCATATTCGTGACCAGGGTAAACAAGCGCCGCTGGTGCTGATCCCACGCAGTTCATTGGGCGATCGCGTAGCCAATGCGTTTGCGCAAGAGTGGCAGAAACTGGGTGGCAGCACCGTTCTGCAACAAAAATTTGGTTCCACCAGCGAATTACGCGCGGGTGTTAACGGCGGTTCTGGTATTGCTTTAACGGGTAGCCCGATTACTCCCAGAGCGACAACCGACTCCGGCATGACGACCAACAATCCAACGCTGCAAACCACGCCAACCGATGACCAGTTCACCAATAATGGCGGTCGTGTCGATGCGGTGTACATTGTGGCAACGCCGGGTGAAATCGCTTTTATCAAACCAATGATCGCCATGCGTAACGGTAGCCAGAGCGGTGCAACGCTGTACGCCAGCTCCCGCAGTGCGCAAGGGACCGCGGGCCCGGATTTCCGCCTGGAGATGGAAGGCTTGCAGTACAGCGAAATCCCGATGCTGGCAGGCGGTAATCTGCCGTTAATGCAGCAGGCGCTCAGCGCGGTGAACAACGATTATTCGCTGGCTCGCATGTATGCGATGGGCGTCGATGCCTGGTCGTTGGCAAATCATTTCTCACAAATGCGCCAGGTTCAGGGTTTTGAAATCAACGGTAATACCGGAAGTCTGACGGCTAACCCGGATTGCGTAATTAACAGGAAGTTATCATGGCTACAGTACCAACAAGGTCAGGTAGTCCCCGCCAGTTAACCACTAAACAGACCGGCGATGCGTGGGAAGCACAAGCGCGTCGCTGGCTGGAGAGCAAAGGACTGCGGTTTGTCGCCGCTAACGTGAACGAGCGTGGCGGCGAGATCGATCTGATAATGCGTGAAGGCCGGACCACCGTTTTTGTCGAGGTGCGTTACCGCCGCTCTGCGCTTTATGGCGGCGCGGCAGCCAGTGTGACCCGCAGCAAACAACACAAATTATTACAGACTGCCCGCTTGTGGCTCGCGCGTCATAATGGGAGTTTTGATACTGTGGATTGCCGGTTCGATGTGGTAGCCTTCACCGGGAATGAGGTTGAGTGGATTAAGGATGCCTTTAATGACCACTCATAATTAAGGTTTAAGGATTAGCGTGCAAGAAAGAATTAAAGCTTGCTTCACTGAAAGCATTCAAACTCAAATTGCGGCGGCAGAGGCGCTTCCGGATGCCATCTCGCGTGCAGCTATGACGCTGGTTCAGTCTCTGCTCAATGGCAACAAAATCCTCTGTTGTGGTAATGGAACTTCCGCTGCCAATGCACAGCATTTTGCTGCCAGCATGATCAACCGTTTCGAAACGGAGCGGCCCAGCTTACCTGCCATTGCACTAAATACTGATAATGTTGTCTTAACGGCAATTGCCAACGATCGCTTACATGATGAAGTGTATGCAAAACAGGTGCGGGCGCTGGGTCATGCGGGAGATGTATTGTTAGCCATTTCCACCCGTGGCAACAGCCGCGATATTGTAAAAGCGGTAGAAGCTGCCGTTACGCGTGATATGACCATTGTGGCATTAACCGGCTATGACGGCGGTGAACTTGCAGGTTTGTTAGGGCCACAGGATGTGGAGATCCGCATTCCTTCGCATCGTAGTGCTCGCATTCAGGAGATGCATATGCTGACGGTAAATTGCCTGTGCGATCTGATCGATAACACGCTTTTCCCTCACCAGGATGTTTAAGGAGAATACATGAAGGCATTATCGCCAATCGCAGTCCTTATTTCCGCGCTGCTGTTGCAAGGTTGTGTTGCCGCTGCCGTAGTGGGTACTGCTGCTGTGGGTACCAAAGCCGCAACTGACCCACGCAGTGTCGGCACCCAGGTGGACGATGGTACCCTGGAAGTGCGCGTGAACAGCGCATTGTCGAAAGACGAACAAATTAAGAAAGAAGCGCGCATTAATGTAACGGCCTATCAGGGCAAAGTGCTGCTAGTTGGGCAGTCACCAAACGCTGAACTTTCGGCTCGCGCTAAACAAATTGCGATGGGCGTAGACGGTGCCAACGAAGTGTATAACGAGATTCGTCAGGGCCAGCCGATTGGTCTGGGCGAAGCGTCTAACGATACGTGGATCACCACCAAAGTGCGTTCGCAGCTCTTAACCAGCGATCTGGTGAAATCGTCCAACGTGAAAGTGACCACCGAAAACGGTGAAGTGTTCCTGATGGGGCTGGTGACTGAACGTGAAGCGAAAGCGGCGGCAGATATTGCCAGCCGGGTAAGCGGCGTGAAGCGGGTAACCACGGCGTTTACGTTTATTAAATAAGCCATTGATCGGTCGTTGAAGTAAATATTCACACCTTAGCCGACCTGTTCCCCTCACCCTAACCCTCTCCCCAAAGGGGAGAGGGGACCGTCCAGTGCTGTATTCAGGAGCATCCAACATCTTAGGCCAACAGCGCCAACCCGCCGACAATCACACCAGACACTGCCACCATCGCCCCTGTCAGCCATAAGGCTTTCGCCGGGAACGCTTTGCGCAGCATAATCAGTGACGGCAAACTCACCGCCGGGAGCGTCATCAACAATGCCAGCGCCGGAGCGGTTCCCATGCCTGCCAGCATCATCGTTTGTACAATCGGAATTTCTGCTGCCGTGGGAATGACAAACAAGCATCCTGCCACCGCCATCGCCACCACCCACATCAGGCTGTTATCGACAGCACCATCGGCATGGGGGAATAACCAGACGCGAGCGGCACCCAACACCAGTACTGCAAGGATGTAAACCGGGATCGTACTCCAGAAAAGCGTCCATAGCGCCCTGCCCCAGCGGCTAAAAAATCCTCCCTGTGCTTCCGGTATGTCAATTTCGACCGGTGCCTGCGTTTGCGGTGTTTCACGCACCCATTTTTGCACCAGCGTCGCAATCAGCAACACCATCACCAGCCCCGCCACCAGACGAATCGCGGCAAAGCCCCAGCCAAGGACAAATCCCATGAATACCAGCGTCGCCGGGTTTAACAACGGATTCCCCATCCAGAATGCCAGCGCGCCCCCCATCGATACCTGTTGACGCCGCATTCCCGCCGCGACCGGAGCCGCACAGCAGGTACACATCATGCCCGGCAGCGAAAACAGCGTTCCCAGCAGCGTGCCGCGAAAGCGCGATTGCCCAAGCGTACGCAATAACCAGTCACGCGGGATCAGCACCTGAATCAACGACCCGAGCAGTACGCCCAGCACCGCCGCTTTCCATACCGCGAGGAAATAGATCATCGCGTAATCCAACGCCGCCTGCCACGGATTAGCATCCGCCTGCGCAAGGATAGATTTACCGATACTGTGGGTTTCGGCAGCAGTAAACGCTTTGCCGTAGTAAGGTTGCCATTTCACATACCAGAGACCAGCAATGACAACGAGAAAGAAAAGCGCGGGTTTCCACCACTGAATGGGCGTTGCCGCCTGAGATGAAGACTGACCAGTCATAGCATTCCCCAGGAATAAGATATGATAATTGAGCGCGTGAATATTACGCTCACTATCATTTCTTGGGAATAATTATTCAGCTCTTTTGCGTAATTCTGAAGAGCTTAAAATCGTCACACCTTCATGCTCAGGCCGCATCGCCTCTGCCAGCATGACCCGCGCCACGTCTCGCGCATCAATGGATTTCCAGTTACCCGGTAACAAACGGAACAGCGGCGCAAAAAGCGTTTCGTTCATCCGCTGTTTGCTACGATCGCCCAGCAACATCGAAGGGCGAGCAATGGTCAATTTCGGCCAGTTCTGGGCGATTAATGCTTCTTCCATCTCCCCTTTGACGCGGTTATAGAAAAACGGCGAGTGGGCATTAGCACCCATAGCACTGACTACCAGCATATGCTGCGCACCAAGCCGCCGCCCGGTTAAGGCGGTGTCCACTACCAGCGTGTAATCGGCATGAATAAACGCCTCTTTACTCCCCGCTTCTCGCCGCGTGGTGCCGAGACAACAAAACACAATGTCGATGGGATCGGTGACCTGCGCCAGCGCGTCGGTCAGTTGCGGATCATGGGGATTAAACACCCCTGACATATCGCCCAACGGACGTCGCGTCGGCGCGGCTATGGCGTTAACTTTCGGTTCGTTAATCAACATCCGCAGCAGGTGACCGCCCACCAGCCCCGTTGCGCCTGTAATCAGTACCTGACTCATCTTCGCTCCTTTACAGAATTGTCTGCCTTGCGCTCCCCGGCTCATGCACCAGGCTTAATAGACCATGAGGTAATTATCCCCGATTGTGGGAAATTCGCCTCATCCAATGCAACATCGCGGAGGAAGCATGAGTAAGAAAATTGCCGTTTTAATCAGTGATGAATTTGAGGATTCAGAATTTACTTCACCCGCAGACGAGTTCCGTAAAGCCGGACACGAAGTGATTACCATTGAAAAGCAAGCGGGTAAAACGGTGAAAGGCAAAAAAGGAGAAGCCAGCGTGGCCATCGATAAATCCATCGATGAAGTGACGCCCGCAGAGTTCGATGCCCTGCTGCTACCGGGCGGCCATTCACCGGATTATCTGCGTGGCGACAACCGTTTTGTCACCTTCACCCGCGATTTTGTGAATAGCGGCAAACCTGTTTTCGCCATCTGTCACGGTCCGCAGCTGCTGATCAGCGCCGATGTGATTCGGGGGCGCAAACTGACTGCCGTTAAACCGATCATTATTGATGTTAAAAACGCGGGCGCGGAATTTTACGATCAGGAAGTGGTGGTCGATAAAGATCAGCTGGTTACCAGCCGTACACCGGACGATCTGCCAGCGTTTAACCGCGAGGCATTACGCCTGCTCGGTGCCTGAGTTACGTAGCCAGATCATTTTTTTACCAAAGCCCAGCGTGTTGTCGGTGAATTTGATTTCATCAAGCCGGATTTCCCACACCGGTGCCGACAGCATTCTGGCAACCGGAAAGCGACGATTGTACGCCTGGCGCGCAAGGTCGCTTTCCTCACCTTCAAGCCTGCGGATCTCGCCTTTAAATTGCACGCCGCGAATTAACGCTACCGTTTTCGGCTGACCGTTTACCGTTCCGGCAACTGCCGCCTGCGGCCCACTCATCTGCGCGTGGCGCGTTTTTTCTTCCGTCAAAATGTAGAAGGCGACTTTCTGTGTATCAAAAAGATAAAAGGCATTAGCGCACCAGAGTTCCCCTTCCTGCTGTACACACCAGGTGACAACATGTTGTTTTTCCAGCCAACGGCTGATGGCGGTGAGTGTTTCCATTGCTGTTCTCTTTTATACTGTGGGCCTGACCTTAACATGCGACGCAGACGATGACACCCTGGTTTCTTTACTTGATCCGTACCGCCGACAATAAGCTTTATACCGGGATCACCACAGATGTCGAACGCCGCTATCAGCAGCACCAAAGCGGCAAAGGGGCGAAAGCACTGCGCGGGAAAGGAGAACTAACGCTGGCGTTTTCCGCGCCAGTAGGCGATCGTTCGCTGGCACTACGGGCGGAATATCGCGTTAAGCAACTGACCAAACGGCAAAAAGAGCGTCTGGTAGCGGAAGGCACAGGGTTTGCAGAACTGTTGAGCAGCCTGCAAACCCCAAAGATTAAAAGCGATTGAAGTGCTCGTGATACTCAACCAGACCAGTTACACCGTTCAGCGCGTCATCCGCTAAACGATGTACCTGGAAGGCACTTTCAGTGCCCGGCCAGCGGCAACGCAGATCGTGATGTGCCGCCAGTTCAAAGCCGAAACGGCTGTACAGCGCCGGATCGCCCAGCGTCACCACTGCGGCATAGCCGAACTCATTAAGCGAATCGAGTCCTTCATAGACCAGTTGGCGTGCCAGCCCCTGTCCACGGTATTTTTCATCTACCGCCAGCGGTGCCATGCCGACCCATTGCAGGTCTTCGCCCTGCACATCAACCGGACTAAATGCCACATAGCCAATGACCTGACCTTCGTCATCTGTCGCCACCAGCCCCAGCGTCAGAAAGCCATCTTCACGCAGATCGTGAACCAGCTTCGCTTCCGCATCACTTTCGAATGAACGACGCAGCAGGGCATCAATACCCGGCGCATCAATGGGAATTTCTACTCGAATTAGCATGGTTCACCTACCGATGTCTGTTTGGTTTCAGGCGCGGTTTTCATTCCCGCCTCAACAAAATCCGCCAGTTGCAGCAGCATCATGCGTAAGGCTTTCGGCATTTGCTCCAGTTCAATGGCGTCCATCAGGTTTTTCACATACAGCCCCAGCTCCGTATCGCCTTCAATTACCAGCCGACGCTGGAAGAAGAGCGTATCCGGATCTTGTTTACGCGCCGCAATCATCAGCAGATCGCTGGCGTCGGCACTAAAACTCACATCAGCTTGCGCGTTCTGGCTAACGACCAGTTTGCCATTCACCACCGAGGTAAACCATTGCAGGTCAATATCACGCACATGAATACTTAACCAGCGGCCTTCAAGAAACTCCAGCTCGCCATCATCCAACGCCTGGCGGAATTGCCAGCTTAAGACCTGCTCAAGAACCTGGCGTTTTAGCGCAAATGGCGTCAGTTTTACCGGTACACTCAACAGAGATGGCCCCAAATGCACAATACGGGAACGCAGTTTATCCAACACGAGTTTTACTCCCTGTTTCAACAATCATCCTATTTTGCCATATCAGAAAAATAACATAGCGGTATAAATCAACAATTCCATATGAAATTGCTGCTACCACCAATACAACTTTAACTGCCTTAAATCAAAAATTGTCGCAGCAAGGTTAACTAAAATCCCAGTTCGTTAACATTTTTGCGCTTTGATAGCGCAACCTTCAGGAAAAATTATGGAGCTGCTCTGCCCTGCCGGAAATCTCCCGGCGCTTAAGGCGGCCATCGAAAACGGCGCAGATGCTGTTTATATCGGGCTAAAAGATGATACCAATGCCCGTCACTTCGCCGGCCTTAACTTTACCGAGAAAAAATTGCAGGAAGCGGTGAGTTTTGTCCATCAACATCGCCGCAAACTTCACATCGCGATTAACACTTTTGCGCATCCGGACGGTTACGCCCGCTGGCAGCGCGCCGTGGATATGGCGGCGCAGCTGGGTGCCGACGCGCTGATCCTCGCCGACCTCGCCATGCTGGAGTACGCCGCCGAGCGTTACCCGCATATTGAGCGTCATGTGTCAGTGCAGGCTTCGGCGACCAATGAAGAGGCGATTAACTTTTATCATCGCCATTTTGACGTTGCCCGCGTGGTGCTGCCGCGCGTGTTGTCGATTCATCAGGTGAAACAACTGGCACGGGTCACACCTATCCCGCTGGAAGTGTTTGCTTTCGGCAGCCTGTGCATTATGTCGGAAGGCCGTTGCTATCTGTCGTCGTATCTGACGGGTGAGTCGCCCAACACTGTGGGTGCGTGTTCTCCGGCCCGTTTCGTGCGCTGGCAACAAACGCCGCAGGGGCTGGAATCCCGCCTGAACGAAGTGCTGATCGACCGTTATCAGGACGGCGAAAACGCAGGTTATCCGACGCTGTGTAAAGGGCGTTATCTGGTGGACGGCGAGCGCTATCACGCGCTGGAAGAACCCACCAGTCTCAATACCCTGGAACTGCTGCCGGAGTTAATGGCAGCGAATATTGCTTCGGTGAAAATTGAAGGCCGCCAGCGTAGCCCGGCGTATGTCAGCCAGGTGGCGAAAGTCTGGCGTCAGGCTATCGACCGTTGTAAGGCCGATCCGCAAAACTTCGTACCGCAAAGCGCGTGGATGGAGACGCTCGGGTCGATGTCCGAAGGCACGCAGACCACCCTTGGCGCGTATCACCGTAAATGGCAGTGAGAAGAGCAATGAAATATTCCTTAGGGCCAGTGCTGTGGTACTGGCCAAAAGAGACGCTGGAAGAATTTTATCAGCAGGCCGCCGCCAGCAGCGCCGACGTGATTTATCTTGGTGAAGCGGTCTGTAGCAAACGCCGGGCAACCAAAGTTGGCGACTGGCTGGAGATGGCAAAATCGCTCGCCGGAAGTGGCAAGCAGATTGTGCTCTCCACGCTGGCACTGGTGCAGGCATCCTCCGAACTGGGCGAACTGAAACGCTATGTTGAGAACGGTGAGTTTCTGATTGAAGCCAGCGATCTCGGCGTGGTGAATATGTGCGCTGAACGCAAACTGCCGTTCGTCGCCGGGCACGCGCTGAACTGCTACAACGCGGTGACGCTGAAAATATTGCTCAAACAGGGCATGATGCGCTGGTGTATGCCGGTGGAGCTTTCCCGCGACTGGTTGGTGAATCTGCTTAATCAGTGCGATGAGCTGGGCATTCGCAACCAGTTTGAAGTGGAAGTCCTGAGCTACGGTCATCTGCCGCTGGCCTACTCCGCCCGCTGCTTTACCGCGCGTTCGGAAGACCGCCCAAAAGATGAGTGTGAAACCTGCTGCATTAAGTATCCGAACGGGCGCAACGTGCTGTCGCAGGAAAACCAACAAGTGTTTGTACTCAATGGCATTCAGACCATGAGCGGCTACGTTTACAACCTCGGTAACGAGCTGGCATCCATGCAGGGGCTGGTCGATGTGGTCCGCCTGTCACCGCAGGGTACTGACACTTTCGCAATGCTCGACGCCTTCCGCGCTAATGAAAATGGCGCTGCGCCACTACCGCTGACGGCAAACAGCGACTGTAACGGCTACTGGCGGCGGCTGGCAGGACTGGAGCTGCAAGCCTAAGCAAATAGCTCACTTTGTTAACAACTTTAACTACTCTTTAATGCAGTATTAAAGATTAATCGGTAACAAAGTGAGCTGTTATGACTGATAAAACCATTCCGTTTTCGCTACTCGATCTGGCCCCTATTCCCGAAGGTTCTTCAGCGCGAGAAGCGTTCTCCCACTCTCTCGACCTCGCCCGTCTGGCTGAAAAGCGCGGCTATCATCGCTACTGGCTGGCTGAACACCACAATATGACCGGTATTGCCAGTGCTGCAACATCAGTTTTGATTGGCTATCTGGCGGCGAATACCACTACGCTGCATCTGGGGTCTGGCGGTGTGATGTTGCCTAATCACTCACCATTGGTGATCGCCGAACAGTTCGGCACGCTTAATACGTTCTATCCGGGGCGAATCGATTTGGGGCTGGGTCGCGCGCCGGGTAGTGACCAGCGAACCATGATGGCTCTACGTCGTCATATGAGCGGCGATATTGATAATTTTCCCCGCGATGTCGCGGAGCTGGTGGACTGGTTTGACGCCCGCGATCCCAATCCGCATGTGCGCCCGGTACCAGGCTATGGCGAGAAAATCCCCGTGTGGTTGTTAGGCTCCAGCCTTTACAGCGCGCAACTGGCGGCGCAGCTTGGTCTGCCGTTTGCGTTTGCCTCACACTTCGCGCCGGATATGTTGTTCCAGGCGCTGCATCTTTATCGCAGCAACTTCAAACCGTCGGCACGGTTGGAGAAACCGTATGCGATGGTGTGCATCAATATTATCGCCGCCGACAGCAACCGCGACGCTGAATTTCTGTTTACCTCGATGCAGCAAGCCTTTGTGAAGCTGCGCCGTGGCGAAACCGGGCAACTGCCGCCGCCGATTCAAAATATGGATCAGTTCTGGTCACCGTCCGAGCAGTATGGCGTGCAGCAGGCGCTGAGTATGTCGCTGGTGGGTGATAAAGCGAAAGTGCGTCATGGTTTGCAGTCGATCCTGCGCGAAACCGACGCCGATGAGATTATGGTTAACGGGCAGATTTTCGACCACCAGGCGCGCCTGCATTCGTTTGAGCTGGTGATGGATGTGAAGGAAGAATTATTGGGGTAGTGTGTTTTAACGTAGGAAGCCTTATCCGAGATGGTAACGCTGTCCTACACAATGCCTGATAAGCGAAGCGCATCAGGCATTGTGTAGGCAGCAGAAATGTCGGATAAGGCACCGCTGATTACTGATACACCGGCAGCAAATTAAAGCTCGATAAGATATGGACCAGTGCGTTGCCAACGCCAAATACCAGAATCAGCATAATCATCGGCTTGCCGCCCCAGACGCGGAATTTCGGGCTACCAAAGCGTTTACGCGATGCGCGGGCCAACAGCGCCGGAACAATTGCCGCCCAGATGGTAGCCGCTAAGCCAGCATAACCAATGGCGTACAGGAATCCGTTAGGAAACAGCAGGCCACCCACAACAGGCGGGGCAAAGGTCAGCAACGCTGTTTTCAAACGGCCCATAGCCGAGTCGTCGAAACCAAACAGATCTGCCAGATAGTCAAACAAACCCAGCGTTACGCCAAGGAACGAACTCGCTACCGCAAAGTTTGAGAATACGACCAGCAGAAGATCCAGGCTACGGCTGTTCAGCACGCCGCTTAACGCCTGTACCAGCACATCAATATTACCGCCCTTCTCGGCGATGCCGATAAACTCCGGACGAGGGATGTTGCCCATCGTCGCCAGCAACCAGATGGTATACAGCGCCAGCGCCATCAGCGTACCGTACACCAGGCATTTCACGATGGTTTTCGGATCTTTGCCGTAATACTTCATCAGGCTCGGCACGTTACCGTGATAACCAAACGATGCCAGACAGAATGGCAGTGTCATCAGCAGATACGGCGCATAAGACGCATTGCTTTCGGCGACGTTGAACAATGTCGCAGGCTGTACATGCCCCAGTAGGCTACCGAAGGTGAGGAAGAAGGTAATGACTTTCGCACCCAGCACAATCGCCGTCATCCGGCTGACCGCTTTGGTGCTCAACCACACCACAAACGCCACCAGCAGTGCAAAACCAAAACCCGCTGCCCGTGCCGGGACGTTCAATGACATCTCTGCGAAGGTATGATGCAGAATCGAACCGCTGGCAGAAATATAGGCATAGGTCAGGATATAGAGCACAAAGGCAATGGAAATGCCGTTGACCACGTTCCAGCCTTTGCCCAGCAAATCTTTGGTGATGGTGTCAAAGCTAGAACCGATTCGGTAATTCAGGTTAGCTTCCAGAATCATCAAGCCGGAATGCAGCATACAGAACCAGGTAAAGATCAGCGCCGCCATTGACCAGAAGAACCACGCCCCGGACATGACCACAGGCAGAGAAAACATCCCTGCGCCAATAATGGTGCCGCCGATAATCACCACGCCGCCAAGCAGCGACGGTGACGTTTGGGTGGTGGTTAGTGTTGCCATGAGGGCTTCTCTCCAGTGAAAAATAGTGCGACTGCGTTGTTATGCATTGCACTGTACCAGTACATGAGTACAAAAGACAGAAAAAAAGCCCCGATTGTTAAAATCGGGGCTGTATATATTATTTTACAGACTGTATTCGCTGTTCAGCGATGATTACGCATCGCCACCGAAACGACGACGACCGGTAGAGTCATCACGACGCGGTGCGCGGCCTTCACGACGTTCGCCGCTAAAACGACGACCATCACCACGGCCACCTTCACGGCGTTCACCGCTGAAGTTACGACCGCCTTCACGACGTTCGCCACCGAAACCACGACCACCGCCACGACGCTCACCGCCAGTATGCGGCTGTGCATCGCCCAGTAACTGCATATTCATCGGCTTGTTGAGAATGCGAGTACGCGTAAAGTGTTGCAGCACTTCACCCGGCATACCTTTCGGCAGTTCGATGGTGGAGTGAGAAGCAAACAGCTTGATGTTACCGATGTAACGGCTGCTGATGTCGCCTTCGTTAGCAATCGCACCAACGATATGACGAACTTCAACACCATCATCGCGGCCCACTTCAATGCGGTACAGCTGCATATCGCCAACATCACGACGTTCACGACGCGGACGATCTTCACGGTCACCACGCGGGCCACGGTCGTTACGATCGCGCGGACCACGGTCATCACGGTCACGGAATTCACGTTTCGGACGCATCGGCGCATCTGGCGGAACAATCAGAGTACGTTCACCCTGTGCCATTTTCAGCAGTGCGGCGGCCAGAGTTTCGAGATCCAGCTCTTCACCTTCTGCCGTCGGCTGAATTTTGCTCAGCAGTGCACGGTATTGATCCAGATCGCTGCTTTCCAGCTGCTGCTGTACTTTAGCGGCGAATTTTTCCAGACGACGTTTGCCCAGCAGTTCTGCGTTCGGCAGTTCAACTTCCGGAATGGTCAGCTTCATGGTGCGTTCAATGTTACGCAGCAGACGACGCTCACGGTTCTCAACGAACAGCAGCGCACGGCCAGCACGGCCCGCACGACCAGTACGACCGATACGGTGAACGTAAGACTCAGAATCCATCGGGATATCGTAGTTAACTACCAGGCTGATACGCTCAACGTCCAGGCCACGGGCCGCAACGTCGGTCGCAATCAGGATGTCCAGACGACCATCTTTCAGTCGTTCCAGTGTCTGCTCACGCAGCGCCTGGTTCATGTCACCGTTCAGCGCGGCGCTGTTGTAGCCGTTACGCTCAAGGGCTTCTGCCACTTCCAGAGTCGCGTTTTTGGTACGAACGAAGATAATCGCCGCATCAAAATCTTCCGCTTCCAGGAAACGTACCAGTGCTTCGTTTTTACGCATACCCCAGACAGTCCAGTAGCTCTGGCTGATGTCAGGACGGGTAGTCACGCTGGACTGAATGCGCACTTCCTGCGGCTCTTTCATAAAGCGGCGGGTAATGCGACGAATCGCTTCCGGCATGGTTGCAGAGAACAGAGCGGTCTGATGACCTTCCGGGATCTGCGCCATAATAGTTTCAACGTCTTCGATGAAGCCCATGCGCAGCATTTCGTCAGCTTCATCCAGAACCAGACCGCTCAGTTTAGAGAGGTCCAGAGTGCCACGTTTCAGGTGGTCCAGCAGACGGCCCGGAGTACCGACAACGATCTGCGGCCCCTGACGCAGGGCGCGTAATTGCACGTCATAACGCTGGCCGCCGTACAGGGCAACCACATTTACGCCGCGCATGTGTTTAGAGAAATCCGTCATTGCCTCAGCAACCTGTACCGCCAGTTCGCGGGTCGGTGCCAACACCAGAATCTGTGGTGCTTTCAGCTCAGGATCAAGATTCTGCAGCAGAGGTAAAGAGAATGCTGCAGTTTTTCCGCTCCCCGTCTGGGCCATACCCAGGACGTCGCGGCCATTCAGCAGATGTGGAATACACTCTGCCTGAATTGGAGATGGTTTTTCGTAACCCAGATCGTTAAGGGCTTCAAGGATAGGAGCCTTCAGGCCCAGATCTGCAAAAGTGGTTTCGAATTCAGCCATGTAGTACGTGTGCCTCAAAATTAATGGCGGCCAGTCTACATAACTCATCATGAAATTGATCAGCAATTTTCATTGAAAAGTGTGAACCGGCTCAAAGTAGGTGTATTAACGAACAACAACGCCCTCACCCGTTAAGGTGATGGCAATCAAAAAAGATTACGGGCTGATGTGTACGTCAGCTATTGCTGGTCCGATTCTGCCAGGTCATCTTGGTCCTGGCCCAGGAGCGATAATTCCAACAATGCGTATCGGTGCTCAACAAAGTTATGAACGTTGTTGGCAACCGCCAGTTTGAACAGTGCCGTGGCGCTGTCCAAATCCCCCAGACTTAGGTAGTACTTACCTAAATAGAAGTTGGTTTCACTGAGATGCTCAGCGAGCGAGGTGTTATCCGTTGCGTCCGCCTTGAGCCTTTCCATTAACGTTTGTTCGCTAATGTTGCCCAGGTAGAACTCGACAATGTTCCATCCCCACTGTTCCTTATCCGATTTTTCGAAGTGCTGTTTCAACACTTCTTTAGCCTGCTTCTCATCGAGCTTCTGCTCGGCGAGATAAAGCCACAGACTACGGAAAGGATCATTAGGATCGTCTTGATAAAACGCCAGCAGATCATCTTGCGCTAACTTGTCACGACCGCCGTAATATAATGCGATCCCGCGATTCAAGTGCGCGTAGTTGTAAGTTGGATCAAGCTCAAGTACAGAATCAAACGCTTCATAGGCAGCATCAAAATTGCCTGCCTGCGTTAAATATATGCCTAAGTAATTGAATACTTCAGGCATATCCGGTCGGATTGCCAGCGCTTGCGAAAAATCGTTACGCGCTAATGCCCTCAGACCGAGACTATCATACAACACTCCGCGCTCATATAAAAGCTGTGCGCGTTCGTCATCGGTTAAAGCCCGACTGGCAAGGATTTGTTCCATACGTGCCAGAATCACTTCCTGCTGTAAAGTCGGTTGCAATGGTACCGCGAGGACTTCACTTTTACGCCAGGAAGTATTACTGCATCCTGCAAGCGTAAGTGCTGTCGCAACGAAACACCAGCGCAAAAAAGGCTTCATTTCCCACTCCCGAAGACCACGGTTGAATGAACGTCCTGTTCCCGGTTGCTAACAAGGCGTCCTGCCCGGTTAAAAGCCCCCCGCCGCAGCGGAGGGCAAATGGCAACCTTACTCGCCCTGTTCAGCAGCCGGAGCTTCCGGTGCTGCAGCAGGTTGAGACTGCTCAGTCGCTTCTTTAATGCTCAGACGGATACGGCCCTGGCGATCAACTTCCAGAACTTTCACCGGTACTTCCTGACCCATCTGCAGGTAATCGGTCACTTTCTCAACGCGTTTGTCAGCGATCTGAGAGATGTGTACCAGACCTTCTTTACCGCCGCCGATGGCAACAAATGCGCCAAAGTCAACGATACGGGTCACTTTACCATTGTAGACGCGGCCCACTTCGATTTCTGCAGTGATCTCTTCGATACGACGAATAGCATGTTTCGCTTTCTCGCCGTCGGTCGCTGCGATTTTCACAGTACCGTCATCTTCGATTTCGATGGTGGTGCCAGTTTCTTCGGTCAGAGCACGGATAACAGAACCGCCTTTACCGATAACGTCTTTGATCTTGTCCGGGTTGATCTTGATGGTATGGATACGCGGAGCGAACTCAGAGATATCGCCGCGCGGCGCGTTGATCGCCTGTTCCATTACGCCCAGGATATGCAGACGCGCACCTTTAGCCTGGTTCAGTGCAACCTGCATGATCTCTTTGGTGATACCTTCAATTTTGATATCCATCTGCAATGCAGAGATACCGTCGCGGGAACCCGCAACTTTGAAGTCCATATCGCCCAGGTGATCTTCGTCGCCCAAAATGTCAGACAGTACAACGTAGTTGTCGCCTTCTTTCACCAGACCCATTGCGATACCCGCAACAGCAGCTTTGATCGGCACACCTGCGTCCATCAGCGCCAGAGACGCGCCGCACACGGAAGCCATAGAAGAAGAACCGTTGGATTCGGTGATTTCAGACACCACACGTACGGTGTACGGGAATTTGTCCATATCCGGCATGACTGCCAGCACGCCGCGCTTCGCCAGACGACCGTGACCAATTTCACGACGCTTCGGAGAACCGACCATGCCGGTTTCGCCTACGGAGTACGGAGGGAAGTTGTAGTGGAACAGGAAGGTGTCAGTACGTTCGCCCATCAGTTCATCAAGAACTTGCGCGTCACGTGCAGTACCCAGCGTTGCGGTAACCAGCGCCTGAGTTTCACCACGGGTGAAAAGCGCAGAACCGTGAGTACGCGGCAGCACGCCAGTACGCACATCCAGACCACGAATCATATCTTTTTCACGACCGTCGATACGCGGTTCGCCTGCCAGTACGCGGCTACGAACAACGTTTTTCTCGATAGCGTGCAGAATTTCACCCAGTTCGTTTTCGTCCAGGGTTTCATCTTCAGCAAGCAGCGTCGCGATGGTTTCAGATTTGATGACATCAACCTGCGCATAACGCTCTTGTTTGTCGGTGATGCGGTAAGCATCGCTCAGACGAGCTTCAGCCAGTGCAGCAACGCGCGCGTTCAGCGCTTCGTTTACCGGCTCCGGCTGCCAGTCCCAACGCGGTTTACCGGCTTCTTTCACCAGTTCATTGATGTTCTGAATAACAACCTGCTGTTGTTCATGACCGAACACTACTGCGCCCAGCATCTGGTCTTCGCTCAGCAGTTCAGCTTCAGATTCAACCATCAGTACAGCTGCTTCAGTACCCGCAACAACCAGATCCAGTTTGCTCTCTTTCAGCTCGTCCTGAGTCGGGTTCAGTACGTACTGGTCATTGATGTAACCTACGCGGGCAGCACCAATCGGACCATTGAACGGAATACCAGACAGAGACAGTGCTGCGGAAGCACCAATCATCGCGACGATATCCGGGTTAACTTGCGGGTTAACAGAAACCACGGTGGCGATAACCTGAACTTCGTTGACGAAGCCTTCCGGGAACAGCGGGCGAATCGGGCGGTCAATCAGACGCGCGATCAGGGTTTCGCCTTCGCTTGGGCGGCCTTCACGACGGAAGAAGCTACCCGGGATACGACCAGCAGCGTAGGTACGCTCCTGATAGTTAACGGTCAGTGGGAAGAAGTCCTGACCTGGTTTGGCTTTTTTCTGGCCAACAACGGTAACGAATACCGCGGTGTCATCCATGCTAACCATAACAGCGGCAGTAGCCTGACGAGCCATCATGCCGGTTTCCAGAGTCACGGTGTGTTGGCCGTACTGGAATTTACGAACGATCGGATTAAGCAATGTAATATCCTTTCTCTTTCTTAGACAGTACCTTACGGCACTGGTGTTAATACCCGATCTTCTGCGCATCCTCGCGACTAATGACAACCCTAACCCAGCCCAATGTGGGTAAAGCCTCTCATTAGCCGCGCGAACCTCTGCAACGGAAGATCATTCATAGCAACAATACATTAGTTTCCAGTGAATTGCTGCCGTCAGCTTGAAAAAAGGGGCCACTCAGGCCCCCTTTTCTGAAACTCGCAAGAATTAGCGACGCAGACCCAGGCGCTCGATGAGCTGGGTGTAACGTGCTACGTCTTTACGTTTCAGGTAGTCGAGCAGTTTACGACGCTGAGAAACCATGCGCAGCAGACCACGACGGCTGTGGTGATCTTTTTTGTGCTCTGCAAAGTGGCCCTGCAGGTGGTTGATCTGTGCAGTCAGCAGTGCTACCTGAACTTCGGTAGAACCGGTGTCGTTTGCGTCACGACCAAACTCAGAAACGATTTTAGCTGTTGCTTCAGTACTTAGAGACATTTTAAAACTCCAAAGTATATAGAATGAAAGGACGCCGATCTCTAATTCAGCGATCCCAGTGTACGTTACGCAAAGTGTTAAACAATTTACGCGACGTTAAGCGGCAGTATTCTACTCGTAGCGACCTGTTATCGCAAGACGGTTAACATTACGCCGGGTATTCAACCACCAGGCGACGAGGCGCGACGCGGCCTTCATCGTCAATTTCGCCCATACCGATAAACTTGCCGTTCTCACCCTCTGTAACGCGAACCAGTCCTTCCAGCGGCGCACCGGATGTACGAACCGGGTTACCATTTTTGAAGTAAACAGAAGACGTTAACGGAAGATTCACCACCGGGTAGTCCGAAGCTGGACTGTCCATTGGCATCAGTAATGGATCAAGTAACTCCGCAGCCGGAATATCCTGCTGTTCGGCTTGCTCAACCAGTTCACGCAGATGTTCCAGGGTCACCATCCGTTCAACCGGATATTTACTTACCGCCAGACGACGCAAGTAAATAACATGCGCGCCACAACCGAGTTTTTCGCCGAGATCGTCAATGATAGTGCGGATATAAGTGCCTTTTGAGCAGTGAATTTCCAGCTCCAGCTCATTGCCTTCATGGCGAATAAACAGCAATTCATAAACGGTAATCGGGCGCGCTTCACGTGGAACTTCAATGCCCTGACGCGCGTATTCGTACAGTTTTTTGCCCTGATATTTCAGTGCTGAATACATCGAAGGGATCTGTTCGATATCGCCACGGAAGGTATCCAGCGCCGCCGCCAGTTGCTCTGCACTAAAGGTTACCGGACGTTCTTCAACGATTTGTCCGTCGGCATCAGAAGTATCGGTACGCTGCCCAAGACGCGCAATGACCCGATAGCGTTTGTCGGAGTCCAGCAGATACTGGGAAAACTTCGTCGCTTCCCCGAGGCAAATTGGCAACATGCCGGTCGCCAGCGGGTCCAGCGCACCGGTATGCCCGGCACGGTTGGCGTTATAAATCCGTTTCACTTTTTGCAGCGCATCGTTGCTGGACATCCCCTGCGGTTTATCCAGCAACAAAACGCCGTTAATGTCGCGACCGCGACGACGAGGACGACTCATTAGTCCTCCTTGCTGTCGTCCGGGTTAACACGACGTTCTTCGTCATGTTTGACCACGCTGGTCACCAGGTTTGACATGCGCATCCCTTCAACCAGAGAGTTGTCGTAGAAGAAGGTCAGTTCCGGCACGATACGCAGGCGCATCGCTTTCCCCAGCAGGCTGCGGATGAAACCAGAAGCTTCCTGCAACGCTTTGATGCCCGCTTTAACCGCGTCTTCATCTTTGTCGTTGAGGAACGTCACATATACTTTGGCATACGCCAGGTCGCGAGACATTTCGACACCGGAAACGGTGGTCATCATGCCCAGACGAGGATCTTTAATTTCACGCTGCAGGATGAGAGCGATCTCTTTTTGCATTTCCTGCGCTACGCGCTGCGGGCGACCAAATTCTTTCGCCATAATAAATTCTCCTGACAAAAAAGGGGCTGTTAGCCCCTTTTTAAAATTAATTTCAGGTGGAAGGGCTGTTCACGTTGGCCTGATAAGACGCGCCAGCGTCGCATCAGGCAATCCATGCCGGATGCGGCGTAAACGCCTTATCCCGCATGGAACCCTAAAAACCTTAAGCGATGGTACGTTGGATTTCGATGATTTCGAATACTTCGATCACATCGCCAGTGCGGACATCGTTGTAGTTCTTAACGCCGATACCACATTCCATACCGTTACGGACTTCGTTAACGTCATCTTTGAAGCGGCGCAGGGACTCCAGCTCGCCTTCGTAGATAACCACGTTGTCGCGCAGAACGCGGATCGGGTTGTGACGTTTAACCACACCTTCGGTAACCATACAACCTGCGATGGCACCAAATTTCGGTGATTTGAATACGTCACGAACTTCCGCCAGACCGATAATCTGTTGTTTCAGTTCCGGAGACAGCATACCGCTCATTGCCGCTTTCACTTCGTCGATCAGGTTATAGATGACGGAGTAGTAACGCAGATCCAGGCTTTCCGCTTCAATTACTTTACGTGCAGAGGCATCAGCACGTACGTTGAAGCCAACCAGGATGGCGTTGGACGCCGCAGCCAGGGTAGCGTCGGTTTCGGTGATACCACCTACGCCAGAACCGATGATCTTCACTTTAACTTCGTCAGTAGACAGTTTCAGCAAGGAGTCGGAGATAGCTTCCACAGAACCCTGTACGTCTGCCTTCAGGACGATATTCACTTCGTGAACTTCGCCTTCGGTCATGTTGGCGAACATGTTCTCGAGTTTAGATTTCTGCTGACGCGCCAGTTTAACTTCGCGGAATTTACCCTGACGATAGAGTGCAACTTCACGCGCTTTCTTCTCGTCACGTACAACGGTAACTTCATCACCCGCAGCCGGAACGCCGGACAGGCCGAGGATTTCCACCGGAATGGACGGACCCGCTTCCAGCACTTCCTGACCCAGTTCGTTACGCATCGCACGAACACGACCGTATTCGAAGCCACACAGAACGATATCGCCCTTGTGCAGAGTACCTTCACGTACCAGAACGGTAGCAACCGGACCACGACCTTTATCGAGGAAGGATTCGATAACCGCACCGCTCGCCATGCCTTTACGTACCGCTTTCAGTTCCAGAACTTCCGCCTGCAGCAGGATAGCGTCCAGCAGCTCATCGATACCAGTACCCGCTTTCGCAGACACATGTACGAACTGGCTTTCACCGCCCCACTCTTCCGGCAGGATGCCGTACTGGGAGAGTTCGTTCTTAACGCGATCCGGATCGGCTTCTGGTTTATCGATCTTGTTCACTGCAACGACCACCGGAACCTGCGCCGCTTTCGCGTGCTGGATTGCTTCGATGGTCTGCGGCATTACGCCGTCGTCGGCAGCAACAACCAGGACTACGATGTCCGTTGCCTGCGCACCACGAGCACGCATTGAAGTAAACGCGGCGTGCCCCGGGGTGTCCAGGAAGGTGATCATGCCGTTTTCAGTTTCAACGTGGTATGCACCAATGTGCTGGGTAATGCCGCCCGCTTCGCCAGAGGCCACTTTCGTTGAACGAATGTAGTCCAGCAGAGAGGTTTTACCGTGGTCAACGTGACCCATGATGGTCACAACCGGCGCGCGCGGTTCAGCCGCTGCACCCGTGTCACGGTCGCTCATTACCGCTTCTTCCAGCTCGTTTTCACGACGCAGAATAACTTTGTGGCCCATCTCTTCAGCAACCAGCTGTGCGGTTTCCTGATCGATAACCTGGTTGATGGTTGCCATTGCGCCCAGTTTCATCATCGCTTTGATGACCTGAGAGCCTTTAACCGCCATCTTGTTCGCCAGTTCGCCAACGGTGATGGTTTCACCGATCACAACGTCACGGTTAACGGCCTGAGCAGGCTTCTGGAAGCCTTGCTGCAGCGAAGAACCTTTACGTTTTCCGCCTTTACCGCCACGTACTGCTGCGCGTGCTTCTTCACGATCAGCTTTTGATTCAGCGTGTTTGTTGCCTTTCTTCGGACGCGCAGCTTTCGCGTTACGACCACGGCCACGGCCGCCTTCGACTTCACGATCGCTTTCGTCTTCTGCCTGGCGAGCATGTTGAGAAGTAGTGACGTGATAATCGCTGGAATCTTCAGTCGGTTCCGCGTTATCAGTCCATTTGTTTTCTTCCGCCATACGACGTGCTTCTTCAGCAACGCGACGTGCTTCTTCTTCGAGTTTACGACGCGCTTCTTCTTCGGCTTTACGCTTGAGCTCTGCAGCTTCCTGCTCACGGCGGGCTTTTTCAGCCTGGGCGTTTTTAGTCATATCGTCTTGTTGATTGCTCACTTTGTCTTTTTCCGCAGCTTCACGTTTCGCTTGTTCAGCAGCTTCACGCTTAGCTTGTTCTGCGGCCTCACGTTCAGCTTTTTGTTGCGCCTCACGTTTGGCCGATTCTTCTGCCTCACGACGGGCTTGCTCTTCCGCTTCACGCTGCGCTTGCTCTTCCGCAGCAAGGCGTTCAGCCTCTTGCGGATCGCGTTTCACAAAGGTGCGTTTCTTGCGGACTTCGATTTGTACCGATTTGCTTTTTCCACCGGTACCAGGAATGTTAAGGGTGCTGCGTGTTTTACGTTGCAGCGTCAATTTGTCCGGGCCTGAATTTTTCTGATTCAGGTGGTCAATCAAAGTCTGTTTCTCTTGTGCAGACACAGAGTCGTCAGCAGACTTCCGGATACCTGCATCAGCAAATTGCTGTACCAGGCGTTCCACGGAGGTCTGTCGCTCTGCGGCCAGCGTTTTAATCGTTACATCTGTCATGCTGTTCCTTCCTGCTACAGTTTATTACGCTTCGTCACCGAACCAGCAAATATTACGGGCAGCCATAATCAGTGCTCCGGCTTTTTCGTCGGTCAACCCTTCGATATCAGCCAGATCATCAATGCCCTGTTCGGCGAGATCTTCCAGCGTACAAACGCCACGGGCGGCCAGTTTGAATGCCAAATCACGATCTATCCCTTCAAGGTTCAGCAGATCGTCAGCCGGTTTGTTATCACCGAGGCTTTCTTCCTGGGCCTGTGCAATGGTGGCCAGTGCATTTTTAGCACGCTCGCGCAGTGCTTCAACGGTCGGCTCATCAAGGCCTTCGATTTCCAACAGCTCTTTCATCGGCACATAGGCCAGTTCTTCCAGCGTCGAGAAGCCTTCTTCTACCAGAACAGTCGCGAAGTCTTCGTCGATGTCGAGATATTTGGTGAAGGTGTCGATCGCTGCGTGCGCTTCCGCCTGATGCTTAGCCTGCAGGTCGTCAACGGTCATTACGTTGAGTTCCCAACCGCTCAGCTGCGAAGCCAGACGCACGTTCTGACCGTTACGGCCAATCGCCTGCGCCAGGTTACCGGCTTCAACGGCGATATCCATGGTGTGTTTATCTTCATCCACCACGATAGAAGCAACGTCTGCCGGTGCCATTGCGTTAATCACGAACTGCGCCGGGTTATCATCCCACAGGACGATATCGATACGCTCGCCGCCCAGTTCAGTAGAAACCGCCTGAACACGCGCGCCACGCATACCTACGCAAGCACCTACCGGATCGATACGTTTATCGTTGGTTTTCACCGCGATTTTCGCACGAGAACCCGGATCGCGAGCCGCTGCTTTAATTTCAATCACTTCTTCGCCGATTTCCGGCACTTCAATGCGGAACAGTTCGATCAGCATTTCCGGCTTGGAACGGGTGACGAACAGTTGCGCGCCACGCGCTTCCGGGCGAACGGAATAGAGCACGCCACGAACGCGGTCGCCAGGGCGGAAGTTTTCACGCGGCAGCATATCTTCGCGCAGGATCACGGCTTCAGCGTTGTTGCCCAGATCCAGAGAGATGTTGTCGCGGTTTACTTTTTTCACCACGCCGGTGATGATTTCACCTTCGTGTTCACGGAACTGATCAACCACCATCGCACGTTCGGCTTCACGCACTTTCTGCACGATAACCTGTTTTGCCGTCTGGGTAGTGATACGGTCAAAGGTAACAGACTCAATCTGATCTTCAACGTAATCGCCCAGGTTCAGGCTTTCATCTTCATAACGTGCGGCTTCAAGGGTGATTTCCTTGGTCGGCTGGGTGACTTCATCAACAACTAACCAGCGACGGAAGGTGTCAAAATCACCGCTTTTGCGATCGATCTGTACGCGGACGTCGATCTCTTGTTCATATTTTTTCTTTGTTGCTGTCGCCAGCGCGCTTTCCAATGCTTCGAAAATCTTCTCGCGAGGTAGCGCCTTTTCATTGGATACGGCTTCAACTACAGCCAAAATTTCTTTGTTCATCGCGGGCTTTTCACCTCATCCAGACTATTAAAAGTGGGGAACCAGGTTCGCCTTCTGGATATTACTCAGCGCGAACACTTCATCTTTACCTTCGACGGTAACTGTGATCATTTCACCGTCTACCGCTTTGATAACGCCCTGCCATTTACGACGGTTTTGTACCGCCATGCGGAGAACCAGAGTCACCTCTTCTCCGACGAAACGGGCGTAGTGTTCAGCCGTGAACAGTGGGCGATCGAGACCCGGTGAGGAGACTTCCAGGTTATAAGCAACGGTGATGGGATCTTCAACATCCAGCACAGCACTTACCTGGTGGCTCACATCAGCACAATCATCAACATTGATGCCATCTTCACTATCAATATAGATGCGCAGTGTGGATGTGCGACCGCGAATAAATTCGATGCCAACCAGTTCAAAACCCAGGGCCTCAACTGGCGCAGTAATCATCTCTGTTAATTTTTGCTCTAATGTGGACAAGCCCACCCCCAAGACATAAAAAAAGGGCCTAAAGCCCAGTTATTCTGTAGTCAGATAACAAAAAACCCCGATAAATCGGGGCTTTATATAACTGAACCCTATAACCGCAACTGCGGTCTGGAGCACTTTCCAGAAGGATTTTTTCAAATCCCACTACGAAGGCCGAAGTCTTCACAGTATATTTGAAAAAGGACTCTAAGGGAAAGTGGTTGCGGGGGCCGGATTTGAACCGACGACCTTCGGGTTATGAGCCCGACGAGCTACCAGGCTGCTCCACCCCGCGCCTGAAACGTGGCAAATTCTACTCGTTTTGGGTAAAAAATGCAAATACTGCTGGGATTTGGTGTACCGAGACGGGACGTAAAATCTGCAGGCATTATAGTGATCCATGCCACATTTTGTCAACGTTTATTGCTAATCACGTGAATGAATATCCAGTTCACTTTCATTTGTTGAATACTTTTGCCTTCTCCTGCTCTCCCTTAAGCGCATTATTTTACAAAAAACACACTAAACTCTTCCTGTCTCCGATAAAAGATGATTAAATGAAAACTCATTTATTTTGCATAAAAATTCAGTGAGAGCGGAAATCTAGGCTCATCATCAGTTAATTAAGCAGGGTGTTATTTTATGACGACGATTCTCAAGCATCTCCCGGTAGGTCAACGTATTGGTATCGCTTTTTCCGGCGGTCTGGACACCAGTGCCGCACTGCTGTGGATGCGACAAAAGGGAGCGGTTCCTTATGCATATACTGCAAATCTGGGCCAGCCAGACGAAGAGGATTATGATGCGATCCCTCGTCGTGCCATGGAATACGGCGCGGAGAACGCACGTCTGATCGACTGCCGCAAACAACTGGTGGCCGAAGGTATTGCCGCTATTCAGTGTGGCGCATTTCATAACACCACTGGCGGCCTGACCTATTTCAACACGACGCCGCTGGGCCGCGCCGTGACTGGCACCATGCTGGTTGCTGCCATGAAAGAAGATGGCGTGAATATCTGGGGTGACGGCAGCACCTATAAAGGAAACGATATCGAACGTTTCTATCGTTACGGTCTGCTGACCAATGCTGAACTGCAGATTTACAAACCGTGGCTTGATACTGACTTTATTGATGAACTGGGCGGTCGTCATGAAATGTCTGAATTTATGATTGCCTGCGGTTTCGACTACAAAATGTCTGTCGAAAAAGCCTACTCCACGGACTCCAACATGCTTGGTGCAACGCATGAAGCGAAGGATCTGGAATACCTCAACTCCAGCGTCAAAATCGTCAACCCCATTATGGGCGTGAAGTTCTGGGATGAGAGCGTGAAGATCCCGGCAGAAGAAGTCACAGTACGCTTTGAGCAAGGTCATCCGGTGGCGCTGAACGGTAAAACCTTTAGCGACGACGTAGAAATGTTGCTGGAAGCTAACCGCATCGGCGGTCGTCACGGCCTGGGCATGAGCGACCAGATTGAAAACCGTATCATCGAAGCGAAAAGCCGTGGTATTTACGAAGCTCCAGGAATGGCGCTGCTGCACATTGCGTATGAACGTCTGTTGACCGGTATTCACAACGAAGACACCATTGAGCAGTATCACGCGCATGGTCGTCAGTTGGGCCGTCTGCTGTACCAGGGGCGTTGGTTTGACTCCCAGGCGCTGATGCTGCGTGACTCTCTGCAACGCTGGGTTGCCAGCCAGATCACTGGTGAAGTTACCCTGGAGCTGCGCCGTGGGAACGATTATTCAATCCTGAATACCGTCTCAGAGAACCTGACCTACAAGCCAGAGCGTCTGACGATGGAAAAAGGCGACTCGGTGTTCTCGCCAGATGATCGTATCGGTCAACTGACCATGCGCAACCTGGATATCACCGATACCCGCGAGAAACTTTTCGGTTATGCCAAAACTGGCCTCCTCTCCTCCTCTGCCGCTTCGGGCGTGCCACAGGTGGAGAATCTGGAAAATAAAGGCCAGTAATTCGACATCAACCCTGCCCTTCAGGGGTGGGGTTACCTTGCTTATCCTCAGTAAACTCCTTTCTTAGCATCACAAAATCGAAAACATCATGGTTTGCATCTACAACCCGTGAGTCTCCTTTATAGTGTGCAATCACTTCCTCAAGCGTTTGCGGCTGTTCCGGCTTTGTTACCCCCATCCACGCATTAATAAGGTAATTATTGTACGCAGTGGAAAAGATATCGTTTTCCGTTGTGCGATCCACGCCATCCCCAAGAACGGGGCTATACCAGATAAACATCGGGACATGATATGCCTGCTGGCTGGCCTCCCTGCCTCCATGAAAATAGACGTTCTTCTTCGTAGGGTCGCGTTCCAGGCCGTGGTCGGCAAAATACATGACCGAGGCGCGGCGATCTTTTAATAATTCAAAAACCTGACCTAGCAAACTATCTGTGTAATGAATGGAGTTGTCATAGCAGGCATCCTGATCGTCCTGCGGTTGAAACACGGCGCTGGATTGCGGATAGGCGCTACAAGCCGGTTCATGGCTTCCATTTAAATGAAGAACAATCAGTTTCTTTTGCTGCGTCTTTTGCTGTAACGCTTGCGATAAATGCGGCAACAACAATTCATCAAATCCTCTGACATAGACTGTTTCCATGGCGCGCATGGCGATACTGGTAACTGCTGTACCATTCTGCCGAAAAGCGGATTGCGAGCTTAGCCAGAAAGTCTGAAATCCTGCTTGATTAGCCATATTAATAATGTTGTCCGGGTAATTATGAATGTCATGACTCAAAACAGAATCAGCAGTTAAAGAAAGGGGAACCGACAGCGCAGTGTAAGGTGCACCGCTTATTGCTTGATTAAACAGTTTGATCTGTTTTCTTTGTGCTTCGACTTGCGGTGTCGTAGAGCGTGTGTATCCATACAAAGACATATTGTCGACACGTACAGACTCCCCCACAATCAACACGTAGGTATCAATACCTGTATCCCTGACTGATAATTGAAAATACGGCACCGTGTTTGCAATTGAGAGTAATCTTTGATGCTCTTTCGCTGCTAAAGCAAAATAATTGAGATTGAAAAACGGTGTATAGGTAGCAAATCGCGACGCTAGTATATATGGACTGAACGCTTTTTTATTTTTTGCATCTTTATAAGCAAATTGACAAGCGGAAAATAAACTGCCCGAAATGACAATCAGCAATAATATTCCTGTCACTTTTTTTGTCGGCAAGGAAACATCATATTTTATTATTACTGCCAAAAAAAGAAGGGATAAAAAAGCAAAAGCACATAGATAAGGGATATACATCCCCAGCATTTTCACAACTTCATCCGGATCACTCTGCAGCACACTAATCGCAAATCCATCATTGAAAGTTGTACCAAAGGTACACCATGAATAGAGGCTAATACTCATGTCTGCCGCAGTCAGTAACACAAATGGTGCGGCAACAAGCAGGCGAAGCGGAAGGGATGATATACGTTTAACAACCAGGATGGTCAGAACGAAAAACAGCAATCGCTGAACCATATGCGCTCCGGAAGAGGCGACTAAGTTCGTAATACCAAAAACAATAACACAAAGATACAACAACCAATGAGATTTAAAACTTCTAACAAATTTGTTGAATACTGTCATCCAGAAATCCAAGTTCACAACCAATATAAACAATTATCAACAATGTTCAATTTTATATCAGACATGTTTTTCAACTCTGATCCATATCAGACCGAAACACTGTTAGTTTTTTCTTTTTAAATGATGCGGCCATTGTTCTCAGTAATTAAATAACATTATCAATGCGTCTCTAAACATTACGCAGAACGTAGCCATCAGTAGTTATACTGACAGGAGCAGGATGGTTTATCGAGAAGTAAACATATCCGTATTCGTACCGGAACTGGAGTTGACACAATAAAGTGCCAATTATGTCAGCAGAAGGGAAAAGTTTATAACTAAGGCGTACCGGCACCATCGTTTCAAGGTACCAGCTACGAGTAAAGCAACTGGACGAGATACAGATACCTGACAACCATTCCTCAGACCAGGACCAAAACGAAAAGAGACGCTTTTCAGCGTCTCTTTTCTGGAATTTGGTACCGAGGACGGGACTTGAACCCGTAAGCCCTATTGGGCACTACCACCTCAAGGTAGCGTGTCTACCAATTCCACCACCTCGGCACGGATACTACTTTTTAGTTCGGGATATCGCTGGTCGGCTTAGCCGGAGCAGCTGGCTGAGTTTGTTCGGTTTTCGCCGGCGCACTCAGGTTTTCCCATTCGCTACCTTTATTTGTTTTATTGCTATTGATGTTACCCAGCACCAGACTGATGATGAAGAATAACGTTGCCAGCAGCGCCGTCATGCGGGTCATGAAGTTACCAGAACCACTTGAACCAAACAGCGTAGCGGAAGCGCCTGCTCCGAAGGAGGCTCCCATATCAGCGCCTTTACCTTGCTGCAGCATGATCAGACCAACAAGGCCAATTGCCACAATAAGGAAAACTACTAAAAGAGCTTCGTACATAATCAACCTGTTCCTTGCGGAGTTGCCGCGTACCAATGCTTCAACCAATAAAGCGGGAGTTTTTAATCTTTCCCACTGAAGCGGGTGTGAATACTAACCAAAGCGAATGACCTTCGCAAGGGCAATTTTATCGCATTGTATCAACTGCGGAAAAAAACAGCAAAACCGATGTATTCGCCGAGAAAAAAGGCGACAATCGCCGCCTTTTTAGCCAGTTATCTAACGCTTTAAACGGCTTTTACTGCATCGGCGATGCGGTGTGCAAATTCAGTCACCTGCGCTTCGTCTTCGCCTTCCACCATCACGCGAATTAACGGTTCGGTGCCGGATTTACGCAACAGCACACGTCCACGGCTACCCAGCGCCGCTTCAACTTCTGCAGTCACAGCTTTGACTGATTCATGCTCCAGCGGATCGCCGCTACCTGCGGTGTAACGCACGTTTACCAGGATTTGCGGGAACATTTTCATGCCGCTGCAAAGGTCGTGCAGGCTCATATGGTTACGCGCCATCGCCGCCAGCACCTGCAAACCAGCAACGATGCCGTCACCGGTAGTGGTTTTATCCAGCAGGATCACATGACCGGAGTTCTCTGCACCGATACGCCAGCCTTTCTCCTGCATTTTTTCCAGTACGTAGCGGTCACCCACTTTCGCGCGCGCAAATGGAATACCTAACTGTTTCAGCGCCAGTTCAAGCCCCATGTTGCTCATCAATGTACCCACAGCACCTCCACGCAGCTGGCCCTGACGAAGACCCTCACGCGCGATGATATACATGATCTGATCGCCATCGACTTTATTGCCTTCATGGTCAACCATAATCACGCGATCGCCGTCGCCGTCGAAGGCAATACCGAGATCCGCTTTTTCAGCCAGCACACGAGCCTGGAGCGCGCGAACGTCGGTAGCCCCCACTTCGGCATTGATGTTTACACCGTTTGGCTCACAACCGATAGCGATAACGTTCGCCCCCAGTTCACGCAGCACGTTCGGCGCGATGTGGTAAGTCGCACCGTTTGCACAATCCACCACAATCTTCAGTTCACTGAGGCTAAGTTCGTTCGGGAACGTGGCTTTGCAAAACTCGATATAGCGACCCGCAGCATCAACGATACGGCTGGCTTTACCCAGTTCTGCCGAATCAACACAGCTGATCTCTTTTTCCATTTCCGCTTCGATGGCCTCTTCTACTGCATCCGGTAGTTTGGTGCCGTCGATAGAGAAAAATTTAATGCCATTATCGTAGAACGGGTTATGCGATGCAGATATCACAATTCCGGCCTCTGCGCGGAAGGTACGCGTCAGATAAGCCACGGCCGGTGTTGGCATCGGACCAGTGAAGAGTGCGGAAAGGCCCGCAGCCGCCAGACCCGCTTCCAGTGCTGACTCCAGCATATAGCCAGAAATACGCGTGTCTTTACCAATAATGATCTTACGGGAGCCGTGGCGCGCCAGCACTTTACCCGCGGCCCAACCCAGCTTAAGCACAAAATCAGGTGTGATCGGCGCATCCCCTACACGACCACGAATCCCATCGGTACCGAAATATTTACGATTACTCATAGCGTTTGTTTTCCTTTGCAGACAGAGTGGCTTCCACCACCCGCATCGCTTCTACGGTTTCTTTGACGTCATGAACACGAATGATGTGCGCGCCTTGCATTGCGGCAATGACCGCACAGGCCAGACTACCGCTCAGGCGCTCGGACGGCCCCACGTTCAGCAGCTGCCCAATCATCGATTTTCGTGACATACCCACCAACAGCGGCAGGTTGAAATGGTGAAATTCAGCCAGGCGCGCCAGTAATGAATAGTTATGGGAGAGATTTTTACCGAAACCGAATCCGGGGTCGAGCAACAATTTCTCTTTTGCGATACCCGCCTGCTCGCAACGTGCTATTTGCTCAATAAAGTAGCGATTCACTTCTGCAAAGACATCGTCATACTTCGGCGCTTCCTGCATGGTTTTTGGATTTCCCTGCATATGCATCAGACAAACCGGTAAACCGGTTTCTGCAGCCGCCTCCAGAGCGCCAGGTTCGGAAAGGGAGCGGATATCGTTAATAATGTGAGCGCCAACTTTCGCTGACTCACGGATGACTTCTGGTTTGGATGTATCTACCGAGATCCAGACTTCGAAGCGTTGAGCAATTGCCTCAACCACAGGAATAACACGTTGCAACTCTTCTTCAACGCTAACTTCCGCCGCTCCTGGGCGCGTGGACTCGCCACCAACGTCAATGATCGTCGCGCCAGCGTTGATCATCAGATTCGCATGTTTCACCGCATCTATCAGCGAGTTATGCGTGCCGCCATCCGAAAAGGAATCAGGCGTGACGTTGAGGATCCCCATTACGTGAGGATGGCTAAGGTCCAGTGAAGTGCCCTGGGCAAAGAGTTTCATGGTGTTATCCCTGGTATGAATTGATAAGAAAAAACCCCGGAGCACGCCCCGGGGTTTTCGGTACAAATACAGTCATCTGATGCGGGAACTTACTTGTCGCCTAACTGCTCTGACATGGTGTTACCCGGGTTCGGCGTACGCGGTTCATCAACCGGACGTGGAGCCTTTGGACTACCATTGTCGCCAGAATTGTTAGAAGCGCCTGGTTCTTCCCAGCCCGCTGGCGGACGTACATCGCGACGTGCCATCAGGTCATCAATCTGCGGTGCGTCGATAGTCTCATATTTCATGAGAGCATCTTTCATCGCATGCAGAATATCCATATTGTCGGTCAGAAGCTGACGCGCACGATTATAGTTACGCTCAATCAGTGCTTTCACTTCCTGGTCGATGATACGTGCAGTTTCATCGGACATATGTTTCGCTTTCGCTACGCTACGGCCGAGGAACACTTCACCTTCTTCTTCCGCGTACAGCAGTGGACCCAATTTCTCAGAGAAGCCCCACTGAGTCACCATGTTACGTGCCAGGTTGGTCGCAACTTTAATATCGTTGGACGCACCGGTAGAAACATGTTCCGGCCCGTAGATGATCTCTTCTGCCAGACGACCACCGTACAGCGTAGAAATCTGGCTTTCCAGTTTCTGACGGCTGGCGCTGATTGCGTCGCCCTCAGGCAAGAAGAAAGTCACACCCAGCGCACGACCGCGTGGGATAATCGTCACTTTGTGCACCGGATCGTGTTCCGGCACCAGGCGACCGATAATCGCGTGACCCGCTTCGTGGTAAGCCGTCGATTCTTTCTGCGCTTCCGTCATCACCATGGAGCGACGTTCCGCACCCATCATGATTTTGTCTTTCGCTTTCTCGAACTCAACCATCGACACAACGCGTTTGTTGCCACGAGCAGCGAACAGTGCCGCTTCGTTTACCAGGTTCGCCAGGTCAGCACCGGAGAAACCAGGAGTACCACGGGCAATGATTGCCGCGTCGATATCGGGTGCCAAAGGTACGCGACGCATGTGAACTTTCAGGATCTGCTCACGACCACGAACATCTGGCAAGCCAACCACAACCTGACGGTCGAAACGGCCTGGACGCAGCAGGGCCGGGTCAAGAACGTCCGGACGGTTAGTCGCGGCGATAACGATGATACCTTCGTTACCTTCGAAGCCATCCATCTCAACCAGCATCTGGTTCAAAGTCTGTTCACGTTCATCGTGACCACCGCCCAGACCTGCGCCACGCTGGCGGCCTACGGCGTCGATTTCATCGATAAAGATGATGCACGGTGCCGCTTTCTTCGCCTGTTCGAACATATCACGAACACGGGATGCACCCACACCGACGAACATTTCTACGAAGTCAGAACCGGAGATAGTAAAGAACGGAACTTTTGCTTCGCCTGCAATCGCTTTCGCCAGCAGCGTTTTACCGGTACCCGGAGGACCGACCATCAGGACGCCTTTCGGGATCTTACCGCCGAGTTTCTGGAAGCGGCTCGGCTCGCGCAGATACTCAACCAGTTCAGCAACTTCTTCTTTTGCTTCGTCGCAGCCCGCAACGTCAGCAAAGGTCGTTTTGATCTGATCTTCCGTCAGCATGCGCGCTTTGCTCTTACCAAACGACATGGCACCTTTGCCACCGCCGCCCTGCATTTGACGCATGAAGAAGATCCAGACACCAATCAGCAACAGCATCGGGAACCAGGAGATGAAGATAGAAGCCAGCAGACTTGGTTCTTCAGGCGGTTCACCGACAACCTTGACGTTCTTGGTCAACAGGTTATCCAGTAATTTCGGATCCTGAACCGGAATGTAAGTGGTATAACGGTTACTATCTTTCTTGGTAACGTTGATTTCACGTCCGTTGATACGCGCTTCACGAACCTGGTCGTTATTGACCTCTTGTAGGAAGGTAGAGTAATCCACCTTACGGCCATTAGACTCGCTGGGCCCAAAGCTCTGGAATACTGACATCAGCACAACGGCAATGACCAGCCAGAGTATTAGGTTTTTCGCCATGTCACTCAAGGGATTAACCTCTTATTACAACTGTGTTAAAAACAGCGTCAGGATACTCTATATCCAGCATCTTTCAAACTTTCGTCTGAAATCTCCCGGTTAGGGTTTACGCCCGGTCGCTACAATATACACTTCCCGCGAACGTGCACGAGAAGAGTCCGGCTTACGAACTTTGACCTTCGTAAACAGGGAGCGAATTTCCCTTAGATACTCATCGAAACCTTCGCCCTGGAACACCTTCACAACAAAACTGCCACCTGGAGCTAATACATCACGACACATTTCTAGCGCCAGTTCCACCAGATACATGGCACGGGGGATATCCACCGCCGGTGTTCCGCTCATGTTTGGTGCCATATCGGACATGACAACCTGGACTTTGCTGTCGCCAACGCGCTCCAGCAGTGCTTTCATCACCAGTTCATCACGAAAATCGCCCTGAAGAAAGTCCACACCAACGATAGGATCCATAGGTAAAAGATCGCAAGCGATGATGCGGCCTTTGCCGCCAATTTGGGTGACCACATATTGTGACCAACCACCCGGAGCAGCACCAAGGTCGACAACCGTCATTCCCGGTTTAAAGAGTTTGTCACTTTGCTGTATTTCATCAAGTTTAAACCAGGCACGGGAACGTAACCCCTTTTTCTGTGCCTGTTGAACATATTTATCGCTAAAGTGTTCCTGAAGCCAGCGGCTGGAGCTGGCAGAACGCTTCTTACCTGTCATTTAACTTTCCCATTGGGATAACTCATCGTAACCAATTGCGTAAATTTTTACGCGCCTATTTGGTGATATATGGGAGATGGCGGTAGAATGACCCGTTTTCAATCCCAACGTAAGCAAAAAATACGATGAATCTGAGTACTAAACAAAAACAGCACCTGAAAGGTCTGGCACATCCGCTCAAGCCAGTTGTTCTGCTTGGCAGTAATGGTTTGACCGAAGGGGTGCTGGCCGAGATTGAACAAGCGTTAGAGCACCATGAACTCATCAAGGTGAAAATCGCCACCGAAGATCGCGAAACTAAAACCTTGATCGTGGAAGCTATCGTGCGCGAAACCGGCGCCTGTAATGTACAGGTCATCGGTAAAACGCTGGTGCTTTATCGCCCAACTAAAGAACGTAAAATCTCGCTGCCACGCTAAGATTATCCTAAAGTTACACACATTTGCTGTGTAAAACGAGGGGTTTTCCGCAGGCAGGAGAGCAAAATGCCACGCTCTGTTCGTTGATAAAAGGCCGCATAGCGGCCTTTTTCCTTTCTTTACAATACATCAACATCTTGAGTATTGGGTAATTCTTACAGGTATTCCACCTTAATTACTTCAAATTCTACTTCGCCGCCCGGCGTTTTGATGACCACAACATCATCTTCTTCTTTGCCGATCAGGCCACGAGCAATAGGCGAGTTTACAGAAATCAGGTTTTGTTTAAAGTCAGCTTCGTCATCGCCAACGATGCGATAAGTCTGTTCTTCGTCAGAATCGAGATTCAGCACCGTTACGGTAGCACCAAAAATAACGCGCCCATTGTTGGGCATTTTGGTGACATCAATCACCTGCGCGTTCGACAGCTTGGCTTCGATGTCTTTGATACGGCCTTCGCAAAAGCCCTGCTGTTCACGAGCTGCGTGGTATTCGGCGTTTTCTTTCAGGTCGCCATGCTCACGCGCTTCCGCGATAGCAGCAATGATTTCAGGACGGCGCACAGATTTCAGAAAATCCAGCTCTTCGCGTAATTTTTCAGCGCCGCGTAAGGTCATCGGAATAGCTTGCATTTGTTATACCTCTTGAATATTCCTGATGGGGCAAGTCTTCACCCACCCCGGCTGTTCGGCCTGCCCGGCATAACTCCTCACCGGGACCAGAAGCAAAAAAAATACCGACCCGGGTACAGGTCCCAGGTCAGCTACAATTCACATTTTGATAGTCATTTTACCCTGAAGTTCCCGAAGGGTCATCGTTTACTTTATAGGGCGTTGCGCCGTAGTATGACGGCTCGATTCCAGGTTGTTAGCGCGAGATTATGCGATTTTCCAGATTTATCATCGGATTGACCAGCTGTATAGCGTTCAGTGTTCAGGCCGCAAATGTTGATGAGTACATTACTCAACTCCCCGCTGGTGCCAACCTTGCCCTGATGGTGCAAAAAGTCGGCGCGTCGGCCCCCGCTATTGATTACCACAGTCAGCAGATGGCGCTGCCCGCCAGTACGCAGAAAGTGATTACTGCGCTGGCGGCGTTGATTCAACTCGGCCCCGATTTTCGTTTTACCACGACGCTTGAAACCAAAGGTAATGTGGAAAACGGTGTACTTAAGGGTGACTTAGTAGCGCGATTTGGTGCCGATCCGACGTTAAAACGTCAGGATATTCGCAATATGGTCGCGACTTTGAAAAAATCTGGCGTCAACCAAATCGATGGCAATGTGTTGATAGATACCTCCATTTTCGCCAGCCACGATAAAGCCCCCGGCTGGCCATGGAATGACATGACACAATGCTTTAGCGCTCCGCCTGCCGCCGCCATAGTTGACCGCAACTGTTTCTCCGTCTCGCTCTATAGTGCCCCAAAACCTGGTGATATGGCTTTTATACGCGTGGCATCTTATTACCCCGTTACGATGTTCAGCCAGGTACGCACCCTCCCCCGTGGTTCTGCCGAAGCGCAATACTGCGAGCTGGATGTGGTGCCAGGCGACCTGAACCGCTTTACGCTGACCGGATGCCTGCCACAACGTTCTGAGCCGCTCCCGTTGGCTTTTGCCGTGCAGGATGGTGCCAGCTATGCTGGGGCAATTCTGAAAGATGAGTTAAAACAGGCAGGTATCACCTGGAGCGGAACACTGCTACGCCAGACTCAGGTTAACGAACCTGGAACGGTAGTTGCCAGTAAACAGTCGGCCCCGCTGCACGATCTGCTTAAGATTATGCTGAAAAAGTCGGACAACATGATTGCCGATACGGTTTTCCGCATGATCGGCCATGCGCGCTTCAATGTGCCTGGAACATGGCGGGCCGGGTCGGACGCCGTGCGTCAGATCCTGCGCCAGCAAGCCGGTGTCGATATTGGTAACACCATTATTGCCGATGGTTCAGGGCTTTCGCGGCATAACCTGATTGCCCCCGCCACCATGATGCAGGTGCTGCAATACATTGCCCAACACGACAATGAACTTAACTTTATCTCTATGCTGCCGCTGGCGGGCTATGACGGCTCTTTGCAGTACCGTGCAGGTCTGCATCAGGCGGGCGTGGATGGCAAAGTCTCAGCGAAAACCGGCTCGTTGCAGGGGGTATATAACCTGGCGGGATTCATTACCACGGCGAGCGGGCAACGAATGGCGTTTGTGCAATATCTTTCTGGCTATGCAGTAGAACCGGCGGATCAGCGTAATCGCCGTATTCCGTTAGTGCGTTTTGAAAGCCGTTTGTATAAAGATATTTATCAGAACAATTAGTCAAAAAGAAACCCCGGCACATGGCCGGGGTTTTGCTGATTAACGCTTGTAAATGAACTCAACGCCTTCTTCGTCGTCTTCGTCCCAGTCGTCATCCCAGTCCTCATCATCCTCTTCAGCAATCTCTTCAAGCTGCTGGCGATGATAATCATCCCACATGAATTCGACTTTCTCTGGCTGTTTCGCTTCTTCAGCCTGCACGACCGGGTTTTCAATGATAAAGGTCATCACATCCCAGCAGAGATCTTTCACGCCCAGTCCACTCGCCGCAGAGATCAGATAATATTTATCTTCCCAGCCCAGCGCCTCAGCGATCGCTTTCGCTTTCTCTTCGGCTTCTGCCTTATCCAGCAGATCGATCTTGTTGAAGACTAACCAACGCGGTTTCGCCGCCAGATCCTGGCTGTATTTTTCCAGCTCGCTGATAATAATACGCGCGTTTTCAACCGGATCGGTGCCGTCAATCGGATCGATATCGATGAGGTGCAACAGGACGCGGCAACGTTCCAGGTGCTTCAGGAAGCGAATGCCCAGACCTGCGCCTTCCGCAGCGCCTTCAATCAGTCCTGGAATATCGGCAACAACGAAGCTCTTTTCGTTGTCCATTCGTATCACACCCAGACTTGGCACCAGAGTGGTAAACGGATAATCCGCCACTTTCGGTTTAGCCGCCGATACCGCACGAATAAAGGTCGATTTACCCGCGTTTGGCATCCCCAACATACCGACGTCAGCCAGCAGCATCAGCTCCAGCAGCAGCTCACGTTTATCGCCCGGCGTACCGTTAGTTTTCTGCCGTGGTGTACGGTTAACTGACGATTTGAAACGGGTATTGCCCAGACCGTGCCAGCCGCCCTTAGCAACCAGCAGACGCTGACCGTGTTTGGTCATATCGCCCATGGTTTCACCAGTACCCTGGTCGATTACACGCGTACCTACCGGCACTTTAATTGTGACGTCTTTACCGCGCTTACCGGTACAGTCGCGGCTTGCGCCATTCTGACCGCGCTCTGCACGGAAAGATTTTTCAAAACGATAATCGATAAGCGTGTTCAGGTTCTCGTCGGCTTCCATCCATACGTCACCACCATCACCGCCGTCGCCGCCATCCGGGCCGCCTTTCGGAATATACTTTTCGCGGCGGAAGCTCACGCAACCATTACCGCCATCACCTGCAACGACCAGAATCGATGCTTCATCAACAAACTTCATTTTATTCTCCGTAAATCATTCGCCTGCGCGGGGTTGCGATACCACCGTTGTATGCTTACGTAATCCGCCCCAAATACGATGACCAATGGCGGAATACATCGCGCCCGCAACCACGACAAACGCACCGAGATAACCTAAAAGGTTTAACATCGGTCTGGCGAAGAAATCGGGCCAGGCCAGTGATAAAAGATCTGAAAAAAACAGCGTAAACAGTGGGGTGAGCGTGATGATCGCGCTCACCTGCGCTGCCTGCCAGCGAGCCATCGCTTCCGCCAGGGCGCCATATCCTACCAAGGTATTCAGTCCGCAAAAAATTAAACATGCGAGCTGCCAGTGGCTAAGCTGCGCTATCACTCCAGGCTTTGCCAGAGGGAAGAGCGCAATTGTACATAAAGTGTACAGTAAAAACAGGATCTGCGGTGAGGCCAGCCGACGCAATAAAACCTTTTGCGCCACGCCATAACTCACCCACACCGTCGCCGCACCGACCCCAAAGATTACTCCCCAGGTGTAATCGGTGAGCTTTGTAAATATCTCGACCAGACTGGTGTTAAAAAACATCACCAGGCCGCTCAGGAGCATCAATGCCCCTACAACCTGAGTGCTGCGCATTTTCTCTTTCAGGATAAATACGCTGGCAACCATCATGCCAACTGGCGAGAGTTGCCCAATCACCTGCGAAGCGGTCGGACTCAGGTATTGCAAGGATGAGCTGAACAGGATGAAGTTCCCAAACAGCCCGGCGGTCGCCACTGCCAACAAAATCAACCAGCGTGGCTTACGAAACACGCGTAATGGCGGCAACCTCTTCTTCACCGCAAGAATGGCACCAAGGCCAATACTCGCCATCAAGAAACGGTAAAACACGATTGTCGGAGGTTCCATCACCTCCAGCACCTGCTTCATTGCGATTGGCAACGCCCCCCAGCAAATTGCTGTGGTGAGCGCCAAAAGAATGCCAATGCCTGCCTGCTGCTTCATACCGTATTCCCTGCAAAGCGCATTTGCGGATTAACGTCGCACCATGCGCATTTTTACCGGTTATCGAATGTAAAAAGCCCCGCAACGTGTTGCGGGGCTTTCATCCGTTACCGGGACGCGAAAAACTTATTCAGCTTCGATGCTGATAAATTTACGGTTTTTCGGGCCTTTAACTTCGAATTTCACTTTACCGTCTGCTTTAGCAAACAGAGTGTGGTCACGACCGCAACCTACGTTAGCGCCAGCGTGGAATTTGGTACCACGTTGACGAACGATGATGCTACCCGCCAGAACGGATTCGCCACCGAAACGCTTAACGCCCAGGCGTTTAGCTTCTGAATCGCGACCGTTACGTGTGGAGCCGCCAGCCTTTTTATGTGCCATTTGAAATCTCTCCTCAGGTCTTAGGCGCTGATGCCAGTAATTTTCACATCAGTGAACCACTGACGATGGCCCTGCTGCTTACGATAGTGTTTACGACGACGAAACTTAACGATTTTAACTTTCTCGCCACGACCGTGAGCAACAACTTCAGCTTTGATTACGCCGCCATCAACGAAAGGAACGCCGATTTTGACTTCTTCACCGTTTGCGATCATCAGCACTTCAGCGAACTCAACAGTTTCGCCAGTTGCGATGTCCAGCTTTTCCAGGCGAACGGTCTGACCTTCGCTTACTCGGTGTTGTTTACCACCACTTTGGAAAACCGCGTACATATAAAACTCCGCTTCCGCGCACACCTTTTCAATGATTCAGAGTGCGCTATAAATATTCACAATAGGGCGCGAATATTACGCAAAACGCACGCCTTTGACAAGTGCTACAGTCAATACACGAAGAAAAAAAACACAACTTGTACGGTAACGTTTATCTGTGCCATTTTTTCAGTACAATCACCCTATATTCCTAACCATAAACCCTAAGTTGCCTTTGTTCACAGTAAGGTAATCGGGGCGAAAAGCCCGGCTTTTGCGATGAATTTAGAAAAAATCAATGAGTTAACCGCGCAAGATATGGCGGGTGTTAATGCGGCAATCCTTGAGCAGCTTAATTCCGACGTCCAACTGATCAATCAGTTAGGCTATTACATCGTCAGCGGCGGCGGTAAACGTATTCGTCCGATGATTGCTGTACTGGCTGCACGAGCTGTTGGCTATGAGGGAAATGCGCATGTCACCATTGCTGCCCTGATCGAGTTTATCCACACGGCGACTCTGCTGCACGACGACGTTGTGGATGAATCAGATATGCGCAGGGGTAAAGCTACCGCCAACGCCGCATTTGGCAATGCCGCCAGCGTGCTGGTAGGCGATTTTATTTATACCCGCGCGTTCCAGATGATGACCAGCCTCGGCTCGCTCAAAGTGCTGGAAGTCATGTCAGAAGCCGTAAACGTCATCGCAGAAGGTGAAGTTCTGCAACTGATGAACGTTAACGATCCGGACATCACTGAAGAAAACTACATGCGCGTTATCTATAGCAAAACCGCGCGTCTGTTTGAGGCTGCCGCGCAGTGTTCCGGGATTCTGGCTGGCTGTACGCCGGAGGAGGAGAAAGGCCTGCAGGATTATGGGCGCTATCTCGGCACTGCTTTCCAGTTGATCGACGATTTACTCGATTACAATGCCGATGGCGAACAGTTAGGTAAAAACGTCGGCGACGATCTGAACGAAGGTAAACCGACGCTGCCGCTGCTGCATGCAATGCATCATGGCACACCAGAACAGGCACAGATGATTCGTACCGCCATCGAACAGGGTAACGGTCGCCATCTTCTGGAACCGGTTCTGGAAGCAATGAACGCTTGTGGATCTCTTGAATGGACGCGTCAGCGTGCCGAGGAAGAAGCAGACAAAGCCATCGCAGCGTTACAGGTGCTCCCGGACACCCCTTGGCGAGAAGCACTCATCGGCCTCGCGCACATCGCTGTTCAACGCGATCGTTAATCCCCTCCCCCTCATCCCGCGCAGCGCGCGGGATGATTCCAGTAAATTCCATAAAAACACTTATTCAGCTCTATAACACCTGAAAAATAGGGCTGTACATCTTTATATATTCTGAATATTCACACTCTTTACAGGAACTTTTTAGAGCAATAGGCCATCAGGAGTATAGTGATGCTCGACAGAAGAAGTGTTCTGAATGAAAGCGACTAACTTAAGGAGTGAGGAAAGATGGAAAGTAATTTCATTGACTGGCATCCCGCTGACATCATTGCGGGTTTGCGCAAGAAGGGAACGTCAATGGCGGCGGAATCTCGCAGAAATGGTTTGAGTTCCTCAACGCTGGCGAACGCATTATCGCGCCCCTGGCCGAAAGGAGAGATGATTATTGCGAAAGCCCTGGGAACTGACCCCTGGATTATCTGGCCATCTCGCTACCATGATCCGCAGACCCATGAGTTTATCGACAGAACGCAGTTGATGCGTAGCTACACTAAACCGAAAAAATGAGTGGTCTGGCGGTAGCCCCGCGAACGGGGCTGCCAGCTCTCAGACAATTACTCGCCTTTCACACGCTCAATATTTGCACCTAAAGCGCGCAGTTTGTCTTCAATGCGTTCGTAGCCACGATCGATGTGATAAATACGATCAACTACCGTCGTCCCTTCCGCAATACAGCCAGCCAGCACCAGGCTTGCTGATGCACGCAGATCGGTTGCCATAACCTGTGCGCCAGAAAGTTTTTCAACACCGTGACAAATAACGGTATTGCTTTCGATTTCGGCATGCGCGCCCATACGGCTCAGCTCTGGCACATGCATAAAGCGGTTTTCAAAGACCGTTTCGGTGATGAACCCGGTCCCTTCTGCCACCAGGTTCAACAGCGTGAACTGGGCCTGCATATCGGTCGGGAATGCCGGATGCGGCGCGGTACGTACGTTAACAGCCTTCGGACGTTTGCCATGCATATCCAGGCTAATCCAGTCTTCGCCGACTTCGATGTCCGCTCCAGCGTCACGCAGTTTCGCCAGCACGGCGTCCAGAGTATCTGGCTGCGCGTTACGGCAGATAATTTTGCCGCGAGAGATCGCCGCCGCCACCAGGAAAGTACCGGTTTCGATACGATCCGGCAGCACGCGATAGACACCGCCGCCTAAACGTTCCACACCTTCAATGACGATACGATCGGTGCCCTGACCGCTAATTTTCGCACCCAGCGTAATCAGGAAGTTCGCGGTATCGACGATTTCCGGTTCACGCGCTGCGTTTTCAATAATCGTGGTGCCTTCGGCCAGGGTTGCAGCACACATGATGGTCACCGTTGCGCCAACGCTGACTTTATCCATCACGATATGTGCGCCTTTCAAACGACCATCGACGGAAGCTTTAACGTAACCTTCTTCCAGTTTGATGGTCGCGCCTAATTGTTCGAGACCAGAAATGTGTAGATCAACCGGACGTGCACCAATCGTACAACCGCCAGGCAGTGAAACTTGCCCCTGACCAAAGCGCGCTACCAGCGGCCCCAGCGCCCAGATAGAAGCACGCATGGTTTTAACCAGATCGTAAGGTGCGCAGAATACATTAACGTCGCGGGCATCAATATGCACAGAACCATTACGTTCTACTTTCGCACCCAGCTGGCTTAGCAGCTTCATTGATGTATCGACGTCTTTTAGTTTCGGGACGTTCTGGATCTCTACCGGTTCTTCCGCCAGTAGTGCGGCAAAAAGGATAGGCAGAGCAGCATTTTTAGCGCCGGAAATTGTGACTTCGCCCTGGAGCTTCGTTGGCCCCTGAACACGAAATTTATCCATTTAGTTTGTTCTCAGTTAACAATTCATATCCGCTACCGGCGAATCGCCCATAGCTCAAAAGCCGTTCAGTTTGCGATCGCGCGCCCACTCCGCAGGGGTATACGCTTTGATCGACACAGCATGAATGCGGTTATCCGCAATATATTCCATCAGCGGGCCATAGACCGTCTGCTGTTTTTTAACCCGACTCATGCCGTCAAACAACTCACCCACGGCAATAACCTGAAAGTGGCTGCCATCGCCGGAAACGTGGACTTCCTGGAGGGAGAGAGCGTTCATCAACACGCTCTGAATTTCATTATTTTCCATGGGATCTTCAATCATCAGTTAATAAATCAGCGAAACATCTTAGAGCAAAGTTGCGCTGGCATAAATAAGCAAAAAGCCTCGCTGATAAATCAGACAAGGCTCGACTTGCAGGCAGGTTTGCCGGACAGGCGGTTAACGCCATATCCGGCCTGAAAAAATTTAACGAGGCAGAACATCAGCAGGCAAATTATACAATTTCGCCAGGGTATACACTTTGTCGTTTACCCCCTGAAGCGTCACATTGTTGCCCTGCTTTTTCGCCAGATCGATAAGATGGAGCAGCAGTGCCAGTCCACCCGTATCCACGCGAGACACACGGCTAAGATCGATGCTGGTAATCCCCTTCACCGCTTCCTCACGTATTTCCCAAAGCGGTAGCAGAACGTCCTGATCCAGCTCTCCGGATAACGCCAGCGTGTCACCCGTCTGCATCCAGCTCAGTGACTCGCTCATTATTTTTTCTCTTCCAGAGTGATTTTCTGTTGAGAAATCGATTTCAGTTGTGCAGTCAGGCCGTCGATACCTTTGGTACGCAGCAGCGTTCCCCACTCGTTTTGTTTGGTGGTGATCATACTGACGCCTTCAGCAATCATGTCGTAAGCCTGCCAGTTGCCCGTCTGGGAGTTTTTACGCCATTGGAAGTCCAGACGCACCGGCGGGCGGCCATTTGGGTCAATAATGGTAACGCGAATAGGCACAATGGTTTTATCGCCCAGCGGCTGTTCTGGCGCAATCTGATAGGTTTGACCGTGATACATCGCCAGCGCCTGACCGTAAGCCTGCTTCAGGTACTCACGGAAAGCGGCAAAGTAAGCATCACGTTGAGCAGGGGTCGCACTCTTGTAATACTGGCCCAGCACCAGCGCACCGGCGTATTTCACCTGTACGTATGGCAGCAGTTCCTGATCGACAATGGTACGCAGATAATCCGGGTTGGCCCGAATTTGCGGTTGCTCATTCTTCAGGCGATCGAACGTTTTCTGCGCCGCCTCGTCCATCAGCTTATACGGATTGGTCTGGTCTGCCGCGGTTGCCGCACTCAGCGGTGCAATCACCAGCAAAGCGACCATCATTAAACGTTTAAACATGCGTCGGTTCTCCTGAAATTATTTCGTTGTACCCACAGGTTCAGTGGTTTCATTATTACCTGGCGCAGCAGCTGGCGCATCGCCACTATTCTTATTGTCATCGCCTTTACTACCGTAAAGGAACTGACCAATGAGATCTTCCAGCACCATCGCAGACTTGGTGTCCTGAATTGTATCGCCATCCTTCAGGATAGCAGTCCCCAGTTCCGGGTCTTCAAAACCGACGTTTAATGCCAGATATTGTTCCCCCAGCAGGCCGGAAGTACGAATGCTCAGCGAACTGGTATCAGGAATGTGGTTATAACGTTGTTCAATTTCCAGCGTTACGCGCGGCAGATAGGTTTTCGGGTCCAGCGTAATATCCGCCACCCGGCCCACAACAACGCCACCAATGCTGACCGGAGAGCGCGCTTTCAGGCCGCCAATGTTATCGAACGTCGCATAAAGCGTATAGGTCGGTTCAGTACGTATGGACGTCACGTTCGCCGCCTTCAGGCAAACAAACAGCGCCGCCAGTAGTGCTGCTAATAAAAAGATACCCACCCAAATTTCATTTTTTTTCGTTTGCATGAACTCAATTCCCAAACATCAATGCGGTCAGCACAAAATCCAGCCCCAGAACAGCCAGAGACGAGTGGACAACGGTGCGAGTGGTTGCCCGGCTAATCCCGGCAGACGTCGGGATGGCGTCGTAGCCGTTAAACAACGAAATCCACGTCACCGTGATGGCGAACACCACGCTCTTAATCAGACAGTTGACCAGATCCATACGCCAGTCGACGGCATTTTGCATTGCCGACCAGAAGAACCCGCTATCAATGCCTTTCCAACTGACGCCGACCAGAGATCCGCCCCAGATCCCCACGGCGACGAAAATAACCGTCAACAGTGGTAATGAAATAACCCCAGCCCAGAAACGGGGAGAAATAACCCGACGCAACGGATCCACCGCCATCATCTCCATACTGGAGAGTTGCTCTGTAGCGCGCATCAGGCCGATTTCTGCGGTTAGCGCCGAACCAGCACGCCCGGCAAACAACAACGCGGCAACCACCGGCCCCAGTTCACGCAGTAGCGATAACGCCACCAGCATACCCAGACTGGTTTCCGCACTATAAGTGGTCAGAACCAGATAACCTTGCAGCCCCAACACCATTCCGATGAACACGCCAGAAACTACAATAATCAGCATCGACAGGACGCCGACATTATAGAGCTGGCGCACCAGCAGCGGCGCATGTTTGCGAAATTCCGGTTTGCCGACCAGCGCATTGAATAACATTAACCCGGCCCGCCCGAACGTTCTCAGGGTTTTAATCCCTTTATGTCCGAGCGACGCCAGCGCATTTAACAGCATGAGTGGCTTAACTCCCTGGTAAAAGATCAGCGTGATAATCGCCGGCAGGATAGCGGAACGGAACAGGCCCGTCAGCTATCCCGTCCAGAAACTGACGTACGCGCGGATCAGGATTCGCCTGCAACGCCTGGGCACTGCCATGAGCGACAATTTTTTTGTCCGCCAGGATCCAGGCGTGATCCGCAATACTTAACACTTCCGGCACATCGTGAGAAACCACCACACAAGTCACGCCCAGCGCGCTGTTCAGCTCAGAAATCAGCTTCACCAGTACGCCCATGGTGATGGGATCTTGCCCAACAAAGGGTTCATCAAACATGATGAGATCCGGCTCCAGCGCAATCGCACGCGCCAGAGCTGCACGCCGCGCCATCCCACCGGAAAGTTCAGAAGGCATAAGTTTAGCCGCTCCACGCAGCCCCACGGCCTCCAGCTTCATCATCACCGTACTATGCAACAATGGCGCGGGAAGTTGGGTATGTTCGCGCAGTGGATAGGCGACGTTGTCAAATACGTTCATATCAGTGAACAACGCCCCGGACTGAAATAACATGCTCATCCGTTTGCGCACTGTATACAGGCGCGAACGAGACATCGCCGGAATATTCTCACCATCGAAAAGGATCTCACCATGATCTGGTGCGATTTGCCCGCCAATCAGACGGAGTAGCGTCGTTTTACCGATGCCCGATGGCCCCATGATCGCCGTGATCTTCCCTCGCGGCACGGTCAGGGAAATATTATCGAAGATGCAGCGATTTCCACGCGTAAAACTGACATCGCGCATATCGACTAAATTCGCCACAGACTGCTCCATAATTCACCCTTCGTCTTGCGTTGATTTTCTAAGCATGGCGCTCAATTTAACCTTGAACCCAACATATTTACAGAATATTACCCGCCGTGGTTAGCGAAAGCTGGCATTTGTTTTACTTTTTAGCCGCATAAAGTCAAAATTAAGAATCCGTTACGGCTTTCTGAAAATCTTCAGCGGACCGGCGAGTATACCTGAAGAAAGGACGTTAGATGCTTTTAGCTACGGCACTGTTAATTGTTGGTTTACTTTTGGTCGTTTACAGTGCCGACCGCCTGGTTTTTGCCGCGTCTATTCTTTGCCGAACCTTTGGCATCCCGCCGCTAATCATCGGCATGACGGTGGTCAGTATTGGTACATCGTTACCAGAAATCATCGTCTCGCTTGCCGCGTCTTTGCACGAACAACGCGATTTAGCCGTTGGTACAGCCCTCGGCTCAAACATTATCAATATATTGCTGATCCTCGGTCTTGCTGCGCTGGTTCGTCCTTTTACCGTCCATTCTGATGTTCTACGCCGTGAATTACCCTTAATGTTGTTGGTCAGCGTGGTGGCCGGTTCCGTACTCTATGACGGACAACTTAGTCGCAGCGATGGTATCTTTCTCCTCTTTCTGGCTGTGCTATGGCTGCTGTTCATTGTTAAACTTGCACGTCAGGCTGAACGTCAGGGGACTGACAGCCTGACCAGAGAGCAGCTTGCAGAGTTGCCGCGTGACGGTGGATTGCCCGTCGCGTTTTTATGGCTCGGCATTGCGCTTATCATCATGCCAGTGGCCACGCGGATGGTGGTTGATAACGCCACGGTGCTGGCGAATTACTTTGCCATCAGCGAGTTGACGATGGGTCTGACGGCAATTGCTATCGGAACCAGCCTGCCGGAACTGGCAACCGCAATAGCGGGGGTTCGCAAAGGTGAAAACGACATTGCTGTCGGAAATATCATTGGCGCAAACATTTTTAATATTGTCATCGTGTTGGGTTTACCCGCGCTGATAACGCCAGGAAAGATTGATCCACTGGCGTACAGTCGTGACTACAGCGTGATGTTGCTGGTGAGCATTATTTTTGCGTTGCTGTGCTGGCGGCGCTCCCCGCAATCGGGCCGTGGTGTAGGGGTATTATTAACTGGCGGATTTATCGTATGGCTGGCGATGTTGTACTGGTTATCGCCAATACTCGTTGAATAACTGGAAACGCATTATGTCGCACGTAGAGTTACAACCGGGTTTTGACTTTCAGCAAGCAGGTAAAGAAGTCCTGGCGATTGAACGTGAATGCCTGGCGGAGCTTGATCAATACATCAATCAGAATTTCACGCTTGCCTGTGAAAAGATGTTCTGGTGTAAAGGGAAAGTTGTCGTCATGGGGATGGGGAAATCGGGGCACATCGGGCGCAAAATGGCGGCAACGTTTGCCAGCACTGGTACACCTTCATTTTTCGTCCATCCTGGTGAAGCCGCGCATGGTGATTTAGGCATGGTCACCCCACAGGATGTGGTGATTGCTATCTCTAACTCAGGTGAATCCAGCGAAATCACGGCCTTAATTCCAGTGCTTAAGCGTCTTCACGTACCGTTAATCTGCATCACCGGTCGCCCGGAGAGCAGCATGGCGCGCGCCGCAGATGTGCATCTGTGTGTTAAAGTAGCGAAAGAAGCCTGTCCGTTAGGGCTGGCACCGACCAGCAGCACCACCGCCACGCTGGTTATGGGCGATGCCCTCGCTGTCGCGCTGTTAAAAGCACGCGGCTTTACTGCTGAAGATTTTGCGCTCTCACACCCAGGCGGCGCACTGGGTCGTAAACTTCTGCTGCGCGTAAACGATATTATGCATACGGGCGATGAGATCCCGCATGTTAAGAAAACGGCCAGTCTGCGTGACGCATTGCTGGAAGTTACCCGCAAAAATCTTGGTATGACTGTCATTTGCGATGACAATATGATGATTGAAGGCATCTTTACCGACGGTGATTTACGCCGTGTCTTCGATATGGGCGTGGATGTTCGTCAGTTAAGTATTGCCGATGTGATGACGCCGGGGGGAATACGTGTGCGCCCTGGCATTCTGGCCGTTGAGGCACTGAACTTAATGCAGTCCCGCCATATCACCTCCGTGATGGTTGCCGATGGCGACCATTTACTCGGTGTGTTACATATGCATGATTTACTGCGTGCAGGCGTAGTGTAAAGATTCAAGGATAAACAACAATGAGCAAAGCAGGTGCGTCGCTTGCGACCTGTTACGGCCCTGTCAGCGCCGACGTTATGGCAAAAGCAGAGAACATTCGTCTGCTGATCCTCGATGTCGATGGCGTACTGTCAGATGGCCTGATTTATATGGGCAATAATGGCGAAGAGCTGAAAGCGTTCAATGTTCGTGACGGTTATGGCATTCGTTGTGCGCTCACCTCTGATATTGAAGTCGCTATCATTACCGGGCGAAAGGCTAAACTGGTAGAAGATCGTTGTGCCACATTGGGGATCACTCACTTGTATCAGGGGCAGTCAAACAAACTGATCGCCTTTAGCGATCTGCTGGAAAAACTGGCGATTGCCCCGGAAAATGTGGCTTATGTCGGCGATGATCTCATCGACTGGCCGGTAATGGAAAAAGTGGGGTTAAGCGTCGCCGTGGCCGATGCGCATCCATTGTTGATCCCGCGCGCCGATTACGTGACGCGCATTGCTGGCGGTCGTGGCGCAGTGCGAGAAGTTTGCGACTTATTACTCCTGGCGCAGGGCAAACTGGATGAAGCCAAAGGGCAATCGATATGAGTAAAGCCAGACGTTGGGTTATCATTGTGCTATCACTGGCGGTTCTGGTGATGATCGGCATTAATATGGCCGAAAAAGACGATACCGCCCAGGTGGTCGTCAACAACAATGATCCCACCTATAAAAGCGAGCATACGGACACGCTCGTCTATAACCCAGAAGGGGCACTAAGCTATCGATTGATTGCTCAACATGTTGAATATTATTCCGATCAGGCCGTTTCGTGGTTTACGCAGCCGGTACTTACCACGTTTGATAAGGATAAAATCCCGACATGGTCAGTAAAAGCAGATAAAGCCAAGCTGACCAATGACCGGATGCTCTATTTATATGGACACGTTGAAGTCAACGCACTTGTGCCGGACTCTCAACTTCGCAGAATCACGACGGATAACGCGCAGATCAATCTGGTGACGCAGGATGTTACCTCTGAAGACCTCGTCACGTTATACGGAACAACATTTAACTCCAGCGGTCTGAAAATGCGCGGCAACTTACGCAGCAAGAACGCCGAGCTGATTGAAAAGGTTAGAACATCCTATGAAATTCAAAACAAACAAACTCAGCCTTAATCTTGTGCTTGCCAGCTCACTTCTGGCCGCCAGCATTCCGGCATTTGCTGTAACCGGAGACACTGATCAGCCGATCCACATTGAATCGGACCAGCAATCTCTTGATATGCAAGGCAACGTGGTTACCTTTACCGGTAATGTCATCGTCACCCAGGGCACCATCAAAATTAATGCCGACAAAGTGGTCGTTACCCGTCCGGGCGGCGAACAAGGTAAAGAAGTGATTGACGGCTACGGTAAACCGGCAACGTTCTACCAGATGCAGGACAATGGTAAACCCGTTGAAGGTCACGCTTCCCAGATGCACTACGAACTGGCAAAAGATTTTGTCGTTCTGACGGGTAATGCTTATCTGCAGCAGGTCGATAGCAACATTAAGGGCGATAAGATCACTTACCTGGTGAAAGAGCAGAAAATGCAGGCTTTCAGCGACAAAGGTAAGCGCGTAACCACCGTTCTGGTGCCGTCGCAGCTGCAGGACAAAAACAACAAAGGCCAGACCCCGGCACAGAAGAAGGGTAATTAATTCGTTATGGCAACATTAACTGCAAAGAACCTTGCAAAAGCCTATAAAGGCCGTCGCGTGGTAGAAGACGTCAGCCTGACCGTCAACTCCGGGGAAATTGTCGGTCTGCTGGGGCCAAACGGTGCCGGTAAGACCACCACTTTCTACATGGTTGTAGGCATTGTGCCGCGCGATGCGGGCAACATCATTATTGATGATGACGATATCAGTCTGCTGCCTCTGCATGCACGCGCGCGCCGCGGTATCGGCTATCTGCCACAGGAAGCCTCCATTTTCCGTCGCCTCAGCGTTTACGATAACCTGATGGCGGTACTGCAAATTCGTGACGACTTGTCTGCTGAACAACGTGAAGACCGCGCGAACGAGCTGATGGAAGAGTTTCACATTGAGCACCTGCGTGACAGCATGGGGCAGTCACTCTCCGGGGGTGAACGTCGCCGTGTAGAAATTGCCCGCGCACTGGCTGCGAATCCGAAATTTATTCTGCTCGACGAACCGTTTGCCGGGGTTGACCCGATCTCGGTTATCGACATTAAACGCATCATTGAACACCTGCGCGACAGCGGCCTGGGCGTACTGATCACTGACCACAACGTGCGTGAAACACTGGCGGTTTGTGAACGCGCTTATATCGTCAGTCAGGGGCATTTGATCGCCCACGGCACGCCTACAGAAATCTTACAAGACGAACACGTTAAGCGTGTATACCTTGGGGAAGACTTCAGACTCTGATAGGGTAGAAGTTTGCGACGTTTTAGCAGGAGAGTACGATTCTGAACATGAAGCAAGGTTTGCAACTCAGGCTTAGCCAACAACTGGCGATGACGCCACAGCTCCAACAGGCAATTCGTCTGTTGCAGTTGTCGACGCTGGAACTTCAGCAGGAGCTACAGCAGGCGCTGGAGAGTAATCCGCTGCTTGAGCAAATCGACACTCATGAAGAAATCGACACCCGCGAAACGCAAGACAGTGAAACACTGGACACCGCCGACGCGCTCGAACAAAAAGAGATGCCGGAAGAGCTGCCGCTCGATGCCAGTTGGGACACCATTTACACCGCTGGTACACCATCCGGCACCAGCGGTGACTACATTGACGACGAGCTGCCGGTCTATCAGGGCGAAACGACGCAGACCTTGCAGGATTACCTGATGTGGCAGGTCGAGTTGACACCGTTTTCCGACACTGACCGCGCTATTGCTACCTCTATCGTCGATGCCGTTGATGACACTGGTTATCTGACTGTCCCGCTGGAAGATATTCTCGAAAGTATGGGCGATGAAGAGATTGACATCGACGAAGTTGAAGCCGTCCTTAAGCGGATCCAACGGTTTGATCCGGTCGGTGTGGCGGCAAAAGATCTGCGTGACTGCCTGCTGATCCAACTCTCCCAATTCGATAAAACCACGCCGTGGCTGGAAGAGGCCAGACTGATTATTAGCGATCATCTCGATCTGTTAGCCAATCACGACTTCCGCACTTTAATGCGCGTCACGCGTCTGAAAGAAGATGTGCTGAAAGAAGCCGTCAATCTGATCCAGTCGCTCGATCCGCGCCCCGGGCAGTCGATCCAGACTGGCGAACCTGAGTATGTCATTCCAGATGTGCTGGTGCGTAAGCATAACGGTCACTGGACGGTAGAACTCAACAGTGACAGCATTCCGCGTCTGCAAATCAACCAGCACTACGCCTCGATGTGCAATAACGCGCGCAACGATGGTGACAGCCAGTTTATCCGCAGCAATCTGCAGGATGCCAAATGGTTGATCAAGAGTCTGGAAAGCCGTAACGATACGCTACTGCGCGTGAGTCGCTGTATCGTTGAACAGCAGCAAGCCTTCTTTGAGCAAGGTGAAGAATATATGAAACCGATGGTACTGGCCGATATCGCCCAGGCTGTCGAAATGCATGAATCGACGATATCTCGCGTGACCACGCAAAAATACCTGCATAGTCCACGAGGCATTTTTGAACTGAAGTATTTCTTTTCCAGTCACGTCAATACCGAGGGCGGCGGCGAAGCTTCCTCCACGGCGATTCGTGCGCTGGTGAAGAAATTAATCGCGGCGGAAAACCCAGCGAAACCGTTGAGCGACAGCAAGTTAACCTCTTTGCTGTCGGAACAAGGTATCATGGTGGCACGCCGCACTGTTGCGAAGTACCGAGAGTCTTTATCCATTCCGCCGTCAAACCAGCGTAAACAGCTCGTTTGACCCAACCGATAAGGAAGACACTATGCAGCTCAACATTACCGGAAATAACGTCGAGATCACCGAGGCACTGCGCGAATTTGTTACAGCCAAATTTGCCAAACTTGAGCAATATTTTGACCGAATCAACCAGGTCTATGTTGTTCTGAAAGTGGAGAAAGTCACCCACACCTCAGATGCAACACTGCATGTAAACGGTGGTGAAATTCATGCCAGCGCGGAAGGTCAGGACATGTACGCTGCCATTGATGGCTTAATTGATAAGCTGGCACGCCAGTTGACCAAACATAAAGATAAACTGAAACAACACTAATTGTCCGGGCAATTAGCATGTGCATGGCGGCCTGTTGTGCGGCACAACGGGCCATTTGTACGGTTAATGCTCCGAGCCTGTTCCACTGTTTGAGTGGGCAGGTTCTTAGGTGAAATTATGACAAATAATGATACAACTCTACAGCTTAGCAGTGTTCTTAACAGGGAATGTACGCGAAGCCGCGTCCACTGTCAGAGCAAAAAACGCGCCCTGGAAATCATCAGCGAGCTGGCGGCGAAACAACTTAGCCTGCCGCCTCAGGTGGTTTTTGAAGCTATCCTGACGCGGGAAAAAATGGGCAGTACCGGTATCGGCAATGGTATTGCCATTCCGCATGGCAAACTGGAAGAAGATACTCTGCGTGCCGTTGGCGTTTTCGTTCAGCTCGAAACGCCTATAGCTTTCGATGCCATCGACAACCAACCGGTGGATTTACTTTTTGCCCTGCTGGTGCCGGCAGACCAAACTAAAACGCACCTGCATACTCTGTCACTGGTGGCGAAACGTCTGGCGGACAAAACCATCTGCCGCCGTTTACGCGCAGCCCAGAGCGATGAAGAGCTGTATCAAATCATTACGGATACCGAAGGTACTCCGGATGAAGCGTAGTTATTCGGTAATGTCTCTTTTAGACGTTGTGAGGAGAAACAGTACATGGTACTGATGATCGTCAGCGGACGTTCAGGTTCAGGTAAATCTGTCGCCCTGCGTGCGCTGGAAGATATGGGTTTTTACTGCGTGGATAACCTTCCCGTAGTGTTGTTACCCGATCTGGCTCGAACTCTGGCCGATCGCGAGATTTCTGCCGCCGTCAGCATTGATGTTCGTAATATGCCGGAGTCACCAGAAATATTCGAACAGGCGATGAGTAACCTGCCTGACGCTTTCTCACCGCAACTACTGTTCCTGGATGCCGACCGTAATACCTTAATTCGTCGTTACAGTGACACGCGCCGACTGCATCCGCTTTCCAGCAAAAACCTGTCGCTGGAAAGTGCTATCGACAAAGAAAGCGATTTGCTGGAGCCTCTGCGTTCGCGAGCGGATCTGATTGTCGATACCTCAGAAATGTCCGTTCACGAGCTGGCTGAAATGCTGCGTACCCGTCTGCTGGGTAAACGTGAACGCGAACTGACCATGGTCTTTGAGTCTTTTGGCTTCAAACACGGTATCCCTATCGATGCAGATTACGTCTTTGACGTGCGCTTCTTGCCGAACCCGCACTGGGATCCGAAACTGCGTCCAATGACAGGTCTGGATAAGCCTGTCGCCGCGTTCCTCGACCGCCACACAGAAGTACACAATTTTATCTACCAGACGCGAAGCTATCTTGAGCTATGGTTACCTATGCTGGAAACCAACAACCGTAGCTACCTGACGGTCGCCATTGGTTGTACCGGCGGGAAGCACCGTTCGGTGTATATTGCAGAGCAACTGGCAGACTACTTCCGCTCGCGCGGTAAAAACGTCCAGTCACGCCATCGTACGCTGGAAAAACGTAAACCATGACCGTCAAGCAAACTGTTGAAATCACAAACAAGCTGGGCATGCATGCCCGGCCTGCAATGAAGCTGTTTGAATTAATGCAAGGTTTTGACGCTGAAGTGCTGTTACGTAATGACGAAGGCACCGAGGCTGAAGCCAACAGCGTTATTGCACTGCTGATGCTGGATTCTGCCAAAGGACGGCAGATTGAAGTTGAAGCGACCGGTCCGCAGGAAGAGGAAGCACTGGCCGCCGTTATCGCCCTCTTTAACTCTGGTTTTGATGAAGATTAATCTTCATCACTTTGACATTCAAATCCCTTCAAGCTCCCCCGGCAATAAGAAAAGCGCGTACTGAAATCGTTATCAATCAACGTCAATTGTACATTTCGTGCGCTTTTTACTTTCAGAAGAACCTTAAGAAAACCTTAAGAAGAATTGTTTAGATTTCGTTTAAGTTAATCGACCATACTGGAGATCGTCAGAAAATATTTCCAGGAGATGGCATGATTCGCTTATCTGAACAAAGTCCCCTGGGCACCGGAAGACATCGGAAATGTTATGCGCATCCGGAAGATGCCCAACGCTGTATCAAGATTGTCTACCATCGTGGCGATGGTGGCGATAAAGAGATCCGCCGTGAGTTAAAGTACTACGCGCATCTTGGTCGTCGGTTAAAAGACTGGAGTGGAATACCGCGCTATCACGGTACCGTTGAGACGGATTGCGGAACCGGTTATGTCTACGATGTGATTGCAGATTTTGACGGCAAACCCTCCATTACGCTGACCGAATTTGCTGAACAATGCCGTTACGAAGAAGACATTGCACAACTGCGCCAGATACTGAAACAGCTGAAGCGTTATTTGCAGGATAACCGTATCGTGACGATGTCGCTGAAGCCGCAGAATATCCTCTGTCACCGCATCAGTGAGTCAGAGGTTATCCCCGTCGTCTGCGACAACATTGGTGAAAGCACATTGATTCCACTGGCGACCTGGTCGAAGTGGTGTTGTCTGCGTAAGCAAGAGCGGTTATGGAAACGATTTATCGCCCAACCGGCGCTGACTATTGCCCTGCAGAAAGATCTGCAACCTCGTGAAAGCAAAACGCTGACCCTCACTTCGCGCGAAGCTTAATCCAGCTGGTGTTGTTGCATAAACGACTCACCGCCTAACTGATACATCTGCCGTAAAATCCACGCCTGACGGCTACGCACGTAGCCCGATGGCGCGGAGACTTTGAAACGAAGTGGATTAGGTAATACAGCTGCCAGTAATGCAGCTTCCGACCGGGTAAGCTTGCTCGCGGGTTTGTGGAAATAACGTTGTGCCGCAGCTTCGACGCCAAACACACCGTCGCCAAATTCGGCGATATTCAGGTAAACCGTCAGGATACGCTTTTTGCTCCAGACCGTTTCTATCCCCAGCGTTAATCCAGCTTCCAGCCCTTTTCGAACCCAGCTACGCCCATCCCATAAAAAGAGATTTTTGGCAGTCTGCTGAGAAATCGTTGAAGCACCGCGAATACGGTTTTCATTGCGCTCGTTGTGCGCCAGGGCTTTCTCAATGGAAGCGACATCAAAGCCCCAGTGCTCAGGAAATGTCTGATCTTCTGCGGCAATCACCGCCAGTCCCATCCACGGCGAGATTTGATCCATACTGACCCAGTCAGAATGTGCCACGTAACGAAAATTGCCATGCAGCCAGGCGCTGACCTGTCGCTCGACCATTACCGCTGAGAAAGGAACAGGCGCAACGCTAAACAACGCGATGCCCCCGCCCCAAAAAACGGCGAGGACAACCATTAACCGCAAAAGAAAACGGCGAACGAAACTAAACACCGTTAAGCGGCTTTTACTCATTCAGCCAGAACCAGCACGCGGGAAACCAGCTTATCAATGCCGCTCGCCGCTTCTGCAATGTTCTGCGCCAGCATATATGCCGGGGTGGTGACAATCTTATTGTCTTCATCAACCACGATATCATCGACAGGACACGGCACATGCTCCGCGCCCATCTCTTCCAGCACTTCTGCGGTATCAATATCAGTACCGATGGTCAAACGCAGCGGGAAATCGAAAATTTTCGGCAGCATCGCCGGGGCAATACACATAAAACCAAGCGGTTTTCCGGCCTGATGCATCGCTTGTGCCAGCGCCTTTAATTCACGGTCAACGGTGCATTCGCGACCAAGACTGGCAAAATTGCTTAAATTCTTCGCCGCGCCAAACCCCCCCGGCACAATCAACGCATCCAGTTCAGCGGCATCGGCCTGGGCCAGAGGACGGATTTCACCGCGCGTTATTCGTGCCGCTTCAATCAGCACATTGCGCGTTTCCGTCATCGCTTCGCCCGTTAAATGGTTGATAACATCAACCTGCTGCTTATCCGGTGCAAAGCAGACCGCCTGCGCACCGCTGCGTGAAATAGCTAACAACGTCAACACCGCTTCATGAATTTCAGAACCGTCATAAACGCCGCATCCGCTCAGAATTACGCCAATTTTCTTCATTGTGATCATCCTTTCGCAATTGACTGAAACACATTAATTTTTTTAATAAAAATGCTACGCATCACACATTTAACTGATTCATGTAACAAATCATTTAAGTTTTGCTATCTTAACTGCGTGCGGCCTGAAAAACAGTGCTGTGCCCTTGTAACTCATCATAATAATTTACGGCGCAGCCAAGATTTCCCTGGTGTTGGCGCAGTATTCGCGCACCCCGGTCTAGCCGGGGTCATTTTTTAGTGGCTTTTGCCACCCACGCTTTCAGTACTTCTACGTCGTGACGCCACTCTTCTTTCATCTCTTCAATCCATTCACCGACGTTATCTTCCCAGGCGGGAAGGTCAGGAGACTGAATTTGCTGACCCAGCTGTTGCAGATGGCGTAACCCCACTGACCCCGCCGCACCTTTAATTTTATGTCCTTCCTCAACAATGCCTTTTTTATCCTGCGCCGTCAGATTCGACTCCAGCACGCTGACATAGCCCGGCATCATCTTCTCAAACACCGCTAACCCGTCGGTGATCAGCTTCGGTCCTACAAGTTCGAGATACTGTTCCAGCATGGGAATATCGAGCAATGCTTCTGATTTACTGTTCTCTTCTGTCGTCACCGTACTTTCCTCATCATCCTGGGTATCCCAGAATTTCTTGATCATCGCGGTTAGCGCCGGAACAGAAAGCGGCTTACTCAGCACATCATCCATTCCAGCATTGAGGTACTCTTGTTTGTCTTTCAGCACGTTAGCGGTTAAGGCCACCAGCGGTGGTAAATCCTCGCGCGGATAACGCTTCGTCAGTTCACGAGAGATATCCAGCCCGGTCATATCTGGCAACTGAATATCCAGCAACACCAGGTCGTATTCGCCCGGTTTAAACATCTCCAGCGCCGCCTTGCCGGTCATGGCGACATCAACGCTGTTACCTAATTTTTCCAGCACAGAGCGTGCGACAATCACGTTCAGTTCAATGTCTTCCACCAGCAGCACATTCAGCGCCGGTAAAGGCATATCGTCTTCATCAAACGCATCATCAACCTCTTCTGCTACCGACGGTGCGTGGATCGTCAACGTAAAGGTTGAACCTTTGCCCTGTTCGCTGGTAACCGTAATATCGCCGCCCATATTTTTCGCCAGACGACGAGAAACGGCCAGACCAATACCGGTGCCGGTGGCAGGTTTACCGCCATGACTGTCTTTCACCTGGTAATACATGGCGAAGATTTTATCCAGCTCATCCTGCGGAATGCCGATACCAGAGTCTTCCACTTCAAAATGCAGCATATCGCCTTCATCGTAGCGCACGCGCACGGTAACCTGGCCTTGCTGGGTGAATTTGACGGCGTTACTGATGAGGTTCCACAGGATCTGCCGTAAACGCGTCCCGTCGGTAATGACCTGATGCGGTAATGGCAGCGTCGGCTCCAGATTAAAGCGCAATCCTTTTTGTTGCGCCTGCAAGGCGGAGAGATTTTCCAGATCGGCAAGGAAGCTGGTGAAATCAACCGGCTGATTATCAAGCTGGACCTTGCGCCGTTCCATCTTATCCATGTCGATAATATCGTTGAAGATATTCCCCAGCGTGACGGCCGAAACATGGATGGTTTTGAGGTATTTTTCCTGCTCGGCGGTGAGTTCGGTATCCAGCAGAATGCGGCTCAGGCCGACGATACCATTCAGCGGTGTACGCAATTCGTGACTGATGGTGGAGATAAACGTCGTTTTGTCGCGGCTGGCCCGTTCAAGCGCATCCTGATACCGCTTACGCTCGGTAATGTCGCGACCAAAGCCCATCAAACCGTGACGTTTACCCACGCGGTCGTAGTACGGCACTTTACGGATTTCAAAGCAGGCTTTGCGCCCGTCCGGGTAATCCAGCCACTGTTCATAGGTCAGTGACACATTATGACGGAACACTTTTTCATCGGTTTCAATGACTTTTGCGGCGGCTTCCGGTGAGTAAACATCAGCAGGTTTCAGGTGAACCAGTTGTTTTTCGCTTTTTCCGGTCAGCAGCTCCATCGCGCGGTTACAGCCGGAAAACTCTTTATCTTCGTTACGATAAAAAACCAGGTCGGGTGAAGCATCAAGGAAGGAACGTAAGAATGAGGATTGCTGCTCGAGCTGAATTTGTGTCTCTTCGCGCTCTTTGATTTCAATTTTCAGTTGGCCGAAGGTTTCCTGCAGTTCTGCTTCCGCTTTTTCACGAACGGCGATTTCCTGATTTAGCTGGGCAATATTATCTTTTAACTGAACGTTGAGGCTCAAATCGCGCTCGCGCATCTCCTCCAGTTTTTGCACCAGTCGTGACAGACGTTGCCGTGACTCCTCCAGTTGCTCGACGACCACCGATAGAAAGTAGACCGCCCACGGCGTAATCAGCAAACCAAAGAAGATAGAACGAATAACATCAATGCTTTCGACCTGACCATGCAGCACCATGGTTACCGCCATTTGTACCACAATGGCAAGAACGACGAGGGCCAGCGCCAGCAACATTGAGAAGCGCACCAGACCTAACTTCATCATCAGGTCAACATAATACTGCGCCAGCAGACGAATTTGCTTCATTAGGGAATTCCTTCACGACAACCTGCCCCAATAATACCCAATTCTGACAGTTACGTTATAAATTGTGTGAGAAATGCGGAATTCCCCTCAATGGCCTACGCCGTTGGAGGTAGCCACGGACGTCCCAGCGCCGATCCCTGTACGCCATGTTCATTCAGATAACGATCCAGCTCGACCATTCCCGTCCAGCGATTTTCGCACCACAGAGGAGCAAGCAGCGTCGGGCGACGGGCGCTGGCGGAAATGCGGTGGTAGATCACTTCCGGTGGCGTATGGCGAATCATTTCTCCGGCAGTGAGCGTGTAATCTTCCAGTTCAATACCGTTCAAACGCCCCGCTTCCCAGGCTTTCGCCATAATGCTGCCTTTCACAATATGCAGCGGATGCAGCTTTATGCCGTCCACGCCAGTTTCAACGACTCGCTCCAGCGTTTGCAAACATTCAGCCTGCCCTTCACCAGGCAGGCCGACAATTAAGTGAGAACACACCTTCAGCCCACGCTCACGCGCCAGCTGCGTCGTGCGCTGATAACAGGCAAAATCATGACCGCGATTGATGCGATGCAGCGTTTTGTCGTGGGCGGTTTGTAGCCCCAGCTCCAGCCACACTTCGTAACCCTGGTCCTTATATTCGCAAAGCAGATCCAGCACCGCATCCGGCACGCAGTCCGGGCGGGTACCAACACACAAACCGACAATATTGGCCTGGCTCACCGCCTGCTGATACATAGAACGCAGCACCTGAACTTCCGCAAAGGTGCTGGTATACGCCTGAAAGTAGGCCAGATAGCGTTTAGCGCGGTTAACTAAATTCGCCTGGTGCGCCAGTTGCTCGGCAATGGAACGATGCTGCTGCGCTTCATCGGCAAACGAGGCCACATTACAGAATGTGCAGCCACCACGCCCGATGGTACCGTCACGGTTAGGGCAGCTAAAACCGCCGTGCAGCGTCAGCTTATGCACCTTTTGCCCATAACGACGGGTGAGATCACCACCAAACATATTGACTAATTTCTGTAACTGCATAATCTGATAGACCGCGCCTTGAAAAGAGGCCAAAGCCTGCCATTTTTAGCTCAATTCGGCGATGACCTGGATCAATCGTCCCGGCCTGCTTTTATCAACTGCATAATCAATCAAAATTACCGAAATTTCATGCACAATCACATAAATCACTTTTGCTTATCTTGTGTCAGATTTTTTTATCTCCTTATGGATTTTAGGCAAAAACAGTAGCATGAAACGTTATTACCAATTAAGGCAGTATAAAATGCTGGTTTTCTCGTCAGTTCAAGGCAGGATAAGGGTTAACACGCCTTTATGACAGTCAGGAATTGACTGTTTCTCTAACGACGCCCTTTTAGCCTTAAATAGAAAATCCACTTTAATTTCAGACAATTAATAAAGAATTTTGCGCTAAAGCACATTTCTGTACCAATAAGCTTGCCATTTGACCTGTATCAGCTTTCCCGATAAGTTGGAAATCCGCTGGAAGCTTTCTGGATGAGCAGCCTGCTCATCATATTTATGCAGTAATTGAGATCCCCTCTTCACCGTATTAACCGATGCGAAAAGGACAACAAGGGGGCGAATGCGAGGCGCGCGTATGACACGCAAACCCCGTCGCCACGCTCTTACTGTGCCCGTGCGCAGCGGTTCGGAAGTGGGGTTCCCGCAGAGCCTGGGGGAGGTTCACGATATGTTGTACGATAAATCCCTTGAGAGGGATAACTGTGGTTTCGGCCTGATCGCCCACATAGAAGGCG
>ERZ809114.38-NODE-38-length-114454-cov-8.792166_pt1 | contig 114454 bp, 114 predicted proteins | sample MGYA00520519_ERZ809114 | MGnify/ENA primary metagenome ERZ809114 (study PRJEB31570, sample SAMEA3212991) | Homo sapiens | biome: human-gut; feature: human gut; material: fecal | place: Sweden | collected 2011 ...
TTATTTTAATAATGATAATTATTCCAACTTCAGATATTCCTTTTCTGACGGCACTGTTGCGACCATTAACAAAGAATCGCTTGCTTTTAAGTTTCCTGAACTTGACAACAGCTATACGTTTTCATCAGGTGACGGTCAAGTAAGTATCTCAGATTCAGAGGGAGAAGATGTTTTAGAAATAAATGCCGATATCCTCAATCTTATGTTCTCACAAAACGGGGATGACCTTGATATACAATTATATCAGACGGATGATAAATTTACTGTTAAAAATTGGTTTGCAGGTGAAAATAATCAGATTGAATCCATTATCGGCAATGACGGTTACGCTCTGACTAACAATCAGGTTCAACTTCTCATTGAAAATATGTCTGCCTTCACAAGCGAGAACAATATTTCGTGGGCTGAGGCTATAACACAGGATTCTTCAGCTGTACAAAGCGTGCTTAACCAAATTTGGATAAAGGGAAACTGATGGTTTAAAACGGAACGGAGAAGAGATATCGCAATTTCTAACCTGTCCGTTCTGTTTTCTGTATTCGAATTAACAACAGAAAGGAGAAAAATTTTTGAATTCTCAGTTAGACAGCGGACTTGCAAGTCTTATTATCTTGATGCGATTTAATAATATTAAAATTACGCAGCAGGAAATTGAGCATATTTCGGATTTACATACGTCAAAATTCGGTGATTTTGACATTATGAGCACAGCAAAATCATTTAAACTATCTGCAAAGTTTCGTAAGGTTAGCATTAAGGATTTAAGAGAGATAAACAGACCGGTTATAGTCAAAAATAACAACGGTGAATACTTTATAGTCGCAAAAATTCTCGAGGACAAAGTAATGATTCTATATCCCGATAAACGAAGTCCCGAAACCGTCGACATCGATGAATTTTCAAAGCTATGGACAGGAGTAGCAATTTTGCTTAAGAAAAAAGAAATCATTGATTCAGATGTAAAATTCGGTTTCAAGTGGTTTATTCCTACAATTCTTAAATTTAAAAAGCAGTTTATTCAGGTTTTTATCGCTGCTTTTACAATTCAGCTTCTGGGAATCCTCACGCCGATTATGACTCAGGCGGTTATAGATAAAGTGCTTGTAAACAACAGCATGTCTACTCTTGCTACAATAACAATAGGTATTGCGGTTGTTTATATTTATGAGCTTGTTCTTGGAATCGCTAAAAATTATGTATTCACTCATACAACAAACCGCATTGATGTAATTCTGAATTATCGGCTGTTTAAGCATTTATTTGCACTTCCGCTCAAGTATTTTGAATCAAGACGTGTCGGTGAAACTGTTGCGAGAGTGCGTGAACTGGACGGAATAAGAAATTTTCTTACAGGCACTCCACTTTCAACTGCAATAGATTTTATGTTCATAATTGTTTATATAGCAATTCTTTTCCTCTATAATACTACACTGAGCGTTATTGTAGTTGGCTCTATCCCTGTTTTTGCAGTGCTTTCTGCCATAATCACCCCTGTATTTAAAAAACGTCTCGATGAAAAGTTTAATGCAGGTGCAGAATCACAGTCTTTTCTTGTAGAATCAATAAACGGTGTTCAAACTGTTAAATCCTTTTCTCTGGAGGAAAGCTTTGAGAAAAAATGGGGCGATATTCAGGCTGACTACGTCAAAGCAAGCTACAAAACCTCAATGGTGTCTGCTAATTCAAACAGCATCGCACAGTTCATCCAAAAAATTTTTGAATTAATGATTCTGACTTTTGGTGCTGTTTTTGTTATGGACGGTACGCTAACGGTCGGTGCATTGGTAGCATTTAGAATGTTGTCCGGCAGAGTTACAGGCCCCGTATTAAGGCTTGTACAGCTTTGGCAGGAATATCAGCAGGCTTCGCTTTCAGTAAAACGTATCGGGGATATTTTTAATTCACCTACTGAAGCGGTTAATTCCACTAATCTTTCAAATCTCCCGAAAATCAAGGGCAATATTAAATTTGACAAAGTAAGATTCAGATATAAAATTGACAATCCTGAAGTAATAAAAGATGTTTCTTTTGAAATAAAGCAGGGAAGTATTATTGGTGTAGTAGGACGAAGCGGTTCGGGAAAAAGCACTATTTCAAAGCTTATTCAGCGTTTATACATACCTGAAAGCGGAAAAATTACAATTGATGATATAGATATTTCTATGGTTAACCCTCTGTGGTTAAGAACTCAGATAGGCGTCGTACTACAGGAGAATTATATGTTTTCGGGTACAGTAAGCGAGAATATTTCTATTCATATGCCATCTGCATCGGCTGAACAAATTATACAGGCAGCAAAAACCGTCGGTGCGCATGAGTTTATAACACAATTGCCCAATGGATATGATACGATCATCGGCGATAAGGGTATCGGATTATCCGGAGGACAAAAACAACGAATTGCTATAGCAAGGGCGATTCTTGCCAATCCAAGGATTTTAATATTCGATGAAGCAACTTCGGCTCTCGATTATGAGTCAGAAAGTATTATTCAGAAAAATCTGAAAAATATCTGTAAAGGGAGAACGGTAATAATCATTGCACATAGACTTTCAACGTTGAAATCAGCAGAAAAAATTATGGTTATTGATAATGGCACTCTGGTTGAATACGATACACATGAAAATCTTCTGAAAAACAAAGGCTTGTATTCATATTTATTTCATAAACAGCAGATGGGGGGAATAATGTATGTCTGACAATATTTCCGGATATATCTTAAGACATAGCAAAAAAAAGAATCGGGATTTAAAATATGACTTTATGCCTGACATTCTGGAAATTATTGAAAAGCCTGCACACAAGGCCGGAAAAATAATTATATTTGTTGTGTTTTTGACTTTAGTTTCTGTAATCATCTGGGCAGGATTTTCAAAGCTCGACGTGGTTGTAACTGCTCAGGGAAGTGTAATTCCTCAGGGAGGAACAGTTAATATAAAATCCCAATTCTCAGGTACTGTAAAAAATGTTTTAGTTGAAAAGGGTCAGTTTGTAAAACAAGGCGATACTTTGATTGAAATTGATTCACAGGAAAATGACATAGAAAAACCTGAAACTGAATGTCTTATAACCTCTCCGATTGACGGTTATATCAGCAGTATAGAAGTAAACCTTGAAGGAGACATGGTATATACAAGTGAAAATGTAGCAACAATAGTACCAAGCGATGTGCCCATGCAAATAGAATGCTATGTAAATAATAAAGATATTGCACAGATTAAACTGAATGACAAGGTAAATATAAAACTGGATGCATATCCTTATTCAGAATATGGAACAGTAAATGGTAGACTCATTTACATCAGCCCCGATGCAAGTGTAATTGAAGGCATTGGGAGTGTTTATGAAGTAACTGCGGAGATAGAAAACGATAGCGAAAGCATAAGATTAATCTCGGGAATGACCGGTAGCATTGAAATAATAACCGATACAAGAACTGTTCTGTCATATTTTTTAGAACCGATTCTCGACGATTTTGAAAACAGTTTTAAAGAGAGCTAAAACGTCATAGTTGCAGAATTTTCTGCAACATAATATCTGTAAGTTAAGAGAATACAGAAAATTACTTCTGATTATGTGATGTAGTCCATTACAGCCGATGATGGTACAGGTTAGAAACTATTATTGGGCAAGAGCTAAAAAGTAGTATTTGTTATGGATGATAATTTTGCTATGACGATAGCAATAAATTACAGTATAGAAATTGTAACTTTAGCTTGCCCGGTATGTTTTATCAAATTATTACGCGTGTGATTAATGAAATGAAAATAATAGTTTTCAATAACAAATCGCTATATTATAAATTATTACAGATTAAGTCCCTTGATAAAAATAATGAGTAAAACATTCGGATAATATATTATAAAGATGAGTTTCTCAATTTATGTATAATTATTTTCCAAAATTTTCATCGCTGTTAACAAAGATAGACTATTTCCGTATATCTGCATAATACTGCTCAAATTCAACCTCTCCTGAAATCGCCCTATCTCTCAAACTCGACGCAAACCGTGACCATTTCTCAAATTCGGAAATGGTTATTTTCTTTTCCTTAATGGTTAGAAAATATGTTCAAAGTCTTGAAGATAAGCATTTTATCTCCACAGAGAAAACGGAAGTAATAACAAAAAACGGACGAAAACATAACGGTACTCTGCTCTATACTATCCGACCTATTAGAGAGGCTATTGACTATTTTCACAGTGAGCAACTGCGAAGAAACGCATGATTTCGAGGAAATAATTATAAGCAGGTTAAAGTGGGGCGTCTCCCCACGGAGTCACATCAGACGGCAGAGCCGACTGTTATGCGGTTTTGCAGTATGTCAAAAATCAGAATTTGAGGGGTCTATCAGAAATGAGCGAAAATAAAAGGAAATATGCCTATTGGATGAAACCATCAATGGTTGAAGAGATTACAGAAATGCTTGATACAGCAAATGCAACTTCAAAGAGTGACTTTGTTTGTCAGGCTGTTCAGTTTTACATTGGTTATCTTCATCAGAAGAAATGTATTGATTATCTCTCGCCAATCCTTGCTCAGACTATTAAAAGTGAAATCGAAAGTGTAGAAAAGAATGTTTCTGAAATGCTGTTCAAGATGGCTGTGGAACAGGCAAAGCTAAGTAATGTTGTTGCAGCTACCAACGAGATTGATAATCATTCATTGTCAGCACTCAATAATCTCTGTGCAGAAGAAGTTGCAAGAAACAACGGCATAATTACCTTTGAGGAAGCTTACGAATTTCAGCGGAGCTAAAAATGCCTAAGATTATTTTTACAAGCAGATATATAAAAAATCCTGCATCGTCAAACGCAGGCAAGCTGATAAAATATATGGGTACTCGCGAGGGAGTTGAAAAGCTGCCAAACGGTATCGATAACTCTCCTGCTACCAAGAAACAAAATGATTTAATATGTACTGCACTTAAAACCGTTCCTGAAGCTTGGGATTATCCCGAGATGAAGTCTTATCTTGAAAATAAGACAAAGTCTAACGCAACAGAATTCCTCAACGAATTTCTTGAACGCAACGCAGACAGGATAGGCGGTGTTAAAAAGTTAGTTTCATATTATGCCGAAAGACCGGGTGTTGAGAAGTTAGGGAAACATGGATTGTTTTCTCAAACTGATGACAAGATAAATCTTGATGAGGTAGCTGAAGAAGTTTCAAATCACAATGGAATTGTGTGGACTCATGTGATAAGTCTTAAAAGAGAAGATGCTGAAAGACTTGGCTACAACAATGCAAATGCGTGGAAAAGTCTTGTGAGGAGAAATGTTTTAGAAATTGCCAAGGCTCATAAAATAGAGCCAAGCGACTTGCAATGGTACGGAGCATTTCATAACACAACACATCATCCCCACATACATCTGCTTGTATATTCTAAATCAAGACAAGGCTATCTTACTAACAATGGCATTGAGAGTATGCGTAGTTCATTCGGTAATGATATATTCAGAAATGAGCAGTACAAGCTGTTCGAAATACAGGCAGAAATCCGTGACGAGCTTAAAAATGAGGCAAAGAATGTAATTGATGATTTAATTTCAAATATTGATTCAGATGTTTATGTTTCCGATAAAATGGTTGAACTGTTCAGAAAACTTGATGAACAGCTCAAAAGTTACAACGGCAGGTTGATGTATGGTTACCTTCCCAAATCAATCAAAGAAATCGTTAATAGTATTGTAGCCGAACTTGCAAATGATAAAAATCTTGCAAAGCTCTATTCAAGGTGGAATGAAATCAACAGAGAAAAACTGTCGCTGTATTACGATAACGAAAAACCTGATATACCGCTTGAAAATAACAAGAAATTCAGAAGTATCAAGAACTATATTTTGAAGTCGGTCAATTTATTATCCAAAGCAACTCCGACAATGGAAATTGATAAATCAAGTGTTGAGCAATCTGTTTCAGGAATAGTCCTTACGCTCGCAAAATTGATTGCAAACAGTTGCAAGCGTAAACGAGCAAAATTATTCGGTCAGGTTGACAGTAAACTCAAGTCTAAACTTGAAGAGAAAAAGCTTACTCACGGACTTAAAACCGACAGAACGGTTAATCAGAATGAAATAGAAAATGACGAGGAGCAAGGATTTACAATGTCAATGTAACCTCTCTGTTAAGCCGTGTGTCGCCCGTGTTGCGATTTTGTTGCAATCAGCAGGAAAGTAATCGAAATTTTAAATTTAAACCGACACGGGAGATTTTTGAGAGTTTAAAATTTGGTCTGGATATTCAGACTCATTTATGGTATGTTGTTGTACTTGAAAAGGAGGCTTGATATTATGTCAACAAGGAAATTACTTACAAACGGCAATGCTTTCAGGAGGACGGATAACCGTTGGGGCGGTGTTGTTTGGTATATGGATGAGCAAGGCGAACGGAAAAGGAAGAGCTTTTCAGGTACGACAAAAGCCGAAGTCAACAAGAAAATGACGGAATATATTGCGGTGTTCAACGACTCAATAATTGAGTCGCAGGAAACAAAGAAAAGGCTGAAAGACAGTATGCAGAACTGGCTTGAGGTATTCAAATTTCCTTCCGTTGAACGTACTACATATGACAGATACGAATGTACAGCGAAAAATCAAATCTATCCGTATATCGGAGATAAGGTAGTCGGAGATATCAAGTCGGCGGACATTAAAAAATTGCTCAATGACAAAATGAATGAGGGCTATGCCTACACTACGGTTAAGAAAGTTCATAATGTTCTGAATGAATATTTCCGCTATCTTACCCAGCAAGAGTACATTGACAGAAATCCTATGATAAGTGCGCCCATGATTAAGAAGAGCAACTTTCTGGCGGCGCAGGACAAAGAAAATCTTCCGACGAGCGAAACCATAACGATATTCACGCCGGAAGAGATTAAAATATTTAAAGATGAAGCGTTTAGTACATTCTCAAACGGCAAGAGAAAATATCAGCAAGCCGCAGCATATATTCTTATGCTGAATACCGGTTTGAGAACAGGCGAGGTGCTCGGACTTCTCAACAGCGACATTGACATTGAAAATCGTGTAATGCACCTTAACAGAGGAGTAAAGGAAATATCAAAGCGTGACGGAGTAACAGCAGAAAAAGGACGAGAGGTTAAGGTCGGCAAGCTGAAAAGTGCCACAAGCAAGAGAGATGTTCCGCTGAACGATACTGCAATAGAAATGATACTTGACCTGAGAAAAGAATTCTACTTTGGAGAAGACTCGCCGCTCATACCCGATGAAAACGGCAACTTCACCAGACCTGTCAACTTCCGCAAACGCTATTACAGAATCCTTAAAGCCGCAGGTATAGAAACCAAAGGCTTGCACTCACTCCGACACACCTTCGCCACCAACCTTGTAAACGGCATAAAGCAACCTGACGGTTCAATAAAATCATTAACTCAAAGACAGGTAGCCGACTTGCTCGGACATACAACATCTGAAATTACGGAACTTTATTATGTGAAAAGAGATTTGACAAAGCTGAACAGAATAACTGATGGGTTTGAATTATAACTTAACATCAAAACAAAAACATCGGACTTGAATTCCACTTCAAATCCGATGTAAATTTTTGCTATGCTGTAAACAAAGAATAGAAAAAACATAGGACTAAGTTTGAAATTTTTCAATTCGTTTTTCAATGGCTTGCATGCGATATTGTGTTGGAGAAAGACCTGTTTTCTTTTTAAATGTTCTTGTGAAGTATGACTGGCTTGAAAAACCACATTTCTCCGATAATTCCTCAATAGATATATTGGTGAATTCAAGTATCTTTTTGCTAACACTAATACGCTTATCAATAACAAACTCATTAATTGTTTTTCCTGTTATATGTTTGAACTCAGTCATAAGGGTTGTGCGGTTGGTATTATACCAACGACATAAATCGTCAATTGTAAATTGTTTTTCAAGATTAAATTCAATAAAAGTAAGGATACAGTCAATTAATGTATCGCTTTCCTGATTTATTTCAAAAGCTTCTTTGTAGAGGTTTGCAGCATAGTCAAAAATTCTAATAACAGACATTCTTGCTCTACAAGACCACATATTATCAGGCTGTACTGAAAGCTGTTCTATAATGCTGTCAAAAAGGTATTCAACTTTGCTAAGTTCTTCTACATCAAAAGGAATTACACAATTGTAAAAGTTGTTTGTCTGATAAAACAAATCAAAACTCGGAAAATCAAAAAGCTTGCAATTAATTTCATAATCATAAGACAAAATACTTTCTACAGAGAGATTTCTGTTAATGAAATCCGGAGTAAATAGAATGGTTTTTATTTGCAAATGATTTGACTTTAAGATTGTAATCTTTTTGTCCGGATTAACACAAATTATTGCAGGGGCAGAAAGATAACACTTCTCGTTGTCAATTTCAAGAGTTGCTACGCCTTTTTTAACAAGGCATAAAGAAAAAAATCCTTCGTTGCTTTGAATTTTATCAAGACTGTATTCAATTGGTAAATATCGGTTTTCCCAGAAACGGCACTTTGTCATAAATCCTCTATTGCAGATAGTGCAAAAATAATTGATATAATTGAATTTGCAAACATAATGCTAAATTGTTATAATATAGCATATCATAGGCGAGGTTAACTGTCAATTATTGTGTATTAACAGAAAGGCATATTAGCGTAATATATATGCATTCTAAAGCCAATTCTCAAAAAATGAGAATTAATTCAGCAAGCACGATGTTTCCTCTCTGTTCCTGATTTGATATTATTTATTTATAAAACTTTAGGAGATGGATATATGACTATTAATGAAATAATAAAGCAACACCGCAAAAAGCTTGGCTTAACACAAAAGGAATTTGCCGATATGCTGTCTGTATCAGACAAGACTGTATCACGCTGGGAAATAGGAAATCAGGTTCCGGATGCATTGTTAATGCCTGATATTGCTAAAGTACTGAAAATAACAATAAACGAGCTATATGGAATAGAGGATAATTACACAAACACAAAAGAAAACACTACCTCTGAAGTTTCATATAAAATTAACAAGAGAGTTTTGTATGCATATAAGATTGGTATTATCCTTGGTTTAGTATTAGTGGTATTTGGTTCATTCTTTCTGGTCAGATGTGATTTAATAGATGAAAATAATGAATCCACTCGGCTCTTTGGACAGATAATGATGTTCTCGGGGTGTGGAATTTGCTTATTGTCAGAAATAGTCTATAAAATCGTTTATAGAAATGAAGGGAACACTATCATATATTTGTCGGAAGACATAGCATATAGCGGATTTACAGCAATAACTATAAGTGTTATTTTCCTGCTGATTATGCCATTGTTTTTAGCTTTAAGAATTGATTATTGGTATGAATTTTTTGTAGTAGTACCTGTTATTCTGTTTGAGATTATGATGTTGTATTACAAGCATTTACTTAAACAGGCAGGTGTAAAGGTTAGTAAAACAATCAGTGTGATATCAATTATTATAGGTTCCGTCTCGGTTGTGTTGCTTTTATCAATTTTTATTATATTCAGAATTGTAGATTTCAGCGATACATCCACGGTTTCAAAAATGCTGTACGAAATGCATTATGTAACGCTTTATGGAGTATCGGCAGTTGAGGCAAAGGTCAGATTATATAGTTTCCTGTTGCTGAGTTTGCCCCTCGTTTCAATGTTGATGATGAATTATATTGAACTTATCATCAAAAGAAAGTTGCTAAATATGTAGGAGTTTGAATAAAATGAAAAAAACAAAGAAGACGCTCTTGTTGATTGGCTTTATAGTTTGCAGTAGTCTGCTTTCAGCCTGCGGAGGATTGCATAGCAGTAATAAAATTTATGCCAAAAATCTCATTACCGGCAAAAGCCTTACCATACCGATTGATGTTTATAATTATGCTGATACAGGAAACTTTTCAAATTTCACAACGCACCTCAGCTTTTCAGAGTTACAAAAGGAGCTTGAGAGTGCCGACGCTGTTAATACAGCGATTAACATTTACCACACACTTTCTACCGGCTATATGAAACTTGAAACAACAAACGGTAATTTTTATGTCAAATACAATTCTTCAAATAACGGAGATTACAACTACTCGCTTTTTGCAGATGTCGGTAGAGCAGAAGAATTTGGGGAATACATTTACATACCATTTTATATGCTCGAAGAATTTTCAAATTCTGACTACCCTGCAAATGCTACTCCGTTTGAGGGGGAAGTGTATTATAAAGAATTTTATGATATTAATGATTTTGCGGAATACTACCGTGATAAAGAAATTTATGATGTTGAAAAGCTAAACGGTACAGCACTTCTTATTACCGATAAATCTACTGGTTATTTTTTTACCATTGAACTATTTGACGATGGAATATTTGTTTTAGATGAGAAGTAATTAAAAAAATAAAAACTGCTACGCTGTAAACAAAGAAAAGGCTTTGGAAAATTTATTTTTCTTCAAAGCCTTTAATAAAATATTGTTGATGATAATTGATGCTATTTTGATGATGTAACAGACGGACTTGTTGGAATTTTTGAGACCGTTTGAAAAGTTTGAAACATAATTTGAAGATCAAAAGTGGTATTTTAGACCACGCTCCGCCTGATTATTTATATAAAAAAACGGCTTAAACGCAGTGTTTAAGCCGTTTTTGCTTGGCAGGGGCAGAAGGACTTGAACCCTCGGCACGCGGTTTTGGAGACCGCTGCTCTACCAACTGAGCTATACCCCTATATCTGTTTAATTTTCAAGACAAGATGTATTATATCAAACTTTGTGTAATTTGTCAAGGAATTTTTGAAAAATAAATCATTTTAATGTTGTTAGACATAAAAACACATATTTAAACAAATATAATAACATTATTACACTTCATAAAGAAAATTTGGTCTTTGCTTAATGTATTGCAATAAAATATATTAAAATTCTTGCAGACAACTATATAGGGTTATTAAATTCAAAAACTTGACAGCAACAGCTTTACACGCTTTGGTACAAAAGAACCTCGACAAGTTAAATGATTTTGGCGAGGCTTTTATTAATCAATACTCTTAATTGTTTTTAATACCCATTTAAAATAAACACCGCAATTTACAAAAAGAAACTTATTATCTGTAACATCAATTGCAAGTTCTTCAATAGAATTTGCACGATAACCATACATACCAAGCTCAATGTCTGACAAACCTTCGCCTATCACCAAACGATTAAAGAAATTGTGTGTATCTTTATTTATATTGACAAGTTCTTTAATATAAGCTGCGGCTTTGCGAGTTTTTCCAAGCTTATAATATAAAGTTGACAAAGGCAATAAAAATTGCGTCGATTTTTGGCAGTCATACCTTTCAAACAACTTAACCGCTGATTTTTCATCTTCAAAATATGCGTAAATATGCATTAAAATAAATCTTGCGCCTAAATTATCATCATTGTTCAAATCCAAAATTTCCAAGCAAGCATTTTTTGCCATACCGATTTTTCCGCAATCCAATAACAACCGCATACGATTATAGAGCAATCTCATATAGGGTCGGGTTTCTGTTAACAGCCAAAAATCCCCTATATTTTCCTCTGTTAATAAATGTTCCTCAACAAGTTTCTGTTCGGCAGCCTTTTTTATCTTTTCAAACTTGTTAAGCAGCTTTATATGATCATATATTGAATTTTCGGCAATTATCACCTGTGCGTCAATATTATCTCAGGCTCAATCTTCAAAGCCTTTTTAGCATACTTTATTGCTTCTTGCCTGGTTTCGGCTTGAAAAGTCATATCTAAATAATAATATAAATCTTCTAAATCTTCTTCATCTGCCAAATCTTCATAGTCAATATTATTTTGCTTTATAAACTCATCTATTTTTTCTCTCATTTCTTTACCGGAAAGATTTTCTTTTTCTAAGCTGTCGAAAAAATCATTTATTGTGTCACTCATAAAAATCAACTCCTTTTTTATCATACAATTAAATATTCATCAATACCATTTTAAAATACCGCCCTGCAAAGCTTAATCACTCTGCAAGGCGGTGTAAATTTGTGAATTCTTAAATTGTTATTTTGCAAATCAAGTGTTTGCACCCTCTATAATGCCTTTAACCGTATTAAAACTTGTACTGTAGCCGCCAAATATTTGTACCTGTATAATCGTTGTAGTAAGTTCTTAACAAGCCGTTTTGCGAAAGAGTTTGCGTTTAAAGTTGTAAAGCCTGCCGACAGCAAGATTTATTTTCAGGCATACATTTAAAATTAAAAACTGAATTTCAACAACTGAATACTACCGCTTAAACGATAAAATCAACCGCATATAAAAAAACGGTTGATTTTATTTTTTATTATTGTAAACTAATAGCATAATACATTGAGGAGGTAAAAATTTGAAAGTTGAATTAAAGATAGATAACAATTACAAAACTCCGTTATGCGTCATTTACACCGACCAAATAACCGAAGAGATAAAATCATACATAACTAAGCTTTCCTGTACTACACAAAATACTGTTACAGGTAAAAGCGGAGATGATGTTTCGATTATAAACCAAAATGACATTATTAACATTTATGCAAGTAACGGTAAAGTTTTTGCGGTAACCGCTCGAGGAGAATTTACGGTTACACAGCGTTTATACGAACTTGAAAACAGTCTTGACTATAATAAATTTGTAAGGATTTCAAAATCAGAAATTATAAATTTAGAAAAAGTCAGCAGATTTAATCTTAAAATTTCAGGTACTGTTTATGTTCTGTTTAAAAACGGAAAAAGCACATATGTTTCAAGAAGATATGTATCAAAAATTAAAGAAAGATTGGGTGTATAAAATGAGTATTAAAAAACAGTTATTAATTCGTGGATTAATCGGAGCGACAGTCGGATTTTTTATATGTTATTTTATAACAATAATCACATCCGTTATAATCGGAAACGGAGAATTTTACCCTGTTGTTCCGCAGGCAATTGAATTGTTTGGAACAGAATTAAATGCAGTAATAGCTCAAACAATTATAAGTATGATATACGGCGCAATTTTAAGCGGTACATCGGTCATATGGACAATAGACAGGTGGAGTTTAATAAAGCAAACAATTACTCATTTACTGATTTATTCAACAGCTACATTTCCTGTTGCCTACTTTCTGTATTGGATGCCGCACAATGTAATTTCGATTTTGATTTATTACAGTGTTTTTATTACAATATATTTCTTTATATGGCTTATATCATATACCAAAACAAAAATTACAATAAAAAAAATAAACACCAAGCTATAAGCAAACAACGGCAACCGGATTAAATTCCGATTGCCGTTGTTTTATTGAATATTAAGTTAAATTATTTAGCTGTATCGTTTGTTGAAGAAGCAAGCTCGCCGCCCTCGATTACAAGCTGATTCTCGTAATCCTTGCCGTATGTGTCAAGGAGTGTTGCCTCGTAATCTTTGTGGAAGAAGTTTTCTTTACCGAGTGCTTTAATTTCATCGTTAATCCAGTTAAGGAGTGTATCGTTGCCCTTTGTTACGGCAGGAGCAATTGTATCTGCCGAACCGAGTTCAGGAATACCTACAACAAAGTCACTGTTCTGGTTTGCGTATGCGATAACCTCTGTATTGTCGTTTGCCCAAGCTGCGCCGCTGCCGTTTTCAAGAGCTGTCTTTGCCTGTGCATATGCGTCATACTTCTGAAGCTTGATGTTCGGATAGTTCTTTGTGAGGTAAGTTTCGGCAGTTGTACCTGAAATTACAATCATACTGTCGCTTTCGTTCCAATTGTCAAGGCTTGTTATTGTGTTGCTCTTCGGAGATACAACACCGAGTGAAACGCTCATATAAGGAAGTGCAAAGTCAACCTCTTCTTTTCTCTCGTCTGTAACTGTAAAGTTTGCAAGAATGAGGTCTACCTTACCTGTCTGGAGGTATTCGATTCTGTTTGCAGCCTCAGTTGAAACAAAGTTTACTTTTACGCCGAGGTCCTCGCCAAGTCGGTTTGCAAAGTATACATCGTAGCCCTGATACTCACCGTTTTCGTCAACATAACCGAATGGGTTTTTGTCGGAAAATACGCCGATATTGATTGTACCCGATGATTTGATTTCATCAAGTGTTCTAAAGCCGTTAGCGGTTGAATTGTCGTTTGAACTTGAGCAGCCTGCAAACACCGCTGTAACAACTAACACTGCAAGGATTGCAGAAATGATTTTTGTAATTCTTTTCATAATAATCTCTCCTCTTTCTTAAAGAAAATTTATTTTATTGAGTCAAACTCAAAAATATCAAGGAATTTTTTAGCTCTCTCGGTCTTTGGATTTGTGAAGAACTCTTCGGGTTTACCCTCTTCCACAATGTGACCGCCGTCAAAAAATACTATTCTGTCGGCAACCGCACGGGCAAACTGCATTTCGTGAGTTACAATAAGCATTGTTCTTCCCTGCTTTGCAAGTCCGAGCATTACATCAAGCACTTCCCTTACCATTTCGGGGTCAAGTGCGGCTGTAACCTCATCAAAAAGCAAAATGTCCGGGTGCATACACAAGGCTCTTACAATTGCAACTCTCTGTTTCTGACCGCCCGAAAGCTGTCGTGGATAGCTGTTGCTCTTTTCGCTTAATCCGACTTTTTCGAGCAGCTCTTCCGCCTCTTTTTTTACTTCCTCTTTATTTCTCTTCTGCACTTTTGTGGGGGCAAGTAAGATATTATCCATAACGGTAAGGTGTGGAAAAAGCTCGTAATTCTGAAACACCATACCGATTTTCTGGCGAATTTCCGCTATATTTTTGCTTTTGCGGTCGATTAACTCGCCCTCAAAAGAAATTGTGCCCTCCTGTATAGGTTCAAGACCGTTTATACATCGTAAAAAGGTACTCTTGCCACAGCCGCTCGGGCCGATAATTACCACAACTTCACCCTGACGGACTGTCATATTAATGCTTTGAAGTACGGTGTTATCATCGTAACGCTTTGTAAGGTTTTCTATTTTTAACAGTTCCTGCGACATTTCCTCAACTCCATTTCTTTTCAAGATGTTTTGCAACCATACTTATTGAGAAGCAAACTATAAAGTACATAATGAATACTACAAGGTACACACCGAACGCTGCGTTCGGGCTTGTGGCACGGTTTGCCTCAATAATCTGTTGTGCAACCTTTATAACCTCTACAACACCAATCATAAGGATAAGGCTTGTAGTCTTTATCATTCTTGTAACAAGGTTGATTGAAAGCGGCAATAGTCTGCGTACCGTCTGCGGAATTATTATATATAAATAGGTTTGTGCTTTGCTGAGTCCGAGCGCAAGACTGCTTTCCGACTGGTGTTTCGGAATACTGATAATTGAGCCTCGCACCAAGTCGCCCATCTCTGCCGTACCCCAAAGCGTAAACACTATTACCGAGGCAACCTCGCCCGAAAGGTTAATTCCCATAGTTCTTGTTGCACCGAAGAACACTATAAAAAGCAACACAAGCTGCGGCATTATTCTGATAATTTCAAGATAAATTTTTGTTATAACTTTTATTGCTTTGTTTGGTATAGTCATTACAATGCCAAGCAAAATGCCAAGCGGTATGCTAAGACCGACTGAAATAAGACTGATTTCAAGTGCAGTCCACAAGCCGCCCAAAAGGCGTATAAAGTTTGTTCCCTTAAAAAGAACATCAATCCCCAAATCCGGCATATCTCAGTTTCCTTTCCAGCACACTTCCAAGTATTGAAACAGGCAGTAGTATAATAAGATAGAACACAACAAGCATAAACAGACACTCTGTTGTTTTGTAGTAAAGACCGATTAAGTCCTTTGCAACAAACATAAGGTCCATAAGGCTTACTGCGCTGAATACACTTGTTTCTTTAAGCAAGAATATTACATTTGCCACAAACGGCGGTACACTTGTTGAAAAAGCCTGCGGCAGTATTACATATCTCATAATCTGCGGATGCTTCATACCAAGACTTAAAGCACTTTCGGTTTGAATTTTATCTACAGATTCAAGTCCGCTCCTGAAAGTTTCCGACATATAGCTTCCACCCAGGAAAGCAAGACCGATATAGCCTGCCATTTCAGAGCTTACCTGCACGCCAACCTTTGGCAGCGCATAGTAAATAAAAAACAACTGAATAAGCAGCGGAGTGTTACGGGATATTTCAATATATACCGTTGCAATCTGCCTTAGCACGGGCACTTTGTAATACTGAACCAATGAACAGAAAAGACCGATTATAATAGAAACGGCGATTCCGATAAGTCCGATTTTTAAAGTGAGCAAAGCTGCCTCTTGGTACAAAGGAAGATATTTAAAAATAAATTCCCAATTCATTTTTTCACCTTTTTCCTAATCTCTTAACATTTTATGCACAGAATAATAAAAAGCATTAAAAAAGACCGAAGAACATATGCACTCCGGTCAGTAAAACTTTATCTGGTCAAAACTTTTCGTCGGAGAGCATGGGAAATAAACACATACACATTGTGCACATGCAACAGCAACACATAGAGCTTTTTACATATGAAACAAGCTTTGTCATAAGGTTGCTCTCCTCTCTTGAAGTCCTATAAACCTAATAGGTTTTATATGTTCTGATAATACCATATTAATTGATAAAAGTCAATACATCTGCGCCAATCCGTTAAAAACTCATTGGAAATTCTTGTAATAAATATCTACGCCCAAGAGCCTGTCAAATTTGAATCCTGCGTTTTTAATCCTTCCGCCAAATTCAAATCCGAACTGTTTATGTAAATAAATGCTGTGCTCGTTCTCGCTTGTGATAAGCGAAACCACAGTCAAGAACCGATTATTCTTTTGCGCCTCTTGAAGTGCATACTCAATAAGTTGAGTGCCGATGTGCCTGTTTTGACAATCGTTTTTTACATATACCGAAAGCTCTGCTGTAATGTCGTATGCATCTCTTTTACTGTAGCGGGAAAGTGCAACATAACCGATTACATTGCCGTTTTCCTCATACACAGAGAGCAAATACTTGCCTGTATGCTCATTTAACATATCAACAAAGTATTTGTCATCTTTGGGATTTATGTCATAGGTTGCGGTAGTGTTTAAAACCGCATAATTGTAAATTTCTTTGACAGCCGGCAAATCAAGCACCGTGGCTTTTCTTATCATAATAAATTTTCCTTCTTAAATGCCTGTTCAAGGTCTGCAATAATATCTTCTGCATCTTCAATGCCGACGCTGAATCTGAAAAAGCCGTTGTGGAATTCTTCGGGATAAAGATACTGTCTTTCGTCATTTTCTCCGAGGAAAACGATAAGGCTTTCATCGTGACCGAGAGAAACTGCCGAAGTTATGACATTCAAATGGCTTACAAATCTGTTATATGTATCATGGTCAGCCTTGAGTCCGAACGAAAGCACACCGCCGAAACCGTTTGTCATCTGCTTTTTGGCAATATCGTGGTTCGGGTGGTCTTTAAGTCCCGGATAAGCCACAAAACTTACACCCTTTACAGTCTTTAAATATTTAGCGACTTTGAGTGCATTTTCATTGTGCTGTTTCATTCTAAGCGGTAAAGTAACCGCACCACGCATAATAAGCCAAGCATTGAACGGGCTGATTGTTGCACCGAGGTTAATCTGCGACTGTGCTCTGATGATGTCGAGGTATTCTTTTTTACCGATAATAGCACCTCCCATTGCGTCACCGTGACCGTTGATATATTTTGTAAGGCTTTCAATCGAAAAGTCTGCGCCAAGCTCAACAGGTCTTTGGTTGTACGGAGAAGCAAATGTATTGTCAACAGATAACAGCGCATTGTTTTCGTGCGCAATGTCTGCAATCGCCTTGATGTCCGAAATTGTAAGTGTGGGGTTGCCCGGAGTTTCTATATGAATAAGTTTTGTGTTCGGGCGGATTGCCTTTCTTACATTTTCGGGGTCGGAGGTATCAACAATTGTTGTTTCCACACCGAATTTATTGTTTAAAAGCTCGTTTAAAAGTCTGTAAACCGCAATATAAGTAACGCTTGAAAAAATTACATGGTCACCGCTTTTGAGTAAAGCAAAGAACAATCCCGACAAAGCGGCAACACCGCTTGCAAGTACCACGCAATCTTCGCCGCCCTCAAGAGAGGCAACTTTTTCCTGAAGATACTGCTGGTTTGAGCCTCCGTTTCTTGTATAAAGGTTTTTACCTGCACTGCTCCAGTTAAGGTCACTTGGGTCATAGGGCAATTCATAGCTGTTTGCCATAGTTATAGGCCTCTTAATTGCTCCTGTTTCGCCGTCAACACCGTTGCCTGTATGCACGGCTCTTGTCTGAAAGCCTAAATCTTTTACATTCTTTTCGCTCATATTATCACCCTTCTGATTTTAAATTTCCGCATTGTGTGCGGATATATAATAATATTACTTTAAAAAGCGGGAATTTTCCTAAAACTTAGTATTCCTACCGATAAAGTAGGTTTATTGTAACACCACCGTTTCCGTTTGTCAATAGATTTTAAAAATCTTTTTGAAAATAATGTAAATCGGATTTGTTTTTATGTTTGGAATATTTAAAACTATGGTTTAACAAATTGTTTCGACAAGCAATTATAAAAGTTTGGTCAACCTTTAAAAAGGCAAAACAAAAAGGGCGGAAAACCGCCCTTAAATTCTGAAAGAGTATAAATTATTTAACTTATTCAGCAAAACCTGACTCAACGAGAGCAACAAGACCGTCAACAGCCTCTGTTTCGTCTGAACCGTCAGCAATAACCTTGATGGTTGTACCGCCGATAATACCAAGTGACAATACGCCGAGAAGGCTCTTTGCATTAACTCGTCTTTCTTCCTTTTCTACCCATACAGTTGACTTGTATTCGTTAGCCTTCTGAATGAAAAATGTAGCTGGGCGAGCATGTAAGCCTGCCTTGTTCTGTACTAATACTTCCTTAACATACATTTTAAAATCCCTCTCTTGCCATATAATTTAACCCGTTTTGTAATCCGACTGCATTTTGCAATCTTTTAATAAATATTATAGTATTTTTTCAAAAAAAGGTCAATAAGTTAATTAATTTTTGGTTTAATACTCACTTACAACCAAAAATTTCGGTCTGTTGTTGTGCAACTTTACTAAAACTGAAATTAAATTATATTAAGTATTGCTAAATATTATTTTGCAGCACTAAATTATTGTTAATTCTTATTGCTGTTCTTTTATCTTTTCAAGCAAGTCCGGGCGCTTTGCACGGGTTACCTCAAGACTTTTTTCTTTCTGCCACTTTGCTATGTTTGCATGATGACCGCTCAAAAGCACTTCGGGCACTTCTTTGCCCCTCCATACCGACGGTTTTGTGTATTGAGGATACTCAAGCAAACCGTTAAAATGGCTTTCTTCGGTAAAACATTCATTATTTGAAAGTACACCCGGCACCATTCTTGAAAGTGCGTCCGTAAATACCATTGCAGGAAGTTCGCCGCCTGTAAGCACATAGTCGCCGATTGAAATTTCCTCGTCTATAAATTCATCAAGCAAACGCTGGTCAACACCCTCGTAATGACCGCACAATATGCAGACATTCTCAATCTCAGCTATTTCCTTAAGTCTTTGCTGCGTAAGAGTTTTTCCCTGCGGCGACATATAGACAAAATGCGGTCTTTTGCCGATTTTATCGCATATATCCTCAAAGCAAAGCGCTATAGGCTCGGCTTTCATCAACATTCCCATTCCGCCGCCGTACGGGGTATCGTCAACTCGTCTGTGCTTGTCAAAAGCATAGTCACGCAGTTGATGACAATGTATTTCAAGTGCACCGCTTTTTTGTGCTCTGCCGATTATACTGTCACCCAAAACAGGAGTAAACATCTCGGGGAATAAGGTTATTATATCAATCCTCATCGTCAAATATTCCTTTCATCGGGCGAATAAGAACATATCCGTCATCAACATTGGTTTCTGTAATAACCTCGTCAATAACGGGTGCAAGATATTTTTTGCCGTTGTCATCTGTTATCTCATAAACATCATTAGCACCTGTGCGCAAAACATCTGTAATTTTGCCGTAAACAGTTGCATTGTCGGCGTCTTTTACCTCAAGACCGAGCAAATCCTGAACAAAGTTTACACCCTCGTCAAGGACGATCTCCTCACGGTCGATATAAATTGTCTTGCCTCTCATTTTATCCGCCTGCTCAATTGTATCTATTCCGTCAACCTTGCAAAGCACAATATTTTTGTGAGGGCGTGACTTAACTTTTATGCTCTCTCTGCCCTGCTCGTCAAGATAAAGTTTTTTAAAGCAGCACAAAAATTCGGGACTGTCGCACCACGGGTCAATTCTTAATTCGCCTTTTATGCCGTGAGTGCCTACAATTTTTCCGCTGTCAAGAAATCTTTTTTTCATATATACACCATCCGTAATTTTTTCTTTCATTTGACTACATATTTTAACATAATTTTCGGCTGTGGGCAACTATTATATATGACTGTGCATACTGATAAATATTTCGCTTATAAGGTCAGCGATATATTCTTCGCTCTCTGCCATTCCGCCTCTTACCCACTTTTTTAAAATACTTGACGCACCGCTTTCGAGAAATGTAAACATATACTCAAGTTTGGTCTGCGGAATATCCTTTTTGCCAAATGCCGCACAATACTCTTTTTTTAGCTCCGCATACATTTCGTCAAGTAATTTAGTCTGGATATTGTTATTGAAAACCACTCTGTAAAAATCCGAATACTTCTTTACAAAGCGCACAATCCAAAGGAAATTCACCTTGCCGTTCTGCGTAAATTTAAAATTGTAATTCTTTAATTCTTCAACATAGCTGATTTCTATTTGAGAAATCATATCGTAAACATCGGCGAAATGGTGATAAAAGGTAACTCTGTTCACTCCCGCCTGCTTACAGAGAGAGGTTACTGTAATTTTGCTCAAAGGCATTTGCTCAAGCATATCAAAAAGTGTCTGCTTGAGTGCCTTTGTGGTATTTTTTACTCTTTTATCCATAAAATTTCACCTTAAATTTTTTTGAAAAAATAAACAAATTTTAATAATTTGTAAAATAATTTACATAAAAATTAAAATTAACTCTTGTATATTTGTGTAGAATATATTATACTATAAACATATAATTAAATCAAGGGAAACACTGTAAAAGCATACTGCGGATTTATTTTTTTGTAAAAACGAGCAATATGCGCCCTTTTCCCAAATTTCTTAAAGAAAAGAGGATATATAAATGGCTTTTAGTTTAAATGACAAAAGAACTCCGCTTGAACAGTTTTTGCAGGGCGAATCTGTTACAGCTTATGAATTTATGGGCTCTCATTTTGTAAACTGGGGCGACAGAGACGGCGTTGTGTTCAGAGTATGGGCACCAAACGCACTTTCCGTATCCGTTGTAGGTGATTTCAACGATTGGAACCCCGATGCAAACTATATGTATAAAATCGACAATTCAGGCGTATGGGAATTGTTTATTGAGGGTGTATGGGAATATGCTTGCTATAAATACTGCGTAGAAACTCCGTCAATGCAAAAGGTAATGAAAACCGACCCATATGCATTCCATTGCCAGACAAGACCTGATAACGCATCTCGTGTATATGAAATTCACGGTTATGAATGGAACGACAGCGAGTGGCTTGAGCACAAGAAAGCTCACCCTCACAAGAACGCTCCTATCAATGTATATGAAATGCACGCAGGTTCTTGGAGAAAATACGAGGACGGCAATGTATTCAGCTATAAAAAGCTCGCCGAGGAGCTTATTCCTTATGTAAAAGAAATGGGCTACACTCACATTGAGTTTATGCCTCTTACAGAATATCCGTTTGACGGCAGCTGGGGCTATCAGGTAACAGGTTACTTTGCGGCAACTTCCCGTTACGGTACTCCTAAAGACCTTATGTATTTTGTTGACAAATGTCATCAGGAAGGTATCGGCGTTATTCTTGACTGGGTACCTGCTCACTTCCCCAAGGACGAGCACGGTCTTGGCAGATTTGACGGTACAGGCTGTTATGAATACGAGGATTGGAGAATCGGCGAACACAAGGAATGGGGTACATATATCTTTAACTATGCCCGTTACGAAGTAGCAAGTTTCTTGCTTTCATCCGCAATGTTCTGGCTTGACCAATATCATATTGACGGCATCAGAGTTGACGCCGTTGCATCTATGCTCTACCTCGACTACAACCGTAAAGACGGCGAATGGCTTGCAAATATCTACGGCGGCAGAGAAAATCTTGTTGCTGTTGATTTCTTACAGAAGCTTAACACTGTTGTGCATATGTTCCACCCGGAAGCTATGATGATTGCCGAAGAGAGCACAGCATGGCCGAATGTTACCGGTTTCCCGCCAAAGGATATGGGACTTGGATTTGACTACAAGTGGAATATGGGTTGGATGAACGATATGCTCTCATACATCAGCCTTGACCCGCTTTACAGAAATTATCACCACGATACTCTTACATTCAGTATGGTTTACGCATTCAGCGAAAGCTTTATGCTCCCTATCTCTCATGATGAAGTTGTTTACGGCAAAGGCTCGCTTATCAACAAAATGCCGGGTCTGTATGACAACAAGTTTGCGGGCGTAAGAGGATTCCTTGCTTATATGCTTGCTCATCCCGGTAAAAAACTTATGTTTATGGGCAGTGAGCTCGGACAGTTTGACGAGTGGAATTCTACCGAACAGCTCCAGTGGAACTTGCTCGGCTACGAAAAGCACCGTCAGCTTAATCACTTCTTTGCTACAGCAAATAAATTCTATTGCGATACACCTGCAATGCACGAAAACGACTACGACTGGAACGGTTTTCAGTGGATTGCTCTCGACGATTACAAGCATAGCATTATTTCTTTCAGAAGAATTGCTTATGACGGAAGCGAAGTTATTGTTGTATGTAACTTCCAGCCAATGCTCCGTGAGAACTACAAAATCGGTGTTCCGAAGTTTGGTATCTATAAAGAAGTTCTCAACTCCGAGGCAGAGGAATTCGGCGGTTGCGGTATCGTAAACGAGGGCGAATTAAAGGCACAGGATGCAGCCGATCACGATCTTCCGTACTCAATCAACATTACGCTTGCACCGCTTTCCGTAATCTACATTGAGCTTGACAAAGAACTTCCTGCACCAGAAAAGCCAAAGAAGGAAAAGACTACAAACCGCAAGGCTGCCGCTCTTAAGAAAGCAAAGGCTGAAAAAGCCGCAAAAGCTGAAAGCAAGGCAGAAGAAAAAGTCGATGAAAAGCCTGTAGTCGAAGAAAAGGAAGAAACCAAGGAAACTAAAGCTGAAGAAAAAATTGAAACAGTTGAAGAATAACAACTGATTAGGTAAATTTTTCAGTTTTTAAATTAATTTTATATTAAGGTCATTTTTGTCCGACCTCTTTATAATCGGAAATGCAGACAGGGATCTTCCCTATCTGCATTTCTTTTTGGGCTCTTTATCAAAAGTTAGGATGAATTATGGTTTGGCGGAGTGTCGGTCGGGCATTGAAATTTAGCTAACGCTAAATTATCCTCCCAAAAACAAAAAAGTTTACTCAATTTTTCAAAAATTGCATGTTTGGGCGCGCCCATAAAATCTTCCGATATAACAATTTATCAGGCGCAAACAGCAGGCTGTTTGGCTATCCTTAGATTGCATAAACGGAAAGTATTTGTGGACTTTGCCCACACCCACGACCTTTGAAAAGGTCGACCAAACTTTTATAAAGTATTCCGTTAAAATATAAAATCAAAGATATTTATTTGCAATGCATTTTTTCTGTAGTACACTGTTTTTCCTTGTATTTCTATGTATCACGATATAAAAAACAACCGCATTAAAAAGCTGAAAAACAGTTTTCTAATGCGGTTTTTGCTTGGTGCGCCAACAGGGACTCGAACCCCGGACCGACCGGTTATGAGCCGGTAGCTCTAACCAACTGAGCTATTGGCGCATATTTATTTTACGCAAGTGATATTATATCATATTATATCTGTATTGTCAATCTTTTCATTTAATTTTATAAGAATTTTTGTTTCTGTATTATTCAAAAAGTATATAAAAGCACTGCTTTTTACAACAAATTTATTGAAATTTCTACATATTCGTGGTACAATATATATGATAGTATTATTTTTACTTATAATTCTTATAATTTTATATTCCTTGTTCGGGAATTTTATTAATTCAATTGGAGGTAACGGCTATGGCAGTTATTAAAGCATTCAAAGGTATGAGATACAACACCGCAAAGGCAGGCGAAATTTCCTCTCTTTGCTGTCCTCCGTACGACATAATCAGCGAGCAAGAAAGACTTGCTTTTATTAAAGAAAACGAATACAACATTATTCGTCTTGAATTGCCAAAAGAGGGTGAAAATCCTTACGCTTGCGCAAGCGATATTTTAAAAATGTGGCAGGATAAAGGCATTTTGAAAATTGAAGATAAGCCTGCTATCTATATTTACGAGGAAGAATTTTCCGTTGGAAACACACGCAAAAGCATAAAGGGCATTATTGCGAGAGTTCAGCTTGAAGAATTTTCAAAAGGCATTATCTTACCGCACGAATTTACCCTTTCAAAGGCTAAAGAAGACCGTTTAAATCTTATGAAAGCAACAAACTGCAATTTCAGTCAGATTTACGCTCTCTATATGGACGAAAAACATACAACTCTCGCTACCATTGATGAGCAGTCAAAGGCAAAAGCCGACCTTGAATTTACAGACGGAACAGGTGTTACACATCGCCTTTGGATTGAAACCGACGAAGAAATCATTGCGAAGCTTGTTGCCGATTTTGCAGACAGAAAACTATATATTGCCGACGGTCACCACAGATACGAAACCGCTCTCAATTACAGAAATTATTGCAGAGAAAACGGCATTTCAAAGCCGGGCGATCCGCAGGACTTCCAGATGATTTACCTCGTAGATATGGAGCATCCGGGACTTGTGGTATTCCCTACCCACCGCCTTGTGAGAGATTTACCGAACTTTGACAAAGAGGCGGTACTCGAAAAGTGCTCCGAATTCTTCTACATAGACGAAAAAGAAGGCACGGACACCATGGAGGAAGATTTGAAAAAACTCTATGACGAGGGCAAAAAAGCATTCGGTTTCTATTGCGGCAAGGGCGAATGGTTCTTGCTGACACTCAAAAATATCGACTTTATGAGCCAAATGCTCCCCAATGTAAGCAAGGCGTCACAGTCGCTTGATGTTTCTGTTCTCCATACACTTATTCTTGAAAAAATCTTTGGAATTGACAAGGAAAATATGGCAAAACAGATTAACCTTACATACACAAAATTCTTTACAGAGGCAATTGACGGAGTTGACAAAGGCGAGTTCCAATGCTCATTTGTACTCAACCCTACAAGAGTTACCGAAATTCGTGATGTTGCCGCCGCAGGAGAAAAAATGCCGCAGAAATCCACATATTTCTATCCAAAAATGATTACAGGTATGGTAATGAACAATCTTGGAGTTGATTAATATGAAAGACTATGAAATCCGCAGAAAAGACAGAGCAGTTGACGAAAATGCCGCCTTAGAAATTCTGAAATCGGGCAGTTTCGGTGTGCTTTCTACCATCGGCGCAGACGGCTATCCGTACGGTGTACCCGTAAACTACGCTTACGATGACGGCAAAATCTACTTTCACTGTGCCAAAAATGTCGGTCACAAACAGGATAACCTAAGATTTTCGGGCAAAGTTTCGTTTACTGTCGTTACAAAATCAGATGTTATTTCCGAAAAATTCACAACAGGTTATGAAAGTGCCATTGCCTTTGGTTATGCGTCAAAAACGGTTACCGAAAAAGAAAAAGCACTGCGGCTTCTGGTGCAAAAATACTCTCCCGAATTTGCGGAAGACGGTGAAAACCATATAAAAGGCGCATTTGAACGCACAGATGTTTTTGTGATAGAAATTGAAAAACTTACCGCAAAAGCTAATAAAAAGACGGTTTAATAAAATTCAGGTCAAACCTTTTTAAAGGCTTGCGGGTTTGGGCAGCGCCCATAATATCTTCCGATATTGCAATTTATCAGGCGCAAACAGCCACGCTGTTTGCGTGCTTGCACTTAGTTTGAAAAAACAGGCGACAGCCATTAAAACAGAATTATTTATTTTTCAAAAGGTTGACCAAACTTTTATAATTGATTGACGAAGCATTCTTTTAAACAATAATAATCTTTTACTCTCAACTCAACAAAAATTAACAAACAGCAAAAATCCCTGTTCAGCACTGAACAGGGATTTTTTATATGGGGATGTTGTAAGGTTATTAAATATCGTAACATTTCCACTGACAATTTTTGCAGACTTCACTAAGTTTTCCTTGTGAAATTATCCTGCTTTTTGCCATATCTTTAAGCGTAATCCACTCGATTTCGTCACCGATTTTTAAATTATATTCTTTCAGACAAGCATTGTCAAAACTTGCCACTTTATCATTATCGGCACAAAGCTGTGATTTATTATTCGGGCATTTACTGCAAAGAACATCATTACAACTGCCCGTTAAGGTAATCAGCGGATTTTCTTTATTCAGATATTCAATTACATTTGTCATATTCTGCACAAAATCACTGCTGTAGCCTTTTCCTACGAAAAATTGTATGCAAAGGCTGTGGTGCGGTCGCAGATTAAAGCTTGATAACTTTGTCAAGACGATTTACCAATACAGCTGAAAATGCAATTTTGAGTGCGTCAGCAATAAGATAAGGAACTACGCACAGTAAAAGTGACTCAACAAGTCCCATTTTCATTTGGAACATAAACCATACTGTGCCGAATGCATAACAAACAGCAAGGCCCAAAATCATAGAAACAATTTCAACCCAAAGTTTTTTGCCGAGTTTTTCTGTCATAAGACCTACAATTAAAGCTGTAAAAATAAAGCCGATAATATATCCGCCTGTCGGTCCTAAAAGTACACCTATACCTCCGCTGAAACCTGCAAACACAGGAACACCGGCAAGACCGAGAAGTACATAAACTATAACACTGAGTGTACCTCTTTTCCAACCGAGTAATGACGCTGCAATAAATACACCGAGAGTTTGAAGTGTAAACGGAACTTCTCCGAACGGAATCTGAATTTGCGCACAAACTGTCATTACAGCGGCAAAGAGTGCCACAAATACTAAATCAAGCAAAGCGGCTTTGCTTTTTGATGTTGCCTTTGATTTTACCTCTAACATTGTTCTTTCTCCTTATCGTCAACCTATTTGGTTTATTAAGTTGACAATATTATAACGCGGTTTTACCGAATTGTCAACCTGCAATTGAATTTTGGTTGACAATTCACAAAATCATATATTTTATATAATAACAGTTGTTTAAATGAGGTTTTCTTTCTTAAGATATTCTTCAAGAATATCTGCCGCATACTTGCAAAGCTCCGGACAAGGACGCTTTTTATAGTATTCGTTGGTGCGTTCTGACGGCACATAACTTTCCTTATTGTTTTTTTGAAAACCTAAAAGTTCTCTGCAAATAATAGAGCCGTTGTCTTCTTTAAACTTTGCGGCAAGCTCCTGAACCGATTTATAAACATTTTTCTTTGTGGTATTGTCTTTAGAATTGTCATTACCCATTGCAAGACCTATCACCATAAACATACCTGTAACAGTACCGCAAACTTCTCTCATTCTGCCCATACCGCCGCCGAACGGTTCGGAAATTTTTAATGCTGTTTCTTTTTCAAGTCCAAAATCCTCGCAAAATGCAAGCAGAACCGCTTGAGAACAATTGTAACCGTTCATAAAATTTTGCTTTGCAATATCTCCCTTAGACATACAAATCATTCCTTTTCATTATAATGTAATTTTATTTTAACACCGACTTATAATAATGTCAAAATTTTCATACCTTGTCCGTTACGATTATAAAAAGTTTGGTCGCCCCTTTCAAAAGTTGTGGGTGTGGGCAAAGCCAACGATACTGTCTGCTAACAAAATTTTTCTGTAGCCGAACAGCCTGCTGTTCGGCGGCTTGAACGAAACGGCAAAAAATTATTAATTGCGAACGCAAACAACCGTACAGTTTTTTACACTGTACGGCTGTTTGCAAGGGGTTTAGATAAGGAAATGGGTATGAGTGGAACGGATGCTTTCGCACCCTCTTGTTAGTAAATTTAAGCGGATTTATTATCGCTTGCGGTTTTTTTGGGAATTTTAATTGTGTATTCGATATAATTGTTGTTTTCACTTTTGACTGCTTTGGCATCAATACCTGCAAGGCGCATTGTATCTACCGCTTTGTTGATGGTGTTTACAAAAATACGCACATCTTTTATCACCGCTTTACTGCTTCCCATACTTTTAATATGCTTTGGGCAGTCATTCAAAACTTCGCCTACAAGATTGTCGGTCTGTTGAGTGTTAAGATTAAGAGCTATTACCTTGCTTAGGACTTCTCGCCTTTTGCCCTCGTCTTCTATTCGGAGTAATGCCCTGGCATGGCGCTCCGTAAGACCTGCCGAAATAATAAGCTCCTGTTCTTCGTATGTAAGCCTCAAAAGTCGGAGTTTGTTGGCTATGGTAGATTGAGTTTTGCCAAGCCTTTGAGCCGCCTCTTCCTGAGTAAGTCCGAATCTTCGGATAAGTCTTGAAATCCCGCGAGCTTCCTCGAACACGCCGAGGTCGCTGCGCTGTAGATTTTCAAGGAGAGCAAAGATCGCAGACTCTTTGTCAGAACACTTAACGATTATGCACGGCACTTTTTTCAGTCCTGCCATAACCGACGCACGAAGACGGCGTTCACCGGCAATCAGCTCATATTCACTTTGACTTGCCCTTCTGACAGTCAGCGGCTGCAAGATACCGTTTTCTGTTATGGACTGCGATAATGATGTAAGAGAGGCTTCGTCAAATTGTTTTCGAGGCTGAGCCTTGTTAGGTCGTATTCTTATTATTGGTATTTCAGTGATTTTGTTATCATTGTTAAATAAAAAAGTCAACCTTACCATCCCGTGTCTTTTAAGCATCAGGGGTTTGTCCCTGTGACATTATAATATCACATTACCAAAAAATGGTATGTCGAATTGTGTAGGCATAATTAATTTTGTTTTACAATATTGCGTTGATTTTACCGTTTTGTTGTCAAAGTATTTGGTTTTCTTTCTTATAATTAATAAATTTTTTTAATCAGTGATTACCGATTATTTTTGTTGATATAATCGAGTATAAAATATTACAACACATTACTGTAAAAGCCTACTGCTTTGCCCAGAATACGGACTTTGTTCATCTCATCTTTTTGATAATAAAGCGATTTGAAGGTAGGATTTTCGGGTCTGAGTTCTATGCTGAATTCTGTTTTATATACACGCTTTAAAGTAGCCTCATCGTCAATGAGTACCGCTGCTATCTCTCCGTTTTCTACCTCCGGCTGTTCCCTTATAAATACTATATCTCCGTCAAATATGCGAGCATTAATCATACTATCGCCTTTACATCTTAGTGCAAATGTACCTTTGGTTTTTTCAGGCATATTTATATAGTCTTCAATGTTCTCCTGCGCAAGTATAGGCTCACCGCAGGCAATTGTACCAACTAAAGGTACTTTTACCATTTCCGGCATAGATTCAATATTTTTTACATTGCTTAAATCATATTCCGCCCACCCCATTATATAAGACGGAGATGTAGATAAACAGTCGGCTATCAATTCTATTTTATCAAACGGTATATTGGTTATTATATTATTTTCGTATTTATATAATGTTTGTTTACTTATTTTGCAGGCATTTGCAAGCTCCGTTTGAGAAATCGCATTTTGTTGTCTGATTTTTTTTATACGCTCACCAACAGTCATAATATCACCTTTTTGTGTTTAAATTAATCATTTCCATAATTATATAGCCGCAAAAGTAACTTGTCAAGAAAAAATCTTATGCAACACTGTTTAAAATATCTTGACAAGTTACAAAACGCTTGCTATAATAAAAGTAACTTGAAAAGTTACGAGATAATTATAATACTTTATTCAGATAATTTAAATAAATTATCTGCTAATTTTTTGAAAGCAAAGTAACTTTTAAAGTTATACAATAATCTATTTGGAGGTATAAATATGACTAACAACAATCTTGAAAATTACGAAAAGCACTGCAATGTAGGAACTGTAAACTCAGTAACTGACTTGCTGACTTACATTGACAGTGACACACTTTACACGGGAGAAATAGGAAACGGCGAAAATAACAAAATTTCGTTCATTATGACAATCGTTAATAACATACGCTTTATTCTGACATCCGACGGTACTCTTTGCAAGTATAACGATTTGACTTCTACAAAAGCTGTAACATTTTCATACTCATCGTATTTCTCAATTCCACAGTTCTACGGAGCTGTAGGTGACGGCGTAAACGACGATACCGACGCACTGCAAAAAGCAATAAAAGAAAATAAGGTAGTATATATTCCCGCAGGTATTTATAAAGTCGGTAAATTAACAATTGAAAAATCTAACCTTAAAATCTTTGGTGCGGGTATTAACAAAACCATAATCAAACACAATGATGATAAAGACAGTGAAACGAATGAATATAAATATAAAAATGACGATTGTATAATTCATATCACCGGTTCATCAAACTGCACTCTAAGCTCTTTTTCGGTTAAGGGTAAAATTTCAGAAGATGATTACAAATATCACGGTATTAAAATAAGCAACAGTAATTCTTCCGATAACACAATTGAAAACATCAATGTTTCCAATTGCCCTTTGTCCGGAATAAAATTGGAAACTACATGTATCGGCTGTCATCTTTCTAATATTCGTACATACGAAAACGGCGAGTGCGGTTTGTACAACGGAGGATACGGAAATAAAATTGTAAATCTTGATACACATCAGAACCGCAAACACGGTATTAAAATTAATATTGGCGGCTTTAACGGCACAAATATAAAATCATGGGGTAACAGAGGCGACGGTGTAAATATGGATAATACTTTAAGTAATGCCTCTTGTATTAATTTAAGTAATGTGTCTGTACAGCAAAACGGCAGACACGGACTTATGATGACTAATTGCAAAAGTTGTGTAATTACAGGTTTTCAAAGCCTTGCCAATAACTTTATTTCAGGTTCAAGACTTAAAAACGGAGAAAAGCCGTTAAATAATGCCGCCGGTATTCTTTTAACTGATAATAATCACAACAATTATATTCAAGGCAATATAACAAGCTGCTATGATTATTGGAACTCATTTGAAGAGAGTTCTATCAGAATTGCCGGCAAAAACAACATTAACAATATTATTGATGTATCTGTTTGTGATTCTCTCAAAGGTCCGGATATGTACAATGTTTGTTTTTTGCCGTATGTTTATACATATACAGACAAAAACAAAGAAAATAAAGAAGATAAATTTTTCAATTATACAAATTTAAACGAGTATAACACTCTTAAGCAGAAATATGACAATCCGCTTAATATAATTAAAATTAACGGCGAAACAGTAACAGATAAATCTATGACTGACATAAAAATGATTTCTCCTGTCATCAACAGCTATATGAAAAACAGCGATGGGTTAAATTACCTTACAGTAACAGATAATCTCTCCGAAAATCCGGATATTTTAAAACTTAATCTTAACGATTATTCGGAATTACCGACATATACCGTTGACGACCTAAAAGATATCAATAACATAGATTTTGCAAAAGTTGCTTACAGACGAGGCTACAAAATTAATTTAAAAAATAATACAAATGAAGTATTATATCTGAAACTTACCGCAAAAGTAAGTGAATACAAAGCATTCGGAATCTTCCCTGCCGTACAGGTTTCTTATAAAAACGAAGCGGGCAAACTTGTTTACGAATATTTAGATTCATCGTTGGACTACGGTAAAACGAATATAATCTTTAACACAAGCTATATTACAAAAAATATTGCTTTTGACATAAGCAAATATAAGGATAAGGATATAACCGTATATCCGCTACTTTACATAACAAAGCTATCGGCTACCAATATATCCGGTAATGCCATTCAGAACACCGCTGCTATCGACATCAAGGAGTTTAGTTATAAACTTTGTTAAGGAGGCATAAATACGACAAAAATATCTTGTGTTGACATTTCTGAATTTCAGAAAGATATTAATTTCAACAAAATGAAAAATGACGGTATAAAAGCAGTCATTATAAGGACAGGCTATGGCAGAGAATCAAGTCAGAAAGACAGTATGTTTGAAAGCCATTACAAAAACGCAAAAAGTGAAAATATGATGATTCTTGAGTGCATTAACAACAAATCTCTTGATATGCCGATTTATTATGATTTGGAAGATAATTCGCAAGTTAAACTCGGCAAAACAAAACTTACAGAGATTACAGAACTATTTTGTGAAACAATCAAAAAAAGCGGTTACAATATTAATGATTACAAAGACGGTTATGCAGGTGACGGCAGTAAAATTGATGCAATTAAAGTATATTACACAACTCCTGAAAATGTTGCAAACAGTATCGGCAAGTATCTTGTTGCAAAATACCGTGTATCAGAAATTAACAAAGAGTATTTTGATTGGCAGCACGATATTCAAACATCAAACGGACAAGACGGCTATGCAGGTGCATATGACTGTTACATAGACAGATTACAGCTTATTCTGTCTTAATTGGCGGTGTTAATATGGCAACGGAAATTATTACATCGCTCATTGTTGCTTGCGGCAGTATTATTTGTCAGCTAATTATCAATGTTTCAAATCGAAAAAAGCAAGAGAGCGAAAATGAAAAAACAAAATCGCTTATTGTTTATCGTATAGATAAACTTGAGCAAAAGCAAGATAAATACAATCATTTGCAAGAGCGAGTGTTTAATCTTGAAAAAAATTCAGCCGTTACAGTTGAAGAAATCAAAGTTGCAAATCACAGAATTGCAGACCTTGAGAAAAAATAATGAGGTAATAATATGAAAAAAATTACAAATTGGAAATTGTGGGCAAAATGTGCAGGCATAAGAGCAGTAAAAACCGTTGCTCAAACAGCAATTTCGGTTATCGGTGTATCTGCCGTGTTAAGCGATGTGAATTGGGTTGCGGTCGCCTCGGCAAGTGTACTTTCGGGAGTTCTTTCGCTGTTGACAAGTGTTGCAGGTTTGCCGGAAATATCAGAAGAATAAGAATACATAAGATTAGCCCCTCGACTACCGTTTGGTATTTGAGGGGGCTTTTATTTTATTCGCAAAGCTCATCAAATGTAATATCTTTTATATTATAGTAAAAAGCTCCAGGATACAAGCCGTATTCTGGAGTTTTTACTTGCCTAACATTTGCCTAACATTTTTAGAATTTTATATGATTTTTAACGGGTTTTTGCGGTGATTTTCAAAAACAATAAACCGCACTAAAGAGCCTGAAAATGGCTTAATAGTGCGGTTTTTCTATGGTGCGGATGTTCATATAGGATTTGGCGAAATACAGTTTTACCGATAGTCGAACATCATATTCAAACAATAATCCGCACATTCGCAATTTTACTTTGTTTTTCGTATAATAAACTTACTAAAATCAAGGAGGTTTTAATATGAAAACAATTTTTGAAAATAACGGTGGTACTTATACGCAGGTCGGCGACTATTTATTGCCTAATCTTTCGTTGCCAGCGGAAGAAAAAGAAACGAATATTGGTCTATGGGCAATGAGGCACAAACGATATTTGAAGCAAAACCATAAAGTGCGTTACTACAATTTGCTGACAAGCGGTAAACTCAATTCATACCTTGCCGACATTGAGAAACAGGCTCAAAATCTTTTTTCTCGGTTGGCAAAAGACCTTGCCGAAAAAGAAAATGTTACGGAAAAATTGAAATCGGATAACCCAATATTGTGGGTGCGGAAGGTGAATAACATTCGCAATCGAGCAACGGAAATTGTGAACGAGCAAGTAATATATACAAGTAATATATAACTAAAAACAAGGCACAACTTACGGAGAAAAATCCAGTAGGCTGTGCCTTAAATTTTATTTACCAAGTTGCAATGCATAATCTTAGCGAGCAGACCATTTGGATAAACACAGTTTTCCAAACGGTAATTCCCTCGTTAGGGACATCCTAAGACCTGTATGTAAAGAAATTTATTGCAGACTTAAAAATCCACCAATAAAAGCATCGGGAAAGATAAACTGTTTTTCGCCGTTCTTAAATTTAATGCGAATATATTTTTTAGCTTTATCCATCCAAACAACAGTACCTTCGCCAAACATTTTGTGTTTTACAATCGTTCCGGTTCCGACATCGGCAAGAATATGTTCCCAATCGATTTGCGGTTTTTCCTGCTTTTCGGGATTAACCGTTTTTTGGGCTGAAGTAGTATCAATTTTAGAACTTGCACTTGATTCGGGTGCCGTTTTGGTTTCTGTAGCAGAAATTATCGCATCGGTCAAATCTGTAATGGTTGCTTGTTGTTTAGAATAAAGTGCCTCATATTCTTCTCGGCGAAGAACAGTGTCCCAACCGCCGACAGCCTCACCCTCGTGCTTGTCAATTCCTGTATAGTTAAGGCTTGAATTCTCATACTTTCTAAATCCGAAAATGCCTTGATTCATCTTTTCAGGATCGAACAAACCGATAGAACAAAGAACATCAAAATTTTTAACTGAAAGTCCTGTTACTTTTTTGAAAAGCTCCGGCTCAATCTGTGTTATAACATCTTTTATCGTTTGCTCACGGTAATCGGTCAAATACATAAACGCAGGAATACGAGCAGCGAGTTTTAGCAAATTTTCCTGAACCTGCTTACGCAAAGATTTTGCTTTCTTTTCGTCCTCTGAAATTTCTTTTTTCTCTTGCTTTGTAAGGTTGTCGCCCTTTTCTTTTTTGAGCTTTTTAACCTTTTCTGAACGGTTGATAATCGTCTGAATTTCGGAATTAAGCGAACGGAATCCCTCAATATTCATAAGTGCGTCCAAAGCGTCTTGATTGTTTTGTAACTTCTTGAGAGTATCGTTATCAACATGAACAAGCAGAGCTGTCTGCCAACGCTTCGCAAGTAAAGTAGCCGAAGTGCCTGCGTATGTAATATCAAGTATATCCTGTGCATCAATTTTGTTCATTGATGAACCGTCAAAAGCAAGAACAGGTAAGAAATTTATAAACTCCGACACCTTTTGTTCAGGACTTGTGTCGTCAACTTTTAATCGGCAGGAATAATCCGAAATTTGTCGCAATGCACGCTCTAATGCAAAGTCGAATACATAACATTCTTTTTTAATAATTTCTCGATTGCCGTGTTCATCTTTAATTTCCCAAGGAGATTGCACACGAAATGCTGTTTGGAAATATGTTTCGGGCGATTTCAAATTACGAAGCATAAATACGCCTGCCCACGGTCTAACCGTAACGCCTGTTGTGAGTTTTCCGCAAGAGAGAGTTATTGTTTTTGTTTTAAGTGGATCGCCCATAGCATTGAGTACAGGTGTTAAAGCATCTAAGCCAATGCCCGCTTTTGTTCCGGCGCATACAATAATTTTGTAATCGCTAAAGAAATTGTTTTGCTTTTGCTTGAGTAAATTATACATTGCATAACAACTTGCAATATTAGGCAAAAACCAAAGAGTATGTGATAAAACATTCAAAAGTGTTGTATCTGAAAAGGGCATAGGCGGTCGTTCTGCGCCAAGCTTTAATCCATCAACAGGCATATAGTTGCCTTGAATCATTTTCAACCAATTTTGTACATAATCTTCATAGACAAATCGTGCTGTTTCCGGCTTGTCCTTTTCTTCACATTCTGCACGGAAAAATTCGTTTATATCAAATTCATCATAGCCCTCGTTTGTGGCAACATTGGTAATAGAATCCGGGACCTTGTATGTGAGCATAATCATCTTTGGCAGTGCTGCATAAGGATTATCTTCAGCCTTGCCTGTCCAATTTTCTTTTGCCGATTGCTCATCGGAATAAGTCCAGTTGAAAATTTGGTCTTCTAAAAATTCGCCGGAATTTAACGCTCTGAACGGTGTGCCTGACAGATAAAGATAGTGATTTGAAGTGATTGGCAAAAATGACTCGTTAATTGCGTTGCCTGCCTCTTCTTTTTGATATTTTTCAATGTCGAAATCGTCATTTTCTTCGTCGAATTTTTCAAAAAGATTTTTTGCATTTTCACGCCATGCACCAAAATGGTATTCATCAAATACTACCAAATCCCAATTTGTTGTGTGTATAAATTCATTCTTTGCTTTTATGCCTCCGGCACTGTTAGTACCTAATAAATCTTGAAACGAACCGAAAACCACAATCGGCTTTGTGCTATCGCAATCCTCAAATTGTTCGTCAAGCTCTCTTGCATCAAATTTTGCCTCTTTGTTTGAAACAAACTGCCACCCTAAAAAATCAATATGGTGTGATAAATCTTCCTGCCATGCCGATTCAACCGCAGGCTTAAAAGTTAAAACCAAAATTCTTTTGAAATTCATTGATTTTGCAAGTTGGTATGTTGCAAATGTTTTGCCGAAACGCATTTTAGCATTCCATAAAAATTTAGACGGGCGGTCAGGGTCATCTTTTTTTGATTGTTCAAAATAGTCTTTTGCCATTTGCACGGCAGTTTGTTGTTCTTTTCGCATAGAAAAATTCCAAGTGCGCTGACCTTCAAAGCGAATACCTGTTCTTACTTCTTCTATTGTTTCAAGAGCCTCTTTTTCTGAACAACAAAACCATTCGTTATGGTCTTTACCCTCGTTTAACTGTCGAAAGCCTTTGTGTTTTAGCAATCGGTGAACATCTTTATCTGTAAAGCAAGTTCCGTCGGAACGCATAGCAGACTCTTTGAATAACACCTTAAACGGAATACCTGCGGTATGTAACTGCTCTTTGATTCTGCTTTCGGTATTTTCACGGTCGGTATATCCGATTTTTATATACCCGTCATGGTCGGCAACGGTAGGTAAAACATAGCCGTAAATAGTCGGCACAACAGCAGGTCGGTTGTGTAGAATGTCGGATAGACTGATATTATTTGCCATTAGTTATACCTCCTGCTTTTGGTTTTATCATGGTTTCTATAAAATCAATTTCATTTTCTGAAAGATTATACTTTTTATATAATTTTTCATCATTCCAACCTATGTTATAATCCTGATCTGGAATAAAAATGAATTTATCTTTAGATAAGTTAATAGAAGAAACTGCTTGTAATAGCAGAAATCGAAAGAACTTTGTATTCATATATTCTATACAATTATTTACCTTGGTAGGTGAATCACTTGTATATGCAATGAGATATGAATCCGTACACACTTCATCAGGTCCAAGTTGTTTTGTTGTTGATAGGACACCCAACATTCCATCCTTGTCTGGTTCACCGGCATGTTCTGCCGTAACCTTGCTTATCATAACTTTATATTTTTTAATCGTGTCATGACCTTGTTTAATTTGCGATTTTTCAATATAGCTAATACCGTCGCTTGAATATAATGCGATTTCTCCCTTCTCTTTTTTACCTCTTGCAGAGGAAGAAAGGCCATATGGATTTCTAGTGCCTACATGACATGCAAAACAATTTTCATTATATTCTTTTACTTTTTCTATTATTGAAATAGCCTCATTATATCGTATAAACACTTCAAATTCGTTTAAATCACGCATCTTTTTAGAAACATGGCCATCATGGATATTGGTATAATGGCATTTTCCTTTATAACCTTTTGTTTTTAGAAAATAACAAACTCCACCACCTATACTTATTCCTGGGAAGCAGTCTTTAGCATTAACAAAATCTACTAAATGTGATATTTGAGTATCATTAAGCATTGATTTTCTAAAATTGTCAAGTCCTTTACCTCCAGCATACCATCTTGCCGGAATAATCATCGTTAAGTACCTTGGATTTAATTTTTCTGCTTGTTCAATAAATCTATGATAAATTGGCTTTGCACTTGCACCATTTCCCCCATCATCCAACTGATAAGGAGGATTACTTATTATAACATCAAATTTCATATCTAATAGCCTTTCAGGGTTGTCAATATGTATCCACTCGTAAGCATGAGTCTCTAATTCTAGTTTACGTTTTTCGCTTCCTAATACCGTTTTTTTAGACACGCCACAATATTTGCATTTTCCGTTTACCCAAGTATGATTTATGCGTCTAAATCGAATATTGCCCTCCGGACTATCAAATTCCGTAATTGAATACGGACCGTTGGGATATTTCGAGCAATAAAGACTTCGGCGAGATAAAAGGCTCGTCAGTTCTGTAATTGCAATACCGTAAAGCTGCTTATGGAAAATATGGTCAATACGCTCCTGCAAATCGGGTATTTTATCCTCAAGCCCTACTAACAATCGCTTTGCAATTTCACGAAGAAAAACGCCTGTTTTGCAAGCCGGGTCTAAAAATGTTGTGTTCGGATCTGTGAACAGCTCTTGAGGTAAAAGGTCAAGCATTTGATTAACCACATCCGGCGGTGTAAAAACCTCGTCATTTGAGAGGTTTGATAAACAACTTAGTACATCAGGTGTGTGTTGAGTTTTATTTTTATAGATTGTATCAAAAAAACTGTTAGCCATTTTCCCATATCCTCCTGTAATTTATCGGCGGATATTCACAAATCGGCTCCGCCATATATTCATCCGTAACGGGATTTTTAGATAAGTACTGATTTGTATCGTCTGAATTGAACAGCGATTGTTGTTTTGATTTTTTGGGTTTTTCATTCGCTTTCAATAAAACATCAAGACGAAAATCTCGCCTTTTCAGTTTTGTACCAAGCACCATACTCCACTCAGGGAAAACTATCGGAATATCGGTATCATTTTGATGTTCGTCAACGCACATAAGAGTTAAAGCGTTACCGCATAAAATGTTCTTTTGAAGAATGTATTTAACCGATTTGCGTGTATCGTCGTTACATTGCTTTTTGCAAACTGCTTTATATTCTTTTTCCCAAATAGAATACAAACGATTGCGACATTCCTCGGTGTTATCTTGCATAATATCCACACCATAAACGCTCGAAACAGCAAGAACGGAATAACGGTCAAAATCATAAGGATTGCTTTTATATAATCTTTTTACAGTTGCCAATTTTCTTGTTAAAATTTCAACAAGGAAATTTCCGTTGCCACAAGCCGGCTCAAGGAATCGACTGTCAATTCGGTCACATTCTTGCGAAACCAAATCGCACATTGCTTTTACTTCTCGTTCCGCAGTAAAAACCTCTCCATGATCGGCAACACGCTGTTTCGATTTAACTTGTTTCATCACGCTTTTATCACTCTCCGTACAACAAAATCGATATTATGTTGCATTTAGAATCAATTCCATACAAAATAAAAAAGCACCTACAATCAAATGTAGGTGCCGAAAACTAAAAATGAGTATGACGAACCAAGCCTTGTCAAGAAAAAACTTGAAAAGGCTTATTCGTGTTTGTTTTAGGTGACGATTTTGGTACTTTTCATATCGTACAATATATGTAGCATTGTAAATAAATATGAAATATGATATAATCAAAAATAAATTAAGTATGTTTTACAACATAATATCGATTATGTTATTCGCCGCCGATTTGGACGGATTTTTTGTTTTTAAGCTAAATAATCAAGTGCATATTTTCCATTCTTTTGCGGTGTTCCGTACCGGTGGAAATAATATAAATTCGAGTTGTGTTGATACTGCTGTGACCAAGAATGTCGGCAAGCTTTGCAATATCTTTTTCAATCCCATAAAATGTGCGTGCAAACAGATGGCGAAGATTATGCGGAAACACCTTTTGCGGATTGACATTTGCATCTTTGCACAAGGCTTTCATCTCTCGCCAGATATTCGTGCGGTTTATCGGCTTTCCGCTTTTCGTTACAAAAATCATACCGTTTTTTATTCCTTGCTCTGCTGCATAGCGGAGCAATTTTTGTTTCAGTTCTTTCACGATAAAAACTGAGCGTGTTTTTGCCTTGCAGTTTACAATTGCCTCGCCACACTTCACTGCCTCAATCGTGATATATTGCAACTCGCTGACACGAATGCCTGTGGCACAAATCGTTTGAATAATTAAATTCAATCGTTCGTTTTTCTTTTGCTTTGCCGCTTGACACAAGCGTTTGTATTCTGCTCTTGTCAATTCTTTTTCTTCCGAGCAAAATACTTGCTGTTGCAATTTTAGCGATTTCACTCTCAAATCAAACCAATTCAAAAATGCAAACAGGCTGTTGATACTTGCAAGCATTGAGTTCACACTGCGAACAGCGTAATTTTCCTGCAAATGATTTTTGTAGGCAATCACGGTTTCTTTAGTTATTGCTTTGGACTTTGCATAAAGCGAAAATGCTTTTACATCACGAATATATTTTTCAATCGTTGCCGTGCTTTTCTCTTGCAGCTCTAAATTTTTTCTAAAATCATCAATAATATCTGCCGTTAAAATTCGTCCTTTCATTGTATTTACCTCCGAGTAAGTGTTAACTATATTGTACCCGAAAAGTATGTCTCCAAAATTGTCGCTTAAATTTTAGATAAATACAAAGTGCAAGTCGATTGTGCGAATTAAAAGAAGTCCCTGTTGGGTTTACAGAATTTTCTGTATCTCAACAGGGATTTTTGCTTTCTCACAATTTTTTTCGTTTACAGGGGTGCAAAACGATTCTCTCAGTTCAAACAAGTTAGGGTGGTAATCGGGTTTCAGGGTATTCCCTGACAAAGTGTTTTACCGTTTTTTCGCCGCATGGGTAAAAACGGTCTGCTCGCTCAGATTGAACATTCGATATTGGATTCGCATTACCCATAATCTTTACAATTAAAAATCAAGGCACAGCTTACGGAGAAAAATCCGTTGGCTGTGTCTTTTTCTTTTTGCCTATTAAAATTGAATACCAAATTCAAACTAACTTTTCCCCTTCGATTTGATAAATCGGAGAGATTTTTTATTTTCGGAAACTTTTTCTCTTCGGAGGGGGTACAAAACGGCTCTCCCGGTTCAAACAAGTGAAGGGAGTTTTTACAATGCCGAGATTATCAAAGAAAGCAAAACAAGAATGGGATTTTTTCATAAATCCCGAAACAGGCAGAAGAACATACAACAGCCTTTACCTCAAATGCAAAAACAAATGCAAGCAAAGCCACAAGGCAATCGTTGTTTTCTGCCCGAAGTACAAATCCAAAAGAGGAGCAAAAAGCGTTAAAAATCGTCGTGAATATGATGACAGCGGTTAATTTGATGTAGCGATACTTGTTTCCAATGAAAAGCCGATACAAAAGAAAAAATTACCGATTTTGGCACCAAATCAATACAGAAACAGAGGTGATACAGTGAACAAATATTTCAAAACATCGGACGCCAAAAATTTTGCTTTCTACAAAGTACCGAAAGCGTTATTTGAAGAAAAGTACAAATCGGTTTCAACAGATGCAAAAATGCTGTACGGACTTTTGCTTGACCGAATGTATTTGTCCGTCAAAAACGGCTGGATAGATAAACAAGGCAGAGTATATCAATATTTCACAATAAAATCCGCTCAGAAAAAACTGCATTTCGGTCACGAAAAGATATGCAAGTTATTCTTCGAACTTGAAGTCGCAGATTTGATTATTCGCAAAAGACAAGGTCAGGGGAAGCCGAGCATTATCTATCTGAAACAATTCTGATTTTCGGTTTTCTTGATTTCCGAATAACGGAAGGTAATAAGACTTAGAAGATTAAGACTGTTACCGGCCGAGAAAAGAATATATATGGAGGTTAAAATGATAAAAAACATAAGCATAGATTTACTTGTTCCCTTTGAAAATCATCCGTTTAAGAAAAGAAGCGGAATTGAGCAACAAGAATTAACCGAAAGCATAAAAGAAAACGGATTGCTTGAACCGATAATCGTTCGTTCTTTTCCGGCCGGTAAATATGAAATTATCAGCGGACACAGACGAGTTGAAGCGTGCAAGGAACTCGGAATAACAAGCGTACCCGCAATAATCGAAGAACTCACAAAAGACGAGGCAATTGTGCAAATGGTGGATTCAAACATACACCGTGAACATATTTTACCGAGTGAAAAGGCTTTTGCATACAAAATGAAATCAGAGGCTTTGAAGCATCAAGGGAAAACTTCGTGCCAACTTGGCACAAAGTTAAGAACAGATGAAAAGATTGCAGAAACCGTCGATGACAGCGCAAGACAAATACAGCGATATATCCGCCTGACATATTTAATACCCGAATTACTTAAACTCGTTGACGAGGAAAGGATAGCCTTTACTCCTGCGGTTGAACTTTCATATCTGTCGGAATATGAACAGCAAATATTGCTTGAACAAATCGAATTTACCAACGCTACGCCGTCATTGTCACAAGCACAAAGATTGAGAAAATTCAGTAAAGACGGCAACTTTTTCGTCGATACGGTTTTCGCCGTTCTCAATGAAGAAAAGCCAAATCAAAAAGAACAGGTGCGAATATCAGCAGATAAGTTGCGTGACGTCTTGCCAAAAGGTTTGGATAAACAAAAGACCGAAGATTTCATAATTAAAGCTTGCGAACATTACAGAAAATATTTAATCCGACAGCGTGAGAGGGAGAGATAATATGAAAAAGCAAATAACAAATTTCAACTTGGGTACAGGCGAATATATGATAAACGGAGTAAGATATATCGTTTGCGGTAAATTTGAGGATTTTAAGATTAAAAAATATAGCGACAGCAATCATTTGAATAACAGATTGAAAAAACATCTCATGGGCGATTTCGCAGAATTGTCATTTGATAGCATCAATGATAAAATGACAGATGAATATGATTGTTCGACTGTCGTAAAGGAGGATTAAATGCAGTCGAAAAACAAAAACCAAATAGGGATAACTGCTCTTTATTGTCGTTTATCCCGTGATGACGGAACGGAAAGCGAGAGTAACTCCATAGGTAATCAAAAAAAGTTGTTATCACAAAAAGCAAAAGAAATGGGTTTAACGGATACAAAATATTATGTGGATGACGGATATACCGGAACAAATTTCAACCGTCCCGGATTTCAACAGCTTATCGACGATATTGAAATCGGACTTGTTTCTGCCGTAATGGTTAAAGATTTATCCCGCCTGGGCCGTGATTATGTTTCGGTAGGTAATTATACCGACAGCTATTTCCCCGAACATAATGTTCGTTTTATTGCCGTGAACGATGCCATTGACAGCGACGAAGGCGAGAGCGAAATTGCACCGTTCAAGAATATCTTAAACGAAATGTATGCAAGAGATATTTCAAAAAAGATTCGTTCATCCCACAGGCTCAGAGGCAGTATGGCAGAGCCGTTATCGCAACCGCCTTACGGATATATGAAATCTCCGGAAAACAAAAAAATGGATAATTGACCTGGAAGCCGCAACCGTTGTGAAAAGCATATTCAAAATGTGCCTCGACGGTAAAGGCAACGAAACCATTGCAAGAGAATTGCAGGAAAACGAAGTGCTTATTCCTATGGCATATTGGCAGTCCAAAGGACTGAACAGAGGCGGAAAGAAAACACAAACCAATCCGTACAAATGGTGTAAGACAACTGTTCAAAAAATTCTTTCTCAACAAGAGTATTGCGGAGATATTATCAATTTAAAAACATATTCCAAGTCATTTAAAAACAAAACAAGATATGAAAACCCCAAAGAGAATTGGGCTGTATTTAAGAATGTTAATGAGCCGATAATCGACCGAGAAACATTTGAAACCGTACAGAAGTTTATTTCAAAAACAAAGCGTCGGGCTCCGAAAAAAGAAAACGGCGAACGGAGTATATTTAACGGATTGATATATTGCGGAGATTGCCACAGTAAAATGAGATACCACACAAGCACCTCGAATAAAGAAATTCACTATTTCACTTGTTCTGATAACAAAGTTGATTATCGAGGAAAGTGTCTGGGAAGACATTATGTCAGAGCAGACGCCCTTGAAGAAGTTGTAAAACTCGAATTAAGGCGACTTGTTGAAATGTTAGAAATTGACGAGTCATATTTTGCACAACTGCTTTTGCGGAAAAATGACGAAGAAAGAGAAAAAGATAAAAAGTTTTTGGAGTCGGAACTGCAAAAAGCGATTACACGCAGCAACACGGTATCGCAACTTTATGAAAAGCTATACGAGGATAATGTTATCGGAAAAGTCAGCGATGAATGGTTTGTTGAGCTATCTCATAAATACGAAAAAGAGCGTATAGACTTAAAAGCCAAAATTGCGGATACTCGATACAAAATTGAAGAGTTGAAAAACACCAATTCGGAATATGGAAAATTCATATCGGCAATTCGCAGGTTTATGCAAATGGATAATCTGACATCCCCGCTGCTTCGAGAACTGATTGACCATATTGATATTTTTGAAACAGAGGGTACAGGCAAAAGTCGAACGCAACGAATCGTTATATATTACCGTTTTATCGGATATATCGAATTGCCGAACACCGCAAAACAAACCCACATTGCGGATACACGCAAAGGGGTTGCCGTAGAGTATATAACCGAACAATTCACGGCATAAAAAAGAGCAAGGTGTTACCCTTGCTCGTACATACGAATTATATGATAAAACAAAAAGAGTGTTCATAAGTCAAATCCCTTATGAACACTCGATATGGTCGAGGTGACAGAACTTGGACCTGCGGCATCTTGGTCCCAAACGGACCTATGAAGACAATTTCCGCTAAAAATAGCTTTTTCCGCCCCTTTCCGCTCGGAAAACCGCGCTCTTCGGCACTCTTATCTCCACTGTTTCCGAGTGCTCCGAAACGGTAGGTGGTCTGTTATGTGGTCATAAAAACACTCCCCGAACAAAAATCGTTCGGGGAGCGTTCGTTTGGTGGTTGTATAGTAACTCTAAACACCGAAAAAAGTCAAGTCTTTTAAGCCAAAATCTGCGATGCTGTAAACAAAGAAAAAGCGAGAGCATTATTAGATCTCTCTCGCCTTTTTTTATCATTTGATCTCTTGTCTTAATAGAGCCACATCTTTTTGATGATCTTGCGGCTTGATCTGATCCAATACTTTTTCTTCAACCGGTTGAGTCCAGTATATTTTCAAAGACTCTCTTGCTCGTGTAATAGCGGTGTAGAAGATACTATGAGTAATCAACTCATCAATTTCATCAGTTATGATGATCTTGACATGATCATACTCAAGACCTTGGGCTTTATGAATAGATACTGCATAGGCAATTTGGAAAGGAACAATGGCTTTTGAAGGTCCTTCGTCATCTTCGTCTGTGGTCTTATTTTTATTAACGACAAAACGAATGATAGAGTTACCGTTAGCGGCAGTTCCAACTATGGTAAAATCCATATCCTTCATATCCATGTCTATGAGTGGTCGATCTATTTCTATATCAAACTGTATTCCTTCTGTAGCTTTCCCCTCGTTCAGCAAAAGAAAATCGACAATACGACCAGTCATATTGTTATGAATCACGGGAAGCTGTTCTTCTGTACGAGTGAAAAACTTGTCCGACGCATCGTTGAATAAGATAGGGTCGCCTACTTTATAACGTTGTATTCCTCGCCATATTGCCTTGCCTGTATTGCTTTCTTGTAGGAAATGGTTAATATTGTTTATGCCATACAGACCACCATAATTGAGACATAAAACGACCTCACCTTCTCTAGCCGGAGCAAAGATTGATTTGTCCAAATCGGTAGAGTAACCATAAGTTTGAAGAAGATAATATATGTCCCCATTCATTTTTCTGACATCGTTCCAAACATTCAATAGAGCAACAGAATCACTTCTGTAAGGTGTTGTGAGTTCACATACTGCAGTTTGAGGAAGGAAGAACCGTACTGCATCAAACCAATTTCCGAATTCTATTGACTCAATCTGGTAGGTGTCGCCAACCAACACGAGCAACTCGAAGTTTGCTCGTTCAAGGACTTCTCTCATATCTTGATTGTTTACCGTACTACACTCATCAATTATTAGTATATCAAAGGTTGTCTTGCCCTTATATTTGTTGCTTGTGAACTTTGATATGGTCATAAAAGTACTGTTTGCAGATGCGGTAACTTTTCTTCTCATATTGTTTACAGCAGGATTGGTTTGAGCTAAATAAAGTCTTGATTTGCTCGCAAACATGTTCGATATATGATTAATCAAGTATGATTTTCCGGTACCGGCAGAGCCATATATGAGAGCAACTTTCGAGTGAGAAAACATGTTGAGTAGAGCAGCTTTTTTCTCATCACTATTGACTTGATTGGTTGTCTGCATCCAATAGTTTGCCATGTTGGTATAATTGTCTATACCATTTTGGGTAAGATTCTTTATCGTCCTAATTATAGATACAGTATCTTCCTTGTAATGTTCGATGAAAAGATGATTATATTTTATAACCATTTTGCGAAGTTGTTGTTTCTCCGAATGGTATAGCCGCTGATTGTAAGTGGCAACCAGGGATTCCACATCATCAAAGTTGTCAAGCTTATATTTGCCATCCTCCGTTTTTTCGAGCGGCGTAAATAGAATGTTTTCTCTTTCTGTATTGTTTTGGACGACCCAAGCCAAAAGCTCGTGCTCACGTCCCTTTACATCAAGGCAATCAAACAAATCCGATAAGCTGGGAACGTGATTTTTTAATCCAGAACAGAAAGGCATCTCGTCAAAAGGGATACATTTGTTGTCCAAATAAAGATCAGAAAGATTGCTGTTTTTTCCTACATGTACGTATTTGTTTTCAAAACGATCATAGTACCAGATATCTTTATATTGCTTCCTAAGTACACGATTGGTTAGATGGTGCAACAAGTATCGCAGTATATTGCTTCCGGGTGCGTTTTGTTTTATTATATCGCGACATTTTTCAAGACAATCAAAAAAGTGGATGGCTTTTGTCGAAGGAACAAGTTGGCTTCTGAGTTTAGCAAAGGCCTCATCGGAGAACATTATTACTTCTGATAAGCTGAGGCCTGTTTTAGTAAGGAATTGACTGATATTGCGTTGTTCTGCTGAGCCGTAGTCTCTTAGTGAATTGTCAAGAATTCTATTGAAATTCTTTAACTCACAGGGGCGAATATTAACCTCCCAATCGACAATAACACGAATTGGCATACGCTGATCAAAAATCTCAATGCTATTGTCAGCTATAGCAAACTTGACCGCGTAGTAACTGGTAATTTCCATGTCTGTAAAAGCAATGATGCTGTCGGTTTTACTTGCATTGTCATTTGCAGAGACAAATGCAACTTCGTAATATATTTTGTTATTGATGAAAAATGGTTTGATTTTTTGAACGTAAAACCTATCGTAACGGAATCCGCCATGAATAGGAGCATTATACCTATCAACTACGGTAGCAATTTTAGTATAGTATTCTGCGAGTTCATCATTAGTGTCTAAAGGGAATTGTTCTAGGTTTTCGAGTACCACCATAGAGTATTTGTCATATAGAAATTTCCTGATTCGGAACAAATATTCATAGTATCTTATCATGAGTCTCTCGGCATTGTGTTCTTTGAGCACACGATGAGATGATGATACTTGAAGGAAGTGGTGAAATCTAGATAAGTGTATTAACTGCGGCTCGTTTTTTACGTACTTAACCGCGACTTTTAGATTCTCGTGAGTGTCTTCAATATCTCCACCGTTAGCATATTCTTTAAGAATGATGTGTTCTACAAAATGGCGCAAAGATTCCAAAACTTCTTGAGAAACCTCTCCGCGTGTTGATTCGCCCAAACGACTGATTTGGCGACAAATAATCTTGTTGCTTTCATAAATTGCCTCATCTACTTTTAATAATCCCGCAATCACGGTTTTGCACCTCCATTATTATATGATTCTATATCAACTGTTGTGGGCCTTTGTGGATTATCAAAGTTATTATACCATGTTTCACTAAATATTTCAATGTGACTTCAGGATAGTGTTTCAAATACACTGCAGTAGACAAAGAAAAAGGAAATTTGAATATCCCAGGGAATAAGATAGAACTTTGCGACAAAAACCGAGAAATACTGAAATCGCAGTATTATTATGCCGAAAGCCGTTGATATTCAGTCTGAAATGTGGTATAATGACGAAAATGGTAAAATGCCAAATTTATAACTGCGTATGAGGTGTAATGCAATGGCCGCAAGCTTTAAAAAATTGTTCAAGCTTTTGATCGACCGTGATATGAAAAAGAAAGAACTCGCCGAAAAAGCCGGCATCAGCATCGCAACCATTACAAAGATGGGCAAAGACGGCGCCGTCGTCAGCAGCGAAGTGCTCGTGAAGATATGCTCTGCATTGGGCTGCACGATGGATGATATAGTGGAAATCATTGATCAAGCATAAAAGAGGATTTAACAAACGCGAGGAAGGGTATTAAGGTATATGTTACACGATGGGCTTTATGAGCAAATAATCAATAATAGCTTAGAGAAAGAGCTTGATTCCACGGAGAAGCTCTCTACAACTGCACCTATTGATAGTGCTGAGGCGGCCAAAGTGTTAGCAAAATATGTTGCCGAGGTTGTTGAAAAAGGATTGGATAATATCGTCGATAACGGCGGTGACATCAACTCGCAAGTAGCTCTTGCCAATCGTATTATTTCTACCATTATTTGCGAAACAAAGGAAAATACCTTTCATGACATGACGGTTGCAAAACGGGCTGAACAGCTTCTCGCCCTTTTTGATAGAAAGAACAACATCCTTGCGCTCGACGAAAAGGCAGCGATTATTCGCCCCGAAACATCTATTGCACAAAGCTCGCTATTTACTGGTGCAATCCACGAGCCGCAGATGTTTTCAGAGCTCAAGAAGGAAATTATATCCTGTAACCGTATTGATATGCTGGTATCCTTCATTAAATGGAGCGGACTGCGCTTAATAATGGATGAGCTTAAAACCTTCACACAAAACGGCGGTGAACTCCGCATTATTACAACCTCTTATATGGGAGCGACCGATGTAAAGGCAATCGAAGAACTCCGCAAACTTCCTAACACAAAAATCAAGGTGAGTTATGACACCAAACGCACCCGACTTCATGCGAAAACGTATGTTTTCTATCGGGATACCGGTTTTACTACGGCGTATGTTGGTTCGTCGAACCTATCTAATGCTGCCATTTCCAGCGGCCTTGAATGGAACGTAAAGGTCACAAAGAAGGACCAGCCGGAAACGATTGACAAAATCGAAGCCACCTTTGAAAGCTATTGGAATTCCAATGAATTTGAATATTACAACGAGGAGCAAAAGGAGCGTTTAGCCCGTGCGCTAAAGGCTGAAAAATACTTTGACAGTAATAATGCCGAAGTTTATACAATGGATATTGCGCCATATGCCTATCAGCAAGAAATTCTTGATAAGCTGGAAGCAGAGCGCAAGGTTCGTGGCTATCACAGAAACCTTGTTGTTGCCGCCACAGGTACCGGAAAGACGGTGATTTCTGCGCTTGATTACAAGCGTTTCCGCAAGCAAAACCCGGATAAGCCTTGCCGACTTTTGTTCGTGGCTCATCGTGAAGAAATTCTGGAACAAAGTATGTACACCTTTCGCGCAGTACTGAAAGATGCAAACTTTGGGGAGATGTTTGTAGGCAGCTATAAACCGGAAAGCATAGATAATCTTTTTATATCTATTCAAACTTTCAACTCGAAGAGCTTTACCGAAAAAACAACATCAGATTTTTATGATTATATTATTGTGGACGAGTTCCACCATGCTGCCGCGCCTACATATCAAAAGCTCTTATCCTATTATAATCCGCAGATTCTTCTCGGTTTGACGGCAACGCCTGAACGTATGGACGGAAAGAGCATTTTGCCGTATTTTAATAATCGTATTGCTGCCGAAATTCGTCTGCCCGAAGCTATTGACCGTAAGCTCCTGTGTCCGTTCCAGTATTTCGGTGTAACTGATACGGTTGATCTAGATCACTTAAAATGGGCAGCCGGAGGTTATGATAAAGGCGAACTTTCGCGAATTTATACACTCAGCGGCATGATGGCAAATCGTCGCGCCGACTTGGTGGTTTCTTCATTGCTCAAATATGTTACTGATATTGATGATGTAAAGGGGCTTGGATTTTGCGTAACGGTTGAACACGCAGAATTTATGTCTAATTACTTTAATGCCCGCGGAATTCCGTCGATGTTCCTGACCGGACATTCGCCGGACGAAGAAAGAAAAGAGTCAAAGGCCAGGCTTGTAAAAGGTGAAGTGCGGTTTATCTTCGTCGTTGATATCTACAACGAAGGTGTGGACATTCCTGAAGTCAACACGGTTTTATTCTTGCGTCCAACAGAATCTTTGACAGTGTTTTTACAGCAGCTTGGACGTGGACTGCGTTTATCCGAGGATAAAGAGTGCCTGACTGTACTTGATTTTATCGGACAGGCAAACAAAAAGTATAATTTTGAAGATAAGTTTGCAGCTCTACTTTTCAACACCACACGAGGCGTAACACGTGAAATTAAGGATGGGTTTATTTCACTCCCAAAGGGATGCTATATTCAGCTTGAAAAGAAGGCAGCAAGATATATTCTTGATAACATTCGCGCATCTTATGGAAACAGCGCAGGTCTTGTTGCACGTATAGCAACCTTTGAAGAAGATACCGGCCTAAAACTTACTCTCGAAAACTTTCTTGACCACTATCGTTTGGATCCTCGCTCAATCTATAAATTTGCTTCTTTTTCTCGTCTGTGCGCGCGTGCAGATATAATTGATGATTTCGAGGAACCGATCGAAGAGGTAATGTCAAAAGCACTCAGCCGTTTTGCTTTGGTTGATTCAAGACGTTGGATTGTGTTTATGCTACGTGTTTTGGAAAACATCGACCATTTCGGCCTTACAAAACTTTCGGATATAGAAAAGCGTATGCTTCAGATGTTCTATATTACAATGTGGGGAAAAGCGATTGAGGATTGGAACGCGGACGAAGTATTCGAAAATTTCCGGGCTCTTTTAAATAGCCCGATAATGCTTTCTGAGCTGATTGCATTGCTCAAATATAACTACAATCGCATTGATTTTATTGATGAGCCTGTCAGCCTCGGATTTGATTGTCCGCTGGATCTGCATTGTACCTATACGCGCGATCAACTGCTTGTTGCAATGGATTTTATGAAGCCAAGCACGGTTCGCGAAGGTGTAAAATGGTTGCCCGACAAGGAAATTGATGTGTTCTTTATCACATTGAACAAGTCGGATAAAGACTACTCGCCTACAACCATGTATCAGGATTATTCCATCAATGAAACACTGTTCCATTGGCAAAGTCAAAGCACGACCAATGCAGAAGGTAAAGTCGGTCAGCGGTATATCAATCATCGCAAAAACGGCAGCAAGGTTCTCTTGTTTGTGCGCGAATTTAAGAATGATGTTTACGGCAATACTGCACCGTACACTTATCTTGGTACTGCAAATTATGTTTCACATAACGGTTCAAGACCGATGAATATTACATGGAGATTAGATGCCCCCATTCCGGCAAAATACCTGAAGAAAACAAACAAATTGGTGGTTGGATAATGACAGAAGTAGTGGCCGCTCTTATATGGGATAAAGATAAATTTATGATTTGCCAACGCCCGGCGCATAAAGCCAGAGGCCTTTTGTGGGAATTCGTCGGCGGTAAGGTGGAACCGGGCGAGACGAAAGAACAGGCGCTTATCCGCGAATGCCAAGAAGAACTTGCCGTGACGCTTTCTATTGGTGATGTATTTATGGATGTCGTTCATGAATACCCGGATTTGACAGTGCATCTAACCTTGTTCAATGCAGTTGTCATTGAAGGCGTACCGCAAAAATTTGAACATAAAGATATAAAATGGATTGCACCGAGTGGAATTCCGAATTATGAATTCTGCCCGGCGGATGTAGAGATATTGAAAAAGATAATCGAGGTTTACGGAAATGGTCAAGGAACTGATACATGATCCGATATTTCTTGCGGGAAAGTCGGAACCGGCAACAAAAGATGATCTATTCGTCGCACAGGATCTGCTCGATACGCTGATTGCGCACAAGGATAGTTGTGTCGGCATGGCAGCGAATATGACTGGCGTGAAAAAACGAATAATCGCTTTTCTCGATGAAAGTAGACGGATATCTACTTACACTGTAATGCTCAATCCGGAAATTATAAAAAAAGACAGCGTATACGATGCCGAGGAAAGTTGCCTATCTCTTCTCGGCGGCCCACGCCCTTGCAAACGCTATAAATCCATTAAGGTTAAGTATCAAAACTTGGAATTGCAGACTCGCATCAAGACCTACACAGGCTGGACGGCTCAGATCATTCAGCACGAAATCGATCATTGTAATGGAATTTTAATTTGAGAACTATATTATAATTCAAGAGGTTCAATTATGACATCAAAAGAAAATCAAATAATTAACTTAATCATTTCACAGGATGAGAATGATCAAGTGGATTTCAAAAAAGAATATTATTCCAAAGAGAAGAAGTACGACCTTATTAAGGATATTGTTTCTTTTGCTAATAATATTAAACCAAAGGATAAGTATATCGTTTTTGGCGTTGAAAACTCTACTTGGAATGTCTTAGGAATAGATAGAGCTTCTTTGCCTGATATTTCTGAAATTAATAACTTATTGCACTCCTATGTTGAACCATTTATTGATGTTGAACTGGGATATCTTGATTACCAAGGAGTAACGATAGGGTTTATTCGTATTCCACATCATGACTTAAATCGCCCATATGTTATTTCAAAGGAGTACAATAAGAACAAAGGTGTTTTTTTGCGAAAAGGTGAGATTTATACTCGAAAAGGTGCCACCAATTTCATAGCAGAAAGAAGCGATCTTGATTGTATATATCATAATAAAGGGACTCTGGACATTAATCTATATACCAAAGAACTTTCGTTTAGCAATATTCGTATAAATGGAAACTCATATTTGGCTGGGCAAGTCAGGTGTATTATCCAAAACAATACACCCAAAACAATCGTGATTGATAGTATTCATATATTTGTCCACTGCGGAAGTAATTTAATCGAGCACACCGTCGACTTTATAGATGATCAAAAAAGCGTATTTATCAAAATGCCGGAGAGTTTATCGCAAATTCCTATGCAAATTTCTTCGGGAGATAGTTTACAAAAAACTGTTTACTTTGAAATATCAGAAATTGCAGCAATTAATTTAAACAAAAAGGCAAACGAATTGTCAGATGTAAGTGTGTCAATAGAAATAGGTGATGTTTTAAAGCGGACTTATCAAAATGATGCCGAAACAATACGGCTAAATGTTGCTGAAGACTTACTAAAGAAATGGAGTCACTAACATGGAAAACGCCCAGAAAGGAGAAGAGAATATGAACTATTCACCACTAAGATACCCAGGTGGCAAAAGTAAGATTGCGCCTTTTGTGTCATTGCTTATTGAGAAAACTAATTTAGGTGAATGTACGTATGTTGAACCTTTTGCAGGTGGGGCAGGAGTGGCGCTATCCCTTTTATTTGATTGGACAGTAACTAGTATCGTAATTAATGATTATGATAAGGCTATTTATTCCATGTGGAAAGCCATTCTTGAAGAAACCGAGGACTTTATAAATCTGGTTCGAACCGTTCCTTTAACAATTGATGAATGGAGAAAACAAAAACAAATATACAATGACGAGAATAAGAAATATTCATTAAAATTAGGCTTTGCCACTTTTTATCTTAATAGAACCAACCGTTCGGGAATATTGGCAGCTGGTCCTATTGGTGGATATAAGCAAACTGGAAATTACCTTATGGATGTTAGGTATAACAGAGAGGATTTGATTCAACGAATAAAAAAAATATCGGAATATAAATCACATATACATTTGTACAATAAAGATATTGAAAGTTTCATAAAAAACTATTTGCCTAAGTATCAGCATAATGCATTCGTTTATTTTGATCCGCCATATTACAACAAAGGTAAGGAACTGTATAAGAACTTCTTTGTTCATGAAGATCACGAGCGCATTTCAAAACTAATAAAGAGACTAGATTGTTATTGGATGGTAACTTATGACGATGTAGATGCTATTTGTGGGCTGTATAAAGATTACGAGTGTAAACAATTCGACCTAACCTATAGTGTGGCTAATTCGGGAAAAAAATCAGAAATTATGTTTTTGAGTGACGAAAGGCTCTGGCCTAGTGAAGATGAATTAAAATGTAAAAAAATTAAGATCAATATTAGAAAGCGGTGTAGTGATGAATAAAATATCGATTGATACTCTGAATGATAGAGATCCATTGTTGAAGTTAGTTCAACCTGACAACTTTATTGGTTGGGTTTATTCTATTGATTATGATTCAGCATTAGTTGTAACAAACGATGCGTGGAAAGCTAAGGTTAATGGAATACCGCATAATAGTTTTTTAGTTGCCTCTTCTTTTAACCCGTCTAATTATGCCAGTGTGACTTCGATGGAGAAAGAAGTTATTCTTCTTAGAGTTATTGGTACTTGTAAGTTGCCTCAAGACGATGACATGATTCGAACTAAAATTGATAATTATCAAAATCAAACTGATGTGTACTTAGAAGATAACAATAAAGGCTATGATCCCATAACACAGAACAGGTTACAATTTGGTGGATTAAAGTGTCGAGTGCTAGGTACTTTTTATATGAAAAATAGTGAGCTTAATATGGGAAGTGATATAGAATCTTTCTCAGTTTCAATGCGTATGGGTGTGTATATGCCTAAGGGGGATGCATTATCTTTAATTGTCAATTATGTTGATCCTATAAGAAAGAATCGTTTTAAAGAGGAACTAACACTTCTTGGAATTAATAAAGAACTTCAACCTTTTGAAATCGGAACCGTTCGTTATACATCAACAGATCGATTGCATCGAGCAAACGCTGCGGATCGAATTGCATTTCATATTCAACCTTCTGACTTTTTAGCTCGTAGAACTGCCGTGTTAGGTATGACTAGAACTGGTAAATCTAATATGATCAAGCAGACTATCTCTGTAGTAAAGAGCATTGCTGACAATTGTCAACTTCCTATTGGACAATTAGTATTTGATATTAACGGCGAATATGCAAATGCAAACAAACAGGATAATGGTTCGATTTCAGACATTTATTCTGAAGGCTGCGAAAGATATCGCATGATTCCTACCGAAGGATTTTCACATTTGCTGAACAATTTTTATTCTGAATTGCAAGAAGGATTGACGATACTTAGCGAATTGATTAGAGAAAACAAAAAAGATGGCTCAGCTGATATAGATACTTTCTTAGGGATGTCGTTAGAGCAACCCGATTCTCTTGATGAGCCGGGCGAATATAAGCGCTGGCAGGTGAAAACAGCTTTATATAAAACACTTCTTAAAAGAGCTGGATACGATTATAATGGTACTTTCTCTGTTAAATTCGAAGCAAATAAAAAAGTTCGTGAGGCAGTCGACGCTGTTATAAATGCTGATGCCGAACCAGGTTGTGAAGTGCATTTTGATCCGAACAATTCTCTTTCTTATGAAGAAGCACTTAAGTGGTTTATCGCGGCCCGTTCTGCAAACAAGGATAAGAAGACGACCGGTAAGTTGAAATCGAGTAGTGGCTCAAACTGGTTTGATGAAGAGTGTATTGCTATGTTAAATCTGTTGGATGGACATAACAACAACGATTCTTATATTCGCGGTTTTAGAACAATCGAATGTGGTCGTCCATATCATACACCTTACAGAACGCAAGATGTTTGTGAAGAGATTTATCAACATCTTATGCAAGGGAAAATAGTCATTTTAGATCTATCGGTTGGACAGGCTCAATTAAGAGAGCGACTCAGCAAAAGAATAGCGAAATATGTATTCAATGCTTCCATGAATTGTTTCACTAGTGGTCAAAGTCCCCAAAACATAGTGATTTATATCGAGGAGGCGCATAACCTAATCGGACGAAATATGGATTTGTCAGAAACGTGGCCGCGTTTGGCTAAAGAAGGTGCAAAATATAAGATTGCGCTTGTGTATGCTACGCAAGAAGTCTCTTCTGTACACCCCAATATCCTTGCCAACACCGAAAATTGGTTTATCTCCCATTTGAACAGCGAAAAGGAAATTTCAGAACTTGCAAAGTTTTATGATTTTGCAGATTTCAAATTATCCTTACTCAGGTCTCAAGACGTAGGCTTTTCAAGAGTGAAGACTTTATCAAGCCCATTTGTTGTTCCTATTCAAATAAATAAATTTGATCCCGAAAAAATAATCGCCGAGAAAGGACAATAAAAATGTCGGATTACAACGTTGATAGAACGTCTCATATTGATATTGTAGATAATCCTGATGTAAGGGTTTTTCTGGAAAATTGCGACTATATGAAAGCACCTACCGGGAACGAAATAAATGATATTACAAATCATTTTTTGACAATTCCCGATGCAGAATATGATTTGCCTCAAAAAGTAATATCTATTGACGGGAGTAATTATGAAGCAAGTGTTCGAAAGGAGTTGCCATTTACAAGAGTAGGTTTTGTTAAAATAAGTAACTTGTTAATAAGGCGCAATGCTTTAAAAAGCTTATCAGAAGGTAATTTTGTTAATCCGTTCGAAGTTGCAAAATTGAGCAAGGACAACTCATCGCTTTCATTTGCACTCCCAAGTACGAATATGTGTTATAAAGGCGAAAGTAATGTTCGTGATAGTTTCAGAAAGGCTTTAGATGAAATTTTATACAACTGTCGATTCTGGGAGAAAGACGCCTCAACAAGTTTGAGAACCACTTTGTTTCGTATGGCTTCTTTGCGTTCAAATGATGTTGACAGCGAAAATGATAAATTGGTTTTATTCAAATGTCCTTCGTGTAGTGCAGAAAATCTTGAATTGTGGGACATCCCAGAAGTTCAGCGTTGTCCGTATTGCGGTAATATTGTTTATCCTTCTGATTGTTTGCGCATATGGGAAGATGTGGGGGATGCCGGTTCAAATCAATCTGCTCTAACAAGGTTTACGAATGCAATCATGCATTTGCTAGTTGTTCACTATATTCGATTTCTTAAAGAAAAGAGCCCAGATTCTTATCTTAACGCACTGACAGATCTGTGTTTCATCGTTAGTGGTCCTTTAGCTGTTTTCGGTAATCCTGCGTGGCTACACGCATCTATCTTAAAATATTTATATGACATTAACAAGGAATTGGTAGATAGCGGGAGAGCTCCTATTATCGTTATGGGTGTTTTAAAAGCCGGAGCAATTTGTGACTATTTTAAAATGATTGGACCTTCGGTGAAAAAGAATTCGATTTATGCGGTATCCGATGAATTTAGAAATAAATATATCAATTTTGATCGAGAACCATCATCTACAACATTCGGAGCAGAAACATATTATGGTCAAGATTTCCTTTTAAAAACCGAAACTGGAAAACTGTTCGTTTTTAATGCATTATTGCCGTATAGAGACAAGCACAATAAGATTGTATTTAAAAAAGAAAAATCTAATTTACTTAACTATAAAAACATAGGCACATATATAGAATTAATCGAAGAGTTTGAGTGTGATCTTGATAGTACATCGATAGTTCCTATTGCGCTTGCGCAAAGATATACAGCAATCAGCTTGGAACCCGGTGGACAGGTTCTTGATTTGCTTGCTAAAAGCAATTTTCAATGAGTTAATAGTTTTAGCAAACAAATTACTAGTTGATAAAGAGCAAAAATTCCTCGTTCTTATCTGGACTTCTGCGCCTTTCTGTGGTACTGTTGTGTACTGCAAAGGAGGTGCTGGTATGGCACGAATGACTGTAGAAGAAATTTACAGAGGCGAAAAGTATGATGTGATGAGTGTGGCGACGGCGGACTATCTTATGAATGGGCTTCCGGCGGAATACGACGATCGGACACGGCTTGATATGCTGCTTGTAAAACACGCGCTGATTGCGGCAGAGAAAATGAAAAATGAGGGCGACACGGTGTCGGGTATGACCGATGACATGTCGTCCTCTTCTTATGTGAGGTGGAATGAAAATGACAACGCTTGAAGATCTGTACTACGGCAATATCGTTCCGCACGAACACAGTTTTAAGCGCGGGAGTGCTTACAGCGAAATGTTGAGCTATGTTATTCGGCATCAGGACAGCTTGATACCGACGCTTACGGCTCAGCTAAAAGAAACCTTTGAAAAGCTCAAAGACTGCGAGGCGGAACTGCACGGTATGAATGAGCGTGAAGCGTTTATCAGCGGCTTTAAGCTCGCGGCGAGAATCATGACCGAAGTGTTGTGTAAACCGTCAGAGGATTGAATAAGCAGAAACAAGGCCGAGCCGATTTTGCGGTTTGGCCTTGCAATTTTCAGTTCGACACAGCACGGTTAAAATCTGCACCGCAGAAAACAAAGAAAACAGTATTCCCGCAAAAGCGCCGGAATATACACTGTTGGCGCAAAAAACTTGACAGAATTTCCCCGGTATGTTATACTGCAAGTAAAGAAAGCAACCGACAATTGAATACACATATTTTTATTTTGAGTTTCAGACTCGCACTTACATAATCACCGATGCAGATCAGCATCGGGATTGAGTGCGGGTCTTTTTGTTTTGCAAAACAGCAGTCCTCTACATAACACGGCGAAAAGCCGTGTGAATTTAACAGGAGGAAAAACCAATGAAAGAATCTGTTTACACCGCTTATGAGAATCTGCCACTGTTCCTTAATGCTGAAACGGTAGCCAAGCTCCTCGGCATCTCCATCTCAAGCAGCTACGAGCTGATGCACGAGAAAGGGTTTCCGTCGTTGCGTATCGGCTCACGGCTCATCGTACCGAAAGAGAAATTTCGCGCATGGGTCGAAGAAAAGACGGGAGGCAGCATTTGAAATTCACCCGATATCCAAAGCGTGATGCGATCCGGGATTATTTTCCTCTGCCGAATGAAATTTTCAGCTTGGGTCTCAGCACCGGTGAGATTGCAGTGTATGCGTATCTGATGTACTGCGAGGACAGGAAAACATTTCAATGCCATCCGAGTTACAAGACGATTGGCAAGGCGGTCAGCATGAGCAAAAATACCGTCAGGAAATATGTGGACAGCCTGATTGAAAAGCGATTGATTACTGCCGAACCGACCTCCGTCATCACCCAAAAAGGCGAAAGGCGCAACGGCAATTTGCGCTATACGATACGCCCGATTGGAGAAGCGTTAGAGCAGTATTACGAGCAACAACTGATACGGCTGCACGAAGAAACACGGCGGCGGATAGCTTTGAAAAAGCTCGCTGAATTTGACCGCAAACATGGAAAATCGGCGGTATAACGGCAGTTTTACGTTCCGTACGAAAATAAGCAGGAGAAAGCGAGGGGTTGCCTTGCTTTCCCCTCGCAGGGAACAGCGTACGGCAACGCCGACCGCACAAGGCTTTGTATGGCTTTTAAGAACGGTTATAAAAGCTTCAATTTAGGGGTTGCGGCGATAAAAACCTCGCTGATTTAGGGGTTGCGAATTTTACCGCAAATTTAGCTGGATATTCCGCCATGTATGTGGTATTGTGTTCGGCTGGCGAGAGCCCTGCTAGGAGGTGATACCATGGCAAAACGAAGACCGTCGGGAGACGGTATGGTGCGCAAGCGCGATGACGGACGGTGGGAAGGCCGCATCGTTGTCGGTCACAAAAAGAACGGCGATCCGATTCACCGCTATGTGCTTGCCCGAACACAAAAGGAGTTAATCGTAAAGCTCCACGACTGCATCGAGATGTACCGCGATGCCGACCTCACCGAGGATTCGAATATGACGCTCGGCGAATGGCTCGACCGATGGATCAATGAATATATGATCTTCACGATTCGCGAGAGCACACTGGATTCTTACAAAGCGATGATTAAAAATCAAATCAAACCGTATCTAGGAGACAGACCTTTGTCGGCGCTGACCACGCAGGAGCTTCAAAAATTCTATAACACCGTCAAAAAGAATGGTCGGGTGAAGCCCGACAGACGACACGGCACCGAGCTTGCCGACAGCATGGTGCGCGGTATTCATATGATGCTGCACGAAGCGCTGGATATGGCGGTGTGCCTACGGCTGATTGTTAAAAACCCAACGGTCGGCACAACGATTCCCAAAAACAATTATCCGACGAAGCAGATACTCAATGACGAACAGCTTGACAGATTTATGAAACGCATTCGGCAGGATGAGCGGTGGTACGATTTCTTCTACACCGAGTTGACAACAGGTCTTCGCCGAGGTGAAATCTGCGGACTGAAGTGGGAGGACTTCGATGCGGAAAACGGAAAGCTGAAAGTGAGGCGCTCGGTTGCTAAAAGGAAAGGCGGCGGATTGAATATCGGCGAAACCAAAACCGAGACGGGAACGCGCACGATTGTCCTGCCGCCGAGCACTGCGGAACTTTTGCGGAAGCGAAAAGAAACGGCAGTCAGCGAATGGATATTCCCGAATATCTATGAGCCCGAAAAACCGATGCACCCCGACTATGCTTACCACCGATTAAAAACACTGTTAAAACAGGCGGAGCTTCCGCTGATTCGGTTCCACGATCTGCGCCACACCTTCGCCACTCACGCGCTGGCGGGCGGCGTGGATGCGAAAACCCTGTCGGGAATCCTCGGGCATACCAACGCCAGCTTTACGCTGGACACCTACACCCATGTGACCACCGATATGCAGAGAAACGCTTCCACTATCGTGGGGAGCTTTATGGATGAGATTATGCTTGAAGGAGATGATACCAATCGCTAAAAAAAGAAAAAATGGTGAGGGCACATTACGCCTGCGTAAAGACGGTCGGTGGGAAGGAAGAATTGTTGTCGGGTACAATGAGAAAAGCCTGCCTATTACAAAATGCGTAACGGCGAAAACAAAAACAGAATGTTCCACTAAGCTCGAAGCGCTGAAAGAACAGTACGGACGCTCTTCCGACAGAATCAAGGCGGATATGCCGTTCGGGGATTGGATCGACTTCTGGTATCAGACCTACTGTCGGCACACTCTCCGCATTACCACAAGAACCGACTATGATAACCGCATTTACAATCATATCATTCCCGAAATCGGAAAAATTCCGCTGAACAGGCTGTCACAGTCGGATTTACAGCAATTCTACGCAAAGGAAAAGACAGACGGAAGAAAACTGCATGCAAAAACTTACGGAAAGGGACTTTCGGACAGAACGATAAGGGGGATACATGCCAACTGCCGCACTGCTTTACAGCGGGCGGTGCAGGAGGGCTTAATTCGCACCAATCCCGCCGTCGGCTGTAAGCTGCCACCGAAGAAAGCACGGGAGATGCAGGTGCTGACGCAAAACGAGATTCTGCGGTTTCTGCATCAAGCAAAGGAAGAAGGCTATTATGAACTCTTTCTGCTGGAGCTTGGCACGGGGATGCGGCGCGGTGAAATATTAGCACTCAAATGGAGTGACCTGAACTTCAAAACAGGAGAGCTGCATATCGAGCGGCAGGTGTATATCATCAGGGCGGAAATAATTATATCGGCGCCGAAAACAAAAGCCTCAATACGCACTGTTATTCTGCCGCCGTCACTCCTCAAAACTCTCACAGTGTATAAAGAAACGGTGGATTCGGAATGGATGTTCCCGTCACCGACGGATAACGGCAGACCGAGAAATCCGTCATCGGTTAGAAAACGGTTACAACTGATCTTGGCACGGGCGGGTTGTAAAAAGGTGCGCTTTCACGATCTGCGTCACACCTTTGCTACCATGGCGCTGGAGCACGGTATGGATGTGAAAACGCTCTCGGCAACCATAGGTCATGTGTCCTCGGCAACCACGTTTGATATTTACAGCCATATCACCGATACTATGCAAAGGCAGACGGCGGTGCATATTGACCGCAAAATCGGCAAAACGGACGCACAGATGCCCGTGGAAGAACAAACACCCGAGGCGACGGCGAAGCCGCCCGTAAACGCCCCGTGTGCGCCCACAGAACCCCATCCCGAGCCCATACCAAGAAAGATACGCAAATCCGGCACCGGATGCCTGTATCAGATCAATGACAACATCTGGGAAGGCAGCTTCTTCCCACGCCTGCCCGGCGGCAAGCGAAAGAAATTCAACGTCTACGCCGAAACCCGCGATCAGTGCGAAATCAAACTCGCAGAGATGATCGCCCAAAAAAAAGCGGAGATCGCACAAGAAAAAGCAAAACTAAAAGAGGGCGCCAATTAAGGCGCCCTCAAAAATTGGTTTGCAGTAAACAAAGAAAAATATTTTTATAAAGTTCTGCTATATAACAAGGTGCACACAATTAGTGCAAATGATAGATTTTTTGATGTGTTTTACTTATCGTTAAAACATATACTACGCAGTTTTCCCTCTATTTCAACAATACTATTTTCGGATGGTTCTTCTTTATTCAACGGTATCGAAAAGAATTTCCAACCACTCTCAAAAAACAATTCGTCAATAATAGTAATGTTGGTTGATTTGAACAGCTTTTTTGAACTTCTTCTTATGGGGGTCGCTTCTGAAAGGAGTATTACATTCACTGGAATTTTAATCTTTGATTGCATATATGTCATAAATTTTCGGGTTGTTGAATCAACAATGAAAACAACATATTTGAAATCAGATAGTTTGTCAAGCTCTAAACACTCAAAATTTGTATAAGTAACTTTAAATCGTTTGGATAGAAAATCGGTTAGTATTCTAGTAGTGTATTTTTTGCTTCCAACAATCAATGTTGGATTGCTGATTGCTAAATTTTGTTGTTTTTGTTGACAATCAAAAACATGTTTTAGTAATGTTCCGTCATCACGTTCTTGCTTATATTTTTCCGTGGCAGATTTTGTATCCAAAGTTGTTGAAGTGTATTCCGTATTAAATTTCAATTTTTTGATTTTTGAGTATAATGATGTGAATTCTGTAACACCTTTATTTGTGCCTTGTAATAAAAAACAAGGACTTTCATTTTTTTCTTTTGATTTATACCAATTTAAAAGGTCGTTACTTTCGATGATTCTAATATATTCTATAAGTTCGGTGTAGTCGGAATAAAAATATTCGAAATTTTTAATTTGCTCTACGACCTTGTTTATTTGAATTATCTTGTCTTTGATTATTCTATTGGGTGTTCCATAACTGTGGACGGCTGTTTTCCTCTTTCCATTTGAGTAATAAGTTGTAGTGAGATATGATATCTCTTGATTTGCGATTATGGTTTCGCCATCGAGAATTAAAAAGTCTTTATTGGTCAACTCATTTAAGTTTGGGTTGCGTTCATAAACTGAAACTATTATAGAGATTATTTGTTCCATATATTCTAGTAGCCTGTTGACTTGGGGACTTAATAACTTCTTGGCTTTATGTATTTTAATTTGTTCAGGCACAACGTCAACTATAAAGTAGAACAACGCACTTAATATAAAACCCATTGCTAAATCATAAATGAAACTGAATTGTTCTTGTGTATGTGGCGCTGTGATAAAAAATGATTTAATAGGATTAGGAAGAAATTCGAATACTGGCATTGATGAGAGTTTTATTGCAATCACTAGACACAGTATGGTAATGATAAGCAACGCATAATTGATACGTTTTTTCATAGATACCTCCACTCATTGTTAATAGTTCTTTAAAACATTCGGTTATTAGAAGTTTTTTTCAAGAGAAACTTTTAATGTTTAAATCAGAAAACGAGTCCGAACTTTTTTAATTCGGACTCGTTAGCCTGGTCGGAGTGACAGGGTTCGAACCTGCGGCCTCAACATCCCAAATGTCGCGCGCTCCCAACTGCGCCACACCCCGATTTTGTATTGAATTTTTAGGTTTTTGCGTGTAGGTGGTCAAATCTGTGGTCAGGCACGGTTTTGACCGTTATTTTTTGTTTTCCATACCGCCCGAAATCTGCACGTTTAAAGGGCTTTCGGCGGTTGGCACCGATAAACGTCAGAAATGCCGTCTATGCTCCCAAACCACCCGCGCTCCCAGCTGCGCCACACCCGGATTTATTTAATTTTTGTGATTTCAGTATCTGTGGGATACTATGTGGTCGTTGCCTTATTATAACATAAATTAACGAAAAAATAAAGAGCTGAAACCGCCGTGTGTAAGGCTTTGTTGAGGATTTGCGGAAAGGTCAAAAATGTGTCCGTCTACGCTCCCAAACCGCAAATACAATCTTAAAAACATTCGATAGACACTATACTTTTTTCAATTTTGAGCCACCTGCTGAACCACCTTGATTTTAAAATTCAAATAAGCGAGGGGCTAAACTTATATATGCTATTCTTTTGTGTCTGTATCGGTTTTGTTTTCAACTGTATTTTTCAATCGGCGGACGATATTTACAAGGAATTTCGGAATTGGCGTGCCTAACTCCGAGAGATTTTCGAGAATTGAGATTAATTCGTTGATGATGAGCCAAATCGTTACAATTAAACCGCAACAATATGTGACACCTATATTTACATTTGCCGCCGCTAAGCCTGTGCAGATTAAATAATCGACAACACCCGCAACAACCACAAGAACGAGATAGCTTGCTTTTTTCAAAATTCCAATTAAACCTGTTTTACTTTTTAATTCGCCGTTTCTGTACGCCGATGTCAATCCTGTAATATAATCAATAAGCATTACAGCGATGAGCACGAGAATTGGGATAAGTAAGATATTAAAATATGATATCAGAGCACCGATAGCTACTGAAACAGTAGCCTGAATAATATTGTCTTTCATAGTTTAGTTATACCTCCAAATCAAGTTAAAGTAAGCTCAATACGGTCAATAGCCTTGCCCTTTGTTCCTGCGTAGACGTCCTGCTTACTGTCTTTTTCGTCATCGTGCTGCCAATCGTAATAGTCTTCATTAACTGCAGAAACTCTGTATGTAGCCTTATAGTAGCTGCCGTGTGCGGACTTAACATCAGCAGGAGTTGTATAATAAATCTGTACAGCATCAATATCCATTCCGAGAATACCGGCATAGCCGTTTACATCATCATTAAGATTAAAACCTGTAACCCAGCTAAGCCTGTTACCGCCTTTAATATGCACTCTGTACTTAATCTTACCTTTTGTTACTTTGATTGCAAGACCGCTGATTGCCTCGCCGGCAATGCCTGCGAAGTCTGATAAACCTTTTACAGTTGGTAACCACTTACCGTCTGCAAATACGCAATATTCAATCGTAGGTTTATCATCTTTTTCAACTTTTGATTCCTCTTTGCTTTCAGAGTTACTCTCAAGTTTATTTAAAAACTGTTCTCTCCATAGCTTGTCTTTAGCAGCTGAACCGCACCAAAACCCCGGGCAGATTTTGCCGTTTGCGTCATAATGACGAATCACCCTCTCTTTACTGATTTTGTACTTTCTCATAAGTCGCTGAGTAAGCAGAATTACATTCTCAAGCGTTTTTCCCTTGCACTCACTTGTTGAGCCTGCAATCTCAATGCCGATTGAGCGACAATTAATATTCCAGTCACCTGCGTGCCAAGCAATATTTTTGTCAGCGACAGATCGTACAACTGTTGTATCATCGACAAAATAATGTGCAGATGTTTCAACTACATTATTCTTAAAGTAGTTACCGTTGTTTTCTGCTGTGTCACCGTTGTTGCCGGTGTAATGAATAACAAGTGTATCAATTTCCGAAGATTTTCTGTTGCTCTCTGTGAAATTACCTTTATTGCACCATATTTCTTTAAATTTATACGACATATTTATACCTCCCATACAGCCATAACTGCGTTGTAGTAATCTTCCGAAAGCTCGGCTTTAAGTATTTCCCTGTCGTTTTCACAATTCATATATGCGTTTCGAACATTACCGCCGACCTGCATTTCTGTGCCGCCGATTTCAATAACCCTCTGTCTTAATACGCTCACTCCCTCTTTTGTAAGCATATCAAGCGTAATTATTTCTTTGATTTCCATAGTAATTCGCTCCTTATTTGATTATGTATGTAATAATGAAATTGATTTTTTTCGCCCTCTGCAAATTTGTCAGTTGAGCTGACATAAATCCAAGAGCCGTCTATTCTCACATTACGCAATTTATTCTTTGTAGAATATACGGCAATACTTGCAAGTTTACTTTCTGTTTTTGACGGGAACGGCAAACCCGACATTTGCAAATAGTTTGTATCCGCCAACATACTTGTAATATTTACAGACACAGTAACTGCGTCGCCGTTCTTTACATAAACGAATTTTCCCGCACTGCCCTCATAAATTGTCTGCGCCGGAGATAATTCTCCCGAACCGATTTCGTTATTTGCCGCATCATATTTGTCTGCAAGCGATTTTTCTATATCGGCTTTGTTCTGCACAACGGTCTGCCTAAGCGAATTAACACTGTTATACACAGTGCCGCTCGTTACATAGTTAGGACTGTTCTTCAATAATTTTTTTGTATTAGTGCCCATTACTGCTATATCCACACTGTTGCTGTAGATACCGTCGTCCATACGATTTAAGTTTGTTGCGTTCAGCGCCGGAACAGCTCCGTCAACCCAATTAATTTTGCTGTAACTCATTTATCTCATCCTTTCCTAAATATTCTGTACCTTCTGCCGTCAGTCTTACTCTCATACCGTTAGTGCCTTTCAGCGTTCGTTCAAGTATAAAACTGTCGACCGTTTCCGTGTCCGTAAAGCCTGTTTTTATGCTCACCTTGTCGCCGCATTCGAGCCACCACCTACCGTAAACATCAGCTTTAAAAGGCCTGTAAGCATACAAATTGTAAAAGATGTAGTTGTTACCTTTATTATCGTTAAAACTTGTAACAATACCTGCAATGTCTGTACAGCAAGCAGTAATTATGTTGTCTGATATATACCAACTTTGTTTTTCTTCTTCTGTATGACCGTACGAAAAATAGCTGTCCTTGTTGTACTTAAACTTAATAAGATTAATACTGCGTGTTGTGTATTCCTCAAAGTCGAGGTTGCTGTAGTTGTCAACGACCTCGGTTTTAGGATTTAAAATTTGAATAAACTTTATCTTGCCCTCTCCGCTCATAATTGCAAAACAAGCATTAAGTTCGCAGTACGCACTCAACAAGTCCGATATCGTGGTTTTGTCATTGAAAATCGATTTTACAAGATCCAATTTCAGTGACAGCTCATTGCTGTCATTAAAGCCTGTAAATTCGTTTTCGTAATCATAATCCTTTAAAAAGCTGCTGCAGAGATATACTCTCAAATCATATAAACTTATTTTTGGCGAATAAATCGCAAGGCTTGTAAAGTAGTTGTAAGCGTATTTTTGCGAAGCGAGGTATAAATCGTCATATGCGATAATTTCCTTTACCGCCCTGTTTTTCTGTCTTGATGAGCTGTTGACAGTACCGCAGAATAGCGACACCTCAATAACTCCAGACTGATAACCGCAATATAAATCTGCACTCGGCAATACTGTATCCGAGGGAAATAAAAGCCCCTTGCTGTATGACTGTTTCATTATAACTTTAATGCGCTTGCCGTTGAGCTCTGTGTCAACATTTATCACTCTTACAGTAAGCTGACCCGCAATACAGCCGCCGAGTTTAAACTCCTTGCCGTCACTGATTGCCTGCGTAAGTTCAAGACTTTCAGATACAATATTCGCGCCAGTGATGTCTTGAATATCGTCGTCAGGAAAGCTGATAATTATTTCCCTTTGCAAGCTGTCGTTCAACAGTTGCTTTTTGACCTCATCTGTTAAATTTATCATACCGCACCCCCTTAATACTCAATAAGTTCAATGCTTATCGGGTTGTAGCGGATGTCTGTCTTGCTTGCGTCCATAACCGAAAACTCAATATCGGGAATATAGAAATATCCGCTGTCATATGAGTTGGTTTCATCGTTCCAGTAGGTAACATAGCATTTGCGTTGTACTGTGTTCACGATTGCAGAATTAATAATATTCTGCATATTGATTTTCTCGTTCAAGTGCAGAATGTGGGTAGAAAAAGTAATGCTTGTCTTACCTGTCGGCAGTGTTGAACGCTGTAAACTGCCGTTATCGTCACGCTCGGCATCGTTGTCCATACGCTGATCAGGTGTTGACGAATATTCAGCGAAATAGTTATTAGGAAATTCGGTATTTCCGAATTTTAGTAAATAACCTTTATAATTTGACATACTGCACCTCCTTTACGCAAATGCCGATTTGCCGTTATGGCGGTTTTTATAAAGTTCGTTTTGCTTTACGATTTCGTTAAAAATATCATTGCCGTTAATTTCAGCGACAAACTGATAGTAGTTACCGCCATTGTTTCTGAATATTACGAACATCTCATACAGCTTTTTAAGATACGACAGAATTTCGCCGAGAATTACCGTATCCTCGCCGTTAGAAGTATTAATCATACCTTGTAGCTTGCTAAGCGGCGCAATAACTTCCGGATTGCCCGAATTAGCTCCTGCGTTATCTCCGACTACCGCAAGTGTCGGTGCTTTGACAAGTCCGCCTGTTGCAAGTCGTGGAATGAGAGGCGGATTTTCAGGCATTGAAAAACTCCAATCCTGTCCGATGATAGAACCAATAGCCCCTGCAATTCCGCCGATTGCATCGATAACACCCGAAACAAAGTTATAAATGCCTGTCCACAAACTGTTGATACCGTCAATGATAGCATTTACAATAAATTTGAACACAGCACCGATACCATCCCAAATGCCCTTGAAAAAGTCGTGAATACCTTGCCATGCTTTTTTCCAATCGCCTGAGAAAACACCTGTGATAAAGTCAATAAGACCGCCGAATGTTTTAAGAATTGAATTAACCAATCCACCGATGAATGTAAACACATTATCAAACACTCTTTTTACAGCATTGAAAACGTTCTGAATTTTAGGACCCAAAAAGCTGACAAGTCAGTTTACAAGCGGTGACAGGAAGTTATTCCACACGGTTGAAACGCAATCTGCAACCTTGCCGAAGAAGTTTATTGCTCCCTCAAAAACAGGTTTCAGCCAATTTTCCCACGCTGACCTTACAATTGCCACGATAAAATCCCAAGCAGGCTTAATCCATTGATTGTACACATTCATCAGTGTTGTGCCGATATTAAGGAACATATCACACACATTCTGAAAAATCTCAGAACCGCCCTCGCCGTCCCACCAGCCAAGCAGGAAGTTACCGATGTCTGAAAATACGCCGCCCACGAAGTTCATAACATCTGCCATTTGAAGTTGAATATTGTCAAAAAATTCTCCGATAGTTGCACCGTCATTGTCAATCCATTTTACAAGTGATTCGGTAGCTAAACTAAAGCCCTCCGAGAAAATCGTTCCGACCGCACCGCCGAAATCTGTAAAACCGCTGAGCAGATTTGAAATTGCGTCCTCCATTTGTGGGCGAACTCTGTCAACGCTCTGCCCGATGACATCAAAACCCTTTTCAAAGAATGTCGATAAATTATCGTAGCCTTTGCTGAAATTATCGCCAATGGTTGTAATAAAGCCGTTGATTTTATTCTTGTCTTTATCAAGCCATTTTGCAACACCGCCCGTCAGTGTTTGCAGCCGTTTACCGCTAACCTGTACCACTCCGCCGACAAATGAACCTACCGCACCGAATGCAGATTTACCGACCTTTTGCACCTGTGTAAGATAATTTTGAGCTATCGGAACAGAATTTTTGAATATCGACTCACAATTTTTGCCGATAGCTGACCAATCAACCTTATTAATGCCCTTTTGAACATTATCCACAAAGCCTTTGAATCCGCTTTTTTCGTATAAATTTTTAAAAGCACCCGAAACACCGCTGTTTGTGTCTTTAACAACAGTATTTGCGACAGAAGTACCATTGCTTGCCGATGTGCTGCTTGCGGAAGTATCAGAACCGCCGCTATCTGATTTAGTAATAACATTCAGCTTGTCAAAACCTGCAACGCTGTTCTTTGCTTTTTCGGAACTTTTCTGAACATTATCAAGTGACTTTGAACTGTCATCTGCCGTATCCGTAAGGCTTTTGGCAGAATCGGACGCAGATTTGATATTGCTTGCGGTGTTGTTGCCTGTATCCCAGCCGAAGACCTTTGAAAGCGATTCAACCGCACCTTTGGCATATTCCGTTAAAGTTGCAAGTGCGGAACTCAACCGCTTTACAACCTGAGTTGCAACCTGGAGAATAGGCTGACCGACTACGGCAAGCAACTGATTCCAACTCTCTTTTAAGTTGCCTGTTACATTCTCCCAACCGTCTGCTTCACGGCTTGCCTGTCCCATAGCACCCGAAAGCTGATTAGCGTCCTTGACCATTTGCAAAAGCGTGAGCTGTTTCTGCGATTCCGACAAATCCGTAAATGACTTGCCATACAGCTTATTAGCCGCTGCGTTTCGTGTTGTTTCTGTACAAGACAGACCAAGTGCGGCGTCATTTTCAAAGTTACCTTTAAGAAACGACTTAAGACTTTCTGCGGTATCTTCAAGCGAACGGTCGTAATATGCCGCACTGTCGGCTGTTACCTGTAAAGCCTCTTGCATCATATTAAGAGCATCTGCACTGTCCATACCCGTAGTTTTTGCAAATGCATAGATACTTGTACCCACACCCTGCAAGCGTGTTTTCAAAATACCGCTGTTTTTAGATACCGTAGCAATAGCACTTTCAGCTTGTGACTGCATTGAGCCAAATGTTTGTTCAAACTGCGAATTTGCGGCATTAACCTCTGCCGCCGATTCAATGCACTGCTGACCGAAATTCTTAACAGCGGCAACCGAAAAAGCAGCCACAACCGCTGTACCGAGTTTTTTTAACTTAGCAGACATCTTATTGCTTACGCTGTTTGCCTGCTCCTGCACTGCATTAATCGATTTAGTAAAGCCTGACGAATCAAGCACAAGTTTCAGACCAATTTCGCCAACTGTAGTAATCATATAATCACACTCCTTTCTGTAAAATTAAAAGGGCATAACGAAATGTGACACCCTTGTGGTATAAAAACAGCGCACACCCGAAGATGTACGCTGTATAATTTGATAAAATTTTAGCCACCCCGTTTGGAGTGGCTTTTACAATGTTATAATACTTAGCATTTATTAAATATTACCAAAAATATACACAAAAGTCAAGAATTTCATTAAAATAAACAAAATTGTATGCAATATTTACATATTTGCAAATATCATTTCAAAGTCATGCAAGGCTGTGTTTATGTCAGCCTGCGTGCGTTTATTTGCTGTGCGTGAACGCCACTTGTTGCGTATTTTATGTTGAGATGATGTAAAGTTCTTCAAAACATTTTCATCGTTTTCAAGGCGAATTTGAGCCGTTCTTGCAAGAGGCGTGTCAGCTCCCAAGCCACACAGCAGAGAGCTGAACTCCGCCCAAGTCATCTTTTTAAAATCTTCGGAGTAAATGCTCACCCCGTACTCTGACTTAAAACTCGATACGATTAAATCGAAATCATCTATTAAGTCGTAGCCGGGGTCTGAATTTCCCCCTCGCTGTCCTCGTCAGCAATAAGCTCCGTTGCTGTTCTGATGAGCGTTGAGAGGTCGGCAAACGAGAGATGAAGTTTTGCAATTTTTTCTCTGTTCTCCTCATCAAAAAGAAGCTCAAGAGCCGATAAGATGTCCGATGTTTTTACGCCGTCCTCGCTGTCAAAAAGCGCAACCGTCTTAATGAAAGAAATTGCGTCGTTGTTGACCTCAATTTCTGTGCCTTTGATAACAAGTTTTGGCTTTTCGTCAAAATTAAGTTTGTTTGTAATATCAATAATTTTTGACATACTTTATACCTCCTTAGGCTGCAGGTGTGTATTCGGGCTTGCCGTTTGACATAACCTCAAATTCAAGAGGTGCAACACTTGTGCTTGCGGCTGCACCGTTTGCTGTTACAGAGATAACCGCATTCTTGAAGAGTACGCTTGCACCGTTCGGGAAAGTCCACTTAAACGGAAGCTGTACGGCTGTGCCGTTCTTAAACGCAAGCTCTGCGATTTCATCGTTGCCTGCGTCACCGATTGTACGCTTGCCCTTTACAGAGATTGTAACGCTCTTGGCTGTCATAAGTCTTGACTTCCAACCCTCGTTCTCAAACGCTGTCCATTCCTCAACGCCGTTGTCAAATGCCACCGAAAACTCCTCACAATTTGCGATTGGAGTTGTGGCTGTGTCTGTGCCCGATTTACCGATTGCAAACTGATTTTCGTAGCAAGGATAAACTCCGCTTGATACTGCCATAATTATTTACATCCTTTCGTAATAAAATTTAACTTCAATGACTTGCTCATAAACGCCCTTGTCGTCTGTGCCTACATCGACAGGCTCGGGTGTGAGCAGTTCAATAATATAAATTGTGTGTTTGTTGATTTCAACATCTTTTACACTGTAAAGCGTTTCAAATAAATTGCGTGCCTGTCGCTCCGTTTCATTTGCGTTGTTGTTCCAATGCAAGAGTAAAGACACGCTGATTGTGTTGTATGTACTCTCGTCACCAATCGCCCTTACAGGAGCACCCGACTGCTTGAGAGAGTACACACCGAGGGACTTATCTTGTTTGTTATCGAGTTTACCGATGTAGTAATGCTCTGCTTTAAAGACAGTCTTTAAAAAGTCCCTTATGTCAGATAAATAAATCAAAGTCCTGCCTCCTGTTTGTAAAATCGAGCAAATGCCTTTTGACAAAAGTTTTGCCGTGTACCGTCCTTAAGCCAAGGCACAAGCCACTTGCCGCCGGCGGCAATGTTTTCCTCACGGCTGAAATTATATTCGGGATGAAAATACAACCGTCTGGCATACGGTGTACTCGATACGATTTTTGTTTCGCCCTCGGAAAGATTTGTGTAATCGGCAAAGGTGCTTTCGTTCTGCAAATTACCTGTATCAAAAGGCATAACCTGACTGTTTTTAATCTGTGTAAGCAATGCGTCTGTGGTTTTACGCAATGCCGTTTGCTGTGCTGTATCGAGCTGTTTTAGTACAGGCAGATTCAGCTTGATTTTTGATGTTACCGAAAAAATCCCATTAAATCACATCCAATTCCGTATAATTCACTGTACCGTCAGGATTGCGGTGTTTAATGCCTTGTACGATGTTACGCTTTACTCCGTCAAGCACTACAAAGCCTGCGCTCAAAGTCGGCGTGTCGGGAGCAATGTCACCGTCAAAAAGCAGCACTGCAGACACCTGCACGATTTTCTGTTCTTTTGTGTATATGGTCTTTGCTTTTGACTGCATATTGCAATGAGCATTACCCGCAAACAAATTAGTGTTCGGCAATAAGGTGTCTGACGGGTATATTTCTCCGCAGCGGAAAGCAACAACAGGAGAGCCGTCCTCGGTTATTCCCTCACCGTAGATTGTGACCTCGACAGGAGTTTTACAGAACTGCTTTTTTACAAGTGACGGAAATTTCAAAACATATCACCTCATATTGCAGGATAACAAAGCCCTGTTGATTTAAGCAGAGAGTAAAGGTCCGCAGGAATTGCCACGCCGCTTATGCACATCAAATTCCAACTTGCGCCAAACTCCATACCCACACCGTTGATGTTGTAATTTTTCAGATAGGAAGAAATCATATCGGCATTTTCTTTTTCAAAAGCAGTAAGTCTGCTATGCACTCTGCCGATGATTCTCTTCTGCATTTCTGAAAGTCTGTCATAAACAATGCGGTTAAAGGTCAGAATGTCGATGTGCTCGGCGGAGATAATGCTGTTTTCATCTCCGCCCTGCTGTTCAATGTAATCCGCAAACATAGATTTATTCCTTTGTGTCTGATTTGATATTCTCTTTAAGCTTTTTGTTTTCGGCTTTGAGCTTTGAATTTTCTTTCTTCAAAGTATTGTAATCATCAACAGAAATTTTCTTGCCTAAGCCGTATTCTTTGATTTCACCATTGTCGTCCTGAATATCATAACCACGAGATACATAAGTCTTAGCTTCCTCATCTGTATTGACTGTATATGACTTATTGTCTTTAATTGCTTTCATTTTTGCTCACCTCGCTTTAAGCCTCTGCGTGAATGATTACGCCCTGCTTCATAAGTTCATCAATGGCAAAAGTACCATTTAATCTTCTGTTCTGATATATATAATTATCAGCTGTTCGGCTGTCAGAACGCGGAGTATAGACATTGATATATGAATACTTAACTCTTGATACCTGTGCTTCCGGGTCAATAAGAATATAGTCAATCTGCTTAGCTGAACTGTCAGCAACACAACCGTTTGTAAAATCAAACAAAGACTTCATTCTTGAGCTTGGCACTTCTACAATCTTATCAATATCATCAACGGAACGAACACGGCGGTCAATGCCCTTTGCGGAACTGATTTCAAGTGTTCTCTGAATACCCTCTGCATTCTTCAAAAGCTTTTTGTACTGTGGTGTCGCATAAAGAATAACCCTGTCGAGCGGTACACCCGCTTCGGCAAAAGCCTCAAGGTTATCATCAAAATCTGCAAGCACATTCGCCGCAGTTAATGCAGTAGTTTTTACTGTTGCACCAACTCGCTTAGCTTCTGTATAAATCTTGCTGTAAGTATAACAGTCGAGTTCAGGTATAGCCTGTGTTTTTTCAAAGCGTGTCTGAATATTTGCGATAGTTACTACCATATTTGTTTCGTCAACATCAATAGGGTCGATAGCAAACTCAATATCTCTGTCGTGGTCAAGGGTTTTGGTTTCGTAACCATTTGAATATGTACCCGAATTAAAACCGCCTGCACCTCGTGTATGGTCTTTATAACCGCTGACCGAGAGTTTCGGGATTTTAACATCCTTACCGTTGATAATCTGAATGTCAGAGTTTGAGTGGTAAAGGTCATCACAAGTAAGGGCTTGACCGTACAATTCTCTTAAAACATTACTGAAAATAGTTGCGTATTCTAATACTGCCATAATTATTTACCTCTTTTCTTACTTTTTCGATTTGATGCCGAAAATTCCTCTTAAGGCATCTTCTGTTAAATTTTTGTTGCCGTTACCGTCACCGCCGATTTTCTGAACACCGCCAGCGTTTTCGCTTGCTTTTGCTTTGAGTGCAGGAATATCGTCAAGCACTTTCTTAACCGCCTCGGTCAGCTTTTCTGTGTTGATTTTGCCGTCTGCCGTTACAGCCGAAAAATCTGCCATTTTAAGCACATACGGAATACTTGCAATATCTACACCCTGTTTTACGGCTTCGAGAGTTGCCGACTGATTGACTTCTGCCGTGAGCTTTGCGTTGTTTGCGGATTCAACTTCCGACTGCATTTTCGCAATGTCGGGTGTGTTCTTGGCTTTCTGCTCCTTAAAAGCACCGATTGCCTGTTTCATCTCATCTGCTGACAATCCCTGCTCCTTGAAGTATGACTTTAAAACCGTGTCCTCTGTCACGCTCTGCTTGCCGTTAATAAGACTTGCAAGCTTGTCATAATCGAATGCAGGTGCAGGGTTGCCCTGCGGTGTCGGCTGTGTTTCGTTTGGGTTAGGTGTTGGGTTATTTTCTGCCATATTTTATCAATCCTTTCAGTTATCGGGTGTCTCCCGTAATCAGTTTATAGAGTGTCTCTCTGTTTCAGTTTTGCACGGTGTCTCCCGTAGTTTAGCGTCTTCGGACAATAAAAAAGCACCTGTGCAGTCACTCACAAGTGCGTTTTAAATATGTTTTGTCAATTTTCTCTTAGGCTTGGCTTTTCCTCGGCAGGCACTTCCTCGACTGCCTCTTTAACATAGCCAAGTTCGATAAGGTCTTTTGCTCTGCTCTCGGAGCATTCAAAAACTTCATTAATCGGTCTGTTAATAAACCCCTCGGTCTTGTCGTTGAACGATGTAATTACTCTTACTTTCATTTTGTCACCGCCTTTCTAACCCGTCGATTTCGACGGGTTTAAATACAAAAAAGCACTCTGATTTCTCAAAGTGCTGATTTGATGTATTAAGTTTTATCTTGGCAAGTTATAGGCAAGTTAAAAAGTCCGAAAACAAGCCGTTTTTACGAATTGTAACCCTTTACGGGCAAGTTAAAATAACAAAACCGCTCTTTTTAGTGTTTAATTACCCTGTTTTCAAACTTCTTGTACGCATCAAAGTACATTTCGTCTTTGTCACCGTTGTATGTACACTCATAATACATACCGTCACAGAGCGTTGTTGACAGAAGTGCTTTGCTGTTTTGCAGTGTTTTACAAGACCAAACAACGTATACGCAAAAGTCGACTTCGCCGTCTGATTTATCAAGATGTTCTGTTGTATAGTCTTTTACTGTCCTTTTTGCAAGTTTCAAAAATTCTTCATTAGTCATTTCACATTTCCTTTCGCATAAAAAAAGCACTCAATCCGATTGATTAAGTGCTAATCTCTGTATTAAATTCACGCATAACAAAACCGCCCACAAGGAGCGGTTAGATTAAGCAATTATCTACCAAAGCATCATGAAGAGCTTTTTCTCTGATTTCAAGAAATTCTTCATATGCTTTTTTTACATTAGAAGGAGCTTTCTCTTCATCTAACACATACCTTAAACCGTCAAGTTTTAAATAGGGCTTAATAATCTCAAATTTCAAATTTTCTTGTTCAGAAGGTATTAGTCTCATAAAATCACTCTCCTAACAGTGTCTTTACTCGGTATTCATCAAAAATTTCATCAAATTCAGGTTTTATTTCCATCATTTTTCTATAGGCATACTCGCTTATATCACTTATATTATAACCGCTGTTTATCAATTTTTCAACCTTTGGAGCATAAATTTTATTAAGATAATCGCAATATGCGTTATAATCGGTAATTCCACCGAATTTGCGCTTGTAGTTCTCGGCATCTTGCCAATGAATAAGCTCATGAAGTACCGAACTCAATTCACTGTCAGGACATGCAAATGATTTCTGCAATTCGGCTAAATTCTTAGTTGTAAAATAAGCTGAATTTACAGTTAAAACATTATCGGTCGGTATGTAAGTTGCAACTGCATTATTGCCCATTTCTTCGGGCGATAATATGCAAATAGCAGGTTTATTTTCAGATTTGCTCTGACCGAGCATTTCATAAATCTTTGTAACATTCTTATCAAACTTATGGAATTGCTTGCGTTTCAGTTTTACTTTATCGGATAAATAAATATCATTACTGCCCGTGGTCTTATGTGCTTTTACTGTAATTTTTTTACCGCTGTTTTTTCTGTTAAAGTCTTTTTCTTCACCGCCGTCAACTACAGGCTTATAATATTTCTGCTTACTGTCGTCGATAGTAAAATCTCTTGTTTTTTCCGACAGTTTTTCTGCCCTGTCGTGCCACTCGTCTGCTCTTGCTTTAGCAAACTTCTTGTTATCCTCGTCAAGGCTGTATTTTGCCCTGCGGTCAAAGCGTTTGGCTTGCTTTTCTGCGTGCTGTTGCTGTACTTCAAGTCCTCTTTGGCGGTCAAGCTCTGCAAGCTCGTCATCAGAGAGAGGTCCGCTCAAATCGTCAAGTTCTGGGTAGTGGGTGCTTGTGCTGTCCTTACAGCGTGGGTGAAAAAGTCCCTCCGCTATGGCGGTTGAAAGCAGCGGATAATCGCCGTCCGACTTTTTGCCGTTTGAATACACATCATCAATAAACACCTTGCCGATATATTTTGCACAATCGGGGCAACCGCCCTGCCTTGCCGCTTTGCCTGCTGTAGAAATTCAGCCGTATAAACCAACAGCGGGGTAAAATAAAAGCACCTATGCAATCAAATGCAAGGGTGCTTAGTCTGCTTTATTTTTGTTGTCTTCAACCTCAATAACAAAACCTCTGTCAATAAGGCTTTTCGCTCGGTCTTTGGTACATTCAAAGACTTCATTGACAGGTCTGTTGATAAGACCGTTCATTTTATCATTAAACGACACAACTACTTTTACTTTCATTTTGTCACCACCTTTCTGATTTTGGGTATTAAAAAAGCACTCAATCCGATTGATTAAGTGCTGATAGGCTTAGATATAGAAATAGCCACTTATACAAGGTACAAGTGGCTTCGGATTGGTTGTTTGGCAGGCATCCCTTTCTCCTGCATCTCTCGAGATTGCTCCCTGTCAAACCATCGGCGTGTGGACGGGGACGAAATTTTCCACCTAAAACAACCTATCCAAAAAGACTAACAAAACCGATCTTGTTACGGAGCGGTTAGTCTTCTTCCAAATAGTCAAACTCATTTGACATTGAACGCTTTTTCTCTTCTTCTGAAAGTTCATCATTGCCAATAGAGTTTAGTATCTTTTTTATTACCGAATCATCTTCATGGAATATTCTTTTCACTCCAAATCACTCCTGACTTTACTGATAACGATAACAATTCGGCTGACTAAAACAACCATTTGACCTGATAGAAATACCGCATTTTTTACAACCGTACTTTAATGATTTTGCGCCCTTATTATATGTGTAGTAAATTGGAGTTTTACATTCCGGGCAACTCAAATTTTTAATATCATCTTCTGTGCCATCAAACAATATGTCTTCAATTTGTTGCCAACTCATAGTTCCACCCCTTAATTTTAAAGTATCGTTCTATAACACGATTTATGTATCTATGTCTTTCGTCATCGTTTGATTTATATAACTTTTTGTATCGTTTTGAGTATCTAGAGCGAATTGCTATTCTCGCTTCAAGTTCTTCATGCAATATTGAGTCTTCTAAAAACTCGGCACTACTATTATCTTGTTTGCCAATTTCAACTTTTACAACTTCTTTTACTGTGCCATCTGCAAACTCTCTAACAGTAGTTTTTCCATTAGACCTTATACGAGAGTTGTAAACAGGTTTTTCGGTAAAATTTATCCCTGACAAATCATCCTGTATTAACCGGTCAATTCTCTCTTGACTTGCAGAATATCTGCCGCTAAATCTTTCTTTACTTTCTTCTTTTAGTATATCACCTTTTGAAGAATTTGCAATATGTTGATTGCTGTTCATACCTCTGATTTTTCCGTCGTCGACATTCTTGATACCTCTTAACGGCATTTCGGCTTTCTTTGGTTTTGTAATGCCTTTTACGGTATTACTGCCGACTGTCACTCTGTCCCATTGTTGAGAAAGTCCGACGCTTTTTGAGAAGTTCACATATTCATCGGAAGTTTTTACATATCTTGCACGAGCGTTAATTATTGCTTGCTCGTCAGCCCCGCCTTCTTCAAGCAATTTTATTTTCTGCCTTTGCGCCCGCATTGCGGTTTCAAGTCTGCGCTGCCTTTGGGTTGTCTCGTACTTTGTGTATGTCTTGCCGTTGTATTCTACAGGCTTGTTTTCCTCTGCGTTCATCTTTGATTTCTTTCAAAATGCTGTCGAGCTTGTCGAGTGCGGTCTTGTCGGTTTCCTCTTTTTGCTTATCCCGCCACTTGTCGGGGCGACGGTTTTTCAGCCAAAATATTTGTGCCGTTGTGTTGCCCCCAAGAGCAGAGGATAACAACGCATTTTCAACTTCATAGTCCACAACCTCTTTGCCCTTTTTTAAGGACTCCGAAATCTCCGAATACTTTTTCTTCCACTCATAAAATGTTGATACTGTAATTCCTATATTCTTAGCTATCTGCTCATCGGTCAAGCCGTCCCTTGCCCAACCCTCAAGCAGTAATAAATTTTCTTCTTTAAGCCATTTTTCATACTTTCCTTTTGCCACCGTCACCACCTCTCTTTTATGTAAAAATCAGCAAAAGAAAAGACAGCACATTTCTGTACTGTCTTTAAACACAGGGCCCGGAGTTGCACCGGAATCTGTAAAAACTGTTTTCCTATTTAAACTATCCCCTGCGTTTATAATATTATATCAATAAATTTCTAAATATTCAAGTGTTTTCTTTTTCTTTCCCATTTATTCAATAATACACTTACATATTTCTGTTCTTTATCAGTCAATTGACGATCTCCAATTTCATTATGTTCATAGCCCAAATGAGTATGTGGCATCATTCCATTATGAGGTCTACCTTTAACGTCAATTTGTTTTATTCTTTCGCCGTAGTTGTCATAAAAAGTAACACTTTTTATGTCGCTCTGTTTGTCAAGAGTAGCATACACTCTATTTTTTGTCATAGCTTCCATAGGAGCTTTTATCTTTATACATTAATTCCGCCCCACAAAAGCAAAACCAACCTCAAGTGAGAGCGGTCTGCCGTTATTTTTGAAAAAGGAGAACTACAAAATGCCTCTTATTATCGATTTCTTCATTTTATATTATATCACCCTTAGAACGGAAAAACGGACAAATTACCAATGATAACGATTACACATTTTTCTTATGTTATCCGGTGTATTTATTCCGCCTGTATCAACTGCTATCTTCGCCCAGCTGTATCGCAAGCTAAGGTGCATAAACAAACAGTTCTCCACAAAATCGTCACGGGAGAGGCTGTTGAGCGCTGCGTTTCGGCGGATTTCAAGGTTTTGTATCTCCCTCTGAATATCTGCACCACCGCATTGCCGATTTTGTCAGATGTTTGACCTGCACTCGGTAAATCCGACATCTTAGGCGATGTATTGTCAGCCTCGGCGGCTATGCGTGCAATCTTAGCTTTTAACCTCGTAATTTCTCGGTTTATGTCTTTGATTTCTTTTGCGGTCAATCTTCTGCCTCACTTTCAAGCCAATGTTTTGTGCAGTCAATGCAGCTGCCGTTAAACTGATTTTCTTTAGGACAATCAACATCAAAATACCGTGGTATGCCATATGGACAATCAAAAAAGTCCATACAGCTGCGAGCCATTTCGTCAATTGACATCTGTTTGATTTTCTCGTAATTAGTCATTGTTATCATTCATCCTTTCAATTTTTTGTAAATAAAAAAGCAACCGTTCTAATCAAAAAATAAAAACGATTGCTAATAAAAAAAGAGCCAATTCTATATTTCTATAAAATTGACTCTGCAATAACAATATTAAATTTAATTAAAAAATGCTAAAAGCTGATTTTCATAGGTTCAAATCCTGTATGTTTGCAAAAAAAATTAAGTTTTGACATCTATTTAAACCTATTAAAAACGCTCTATAAAATGCAAAAAAGCCCGATTAAATCGAGCTTTTTTTGGGTGACATCTTTTTTGTTACCCTCTTATGGTCGAGGTGACAGGACTTGAACCTGCGGCATCTTGGTCCCAAACCAAGCACTCTACCAAACTGAGCTACACCTCGAAATTATTTAATTTTTGTCGCCTCAACAAGTCAGCTTCATTATTATATAACATAAAATTTGATTTGTCAACAATTATTTTTAATTTTTTTGAAACTTTCGTGATTTTTATTTTTCTTTAATTGACATACGCTGTTATGGGGTATAAAATATGATTACACTGATTAAATATATTACTTTGAAGGGCGGTTTTATATGTCTGACAATACAAAACTAAAAATCTCAAACGGGTTGAACGAGGATAAATATTCTGTAAAAAACAAGTTTGTCAACTTCTTTTTGCTTGCGATGTTTACACTCTTTCCCCTATTTTACACGGATTACTACTATAATATAAGACACGACAAATATTATTTTTTCCTTGTTGTCACTGCGGTGCTTGTTTTGATGATTGGCGCTGTTGCAATCACTAATTCCGATTCGCAAAGCGGAACAAAAAACAAAGCCGAATCCGTGCCTTGGTACAAAAAGTTATCGTTTACGGACTATGCATTTGGTGCATTCATTTTGGTATGCACCGTATCCACTGTTTTTTCTCAAGATCCTGCCGATGCTTTCTTGGGTCTTAGCGGAAGAAACAACGGTTTATTGCTGATGATTTTTTATGCGGTGGTTTATTTTTTAATTACCAGATTTTTTTGTTTTAAAAACTATGTCTTTGTTGCCCTTGCAGGTTGTTCAATTGCAATATATCTGCTTGATATTCTCAACTGTTTTTACATAGATCCGCTTGGAATGTTTGCAAGCCTTACAGATGAGCAGACAATCACAAACTTTACCTCCACAATTGGCAACAAAAACCTTATGTCAAGTTTTATCTGCATTGTTATGCCCGTAACCGTCGCTTTTTCGGTTATAAGCAAAAATCGTAATCACCGTATCGTTTATCATATTTCGTCCGCATTCGGTTATATGGCTCTTATGACAGCCGACAGCTACTCGGGTATACTTGGTCTTGGCACTGTTTTTGCCGTGTTTTTAATATGGTTTTCACGCAGCGTTGCAAGACTTAAAAGATTTTTCCTCGCAACAACAATTATGCTGTTAAGCGGCAAAATTCTTCGTTTATTTTCCTTTTTTATGGGTGACAAATCAAAAGGTATCTCGGAATTTCAAAGTCTGCTTGTTTACTCAAAAATCATATGGGCGGCAATTGCATTGTTCGCAATAATTACCGCAATTTTATTTTTTGCAGACAGCAAAACTCCCGACAAGACTTTACCTCTTGCCGTTCCTATTATAATCGGCAGTATATTTGTTGCCTGCATTATTGCAATGCTTTTTGCCGTATATTATTTCAGCGTAATTGACACAAAAACAAATATCGGCTTTTTGAAAAGTTTTTTGAGATTTAATGACAGCTGGGGTACTCACCGTGGCTATATGTGGATAAGGTCTTTCTATATATTCGGAGATTTTTCTCTTTACAACAAACTTTTCGGATGCGGACCTGACACCTTTGCCACAGTGTTTGAACCGTATTTTGAGGGGCTTAAACATTACGGTGACAGTTCCACAAACTGTGCCCACAACGAATACATAAATTACCTTATTACTACGGGAATTTTCGGACTTGCTTCTTACCTTTCGATAATTTTCGGAGCGCTGAAAGGTGCGATTAAATCCGCAAGTAAAAATCCGATTGCAATTGCTTTTGCGGTATCTGTTATCAGCTATGCCGTGCAGGCTGTGGTAAACCTTGCTCAACCGATTACAACACCGCTTTTTATTATTTTTATTGCACTTTGCGAGGCAGTTGCCCGTAAGCAAAAAACAACTGAATAAGCACAAACAAGACAGCCTATATACTAAGCTGTCTTGTTATTTTTTACGCAGCTTTTCTGCGTGATGTATGCCTTGTTGCCGCATTTCGTTTCTTATTTTTTTGTTGAGATTGGGGCTTTTTGAACAATATTGACTTTACGGGATAACGCATAGCGTAGCTTATAATTACGAAAATGCAGACATTAACATATAAATCAGCGTCAGGCATTTGTACAACTCCTTAAGTTTATTTGGGGCTTTGTTATAATTAGCTATAATTAGCTATAATTAAATTATACAGTACCGGCTGGGTAATAAACAGTACTTTGCTATGATGTTTGCCGATTTTTCAATAATATTTTTTCGGTGTATTTAACGATTATAAAATTTTTACAAAAACAAAAGCGCAATAACCGCAGTTACCGCACTTTTATTTGGAAAATATAAATTAGAAAGATTTTTAAACCAACATAACTTACTTTTATTAATCGTCAAAATTAGGAGTTTGAATTGCATCGTAGCCGGTTTCGCCTGTACGGATTTTTACCGCCTGCTTTAAGTAGTAAGTAAAGATTTTACCGTCACCCGGATTGCCTGTAAACGCAGTCTTTTTAATAGCTTCTATGGTTTTTGCTTCCCATTCTTCTGATGAAACAACTATTTCAAACTTGATTTTAGGCAATACCTGCACATCTACTTTTTGACCTCTTACATATTCGGACATACCTCTTTGAATACCACAGCCTACAACCTGATAGGCTGTGATTCCGTTTACGCCTATATCCATTAACGCTTTTTTTACATCGAGGAACATTTCCTCTCTTACAACAGCCTCTATTTTAATAAGCTGAACTTCTTTATTGTTATCCATATGTTAATCCTCCGTTAATTATCAAGACCGTTAAATGACGGGTAAGCAGATTCACCGTGCTGTGTAATATCAAGTCCGAGCATTTCGTCACGCTTGCTTACTCTGATTTTACCTGTAATAATTCTTGTTAAGCCGTAACAGATAAGTGTACCTGCAACTGCAATTACAAGTGTAATTACAATACCTAAAGCCTGTGCGCCGAACTGAGCAAACTCACCGTAGATAAGTCCGTTGCCTGCGTCTGCGTTAATAGCTGTGCTTGAGAACACACCTGTAAGAAGTCCGCCCCAGATACCGCCTGTACCGTGACAGCTGAATGCGTCGAGTGCATCGTCAAAGCCGAATTTCTTTTTACCGAATGAAATCATAAGGTAGCAAACAGGGCTTGTTGTAAGACCTATAATTACTGCCGCCCAAATCGGAACAAAACCTGCGCCCGGAGTAATGCCTACAAGACCTGCAACCATACCTGTGCTTGCACCGATAAGTGTAGGCTTTTTATTTTTAATTACATCGCAAAGCATCCAGGAAAGGATTGCGGCTGCCGCAGAAACGGCTGTTGTCATAAATGCGTGTGCAGAAAGTCCGTTTGCCTCAAGTGCAGAACCTGCATTAAAGCCGAACCAACCGAACATAAGAAGTGAAGCACCTAAAACTACTGTAGGAATATTGTGGATTCTGTAGTTAGCGTGTTCGTAATCGTGGCGTTTGCCGAGGATAATGCAAAGGACAAGAGCTGATACACCCGAACTGATGTGAACAACATCACCGCCGGCAAAATCAAGAGCACCGATACCGTCAAGACCGAGAAGTCCGCCGTCTGCCCATACCATATGAGCAAGAGGATAATAAACAATTAAAGACCAAAGAATGATAAATACGAAAAGTGATTTAAACTTCATTCTGCCTGCAACAGCACCTGTAATAAGAGCAGGAGTAATAATTGCAAACATCATCTGAAATCCGCAGAATACCATATTAGGAATAGCCGCACCGTCTTTGTAACCCTCGGTAAGAGATACGCCCTCAAGTCCTATCCAACTAAGGTCGCCTATAATGCCGTTTGAGCTTGGAGCAAATGAAAGTGAATAGCCGAAAAGCACCCACATTACAATGCCTGTTCCGATGATGAAAATTGAAGTCATCATTGTGTTTACTACATTCTTTTTGCGAACAAGTCCGCCGTAAAACATTGCAAGACCGGGTGTCATAAGGAACACCAAAGCCGAGCATATCAGCATAAAAGCTATGTTGCCTGCATCCATTTTTAAAACCTCCACATAAACCGACTGAATAAAAACAAGGTTCACCGCATCTTTGAAATTTGCAGGAAAATAAATTTAAATTGCAAATTTTTCAAAGATAAAGTGAACCTCTTCGTTCTTGATTATTCATTTTTAAATTAAATTAAAATAAGAAGTTTTCCGGAAACTTTACTTTACAACTTGAATTATAGCGTTATTTTTACCCTTTGTCAATAGATTTTTGCAAAAAAATCAGCTGAAATTTAAAATTTTCTTATCATAGCCAAATTCAAGCACAAAGTATATGGATATTCAATTTTGCAAGAAATTTTATAAAACTTTCATAATGCCCATAAAAATTGGGATAACGCTTATACAAAAATTGATAAATTCATAGAGTCTAACTTTTGGAGGTCGGCTCATTTTCAAGCCCACTCGGAACATTGCATTTTTATAGACTGCTTTATATTAAAATTCCGTTGCAATGGTCTATTTCGTGCTGAAGTATCTGTGCCGTAAAATTTGTGAAAGTGCGTGTAACCGTTTTAAATTTATCGTTGGCATATTTTACGGTTACAGTTTTATAACGCTTTGTTTTGCGTTCCCCGTCAAGCGACAGACATCCCTCTTCGGCTTCGTATTCACCGTAAGCCTTAACGATTTCAGGATTAAACATAAGAATATACTTTCCGCTATCGCTTATTGCAATAATTCTTTTTGAAACGCCAATCATATTTGCGGCCATACCTACACAGCCCTCAAAATTTGCTTTTAAAGTATCAAGCAAATCAACGGCTATCGGCATATCCGACATATTTGCTTCAACCGATTTTCTCTGTAAAAACATCGGATCTCTTACAACTTCTCTTACCATATTTATCCCTCGCTTAGTTTTTTCTGATTATAGCATATCGGGGATAATTTAACAACATAAAAAGAGTCAAATATAAAAACATCTCAATACACAATAAAGACGCACTCCGAAATCGAGTGCATCTTTAGCAATTCTAAAACACTTATTCAAACTTTTTTATTAAACCGTAATCTTTAAAATCATAATTTTACAAATGCAATTCCACACGCATTTGTGCCTATGTGACTGCCTATAACCGCACCGACTTTTACAGTTTCAACGCTATGCACATTCGGCAGCAGCCTTTTTATGTCGCTTGTCAAATCATTTGCAAGGCTTTCGTTGTCGGAGTACATTACATATACAGGAAAATGAGGATTAAGCTCTTCCCTTTCAAGCCTTTCGGCAAGGCTTTTTATGCCACGCTTAATGTTAAAACTTTTTGCAAGCAACTCGACATCGCCGCCACTGAGTCTTATTACAGGCTTTATACGGGCAACAGTCGCAAGCATTGCTTTTGTCTGACTTACTCTGCCGCCGTTATGCAGATATTCAAGGGTATCGAGGCAGGCAAGCAACGATATTTTCGTTTTTATGCGCTCGATTTCTTCATAAATTTCTTTTGAGTTTTTCCCTTGTCTGCGCAGTTTTACCGCATATTCAACAAGCAGTTTTTGACCTGCCGAAGCGGTCAGTGAATCAATAACATACACATTTTTGCAGCCGATCATATCGCAGGCAATTTGTGCGGTATTTGCCGTTCCGCTGATTTTTGACGACATAAAAATTGCCACACCTCCGTCTTTGCTATGCTCGGCAACCTCAAATTCTTCTACTATATCATGAAGTGACGGTTGCGAAGTTTTGACGGTTTCCGTTGTATTTTTTAGTTTATCGAAAAACTCATCTTTTGAAATAGTAACATTATCCTTGTACTCCTCATTGCCGAAATTTACGGAAAGAGGAATACAATCAATCATTAATTCTTTCAGTTCGTTCGGTTCAAAATCCGATGCAGAATCTGTTATTATCTTTACCATTAAAGCACCTCTGAAAAGATTTACATTAACAGTATAACCAATCTGCATTTAAAAAATCGGCACAGAGCGTACCGATTTTAAAATTAATGTGTATTTACATATTCAATAAATTCAGGAGTTTTTGACCAATACTTTATACCCCAATTTTCAAAATTCCACTCTTCCATATAATCATTACATTCGTAGTCTATGTAATAAAGGGTTTCGTTTTGCACTACAAAATTTGTCGGGAAATAATCTATATTCGTGTTATTTGCGTAAAGCAGTTTGCACATTGCTTTTACCTGCTCCGCATATTCTGACTTTACTCTGTCTGCCTTTACCATATCAAATATTGTGTCGCCCTCTATGTACTCCTTTAATATCCGTTCGTTTTCAATATCTATGTCGAGCATTTTCGGCATAGTTATTCCGATTTTTTTAAGGCGGTTATAATCATTTAATTCGGATTGATTTTTGTCGCCGAACTGATAATAGCTGCACGGCTCGTGATGAATCTGCTTTAAAACATACTGATTTGTACCGTCGGATGCAAGGTAAGAATAACAGCCCTTGCCTTTGCCGAGCAATTTTATTACGGAGTAATTTTTACCGTTTACCGAAAGTTCTGTAGGAATTGCATTTGACATATAATCGCCTCATATACTTCATAAGTTATAGAATAAATATATCATATTGCAGATATTTAAATCAATAGCTTAAACCGAATTTTATAATTATTTGACAAAGTATTCTGTCAAAACATAATTTATTACAGTTTTTAATAAAAACTCAAAAATCACCGCAAAGCAAAAACTTTACGGTGATTTTTTTGCGCACAGAAACGCGTATATTATGTTAATTTCAAAACTTTCAGGCTCTTGCCTTAAGGGCAACACGCTTAATTTTTCCGCTTACAGTCTTTGGCATTTCATCGGTAAATTCAATGTACTGAATCCACTTATATGATGCAAGACGCTTGTTTGAAAATCCTTTAATTTCATTTACAAGATTTTTGTCCGCTTCGCAGCCGTCAACGGTTTTAATAATTGCCTTGATTGCCTGTCCACGGCTATCATCGGGAACACCGATTACTGCGCACTCAAGCACGGCGGGGTGTTTCATAAGCACATTTTCAATTTCAAACGGGCCTACTCTGTATCCTCTTGTTTTTATAAGGTCATCGGCTCTGCCGACATACCAAAAATAGCCGTCCTCGTCCATATATGCGGTATCGTTTGTGTGGTACATTCCGTTTCTCCACGCATATTGGTACATCTGCTCGTCACCTATGTAGCCTGTAAATATACCGTACTGCTTTCTGTCTTTTGGCGGAACAACTACTATTTCGCCTGTTTCGCCCTGCTTTACTTCATCGCCGTTGCTGTCAACAAGTTTTATATTATACATAGGGCTTGGTTTTCCGATTGAACCCGTTTTGCCGTGAGTACCGTTGAGATTTGCAATGAGCAATGTGGTTTCACTCTGACCGTAACCCTCCATCGGATGAAGTCCTGTTTGTTGATATACAGCCTCGGCAACAATCGGATTGAGCGCCTCACCTGCAGTTGTCAAGTATTCGAGTGAACTCAAATCATACTTCTGCATACCTTTTTTCACAAAATATCTGTAAGCGGTCGGAGGTGCGCAGAATGATGTAACCTTAAATTTTTCAATTACTTTCAAAATTTTTGACGGAGAAAATTTATCGAAATCAAAAGCCATAACCGCACAACCGCAAAGCCACTGACCGTAGATTTTTCCGTATGACGCCTTTGCCCAGCCTGTTTCGGCAATTGAAAAATGCAGTCCGCCCTCTTTTACATTCTGCCAATATTTTGCGGAAATTATATGGCACAAAGAATAAATATGATTATGCACAACCGCCTTCGGATAGCCTGTCGTGCCCGATGTAAAGTAGATAAGCATTGGCTCGTCAGCTTTGGTTTCTACCCGTTCAAGCTCGTCGCTTGCAGCTTCAATTTCTTTTGTAATATTTACCGTACCATCAAAATCTTCTCTCGCAACAAATACGGTTTTTAATGAATTTTCTCGGTTTGCCGCTGTTAGCAGATGTTCAATCGTTTCGCTGTCAGGAGTACATACAGCCATTTTGATATTTGCAACATTTACTCTGTAGCTTATGTCCTCGGCAGTAAGCATATTTGTAGCGGGAATTGCAACAACTCCGAGTTTGTGCAGAGCCGTAACAATGTACCAATATTCATAGTTACGCTTGAGCATCAGCAAAACTCTGTCGCCCTTTTTTATACCGTATTTCAAGAAAACATTTGCGGCTTTATTGCTTAATCTGCTTAAGTCGGCAAAAGTAAAAATTCGTTCTTCACCCTCGGGATTTGTCCACACAAGTGCAATGTCATTCGGTGCTTTCTCTGCCATTTTATCAAGCACATCGTATCCGAAATTATAATTATCCTCAAATTTTAATTTAAAACTTTTCAGCGTATTATCACTATTAAATTCTTCATTGCAAAACTGTTTGTACAACTGCATACTATCTCGCCTTTCAGAATAAAACTAAATTTATTACAAATAAAATAATAGCAAAAATAGACTGATTAGTCAATAAATAAAGCTATTCTTATTTCATTAATAAATCAATCGGTTATGCAAAACTTGCATAACCGATTGAATATAATTATATAACCGCAGAATATTACCGCTATTGCAAAAGCAAGGTATTTTTGGTATATTTAGAGTAATATAAAACAAATAAAATTTTACAGGGTGTGATTAATATGAAAAAATTTACTCTCGAAGAAATAGCCGCTGCCTGCGGCGGTAAATATGTCGGCGACGAAAGCTTAAAATCAACCGCAATTTCATCGGTTGAGCGTGACAGCAGATGCATTAAGGAAAATTCTCTTTTCCTTGCCATTAAAGGAGAGCGTGTTGACGGACACGATTTTATTGAAAAATGCTATGCTGACGGCGCTGTCTGCGCTGTTTGCGAAAAAGCGCCGCAGAACCCGACAAAGCCGTATATTCTTGTTGACTCAACACTTGAGGCGGTTAAAAAAATCGGTATGGCCTACCGCAAAAAATTTGATATTCCTGTAGTAGGCGTATCCGGCAGTGTAGGCAAAACCTCTACAAAAGAGATGCTCTATGCCGTACTTTCTCAAAAATACAAAACTCACAAAACACAAGGCAACCTAAATAACGAACTCGGCGTACCGCTCACTCTCCTTGCAATGCCCGAAGATACCGAGGCTGCTGTAATAGAAATGGGTATTTCAGACTTTGGCGAAATGAGCCGACTTGCGCAGATGGTACAGCCGACTGTATGCGTACTTACAATTATCGGCTGTTGTCACCTTGAAAACCTCGGCGACCGCAACGGCGTTTTAAAGGCAAAAACCGAAATGTTTAAATTTGCAAGCGAAAATGCGGAATTTGTACTCAACGGCGACGACGATAAACTTTCTACAGTAACGGAAGTAAACGGCAAAAAGCCAATCTTCTTCGGTCTTGACCGCAAAAATGACTATTACGCAGAAAATATTCAAAACAATGCGGACGGCGGAGTGCTTGCCGACCTTTGTTTCGGCGACACAAAACTTTCCGTAAAAATTCCTGCAATCGGCAGTTATATGGTTTCAAACGCACTTGCAGCCGTGGCAGTGGGCAAACTTTGCGGACTTAATGACGAACAACTTATAAAAGGTGTTGAGGCTTATAAAACCGTCGGCAGCCGTGCAAATGTTATCAATACCGAAGATTACAAAATCATTGATGACTGCTACAACGCAAACCCGACCTCCGTTATGGCAAGTATTGACACACTTGTAAATTTCAGCGGCAGAACCGTTGCAATTCTCGGCGATATGAAAGAACTTGGCACAAACGAACTTGAAATGCACCGCAAAACAGGCGAACACGCAAAAGAAAAAGGCGTTGACCTTGTAATTGCAGTCGGCCCGCTTGCCAAAGCACTTGCCGAGGGCAGCGGCGGAAAGTGGTATGCAGACATAGACTCTCTCCTACCCGACCTAAAAAGCCTGCTCAAAAAAGGTGATACAGTTTTGGTAAAAGCCTCACACTCAATGCAGTTTGAAAGAATCGTTGCATTTTTGAAAGGTTGAAAATAGGCAATCATTTTGTATATAAATAGATTTAGGTCAAACCTTTAAAAATGTTGACCTTACTTTTATAATTGTTAAAAAGTGCTTAGCTAATTCTCAATTTACCCCAACTTTCGATAAAGCCTAAAATACACTGACAAAAAACGGTCATTCGCAAACTTTATGCGAATGACCGTAATTTTGTTTATGCTTTATTTAATGAAATGATACGCTGTAATTCTGTTACATCGCTTATATCAATTTTGCCGTTTCCGTCAACATCTGCAAGCTTTAACTGTGTATCGGTGAAATCAGCGTTTTTAGATACATACATCTGAAGTTCTGTAATATCAAGAATATCCACAGCACCGTTCATATTAATATCACCGTGCTCGTAGTTGTTTCCGTTATCAAGCGGCTTGTCCCTAAGATATTTACAATAATCAAGAGCTACCCAACCCTTTACATTTTTATAAGTTGTATAACCCCATGTGTAACCGCCGGACTGTTTTACATCTGTAACATAAAGCTCTGTACCGTTTTTAATCTGATAAACAGTTTTTGATGAAGTTGTTGCGCTCTCTCTCATATTAAGATAATCGCTTACTTCAACCTCGTAAACACCTGTTTTGTATGTAATGGTATCGTTATCATCTTTGTTATTGTTGTTCTTATCAAAGTCGCCAAGGTAAATAAAGCCTTGGAAATTCCAACCTGATTCACCCATTGCAGGGTCATTAACATCTGCATATGTAAGATAGAAGTTTTCCCAACCCCACGCAGAGTTTGAAAATGTAACAGTACCGTTCTCTACCTTTTCAACAACGGCAACATGACCGCCTGTTTCGCCGTTTCTGTAATATTCCCAACAAGCAACAGCGCCGACTTTCGGAGTCTGACCTCTGCTGTAGCCGTCGTTGTAGTCATACCACTCGTAAGCGTCATAGTGACAAAGTCCGGGATCTCTGCCAAGAATTTCGTATGCTCTGCCGTAAGCATAAGCTGTGCAGTTTGGCATACCATAGCCGTATTGGTAATAAATATTTTTATTGCTGTAATAATAATCATTGCTGTATGACGGTGCATCAAGTCTTGGTGTAAAAGACGATGACGCATTAGCAATCATTGAATACGAAAATACTGTGGTAAAAAGTAATGCACAAACTAAGAACATTGCCGGAATTCTTTTGAGTTTTTTAAAAAACAATTTAAATCTTCCTTTCTGTCAATTATGTTTACATTTCTGTTTATCAAAGAATATTTTACCACAAAGTTCCGCAAAAGACAATATTTTTTTAATAATGTTGTAATTATTTGTAATCTTTGTAAAAGTCATTAAAGCAGGCTCTTGATATTTTGGCAGTATTGATATATAATAAAAACCAATAGTAGCATAAAACAAAATGCTGACAAATGGTCGAGAAACCGAAAAAAGCGTCTGTTTTACTTATATTTTTAGCTTTTGTGCAATCGGAAGTGTTAATATGAAGGTTAATGTCGGTGACAGAGTTGAAATGAAAAAACCGCACCCGTGCGGTTGCAAGGAATTTGAAATATTAAGGATTGGAATGGATTTTAAAATCCGTTGTACAAACTGCGGCAGAGAAGTTATGGTGCCGCGAAATAAAATCGAAAAGAATATTAAAAAAATTTTAACCGATAAGGAAAAATAATATGTTTGAAAAAATAGAAATTTTTGATAAAAGATACTCCGAACTTTCGCAAAGACTTTACGAACCGTCTGTTGCGGCAGATCCGGAACAATATCAAAAAACAATGAAAGAGCTTAAGTCTATTGAAGAAATAGTGCTTACTTACCGAGAGTACAAACAGGCGGTAAAATCTCAAGACGAAAGCATTGAAATTCTTGAAGAGAGCGGCGACAGCGACTTAAAGGAACTTGCACAGCTTGAACTTGACGAGGCAAAACAGAACATAGAGGAGCTTTCGGAAAAACTTAAAATTTTGCTTTTGCCGAAAGACCCAAATGACGAACGAAATGTTATTGTGGAAATTCGTGGCGGAGCAGGCGGCGAAGAGTCGGCACTGTTCAGTGCGGTGCTTTTCAGAATGTACAGTATGTATGCCGAGAAAAAGGGTTATAAAGTAGAAATAGTAAACGCAAACGAAACCGAGCTCGGCGGCTATAAAGAAATTTCTTTTATGATTGAGGGCGAGGGTGCTTACTCACGCTTTAAATACGAAAGCGGTGTACACCGTGTTCAGCGTGTGCCCGAAACCGAAAGCCAGGGCAGAGTGCATACTTCTACCACAACCGTTGCCGTTCTTCCCGAGGCGGAAGATGTGGAGCTTGAAATTGACCCTAAAGATTTGAAAATAGATACTTTCCGTTCAAGCGGCGCAGGCGGTCAGCATATCAACAAAACAAGTTCGGCTATCCGTATTACTCATTTGCCGACAGGTACGGTTGTTGAGTGTCAGGACGAAAGAAGTCAGTACAAAAACAAAGATAAAGCGCTCAAGGTGCTCAAGAGCCGACTTTTAAAAGAAAAGCAGGATAAGCAGGCGAGTGAAATTGCCGCTAACCGTAAGTCACAGGTCGGCACGGGCGACAGAAGTGAAAGAATTAGAACCTACAACTATCCGCAGGGCAGACTGACCGACCACAGAATCGGACTTACGCTTTACAAACTTGAGGATATATTAAATGGAAATCTTGATGAAGTTATAGACGCTCTTGTTACCGCAGACAGAGCAGAAAAACTCAAAGAAAGTATGGAAAATTCATAAGCAAGGTGACAATATGCAAACATTATTGCTCGACAGTACACAGGAAAATATAAATAAAGCAGGAGAAATCCTAAGAAACGGCGGACTTGTAGGTATGCCGACCGAAACCGTTTACGGACTTGCGGCAGACGCTTTGAACGGTAAAGCCGTTGCCAAAATTTTTAAGGCAAAAGGCAGACCGATGGATAATCCGCTGATTGTTCATATTGCGGAGTTTGGGGATATTGAAAAATTCGGTCTTGTCGCCGAAATTCCCCAAAAGGCAAAAATTCTTGCCGAAAAATTTATGCCGGGACCTCTTACAATTATAATGAAAAAATCGGAGATTATTCCTGACGAAGTGTCGGCAGGTCTTGAAACCGTTGCAATTCGCTGTCCGTCACACCCTGTTGCAAGAGCGCTCATTAAGGCGGCAAATACACCGCTCGCTGCGCCGTCCGCAAACATTTCGGGCTCTCCGAGTCCTACAACCGCAACCCATGTTATGAATGATATGAACGGTAAGATTGAGGCAATTATTGACGGCGGTGCAAGTGAAGTCGGCGTTGAAAGTACGGTTATCACTCTTGCGGGCGAAGTTCCTTGCCTGTTAAGACCGGGCGGAATCACCCTTGAACAATTGAGAGATACAATCGGAGAAGTCGAACTTAACAAGGCGGTACTCGACAAACTTGACCCTAATCAAAAGGCGGCAAGCCCGGGTATGAAGTACAAGCATTATTCGCCGAAAGCGAGAGTTATACTTCTTAAAGGCACAGACGAAGAATATATTAATTATGTGAACAGCAAGGATGACGGCAAAACCGCCGCACTGTGTTGTGATGAAGATATTGCGCAGCTTAAGGTAAAAACATTTTCGCTTGGCAAAAGGCACGACTATGCACAGCAGGCGCACAGACTTTTTGATATGCTGAGAGAGGTTGACGAGGTCGGCGGAATTGACACCGCTTACTCAAGACTTCCGTCCTGCGATGGCGTAGGTATGGCACTTTACAACAGACTTATAAGGGCCGCAGGCTATGAGGTGATAGACCTTGAAAAAATATAAAATATTGGGGCTTACAGGTCAGACGGGCGCAGGCAAAAGCACTGTATCAAAAGTTTTTGCAAAAAACGGCACAGCGGTAATAAATGCCGATGAGCTTGTTGCGGAACTTTATATGCCCGACTCGGTATGTCTTAAGATACTTTCGGCTGAATTTGGCAGTGACATTATTTTGCCGAACAAAAATCTTGACCGAAAGAAACTTGCTCAAAGGGCATTTGCAACAAAAGAAAAAACCGCCGTTCTCGGCAAACTTATCCACCCGTTTGTACTTTCCCTTTTCCTTGAAAAGACGGAAAAACTTGTCAACAGCGATAAAAAATTCATTGTATTTGACGCACCGCAGCTTTTTGAGAGTAAAGCAAATGTAATTTGCGATTATATCATAAGCGTTACGGCTGATGAAAACATACGCAAACAGCGCATAATGCAGCGTGACGGAATTTCGGAAGAAATGGCGGAAAGTCGTATAAACGCTCAACTTTCCGAAAACTATTTTAAAGAGAATTCGGACTTTATTCTTGAAAACAACGGCACAAAGCAAGAACTTATCGACAAAGCCGAGGGGCTATTCGGATACATACGGCAGGTGATTTAATGGCGGCAAATCCCCGATACAAAAAGAAACCCAAAAAGAAGGGAAAAAATTTTATTGTTGGCGGTTGCATAGTTTTAACGGCGGTCTTGCTTGCACTGTTTGTATTTAATTACTATGACAACGCAAAAAAACAACTGCTCGAACTCAGCTATCCGAGAGATTACAGCCAATATGTTCAAAAAGCCGCAAAAGATTACGAACTCGACGAATCGCTCATATATGCCGTTATCCGTACGGAAAGCGGCTTTAATGCAGACGCACAGTCGGATGCGGGTGCTTGCGGAATTATGCAGGTTATGCCGAGTTCGTTTGAATGGCTGCAGCAGGTAAGAGATTGTGAGGGCAAATATACGGAAGAAGATTTATATAACCCCGAAATCTGTATAGATTACGGCTCTTATCTTTTAAAATATTTTCTTGATTTTTATGGGACAGAAACATCGGCTATTGCAGCGTACAACGCAGGATTTGTGGTTTCGGACTGGCTTGATGATCCGAATTACAGTACCGACGGTGTAACGCTTACAGATATACCGTATCCCGAAACAAAAGAATATGTTGAACGGGTAACGGACGCAAAAGCAAAGTATATTGAGTTATATTATTCATAAAATAATATGGTACATCTGATGAAAGGAAGATAAATATGTCAGACGAAAAAAGCAAAGCTACACTTCTTAAAGAAGAAATTATGATGAAAGGCAGCAAGGGCGTAGCAACTCTCAATGCCGAAGAGATTAAAAAAGCAGACGATTTCTGCGTAGGCTATAAAAAGTTTTTAGACCATTCTCCCGTTGAGCGTGAGGCTGTAAGCTACACACTTGAACTTGCGAAAAAAGCAGGCTTTACAGAATACGATGAAAATGCGTCATATAACGCAGGCGATAAGGTTTATTATGTAAACCGTGACAAAGCAATCGCACTTGCTGTTATCGGCAAAAACGGTGTAAAGAACGGTGCAAGACTTGCAATCGCTCACATTGACTCACCACGAATTGATTTAAAGCCGAATCCACTTTATGAGGACACAAACCTCGCACTTTTCAAAACACATTACTACGGCGGTCTTAAAAAATATCAGTGGACAGCACTTCCCCTCTCACTCCACGGCACAGTTGTAAAACTTGACGGCACAAAGGTAAACATTACTTGGGGTGACGATGAAAACGAATCTTGTTTTTGCGTTACTGATTTGCTCCCACACCTTGCTAAAGACCAGGTTTCAAAGCCGCTTGCAAAGGTATTTACAGGTGAGGATCTCAATGTTCTTGTCGGCTCCCGTCCGTACGAAGACGGCAATGACGAAAAAGACCTTGTAAAACTCAATGTAATGTCAATTCTCAATAAGAAATACGGTATTGTAGAGGGCGATTTTCTTTCGGCAGAACTTTGTCTTATTCCGTCATTCAAAGCAAGAGATATCGGCTTTGACGCAAGTATGATCGGCGGTTACGGTCACGATGATAAGGTTTGCGCTTACCCTGCATTAATGGCTTCGCTTGATGTTGAAACTCCGGAGCAGACCTGCGTTACTTATCTTACAGATAAAGAAGAAACAGGCAGCGACGGCAATACAGGTATGCAGAGCGACTTTTTGCGTTACTTTATATATGACCTTGCAAAGCAGGACGGTATTGACGGCTACAAAGCGCTGTCTAAGAGCACCTGTCTTTCGGCAGATGTAAGCGCAGCTTATGACCCAACATATGCATCCGCTTACGAAGCAAAGAACTCTTGCTATATTAACGAAGGCGTTGTAATTTCAAAATACACAGGTCACGGCGGAAAGTACGATACTTCCGATGCGTCTGCCGAGTATATGGGCAAGGTAAGAGCTTTGCTTGAGAAAAACAATGTAATGTGGCAAGTCGGCGAACTCGGTAAAGTTGATATGGGCGGCGGCGGAACAATCGCCAAGTATGTTGCCAATATGAATGTTGATGTAGTAGACCTCGGTGTGCCTGTACTTTGTATGCACGCACCGTTTGAAATCGTATCAAAAATTGATGTATATATGGCTTACAGAGCATTTTTTGCATTCTTTGATGATAAAATTTAAAAAATTTCAAAAAACACTTGCTTTTTCTAAAAGAATGTGGTAATATACTACTTGCGGTTAATAATTAACCGCATATGCGCTGGTAGCTCAGCTGGATAGAGTGTCTGACTACGAATCAGAAGGTCGGGAGTTCGAGTCTCTTCCAGCGCGCCAATAACACACCTTGGTTTTTCAGGGTGTGTTATTTTTTTGAAATATCTGCGATGAGATTTGCTAAGCATTGTAATTGTTAAATTTTTCGTTAAGTCCGAAATACAATAAACTTGTGTCTGCAAAAACTTTATTTTCACTATTTGTACCTTTCTGTAAATCCTGTTGAATTTCTTTATCGTAAAGTATGCTTCCGTAATTATCTATAGCTGAATTATTATCAAATTCAACACAGAACTTATTATTTTGTTTATCTCTATATGTTTATCTCTATATATAAGTGTGGTTTTTACAGATGACCAAGAGTTGTTTCCATAGGAATCAAAAGTAAATGAATCATTATATTTTTCTGTCAAATATTTTTCAACAGTATCAGTGACTGTTGACATAAATCTGTTGACACGAATTTTTAATTACGATAATATAGTTAGTGTAAAGAAACGGCTTTAGCTGTTTATCTTTTAAGACAAATTATTTTTATAACCGTCTTGTATTCGCAGTACAAGGCGGTTATTTTTTACAATTTCAGATTTAAGGTAAATAACAATTCACTAAAAAAGTTTTTATCAAAACTTGGCACAAATTGTGGTTTAAGGCGAGTAATTTATAATTTAGGTCAAGCCTTTAATTAAAAAAAGGTTGTCCATATTTTTAATGCGAATAATTAGGAATGACTTTTTAAAAATTTTTTGTAACTTTTACATAAATTTTACTTGAAATATTTAAGATTTAACAATATAATAAGAATAATAAGGAGTGATATAATGACTTCAACAATTGATGTAAAAAAGAAACAAGATTTAAAAAAATGGCTTGAAATGCCTTACAATAACAGAGAGCTAAGCTGGCTCGATTTTAACGCCCGTGTACTTGAAGAGGCTTTTGAAAAGGAAAATCCTATAATGGAAAGGTGTAACTTCCTTTCTATTACAGCGTCTAACCTTGACGAATTTTTTATGGTTCGTGTTGCAGGCGTACTTGATAATATTCATCGTGGCACAAATAAGCCCGACCCGTCGGGACTTACCCCTAAAATGCAGATGAAAAAAATCAGTGAAAAAGTACATGCCTTTGCCGAAAAGCAGTACAACTGCTACAATCGTTCCATTATTCCGTCACTGAGAGCAAACGGTATTAACTTTGTTAAGGCAGATGAAATGACCGACGAGCAAAAAGCATTTGCAGACGATTATTTTCAGAGAGTGGTATTCCCTGTTCTCACACCGATGGCGGTTGACACAAGCCGACCTTTCCCATTGCTTGCAAACAAAAGTCTTAACATTGCAGTTCTGCTTACAAATGCAGAGGGAGAAGAATTTTATGCGCTTGTACAAGTGCCGTCAATCCTTCCGAGATTTTTGGAACTTCCCACAAAAGGCAAGCGTGACTTTATAACCCTTGAAAGAATTATTACTATTCACCTCGGCGAACTGTTTGAGCTTTATAACATCAAACAGTCGGCAGCTTTCAGAATCACAAGGGACTCTGACCTTGACATTGACGAGGACACGGAAGACCTTATGGAGGAAATTAAAAAATCCATTAAAAAGCGTCAGCGCGGTGTGCCTGTAAGACTTGAGTTTTCTAAAAAATGCCACAAGTCAATCCGCAAATTCCTTGTAGATGCATTGCATGTAACCGAGGACGAAATTTATGTACAGCACGGTCCGCTTGACCTTACTTTCCTTTCTAAATTTGCAAGAATAAAGGGCTGCGAAAAGCTCTGTTTTGAGCCTATTACACCTGTAAATCCGCCTGCCGAGTTTTACGATTGCGACGATATTTTCGAGGCTATCCGTGAAAAAGACAGACTTGTTCATCATCCGTATGAGAGTTTTGATGTGGTGGTTGACTTTGTCAAAAAAGCCGCAAAAGACCTGAATGTACTTGCAATCAAGCAGACTTTATACCGTGTAAGCGGTAACTCTCCTATCGTTGCGGCACTTATTAAAGCCGCCGAAAACGGCAAACAGGTTACTGTACTTGTAGAACTTAAAGCTCGTTTTGACGAAGAAAATAACATTCAGTGGGCAACCAAACTTGAAAAAGCAGGCTGTCATGTAATTTACGGTCTTACAGGTCTTAAAACCCACTGTAAAATCTGTCTTGTTGTCAGAAAAGACGAGGACGGAATCCGCCGTTATCTGCATATGGGTACAGGTAACTACAACGACAGCACCGCAAGGTTCTACACAGACATCGGTATGTTTACCTGCCGTGAAGAATACGGCCTTGACGCATCGTCATTATTCAACACACTTACAGGCTATTCTTTACCGCCCGAATACAATAAATTTATTGTTGCTCCTCAAGGTATGCGACCTTTCTTTGAGGAAATGATAAGAAAAGAAATCGAAAACGCAAAACAGGGACTTCCCGCATCAATTACCGCAAAGGTAAATTCACTTGTAGACCCTGCAATCATCAGCTTGCTTTACGAGGCATCGCAGGCAGGCGTAAAAATTGAACTTATCGTGCGTGGTATTTGCTGTCTTATCCCCGGATTAAAGGGATGGAGTGAAAATATAAAGGTAATCAGCATTGTAGGACAACTCCTTGAGCACAGCCGAATTTTTAAATTTGAAAACAACGGCAATCCGCTCTACTACCTTGGCAGTGCAGACTGGATGCAGAGAAACCTTGACAGACGAGTTGAACTTGTGTTCCCTGTTGAGGACGAAGACATTAAAAACAGGGTTGAACAGATTTTAAAAGTTACGCTCAAAGACACGGTAAATGCAAGAAAGCAGTTACCCGACACCACATATCACCTTGTAGATAAGCGTGGCAGAAAACGACTTAACAGCCAAAAACATTTTTCAAAACTTGCACAACAGGCACAAAATGCCGTTAAAAAACAGACATATGTAAGAACAGTAGGCACTCCTATGGTACCTGCAAAGGAAGGAGAAAAAGCAGAATGAAAAGAATCGGTATTTTAACAAGCGGCGGTGACTGTCAGGGACTTAACTCTACTATCCGTGCCGTCGCAAAAACACTTTATCAGAATTACGGCAATGACGGCGTGCAGATTATCGGCATTATTGACGGCTACCGAGGACTTATTTACAACGAAACAAGGATGATGAAACCTGATGATTTTTCGGGTATTCTTACAAGGGGCGGTACTATTCTCGGCACATCAAGACAGCCGTTCAAACTTATGAGAGTTATTGACGAAAACAGCGTTGATAAAGTTGCCGAAATGAAAAAGAACTATAAGAAGCTTGAGCTTGACTGCCTTGTTGTTCTCGGCGGAAACGGCACACAGAAAACCGCAAACCTCTTGCGTGAAGAGGGCTTGAATGTTGTTTCTCTGCCAAAAACAATTGACAATGACCTTTGGGGTACAGACAAAACATTTGGTTTTCAGAGCGCCGTTGACATTGCAACAAATGTTATCGACTGTATTCACACCACTGCAACCTCACACGGAAGAGTTTTCATTGTTGAGGTTATGGGGCACAAGGTTGGCTGGCTGACTTTGTATGCAGGTATTGCCGGCGGTGCGGATGTTATTTTAATTCCGGAAATTCCGTACGATATTAATTCCGTAATTAATACAATTAAGAAAAGAACCGAAAGCGGAAAGAAATTCTCAATTCTCGCCGTTGCAGAGGGTGCAATTTCCAAAGAGCTTGCAGCTATGCCGAAGAAAAAAAGAAAAGCCGCTATGGCTGAAATCGCATATCCGTCAATCTCATACAAAATTGCAAAAGAAATTCAAGACGCAACAGGTCAGGAAACAAGAGTTACCGTACCCGGACATTTCCAGAGAGGCGGAAGTCCTGACGCATACGACCGTGTGCTCTCCACCCGTTTCGGTATTGCAGCTGCCGAACTTATAATAAACGGTGACTACGGCAAAATGGTTGCACTTGTAAATAATAAAGTAGTTGCAGTTCCGCTCGAAGAAATCGCAGGTAAACTTAAAGCCGTTCCTGCCGACCACGAAATAGTAGCCGCAGCAAGAAAGATGGGCATCTGCTTCGGTGACGAAAAATAATTAACAATTTGAGCTTGAAATGTTGAAAACATTGGCAGTGTGAGTATTAACCTCACACTGCCGTTTTCTTTATTATATCGTTTTACAAAAACTAATCTTCCCCTCCTTATCAAAACCAAAAAAATTGCCCGAAAAAGCAAAAATCTCATTTCAAAATCAATGAAATGAGATTTCTGCTAATATAAAAATCAAACTTCCAATTTCTTAACCACTGAAATAGAAACAATGTAAGAAACCACTAAATAAACTATAATGCAAACTCCGCTTGCGAGTAATGTTTGTACCGAAATGTTATTTACTGCAAGGGTAGAAACCGCATTACCAAGCCATAAACAGCTTAAATTAATATGTAAGTATGAGCTGATTATCGATATTCCTGTTGGCAAAGCCAAAAGAGCAAGCAACGAAACAACTATTGCAGGAGCGCTCTTTTTAAAGATTGAACACAGCATAAAGAATATGCCGGCAAATGAGATAAGTCCAAACACAAGGATAATTAATTGCGGAATAAACAGAGCGTATATTATGATATAAAGCGCTTGATACCGCAAAAACAGCAACTAAATTGAGGATTACCATAAAAAGGGTGCTGACAATAACCGCCATAAACTTTGCCGTAAAAATCGACTGTCTGCTGTAACCTCGTGAAATAATATTTTTCAATATGCCGTTGTCAAAATCATTGCAAATAAAGCTGCAAATAAACATTAGTATAAATACTGTAACGGGACTTGTTTTAAAAAATCCTATTGCACTGATAATACCGGACTCCGGTGATACTATTCACTGCATATTTTGCGAAGATTGTAACGAAAACATACCGAATGAGCAAAGCAGGTAAATCAAACTAAGTGCAACCGATGCAAAAGTCCAAATATAAAAGCTTTTGTTTTTGAAAAGCTTACGAAGTTCAAATAATAATAACCTTTTCATTTTATGCCCCTACCTTGCGTAAAAAGTATTCTTCAAGATTAATTGCGTGAATAGAAATCTGATTTACCGTAACACCATTTTCAACAAGATATTTATTAATTTGACCCGTTCTGTCAATCATTGAGTCAAGATAAACAGATTTATTATAAATATGTATCTGTTGAGGCGGCATAATTTTTGATAAAATCTCCGCCGCTTTTTGCGGATTGTCAGGCACAATTAAAACTCTGTCGCTGCATTTTTGTGAAAGCTCAACAGCGGAAATTTCTTCTATAAGTTTGCCGTCATGAATAAATCCATATCGTGTGGCAATCTTTGACAGTTCCTCAAGCAAATGGCTTGAAATCATAAAGGTAATTTTCTTTTCGGTATTTAGTCTGATGATTAAATCACGAGTCTCCATAATACCTGTCGGATCAAGTCCGTTTATCGGTTCGTCAAGAATAAGCAATTCTGGATTGCCGAGCAAAGCCATAGCAATTCCAAGTCGCTGGCGCATACCAAGCGAAAACTGTCCTGCTTTTTTGTTGCCTGTATTGCCAAGACCTACAAAATCAAGAATTTTCCTGACACTTTTGTCTGAACTTCCTGTAAGAATTGCCATTCTCTTCATATTTTCGTATGCGGTGCAGTTTTTATAAATTGACGGAAACTCAATGAGCGAACCGATTTTCTTCCTTGCAGTGTTGAGCGGCTCACCGCCAAAGAGGGTAATTTCGCCACTGTCGGGAAAAGCAAGCCCTAACACCTGGCGCATAAATGTAGTTTTGCCTGCGCCGTTCTTGCCCACAAATCCGTAAATATCACCTTTGTTTATCGTAAGGCTGATGTTGTTAGAAACAATTTTATAACCGTATTTTTTCACTAAATTTTGTGTCGATAATATTGCACTCATAATTATTCTCCGTAATTAGTTTTTAGCGTCATAAATTCTTATTAAGAGGTCAAGAACCTTGAAGTAGAGCCAAATTACTGTAAATGCCAAGCCAAATGAAACTGACCACTCGTATTCTTTTGGGCGCTGATTTTCAACTGTTTCACGAATAATCTGAAAGTCGCTGATAAGAAACAAAGCTGCGATAATAATAAAAATAACTGACATTGCTATGTCAAAGATAGGATTTCCTGCGAAAATCATTACATAACCTCTTGTTGCAGTAATGAGGTAGCCGATAAAAGCAAGGATTGAAATGCTTATTGTTGAAAGTAAAAGTGCAAGTGTAACAGATTTAAATTTTTCTGTTGCCTTAATCTTGCCTGAAGTATAGAGTAAAAGCATTGTAAATACGATTACAAGAGCTTATATGTCAATACAATATAGGCAATTTTACACTATTCTTGCATCCTGTATACACAAAAAAGGATTGCAGATTTTGCTCTGCAATCCTTTTGAATATGATTATAACTTTTACGAATTATGCGATATAAATCTGTAATGCGGTTGCGTCAAGAATATCAAGCTTGCCGTCGCCGTACATATCGGCAGCGTCAAACCAAGCCTTATTTGTAACATCAATAAGCGGATTTTTATCGTCGTTTGAAATGTGAATCTGTAAGTGTGTAACATCGTTTACATCTACAACACCGTTGCGGTTTACATCACCCTTGAGGATAGTTTCCTGCTCGCCGCCGTCCGAAATATAGAATGACTTTGTGCTTTCAGCTATACAGCCGTCTGAATCAACAGCCTTTACAGACAATGTGTATGTGCCTGCATTATTTGCTGTAAAATTGTATGTATTGTCAGATGAAGTCTTTACAGTTGCACCGTTTACCGCAAACTCGTAAGTAACATTGCCATGGTTGTTGTACGGCTCTGCTTTAAGCTCAAGTGCTGTGCCAACAGGCTGAGATGAGCTCTTGTCTGCGCCAAAGTTTACTTCAAACTCTGCCTCCTGAACCTGTGTATCAGGGAGGATCTTGCCAAGTCTTGCAAGCGGAACTGTAATGTTGTCTATATCCTCTTTTTCGTGTGAAGTAGACGGATCGTAGCTGTATTCAGCATCTGCAACATCAAGCATTGAGGGGTCGTGTGGAAGTGTATCCATACCCGAAGTACCGTATGTGAGAATCTGCATTGCGCCAATGCCCTGAGTTTCTACATAATTTCTGTCGATACCGAGTGCAGAGTAAGGAATAGCAACCTCGTAAACATAACCGTAGTTTTTCTTGTAGCCGAGTTTAAAGAAATCAACCCAATTTGAGTTAGGGTCAGTGTTGTCGCCTAATGTTCTGTCGCCCTTTACTTCTCTTACACCGTAGAGAGTTTCGCTCTTTGTGCCGTTTGCATATTTAATTTTGAATCCGTTCCGGTTATCCTGTGCCTGATAGTTTGTTACGCCAATCGGAACTCTTGTATCATAATCAAACAGGTATGTTCCGTCCGTATCCTGAACATCAGCCTTGAAGATTGATGCGCCGCCGTTTGAATTGTTTGAATCGAAAGCAACAAGTGTATCAATGTGAGTTGTAAAGCCTACACCGCCGTCTTTTGCTACGCCGCCGTCACAACCCCATACAAACGGATTTGTGTAAACAGAGCCGTCTTTGTTTGTGCCTACTGCCTTGCCTGTTGCCTGCTTGCTTGGGTCTATTGAAAGCGCAATATACATTGGAATACTGTTTCTCCAAGGGCGAGCCTCATTTGATGCCGCAAAATTATCGCTCGGAGAAGTAATGTATGATGTATTTGCCATTTCCCACATAAAGTAGAGGTTTTCATCGTCCCATGCGCCATAGAGAGCGTATGCGTCCCACGGCTGCTCATGCATTGAAGATGGCATATATACTCGGGGGTCATCGTTTGCTGTACCCTGAGCAATAATCATTGAGCTGTCCCAATCGCTTACATCGCCGTCAACAGAAATTGTCTTGTATTTACCCAGCTGCATATTCGGGTTTGTTCCGTAATAGCCGCTTTCGGGAGCTGTTGTGTGTCCGTCCGAGTCAGCAGAAAAAGTTGTTTTGCCTGCTGTAAATGTTTTGTTGTAAGTGAAAGTCTGTGTTGTTTCAACACCGTCATCGCCTGTTGCTGTAAGCACAAGAGTAATTTCGCTGTTACCGATTTTACCCTCGCCTATTTTAATAATTGTGCCGTCGGTATAAGATTTTTTTGCCGAACCGTCAACAGAATAGTATCCTACTGAGGCATTTTTTAGTCCGAGCTGAACCTGCAAAAATTCTGATGAAAAGCTTGTACCGGAGGCTTTGTAAACAATTCCGTATCCATGAGAATCAGGCTTGCCGTAATCTACCCACTGCTTTGCGGCTGTGAGGAGCTTGCACTGACCTGCCTTTAAAGAAAGTCCGCTTGCCTTTGGATACTGCTCCTTGCCCTCGTCCTTTTCTTTGCCGTTATTAAAAATAATGCTTTCTGATTTATATGCTGAAGTAAAGCTTGCCTTGTAAAGTCCGTCATCAGTTGCGCTCATCAGCTGACCCGGCCATTTGGCATTTTCTTTTGTACCATAGGCATAAATATAAACATTTTCCCAATTAAAAACCGAATTATCAAAATATACCTCTGAGCCGTCTGCTGCGGCAGCCGCCGAAACAGCTGTTATCACCATGGCAGACATAATGATAGCTGCACTAAGCAACAAACTTATAATTTTTTTGCTTGTTTTCATAAAAAATCAACTCCTAAATTCAAACTTTATTTAAAATTATATCATTACCTCATTTTATTTACAACAATAAAAAAACAATTTTGTTTACTTGACCAAAAAGTATAAATGATTTTTGAACAAAAAAGCAAGGCATATGACTTATTTAATAAATCATATGCCTATATTTTATATAATATTTTTATTTAGTTTACAGTTATCTCTTATATATCCTTTTCCACTTGCCTGTTCTGTACTCCAAAAAGGATATAACCCAATTTGAAAACCAACCGATCGGCACTGCAATCCATACCATTTGCAAGCCGAAAATCGGTGCAAATGCCATTGCGACAAACACACGGATAAACAGATTCACAAAATTTGCGACTGTAAACATTTTCATATCTCCAGCACCTCGCAAAAGTCCGTCAACTGCCATTTTAAATCCGATAAAACAGAAGAACCACCCCATAAAACTAAGGTATCCGCAGCCCGTATTCATTGCGGTTATTGTGCCGTCATCACCGAGAAACATTGATACAATCGAACCGTTAAAAGGTTCTATAATCAGAATAAGTAAAATAGAAAATGCTGCCACAAGAATGTTTGCGGCATGGTAACCCTCTACAACACGCTTTTCATTCTTTGCACCCAAATTTTGCGCAGTGTACGAAGACACAGCATTGTTTATACTGTTAAAGGGAACTATGCAAAGCGATTCCACTCTTATTGCGGCAGAATATCCTGCGAGAGCCTCCGAACCGAAGCCGTTTACCACCGACTGCACAAGCATCATTCCGATTGATACCGTTGACTGCTGAATAATTGACGGAAAAGCAATTTTTGCCATAGGCAAAAGCTCACTCTTTTCAAAAAATTTTGCACGACCTATGTTGAGCTTTTTAAACTCCCACACAAGCACTATGAATGATAATACAACCGAAATTCCTTGTGCAATAAGTGTTGCCCAGGCAACGCCCGTTACACCCATACTGAAATTTTTTACGAGCAAAAGGTCGAGCGCAACATTGAACACCGATGAAAAAATCAAAAAATAAAGCGGTATTTTAGATTTTCCGAGTGCATTGAACATTGCGGAAAGCACATTATACATAAATAAAAACGGCAAACCCGCAAAGTAAATGTTCAGATAATCTACCGCCAGATCAAGTACATCAGACGGAGTATTGAGCGCAATAAGAATAAGACGGCTGAACACAAGACCGATAATTCCAAGCAAAACACTAAGTGCGGTAAAAGCAATCAGCGCAGTGTACACTGCCGTTTTTGTCTTTTTATATTCCTTGGCGCCAAAATACCTACTGACTATTACCGACGCACCGATTCCGCCGCCAATTGCCACACAAATAAAAATATTTGTAAGCGAATATGACGCACCTACCGCCGCCAAAGCCTTTTCACTTACAAATCTGCCTACAATAGCCGAGTCCGCCATAGTGTATGTCTGCTGAAAAATATTACCTATAATAATAGGCAGAGCAAACACAAAAAGCGCATACATCGGCTTTTTCTTAACTAAATAATCATTATTCACATAAATCACCTATCCGCAGATATTATAACATATCTTGTCGGAAAAAGGAATATTGTTTAATCACGGTTTTGCAGATGTACACCGCTAAGCCATAAATTAAACCAATTTTGATAAAGAACCTCAGAAAAGGCTTTGGGCAGTGCTCAAACGAACACTGCCCTTCGCAAACTATTATTTAGAGTTTGATTATGAAACTTGTTATCTGATTAATTATAAAAGAGTTTTAAGATAGTCGCTTATCTCTTTTTCGGTAGTCATTGCAAGTACCTTTTCGGCAACCTTGTCTGCCTCTGCCTTTGACCATGCAGAAATTGTTTTTCTTACCTTTAATACCGACGGTGCGGATACACTGAACTCGGTAAGTCCGAATGACATAAGTAACGGCACCATCATCGGGTTAGCCGCTGCCTCGCCGCACATACCTACAGAAATATTATTCTTGTTTGCGCAATCAATAATATACTTAATGCCCCTTAATACACTTGGCTGTAACGGAGAATACAGATATGCAACATCGTCATTTCCTCTGTCGCAAGCCATTGTATAACCCGTAAGGTCATTTGTACCGATGCTGAAAAAGTCGGATTCTTTTGCAAGAATATCAGCAATCATAACTGCCGCCGAGGTTTCTGTCATAATGCCTACAGGGATATTTTCGTTAAATTCTACTCCCTGTTCCCTAAGTTCAGCCTTAACCTCTTCAACAAGAGCCTTGCCCTCTCTAAGTTCTTCAACGGCTGTAATAAGCGGGAACATAATTCTTACATCGCCAAAAGCGCTTGCTTTTACAATTGCACGGAGCTGTGTTTTGAACAAATCTTTATGCTTTAAGCAATATCTGATTGCTCTGAAGCCCAAGAAAGGATTTTCCTCTTTTTTAAGTCCGAGATAAGGAATTTCCTTGTCGCCGCCGATGTCAAGAGTTCTGATAATTACAGGCTTTCCCTTTAATGTAAGCGCCGCCTTTTTGTAAGCGTCAAACTGCTCGTCCTCTGTAGGCAAAGCGGTTCTGTCCATAAATAAAAATTCAGTTCTGAACAAACCAACGCCCTCGCCGTCTGCATCAACTGCCTTTATTGCGTCCTCCGGCTTGCCGATATTGCAGAAAAGCTCGTATTCCTCACCGCTTAAAGCTTTAGTTGCCTTGCCTCTGAAATTTTCAAGTTCTTTGCGCTCTTTAAGAAAATTAATTCTCTTTGTATCGTACTCCTGAATAACAGCGTCATCCGGCTCATCAATTACTACGCCCTCACTGCCGTCAACGATTACATAAGTACCGGCCGAAAGTTTTGAAACAGCACCGTTTACGCTGACTACAGCCGGAATTTCAAGCGCTCTTGCAAGGATAGCCGAATGAGATGTTTTGCCGCCTGTTTCGGTAATAATTCCGACAATATTTTCTTTATTGATGCCTGCTGTCATGGACGGAGTAAGTTCTTTTGCGACAACTACCGTGCCCTTTGGCGCTGCCGAAAGTTTTACTTCTTTTACGCCGAGCAAAATGCTTAGCATACTTGTTTTTAAGTCTTTTACATCTGCCGCTCTCTGCTGTGTAAGTTCGTCATCTGTGGCAGAAAACATAGAGATGAACATATCGCACATATACTCAAGTGCAGCCTCGGCGCACTGACCGTTATCAATCAACTTTTCAATTTCGCCGCACATATACGGGTCTTTCATCATCTGAATGTGACCCTCAAGAATTTCTGCCTCTTTTTTACCTGCCGACGCTTTCAGCGCATCTGCCTGTGCCGCAGTATTGTCGCAAAATATTTTAACCGCATTTCTGAAACGCTCAACCTCTGCCTCGGTATCCGTAACAGTTACATTATTATATTCAAGTTTTGCTTCTTCTACAATCATTACTCTTCCGAGTCCGATACCCTCGGAAGCGGGTGTTCCGTGTAACATAATCTCACCTGCTTTCAAATTTTAGAAAGAAAGCGTGCCAAAAGACACGCTCCCGTTTTTTATTCACCAAGTCCGCCTTCAATAAGCTCTACTGCCTTTGCAAGAGCCTCTTCTTCGTCAGGACCGTTACATTCTACTACAAACTCGCTGCCGCACTTAATGCAAGCTGCAATAATATTTAAAAGACTTTTTGCATTGATTTTGTTTGAGTTGAAATCAATTGTAACATCACTCTGGAACTTTGCCATTGCTGTTGCAAATACTGATGCGGGACGCATATGAAAACCTGATGCATTATTTAATGTAAGTTTTTTTGATACCATAATAGAAAACCCCTTTATAATAGTTTTGTGTTAGACAGGGAGGGTTACTCCCTGTCTGAATTAAGTTTATTTTATCATATTTTAAGAAAGAATGGAAGATTTTTTGTGAAATTTATTTAACTTTTTTAATCTCTTTGTTAAGAGGTTTTTTAAGAAGTGCAAGCATAAACATACCGATTACCGCACCGATTGCAAGAGCAAGGAGGTAGAAATACCATGTACCCTGCATTGTTGCGAATACGAAGATACCGCCGTGAGGAGCCATAAGCTTACAGCCAAAGAGAGCTGAAAGTGCGCCTGCTACTGCAGAACCAACGATACATGAAGGGATAACCTGAAGCGGATGACCTGCTGCGTAAGGAATTGCACCTTCTGAGATGAATGAAAGTCCCATTACATAGTTTACGGGAGCATTCTTTCTTTCTTCGTCTGTCCAACGATTCTTGAAGAATGTGTTTGAAAGAGCGATTGCGATTGGAGGAACCATACCGCCGATCATAACTGCTGCCATAATGATGTATGCCTGATCGTCTGCGTTTGCAAGGTTAAGTGTTGCGAATGCATAAGCTGCCTTGTTGAAAGGACCACCCATGTCGATAGACATCATACCTGCGAGGAGCGCACAGAGCGGAACCATCATTGCAGGGTTAGAGGCAATAGCGTTAAGGCCGTCTGACATACCTGAGTTAATCATACCCATGAACGGGTTGACTGCGCACATTACAACGAGAATACCGCCGAGTCCGAGAAGCGGATAGATGAGAACGGGCTTGATACCCTCAAGAGCCTTAGGCATCTTATCGCACATTTTTTCAATAGCAAGCATTAAGTAACCGCCTGCGAAACCTGCAAGCAATCCACCGAGGAAGCCTGACGGAACTGTGTTAACAGCACCCGGATCTGCAAAGGTTGCGCCTGATGTTGCAAGGAAACCGCCTACAAGACCAACGAGAAGGCCGGGACGGTCTGCAATTGACATTGCGATAAAGCCGGAAAGAATAGGAACCATAAGGTTAAATGCCACACCGCCGAGTGTCTTAAACCATGCGGCTGCAGGAGTTACCGTACCGAATGTACTGCCAGCCTCCTGTGCGTTAACACCGCATGCAATATCAATGAGGAATGCAATTGCAATGAAGATACCGCCTGCTACAACGAACGGGAGCATATGTGATACACCGTTCATAAGGTGACCGTAAGTGCCGCCTCTCTTCTTTGGAGCATCTGCAGAACCGCCTTTGTGATGATATACGGGAACTTCTTTGTTTACAATCTTGTTGATAAGCTCTTCCGGCTTATGAATACCGTCTGAAACGGCACACTGTAAAACGGGCTTGCCGTCAAAACGGGCAAGATTTATTGTGATGTCAGCGGCAATGATGATACCGTCACAATTTGCAATTTCTTCTTCGGTAAGCACATTCTTTGCACCGCCCGAACCGTTTGTTTCAACCTTAATCGGAATGTTAAGGCTGTCGCCGGCTTTCTGGAGTGATTCAGCCGCCATATAAGTATGAGCAATACCTGTTGGACAAGCTGTGATAGCAAGAACTCTGTAACCCTTCTTTGCAGGAACTTCTGCCTTTGGTTCATCGGGGAACTTCTCTGTTTCTTTTGCGTCAATAATAGAGATAAATTCTTTCGGAGTTTTTGCGGCTTTAAGTTTCGCTGTAAAATCTTCATGCATTAAAAGCTGCATAAGTCTTGCGAGAACCTCAAGGTGAACATCGCCGTCTGTTGTAGCCGCTATCATAAAAATAAGTTTGCAAGGCTGTCCGTCGGGAGCATCGTAATTAACGCCGTTTGGAACTGTAATTGCTGCAAGTGCAGGAGCTTTTACCGCCGTGCTCTTTGCGTGCGGAATGGCAACCTCCATACCAACTGCTGTTGTTCCCATTTCCTCTCTTGCGAGGATTCCTTTCTTATACTCGGCTGCATTTACAAGGTTTCCGCTCTTTTCGTGCAATGAAACGAGCTTGTCGATTGCTGCCTGTTTGTTTGCCACTGATACATTAAGCTCTATGGCACTTTGTTTTAATAAATCAGTAATACGCATAAATTCTTCTCCTTTTTAGTTTATTTATTTCTACCCACTCAGAATTGAGCGAGCAATTCATCAATTTTATCTTTTGTGGCAAGTCCGTTTAAAAAGGCTGTTGCATTTCCGCAGGCACTGCCGAGCTTTAACGCATAGGCGTAATCGTTTTTGTCAATGCAGCCGGCTACAAAGCCTGCTACCATCGAGTCACCCGAGCCTACTGTATTCAGTACCTTGTGACCTTTAATAACGCCCTCTTTATGAACCTTTCCGAATTCGTCAACAAGTAATGCACCGTCGCCGCCCAGAGAAACGAGAACATTTTTTGCACCCATTTTCTGCAATTCCTGCGCATATTTGACAACATCGCTTTCTGTCTTTACTGTTGTGTCAAAAATTTCTGAAAGCTCCTGACGGTTCGGTTTGATTAAAAACGGTTTGTATTTTAGTGAATTAACAAGCAACTTTTTAGTTGCGTCAACTACAATTCTTACATCTTTTCCGTCAAGTTTTTCGATGATTCTTTCATAAACATCGTCAGGCAATGTATTTGGAATATTTCCTGCAATGATAAGTGTATCGCCGCTCTGAATATTGTCGATTTTATCAAACAGATTCAAAAGTTCTTCCTCATCTATGTGTGGTCCTTGACAGTTGATTTCGGTTTCTTCGCCTGCCTTGATTTTGATGTTTATTCTTGAAATTCCGCTTTTAAGTGTGATAAAATCTGCTGTGATTTTAGGATTTTTAAGACCTTTTTCAATAGCCTCTCCGGTAAATCCTGCAACAAAACCAAGCGCTGTGCTCTTGATACCGAGTTCGGCAAGTACGCACGAAACATTTATTCCCTTGCCGCCGATGTAATATTCCTCGCTTGTTGTTCTGTTTGTAATGCCTGTCTTAAGCTCATCAAGACGAACGATGTAATCAATTGACGGGTTTAGTGTAACTGTGTAAATCACTTCATAACCTCCTTGATTATTGTTTTTTCCGAAAACTCATTATACGGGAGTTTGTCGGTTATAATACAGCAGTCTTTAAGCTCTGCAAAGGTAATCGGAAATACCTTTCTGAATTTGGTATTATCGGCAAGGACAAAAGACATATAACTTCTTTTTATAACTTCCTCTTTGATCAAGCCCTCTTCCATATCAGGAGTGGTAAAGCCTGCATTTAATTCAATTCCGTTAGTACCCATAAAGGATTTTGTAAAGTTAAAGGTTTTCAGCGACCTTAAACCTTCCGCGCCCATAATAGCCTCGGTAGCAGGTTTGATTCTGCCGCCGATTGTGTATGTTGTAAGTCCCTTTCTTATAAGATTTTTTGCGTGGGTAATACCGTTTGTAACATAGGTTGCGTTTTTGTTTGTAATGTAATCTGTGAGAATATCAGTGGTTGTGCCTGCGTCTATATATACAAAATCCGTATCGTTAATAAGTTTTGCACAATAGATTGCGATTGCTTTCTTTTCGTCAAGCATTATACCTTCTCTTGATTTCACATCAGCCTCATATACGCCCGAAAGCTGGTGAATTGAGGTTGCTCCTCCGAATACTTTATTAAGCTTGCCCATCTCGTCAAGTGTTGTGAGGTCACGCCTTATGGTTGACTCCGATGTATTCAAAAGCTTTGTAAGCTCCTGTACCGTGACTGTGTTTTTCTCGCTTAATATTTGAAGTATTGTTTGGTATCTTTCCTGAGTAAGCATTTCCCTCACCTCTTGACTACATTATAACACCTGTTTTGTTAAAGTCAAGCAAATTCTTTCAAAAAAATTCATTAAAATTGAAATTCAGTTAGTTTATATCAAAAATCGCATATAATTTTGTGTGATTTAACAAGTGATTTTGCTTTTGCATTTTTAAGTCATTCAATTTCAGTCATAAATCAGCCAAGATTATTCAAAAATATTCTATCCCGATTACTGTCTTTTTATTCCCGTATTTTATCATTTATAAAAACAAAAAGCTGTTCGGTAACTCTTGCCCGAACAGCTTTATTGTACTTTTAATATTAAATTTTAATTACGAAGCAATAATAGTCTGAATCTTTGTAACATCGGCAACATCAATTTTACCGTCGCCGTTTGCGTCTGCCGCCTTTGTATTTTTAATTACATATGATGAATTGCCCGAAAGATACATCTGTAAGTATGTAACATCCGATACATCTATTTTGCCGTCATTATTTATATCACCTACAGGTACAGTTTCCTCCTGCAATGCTTTGAATGTAATTTTATTTTTGGTTGCGTATGTCTGCGCCTTTGTATTTTTATAGCCGTAAATTATAAATCCGTCAATAACTCTGCCATCACTATAGCCCACTGCGGTTCTACCAAAATATGTAACACTCTTTGGAATAGTAATAGATTTCATAGCTTGGCAATTTTCAAATGCAGATGTTTCGATTGATGTAAGAGTATTCGGCAAAGTTACCGATGAAAGTTTTGTACAGCCATAAAAGGACATTGAACCTATTTTTTTAACTGTATTTGGAATGGTTATCTGTGTCAGATTTGTTGCTTTACTAAACAAATTATTCGGCACTGATGTTGCTCCGTTTTCGATTATAGCTGTTTCTATTCCTGAATTCAAAAACACATAATTACCATTTTCAGTTACAGTCTTTGGAATAGTAATTGATTTGAGAGCTTTTGTACTGTCAAATGCTTTGTAACCAATTTCATTTAGATTTTTCGGTAAAGTTACCGACGAAAGTTTTTCACAATGATCAAATGACATTGAACCGATTTTCTTTACTGTATTCGGAATTGTTACTTTAGTTAAATTTTTAGCGTTACTGAAA
>ERZ809114.45-NODE-45-length-103661-cov-20.868261_pt1 | contig 103661 bp, 94 predicted proteins | sample MGYA00520519_ERZ809114 | MGnify/ENA primary metagenome ERZ809114 (study PRJEB31570, sample SAMEA3212991) | Homo sapiens | biome: human-gut; feature: human gut; material: fecal | place: Sweden | collected 2011 ...
GTAATTCGGGGCAGAATTGGTAAAGAGAGTCGTGTAAAATATCGAGTTCGCACATCTTGTTGTCTGATTATTGATTTTTCGCGAAACCATTTGATCATATGACAAGATGTGTATCCACCTTAACTTAATGATTTTTACCAAAATCATTAGGGGATTCATCAGCGCTAAACAGCAATCTGAATAGTGATCAACTTGCCACCTTGCAGGTGACCAACAGTGGCGATCAGCCGTTATGGCTGCGTGTGGATGCCAGCGGTTATCCGCAATCCGCACCTTTACCGGCGAACAATGTGCTGCAAATCGAGCGTCATATTCTTGGTACTGATGGTAAGAGCAAATCGCTGGACTCGTTACGTAGCGGCGATCTGGTGCTGGTCTGGTTGCAGGTAAAAGCCAGTAACAGCGTGCCGGATGCGTTAGTCGTGGATCTGCTGCCTGCGGGTCTGGAACTGGAAAACCAGAATCTGGCGAACGGTAGCGCCAGCCTGGAGCAAAGTGGTGGCGAAGTGCAAAACTTACTGAACCAGATGCAGCAGGCGAGCATTAAGCACATTGAGTTCCGTGACGATCGCTTTGTGGCGGCGGTTGCCGTTGATGAATACCAACCGGTAACGCTGGTGTATCTGGCGCGGGCGGTGACGCCGGGAACGTATCAGGTACCGCAACCGATGGTGGAATCAATGTATGTTCCCCAATGGCGGGCGACCGGCGCGGCTGAAGATTTGCTGATTGTCAGACCGTAAATGCCTCGCTTGTTAACCAAACGCGGCTGCTGGATAACGCTGGCAGCTGCGCCATTTCTCCTTTTTCTTGCAGCGTGGGGAGCAGATAAACTCTGGCCTCTACCGCTGCATGAAGTCAATCCCGCACGAGTGGTTGTGGCGCAGGATGGGACGCCGCTCTGGCGCTTTGCCGATGCGGAAGGCATCTGGCGTTATCCGGTAACAATCGAAGATGTTTCTCCACGTTACCTTGAAGCGCTGATCAATTATGAAGATCGCTGGTTCTGGAAGCATCCGGGGGTGAATCCATTCTCGGTGGCGCGCGCAGCATGGCAAGATCTCACTTCGGGAAGGGTTATTTCCGGTGGCAGCACGCTCACTATGCAGGTTGCTCGTCTGCTTGATCCTCACCCCAAAACATTTGGCGGCAAAATTCGCCAGCTCTGGCGCGCGTTGCAACTGGAGTGGCATCTGTCTAAGCGTGAAATTCTGACCTTGTATCTTAACCGCGCTCCGTTTGGCGGTACGTTGCAGGGGATCGGTGCGGCAAGTTGGGCTTATCTCGGAAAATCGCCTGCGAATTTAAGCTATTCCGAGGCGGCAATGCTGGCGGTGTTGCCGCAAGCGCCCAGCCGACTGCGCCCGGATCGCTGGCCGAAACGTGCCGAAGCCGCGCGTAATAAAGTGCTCGAAAGGATGGCCGTGCAAGGTGTGTGGTCCCGTGAGCAGGTAAAAGAGTCAAGGGAAGAACCCATCTGGCTGGCACCCCGACAAATGCCGCAACTGGCACCGCTGTTTTCGCGCATGATGCTCGGTAAAAGCAAAAGCGACAAAATCGTTACTACGCTGGATGCCGGTCTTCAACGACGTCTGGAAGAACTGGCGCAAAACTGGAAAGGACGATTGCCACCGCGCAGCTCACTGGCGATGATCGTGGTTGATCATACCGATATGCGTGTTCGCGGCTGGGTGGGATCGGTTGATCTCAACGATGATTCACGCTTTGGTCATGTTGATATGGTCAATGCGATCCGATCGCCAGGATCGGTGCTCAAACCGTTTGTTTATGGTCTGGCGCTGGATGAAGGCTTGATCCACCCGGCATCGCTGTTGCAAGACGTCCCCCGACGCACCGGTGATTACCGACCTGGCAACTTTGACAGCGGTTTTCATGGGCCGATCAGCATGAGTGAGGCGCTGGTGCGATCGCTGAACTTACCTGCTGTGCAGGTGCTGGAAGCCTATGGACCGAAACGGTTTGCGGCAAAGTTACGCAATGCTGGATTGCCGTTATATTTGCCCAACGGTGCTGCGCCGAATCTTTCGCTCATTCTCGGCGGCGCTGGTGCAAAACTGGAAAATATGGCGGCAGCGTATACCGCGTTTGCTCGCCACGGCAAGGCAGGTAAATTGCGCTTACAGCCTGATGATCCGCTGCTTGAACGGCCTTTAATGTCGTCGGGGGCTGCGTGGATCATTCGCCGGATTATGGCTGATGAAGCGCAACCCTTGCCGGATGGTGCCTTGCCGCGCGTCGCCCCACTGGCATGGAAAACGGGCACCAGCTATGGCTATCGTGATGCCTGGGCGATTGGGGTTAACGCTCGCTATGTCATTGGGATCTGGACTGGCAGACCGGACGGCACGCCCGTTGTTGGTCAGTTTGGCTTTGCCAGCGCCGTACCATTGTTGAATCAGGTCAATAATATCTTACTGTCGCGCAGTGCGAATCTGCCGGAAGACCCACGTCCTGACTCTGTAAGTCGTGGCGTTATCTGCTGGCCGGGCGGACAGTCTTTGCCGGAAGGTGACAGTAACTGTCGCCGCCGCCTGGCAACCTGGCTGCTGGACGGGAGTCAGCCGCCAACTCTATTACTGCCGGAGCAGGAAGGCATTAATGGCATTCGTTTCCCCATCTGGCTGGATGAAAACGGCAAACGTGTTGCCGCTGATTGCCCTCAGGCGCGACAAGAAATGATAAATGTCTGGCCGCTACCGCTGGAACCCTGGCTGCCCGCATCAGAACGTCGCGCTGTGCGCTTGCCACCGGCCTCGACAATTTGCCCGCCATACGGTCACGATGCACAACTCCCGCTGCAGCTAACAGGTGTGCGCGATGGCGCGATTATTAAACGTTTACCGGGCGCAGCGGAAGCGACTTTGCCGTTACAATCAAGTGGAGGGGCAGGTGAACGCTGGTGGTTTCTGAACGGCGAACCGTTAACTGAACGTGGGCGCAACGTGACCCTGCATTTGACGGATAAAGGCGATTATCAATTGCTGGTGATGGATGAGGTGGGGCAAATAGCGACAGTGAAATTTGTCATGCAATAGTCTGTTTTGCCCCTGATTGTTGCTTAAACTGGGTTTATTTTAAAAAAATGTTACCTTCATCAATAGTCAACGGCTCTGTTGCTCATTATAATCCGCGCCATCTCGTACGCTGGTACAGACAACAACAGAACAATTTACAGAGGTAAAAATGGCTATTGAACGTACTTTTTCCATCATCAAACCGAACGCGGTAGCAAAAAACGTGATTGGTAGTATCTTTGCGCGCTTTGAAGCTGCAGGGTTCAAAATTGTCGGCACCAAAATGCTGCACCTGACCGTTGAACAGGCTCGTGGCTTTTATGCTGAACACGATGGAAAACCGTTCTTTGATGGTCTGGTTGAATTCATGACTTCTGGCCCGATCGTTGTTTCCGTGCTGGAAGGTGAAAATGCTGTTCAGCGTCACCGCGATCTGCTGGGCGCGACCAATCCGGCAAACGCACTGGCCGGTACTCTGCGTGCTGATTACGCTGACAGCCTGACCGAAAATGGTACCCACGGTTCTGATTCCGTCGAATCTGCCGCTCGCGAAATCGCTTATTTCTTCGGCGAAGGCGAAGTGTGCCCGCGCACCCGTTAATAATTTCGTAAATGCTACGTGCAAACGTGGCATCCGTGCGCCAGAATTTGTACAATGCAGCGCCCCCGGACGAGCAGCCGCTCACCGGGGCGTTTCTTTTTTCAACCCTCCAGGGGCCATAACGTGTAATAACGAGGCCGGAATAGCATATGTCTGAACAATTAGTCACACCTGAAAACGTCACCACTAAAGATGGAAAAATCAACCTGCTGGATCTCAACCGTCAGCAGATGCGGGAGTTTTTTAAAGATTTAGGTGAAAAACCCTTCCGCGCCGATCAGGTGATGAAGTGGATGTATCACTATTGCTGCGACAACTTTGATGAGATGACCGACATCAACAAAGTGTTGCGCGGCAAACTGAAAGAGGTGGCGGAAATCCGTGCACCGGAAGTGGTTGAAGAACAGCGTTCATCTGACGGCACCATTAAATGGGCAATTGCCGTTGGCGATCAGCGCGTCGAAACGGTGTATATCCCGGAAGACGACCGTGCCACGCTCTGCGTCTCTTCGCAGGTGGGGTGTGCGCTGGAGTGTAAATTCTGTTCCACCGCCCAGCAGGGCTTTAACCGCAACCTGCGGGTATCGGAAATTATCGGTCAGGTGTGGCGTGCGGCGAAAATTGTCGGCGCAGCAAAAGTCACCGGTCAGCGCCCAATCACTAACGTCGTGATGATGGGTATGGGCGAGCCGCTGCTCAACCTGAACAACGTCGTTCCGGCGATGGAAATCATGCTTGATGATTTCGGTTTTGGCCTGTCAAAACGTCGCGTGACGCTTTCCACTTCCGGTGTAGTTCCGGCGCTGGATAAACTGGGCGATATGATCGACGTTGCACTGGCAATTTCCCTGCACGCGCCGAACGACGAAATTCGTGACGAAATTGTGCCGATCAACAAAAAGTACAATATCGAAACGTTCCTTGCTGCGGTACGCCGTTATCTGGAGAAATCCAACGCCAATCAGGGCCGAGTCACTATTGAATACGTGATGCTTGACCACGTTAACGACGGCACTGAACACGCGCACCAACTGGCGGAGCTACTGAAAGATACGCCGTGTAAGATCAACCTGATCCCGTGGAACCCGTTCCCTGGCGCGCCGTATGGACGCAGCTCAAACAGTCGTATCGACCGTTTCTCTAAAGTGCTGATGAGCTACGGTTTCACCACTATTGTGCGTAAAACTCGTGGTGATGATATCGATGCTGCCTGTGGTCAGTTGGCGGGCGATGTTATCGACCGTACGAAACGTACCCTGCGTAAACGGATGCAGGGTGAAGCCATCGATATTAAAGCGGTCTGATAGCCATTACGCCACGGTTACTTTATGTACCGTGGCGTAATCTTTTATGAATGAAGTATTAAGTTGCAATTGTCTGGTCAATATTAACGGTGCGTTTTTGCTGACTTTAAGGCAGTATGTAACGATGCAACAGTAAGTTAGCCTTAGTGAATGTGGGCTTTGTCACGAGCACACAGACGGTCTTATACTGTATGATAACGGTTAACTTAACGGATGTTTCGCGGTGTGGGTGAGCATGATGGTTCACCGGCATCTCAATTCTCATTTAAACGTACCTGCAGCGAATGAATACTGAAGCCACGCACGACCAAAATGAAGCACTTACTACCGGCGCTCGCCTGCGTAATGCTCGCGAACAACTAGGACTTAGTCAACAGGCCGTTGCCGAGCGACTTTGCCTGAAGGTTTCCACGGTACGCGACATTGAAGAAGATAAGGCACCCGCCGATCTTGCTTCAACATTCCTGCGCGGATATATCCGCTCTTATGCGCGTCTGGTACATATTCCAGAAGAAGAACTGCTGCCAGGGCTGGAAAAGCAGGCTCCACTACGGGCTGCAAAAGTTGCGCCGATGCAGAGTTTTTCCCTCGGTAAACGCCGCAAAAAACGTGACGGCTGGCTGATGACCTTCACCTGGCTGGTGTTGTTTGTGGTTATTGGCCTGAGCGGTGCCTGGTGGTGGCAAGACCACAAAGCTCAGCAGGAAGAGATCACCACTATGGCCGATCAATCTTCTGCGGAACTGAATAATAATCAAAGCCAGAGTGTACCGTTAGATACGTCGACAACCACAGATCAGGCTATGGCGACCACGCCGACATCACCGGTGGATACCACCGCAACTAACACGCAAACACCTGCCGCGACGACGGCTCCATCGCCAACCGTCGATTCACAACAGAATGCGGTTGTTCCACCTTCGCAGGCAAATGTTGATACCGCTGCGACTCCGGCACCAGCGGCAACAACAACACCAGATGGCGCTGCGCCGTTGCCAACCGATCAGGCTGGCGTGACTACGCCGGCGGTTGACCCGAATGCGCTGGTGATGAACTTTACTGCCGATTGCTGGCTGGAAGTCACCGATGCTACCGGTAAAAAACTGTTTAGCGGTATGCAGCGTAAAGACGGTAATTTGAACTTAACCGGCCAGGCACCGTACAAACTGAAAATTGGTGCGCCAGCCGCAGTACAGATCCAGTATCAAGGGAAACCTGTCGATCTGAGTCGTTTTATCAGAACTAACCAGGTTGCGCGTCTGACCCTCAATGCCGAACAATCACCGGCGCAGTAACAGACGGGTAACGCGGGAGATTTTTCATGCATAACCAGGCTCCAATTCAACGTAGAAAATCAACACGTATTTACGTTGGGAATGTGCCGATTGGCGATGGTGCTCCCATCGCCGTACAGTCCATGACCAATACGCGTACGACAGACGTCGAAGCAACGGTCAATCAAATCAAGGCGCTGGAACGTGTTGGCGCTGATATCGTCCGTGTCTCCGTACCGACGATGGACGCGGCAGAAGCGTTCAAACTCATCAAACAGCAGGTTAACGTGCCGCTGGTGGCTGACATCCATTTCGACTATCGCATTGCGCTGAAAGTAGCGGAATACGGCGTCGATTGTCTGCGTATTAACCCTGGCAATATCGGTAATGAAGAGCGTATTCGCATGGTGGTTGACTGTGCGCGCGATAAAAACATTCCGATCCGTATTGGCGTTAACGCCGGATCGCTGGAAAAAGATCTGCAAGAAAAGTATGGCGAACCGACGCCGCAGGCGTTGCTGGAATCCGCCATGCGTCATGTTGATCATCTCGATCGCCTGAACTTCGATCAGTTCAAAGTCAGCGTGAAAGCGTCTGACGTCTTCCTCGCTGTTGAGTCTTATCGTTTGCTGGCAAAACAGATCGATCAGCCGCTGCATCTGGGGATCACCGAAGCGGGTGGTGCGCGCAGCGGGGCGGTTAAATCCGCCATTGGTTTAGGTCTGCTGCTGTCTGAAGGCATCGGCGACACGCTGCGCGTATCGCTGGCGGCCGATCCGGTCGAAGAGATCAAAGTCGGTTTCGATATTTTGAAATCGCTGCGTATCCGTTCGCGCGGGATCAACTTCATCGCCTGTCCAACCTGTTCGCGTCAGGAGTTTGATGTTATCGGTACGGTTAACGCGCTGGAGCAACGCCTGGAAGATATCATCACTCCGATGGACGTTTCGATTATCGGCTGCGTGGTGAATGGCCCAGGTGAGGCGCTGGTTTCTACACTCGGCGTCACCGGCGGCAACAAGAAAAGCGGCCTCTATGAAGATGGCGTGCGCAAAGACCGTCTGGACAACAACGATATGATCGACCAGCTGGAAGCGCGCATTCGTGCGAAAGCCAGTCAGCTGGACGAAGCGCGTCGAATTGACGTTCAGCAGGTTGAAAAATAATAACGTGATGGGAAGCGCCTCGCTTCCCGTGTATGATTGAACCCGCATGGCTCCCGAAACATTGAGGGAAGCGTTGAGGGTTCATTTTTATATTCAGAAAGAGAATAAACGTGGCAAAAAACATTCAAGCCATTCGCGGCATGAACGATTACCTGCCTGGCGAAACGGCCATCTGGCAGCGCATTGAAGGCACACTGAAAAACGTGCTCGGCAGCTACGGTTACAGTGAAATCCGCTTGCCGATTGTAGAGCAGACCCCGCTATTCAAACGTGCGATTGGTGAAGTCACCGACGTGGTTGAAAAAGAGATGTACACCTTTGAGGATCGCAATGGCGACAGCCTGACTCTGCGCCCTGAAGGGACGGCGGGCTGTGTACGCGCCGGCATCGAGCATGGTCTTCTGTACAATCAGGAACAGCGTCTGTGGTATATCGGGCCTATGTTCCGTCACGAGCGTCCGCAGAAAGGGCGTTATCGTCAGTTCCATCAGTTGGGCTGCGAAGTTTTCGGTCTGCAAGGTCCGGATATCGACGCCGAACTGATTATGCTCACTGCCCGCTGGTGGCGCGCGCTGGGTATTTCCGAGCACGTAACTCTTGAGCTGAACTCTATCGGTTCGCTGGAAGCACGCGCCAATTACCGCGATGCGCTGGTGGCATTCCTTGAGCAGCATAAAGAAAAGCTGGACGAAGACTGCAAACGCCGCATGTACACTAACCCGCTGCGCGTGCTGGATTCAAAAAATCCGGAAGTGCAGGCGCTTCTCAACGACGCTCCGGCATTAGGCGATTATCTGGACGAGGAATCTCGTGAGCATTTTGCCGGTCTGTGCAAACTGCTTGAGAGCGCGGGGATCGCTTACACCGTCAACCAGCGTCTGGTGCGTGGTCTGGATTACTATAACCGTACCGTTTTCGAGTGGGTGACTAACAGTCTCGGCTCCCAGGGCACCGTGTGTGCAGGCGGTCGTTATGACGGTCTGGTGGAACAACTGGGCGGTCGTGCAACACCGGCTGTCGGTTTTGCGATGGGCCTCGAACGTCTTGTATTGTTAGTACAGGCCGTTAATCCGGAATTTAAAGCCGATCCTGTTGTCGATATATACCTGGTGGCTTCAGGTGCTGATACACAATCTGCGGCTATGGCATTAGCTGAGCGTCTGCGTGATGAATTACCGGGCGTGAAATTGATGACCAACCACGGCGGCGGCAACTTTAAGAAACAGTTTGCCCGTGCTGATAAATGGGGTGCCCGCGTTGCTGTGGTGCTGGGTGAGTCTGAAGTGGCTAACGGCACAGCAGTAGTGAAGGATTTGCGCTCTGGTGAGCAAACGGCAGTTGCGCAGGATAGCGTAGCCGCGCATTTGCGCACGTTACTGGGTTAAGGAAGGAGAAGGACAGCGTGGAAATTTACGAGAACGAAAACGACCAGGTTGAAGCGGTTAAACGCTTTTTTGCTGAAAATGGCAAAGCACTGGCTGTTGGGGTGATTTTGGGCGTTGGCGCACTGATTGGCTGGCGCTACTGGAATAGCCATCAGGTTGATTCTGCACGCTCCGCTTCTCTTGCCTATCAAAATGCGGTTACCGCAGTGAGCGAAGGCAAACCGGATAGCATCCCGGCGGCGGAAAAATTTGCTGCTGAAAATAAAAATACCTATGGTGCGCTGGCTTCTTTGGAACTTGCGCAGCAATTTGTTGACAAAAATGAACTAGAGAAAGCTGCCACCCAGTTACAACAGGGATTGGCGGACACGAGCGATGAAAATCTCAAAGCCGTGATAAATCTGCGTCTTGCCCGCGTTCAGGTACAGCTCAAGCAGGCTGATGCCGCGCTGAAGACCCTCGATACCATCAAAGGTGAAGGGTGGGCTGCCATTGTTGCCGACCTGCGTGGCGAAGCATTGCTGAGCAAAGGTGATAAGCAAGGTGCGCGTAGTGCATGGGAAGCAGGCGTGAAAAGCGATGTTACCCCGGCACTGAGCGAAATGATGCAGATGAAAATTAATAATTTGTCCATCTGAGAGGGACCCGATGCAATTGCGTAAATTACTGCTGCCAGGACTGCTTTCCGTTACCCTTTTAAGCGGCTGTTCGCTGTTTAACAGCGAAGAAGATGTGGTAAAGATGTCCCCATTGCCAACCGTTGAAAACCAGTTTACGCCGACTACTGCGTGGAGCACTTCCGTTGGTAGCGGCATTGGCAACTTCTATTCCAATCTTCATCCGGCACTGGCGGACAACGTTGTCTATGCAGCGGACCGCGCTGGTTTAGTAAAAGCGCTGAATGCGGATGATGGCAAAGAAATCTGGTCTGTCAGCCTGGCCGAGAAAGATGGCTGGTTCTCTAAAGAGCCTGCATTACTTTCTGGCGGTGTGACCGTGTCTGGTGGGCATGTCTACATTGGCAGCGAAAAGGCGCAGGTTTACGCGCTGAATACCAGCGATGGTACTGTGGCATGGCAAACTAAAGTCGCGGGTGAAGCACTTTCGCGTCCGGTGGTCAGCGACGGTCTGGTGTTAATCCACACCAGTAACGGTCAGTTACAAGCGCTGAACGAAGCTGACGGCGCTGTCAAATGGACAGTTAACCTCGATATGCCTTCGCTCTCTTTGCGTGGCGAGTCTGCGCCGGCAACGGCTTTTGGTGCGGCCGTCGTGGGTGGCGATAATGGTCGCGTCAGCGCAGTGCTGATGGAACAGGGCCAGATGATTTGGCAGCAGCGTATTTCCCAGGCGACCGGTTCTACCGAAATTGACCGTCTGAGCGATGTTGACACGACACCCGTCGTTGTTAACGGCGTTGTTTTCGCGCTGGCCTATAATGGTAACCTGACGGCGCTTGATCTGCGCAGTGGTCAGATTATGTGGAAACGCGAACTGGGTTCGGTGAATGATTTCATCGTCGACGGCAATCGCATCTATCTGGTCGATCAAAATGACCGGGTGATGGCGTTGACCATTGATGGCGGCGTTACGCTGTGGACACAAAGCGATCTGCTGCATCGCCTGCTGACTTCTCCGGTGCTGTATAATGGCAACCTGGTGGTAGGTGACAGTGAAGGTTATCTGCACTGGATTAACGTCGAAGATGGTCGTTTCGTTGCCCAGCAAAAAGTTGATAGTTCCGGTTTCCAGACTGAACCGGTTGCCGCTGACGGCAAACTGCTGATCCAGGCAAAAGACGGAACCGTGTACTCTATTACACGTTAATCGTCTCTGTCGTTCACTTTGAAAACGGCTCCTGGACAGGGGCCGTTTTCCTGTTTTTAACAACGACACGAATATAGCGTGCGTTGTCTGATGATTTATAAAAATGAGGCTTTAAACATGGTACCTGTGGTCGCGCTTGTCGGGCGCCCTAACGTAGGAAAATCCACGTTATTTAACCGTCTAACTCGCACCCGAGATGCGCTGGTTGCGGATTTCCCGGGTCTGACTCGTGACCGTAAGTACGGTCGTGCGGAAATTGAAGGCCGTGAGTTTATCTGCATTGATACCGGCGGGATTGATGGCACAGAAGACGGTGTAGAAACCCGCATGGCGGAACAGTCGCTGCTGGCGATTGAAGAAGCGGACGTCGTACTGTTTATGGTGGATGCGCGCGCGGGCCTGATGCCGGCGGATGAAGCGATTGCTAAACATCTGCGCTCCCGTGAAAAACCGACCTTCCTGGTGGCAAACAAAACTGACGGTCTGGATCCCGATCAGGCAGTGGTTGATTTCTACTCGCTTGGTTTAGGTGAAATCTACCCGATCGCCGCGTCTCACGGTCGTGGCGTATTAAGTCTGCTGGAGCACGTGCTGCTGCCGTGGATGGAAGATCTCGCACCGCAAGAAGAAGTCGACGAAGACGCCGAATACTGGGCGCAATTTGAAGCGGAAGAGAACGGCGAAGAAGAAGAGGAAGACGACTTCGACCCGCAAAGTCTGCCGATCAAACTGGCGATTGTGGGTCGTCCGAACGTCGGTAAGTCTACGCTCACTAACCGTATTCTCGGTGAAGAACGCGTTGTTGTTTACGACATGCCTGGCACGACGCGTGACAGTATCTACATTCCAATGGAACGCGACGGACGTGAGTATGTGCTCATTGACACCGCTGGCGTACGTAAACGCGGCAAAATCACCGATGCGGTAGAGAAGTTCTCGGTAATCAAAACGTTGCAGGCCATTGAAGATGCCAACGTGGTGATGTTGGTGATTGATGCGCGTGAAGGTATTTCCGATCAGGATCTCTCCTTGCTGGGCTTTATTCTCAATAGTGGGCGCTCACTTGTGATTGTAGTGAACAAGTGGGACGGCCTGAGCCAGGAAGTGAAAGAGCAGGTGAAAGAGACGCTGGACTTCCGTCTGGGCTTTATCGATTTTGCTCGTGTGCACTTTATCTCTGCCTTGCACGGCAGTGGTGTTGGTAACTTGTTTGAATCAGTACGTGAAGCGTATGACAGCTCCACCCGTCGTGTGGGGACCTCTATGCTGACGCGCATCATGACGATGGCGGTTGAAGATCACCAACCGCCGCTGGTACGCGGTCGTCGAGTGAAGCTGAAATATGCCCACGCCGGGGGTTATAACCCGCCGATTGTGGTGATTCACGGTAATCAGGTGAAAGACCTGCCTGATTCCTACAAGCGTTACCTGATGAACTACTTCCGCAAATCGCTGGACGTAATGGGATCGCCGATTCGTATTCAGTTCAAAGAAGGGGAAAACCCGTATGCGAACAAGCGTAATACCCTGACGCCGACTCAGATGCGCAAGCGTAAGCGTCTGATGAAGCACATCAAGAAAAGTAAGTAATCACTTATCTGGTTTCCCTTTCCACACGGAGAGGGAAGCCTATGAAATGTGAGGAGCATTTATGGAACTCAATTGCCCAATCTGCAAAACCCCTCTCGAACGCAATGGCGAGACTGCTCACTGTGCAACTTGCGACAAAGACTTTACCGTCCAGGCACTTTGCCCTGAGTGTCATCAGGCGTTACAAGTGTTAAAAGCTTGTGGTGCTGTGGATTATTTCTGCCAACATGGGCACGGTTTAATATCTAAAAAACGCGTTGAATTTATTATTGCTTAATATCATGTGAATGTATTGTTTTATCATTTATATTTAATGCATGAATGGTAAAACAATTTGTTATTAGTGGAATAACTAATGCAATTGAGTGAGATCACTAATTTAAATAATTAAGAATATATTTATTCTTTATGGCATGCCTTTCTGAATAATCAGGGATACAATATTAAAGCTTATTTTTGACTTTATCATTGTCACAGGAAAAGTGCATGCTGCGATGGACACGCTGTATTATGCTAACATTTATCTCTGGGGCTGCTTTTGCGGCTCCAGAGATAAATGTTGAGCATAAAGAATCATTACCTGATTTAGGTAGTCAGGCCGCACAACAAGAAGAACAAACCAACAAGGGGAAATCGCTAAAAGAGCGTGGTGCCGATTACGTCATTAACTCCGCTACGCAAGGGTTTGAAAACCTGACACCCGAGGCGCTGGAGTCCCAGGCCAGAAGCTATCTGCAAAGTCAAATTACCTCTACGACACAATCTTATATTGAGGATACACTCTCCCCCTACGGTAAGGTTCGAACGAATCTTTCTCTTGGCCAGGGCGGTGATCTGGATGGCAGTTCCATCGATTATTTTGTTCCCTGGTATGATAATCAAACCACTGTTTATTTCAGCCAACTTTCTGCACAACGAAAAGAAGATCGTACGATCGGGAATATTGGGCTTGGTGTAAGACATAATTTTGATAAATGGTTGTTGGGTGGAAATATATTTTATGATTATGATTTTACCCGTGGGCATCGCCGTTTAGGTTTAGGCGCCGAAGCGTGGACTGATTATTTAAAATTATCTGGCAACTATTATCACCCGCTTTCTGACTGGAAAGACTCCGAAGATTTTGATTTTTATGAGGAGCGTCCTGCGCGCGGCTGGGATATTCGCGCCGAAGCCTGGCTTCCCGCTTATCCGCAGCTTGGTGGTAAAATTGTTTTCGAACAGTATTACGGTAATGAAGTCGCGCTTTTTGGCACTGATAATCTGGAGAAAGATCCCTTCGCTGTCACGCTGGGTGTGAAATACCAGCCCGTTCCGCTCATTGCTGTCGGTACAGATTTCAAAGCTGGCACTGGCGATAATACCGATCTTTCTGTTAACGCAACGCTTAATTATCAGTTTGGCGTCCCGCTCAAAGACCAGCTTGATCCTGACAAAGTGAGCGCGGCTCACTCGCTTATGGGCAGCCGTCATGACTTTGTTGAACGTAACAACTTTATTGTTCTGGAATACAAAGAAAAAGATCCCCTCGACGTCACTTTGTGGCTGAAAGCCGACGCCACGAATGAACATCCCGAGTGCGTGATTAAAGATACGCCTGAAGAAGCTATCGGGCTGGAAAAATGTAAATGGACCATTAACGCGCTCATTAACCATCACTACAAAATCGTCGCTGCCTCCTGGCAGGCGAAAAACAATGCTGCACGTACGCTGGTGATGCCGGTTATCAAAGAAAACACGCTTACCGAAGGTAACAACAACCACTGGAATCTGGTGCTGCCTGCCTGGCAGTACAGTTCTGATAAAGCCGAACAAGAAAAACTCAATACCTGGCGGGTTCGTCTGGCGCTGGAAGATGAAAAAGGTAATCGACAGAATTCCGGCGTGGTGGAAATCACCGTTCAGCAGGATCGCAAAATTGAGCTCATCGTTAACAACATCGCCGATGTACCAGACGAGAACAATCACAGTCATGAAGCCAGCGCACAGGCCGATGGTGTAGATGGTGTGGTGATGGATCTCGATATTACTGATAGCTTTGGCGACAACACTGACCGCAACGGTAATGTCTTGCCGCAGGATAATCTCAACCCGCAGTTGTTTGACGCCAACGATAAAAAAGTGACGCTGACGAATAAACCCTGCACTACCGAGACTCCCTGTGTCTTTATCGCCAAACAAGATAAAGAAAAGGGGACCGTTACGCTCTCCAGTACATTGCCTGGCACCTTCCGTTGGAAGGCGAAAGCCGCTCCCTATGATGACAGTAACTATGTTGACGTAACGTTCCTGGGTTCTGACATCGGCGGGCTGAATGCCTTTATCTATCGTGTTGGTGCGGCTAAGCCCGTGAATCTTATCGGCAATAAAGAGCCGTTGCCTCTCAATAGCAGCTATCGCTTTGTGTTGTGGCGTGACGCTAACAAAGACGGCGTGTTCCAGCTATCAGAGAAACTCACTGAAGAGGAGATGAAACAGTATGACTATCAGTGGGAATTCACGGGACATAGCGTGAATGGCAATACCGGTGCGCAAGCCAATACCACTAACGCCGATATAGAGATCCCGGCAACGAACAAGGACGCGGCAACGAAGTTTAGTGCCCAGGTAACCGATGGCGTGCAGGGATACGGTTTGCAGGTCAATTACAGCAAGAAATAGGATCAGCGCCATGGCTGATCGGGCCACCGCTGAATGTTAACCAAGGAGAGTGTTTATGAAACCTCATATGAAACGTGGCCTGACAAGAGTCGCGCTGGCACTGATGCTGGCTGGATACTGTGCCGTGCCAGCCGCTATGGCGGAAGATGCCGCCTGGGTAGCCAGTGGGACGACCGCTGAATTCGAAGGGACCATACCCTGGCTTTATCGCGAGGGTGGGAATGCCACGATTAACTCGGATGATGCGGATCACATCAAAGTAACGTCTGATGGTAAAGGTACTCGTCCTTCAGGTAGCGAGACGGATAAACGCCTTTACTCAGGAGATACCATCACGTTGGGGTGGGATATCGGCGATACCGAAGGGGATATCGACGATGGTCCAGACGGTATTGATGCGAAAACGACAGCCACTATCAAATGGTACAGTTACAGCGATAATGCGGGTGGCGGTAAAACGGAGCTGACCGCAGCGGCAGGCAAGACGAGTTATAAACTCACTGATGACGAACGTGGGCGTTATATCGGTGTTGAAATCCAGCCCATCACCCAGACCGGTAATCCTTTCCAGGGAACATCGCTGACTCTGCTGGATATTTCAACGGCCAGCGGTGGCGGCAGCGATACGGATAATGTTGATCCTGGCCCGGTTGTGAACCAGAACCTGAAAGTTGCCATCTTCGAGAAAGGCACCAGTACCAACCTTATCGGTGGTAATACAGCCATTGCGCTTAACAAAACGTATGTGGCCAAACTGTACTCGGATGAAAACCAGAATGGTAAGTACGATGCGGGTACGGATGTGGACGTTACCGCTAACTACGACTTTGCGTGGGTCTTTAACGGTAACAGTAAACAACTTGCGGCGGCGGGCGGTATTGCCAACGCCAGCTTCGATAACAATGACATTGTTATTCCGCAAACTAACGAACAAGCAAGAACCAGCCTTAACGGTAGTGACCGTAATGGTAAGACCGGCCTTGCAATCCCGGCAAACGGCGACGGCGTTCAGGGCTATACGCTGTCTATCATTTACAAACACCACTAATGCGCACAACAGCATTCCCGTATGGGAATGCTGTTTTCCGCCTGTTTTGCTTAGCGACGCGTTAAGCAAAACGGGTTGACGTTTTGTTTATCATGCTGGAGTTTTCTACATGTCGGTATGTCTGAAACCAGGAAAAATCATTGTGCTTCTGGGCATGTTGGCAGCCTTTATGCTGTCTGACTTTGCACGGGCAGGAGTGGAATGGCAGACATATCCTGGTTCTACAGGCGAGTTTAACGGTACAGTTCCTATTGCCGATAGCGCTAGCGTACCCGTTTATCAGGGAAGCGTTCAGCTTGATCCTGCTGCATCTCATGATGTGGCGTTTTCTGCTAAACCGAATGAATTTAGCGTTGACGATGACGCTGCTAACCTGATAGTCGCTAATCCTCAGGACAGTGAAGGCGACCAGTTTTCCACACCACCTGCGCTGCGCTGGGAAAACCAGACGCCGCCGACCGTCAGTCTGGTGTGGGCGGATGCCGCCACGCCGGATACGCCGCTCAACCCGCAGCCCATCGCCAACCGCAGCTTTTGCGCGCAAGGTCTGGCCGGGCGTTCGCTGGTGGCCTGGCCGCAGATAGATACACAACAATCCATTCCACTGCTTTACCTGCTGACCTCGACCGGTTATCCCTATGAGGGGACGGTGGCGCTGGCTGACCAGAAAGTGACGCTGAACATCGCGCCCGCACAGGGCGATTTAATTTCGGTGAGCGCCAGTGGTTATAACGAAACGATCGCGGCGGCAAAAACCACCGTTGGTGGCACTATCACGCTGACCGTCACCACCAAAGATTGTCAGGGCAACGTCGCGGGTAATATTCCGTTTATTATCAAACGTAAAGATGCCCAAAACCGTCAGGGCGCGGTGAATAATACCGCGCCGGTGGTGCTGGGGAGTACCGAGTTAACGACGACGGCAACCGAGTATCGTGGCACATCGGATGCCAACGGTACGGCAACCATCACGGTGACCCAACCTAACGGCCCCGGCGTCAAAACGCCGCTGGTGGCGAGTATTTCCGGCATTGCGCAAACCAGCGAAACGGCGGTGATTTTTACCGTACTTACCAGCCCGGACGTGGCGCAGGCCACGATGTGGGGCCATATGGCGGAAACGGTTGAGGCACACGGCTACACGTTCAGCAGGCCAAAACTGGCGGCGGAAGTCAGCAATGAAAATGCCACGGTCGTCGATCACAACGAAACCTGGTCCACTTTCACCTGGAGCGGGGCAGACAGCCATTGCACCGTGCTGCCGGGCATGCGCCATTTCGGCGCACTGGCGACGGTGATTCCCTCCACGGTACAGACTGTCCTTGGCTGGCCGATGCAGGATGATTATTACTGGACATCGCTGGCGGGCACTACCGGGCAGCACCATGCAGCGGATGTCTCTAACCGTGCTGAAGCGCAAAAGCCGGATAGCACCACGTTTCTGGTAAGCTGCGTGGACAAACCCGCGCCTGACGTCGAACCGAAAATCGTCCTTACGCCAGAAAACTATGATGATACGGCACAGGCGATGAAAGCGAAGGTGGGTGAGGATGCCACGATGCGTCTGACGATCACCGACAATAAAAACAACGATCAACCGCTGGCGTATTACTACTTCTCGCTGCATCTGGATGACGGCGTTAACCGCAAAAATCAAACCGATCCTGCCTGGGAAACCCATCCGGTACAGATTGCTGGTGGCTCGAATTTACAACAGGTTGATGCTCACACCTATGAAGGCATAACTGATGTCAACGGTCAGGCTTCGCTAACCCTGAGCCAGCCCGGCGGCGCGGGCGTTAAAACTCACATCACGGCGAGAATGCGCAGCGATTTTACGGCCACAGATGCCAAAGACGTGATTTTTACCGTGATCACTAGCCCGGACAGCGACAAAGCGCGGATGTGGGGCCATATGCGCGGCATTATTGAGTCCGGCAGTCTGTATAAACGCCCATTACTGGCGGATGAAACCGAGCATGAACTGGGATCGGTGCGGGAAAATAACGAAGACTGGGCGCTGTACGATCAAAACACCAGTATGCAGGCGGAATGCGGGGTGGGTCATATACCGCGTCAGAGCTCACTGGAAAGCCTGTTTTCAGCCCATCCCGGTAACGCGATTGGCACTGAGTATGGCTGGCCTACCGCACAACAGAGCTACCTAAGCGCGGTGGAGCAAGAAACGCATTCATCGGTGAATCTGGCGAACGGGAGCGTCGACAGCTACTCCGGCTTTAAGCAGAATTACCTCTCCTGCTCGGGCAATGAGATGGTGGCGAATGTCGAAGTCAGCACCGATCATGATGTCACCGTTGGCAGCAAGGCGCAGGCCAAAGTGGGTGACACCATCGTAATGACCGTGCGTACGGTTAACGGGTTGAATAACACGCCGGTGCCGTTTACCGCATTCACCATTACCAAAGGCATGGGGTATAACCGGTTGGGGCAGGTGAGCGGGTTTGATGACCCGAGCAGCGGCGCAATCACGATGAATGACACACAATACGGCACATCCCAGCCATCGATGGTTTATGCGGGAACGACCGATGCCCAGGGCGTGGCGACGGTCGAGATTAAACAACCGCAGGGCGTCGGGCTAAGAACGGCGCTGAGCGTAACGCCGGTAAATTCCTACCTGCCGAATACCGTTAACTACAACGTTATTTTTACCACCCCAACCAGCCCGGACGTTTCCGGTGCGCAAATGTGGGGCCATATGGATGAAACGATAACTGTCGATTCATCAACCTTTACCCGGCCTAAGCTGGCGGCGGAAATCGCCAGCCCGGACGGAACCCTGACCGAAAATAACGAAATCTGGGCGCGCGTGAGCCAGGCCAATACGTCCAGTACCAGCAAAGGCGGCTGCGCTACCAATATGTTGCCGCGTCGCTCCCAGCTAAGCGCGCTCTATAGCGCCAACAGTGGTAATGCAGTGCAAACGACGCACGGCTGGCCAACGCAGCGTCAGCCCTACTGGAGCAGCTCTCCGGCGGATGTGACGCCGCACTTTTTCACGATAGCGCTGAACGATGGCGCACAAGCTATCGGCGGCAATACGCCGGTTTACGTCAGTTGCCTGACGACGGCGAACAAGCCTGCCAGCAGCATTACGCTGGAGGTGGTTGATAAAGCGCAATGGAATGCCGGGAATAACGCGGCAACGCTGAAAAAAGGCGAAACGCTACAGGTTAAGGTGACGGTAAAAGATGCACAGGGCAACGCGTTAGCGGATATGCCATTTACCCTCAGTCGCGGTGATGGCTATACCCGTAGCGGCGAAAAACATATTGCCGGTAGCGGCGATGCGCTGGTGGCGCCGGTGGTGGTCAATGGCGGGCTGGCCGATGAAACAACGTTGAATGACACCGCAACGGTGTATACCGCCATGACCGGCAGTGACGGCAGCAAAATTCTTAATATTACCCGTCCGGATACCCACGGCACCAAAACGGCGCTGACGGCAACGCTTTACTCCGATGCGACGAAAAAAGACAGCCTGGACACGATCTTTACGGTGGTTACCAGCCCGGATAGCAGCCAGGCGAAAATGTGGGGGCATATGCCGGAAACGGTGACGGCTGAGGACGGTACGGTCTTTAAACGCCCGCGGTTACTGAAGGAACTGAGCAGTCAGACTGGGCGAACATCAACGCTTGAAGACAACGAAAACTGGGCGTTGTTTAACATTAATTATGCGAGCTCTTCCACGACGTATAGTGGCTGTGGAACCAACTATATTCCGACTCAGGCCGGTCTGACGTCACTGTTTGCTAATAATGCGGGCAACACCATGAAAACCGTGCAGGGCTGGCCGGTGGCAACGCGCTATTTGTCCAACACGTCCGACAATGGCAGCATGGAGCAGCGTAACTACAAGGCGGTCGATCTCAGCAATGGCACGAGTGCGGCAGTGTCATCAACGGCGCTGCAACTGCTGACCTGTCAGACTACACCGGTAACCACGGTGAGCCAAATCCTGCTGGAAGCGGCAGATCCGGCGACGCTGGATACCACCTATAACGTGGTAAAAGCGAAAAAAGGCGAAGAATCCGTGGTGCGCGTCACCACCAAAGATGCACAAGGCAACCTGGTGGGCAATACGGCATTTATCCTGACGCGTGCCAACAGCGTGAGTCGGGCTAATGCATCAGCGACGATGAGCGTGGGCTCGTTGACGGTGACGGATGCCTGGGGCAATACGCGAAATAATTTCCAGTCGACAAGTGAAACCATTTACGGCGTGACCGGTGCCGACGGGTCAACGACATTGACCCTGAAACAGGATAACAGTACCGGGTTAAGAACCGATCTCACGGCAAAACTGGATACGTCCAGCAGCGTCAAGGCAACGCTACCGGTGGTCTTTACCGTCGTGACCAGCCCGGATTCGCCAAAAGCGAATTTTTGGGGACATATGGCCGAAACGGTGGCGGCCTCCGATGGTTCAGTCTATAAACGCCCACTGTTGCTGGCAGAGCTGGCCAACACTGGCGGGCGACAAATCAGTTCAGAGAACGGGGAAAGCTGGGTACGATTCACCTGGAATCAGTCGACAGATCCTTCTGTAAGCGGCTGCGGCGTTGCGTATATGCCAACGTTGGCAGGCCTGCAAGCGTTGTATGACGCTAATAGTGGTAATGCAATGAGTACGGTACAGGGATGGCCGGTAAAAGCGACCTATCTCACCAATACCCCAAGTGACACGCAAACGGGGAGCCGTTACTACAATGTGGTGCAACTGGATTCTGGCGCAGCCTCGCAAATCACGACGAACACGGGTGTACTGCAAACCTGCCGTACAACGCCGTTGACGGCTGCCAGCCAGATTACGCTGGAGGCCGCGGATCCTGCGCAATTTGTCAGTATTGACAGCACGCTTAGCGCTGTCAAAGTGCAGAAAGGCGATAGCGTGCCGATCCGCATTTCGACTAAAGATGCGCAGGGCAATTTCGTCGGCAATACGCCGTTTGCCCTGAAACACGCGAACTCGATCAATCGTCAAAATGTGTCGTCATCGCAGAAAGTGTCGGTCACGACGGAGGTGGGTACGACGGTGGATACCAGTGCAACAACCACCCTGTATGGCGTAACCGGGCCAGACGGAACCACCACGATGACGCTCCGACAGGATGCGTCCACCGGGTTAAGAACCGACTTTTATGCCCTGTTGAACGATACCGGCGTGTCGTCGGATACCTTGCCGGTGATCTTTACCGTCATCACCAGCCCGGATACGCCGCTGGCGGCCAACTGGGGCCATATGGCGGAAACCTTTACCAGTAGCGAAGGCGTCACCTTCAAGCGGCCTTCCCTCAAAGCTGAACTCTCTGGCGGTACGGCCATAACGGTCAATAATGAAGTCTGGTCGCGCCTGACAGCGGCGGAGAAAGTGGATGCCAGCAAGGCCGGGTGTGATGAGACGTATCAACCGCTGGTGAATGACATGCAGGGGTTGTATGCGGATTACCCTAACGGCCAGTTAGGATCGGTGCTCGGCTTGCCGACGTCTGCCGGGTATTGGTGGGCCTACGACATGATGATGGTTTCTGGCAACTGGACTAATCAGGCATTTTCACCTGTTAATGGTCAGTTGATGCAGGCATCGTCCAGCTATACGGCGATCGTGATGTGTCTGGTAGAACCACATACGGAAGCAGCCACAATAGAGCTTACTTCAACGGCGCAGGACGCAGCAAAATCGGCCAGTAATGGTGGACGACCGAGCGCCGTAGCGAAGAAAGGCGAGACGATTCCGTTGACGGTGACCGTGCGTGATAGCGCCGGGAACCCGATGCCATATGCTGAGTTTACCCTCACGCGTGAAACGACGCTGGATCGCTCGAAAGCAACCGTTAACACGAGTGCGGACGACCTTACCGTAACGGCATTGGTACCCGCGAATACAAATAGTGTGTTGGCAGCAAGTGGAGCAAAACTGATCGGCACGACGGGCAGCGATGGCAAAGCGACCTTTGAGGTGAGTCAGAATGCGACGACCGGGCTGGCGACGCCGTTAACCGTGACGCTGGCGCGTGATACGACGAAAGCCGCCACGCTGGATGTTATCTATACGGTGATCACCAGCCCGGATTCGCCGAGTGCGAAATTCTGGGGGCATATGCCGGACACCTTTACCAGCTCGACGGGCGTCACCTTCAAACGACCGCTGCTGAAAGCAGAAACCAGCTCAGGCTCATCGATTAGCTCTAACGGCGAAGTTTGGTCATATATGAGCAACGCGCAAAATTTAACATCGACAGATTGCCCGCTCGAAAATCAACCGCGCAGTAATGAGCTGTTGGATTTGTATAGCGATCACCCGAACGGCACGCTAATGACCGACCTGGGGTTACCCGTATATGCAGGTAACTGGTGGGCCTATGATATGGTCATGCTGAGTGGAACGTCGTGGACTTATCAACTCATCAGCCTGAAAGACGGAACCATTACGCAGAAGGGGACAACCAGTGCGTTGATGCTTTGCCTGGCACAGCCGCATCCGGCCGGCGTCAGCGTAACATTGACGTCATCCGCACAGGATGACGCCAGAACCACCAGCAATGGCGGCCGTCCCAGCGCGTCAGCGAAAAAAGGTAACTCAATACCGATTGTGGTAACGGTAAAAGATCGTGATGGCAACCCCTTGGCGGGCGAAGCGGTGACGCTCAAACGTGATTCAGCGTTGAGCCGTTCAGGAACAATCGTGGGGACGCCAGCGAATGAAATAAAGTTGACGGAACTGACGCCCGTGTCGGCGACATTCCCGCTGGTTTCAAATGGTACACAATGGCTTGGTTTCACCGGTAGCGATGGTACGGCGACATTCAATGTTGAACAGCCTGATACTGTCGGCCTGGCAATCCCCTTTAACGCCATCCTGGCCCGTGACACGGCCAGGGTATCTACTCTGGATCTGATTTTTACCGTCCTCACCAGCCCGGATGCCGCATTAGCAACTTACTGGGGCCATATGCCGGATACCGTCACGGCGGAAAACGGTGCTGTCTTTGAGCGCCCTAAACTGTGGAAAGAGCTGCCGTCGACATCCGGGGTAAGTCAGATAACGAATAGCAATGAAGCCTGGCCAGTGTTTAACGCAACGCAGAGGGCTGACAGCAATCTCAGCCCTTGTGAAGCGGCGCGTCGACCATTGAGCGATGATTTAGAAGCGCTCTATACACGTTATCCAGGAAACACGATTACCGCGCAAATTGGCTGGCCTACGCAGTATGCATGGTGGGCGGTGGATAACTGGGAAGGGGGCAGTAATCCGCAGGCCGTCAGCCTGGTAAATGGTTCGAGAGGCCAATATAATCCCGCTCATCAGGCCTGCCTAGTTAACCCGCGTGCGAGCGTTTCCAGCGTCACGCTGACATCAACGGCGCTGGATGACGCCACACAGGCGGCGACGGTGAAAAAAGGCGACGCCGCGCCCATTGTCGTTACCGTAAAAGACAGCGCCGGGAAGCCGGTGCCGAATATCGCTTTTATCCTAAAACGCGGTGAGGCCGTGCCGCGTAACAGCGGGGCGACGCTGTATGGCGATGTGGATGCGATGGACGATTTGACTGTGCAACCTTCATCCGGTGCGGCAGTCACGTTGGCTGACAGTGGAAATACCATCGACGGAGTCACGGGAGCGGACGGTACGGCAAGCTTTACCGTTCGTCAGGATAATACGCCAGGATATAAAACGCCGTTGACGGTGACGCTAACGGATAACGCCACCATAACGGCGACGCTGGACACGATTTTCACCGTGCCGACCAGCCCGAATGTCGCCACGGCGTATTTCTGGGGTCATATGGCGGATACCGCCACGGTAAGTGGCAAGACGCTGCATCGCCCGCTATTAAAATCGGAGTTGCCGTCAGGCGCTACCGCAGCAGCAACGCCTGATGTAAATAATGAAACCTGGGCACTGGCGCATGTTATGGATTCCTCTAAATGGGATGTCGCGCAGCAGTGTGGCAGTATGAATAACGTGCCGAGCAGTGCCGAATTACAAACATTACACTCCGGCTTTAGCACATTGGGATGGCCGTCCTCGATAAGCTTCCCGTATTTATCTACTGATAAGGCTGGGTCGTTCTATTGTGGTGTTGATGAAGGCTCTGGCAGTCTCAACTGTGGCATTCAGCCTGCGAAAACGCCGGGGTTTGCAACCTGTTTCCAATAACCTTATCCACCTTGTCAATATGAGGTTCTGAAAGCCTGATACGCAACGCGCTATCAGGCTTTTTTACGTGGCTTGCGGCTTTTCGTCACCGCACTCACTTCACTGATCACTACGCCATCGCCCAGGCGAGTGGTCAGTGTCTCACCCACTTTCACCTGCTTAACCTGTTTTAACACCGCGCCATCAGCGGCGCTGGTAACGCTATAACCGCGAGCGAGTGTGGACAGTGGACTCACCGCTTCGAGATGCGTTACTGCATTACCGAAACGTTCACGCGTGGCGCTAAGCTGTGCGCGCAGGGTTTCTGCTAAACGATATTCCAGTTGCTGAATGCGCGTTTGCGCGCGATGAATCTTCGGCTGTGGATTTTGCTGATTCAGCCGCTGTGTTAATCGCTGCTGCTGTTGCCCGGCACGCTTAAGCTGATTTTCCAGCGCAAAGCTCATCCGTTTTTGCAGGCGTTCAAGCATGGTTTGTTGGCGTGCCAGCCGGAGCTGTGGATGCTGCTGCTGCAAGCGATGATGGATCTGCGTAAAACGACGCGTGCGGTTGGCGAGATAATAATCCATCGCCATCTCCAGCCGTTGACGGGCCGATTGCACCTGGCGCAGTAATTCTTGCTGATTGCGGCTCACTACTTCAGCGGCGGCAGACGGCGTTGGCGCACGCAGATCAGCAACAAAGTCGGCAATCGTCACATCCGTCTCATGCCCGACGGCGCTGACCACCGGAATGCGACTGGCAAAGATCGCCCGCGCTACACGTTCGTCGTTAAAACTCCACAAATCTTCCAGCGAACCGCCGCCGCGCCCGACGATCAGCACATCACATTCGTTACGCTGATTCGCCAGTTCAATGGCGCGAACAATTTGCCCTGGCGCGTCATCACCCTGAACGGCGGTGGGGTAGATGATCACCGGCAAAGACGGATCGCGACGTTTTAACACATGCAAAATATCATGTAGCGCAGCACCGGTTTTTGAGGTGATCACACCGACGCAGTGCGCGGGGGAGGGAAGCGGTTTCTTTAACTGCTGATCGAACAAACCTTCAGCCTGCAATTTCGCTTTAAGCTGTTCGTATTTTTGTTGCAGCAACCCTTCACCGGCAGGCTGCATACTCTCGACGATAATCTGATAATCGCCGCGCGGTTCATAGAGTGTAATATTGGCGCGCACTAAAACTTGTTGTCCGTGCTGCGGGCGAAAGGTCACCCGACGGTTGCTGTTGCGGAACATCGCACAGCGCACCTGGGCGGTGTCGTCTTTGAGCGTAAAATACCAGTGACCGGAAGCTGGTTGTGTGAAATTAGAGATTTCGCCGCTGATCCACACCTGTCCCATCTCATGCTCAAGCAGCAGACGAACCGTTTGATTCAGGCGACTAACGGTAAAAATTGCAGGGGATTGAGAAGGTAACATGTGAGCGAGATCAAATTCTAAATCAGCAGGTTATTCAGTCGATAGTAACCCGCCCTCCGGGGATAGCAAGCATTTTTTGCAAAAAGGGGTAGATGCAATCGGTTACGCTCTGTATAATGCCGCGGCAATATTTATTAACCACTCTGGTCGAGATATTGCCCATGCTACGTATCGCTAAAGAAGCTCTGACGTTTGACGACGTTCTCCTCGTTCCTGCTCATTCTACCGTTCTGCCGAATACTGCTGACCTCAGCACCCAGCTGACGAAAACTATTCGTCTGAATATCCCTATGCTTTCCGCAGCAATGGATACCGTAACGGAAGCGCGCCTGGCTATTGCTCTGGCTCAGGAAGGCGGTATCGGCTTTATCCACAAAAACATGTCCATTGAACGCCAGGCAGAAGAAGTTCGCCGTGTGAAAAAACACGAATCTGGCGTGGTAACTGATCCGCAGACCGTGCTGCCGACAACCACCCTGCGTGAAGTGAAAGAACTGACTGAACGTAACGGCTTTGCGGGTTACCCGGTGGTTACCGAAGAAAACGAACTGGTCGGCATCATCACCGGTCGTGACGTGCGTTTTGTGACCGATCTGAATCAACCGGTTAGCGTTTACATGACGCCGAAAGAGCGTCTGGTAACCGTGCGTGAAGGCGAAGCCCGTGAAGTGGTGCTGGCAAAAATGCACGAAAAACGCGTTGAAAAGGCGCTGGTGGTTGATGACGAATTCCACCTGATCGGCATGATCACTGTGAAAGACTTCCAGAAAGCGGAACGTAAACCGAACGCCTGTAAAGACGAGCAAGGCCGTCTGCGTGTTGGTGCAGCGGTTGGCGCTGGCGCTGGTAACGAAGAGCGTGTCGACGCGCTGGTTGCCGCAGGCGTTGACGTTCTGCTGATCGACTCCTCTCACGGTCACTCTGAAGGCGTTCTGCAGCGTATCCGTGAAACTCGTGCTAAATATCCGGATCTGCAAATCATCGGCGGCAACGTGGCAACAGCTGCGGGGGCACGCGCTCTGGCAGAAGCTGGTTGCAGCGCGGTTAAAGTCGGTATCGGCCCTGGCTCTATCTGTACGACGCGTATCGTGACTGGCGTAGGTGTTCCGCAGATCACCGCCGTTGCTGACGCAGTAGAAGCCCTGGAAGGCACCGGGATTCCGGTTATCGCTGACGGTGGTATTCGTTTCTCTGGCGATATCGCCAAAGCTATCGCTGCTGGTGCAAGCGCGGTGATGGTAGGTTCCATGCTGGCGGGTACTGAAGAATCCCCAGGTGAAATCGAGCTCTACCAGGGCCGTTCTTACAAGTCTTACCGTGGGATGGGCTCTCTGGGCGCGATGTCCAAAGGTTCTTCTGACCGTTACTTCCAGAGCGACAACGCTGCCGACAAACTGGTGCCGGAAGGTATCGAAGGTCGCGTGGCCTATAAAGGTCGCCTGAAAGAGATCATTCACCAGCAGATGGGCGGCCTGCGCTCCTGTATGGGCCTGACCGGCTGTGGTACTATCGACGAACTGCGTACTAAAGCGGAGTTTGTACGTATCAGCGGTGCGGGCATTCAGGAAAGCCACGTTCACGACGTGACCATTACTAAAGAGTCCCCGAACTACCGTCTGGGCTCCTGATTCTCTTCGCCCGACTTCATGTCGGGCGATTTATATTATCTGTTTCACTTGCCTCGGAATAAGCGTCAATGACGGAAAACATTCATAAGCATCGCATCCTCATTCTGGACTTCGGTTCTCAGTACACCCAACTGGTTGCGCGCCGCGTGCGTGAACTGGGTGTTTACTGCGAACTGTGGGCGTGGGATGTGACAGAAGCACAAATTCGTGACTTCAATCCAAGCGGCATTATTCTTTCCGGCGGCCCGGAAAGCACCACCGAAGAAAACAGCCCGCGTGCGCCGCAGTATGTCTTTGAAGCAGGCGTACCGGTATTCGGCGTTTGCTATGGTATGCAGACCATGGCAATGCAGTTGGGTGGTCATGTTGAAGCCTCTAACGAACGTGAATTTGGCTATGCGCAGGTTGAAGTCGTAAACGACAGCGCACTGGTTCGCGGTATCGAAGATGCTCTGACAGCAGACGGTAAACCTCTGCTCGATGTCTGGATGAGCCACGGCGATAAAGTTACCGCTATCCCGTCCGACTTCATCACCGTAGCCAGCACCGAAAGCTGCCCGTTCGCCATCATGGCTAACGAAGAAAAACGCTTCTATGGCGTACAGTTCCACCCGGAAGTGACTCACACTCGCCAGGGTATGCGCATGCTGGAGCGTTTTGTGCGTGATATCTGCCAGTGTGAAGCCCTGTGGACGCCAGCGAAAATTATCGACGATGCTGTAGCTCGCATCCGCGAGCAGGTAGGCGACGATAAAGTCATCCTCGGCCTCTCTGGTGGTGTGGATTCCTCCGTAACCGCAATGCTGCTGCACCGCGCTATCGGTAAAAACCTGACTTGCGTATTCGTCGACAACGGCCTGCTGCGTCTCAACGAAGCAGAGCAGGTTCTGGATATGTTTGGCGATCACTTTGGTCTGAACATTGTTCACGTACCGGCAGAAGATCGCTTCCTGTCAGCGCTGGCTGGCGAAAACGATCCGGAAGCAAAACGTAAAATCATCGGTCGCGTTTTCGTTGAAGTATTCGATGAAGAAGCACTGAAACTGGAAGACGTGAAGTGGCTGGCGCAGGGCACTATCTACCCTGACGTTATCGAATCTGCTGCTTCTGCAACCGGTAAAGCACATGTCATCAAATCTCACCACAACGTGGGCGGCCTGCCGAAAGAGATGAAGATGGGCCTGGTTGAACCGCTGAAAGAGCTGTTCAAAGACGAAGTGCGTAAGATTGGTCTGGAGCTGGGCCTGCCGTACGACATGCTGTACCGTCACCCGTTCCCGGGACCAGGCCTTGGCGTTCGTGTTCTGGGTGAAGTGAAGAAAGAGTATTGTGACCTGCTGCGCCGTGCTGACGCCATCTTCATTGAAGAACTGCGTAAAGCGGACCTGTACGACAAAGTCAGCCAGGCGTTCACCGTCTTCCTGCCGGTACGTTCCGTTGGCGTAATGGGCGATGGTCGTAAGTATGACTGGGTTGTCTCTCTGCGTGCTGTCGAAACCATCGACTTTATGACCGCACACTGGGCGCATCTGCCGTACGATTTCCTCGGTCGCGTTTCCAACCGCATTATCAATGAAGTGAACGGTATTTCCCGCGTGGTGTATGACATCAGCGGCAAGCCGCCAGCTACCATTGAGTGGGAATGATTAACAGCTAACTCATAGCAAATCATTCCTATTCAGATGACAACTCAACCCTCTGTTTTTACAGAGGGTTTTTGTTTTTATGTATTCATTTCTATTCACTCTACACCATATTTTTCGGCGGTACAGGTGACGGTATTACCTTAAAGGTATACTCTCATACCGTCATGAAAATGGTTTCTATACGGGTGAATTGTGCTTACCGATACAAAATTAAAAAACCTCAAGCCGCAGGACAAACTGTACAAGGTATCCGATCGTGACGGGCTGTATGTAGCTGTGCTTACGTCAGGCACGGTCTCGTTTCGCTATGACTACCGTATCAACGGTCGCCGCGAAACACTGGTAATCGGGCAGTATGGGCGTGACGGTATCAGCCTGGCAGAAGCGCGAGAAGAACTGATTGCTGCAAAGAAGCTTCTTAAAGCAGGTCAGTCGCCGGCTACGGCTAAACGTGACGGTATCAAAAAGATTCGTGGTGCCGAGACGTTTGCGGTACATACCGACAGTTATATGAAACACGTCATCTTGGCTGACAGTACCCGCGCAATGAAGCAGGCGGTGATCGACCGTGACATACTTCCGGTTCTTGGCAACAAAATGATGGCTGAAATTACCACATCGATGGTTCGTGATTTGTGTGACCGGATTGTCGAACGCGGTGGTCGGGCAACAGCAGTACAGGCCAGGGAGATCATCAGCAGCGTATACCGTCACGCCAATGACCGTGGTCATGGTTTGTTTAATCCTGCGGCTGACATTAAACCTTCGTCTATCGCCATATTTAAACCACGAGAGCGAACACTGACACCAGAAGAAATTGGCCTGTTCTTCCGCACGCTGGATGCCATTGGTGCTATGGGCACTATGAAAATGGCTTTAAAGCTGGTGCTTATCACTATGGTTCGTAAAGGCGAATTCACCAATGCAACGTGGGATGAAATAGATTTTAAAAAATGGACATGGACAATTCCTTCAGACCGCATGAAGGGAAGCCGGGCGCACGTTATTTACCTGCCTAAACAGGCACAGGATATATTGGTTGGGTTGCAGATGTGCGCTGGTGGAAGTGAATATCTGGTTCCTGGTCGTTACAATTTCCGGAAGCCATTATCTAATGCCGCGCTGAACTCTCTGATCGACAGAACGGTGAAAATAATAAATGAAGATGGTGAGCATATTCAGGGCTTCACCGTACACGATATGCGCCGTACAGCCAGTACGTTGTTGCATGAGGCTGATTATCCTTCAGACTGGATTGAAAAAGCTCTGGCACATGAGCAGAAAGGTGTGCGCGCCGTATATAACAAAGCGGAATACGCCAGACAGCGCGCCTACATGTTGCAGCAGTGGGCCGATATGATTGATTCCTGGATTAACGGGGAGCATACGGATCTGATTCCGTTCTCCCCGTCGAAGTTTGAGAAGTGGATGGCGGGGGAATAACGTTTAATTATTCTGCTGATTTTCTTCCATCTCGGCTTCTGCTGCCAGTGATTCAATTTTATCTGTGAATATTGCTGACAGTGTTGCAAATTCAGCATCAGTGACAGCGGGAATTGGAACAAACCTGATCCCGCTGTGTGCAAGCATGTTTGCAGTTTCAAGGCATTTCCTTAAATCTGCTGGTGATGCCCTGTTCATGCTGCACGCTCCCGCCCCTGGTTGTCTGTTGGTGACAGCGGAGCATTGCTGAATGCATTTGTTAATCTGGCAATATCCAACGCGTATCCAGGGTGTAGTTGCACTGCCGGGTCTTCGCACTGATTACCCCAAACATCGAAACCATGAGACGACTGGCGGGCGAACAGTTCAATGCGAGAAACATCGCCTAACAATTGCACAAGTTTTTCACGAACGATATCTGGTTTTCTTGAATGCTCAAGCCGCGGTGCGGTAAATGACTGAACGATCCCTGCATTAATGCGCGTAGGTAGTTTTCCCTTTACCGCAAACAGGCAATCTTCACTATTGGCGCGAGTCATGTGCCCCATACCCATAACCAGTTTATCTGGTTGTCGACTACCACATTTTATCCACGTGAAGCCCTTCATCGTCATCAGACGAAATCCCCAGGCTTCAACAACTTTTAGTGCTTCGAGTGGTTGTGTTGGCACCCACCACATGGCCAACAGACAGTTTTCATCGGCCAAATCCCACACAGGAAGGCGGCAGATATCCAGCACACTCATAACCGGATATTTAAAACCGGCACCGCGATTACCATCTGCGGCTTTGTCCCGGTATACCCAGGGTGGATCTGCATAGATTAGCGTGTATTTTTTCATTGTTCTGCTCCCAGACTTCCTTTGGTAAAGGCTTGTATCAGCCTGTTTGCTGCCGCTTTCTGTGCTGCTACATTGGCAATAACTGATAGTTTTTCCTGGCTTGCTTTCGTGCAGATCCCAACCCAATTATCCATTAGAAAAAAATTCTCTCTTTCTGCGAAGTCAGTATTTGCACATAATGTTTCAATCATTGAAATTATTTCTTTTATTGAGTGATTAACCATCATTTGCTGAACAGCATAACCAAAAGCGTTAATCATCACTGCATGAAACTGGATATATTCTCTTTTGTATTCTGATTGCTTTGTACCATGGCGAATTGCTTCTAGCTGTGTAAGACATAACCATGATTCCCATACTGACTCGATGTTACCAATTTCTAGTTTTTTTCCATTATGAATACAAAATTTTGATGTTGAATCACTTAATGCTTTGAAACTCACCCACATGTTTGACTTTGACGGAACAACGTTGTGCTCGAAGTCAGTGACTTCTGCAAAAGTGTCATGTTGCGACAGGAAAGACACCATTTCTTGGGCAACATCGTTTCGTCCGTCATACGCCATATTAATTGCTGCAGATGGTTTTGAAACATTATTATTAATGTCAGAAAAGAACTGCTGACGCGCCTTCAAAGGAAGGTTATGCGTAAGCATAAGAGGAATCATAATTGTTTCACCATAATTACGGCAGAACTCAGCTAATCCTGCAGCACGATGCTGTCCATCAAATAATTTTATTTCTGCATCCATAGGAAATCTAGCTAAACCGACATTAGTATTTCCAATCTCATGGAACTCTATTTCTGAGTTACAATTTCCGACCAATGGTGGAACAATAAATGGTTCCTTTTTCTCGTAAGCGTTGACTAAATATTGATAAAACTTTTTTACCCTGGTTGGATTAATTTCACGTTGAGAACGTTCAAGGGTACTTCCCGTATTGTCGGTTGCCAATACTCTCGATAGTGCTCTTGCTGGTACTGTCATCATAAGTATTACAGTGCTTCCCTGCGTTCCTCGTGATGCGGGAAATTCAAAGAAATAATCGCCTACCTTGCTCATGATATTACCTTTTACATTATTGTTTTGATTATTCATAAACCACCCCGCAACATCCTATGCCGCTATAGTCGCCACGACGAAGGCCGTTACCTTTTGTGATACATTGGTCCCTGCGAACCGCGATCCTTGCACGTTCAACATCACCAGAAGCAACATCCATACACTGAAGCCAAAGGTGAGCGGCAATGCGGAACTGCCCTTTTTTCTCTCTTTCAATCGCGCGTTTTTCGATCTCTATCGCCGCAGGAGTAACGGCGACAATCTTTGACGGACTGCGCATTGAAACCTTGTTCATGTGATATTTTTCAAGTCGGCTTAACTTTCTCACTTAATCCAACCCTCTCTGAAAATTAATGCCAGCAGATAAAGCCATGCTGAAACAGAGGCCAGGAATAAGTACCATCCTGACCATTTGCTCCAGTGCCTTAGCAGCGCACTCATGCAGCGTTGCTCACAGGACGATATACACGTTGCTGAACAGGAGGTTTTTTACCCTGGAACTCTGCCGGGCTTGCTGCCTGACGTTCATCAAGCCAACGCTCAACTTCATCACGGTTCCATGCGCAGCGTTTGTCGGTGATATACCAGCGTTTAGGAAATTCCCCTGCGCGCTCCATACGGTCGATAGTGCTCCATGACAGTGGCACCACCGCCAGGAGTTCCTTCTTACCTAATGCACCTTTCATAAATACCTCTCTTGGTTGCAGTGCGGCGCGCGTGGCGCCGCGGTGGTGGTTACATAGATGTTTCGTTTAATTCTTCCCGACGAACGCTGTAAACGTCGGTGGCTTTTGCCAGCAGTTCGTCATCATCTGAAAGTTTTTGTGCAATGTATTTGTAAGCCTTATCCAGTTCGGAGACAGTGCTGTAATTCATCGCTGCGCTGGTAAAGGCCATCAGCATTTCTTCTGGATCACGGCTATCCGATTTACGCGTTTGCTCATCAGGCTTTTTCGCTGGTTTAGCGTTGATCAGACTGTTCATTCCCGCAGCAGTGGTCGTTTGCGGAGTAATGTCTCGCTCAACGCGCGGTGCCGTTTCCTGTAATTCGTCTGGGGTGTAGACGCCCATGATTACGTCAGGACAGTGCAGGCGAGACCAGCGTTTTGTCGCAAGGTATGCGAGTTGTTGTTTCGGATCACTGGCCCAAAGTGTGGAGTTTCTTACCTGTGCTTGAGACAGCATTAACTCAAGCACTCGAGGTTGATCCTCGCCCTTCATGGTTGCCCATACGCGAACACCGCAGCCTTCTTCGTCTTTTAGAGTCCAGCCTGGTGCGATATATGGATTGCCGTTTTTGGATGTTTTCTCAACAAACTTACCGATCACGCGTTCCCACGGCCCGAACCACTCGTAGTTGATGCGATCTTTTGTTGGCGACATCGTTGAGATAACTGCGTTTACTAATTGGGCTTCATAACCTAGCGTGCCGTTCACAACATGGGTTTTCTGAGCCACGGCAAACGGGTTCATTCCCCACTGCGCAGCCTGCATTGCCACGGCCATGCAATCAGCTGGTTTCCCGGCGAGGTGCGCCGGTACCGTTACGCGGCTTTGCGCCATTACCTCGGCGAATTTCATCAGTTGGTTCAAGCCGTCTGGGCTGAAAATAGTTGCAGCAGTTCCAGCGATTGCTGTGTCTACTGGTGCGTTGATGTTTGCGATGTCGTTGCTCATATGTACATATCCTGTTTGCGTGCCCACTCAGGGCGTTTAATGATTTCCACACCGCCCCATTCATCATTGATGCGGCATTCGTGATAGGTATTCAGATCCCGGCGGAACAGAGCGTGCCCGGCATCGACATCCTGCGCATCCAGCTCGAACACGCGTACCGGATACCGACCACAATCAATGCTTTCGCTCACGGCAAGAAAGAAAAAACCATGCGGCTGACCAGTAACCCTCATTGCGCCTTCGCGGTACATTGCGTCCTGCACGTGGTAGCGGAATTCCTCGATGTGGCGTGCAAAACGGTCCATATCTGCAACCTTTTTCACGTCGACGATCACGTTGTGCTCGTTCAGCCATTTGTCTGGACGAATTCGGCACAACTCCCCCGTCTCTTCATCGTTCCAGTACATTGATGCTTCGCAGTAACCAGGTGCTTCCAGCATCCAGCGTGCCGCCGGGTGAGCCATTGCGCTATCACGCATCAGCTCCAGTTTCCGCCACTGCTCGGCATCAAGTACCGTAATCCCCATATCCGCCACATCACGAAGAAATTCCTCTTCGTCAGCTTTACCTTGTTTCGTCCGACGATCGAATTTCGGTGAAACAATGAAGCGTTTGTCGAACTCTCCAGGCTCCAGAAGCAGACAGTGCAATGCGGTTCCCATATCCAGTGCAGACTTTTTCTCTTCGTCTTCTGGTGCTGCCTGAACCCATTTAAGAAGCGCCGGATTCTTGGCAACCATGTCCAGTTGCGACTTACTCACGCCGTCACCGGCGTGGTAGTCTTCGTTGCTGATGTCGAAATAAATTCCCGGTTTCATGCCGCGTCCCTCTGCCCATCAAGCTGATCAGCCAGATCCCAGCGGGCGATAATTGCCATTGCCTCGCGCCGGTAGGCATCCATTAGTTCTTCGAACTCAGGGCTGTCTTTAGCGGCCTCCAGTACTTCCTGGCGAACGCCTTTAACTGTTACAACGTCGAAAGTTGATGCCAGTTGATGAAGCCGGATACTCTCAATCAGTTCAACTTGTCGGTCATATAGCTGTTCTGACAGACGGTAGTCCTTGTCGAATGCCAGCATGATTTTTTGAAGATTTTTCTGCTGATTAACGTTCATTATCAGCCCTCCCATATCTCGTTATCGTTGGCCACATCGCGAGCTTCTTTGCTGACGAAAGCCCACTTAATGCCTTCCTGTAAGGTGCGGAACTTCCAGCTCATGAATCCGCATGCAGTAACGCAGTACCAACCGTTGATGATTTTCCACTGCATAACTTGTTACCTCGGTCTGTTACCGTTGAGGTAATAATTATGCGTATATGGTTTGATGTCAATAGATATGAGTTAAAAAAATTACCCGTTAGGTAATCGAATAGGCAATAAAAAAGCCGCCATAAGGCGGCTTACTTACTGAAAAATATGGTTTTATTGTTTGTTTTTTTCGTTCTGGTTGATGACAAATTCAATGTAACTTTCGATCTTTGCTTTCTCGGTTTCGGGTAACAATGCGTAGCGCGAGCGGTCATAGTTGATAGTCGCAGGGTCGTGCGGGTGAATCAGTAATTCATAGCCATGACGCCCGAATGCGGATGCAACATTCTCCAGGGTGGAAATGGAAACGCTGACCTCATTGTTTAACAGGCGGCTGATTGTCACCTGGGCGACGCCGGATGCGCGGTGTAGTTTTCCCTGCGTTGAAAGGTCGCGGCTTTCGCTCATCCAGCGTTCCAGGTTGTGAGCAGCCAGCTGACCTATATCACTCGGGCCGACAGGCTGAAAACCTTCCTGAGAAAGCGAGCGATCGATATCAAGCCAGTTACGGGGTTTATTGGCGGCAGCTTCAATTTTTCGCGCAACCTGGTCGCCGATAACCTTCTTGCCAAGAGCCCAGCGGTTTACCAGATTTGCCTGAGTTCCAAGTTTTTCTGCCATCCGCGTCTGAACACCATTGAATTCACGGTCGATCAAGTCGTTGAGATTTTGCCTGCGGACGTCCTGGATACTTTTCATTTTCTGGAAAATCGCCTCATATATGAATCAGTAGATGATTCAATTTAAAGCAATATTACCCAACAGGTAAATGCACCTCATAGGTAACTATCCTTGATTTTTGTTACCTTATGGGTGAATATTTATTATCTGAAATAAATATCAGGCAATAGCTATGAGCGATAACGGACATTTCGATTTCAAAAAGCACTGGCTTGCACTTACTCCGGACGAGCGTGAAGCCTTCGCACAGGAAGCCGGAACGACGAGTCACTATATCCAGACTCACTTAACAGGTAAGCGCAAAATGCCAGGTAAGGTATTGATGAATGGGCTTTTTAAAGCCTGTAAAACAAGACAATGGCTGCGCTCAAAAGCAGAACTGGCATACTTCTTCTACTCATGATATCCAGCCACAACCCTCTGTAGGCCGCCATCCGGCGGTCTTTTCATATCTATTCGTACCTCAAAGGTAATAAATAACCAAATCTGGTTGATCTTTTTTTTGTGTCAGCACAAAATGACCGTAATCCCAATACTAATAACAGGGCTTACCATGGAAATCATTACACGTATTGATGCCGCAAAGCGCGGACTTAAACGCTACTACACCGGAAAAACATGTAAGCACGGACATGACAGTGAACGCTGGGTTTACAACGGACACTGTGTTGAGTGCACCATGGAATCAAACCGTCGTATCAGGGCAGAGATTAAGCAGATCATGATTAATTCCTCCCCACAACATTCAAGCTGATAGCGGAGATTAATCATGAGCAGACATGCAACAGATTGGGCCTGGGAGACAGATCCAGGTAGCTCGTCATTAAAGCTCATACTGCTCTCGATGGCTGACAGAGCCGATGAATATAACCTCTGCTACCCCAGCATAGAACGCCTCGTTAAAGACACTTGCCTGAATAAAAAAACCGTGCAGGCCGGACTTATATCGCTCATGAAAATGGGGCTTATTTCAGATACCGGAGAGAGAAAGGGGGCGACGAAAAGAGTACGGGTTTTCTCTCTTAATATAACCAAAAACGGGAACATTAAAGGCAACCGTGAGGGGGGCAATGAACCCGAAAACGGTAATGTTACCGAAAACGGGAATATACCCAAAAACGGGATGTTGAATGATCCCAAAAACGGGATGTTGAATGATCCCAAAAACGGGATCCAGAACCAGTCATATAACCAGTCATTTAACCAAGAGAGGGAGAGCAGGACAAAAAACGGGGATTCTGTGCATCATGACCCCGGCGCAAACAACGCCGTGATGAATAACTTTGTTCCTCCTGGTGGGCCAGGGCAATTAGGCAAATTTGTCATGCATGAACAATGGCAGCCATCAGATGACTTTCTTCGGAAAAGCTCATTGCAGGGGATCTACCTGGACAGTCTGCCAACGGCACAGGAACTTGCAGAGTTCAGAATTTACTGGATGGCTGAGGGTAAGGCATACCATCAGGCACAGTGGGAGCAGAAGCTGGCAAGGCGGCTGCAGATTAGCAGACAGAAGCAATCAACATTACCTGATAACAACGTTCCGCACTGGAACAGCCCTGAAGCATGGGAGGATTTCTTGTGAACAACGTTTTTACCGCGATACAAAACCGTGACGGAGAAGCCCTTTCTCGCATGTCAGGTTATGAGCATCAGTACGTCAACAATGACAATGTGGTTAACATGTCAGCAGAGAGGCTTGTTGATGCCCTTTTCAAACAGCTGAAACAACTGTTTCCGGCGGCAGTGGTAACCAACCTGAAGACGCCAGAGCAGGAAGTTGCTGCAAAACAGCAGTGGATTGCTGCGTTTGCCGAAGGGGGGATCCGAACCCGTGAACAGGTTTCTGCAGGTATGCGCCACGCCCGCGCCAGTGAATCTCCGTTCTGGCCGTCGCCAGGGCAATTCATCAAGTGGTGTAAAGACAGCAAGATGGTTCTTGGCGTCACCATTGACGATGTGATGGCGGAGTTTCACCGGTACAGCAAGGAAAAAAGTTTATATCCTGGTGGTCCCGAAAGATTCCCGTGGCGACATCCGGTTATGTACTGGGTCGTATGTGATACCCGCCGTGCAATGTATCAGCGCCAGCTTAGCGAGATTGAGGTTGAGAAACACGCGCGCAGGCTGCTCGATGATTGGGCGAAAAAGGTGGCTTCCGGACAGCAGATACCCGATCCGGTGATCAGCATACAGGCAAAGCCAGAACCCATGAGTACGCCTCCGGACACAGGGAGAGACGTTTACCATCCACCAGGGCGAAGTTTCGGGTGCATGCCTAACGCCGCCACCCTTGGGGGAATAACACCGGCGCAGTGGCTGATAGAGGAATACAGGCGGGGAAAGGCGGCAGGATTTATCAAGTAATACCAGCGCGATAGCGCATTTTTTTACGTCTCGATAATTACCTTTGAGGTAATAAAATATTCTAAAATCTATTGATTTCGTGTCTTATGTGGTTTTTAATTACCTTAGAGGTAAATCATGAGAAAACAGATACAGGCTCTTGGTCGACTCAAAACAGGCCAGATGAACAAAACAGAATCTGCGTATTGCCAGCACCTTGAGCTGCGTAAACGTGCAGGAGAAATCGTCTGGTATCGATTTGAGGGTATCAAGCTGCGGTTAGCTGACAACACGTTCTATACGCCAGATTTTGCTGTGATGCTCGCCACCGGCGAGATGGAACTGCACGAAGTGAAAGGGGGATTCTGGACCGATGACGCCAGAGTGAAAACCAAAGTCGCCGCAGATCAGTATCCGTTCCGAATCATCGGGGTAACGGTTAAGCCAAAGAAAGCAGGTGGTGGCTGGAACATCGAAGAGTTCTGAATCGACGATCTTTTTAGTTATCAATGTAATCAATAAGTTATGTGGATAAGCGAGGGTAAAGATGGAAAGTAATATCAAAGGGTTAGTTGCCGCCGGGCATGAGATGGCTTCGGAACTGAAAGCTGAATGTGGTGCCGTTGATATGCGTAGTGTGGCAAAGCTGCTCAGCGATTTGGCAACGCAACTGGAAGTGCAACTGGCGCGTGCTAATGCGCTGGCCGAAGACCAGCAGAAAGCGATTGAGTCAATTAAGCAGGCTGATTCGGCTGTTAAGTTGGCACACGAGAAGTTTTCGGTGCTGGCTGCGGAGAATGCGAGACTGAAGGCGATATGTGAGGATCGCCGCACGTTCATTATGAATGGCGTGCAGCTTGGTTTTATCAAGGTGCCAACAGTGGAAACAGATCCAGCTCTTGAAACAATTCGTATCGCCATATCACCACAAAAAACCACTCCAGCCACCGATGCTTTCCTGGCTGAAGTGAAGACTGAAGCACGCAAGGAGGGCGCTTACTTTGTGGCGAACAGAATGCTGGCTGCCTGGGAAGCTGGTTTTATTGATGATACTGCGAAGAACGCCGCGGATATTGCCCGGATGATTCTTACCTCTACTGAGTTTATGGCTAATGCGCCGGAAGGCGATTTTGACCGCTCATTCTCTGATGGCGTTCTCGAAGATATCGCCGCCCAGCTTCGCAAAGGAGGCAACCAGTGAGCGAAATTAATTACCAGGCACTGCGTGAGGTGGCGGAACGTGCAATTCCAGCAATGGAACGCCTGTTAATGTTGCCAGCTGATGATGATTTGTTAAGTGAACAGGAACTTAAAGATTACGGTGTGGATATTGATGCGCTCAACGCCTTCAAATTTCTGACCGGACCAGAAACCGTGCTGGCGCTGCTGGATGAACGGGAAAGAAACCAGCAATACATCAAACGCCGCGACCAGGAGAACGAGGATATTGCGCTAACGGTAGGGAAGCTGCGTGTTGAGCTGGAAGGCAAAGACAGCAAAATAGCCAATCTTACCGCCGAACGCGATGCTCTTCGTGAAGGTGAGATGGGCGACGCTAGGCATAGCAACACACGGGCCGCAGCTGATATCTACTTCCAACTGGTCGAGGAGTGCGAAATTCCTGCTGGCGGTTCTCTGGTCGAGTACGTTGACGATATGCGCGAGAAGTTGGAAGCCGCAGAGAAGCGCATAGCAGAACTGGAAGCACGGGAGGTTGTACTGCCGCGTGCGCACGATGTTCACCCATTAGGGCCGCAGTCGGCGAAAATTTTTTGTGAGTTTCACCGGAGTATCGTGAACAGATGCGCCGATGAGATTCGCAAGGTTGGCGTCAAAGTCAGCATCAAGGGGAATTAGGGATATGGCTGAACTAACCAAAGAATGGCTGAAGCAAACTATCGCTGAATACGAAGCCAATCGTGATGAATTACCGTTTGGACTGGATACCAACAGTGCCATTGAGCTTCAGGCGTTCAAGTTGGCGCTGGCATCGCTGGAAGCAGAACAAGTTGCTTATATTTTCAAACATCCGGCTGGAAAATTATTCTGGGCTTTAACGGATGAAAGCAATAAAGATCAATCGGACGTTATTCCTGTTTATGCCGCCCCTCCAGTGCCAGTAGTACCTGCTGCATTACCTGAGAACGACGATGAGGACGGGCATGACATTGATTATCTTGAGCCATCTGAAGTTTACTCGCTTGGGCGAACAGCTGGCTGGAACGCCTGCCGTGCTGCCATGCTTCATGGTGCCGAACCTGTAAGCCAAACTTACAAGTTGCCTCCCCTGTCATCCAGAGAAGTAAACGCCGCGGCATGGAAATTACACAACATGCTGACTGAACACGGCCCTCTAAATGGGTGTCAGTTCAACAATTTGAAAGAGTGCTTCTATGAGGCATTAAAGGTCGCAATGCGCAACTATCCGGTAACTCCGGATGGTTGGATAAGCTGTAGTGAGCGAATGCCTGAAATTAGACAAACAGTTATGGGATGGAATGGATATGCAGTTAGACAATGCGTATATACAAGGAATGAATACGCCAAGACACAGAAAGGCAGAGAGCCAAGGTTTGAAACCTCAACTGGTATATGGCATGGAGTAACCCACTGGATGCCGCTACCGGAACCGCCGCAGGAGGTGAAGTAATGAACAAGTGCAACGCTCTGCTTTATGCCATGGTGATTGGTTTCGGCCTGGCTGCTGGTATCCGGGTTTATATTACCTGGGAGTCATTAATCAATCTGGCGTGGAGTGCGATTCGTGGCTAAATCCCCCGCAGAACGCAAAGCCGCGCAGCGCGCTCGGCAGTCCGCCGCCGGTGAGCGCAAAATTGAACTGGTGCTGGATAAGCAGGAGCAGGAAATGCTGGCGCGGAACTGCGCCGCCCGGCGCCCTGGTCGCGATCCCTATGAAATGGCCGAGTACATCGCGCTGCTGATCCGCCAGGATGATGCACGTGTGCGCGGGCGTATAAAATCGATCAGCAGAAAACTTTGCGGTAAGTGCGGCGAGAGAGTTCCCGTTAATTCATGCCCGTGTAATGGTGACTCGCAATGCTGGGTGACTAAAGGCTGGCATGAAACGAAATTAATAGTGTGACATGTCACGAGTAGATTATGCATGATGAATTTGATGGGTTTTGAATACTGCCGCCAACTATGGCGGCTTTATTTTGCATGGTACTATTACCACAACGGTAACTATTACCACGGTGGTTATGATGCCTGCTGAACCTAAAACCTATAAACGCAAATCAACGCAATTTAAGCCACTAACCGCAATGCAGGAGGCTTATTGCCAGTCATACATCAAAACGCCTGAAAACCAGACTCAGGCAGCGATTAACGCAGGATTCTCCCCAAATACAGCGGCAGTTAAAGCCAGTGTCATGATGCGCGATGAACGCATTCAAAAACGGATTGCCGAGTTGATGGAGGAGCGCAACAAACGAATGCGCGTCAGTGCCGATTACGTTCTCATGCGCCTGGTGGAGATCGACCAGATGGACGTGATTGACATTCTCAACGACGATATGAGCATCAAGCCGGTCTCGGAATGGCCTAAGGTCTGGCGGCAGTACCTGACAGGTTTCGAACTGGCCGACATGTTCGAAGGCCGTGGAGACGAGAAAGAGCTGGTTGGCATCCTCAAAAAAATTAAATGGCCTGACAAGGTGAAGAACCTCGAACTGATTGGTAAGCACGTCGACGTCAACGCATTCAAAGAACGCCTGGATGTTAATGTGAATGTGACAATTGCTGATCGCATAGCGGCAGCCAGGAAGAGACTGAAAGAACGTCAGGATGGCAATCAGTGACAGATACAGCGTTATCTCCTGAAGAGCAGTTAATCGAGGATATTGCAGGGTTCACTCACGATCCGCTTGGCTATGCCCTCTATGCGTTCCCATGGGGGGAAGAGGGGACTGAACTGGCACATGCCACCGGCCCACGTCAGTGGCAGGCTGATGCGTTCCGAGAGATACGTGATCACCTGCAGAATCCAGAGACGCGATATCAGCCGCTTATGCTGGCACGTGCTTCTGGTCACGGTATTGGTAAATCCGCATTCATCTCAATGCTGATCAACTGGGGCATGTCCACTTGCGAGGATTGTAAGGTCGTGGTGACCGCCAACACCGACAACCAGCTACGAACGAAGACCTGGCCGGAAATTATCAAGTGGTCAAACCTTGCTATCACGAAAGACTGGTTTACCTGTACCGCTACCGCGATGTACAGCAATGACCCTGGGCACGACAAGCGGTGGCGAGCTGACGCAATCCCCTGGTCTGAGCACAACACTGAGGCGTTCGCCGGACTACACAACGAGCGCAAACGCATCATCGTGGTATTCGATGAAGCGTCGAACATTGCGGATCTGGTGTGGGAAGTTGCTGAGGGTGCGCTTACGGACGAAGACACTGAGATTATCTGGGTAGCGTTCGGAAACCCTACACGTAACACCGGGCGTTTCCGCGAATGTTTCCGCAAATATAAACACCGCTGGAAAACTGCGCAGATTGACAGCCGGACGGTGGAAGGCACTAACAAACAGCAGTTGCAGAAATGGGTTGATGACTACGGGGAAGATAGCGACTTCGTTAAAATCCGTGTGCGCGGCATATTCCCTGATGCATCTGAATTGCAGTTTATCCCTACCGGTCTTACTGACGAGGCAATGAAACGGGTGGTAACCGCTGCGCAGGTTGCACATGCTCCGGTGATAATCGGCGTTGACCCGGCATACTCCGGAGTTGATGACGCTGTGATATACCTGCGGCAGGGGCTACACAGTAAGGTGCTGTGGACTGGCAACAAGACTACCGACGATCTGATTATGGCGAAGCGTATCGCTGACTTTGAAGACCAGTATCAGGCTGACGCGGTGTTCATCGACTTCGGTTACGGAACCGGTTTGAAGTCAATCGGTGACGGCTGGGGTCGTACATGGCAACTTGTTCCGTTCGGTGGCGCGTCTACTGACCCGCAGATGCTCAACAAGCGTGGGGAGATGTTCAATTCATGCAAGACATGGCTGAGGCTTGGCGGCATGCTGGATGACCAGGAAACAGCAGACGACCTGTCGGCGGCAGAGTACAAAGTTCGAGTGGACGGTAAAATCGTTATCGAACCGAAGGAAGATATCAAGGAGCGGCTTGGGCGTTCGCCTGGTAAAGGCGATGCGCTACTGCTGACGTTTGCTTTCCCGGTGTCAAAGCGCCTGCGAATTCCCGGGCAGCAGAACCAGCAAGGCAAGGCCATTACAGATTACGATCCCTATGCTTAATCCGTTAGCGGGGATAATGACGGAGATATCCTCTGGTGAGGATAAAACAAAGCCAGCTCATCGGCTGGCTGTTTGTGACATGTCACGGTGTTATTGCTCGCTTAACTTCTGCTTCAGCAAGTAACCTTCAAGCATCCAGATTTTGTTTACAGCATTCTGCCGGGCAATCTTCCGACCAATTTCCGCATCAAAGTTTTCCGGGCTTGCACAGGCGCTCTCTCCGGTGACGGTGAAGCCGTTGCGCAGCACCAGAACGCAGAATGTCAGCAGAGAAAGTGATTCGTGCGGCTGGTAGTTTACCTCTCCGCCAGTATGTTTCGCTTTTATGGCTACGCCAAAGACACCATCTTCTGCTGTGAAATATGCCTCCTGAGCAATAATGCTCTCGATATGGTCTGGCGTAACGCGCGGCGCGGCTAAACCTTTAGCCTGAATTTCAGATTCAATGTCTTTGTCACTCATAGTCTATTCTCACCTTAAAAAAATGCCCGGCGAACCGGGCGAACTGGAAGCAATGAGTTCTGCCTTCCGTGGCTGTACTGGTTTACAGCATGAAGTCATCGCAATGGCGTCCTGCTGTAAAAAGGGCGGTGATAGTCCTTCAAGGGAAACCATCACCGCCAAGCACCTGGAACTTCTGGCATCACGGTCCTTAGGCGTGATTCTGGCGTGGCATGCAGGATTCGAACCTGCGACCAACCGCTTAGAAGGCGGTTGCTCTGTCTAACTGAGCTAATGCCACAACGCTGAGAGCACTTAGCCTGTTAAGGCGCCACACTTTGTCGCGGCTCCATAAATGCTCTCATCGTTGTACCCTCGTCTCTTCCGAGGCGTCACACCGAATCGCCGGGATGGTGAATCCCCGTGCGCGGAATAAAACCGCTCGACTTGCACATTCCGGCTACCTGGTTCGTTTGCCCGAGCAAGGGAGGGTGCCCCTTAAACGTATCCAGACCGCTATCGGCGCATGTGCCATACGCCGTACTGCTCAAAATAAAAGCTCACTCCACCTGTTCAATTTAACGACAAGCCAGTCAGGTTAATAACCGGAATGAACTCTTTACTTACCTGAAGGGTAATAATTCGTGCGTTAAATGTCAACTATCTACGATAAATAAATCATATGTGGTTAAATTGGTAATAATTTAATTGCGTACGGAGTCATTGATATGTGCATGGGTAGCTCACCATCAGTGCCTGCAACACCAGAAGTTCAGGCAGCACCACAGGAGCAGGATGCCGCCGTTGTTGATGCCCGCGACGAAGAAACACGTCGCCGTCGCGCTGCTGCTGGTCGTAGTTCTACGCTGCTTACCGGTTCTCAGGGCGACACATCAACCGCTAATACCAGCGGTAAAACGCTGCTTGGTCAGTAACCGGAGTCATTGAAATGGCGGAAACAACTAAAGAGCGATTGAACAAACAGTTCGCACAACTTGAAAGCGAGCGTCAGTCGTTCGAGCCGCACTGGCGCGAGTTGAGTGATTACATCAACCCGCGTGGTTCCCGCTTTCTGACTTCTGAGGTCAACCGTAACGATCGACGCAATACACGCATTATTGATTCGACCGGGACTATGGCGGCGCGCACTCTCGCCAGCGGCATGATGTCAGGCATCACAAGCCCAGCGCGTCCGTGGTTTCGCCTGGCTACGCCAGATCCTGAAATGATGGATTATGGCCCTGTTAAGTTGTGGCTTGAGGCGGTGCAGAACCGCATGAACGATATGTTCAATAAGTCGAATCTCTATCAGTCGCTGCCGCAGTTATACGGAAGCCTCGGCACATACAGCACTGGTGCAATGGCGGTACTGGAGGATGACGAGGACATCATTCGCACAATGCCATTCCCGATAGGCAGTTACTACCTGGCTAACTCACCTCGTGGCAGTGTGGACACCTGTTTTCGCAAGTTCTCTATGACTGTTCGTCAGCTTGTTCAGGAGTTCGGGCTAAATAACGTCAGCGAATCCGTAAAAAGCATGTGGGAAAGCGGCACCTACGAGAAGTGGATTGAAGTGATGCATTCGGTTTACCCGAACATTGACCGCGATACATCGAAGCTGGATAGCAAGAACAAGCCATTCAAATCGGTTTATTACGAGGTTGGTGGCGATAACGACAAGTTGTTGCGTGAGTCCGGATTCGATGAGTTTCCAATTATGGCTCCGCGCTGGGAAGTTAACGGCGAAGATGTTTATGGATCATCATGCCCGGGTATGCTGGCGCTTGGACCTGTTAAGGCATTGCAGCTTCTCCAGAAGCGCAAGTCGCAGTTGATTGATAAAGCCACCAATCCGCCGATGGTTGCTCCGACTTCCCTCAAGAATCAGCGCGCCTCCCTTCTTCCTGGCGACATCACGTATATCGATCAGATTACTGGTCAGGATGGCTTCAGGCCTGCTTATCTGGTTAACCCCAGTACAGCAGATCTGGTAGCAGACATTCAGGACACTCGGCAAATCATTAACAGCGCCTACTTTGTCGATCTGTTCATGATGTTGCAGAACATCAATACCCGCTCGATGCCTGTTGAAGCGGTGATCGAAATGAAAGAAGAAAAACTTCTGATGTTGGGGCCGGTTCTGGAGCGTCTGAACGACGAATGTCTTAATCCTCTCATTGACCGCGCTTTCTCGATGATGGTGCGTAAAAACATGTTGCCGCCACCGCCTGACGCGATGGAAGGCATGCCCCTGAAGGTCGAATACATTTCCGTCATGGCTCAGGCGCAGAAGTCTATCGGCCTGTCCAGTCTGGCGTCTACGGTCAACTTCATTGGTCAACTTGCGCAAGCGAAACCAGAAGCTCTCGACAAACTCAACGTTGATCAGGCGATCGATGCATTCGCTGATATGTCTGGAGTGTCTCCAACCGTCATTGTTCCGCAGGAACAGGTTGAGCAGGCTCGCCAGCAACGGGCACAGCAGCAACAGCAGCAACAAATGATGGCGATGGGAATGGCGGCGGCACAGGGCGCAAAGACGCTAAGCGAAGCTAAAACTTCGGATCCGAGTGTTTTGTCAGCTATGGCGAATGCAGTTAGTGGTCAGGGTGGGCAATCACAATGACAGATTACGAAGATGATCAACTGAAAGAAGAAAACGCCCGTAAGCAACGTGACATGGCACAGCGTGAAATTGATGACATTCGCTTTGTCATGAGCAGTGAACAGGGGCGTCGCGTTGTCTGGTCGGTGCTGGAGAAAGGCCGTGTGTTTTCCGCTATCTCACCGATGGACGCTATGGCAATGGCATTTAATGAGGGGCAACGCAATCTGGCGCTGGAACTGTTTCAGCGCGTTATGGCGCATTGCCCTGAACAGTATTTGAAGATGGCCAAAGAGGCCAGTGAACAGGAGTGATCATGAATTTATTTGAGCGTTTGCTGTATCGCCGTCTTTGCAATGAACAACCAGTCGATGGTGGAGCAGCTCCGGCTGCGTCAGAACCGTCAGCGCCTGCAGGTGATAACCCTGCTCCAGTTGGTGATCCATCACAACCGGAAGGTGATAAGCCACAACCTGTTGCTGATGGCGATAAACCTGCTGATGACAAAAAGCCTGAAAACGATAAGCAGGATGAAAAAAAGGACGGCGATAAACCAGAGGGTGCGCCTGAGAAGTACGAGTTTCAGGCTGCCGAAGGCGTAGAGCTGGATACAGAAGCGTTGAAGGAATTCGAGCCGGTGGCGCGAGAACTAAACCTGACCAACGAGCAAGCGCAAAAGCTGGTTGATGCTTATCCGAAGATTCTGGCAGGTGTTCAGCAGCGCCAGGCAGAAGCCTGGCAGAAAACAACCGAGCAGTGGGCTGCGGATGTAAAAGCTGACAAAGAAATCGGTGGCGACAAGTTGATTTCTAACCTTAGCGCCGCACAGCGTGCGCTTGACCAGTTCGGGACACCTGAACTCAAAGAATATCTGAACACCACCGGGCTGGGTAATCACCCTGATCTGGTCAAAACGTTCGTGAAAATCGGAAAGGCGATGTCTGAAGATGGCATGGTCACCGGTGGTAATGAAGGCCAGCGTAGTGCGGCCGAAGTGCTCTATGGCAAATAAGAGAGGAAATGACAATGTCTGTTAAAGGCTTAACTGCGCTAACGCTGGCTGACTGGGGTAAGCGCGTCGATCCAAACGGGAAAGTCGATAAGATTATCGAGCTTCTCGGTCAAACTAACCCGATCCTTCAGGATATGCCTTTTGTCGAAGGGAACCTTCCTACCGGACACCGAACCACCATTCGTTCTGGTTTACCTTCAGCTACCTGGCGTTTGCTGAACTATGGTGTACAGCCAAGCAAATCAACCACAGTGCAGGTCACCGATTCCGTTGGCATGCTGGAAACCTATGCTGAAGTCGATAAGTCACTGGCTGATCTGAACGGTAATACCGCCGAATTCCGCCTGTCTGAAGACCGCGCATTTATTGAAGCGATGAATCAGCAGATGGCGCAGACACTGTTTTATGGTGATTCCAGCGTTAACCCTCAGCAGTTTATGGGACTGTCCTCCCGCTATTCCAGCCTGTCTGCGGGTAATGCTCAGAACATCATTGATGCTGGTGGCACGGGTACAGATAACACCTCAATCTGGTTAGTGGTGTGGGGCGAAAACACCGTGCATGGCATCTTCCCGAAAGGGCAGAAGGCTGGCATCCAGATGGAAGATAAAGGCCAGGTGACACTGGAAGATGCGAATGGCGGCAAGTACGAAGGCTACCGTACCCATTACAAATGGGACAACGGACTTGCTCTGCGTGACTGGCGTTATGTTGTTCGCATTGCAAATATCGATGTCAGCAATCTTTCAGAACCTTCCTCTGCCGCAAATATTGCGAAGTTGATGGTTAAAGCACTGCATCGCATTCCAAACCGTGGCATGGGCCGCCCGGTGTTCTACATGAACCGCACTGTAGGCCAGGCTCTTGATCTGCAGTCTCTGGAGAAAACATCTCTGGCTATCAGCGTAAAAGAGACTGAAGGCGAGTGGTGGACTTCATTCCGTGGTGTACCAATCCGTGAAACTGATGCGCTTCTGGAAACAGAAGCCCGCGTGGTGTAACGCCTGTTATTAACCTGTGGGTCGTAACAGACCCACTAATGGAGAAAGAAGATGATCACCGACAAACTGTTGATGTTCTCCGAAGCTCAGGCGGTTACGAATACCGCGGCTTCTACTGACGTAATCGATCTCGGTCCAATTGACGGAAAACGTCGTGATATCGGCGTGGGTTATCCGCTTGAGTTTTGGGTGCTGGTTAACGAAGCCGCCACGGCAAGTGGTGAGGCAACTGTAAACATCCAGTTGCAGACGAGTGAGAATAACAGCTCATGGTCCACTATTTATGATAGTGGCGCACTGGCAAAGGCTACCCTGACAGCAGGTAAACGAGTTGTTTCTGCAAAGGTGCCTGCCGGTGTTCAGCGATATCTGCGTGTTAACTACTCCGTCGCAACTGTCCCACTAACGGCCGGCAAATTCACTGCGGGTATCAGTCTGGATGTTGATGCCAATACGCCGTACCCGATCCGCTCAAAAGTAACTGGTTAAGGTGATATCGATGTCAGGTGAGAAACCAAGATACCGCGTTCTGCGCCTCTCTCATATCCATAACACACTGTGGCCGGAGGGGGCAGAAATCGAATACGAAGGTGAGCCTGGTAGCGCACTGGAACCTGTTAACGATGCAGCCAGACAGGCAAAAGCAAAGGTAGCAGGAAAGGTGTCTATGGCAGCAACCAGCACCAAAATCATCAACGATGTGTCAGATGATGGTGAACTGGATAAGCTCCGTGAAGAGTACGAATTGCTCTTTAACGAGAAGCCACACCATAACGCTAAAGCCGAAACGCTCCGCGAGAAGATCGCAGATAAGCGTAAAGAACTGGGCGTGTAAGCCTCGCGAATCCGACAAGGGGCTTCGGCCCCTTTATTGCAGGAGTGTATATGGAACTCGTAAACCTCAAAACCGGCACTGACAGCTACCAGGATGAGAGCGGAGAAACCAGAACTCGCGATGAATACCCGTGGGGGCTGTGCATCACTCTTAATAACGACACATTGAATAAGCTGAAGGCGCAACCTCAGGGCGTCGGAACAGAAGTGATGATAACTGCAAAGGCTGTTATTCGAGGCCTGTCTGCCAGAGAAACTGACGATGGTGTTAATCGCAGCGCCGATCTGCAGATCACTGATATGGCGATCGCTCCTGTTTCCAGGGATGTAGAAAAATCAGCGGCTGAAACTCTGTACGGTAACGGAGGTGAGTGATGGCCTCTGTAGTAGAGATCTGTAATCGTGCGCTGTCCAATATTGGCAACAGCCGCAGTATTAACAGCCTGACGGAAGCCAGCAAGGAAGCGGGTGAATGTTCGCTGCACTTTGAGGCCTGCCGTGATGCTGTTCTTTCTGATTTTGACTGGAACTTTGCTACCAAACGCGTGGCGCTTGCAGATACGAGCAATCCACCGCCTGACTGGGAATATGCGTACCAGTACCCGTCCGATTGTCTGCGCATTACTGAAATTATGCTTCCTGGTGTACGCAATCCAACAGCAGCAATGCGCGTTCAGTACGAAGTTGGTGCAGACACCAACGGAACAGGAAAGTTGATCTACACAGACCAGCCGCAGGCATGGCTCAAGTATGTCTCTCGCGTTTCAGATGTGAACATGTTTGATGCCATTTTTATGGAGGCGTTGGCCTGGCGTCTTGCGGCAGCTATTAACATGGCGCTGACTGGGAATGCAGACCTCGGTACGTTTGCCCTCAATATGTACAATCGCGTGATTCTTAGTGCTGGCTCGCATAGCCAGAATGAATCACAGGAACCACAGCCACCGGTTGACGAGTTTACCATTGCGAGGTTGTCCTGATGGCTATCAGTTGGATCCAGCCCAGCTTTGCCGGTGGTGAGATTGGACCGTCGTTGTACGGTCGTATCGACATGGCGAAGTACCAGGTGGCATTGCGCAAGTGCGATAACTTTATCGTGCGGCAGTATGGCGGCGTTGAGAATCGACCTGGTACGCGTTTTGTCGGTGCCGCCAAATACCCAAATCGGAAATGCCGCCTAATCCCGTTCCAGTTCTCGACGGTTCAGACTTATGCTCTGGAGTTCGGACACCAGTACATGCGCGTTATCAAAGATGGTGCGTTGGTGCTGAACAGCAGCAATGTTATTTATGAAATTGCCACGCCATATACTGAAGCCGATCTGTTCCGAATTAAATTCACGCAAAGCGCAGACGTGCTTACGCTGGTTCATCCGGCATACCCGCCGAAAGAGTTGCGCCGCTATGCGCATGACAACTGGCAACTGGTTGATGTGGTAACGAAGAACGGGCCATTTGAAGATATCAATATTGACGAGTCAGTGACGGTTTATGCCAGCGCCAGCACCGGGACAATTACGTTAACGGCAAGCGCCTCAATTTTTGGCGCGGAGCAGGTAGGCAAATTGTTCTATCTGGAACAGCCTGCAGTGGATTCTGTGCCGGTATGGGAAACCAGTAAGAGTACGTCGATTGGCGATATTCGCCGTGCAGACAGTAACTACTATCGCGCCGTTACAGCAGGCAAAACAGGCACTTTGCGCCCTTCGCATACAGAAGGCACATCATGGGATGGCTGGGGCGGATCCGGTGATGATGATACCGGCATTGAGTGGGAGTATCTGCACAGTGGTTTTGGCATTGCCCGTATCTCTGCTGCAAATGGAACTACTGCAACTGCCGAGGTGATTTCCTATATCCCTTCGCAGGTAGTTGGCGAGGATAATGCCAGCTATAAATGGGCTAAATATGCCTGGAACAGTATTAACGGTTATCCTGGCACTGTTGTTTATTATCAACAACGCCTTTACTTCGCCGCATCGACTGCGTTCCCTCAGACTATCTGGGCCAGCCGTACTGGGGATTATAAGGATTTTGGCAAAAGCAATCCTACGCAGGATGACGACAGAATTATCTACACCTATGCCGGGCGTCAGGTTAATGAGATCCGTCACCTGATTGATGTTGGTTCGCTGGTGGCGCTGACTTCCGGAGGTGAGTACGTCATCACTGGCGACCAGAACAAAGTGCTTACCCCATCATCATTTGCATTCAGCTCTCAGGGATCAAATGGCTCGAGCAATGTCCCACCAATTGCCGTGGCGAATATTGCTCTGTTCGTCCAGGAGAAAGGCAGTGTTGTCCGTGATCTCGCCTACTCATTCGATGTTGACGGCTATCAGGGGAACGACCTTACTATCCTTGCCAATCATCTTTTTCAGAAGCACAGCATTGTTGACTGGTGCTTCTCAATAGTCCCTTACTCCAGCGCCTTCTGCATCCGTGATGACGGTAAATTACTGGTGATGACCTATTTGCGTGATCAGCAGGTTTTTGCATGGGCACCACAATCCAGTACCGGAAAATATGAAAGCACATGCAGTATCAGCGAAGGCAATGAAGATGCGGTGTATTTCGTCGTTAACCGAACCGTTAACGGGCAAACAGTGAGATACATCGAGCGACTGTCCAGCCGTTTATTTACCAGCGATGAAGATGCTTTCTTTGTTGATTCTGGCCTTAGCTATGATGGAAGAAATACGTCTGACAGAACGATGATCATCACTGGTGGTTCTGGCGAATGGGATTACCGCGCGGAATATACAATCAGTGTTTCTGGTGGTGCGTACTTCACCAGTAGTGATGTCGGCGCGCAACTACAGTTCCCTTATACCGGAACTGATCCTGATACTGGCGATGAGGTGTCAAAAGAATTACGTTGCGACATTATTTCTGTAACCAGTAATACCGCTGTAGTGGTTCGTGCTAACAGGAACGTCCCGCCATCCCTCAGGAATGTGGCCACCACGAACTGGCAGATGGCGCGCCGGACATTTGGAGGCCTGTCTCATCTTGAAGGCCAGACCGTAAACATTCTCTCTGATGCGAACGTGGAACCACAGAAAGTGGTTTCCGGAGGTGCCGTCACGCTGGAATCTCCGGGGGCTGTAGTGCACATCGGCCTGCCAATAACTGCTGAATTCGAAACACTGGATATCAACATTAACGGACAGGAAACGCTGCTGGACAAAAAACAGGTGATCCCCTCCGTTACTCTGGTTGTGAATGCCAGTCGCGGCATCTGGGCGACTACGCCCGGCGGTAAATGGTACGAATATCCACAGCGTGAATTCGAGTTCTACGATGATCCTGTTGATGATGCTACCGGAAAAGTAGAAGTGAAACTGGACAGTAACTGGGGCAAAAACGGGCGTGTAAAAATCCGTCAGCTTGATCCGTTGCCGCTGTCTGTTCTTGCCGTTATTCCTCGCCTTACTGTTGGGGGATTCTGATGATCGATGTTCAAATTATTCCCGCAACCGAAGAGCATCTTCAGATGATTTTGCCGGATGTTCGTCAGGCTGATATTGACGAACTGTATGCGGTATCGCTGATGACTACCGAAGATGCGCTGCGTGTTGGTCTTCGCACTGCGACTATGGCCTGGTCAGGGTTCGCGAACGGAGAACTGGTAACCATGTTTGGTGTATCTCCGGCGTCAATGATCGGTGGCAATGGTACACCCTGGCTGGTCGGAACCAGCCGTATTGAAAAATATCAGAAGACATTTCTTCGCCACTGCCGACCTGTATTGCAGCAGATGCTGGCAGTTTATCCGCGCCTGGAAAACTACGTCGACGAGCGAAACCATGTTGCCAAAGCATGGCTGCACTGGCTTGGATTCAGGCTTGAAGAAGCCGCGCCTTATGGTGCTCTTGGTCTTAATTTCCACAAATTTCACATGGAGAGAAAATAATGTGCGATCCGGTTATTGCTGGTGGCGCAATGCTCGCCATGAGTGGCATTCAGGCATACACCCAGTACCAACAGGGAAAGTATGCCTCGAAGGTTGCAGAAGCGAACGCAGATATAGCCACTGCTCAGGCAAATGATGCAATAAACAGAGGTAACGCTGAAGCTGAGCAACGGCGCAGAGAGACCCGACAGCGGCTTGGTACTCAAGCGGCGACAATGGGGGCTACCGGCGCTGATTTATCTACAGGTAACGCGCTGGATATATTTGGCGACACTGCCCAGTTTGGCGCTCTTGATTCTCTGACGACGGTGAATAACGCGCAACGCGAGGCTTACGGTTATCAGGTTCAGGCTGCCAACTATAAAGCAGAAGCCAGTTCAGCCCGTAAACAGGGGAATGTGGGAGCAGCAACAACATTGCTCACTGCGCCTCTGAAGGCATACGGTGCGTACCAGATGTTTGGTGGGACGTGGAGTCCGTTTACTCAAAGCACTCCTGCGCCAATCGGGGCAGCAGCAGGAACCAGATTACCCGGAGGATTATAATGCCAGTCGTACCAACAGTATCCGGACGTCAGGTTGAGAGTCGTGGAGTTCAGTCAGCAGGCTTGCAGACGTTTTCTCAGCAAGGTATTGGTGATGCTTTTGTTCGGGCAGGGACAGAGGCAATTGATGTTTTGGGGCAGGCAAAACAGCGTGCCAATATCGCTCTGGCTCAGGAGGCATCTCTTAACCTCAGTCAGATAAGCAGCGATCTGCTGAATAATCCTGAAACAGGATTGCTTAACCTGAAAGGGAAAAATGCTATTGGAAAAGGCCATGAGTATACGCAGCAGTTTGATGCTCAGGTCGAACAACTGGCTATGTCGCTGCCGGATGAACAGGCTCGTAATGCTTTCATGCAGCAGGCGCAGCAGCAGCGCATTCAGTTCACTACGCAGGCAGGGCGGCACGAGATAGGGCAAATAAATGCCTACGAAGAAGGCCAGTTTCAGGCTACGCTGCTGAACAATGGTAAAAATGCCGCAGCATTGTATGGCGACAACGCCGCATACGTATTGGCTAATAAGCAAACTTTCCAGCAAATTGAGGATTACGGCATTGCACATGGCTGGAGTGACGAGCAAATCCAGGCCAAGAAAATCGAGTTTAAAGAGAAGGTTGCTGATGCTGCATTGTCCCAGTGGTCGGCAAACAATGCGACCGCATTCATCCAAAGTAATGGCGAGTTAAGTGATACTGCTGCTGGAGCTCGCCGTGCTGTAGCAGATAGTGACTCTTCCGAGCGTGCCCGTGGCATACGCAACAATAACCCAGGAAATCTCGAATACAGCAAAACTAATCCGTGGGTAGGCCAGACCGGTGATGATGGTCGATTTGCTAAATTCGAAACACCTGAACACGGGATTCGTGCATTAGGGCGGAACCTGATGTCGTATCAGAGGCAGGGTATTGATACCGTCAGCGAGATAATTAATCGCTGGGCACCGCCTACTGATAAAAATGACACTATGTCGTATATCAAAGCAGTGTGCGAACAACTTGGCGTTTCTGCTGATGAGCCTCTCGATGCATCTAATCCTGATACCCTGAAGGCGCTTTGTGCAGCCATTATCCATCATGAGAACGGTAGCCAGCCATACAGTGATCAGCAGTTAACTGCTGGTGTCAGTGCAGCACTTGGTTTATCAACAATTCCAACCAACACCAAACGCTATACCGGTAATGCAGCATTCGATGCAGCATCTCCTGAGGCGCAGGCAAGTTTTATGCGACAGGCGGATCAACTGCGTCGGCAGCAGCAGGCTGAATATAAAACGATGATTGACAGCAAGGTTCGCGATGCGACAGCTGCGTATATGCGTGGCGTTGAATTTCCTAACCCACCTGGTGAGGCTGATTTTATTGCAGCTTATGGAGTCAGAGAAGGAAACCTGCGATATACCGAGTTCAGAAATACGCAAATCGCCGGACAGTATATAGGCTCTTTCCGCAACATGCCGACAAGCAGCATTACAGCATATGTTGAGCAATTACGCCCGGATACTGGTGAGACAGGGGAGGGTTATGCGGCACGAGCCGCTCTTTATGACAACGTTGTGTCGGCTGCAAGTCAGGTGATAAAGCAGCGACAGGCTGATCCTGTACAGTTCTCTCTTGCCGCCGGACAGGCAAAGCCTATCGACATGAGCAATAAGGATAACTTTGGACAGAGCGTTGCCTTGCGTGCTGCTCAGGTCAGTGACCTTGCTAAGTCATATGGCACTCCACTGACGTTCTTTTCCAAAGACGAGGCCAATCAGATCGGTGTTTTCTTTCGTGATGCGCCCGTTTCCCAACAGGCAGCATATCTCGATACCATCAGGCAGAGCACTGGTGGTGGGCAGGTGTATATGTCAGCACTACAGCAGATCAGTGCCAACGCTCCATCTGCTGCCGTTGCCGGGATACTGATGGATAAGCCAGGTGGTATTTTGGCAGAAAAAAACTGGTTTAATCCGGATGTTTCCGTGTCTCCTGAAACCGCTGCGCAGACAATTCTTGCTGGCGCGGCGGCTCGTAAAGGTACTGATGACGCGAAAGGTATTCCGATGCCTAAAGATGCTGATCTTCGCCTTGAGTTTTCTGACATGGTGAAGGATGCATTTGCTGGTGATGCTCAGGGGGCATCAATGGCATACGAGATCGCAAAGGACTATTACGCTGGTGTGATGGCGAAAAAAGGCGTGGTATCAGGCGAAATTGACAATGATATCTGGAAACAGGCTGTTAACGTAGCTACAGGTGGCGTGCATGACTATAACGGAATGGGGAATGTTCTTTTGCCGTGGGGAATGTCTGCAGAGCAATTCGATAAGCAGGTTAATCAGGCTTGGAATGAACAAGTTGTTGGCACAGGGATAAAAACACCGCCTGGTCAGTATGGTTTGCAAAGTTACGGCGATAGTCAGTACCTGGTGAAACTTGGTACTGGTTATCTGCTAAAAGATGATGGTTCTCCCGTTGTTCTTGATCTGACACAGAAGCGTCAGAGATTCTCCGGAGATATTCCGCAATGAGTTACTTTGGCCTTAATCCAGTAAACCAGAATCAGCAGCTTGACGAAGCAGCATCAAATCCAGTTGGCTTTAACAGCGATGTTGGTTTTTTCGACAATGCTGTAGGAGCGGCATTGTCTGGTTTGTACTCCGGGCTGGTGGCAAAGCCAGATCAGTTGCTCTGGGCAGGGATGGATAAAATCGTATCCCCGATTGCTCAGTTTGTTAACGAAAACACCTCGCTCAATGACACTTCAGTTTCATACATTGCCGAGCAGAGAAAACTAGCAGAGCAGCAGGTTAAGCGGCTGACGCCTGATGCCGCGACAACCGGAACCGCCGGGCAGGTTCTTTATGGGTTGTTCGATATGGGCGGGCAGGCTGTTATCGGTACAACGCTCGGTGGTCCGGTCGGAGGTGCTGCGGCGGTAACTTCGCTACAGGGTTTTTCTGAGTTTGAACGGCTGACAGCACAGGGTGTTGATTTCAGGACGGCGCAGGAAGCGGGATTAGTGCAGGGTATTACTGCTGGTGCCGGAACACTGATCCCTATGAGCCTCGGGTTACGTGCTGGTGGTGCGCTGGCGGAAGGTGTGGCGGCTCAGCTTGCGCGGACGGGTGAAAGTTCAGTGCGACGCGCCGCAGCAACAGCAGTACGTGCAACGCCAGATATTGCCTATGCCGCAGGTACAAATATTGCGTTCGGTATGGCACAGCGTGGGCTTACTGCAAAAACGCTTCGTGATGGTGGCTATAGCGAAATGGCTAACCAGTATGATGTGTTGGATCGACAGGCAATTGCTATTGATGCTGTTCTTGGGGTGGCGTTTGGTGGTGTCGGCAGATTTATTAACTCTCGCGGTGAGGCTACAAGCACCCCCAATTTTTCACCAGTTGATGTCGATGCTGCACTGGCGGCGAATGCCGCTCATCATGCTGAAATTGATATTTCTCCCGGCGTGCCGATCAACGTGCTTTCGCGCAATTCTCACATTCAGGCTCTGCGAAAAGCTATGTCTGATGTTAGCCAGGGGAGACCTGTAGACGTTGCCAGCATTGTTGAGTCTGCATCTTTCAGTGAAATTCCTGGGCGCAAGAGTCTGCTGTCTCAGGCAGTTAATGAGGCTCTGTCATCTGTAGATGATGGAGTAACGGCGCGCGCTATAGAAAATCGGTTGCTTGAAGAACAGGCCGCGCAGCTTTTGCCGCGTGGAGATAGAAAGGTTTACCAGTCTGAAATCGCTAATAGCCAACGAATTATTGAAAATCTCACTGAACAGCGTGCACAAATTCTTGCAGAAGAGCCAACCGGTAGCGGTAAAGCTTTGTCTCGTGCTCGATCAGATAAACAGGCCAGACTTCGCGATATTGATCAACGAATCCGGCAGGCACAAGAACGCCTGGAATTTTCCCGTAACGCGTTGGCACCGCACGAGCCTGGAGGTCAGTTTTTTGAAGCTCGAGCAGAACTGGCTCGGAGACAGCAGGCAGAAAGTGAACTTAATGCTCAGGCTGTTTCATTCTATAAAACAGCAGAGGTCAGGACGCCAGACGAAGTAGCTCCTTTTGAGCCTGATAAAATATTGCAACAGGCAGAACAAAAAATGATGGCGGATCAGGCAGGAGATATTGATCTGCGCATAGCTGAAGACTCGCTGCTTGAATCACCTGACATGATAATCACCGTGCTGGATGATGATGGTAATCCACAATCGCGCAGCGCGCGTGAAGTACTGGATGAAGCGAACAGGGAAAGTGAGCAGGCAATACAGGATTCCAGCCTGTTTGATGTCGCTGTGGCGTGTTTCTTGAGAGGTTAAATTAAATGAGACAGGAATGTATACAAGCGGTCCAGCAGGCGGCGCAGCGCACGTTAACGGCGCGAGAAATACAGAACATTGAAGACCGCATTTATCGAAATATGCGCTCCATTGCTCGTGATGACCCGATGTCGTGGAGACAACTTTCCGAATCAGAGCGGCTATATCGTGCAGCACAATTGGCATCTGAAGAATTACAGCGAGAAGCGGCATTAAAGAAACGTCGTGTGGCCCTCACTATAGCCGCACGTCAGAGATTGGATAAATTTATCAATAGCTATCAAGGGGCTGATGGGAAACTTGGCGCTCTTAACCGTACTATTGCTTTTAATGCAGACGGTAAATCGAATTTCCTCTCTGTTGAATCCAGAACAAAAGCCACTCGTAATTATGCATTGAGTCAATTGCAGGAGGCATTTGAAGCAGTTGATCCTCGCTTTTTTGGCCTGTTTGAAGATGAAGCTGGCGTGCGTGACCTGGTATATGAAATGCGAGGGCAAAATACTGGCAATGCTAAAGCAAGAAAAGGTGCTAAGGCGTGGAGAGAAGTGACAGAGCTACTGCGCCGCCGGTTTAATGATGCTGGTGGGGACATTGGCTATCTCGAAAACTGGGGGATCCCTCAACATCATTCTATGGAAAAGGTTGGGGCGGTATCAAAGGATAAGTGGGTTAGCGATGTTATAGGTAAGCTGGATCGCAAATATTATATCCGAGCCGATGGACAACTGATGAACGATGCCGAGTTGTCTTCATTTCTTGGAGAGGCTTATAACACGATCGCTACTGGTGGGCTGAATAAGCTTACTGATACCGGCATGCGAATTTCCGGCGCACGTGCTAACCGTGGTAATGCATCACGACAGATACATTTCAAAGATGCAGATTCCTATCTCCAATATCAACAACTTTATGGTGATCGCTCTCTATGGGAAATCATGGTCGGTCACCTGGAAGGTATCAGTAAAGATATTGCTCTGGTGGAAACATATGGCCCAAACCCCGATCATGTTTTCCGTTCCCTTCTTGATCAGGTGAAGGCAGAAACGGCAACAGCTAACCCGAGTAAAACCGGTAGCGTCGAGCGGCTGGCGAACAAAACAGAGAACCTGTACAACTTTATTTCCGGAAAGACACAGCCTGTAGCGAATCCGCACATCGCGCGCTGGTCTGACAATATCAGAAACTGGCTGGTTGCCAGCAGACTCGGATCCGCGTTGCTGTCATCGTTCTCTGATCTTGGAACCATGTATCTGTCTGCGAAGGTTACCAACCTTCCAATGAACCAGTTATTCCGCAACCAGCTTGAAGCTATGGACCCAACGAACCGTACAGAACTTGCGCGGGCGCGCCGCGCTGGTCTGGCGATGGAATCTCTACTTGGCAGCGTTAACCGCTGGGCGATGGATAATATGGGGCCGTCTGTGTCTCGTTGGGCTGCAACGGCGGTAATGCGTGCCAGTGGGCTTACAGCATGGTCAGATGCGCACAAGCGCGCCTATGGCGTAACCATGATGGGAAGCCTGGGAGAAGTAGTGTCACGGACACCAGACCTTCGTAGCCTCGATGATTCTGATTTTCGTATCCTGAAAAGCAAAGGGATTACTGACACAGACTGGAGCGTATGGAAGCTGGCTCAACAGGAGGACTGGGGGAACGGCAATAATACGATGCTGACACCGGAAAGCATTATGCGTATCCCTGATTCAGCAGTTAAACATCTTGGTGAGCCTGAACGCGTGAAATTTGAGGCAATGCGTAAACTGCTCGGTGCCGTAACTGAAGAAGTTGATATGGCTGTTATTACACCGGGAGCACGTGAGCAACTGATAACCGGTTCTGGTATTCAGCGTGGAACATGGAAAGGTGAATTAACGAGAAGTGTTTTCCTGTTTAAATCGTTCCCTATCTCGGTGGTTATGCGTCACTGGTCACGCGCTATGGGTATTCCGTCTGCTGGTGGGCGTGCGGCATATATTGCGACGTTTATTGCCAGTACGACCATTCTTGGCGCTTTGTCGCAGCAACTTAACGACCTTGCGTCTGGTCGTAATCCTCGCGAGATGACAGGAGAAGATGCTGCTAAATTTTGGCTTGGTGCTCTACTGAAAGGTGGTGGTCTTGGCCTTTACGGTGACTTTTTATTGTCAGATCACACTAGGTACGGAAGCGGCGCGCTGGCGTCGATGCTTGGCCCGGTAGCTGGTCTGGTTGATGACGTAGTGAAGATTGCTCAGGGCATACCGTTAAATGCTGTGGAAGGGAAGAATGAGCAGACTGGTGGTGATCTGGTTAAGCTGGGGAAAGGTCTGATGCCAGGTGCGAATCTCTGGTACTTAAAGGCGGCTCTCGATCACATGATCTTTAACCAGATGCAGGAGTATTTTTCACCAGGTTATTTGCGTAAAATGGAGCAACGTTCGAAGAAAGAGTTTAACCAGACATACTGGTGGCGACCACAGGATGTCACTCCGCAATAAGGAAGTGTTGTGTTTTTAATTATTTTGAGTGTGATAATTTCTGGTGTATTGTTATTTATTGACCGCTACAAATATTTTCTTAACCCTCAGACTCAAGCTATTTGCTGGTTCATCTTTGTTGTGCAGGGAGTAGTTCTTGTTGCAAGCCTTATTGAGGGGAGGCCTCTTATTTTTACTGGGTAAATTAGGTGACTACATGCAAGCTATAGGATTCATTGTTTATATCGTCGTTGGTCTTTTTCAGTTGGCAGCAATTATGGCTGGGCTTGAATCATGGTGGGGATTGCACTGGATAATTGCAGCCCCCATTGCTTTCATCGTGAGCTATATTCCATTTGTTGGAGCGATTGTTGGTATGGTTGGCGCTGTGGATGTATGGCGGTGGGAGTGGTGGCAGGCTGGCCTTCTCTTCTTTGGTGGGATCATCTTTGCTATTGTCTGCGGTGGAATGTCATCATTTTTCGAATGGCTATCATTCAGAAAAGGGACGTGACATGTCACAGGCCGCTTTCGCGGCCTTTTCTTTATGTGGTTTGTTTTCGTAATTGTTCGGCACAATAGTCGAGATGTGTTTGCAGATCCCGCATAGACATCTGTGAGCTGGTGACGTAGTTAATCAGTGCAGTCAGTTCGGCAAGTGGGCCATCGACATTAAATCCATCCTTATCGAGATCCCGGAGTAATTTCATCAAGTGCGATCCTTCCACCAGTGACCTGACGCCTCCCGGCGTGTGAATCCTTTCGGTAAATCCGTCTTCCAGTGGATAGTGATACTGCTGCATCTTATCTTCTCCATGCAATAACTGTATATTTATACAGTATCAAATAATTTGTTTGCTATCCAGCACGTTTTGCAAATTACCTGAAAGGTAATATCTATTCATATTTACAGCCTTTCTATCCATATGTGGTTTTTCAGGTAATAGAATAACCAGATATGCGGCGCAACGGGTGCTGCGACTATCTGGAGATTTAACATGACGGTCTCAACCGAAGTTGACCACAACGAATACACCGGTAACGGCGTTACGACATCGTTTCCGTATACTTTTCGAATTTTCAGAAAATCAGACCTGGTTGTTCAGGTGTCTGACCTGAACGGGAACGTAACAGAATTGGTCCTGGATACCGGTTATACGGTAACTGGGGCGGGCACTTATAGTGGCGGTTCTGTGGTTCTTCCGTCTCCGCTTGCTACTGGATGGCGAATTACGATAGATCGTGTGCTTGATGTAGTGCAGGAGACAGACCTTCGCAATCAGGGAAAATTTTTCCCCGAAGTGCATGAAGATGCCTTTGACTACCTGACGATGCTGATCCAGCAATGTTTTGGGTGGTTCAGACGTGCATTGATGAAGCCCTCTCTGCTTGCAAAATATTACGATGCAAAGCAAAACAGAATTTCTAACCTTGCAGATCCATCACTTGAGCAGGATGCTGTAAATAATCGCTCAATGCGTAATTATGTCGATGCTGCAATCGCCGGGGTTGTTGGTGGTTTTGGTTGGTTTATTCAGTATGGTTCTGGGGCTGTGTACCGAACGTTCCAGGATAAGATGAGAGACACCATTAGTGTTCGTGATTTTGGTGCAAAAGGAGACGGCATAACAGATGATACTGTAGCAATTCAAAATGCTATTAATGCAGTACCAGAAGGGGCTATACTTGGATTTTATGGTGGTGAATTTGTTTTTGATAAGGTTGAATTGTTTAAGCCAATAACATTAGTTGGTGATGCAACGTTAATTCACAACGGATTTAGAATAAAATCTAGCAGAATCCGATCACTTTTATCTGGCGTTCAGAAATGCAAGGATTACTCCGAGTCTTCAAGAGCATTTTATTGCTATGCAAATGAAGACCAAAGAGATTATGACGATATTCAGATTTTATTTAATAGATTTGAAGGTTTCTTTTACTCTACGGCATTTGTTGCAAAAAACTATTATTTGGAGAATGACCCTAATTCAAGAATTGTCAAAAACACAAAAGTAATAGGGTGTACATCAGTTGCTCCTGATTCTGTAAATGCCGGTCATTTTCAACATATAGGCGTTACAAATGCTGAAACATCACATAACTCAACTTATGGCGGACAAAATGCAACATCATACAACTTCATTAACCAGAATGGATTTGTAAGGATTATAGGAAATTATGACCATAACAATAGCTATGGTTCATGTGAGCTTGAGAACTCAATGGTGAGTAACTCAGTCATATCAGGTAATACGTTTTCGTCATATTTATGGGTGGATGATACAAGTAATGTTACTATTTCTGGAAATACCGTTTCATCAAGGATCAAAGTAACATCGCAAACTGACGATGTTCATAATATAACCATATCAGCAAATACCACAAAACGGATTACTATAGAGCAATTTGGAGAATCTCCAACAGGGTTGGTATATGGTGCATTAATTTCCTGCAACACTATTACTGGCGACAGTGATGGAAGTTCAGACATTTTATGTACGTCACTTGTTACAGGTGAAATTTCATCAAATTATTGTCATGGATCAGAAAAAAATATATCAATTGTCCGCCTGGATTCTTCTGATATAACTGTTAGAAATAATAAAGGAAACAAAGGATTACTTACAATAAGTAACGATGGTGGAAGGATAATTGAATATGGCAATGATTCTATGGTTCTGTCTGGAAGCATAGATAGCAGACATATACATAATTTATTACATCCAGACACATCGTATTTAGATCTACCGGGGAAATATCTGCACGGAACTAAATATACTGGCAGTATCCCCCCCGGTTCCACAGGAACTGTATCACTTCAAATACCATCAGTGGCAAGCCTTGTTTTCAGGGGCGTTTCTATATGGGTTCTAATTAGAGATGTTAGCAATAACAATATATCGTCATTCAGAATTGATGGTTCATATAAAGTTGTTGGTGGAAGTGTTGGTCTTAGTTTTGCTGATGCTTATTCGAAACTCGGGGTGGATGCAAACTCTATAACAGTGTCAAACAATAACAGCACTTCTGGCAATATCAGCATAGCAATTAAAAACACAGATTCATCAAAAACCCTTCAGGTTACTGTTATGCCGGAGGTTTCAAGCAGGTTAGGTATTGAGGAATAGCATCATATATAATTATTTTAATGTTAATGCCGTCTTCTTGTTGGCGGCTTATTTGTGAAAATGGAATGAGTTATTTATTATGAATATAGAAGTTGATATAACACCAATTCTTCACGCACTTTGCGCTGTTGTCGCACAAGTTCTGGTCGGTCTTTTTACCGGAAACTGGGCTTACGGTGCGATAGCCGGTTGTACGTTCTTCATTGCGCGTGAACACACCCAGGCAGAATATCGCTGGATAGAAAAGTTTGGGAAAGGGAAACGTATCAACATGCCGTGGTGGGGAGGTTTTGATCCGCGCGTATGGGATGTTGGAAGCCTGTTTGACTTTGTTGTTCCTGTTACTGTTTGTTTTTGTGTTTATTTCTCTATTTGACTGCTACCGCGCCATTTGATGGTGCGGAATTCAACTAATCCTCTATATTTTGAATCATTTCTGTACTGCAATCTCTTCAGAGTTATGTAAAAGGCAAGCCTTATTATCGACATGAAAGGAAGGGGATTGACAATACATGGGTAACAAAAAACCATAAATGGTTTATCATGCGTAATGCCTTTACTATTCAGGAGGTAGTTATGCATATAAACGGTGGAAAACATGTCAGCTCAACTAACCAGTGAAACTTTAAATCAGTGGCTTAGCATGAGTTCTCTGGCGGCGGTGATAGCAGGAGTTCCTCCTGAGGTTGCTTTGGGGGCTTTGGCTGGGGCGGTGATTTTTGTTACCTCTGCGGTAGAGTATCCTATTCGTCGTCGTGTACTCTTGTCGATGCTTAGCTTTCTCTGCGGCCTTCTTTTTTATAAACCAGCAGCATCAATTCTTATCGGCATAGCCAGCCTGATCCCTACCATCACGCAGGACTCTTTTGAAAAAGGGATTGTTTTCTCAGCTGGCGCATTCGTGTCAGCAATTGTTGCTGTGCGTATTGGTATATGGCTCTATCACCGTTCCGATAATCCACGCGAGTTAATTCCGGGGAGAAAAGACGATGGTAACGCATGAGTTTTTTTTGCTTATCACCAATGCAGTTATTTGTACTGGCATAGCAATTCGCGTTGTCACATTCCGGCGTAACGGCTCTCAACATCGAAGATGGGGAGGGTGGCTTGCTTATTTCCTTATTGTTGCTGCGGCCAGTATTCCTGTTCGTGTCGTCTATGCAATCTGGTTACGCACGCCAATGGCTGTGGATTTATCTGAGGTCATTATCAACGCTGTCATGCTTGCCGCGGTTATTAAAACACGCGGTAACGTTGTTCAGATTTTCAAAATATCGAGGTCTAAACATGGAGATTAAACAATTCCAGCGAGCTGCTGGTATTAGTGAGTCGCTGGCCGCACGCTGGTTCTCGCATATAACTTCTGCGATGAAAGAGTTTGGTATCAGCAAAGCAGAAGATCAGGCAATGTTTATTGCTCAGGTCGGGCATGAGTCTGGGGGCTTCACCCGGTTGCAGGAGAATTTCAACTACAGCGTCAGCGGACTGGCTAACTTTGTTCGGGCTGGGCGTCTCACTCAGGGACAGGCCAACGCATTGGGGCGACGCGCAGGCGAACCACCATTGCCACTTGAGCGCCAGAGAGCGATTGCCAATCTGGTGTACAGCAAACGCATGGGGAACAATGCCCCCGGCGATGGCTGGAATTACCGTGGCCGCGGACTTATCCAGATTACCGGTTTGAATAACTATCGTGATTGCGGAAACGCTCTTAAGGTTGACCTGCTGGAGAGTCCTGAATTGCTGGCGCAGGACGAATACGCGGCTCGTAGCGCGGCGTGGTTCTTCTCCAGCAAAGGCTGCATGAAGTATACCGGAGATATTGCACGTGTAACTCTGCTTATCAATGGTGGCCGGAACGGCATTGATGACCGGCGCGCGCGATACATCACTGCCAGTAAGGTGCTGGCGTTATGATCTGGGCATTCGCAAAAGCATACTGGAAACAGTTGGTTATCATGGCGATGCTTGCTGTTCTGGTCATATCAGGAGTTGTAGCCTGGAATGCACACGGCATTCGTCAGTACGACGCCGGGTATGCGCAGGCACAGGAAGATCAGAAACAGGCTGATGATAAGGCCAGGTCACAACGTGATCAGGAGAAAACACAAATTGAACGTGAAGCACAATCCCGTATCGATGTGGCGCGTGTTGATGCTGAGCATGCTAATGCCGCTGCTGACAGCCTGCGCGCCGAGCTTGACAAAACCAAGCGACTCGCCGAACACTATACCGGATCTTTCCCCACTGGCACGCCAGCCAGCAAGGTCATCGGTGTGCTCGCCGACATGCTTGAAGAAAGCAACCGAGTTTACAACGCAACAGCAACTGAGGCTGAAAAGTATCGGATTGCAGGAGAATCCTGCGAACAGCAATACGATTCACTGAAGAAGCAAAAATCGTGGCACTGATTTCCGGTGACGGTATATAAAACGGTACGGTGAAAATCAGGTTGCAGAAAGTTATTATCAGTCAATTGGTTATGTGTGTCGTAAATAATTGAGTGGGAATGATTTTGATCCCTGCACTATGAATGAACAAAACCCTCTGTTACTACAGAGGGTTTTTTATCTTCAAGAATTATAGGCTTGAAGTTACTTACATCGATTAATTAAACCAGCTGTCCGATTTGTTCTCTTCTGCTTTGCCCACGCTTTTCATCAGATCGCGACCGCCTTCAGTCATATTTCTGTTTGCGTCAGCTTCAGATTGCACCACATCGGTTTGCGCAGCTTTGTGCTTCAGTTCCTGATCGATAAATTCGTTTTCGCGCTTAACGCGGGCTTCTTCTTTCGCCAGTGCCAGTTTTTGTTTCTGAATCTCTAAGCTGCGTAGCTCATCTTCATAACTTTGATCGCGTTTTTTGTCCGCAGTGGCTTCGGCGTCCAGTTTATCCTGACGAGCTTTCTTATTTGCCGCTGCCGTTGCCGCTCTTTTATTAGCCGCGGCCTGGGCGTTTGCGCGACGTTGCTTCTCTTGCTGGATTTCCCTGTTGCGCTCCGCGACCCATTCGTCATGCTGCCTTTGCTCTTCATTTTTACCTTGCTGTTCCGCTTCTGCGACAGCCGAGAGTTGATCCTGCAATGATGAGGCGATAGCCGGATAGCTAAAGGAGGCTAAGATGGCGCAAAGAAAAACTTTCTTCATGACTCCTCCTGATTATTAGCTCTTTTCAGGACATTTGGTATTTGGCTGAATACGCGTTTCGTTATACGTCGTGGTAATAACAACGGCTAAACCTGTCGTAAACTGGCACTCTTTACCCACCTGGGTGGAGGTATACACTTTGGTGCCTTCCTTATACGTTAGAGAAACACCTTCCACTAAGGTTTTATCATTCACCATAGAACCCGCTGCCGCGCCAACAGCTCCGCCGCCAACTGCACCTGCCGTCGTTCCGGAATTGCTGCCAGACCCCACGTTGTGGCCGATTACACCGCCAGCGACTGCACCAATAAGCGCGCCGAAGGCTTGTGCGTTTCGTTTATTTTGGGAGTTGTCTACGGCAACTTTTGCGGGAAGAATGGAAATAATATTAACGGTTTTAGTTTCTTGTTTGGTATTCAGTTGATCGGTTTGATAAACATCGGCGGCATGATCATCAGCATTTGACTGGCATCCTGCCAGAGTGAATGACGCTAACATTGCCACAGGCAGAAGACATTTTTTAAATTTCATCACTATTCCTTGTTATACACATTACGAAAAATAAGACATTTAAGATCATCAAAAGAGGAAAGTAAATGTATTGCGTATAAAGGAATAGATTAAATTTATTAAAATTCATGTGGAAAATAATTTATAAAAATACATCATTAAAACATATGTATTAATTTTATATTTATTTCGCAGCCAAACAGGATAAACATCAGTCAGGACAAAGACGTAAAATTTAAGATGAAAGAATATCTGCCGCTTTGATAATCCCAAAGAGCAAAAGCATCCGACAGCGAGGTGCCGTTATGTCCTGTGAAAGTGGAGAAGGTAACCGCTAACGTTGTACCGGTGATTCGACGGAGAGTGTGGATTGCTGAGCTTCTTTTTTGCTCTGATGGTGCTGCCATGCACCGACGGACGAGTAGATAAAACGGCCAAAGAAGAAGATAAAGCTGATGAGCAGTACGATACGGGTCATGCGACTGTTAAATCGGTGTCGTTTTCGCATACTGGTTGCCTGACTCACAAAAGGTTCCTTGAAGTATGTCCCACGCTGTGGACGGTACTTACATTAAGGCACAACAGGACAAAATGGTCAATTCTTCGTTATGTAAAAAAGCGTCAGTGGATACATATTTTAATGTTATGGAAGTTAATTTAATTATTTACAATGATGATGTAATAATGATGAATTAACATGATAAACGTAATAATTCATTAATCAGGGTTATTTTGTTTGATATATATCAATTGGAACTTTCATATGACACTTAGAATCAATGCTCTCTATAGTGATGAATAATCATCATTCGAAGTCAGGTGGGATGCCTGTCTGAATACACCTCCTTCAGGATGTGGGGGATTCTGCTGAGCATCTATGAAACTGAATGCAACTTATATAAAAATACGTGATAAATGGTGGGGGCTTCCGCTGTTCCTGCCTTCTTTAATCTTGCCCATTTTCGCCCACATTAATACTTTCGCGCATATTTCTTCCGGTGAGGTTTTTCTCTTTTATCTGCCTCTGGCTCTGATGATCAGCATGATGATGTTTTTCAGCTGGGCGGCATTGCCAGGGATCGCCTTAGGGATTTTTGTCCGCAAATATGCAGAGCTGGGTTTTTACGAAACGCTCTCATTAACGGCTAATTTTATTATCATTATCATTCTCTGTTGGGGCGGTTACAGGGTCTTTACTCCCCGGCGTAACAACGTTTCACATGGTGATACCCGTTTAATTTCCCAGCGTATATTCTGGCAGATTGTGTTTCCTGCAACGCTGTTTCTGATACTTTTCCAGTTTGCTGCGTTTGTAGGATTACTGGCGAGCAGAGAAAATCTGGTCGGCGTCATGCCTTTTAACCTCGGGACCTTAATCAATTATCAGGCCTTACTGGTGGGCAATCTGATTGGTGTCCCGCTGTGCTACTTCATCATTCGTGTAGTGCGAAATCCGTTTTATTTACGTAGTTATTATTCGCAATTAAAACAGCAGGTTGATGTCAAAGTCACCAAAAAAGAGTTCGCACTCTGGCTACTGGCATTAGGTGCTTTACTGCTGCTGTTATGCATGCCGTTAAATGAAAAAAGCACAATTTTTAGCACCAACTATACCTTGTCATTATTGCTGCCCCTGATGATGTGGGGAGCGATGCGCTATGGTTATAAGCTGATTTCGCTGCTCTGGGCGGTCGTGTTGATGATCAGCATCCACAGCTATCAAAATTACATTCCCATTTATCCTGGCTATACCACGCAGCTGACCATAACCTCCTCCAGTTATCTGGTATTCTCTTTTATTGTCAATTATATGGCTGTACTGGCAACCCGTCAGAGAGCGGTAGTCAGACGCATTCAGCGGCTTGCGTATGTGGACCCGGTGGTTCATCTGCCAAATGTTCGCGCCCTGAATCGCGCGTTGCGTGATGCCCCCTGGTCTGCGCTTTGTTATTTACGCATCCCTGGCATGGAAATGCTGGTTAAGAACTATGGCATCATGCTACGGATTCAATACAAGCAAAAACTTTCTCACTGGCTGTCACCCTTGCTGGAACCGGGTGAAGATGTTTATCAGCTTTCGGGTAACGATCTCGCGCTGCGACTGAATACAGAATCGCACCAGGAGCGCATTACCGCACTGGATAGCCATCTCAAGCAATTTCGTTTCTTTTGGGATGGAATGCCGATGCAACCGCAGATTGGCGTCAGTTACTGCTATGTGCGCTCGCCAGTGAATCATATCTACCTGCTGCTGGGAGAGCTAAATACGGTCGCCGAGCTTTCCATCGTGACCAACGCCCCGGAAAATATGCAGCGTCGCGGGGCAATGTATTTGCAACGCGAATTGAAAGATAAAGTCGCGATGATGAATCGGCTACAGCAGGCGCTGGAACACAACCATTTTTTCCTGATGGCCCAGCCGATTACCGGTATGCGTGGTGATGTTTACCATGAAATTCTTCTGCGCATGAAAGGTGAGAATGATGAACTGATCAGCCCCGACAGCTTCTTGCCGGTCGCGCACGAATTTGGTTTATCGTCGAGTATCGACATGTGGGTCATTGAGCATACGCTGCAATTTATGGCTGAAAACAGAGCGAAGATGCCCGCTCACCGTTTTGCGATTAATCTGTCGCCAACCTCGGTATGTCAGGCTCGTTTTCCCGTTGAAGTCAGTCAGCTGCTGGCTAAATATCAAATTGAAGCGTGGCAACTTATTTTTGAAGTCACCGAAAGTAATGCTCTGACAAATGTTAAGCAGGCGCAAATCACCTTGCAGCATCTTCAGGAATTAGGCTGCCAGATTGCGATTGATGATTTCGGCACCGGCTATGCCAGCTATGCGCGGCTTAAAAATGTGAATGCCGATTTGCTTAAAATTGACGGCAGTTTTATCCGCAATATTGTGTCAAATAGTCTGGATTATCAGATAGTGGCGTCGATTTGCCACCTGGCGCGAATGAAGAAAATGCGGGTAGTGGCAGAGTACGTTGAAAACGAAGAGATCCGCGAGGCGGTGTTCTCTTTGGGGATCGATTATATGCAGGGTTATCTTATTGGTAAGCCGCAACCGTTAATTGATACGCTGAATGAAATCGAACCCATTCGCGAAAGTGCCTGAATAATGCGGGCCGACATTTCTCGTCGGCCCGCAAAGCATTAAGCGGCGATTTCTGGTGTACTTTCTTCTTCAATTTTCAACCGCCAGCCAGCCACGCCTTCCCAGTATTCTTGCTCCTTTTCCAGATCAAGCAGTACCAGCGCATTCTGACTAAACCAGTCATGCGGAAAACGCAGTGTCCAGTGACTGTCATCGGTAATCAGCGTCAATGTTGGCGGTGTAGTGGTTGCCTGACGTTGATTATTGAGTAATACGCCAAGGCGCAATAGCTGAATCAGTGGCAGGAACTGTTTCTTCTTAAACAAGGTAAAGCGCGGCAGATCGTCGAGCTTAATCGCTTTACGGTGATAGCGCACCAGTGTCGCCATCATTAGCTGTTGTTCCTGATTAAAACCCGGCAAGTCGCTGTTTTGCAGAATATAAGCTGAGTGGCGATGCAAACCGCTGTGGTTGATATTCAACCCGACCTCATGCAGCATGGCGGCCCATCGCAGTAGCGCCTCCAGTTGCGGATGCGCCAGCTTCGGTTGCTGTTCCCGCCACTGTTCGTACATTTGCATAGTGGTATCCAGCACCCGTCGGGCCTGTTCGCTGTCGATGTGATACTGGTTGGCGAGGCTGCTGGCGGTGCGACTACGCACATCCTGATGACGGAAACGTCCTTCCATTTCATACAGTACGCCTTCGCGTAACGCCCCGTCAGAAAGGCGCAGTTCACGGATGGCTAAAGCATCAAACACACCGCATAAAATCGCCAGTCCAGGAACGAAGACTGTTTTCCGCTCTTCGGAAAGACCCGGTAAACTCAGCGATGCGAAATTACGGTGACGTAAAACTTCTTTTACCAGTTTTTCCAGACGTTCCGGGGTAATTATCCCGTCTTTCTCGCCCATTTCCATTAACACTTCATGGGCTGCTTTTATGGTACCGGAAGCGCCCATTGCCACGTTCCAGCCCTGAATACGGAATTGCCAGGTTAACGTTTCCAGTTTTTGTGCTGCCGCCATACGAGCGCGCTGGAAATTCTCTTTATTGATGACCCCGCCAGGGAAATAAAGCTGGGCAAAGCTGACACAACCCATCCGGCGGCTTTCAACGAGAATAGGTTCGAAATTTTCACCAATCACCAGTTCCGTAGATCCGCCGCCAATATCAATAACCAGTTTGCGACCTTTCTCCGGTTGGGTATGTTCCACGCCCATAAAAATCAGACGGGCTTCTTCATTACCGGAAATAATTTCAATCGGGTAGGGAATGACCTTTTCCGCGCGTTTCAGAAAGTCAGTGGCGTTCAGCGCCTGACGCAGTGTATGGGTGCCAACTATACAGACGCTGGCAGGAGAAAACCCTTGTAGCCGTTCGGCAAACAGCGACAGACAGTTTAAACCGCGCGTCATTGCTTCTTCACTCAACATATTATCTGGCCCCAGGCCGTCCGCCAGATGCACCCGCTGTTTCAGGCGGCCAATAATCTGCATGGCACCATCTACCACACGGGCTATGACCATGTGAAAACTGTTTGAACCAAGATCGACCGCAGCAAACTCCTGCGGACGAGGGGATTTATCGTGTATTGGCATAGGGTTATTCAGGTTGTTCGAGTGATTTGATGTAGTCGTAAATCGCCAACTGCGCCCGTACTTTGCGGCGATTGCCGCGGGGAACGTAGCGATTACTGAGTTCTTTATCGATATAACGTGCTTTGACTGTATCGCTGAATAATATGTCGATGATGTCCAGCACCCGCTGCTTCAGGCGCGGATCGAGCAGCGGTGTCGCCACTTCAATACGATAATCAATATTGCGCGTCATCCAGTCGGCGGAAGAAAGGTAGACCTTTTTATCGCCGCCATTTTCAAAAATATAAACCCGGTCATGTTCAAGGTAACGGTCAACAATACTGATGGCACGAATGTTGTCGCTAATGCCTTCCAGATTGGGGATCAGCGAACACATGCCGCGAACCAGCAGATTAACCGGTACGCCGGAGCTGGAGGCCGCATACAGACGATCAACCAGGCCTTTATCGACAAGGTTATTTAGCTTCAGGGTGATACCGCTGGGCAGCCCTTGCTGCGCGTTGGCGATTTCGCGGTCCACCATTTCATACAACAGGCGGCGGGAGTTTTGCGGCGACACCATTAAATAATCAAATGTCACCGGACGGTATGGGTTTTCAATAAAGTTGAACACCCGCCGTACTTCGTTGGTGATGCGCGCATCGGCGGTCAGCAACGAATAGTCAGTATAAAGACGCGCGGTTTTTTCGTTAAAATTTCCGGTCCCGATGTGTGCGTAACGCACCACTTCACCATTTTCTTTACGTGAAATCAGGAACAGTTTGGCGTGAATTTTCAGCCCCGGCGCAGAGAAGATAACGTGCACGCCTGCTTCGGTCAGGCGCTTCGCCCAGTGAATGTTGGCTTCTTCGTCGAAACGCGCCTGTAACTCAACCACCACGGTGACTTTCTTACCGTTGTGTGCGGCGTGGATCATCGAGTCGATGATGCGTGAATCTTTCGCCACGCGGTAAATGTTAATTTTAATCGCCAGTACGCTCGGGTCGAACGAAGCCTGACGCAGCAGTTCCAGCACATGCTCAAAGGTATGATAAGGATAATAGAGCAACACATCGCGTTCGCGAATGGCATCAAAACCATTGCGGAACTGGGCTTTATCAAACCAAATGTGGCGTAAACGCGGCAGTGGTTTGTTCACCAGATTGGCTTTGCCGACATTGGGGAAATTAATAAAGTCTTTAAAATTATGATAACGACCGCCGGGGACGATGGAGTCGTAGCGGGAAATAGTCAGTTTTTCGCGTAACACTTCAACCAGCGCATTGGGCATATCGCGCTGATAAACAAAACGCACCGGCTCAGCAGTTAAACGCTGCTTGAGACTGGAAGACATCAACTCCATCAGGCTGGCTTCCATCTCATGCACTAAATCGTATTCGGCATCGCGGGTCATCTTCATTGAATAGGCATTCAGCGCGTCATAATCAAAGAAGCCTTTGAAAATATCATCAAGGCAGTAACGCAGAATGTTATCCAGAAGAATCATCGGCTTGCGTCGACGCGGCGCTTCTGGCGGTAAATTCACAAAGCGCGGCACTTTATCTGATGGGATCTCCAGCAGCGCGTAACGGATGGTATCGCCACGGATAATTTCCACCGCCAGATAGGTGTAATCATCTTTCAGGAACTGCACTAAATCAGTGTCAGGATTGATTAAAATCGGCGTAATGTGCTGACGCAGATACTGCTTAAAATAATGACGCAGCCAGTTTTGTTGATTGACGGAGAGCTGGCGTTCATTAATCAGGAAGATCTGGTTGCGCGCCATCTCCAGCAACAACTCGTTGTAGAGGCCGTCGAATTCCTGATCGGCTTTCAGCACCCGGGACTGAATTTTGCCCAGTAAATGGCGGGAATGAGAGTTGGAGCCTTGTTCTTCGCTAATAATGATGCGTCGCTTCAGTTCAGCGAAGCGGACTTTATAGAACTCATCAAGGTTATTGGAATAGATCCCCAGGAAACGCATCCTTTCAATCAGCGGGTTAGATTTGTCCGCCGCTTCCTGAAGCACGCGTTCATTGAACGATAACCAACTGAGCTCTTTTTCGATGTATAGCTTTTCCTGACCCATTACCACTTTTACTCCGTTTTATTCACGGGACACTGCCTGGATATTATGGCGAGCAATATTGGCAGATGTCCAACTATGCCAGAAAAGGGGGAAAAAAACTGCTGGAGCTTGCGATTTACAGGTGAATTGAAAAACGCCAGCGGCAGAGCTGGCGCTTTAACTACGGGGGCATTACTCGTCGGCAGCGTAGCCCTGCAGCGGCAGACGTTGACCATCCAGCCACGCGGCGTTTTCGTGCATTTTCAGACGACCATCGGCAAACCAGCTAATCACCAGTGGATAAATAGCGTGTTCCTGGGTTTGCACGCGGGCGGTGATGTCATCTTCCGTATCACCAGCAAATACCGGGACTTTCGCCTGTAAAATAACCGGGCCACCGTCCAGTTCATCGGTGACGAAATGCACCGATGTACCGTGCTCCTCATCGCCATTTTCCAGCGCCTGACGATGGGTGTGTAATCCGGGATATTTCGGCAGCAGAGAAGGGTGAATGTTCAGCAAACGCCCGGCATAATGGGAGACAAACGCCGGGCTGAGAATGCGCATAAAACCAGCCAGCACGACCACATCGGGTGCGTACATGTCGATTTCATGAATCAACTCCCGGTCATAGGCTTCACGACTGTCAAACGCGCTGGCGATGAGCGTATGCGTTGCAATACCCGCCTGGCGGGCGCGTTCAAGGCCGAACGCGTCGGCCTTATTGCTGAAAACTGCCCGTACGGTGCCTTTAATTTTGTTGGTTTTGCAGGCGTCAATAATTGCCTGCAAATTACTTCCGCTGCCGGAAATAAGCACCACAATATTCATTATTCGATAACCACGCGTTGTTCGGAATCAGAGGCTTTGATGATACCGATTTTCCACGCGTTTTCACCGTTGGCATTGAGCAGGGCGAGGGCTTTGTCCACTTCCGGAGCAGGAAGGGCAATAATCATCCCGACGCCGCAGTTGAAGGTGCGATACATTTCATGGCGCTCAACGTTACCTGCCGTTTGCAGCCAGTTGAACACTTCCGGCCACTGCCAGGAAGATTCATCAATCACTGCCTGGGTATTATCTGGCAATACGCGCGGAATGTTTTCCCAGAAGCCGCCGCCGGTCAGGTGCGCAATGGCATGCACATCGACCTTTTCAATCAACTCCAGCACTGACTTCACGTAAATGCGGGTCGGTGCCAGCAGATGATCGGCTAATGGCTTACCATCAAGTTCGGTGGTTTGCGGATCACAACCGCAGACTTCAAGAATTTTGCGCACCAGCGAATAGCCGTTCGAGTGCGGACCGCTGGAGCCGAGTGCAATCAGCACATCGCCGTCGCTGACTTTAGATCCGTCAATGATTTCTGATTTTTCTACCACGCCAACGCAGAAACCAGCGACATCGTAATCTTCACCGTGATACATCCCCGGCATTTCTGCCGTTTCGCCACCCACCAGTGAACAGCCCGATTGCAGACAACCTTCCGCGATGCCGCTGATCACCGCTGAAGCGGTATCAACATCCAGTTTTCCGGTTGCGTAATAGTCGAGGAAAAACAGCGGTTCCGCACCTTGCACCACCAGGTCATTAACGCACATGGCGACCAGATCAATACCAATGGTGTCGTGACGTTTTAAGTCCATCGCCAGACGCAGCTTGGTACCTACGCCGTCAGTGCCGGAAACCAGCACGGGTTCACGATATTTTTGCGGCAATGCACACAGCGCACCGAAGCCGCCCAGACCGCCCATCACTTCCGGACGACGCGTTTTCTTCACTACGCCTTTGATTCTTCCAACCAGAGCATTACCCGCGTCAATATCAACACCGGCATCTTTGTAGCTAAGAGAGGTTTTATCGGTCACTGCTTGGGTCCCCACGCGTTACTTGCGGTAGAAAAATAAAATTCGGCGCAATTCTAACAGGGAAAGCAAACGTTTGCGAGACTGCTTTACACAACCTTTTTGCACGTCTTTTCCCCAGGCGCGCGGCAAAAGAATACTTGTACCAGGGCAAAGGATCGTTTTCGGATGGAATAATCTTCTTCCATAACCATTTGAATACAAAATAACTTTATCTCAAACCGTTATCATTTTGACTAAAGTCAACGAAAATAATATTGCCGCCTTGAAGAAAGGAGGTATAATCCGTCGATTTTTTTTGTGGCTGCCCCTCAAAGGAGAAAGAGTATGAAGATCGTGGAAGTCAAACACCCACTCGTCAAACACAAGCTGGGACTGATGCGTGAGCAAGATATCAGCACCAAGCGCTTTCGCGAACTCGCTTCCGAAGTGGGTAGCCTGCTGACTTACGAAGCGACCGCCGACCTCGAAACGGAAAAAGTAACTATCGAAGGCTGGAACGGCCCGGTAGAAATCGATCAGATCAAAGGTAAGAAAATTACCGTTGTGCCAATTCTACGTGCCGGTCTGGGGATGATGGACGGTGTGCTGGAAAACGTTCCGAGCGCGCGTATCAGCGTCGTCGGTATGTACCGTAATGAAGAAACGCTGGAGCCGGTACCGTACTTCCAGAAACTGGTTTCTAACATCGATGAGCGTATGGCGCTGATCGTTGACCCAATGCTGGCAACCGGTGGTTCCGTTATCGCGACCATCGACCTGCTGAAAAAAGCGGGCTGCAGCAGCATCAAAGTTCTGGTACTGGTAGCTGCGCCAGAAGGTATCGCTGCGCTGGAAAAAGCGCACCCGGACGTCGAACTGTATACCGCATCGATTGACCAGGGACTGAACGAGCACGGATACATTATTCCGGGCCTCGGCGATGCCGGTGACAAAATCTTTGGTACGAAATAAAGAATAAAAATAATTAAAGCCGACTTTAAGAGTCGGCTTTTTTTTGAGTAAAGCGCCTATAACACATAATACAGAGGATAATTCTATGACGCGCCGTGCTATCGGGGTGAGTGAAAGACCGCCACTTTTACAGACAATCCCGCTTAGTTTGCAACATTTGTTCGCCATGTTTGGTGCAACCGTCCTGGTGCCCGTCTTATTTCATATTAACCCGGCGACTGTACTGTTATTTAACGGTATAGGAACGCTGCTGTATCTCTTCATCTGTAAAGGGAAAATCCCGGCTTATCTTGGTTCCAGCTTTGCCTTTATTTCACCGGTATTGTTACTGTTGCCGTTAGGGTATGAAGTCGCGCTGGGCGGCTTTATTATGTGCGGCGTGCTGTTCTGCCTGGTTTCTTTTATCGTGAAGAAAGCGGGGACCGGCTGGCTGGACGTGCTGTTTCCACCTGCGGCAATGGGCGCAATCGTTGCCGTCATCGGTCTGGAGCTGGCGGGCGTAGCTGCCGGTATGGCAGGTTTACTCCCGGCTGAAGGGCAAACGCCAGACTCCAAAACCATCATCATCTCCATTACCACCTTGGCAGTCACGGTTTTAGGTTCCGTGCTGTTTCGTGGTTTCCTGGCAATTATCCCGATTTTAATTGGCGTGCTGGTGGGCTACGCGCTCTCTTTCGCAATGGGAATTGTCGATACCACGCCGATTATTAATGCTCACTGGTTTGCGCTGCCGACCCTCTATACGCCGCGCTTCGAGTGGTTTGCCATTCTGACTATTCTGCCAGCGGCGTTAGTGGTTATTGCCGAACACGTAGGGCACCTGGTGGTAACGGCTAATATCGTCAAAAAAGATCTGCTGCGCGATCCAGGTCTGCACCGTTCGATGTTTGCTAACGGCTTGTCGACCGTGATCTCCGGCTTCTTTGGCTCCACGCCAAACACCACTTACGGAGAAAACATTGGCGTGATGGCGATCACCCGTGTTTACAGTACCTGGGTTATCGGCGGGGCGGCGATTTTCGCTATCCTGCTTTCCTGCGTCGGTAAACTGGCTGCTGCTATCCAGATGATTCCATTGCCGGTGATGGGCGGCGTTTCGCTGCTGCTTTACGGTGTCATCGGTGCTTCCGGTATTCGTGTGTTGATCGAATCGAAAGTGGATTACAACAAAGCACAGAACCTGATCCTGACTTCCGTTATTTTGATCATCGGCGTCAGTGGCGCGAAGGTAAACATTGGCGCGGCGGAGCTGAAAGGTATGGCGCTGGCGACCATCGTCGGTATCGGCTTAAGTTTGATCTTCAAACTGATTAGTATGCTGCGCCCTGAAGAAGTGGTGCTGGACGCAGAAGACGCGGATATAACAGACAAATAATGTACCGACCGGGCAGTGTTGCTGCCCGGTTCAAACATCATGGGATTCTGTGGTAAACTTCTCGCGATTTTGTGAAATCCTGGTTGAGGTATCTCTGAACACACCGGCACAGCTCTCTTTGCCACTTTATCTTCCTGACGACGAAACCTTTGCAAGTTTCTGGCCGGGGGATAACTCCTCTTTACTGGCCGCGCTGCAAAACGTGCTGCGTCAGGAACATAGCGGTTACATCTATCTCTGGGCACGCGAAGGCGCGGGGCGCAGCCATCTGCTGCACGCGGCTTGCGCGGAATTGTCACAGCGTGGCGATGCGGTGGGTTATGTCCCGCTGGATAAACGCACCTGGTTTGTTCCGGAAGTGCTCGACGGTATGGAGCATTTGTCGCTGGTCTGTATCGACAACATTGAGTGTATTGCAGGCGATGAGTTGTGGGAGATGGCGATTTTCGATCTCTACAATCGAATTCTGGAATCGGGTAAAACACGGTTGTTGATCACCGGCGATCGTCCACCGCGGCAGTTGAATCTGGGATTACCGGATCTCGCGTCGCGTCTCGACTGGGGGCAGATCTACAAATTGCAGCCACTTTCTGATGAAGATAAGTTGCAGGCGCTACAGTTACGCGCTCGTTTGCGTGGTTTTGAACTGCCGGAAGATGTGGGGCGTTTCTTGCTGAAGCGGCTCGACAGAGAAATGCGCACGTTATTTATGACGCTGGATCAGCTGGATCGTGCGTCGATTACCGCGCAACGTAAGCTGACCATTCCGTTTGTGAAAGAAATTCTGAAACTGTAGACAAGACGTTTATTGTCGGAAATGCACCCATAGTATTCGTCGGCCGGATAAGACGCGGCAAGCGTCGCATCCGGCAATGTGCTTCAACTAGCGATGGAGCACTTCTTAACCCACGATTTCCAGTACCAGCTCCGGTGGACGACCAATCCGCGCTTTGCCATTCGCGACCACAATCGGGCGCTCCATTAGCTTCGGATTATCCACCATTGCCTGAATAAGCGCCCCTTCGCTAAGCGAACTGTCAGCCAGGTTCAGTTCTTTATAAAGATCCTCTTTCTGGCGCATCAATTCACGAGCGCTATTCATTCCCAGCATTTTCAGCAAATCGCGCAGCGTTGCCGCATCGGCGGGTGTCTCAAGGTAGAGCACCACTTCTGGCTCCACGCCGTTTTCTTTCAGCAGGTTCAGCGTTTCCCGGCTCTTTGAACAGCGTGGGTTATGGTAGATTTTTACCTGTTTGGTCATTGTTCTTCCTTTAATGCGAATTACATCTTGGTATAAGGCTTAAAGCGTTCCTGCAGCTGGCGCAACTGGTCGATGCGCGCATCGTAACGCGCTTGTTGCAGGCTGCCTAATTTCACCTGCGAACTGGCGCTACTCAACAAGGAAATGGCCTGATCGAGTCGCCCGGCGAGCGCATAACCTTCTGCTCGCGCAGCCAGTTCCTGATCGCGGTTATTTAGCGCGGCTTCCGCCTGTGCCAGTAAATCCCAGCCGTTGCTGTCATCTTTATTATTAAAAGTGTAGCGATTCAGAATATTGGCCGCTTCTTGTGGTTGACCGCCTTGCAGATAAGCGTTCGCCAGGTTGAGCTGCAACACCGGATTGGTACGCAAATCACGGGCATTTTTCAGGCGATTGATTGCCTCATTGGCTTTGTTTTGCCCAAGATCGATATCGGTAGCCAGATCGAGATACCATGCGTTACCAGGTTCTGCCGCCAGTAACGGTTGCAGCGTTTTACGCGCCTCATCGTATTTATTGGCTTCCATCGCCTGTAGAGCACGACCATATTGCGCCGCTCGTTGCTGACGAACGTTTCCTTTCGCCCATTCATCCAGCAAATCACTGGTGAGCTGGTTACGTCCGGAATTATACATCCCCAGTGTGCGCACTTTTGCCAGATAGAAATCTTCTGACGATTGCACCACCATCGGGCGCATCTGATTGGCACGGTTACGGGCATCAGCCAGACGGCTTTCCGGTAGTGGGTGAGTGAGCAGAATTTCTGGTGGGCGCGAGGAGTAACGCGCCTGATCGAGTAATTTTTCGAGGAAGGTCGGCATCGCCTGCGGATCGAATCCCGAGCGTTGCAGCACCTGAATACCAATGCGGTCCGCTTCCTGTTCATTTTGCTGGGTGAAACTGATCATCCCCTGGCGCGTTCCCGCCAGTGTACCGGTCAGCGCCGCCATCCCCGCCTGCGGACTGGCCATCGCCAGTAAAATAGAACCTAACGCGCCGACCCAGGTCAGCGGCGCGCTGCGCTGCTGATCTTCCATCGCTCGCGCCAGGTGACGTTGGGTGACGTGGGAGATTTCGTGCGCCATAACTGAAGCCAGTTGACTTTCGTTATCGGAATAACGGAACAGGGCAGAGTGCAGCACCACGTTGCCGCCAAAGAAAGCAAAGGCGTTAATTTCGTCGTTGTTGATCAGAAAGAAATGAAACGGTGTCTTAACCGAATTGGCATGCGAAACCAGACGCATACCCAGCGAATTAATATATTGCGTTAACAGCGGGTCATTAATTAACGGCGCGCTGCCGCGTAGCTGGCGGACATAATAGTCGCCCATCTGCATTTCCTGACCAATGGAAAGCGTGCTTCCTGCGGAGGTTCCCATATCCGGCAAGGTGTCTGCGCTGTCGGCAAACGCCGGGGCTACCTGACCAATGGTCATAGCAGCAATGAGGGTTGCAACCAGGTTTTTTTTCAACTGCCTGAACATAACCTCTATCCTGTATTTCTGAAGATAGTCATTTGACCGATACTGTGAAATATCGTTCCCACCGCGCCGCCTTTGAGTGTAACGGCGAAGATTAGCCCACTCAAATGACTTTTCAGTTTCCTGAATCCGTCATAAAAAGCGAAGTCTTTTTTGTGACATTTCGATACAATTGCGGATCGCAATCCCGCTCTTGAGGTTCAGGGAAGGTCTTTATGCTCGAAATGTTGATGCAATGGTATCGCCGCCGTTTTAGCGACCCGGAAGCGATTGCCTTGCTGGTTATTTTAGTTGCCGGATTTGGCATTATCTTTTTCTTTAGTGGCCTGCTTGCTCCGTTGCTGGTGGCTATTGTGCTGGCCTATTTGCTGGAATGGCCAACCGTGCGCCTGCAATCTATTGGCTGCTCCCGCCGCTGGGCGACGTCGATTGTATTGGTGGTTTTCGTCGGTATATTGCTACTGATGGCGTTCGTGGTGCTGCCTATCGCCTGGCAACAGGGCATCTACTTAATCCGCGATATGCCGGGGATGCTCAATAAGCTTTCTGACTTTGCCGCCACGTTGCCGCGCCGCTATCCGGCGTTAATGGACGCGGGCATTATTGATGCAATGGCCGAAAATATGCGCAGTCGGATGCTGACCATGGGCGATTCGGTGGTGAAAATTTCCCTCGCCTCGCTGGTCGGTTTGCTGACCATAGCCGTCTATCTGGTGCTGGTGCCATTGATGGTCTTCTTCCTGCTGAAAGACAAAGAGCAGATGCTGAACGCCGTTCGTCGGGTGCTACCGCGTAACCGCGGACTGGCAGGACAGGTGTGGAAGGAGATGAATCAACAAATCACCAACTATATCCGCGGCAAAGTGCTGGAGATGATCGTGGTGGGGATCGCCACCTGGCTGGGGTTCTTACTCTTCGGGCTGAACTATTCGCTGCTGCTGGCGGTGCTGGTCGGCTTCTCGGTACTTATTCCATACATTGGCGCATTTGTGGTGACCATTCCGGTGGTTGGCGTGGCGCTATTCCAGTTTGGTGCTGGCACGGAATTCTGGAGCTGCTTCGCGGTGTATCTGATTATTCAGGCGCTGGACGGTAACCTGCTAGTGCCGGTGTTGTTCTCCGAAGCGGTTAACCTGCATCCGCTGGTCATTATTTTATCAGTAGTGATCTTCGGTGGTTTGTGGGGATTCTGGGGCGTATTCTTCGCCATTCCATTGGCGACGCTGATCAAAGCCGTGATTCACGCCTGGCCCGATGGGCAAATCGCGCAAGAATAATCTTCAGCCCGACGAACTGTTTCGCCGGGCTGATTTTTAGGGTTCCTGACGTAAATAAATAGCCCGATAACAAATACTCACCAGCACTGCACCGCCGATAATATTACCCAGCATCACCGGGAGCAGATTGGCGGTAATAAAATGGCTGACCGTCAGTGCCGGAAAATGGTCTGCGCTACTGTGCGCCAGTTGCCAGAAGGAGGTAGGGGCGAAATGGCGAATGGCAATGGCGAACGGAATCACAAACAAATTGGCGATACAGTGCTCAAAGCCACTGGCGACAAACAGGGTGATGGGCAAAATCATGGCGACGATTTTGTCGCATAACGAACGTCCGCAATAACTCATCCACAGCGCCAGGCAAACCATCACATTGCACATAATGCCGAGGCTGACTGATTCAGTAAATGTATGATGCATTTTGCCCTCGGCGCAGTGTAAAACCGCGACTCCCCACATCGCGTTTTCACTCATCACCAGCCCGGAAAACCAGATTAACAAACTGAAACAGGCAATACCTGCCAGATTACCGCAGGCCACCAGGAGTGCGTTAATCAGCCATGTTCGCCAGCTAATAACGCCCCGACTTTTTGCCATCACCGTCATTACCGACGAGGTGAACAGGCTGGTGCCGCAAACCGCCAGCAAAATAAAGCCGAGTGTAAAGCAAAGGCCGCCCACCAGATGTGTTAATGCTTGTGAAGACGGGGCATCGGCGATAACGGAAAGGTAAAAAGTAAATCCGATCGCCATAAACACGCCAGCGGACATCGCCATTAAAAAGACCGACACTTTGCTGCGGGCAATTTTATGGGCGGCAATCCGTTCAGCGATTGCCGCTTTTCTGGCGCTCAACTGCAAGTCGAAAGAGAGTTTGTTTCTCATGAATACTCCTGCAAAAGCAGATTACAACACCTCGCGAACCGAGATCCCCAGACGCTGCATTCGTGACAGCAGCGTGGTGCGCTTCATCCCTAATCGTGTCGCCGCGCCACGGGGACCGGCAACAATGCCATTGGTTTCTCGCAATACCTGAACAATGCGCTGACGTTCTTCTTCGTCATTCTCTGGCGTCGTCGGGTGCAGCAACTGCGCCATTGAACTGCGAAGCGCTGAATCTTCATTTAGCGTCGGCAGTAAACGGCTTTGTCGGACATTAAGATGTAAATTCAGACTGTTACCGCGAGTCAGTAGTACCGCTCGCTCAATCACGTTTTCCAGCTCGCGCACGTTGCCCGGCCAGTCCCACGACATCAACTGGCGTAGCGCCTCGGTCGGGATGGCGTCAATTGCGCGATTCATATGGCGCGCCATTTTTTGCGTGAAATGCTTTGCTAAAAGAGGGATATCTTCCGGACGGTCGCGCAGTGGCGGCAGTTCCAGTGGGAAGACATTCAGGCGATAAAAGAGATCGCTGCGAAACTGGCGATCTTCAACCATTTGCCACAAATCACGGTTGGTGGCGGCAATGACTCTGACATTTACCGGGATCGTTCTACTCCCGCCGAGACGCTCAATCTCCCGTTCCTGCAATACGCGCAGCAGTTTAGGCTGAAGTTCTAACGGCAGATCGCCAATTTCATCGAGAAACAACGTGCCGCCATCGGCAATTTCAAAACGACCACGATGGGTATTAATCGCACCAGTAAATGCCCCTTTGTCATGACCGAATAACTCACTTTCCAGAAGACTGGCGGGGATGGCAGCGCAGTTGATTTTGACCAGTGGCTTGTCGCGTCGTGGGCTAAGTTGATGGATCGCTCTGGCGATCACCTCTTTGCCGGTTCCGGTTTCACCACAAATCAACACCGTACTGTCGCTCTTCGCCACAATATCTACCTGCTGGAGCAGGTCTTCCATTGCCTGGCTTTGATAGATAATGTCACCGACGCCCAGATTCGAAAGGAGCTGCTCGCTAAGCTGGTGGTTTTCTTGCTGCAAGCTTTCCTGCAAATCGGTCATGCTGCGCCAGGCATCGGCATTGCCAACGGCAATAGCGATGCGATCGGCAATATGTTGTAGTAGCTGGCAGTTTTCCTCACTAAAGAGAGTGGAAGAGGTATGCGCCAGCAACAATGCACCCGGTGTATGGTTGCCAAAGGTGAGCGGTATAAGGAGCGCAGATTCGCAGCCGTTAGATGCAAGTAAGTGTAATAACGGGTCGCGTTGCCAGAGAAACAGATCGTCTGCACGGTGTGTCAAGGTCGGTTGTCGGGTTTGTAGCGTTTGTGTCAGCAATATACTGTCGCCAGGCATACAGCGTGGCAGACACGCACAATGTGAGGCAGAAAGATCGCTGCACCACAGGCTGAACTTCTCGTTCTTTCGATGATCGCCCAGTACCATACTGACTGAAGCCAGACCGAAAAAATGATGGATCTCACGAGCGACGTCAGCGATCAGATCGTCGAGATCAAGATGTGACAACACTGCATTAGTGATATCCACCAGTACCCGATGATGATCGCGATCTTTCTCCAGCAAACGCAGCACCACCTGCTGTTCTTCATCATTGAGCCATGATTGCAGAACCGGAGTGATTATGTGTGCCAGCCAGTTAAACAGTGTGCAATCCTGGGGAGTAAAACGACTGCCGTGGGTGCGAATAAAGCGTAGCTCCGCCATTCCACTACTGCCGAGAAGGACGGCGTGGCGCGAATAATCGACCATCTCGCCCTGATACTCTGTTGTTGCCGTCACATCGCTGCCATCATCATGGTAGCGGTAATAGAAGTTGCTTTTGAGAACATGCAGTTCAATAAATTGTACCGGGCTGAACGGCGGCGGCAGCGGGATGAAGGCGCGTAATAAAGACGCCTTGCCGTGTTTCTGTGCTAACCGCTCCGCGAGCATTCCGTTTACCGCTTCAATTGTTATTCCTTGCGGCGGGGCAAACATCGCCTCGTCTGACATAGCCATCAACAGTCCTTATTAATGAGAAATCCTTCTCACGCAATTTTTCTGGCCATCAGATAGATGGCCGGTTCCTGCACAATTTCATCCAACAGATGAATGAATTGAATGCTACGCGCCTGCCACGCCGACGTCGCGTCATCTGCCAGTGGCGCGAATGCCCGGGTCAACAGGGCGGTGTGGCTGGCGTCAATAACAATCTCACCAAAAGTCATCACCCCCAGCATCTTACGTCGGGCTTGCTCCTCTTCGACCAGTGCAAGCCAATCTTCGTATTCCGTCAGTGGGCAGCGGAAGGCGACATTCAGACAATCAATCACGCCAACGTGATGGCCGATAGCTAGCGAGTAATACATTACCGGAGAGCTGTGTTCCGGCATCTCGTCGCTACTGGCGACAAACTTTTTTCGCAGCGTCCAGAAAACAATTTCCCCGCACTCTTCAGTCATGTAACCCCCGGAGTACGCGAAAGAGTTGCTGAACGATACTATTGAGACGTGGATCGTCGGCATCGCGCAACCAGGTGTTAACCCGATTTCCTGTAGGATCGTCGCTTAAATGGCGCAGGAGTCGATCGCAAATTTCTCGCCCTTGACGATAGCCCGCCAGCCGCCTCGCTTCTCGCTCAATGGCGATACGCTGTGATGGCGGGATCTGCGGCCACAGCGGTTGCATGGTCACCCCGGTGGGATCGCTATAATCCACCGCGTGAATCTTCTGTTGCAGCAAACCGAGCGCCACGGCGAAACCGTGAATGGTGGCGGCCGGTGTTGGCGGGCAGCCGGGGATCCAAACATCAATGGGGACAATGGTGTCGCTGCCGCCCCAGACGCTGTAAAGATCGTGGAAAATACCGCCGCCGACACCGCACGCGCCGTAGGAAACACAAATTTTATGATCGGGGGCAGACTCATATGCCCGAAGTGCAGGCATACGCATCGCACGGGTGACTGCGCCAGTAAATAACAAAATATCGGCGTGACGCGGTGATGAAACAACCTTAATGCCAAAACGTTCTGCGTCGAATACGGGTGTGATGGCGGCAAAAATTTCGATTTCGCAGGCGTTACAGCCGCCGCAATCGACGCGATAAACGTAAGCCGAGCGACGGATATCCTGTAGCAAATGCTGCTTCATCTTTTGCGTTTGCTCGTCCAGCGTAATGGGCTGGCTGACATGTTGCGTAAGCACTGGACTCATAGCTGCTCTTAGCTACCAGCGGTTCATTTGTGTCGTCGTTGATCAGCGTCGCGCGTTGTTTGCATTCCGGGCAGACGCTCGCTTGCGCCCGTAACATTTCGCGGTTTTGTGGTGCATTTTGTTGCTGTGCCAACAGTTCTGCAGCCAGTGCGACGGTTTTTTGCGGGGCAAATGGGCGTTCGCAACGACTGCAACGTTGTAGATGAAACGTCGCGCGGGTATAGAGATCGGCTTTATTGGTGACGGTCAGTTCAAAGTTATTGGTAAGCTGAATGGCTCTGGTCGGGCACACTTCTTCACAACGTCCGCAGTAAATACAACGCCCCAGATAGAGCTGCCAGGTGCGCGTATTTTGCTGGTCGTCGGTCTGGATAGTCAGCGCATTTGCCGGACAAGCACAGGCGCAGGCACCGCAGGCAATACATTGGCTGGGCATCAGGTCCGGTTTCCCGCGAAAGCCTGGGCTGACCTCCAGTGGCGCGAAGGGATATTTCACCGTCGCGGTTCCGGCGCGCATAATAGTTTTCAGTAACTTCAGCATCTTCTGTCCTTACTTCAGCGGCGAACGGTTACGATCAATGCCGTAGCGTTCGATCTCTTTATACGGCACGGTTTTTGACTGGCGCTTGCGCACATCAACCAGCGTCACACGGTCGGTACAGGAGTAGCAGGGATCAAGGCTACCGATAATCAGCGGTGCGTCAGAAACGGTATTGCCGCGCAGCATGTAACGTAGCACTGGCCAGTTGGCGTAGGTGGCGGCACGACAGCGCCAGCGGAACAATTTTTGGTTATCACCGAGCATGCTCCAGTGCACGTCTTCACCACGTGGCGCTTCAACAAAGCCCAGCGCGAATGCGTGAGGTTTATAGCTAAAGCCTTCGGTCAGCAGTGGGGTATCTGGCATGTTGTCGAGGGCAAATTCCAGCATTGCCAGCGAATCAAACGTCTCTTTGACACGGACCATCACGCGGGAGAAGACATCGCCGCCGGTAAAGGTAAACAGCGTTTTGGGAATATTGCCGTAGTCGGCGTAGGGGTGATCAAAGCGCAAATCACGGGCAAAGCCACTGCCGCGGATCAGCGGCCCTACGGGGCTATAATCACGGGCGATTTGTCGGTCGAGAATGCCAATGCCCTGAGTGCGTTGTTCCATATTCGGCGTGGCAAGCAGCATCTCTACCAGCTCCGACACGTCGGCGCGCATCTCGCGCACCAGTTTCAGCGTTTGCAGACGTTGCTCTTTGAGAATATCGCGGCGAACACCACCAATCAGATTCAGACCGTAGGTTTTACGCGACCCGGTCAGCAATTCCGCCATCGTCATCGACTTTTCCCGCACGCGGAAAAATTGCATAAAGCCGGTATCAAAACCAACAAAATGGCAGGAGAGGCCAAGGTTGAGCAAATGACTATGCAGCCGTTCGACTTCCAGCAGAATCGAGCGAATAGTATGCGCTCGTTGCGGCACCTCAATCCCCAGTGCATTTTCAACCGAGTTGGTATAGGCCACACTGTGGGCAAAACCGCAAATCCCACACACGCGGTCCGACAAGAAGGTCACTTCGTTGTAGCCCATCCGCGTTTCTGCCAGTTTCTCCATGCCGCGATGGACATAAAACAGGCGGTAATCAGCATCGACAATTTGCTCGCCATCCACAAACAAGCGGAAGTGACCTGGTTCATCGGAGGTGATATGCAGCGGGCCGACAGGGATCACCCGCGCATCGCTGTTGCCCTCGTTGATAAACGGATACGTTTCGGTATCAGTCGTCGGTTCAGGGCGCAGTCGATAATCCATCGCGTCTTTGCGCAGCGGATGCATATCTTCCGGCCAGTCATCGGGCAACACCAGCCGACGCTGATCCGGCAGGCCAACCGGAATCAGCCCGTACATATCGCGAATTTCTCGCTCGCCCCAGACCGCGGCAGGGACGCGCGGTGTGACTGACGGAAACTCCCGACTGTCGGCATCGACCAGTGCCTTCACCACGATCCAGCATTTTTCGGCCCCTTCCATAGAAAGGGCATAATAAACCGCGTAATGACCGTTAAGTGTCCGCTCGTCGTTGCCAAACAGGACCGGAAGCCAGCCATCATGTTGATAATAAAGATAATGCACAACGTCAGGCAGCAGATTGATTTTCACCGTAATGGTGACCTGTTCAGGCGTTTGTCGCTCTTCATCCAGCACCGCGCCGGGGAACTGCGTTTTCAGGGCGGCGAGAATCGCTTCGCCACGATTTGACGATGAATTAACGTTCACTGTGTTTCTCCGAAACAGATGCGGTGCCTGAAGGCAAAAAATCATGCCAGGTGCTACGTTGTGCAGGCAGGTCGTGCGTCCCTGAGAGGACTATAGTGGAAGCGCCTGCCAGGATCCTGATGACAGGTTGTGGAATATGCGTTCCCATCGCCAGCATCATGACCAGCAGAATCACCATTGGCGAGGTGGTCAACCAGCCAAGTTCACCCCGGTTAACGGCCTGCGGCGGTTTCGCCATTAACACCCGCGCAGCCATCCGTACCAGGCCCGCCAGCACCAGCGTTAACAGCAATAACAGCAGGACGATAAGCAGCAGATGATTACGCGCCAGCCCTGCGGTAACGGTCATAAATTCGCTAAGAAAAATGTTGAAGGGCGGCATCCCGGCCAGCGCCAGCGCACCGCCGCCAAACAGCACGGCGGTAAATGGCATGATTTTGAGCATTCCGCAGACGACGTTGAGATCGCGCGTGCCGTACTTGAGCAGTACATTGCCGGAACCGCAGAACAGCAGCGTTTTTGCCAGACTGTGGTTTAAGGTGTGCAGCAGCGCGGCAAAAATTCCCAGCGGCCCGCCAATGCCTAGCGCCACCGCGACCAGTCCCATGTTCTCCACGCTGGAGTACGCCAGCAGACGCTTAATGTCCCGCTGTACCAGAATGAAAAATGCCGCCACGGCAACCGACAACATGCCGAAGATGAGCAACAACCGGTTGGGGAAATCGCTGCCGATGGCCTGGCAAATAATGATGTAATAGCGAATCAGCACCAACAGCGCGCAGTTCAGCAATACGGCGGAGAGCAGGGCGCTGACCGGACTCGGCGCTTCACTGTGAGCATCCGGCAGCCAGGCGTGCATGGGAAATAGCCCGGTTTTGGTGCCAAAGCCAATTAGCACAAACACAAAGGCCAACAGCATTAATGTTGGGTCAAGCAAGGACGATTGCTTAAGAACCTCGCTCCAGAATATCGCCATTTCTGCCTGCGGCATAACGCTGGCGGCGTTGGCGTATACCAGCACGGTACCGAACAGACCAAAAGCGACACCAACAGTACAAATAATGATGTACTTCCATGCAGCTTCCAGCGATGAACGCTGACCGTAAATGCCTACCAGAAACGCCGAGCTTAAGGTGGTGGCTTCGATCGCCGCCCACATCACAATCAGGTTATTGCTGGTAACAACCAGCAGCATGGTGAACAAAAACAGATGGAAGAAACCGTAGTAATCGCACAGCGTAACGGGTGAAAGCTCGCCGTGTGCCACTTCATGACGCATGTAGCCAATCGAGTAAACACCGGTGAGAAAGCCAATCACACCAAGAATGGCGAGGAACAAACCGCCCAGACCATCAATATGAAGCCACAGTCCCGCAGCGAATATTTCTCCCGCATCAGCGGCAGTTTGGACCACCCACAGTGTCAGAATCAGCAGCAGTGTGATCCCTAAGCTATGTAGTACTGTCACCGTGCGAGTCGCAGAGTGTCCCCATTTCCGGCAGGCAAAACAGAGCAGCGAAAAAAGCAGCGGCGTGAGCAGGAGTAAAGCGAACATCACAGAATAACTCATCTCATTATCCCTTCAGCGCGGTCAAGTTGTTCACGTCCAGCGTGCCGTGGGTACGCCATATTTTTCTTGCCAGTAACACCATCACAATGACGGCGAAGATGGCGTCGGTAGCGATACCAATTTCCACCAGTTCCGGTGCACGCCAGGCAAGAAGCGCCAGCACCAGATGGGAGCCGTTTTCCATCAGGCAGTAACCAAAAATTTGCCGCAGGATATTGCGCTGGCTGACAATGCACAGCTGGCCAAGCAGAAAATGACCTAACGCCACCGCCAGCGCCGGTTTCAGCCCGGTAGCCATCGGTAGCTTCACGGGCTGAACGACAAATGCGCAAAGCAGGACAATTAATGCCGCGAGCAATGCCATCATAGCCGGACCGAATAACGCTTTTTCCGGGATGTTCTGGGGAATATTTCGTGCAGCGTAAATCATGATTAACGGTACCAGCAGCACTTTGGTGATAAAGGCGCTGGCGGACCAGATCAGCAGTTGCTCTGCGACGAACAGGCACGAGAGGGTGGCGAAAATAGACACCAGCACCAGCGACTGGCAGGCGTAAAATCCGCATGACAGGCGATAGCTTTTGACGCTAATCACAAACAGCGATGTCAGCATCATCAGTCCCGCCAGATTATTTACGATCATAGAACCGGTCATTCATCATCTCCTTACTGCAACCAGGTCGCGGCGATTACGCTGGAAATCAGCGACATCACAATCAGTACAATCAACACCAGGCGCATTGATCCTGGCAGCGGTGCGGCATCGGCGACGGCCTCGCTCGGTTTGCCAGGCACGACGCGACCAAACCAGCGAATAAACCAGGCGAAACTGGCGACCGATTCAAACATCAGCAGAATCATGGCGGGCAGCAGGATCCAGTACTCCACTGACAACGAAAAACCGGCGGCAAACAGCGGGAATTTACTGAAGAAGCCGTTGAACGGCGGTACGCCAGTAATCGCCAGCGCGGCTACGCAGAAACCCACGCCTGGCAACGGCAGGGTGTGCAATACGCCACGCAGACGCGGCAACAAGCGCGTGCCGCAGCTGTAACTCAGCGCACCTGCTACAAGGAAAAATAGGCTTTTAGCGAACGCGTGGTTGACGATGTAGGCGATGCTGCCCTCCAGCGCCAGCCGCGAGCCGAAGATGGAGAGCGACAAGCCGAAAAACATCCAGCCAAGTTGAGTGATGGTCGACCAGGCCAGCAACCGCTTCATATCCTGCTGTGGCAAATACATCAGGAAGCCGTAAAGAATGGTGACCAGTGCCATGACCATGCCAACGCCGCCAATCACATGCGGGATATTGCCGCCGTCGATAATGGCGCGGGCAAAAATGTAAACGCCCACTTTCACCATCGATGCGGCGTGGAGATAGGCGCTGATCGGTGTTGGCGCTTCCATTGCATCCGGTAGCCACGCTTGCATCGGTAGCTGGGCCGATTTTCCCCACGCGGCAAACAGGATGCCGCCATAAACCAGATAACGTGCGTCGCCGTGTAACTCGCTCATCGCGCTAAGCGCAAACGTTCCGGTCTGCAAAAACAGCGTGGCGGCGGCAAGATACAACCCCAGCGAACCGATATGAGTGATAAGTAACGCTTTTAGTGCTGAACGCTGCGCTTTATCGCTCTGGTAATAACTGATCAACGCCCAGGAGCAGCCGCCCGTAATTTCAAAAAACAACAACTGACCGAGCAGCGTCGAGGAGAGTACCAGTCCCGCCATCGCGCCGATAAACACCAGTAAAAATGCGTAATAACGATTCGTGCCGTTATGCGGGTGTTCGCGATTTTTATCCGTCAGATAACCCGTGGAGTAGATCGTGACCAGCAAACCGAGGAACACCACCACAAACAGAATCAGCGTACTCACGCGATCAATGACCAGGCCAAACAACGCCACATCCCCCACGTTGACCAACGTCAACGTGACGGCAACTTTATCGGCCTGATAAAACGCGGAGATCAGCGACAACATGCACAGCGTGGTCAGCGCGGCGAACAAAATCCCCCATTCGGCGGCCCGACGTTGTGGCGAAAACGAAACGACCAGTGCGCCGATAAAAGGCAGCAATAACGTCGTCAGAGCAAGATTTTCCATATTCCGTCAGTGCTCCTTACAGACCGGTTAACCAGAAGACCCAGGCAAGCGCAGCAAGGCTGAAGCCAAGCCAGGTCACATGGTGAATGAGTAAAAAACGCCCGCGTGCCAGCGTGTTTTCTGCGATAGAGGCCAGAACAAAAATCAGCAAAACCTTGAGCAGCGTAACGACAAGTGAAGTCAGCAGGCAGGTGAGAGAAAGCTCTTGCGCGCGCCCAAAGGGCAGAAACAGGGCCACAAACAGTGATGCCATCACGACCTGTTTCAGCCCCAGCCCCAACTTCGCCAGCGCCAGCCCGGCACCGGAATATTCGGTCAGCGGGCCTTCCTGTAATTCCTGTTCTGCTTCAGCAACATCAAAGGGAATTTTTCCCATCTCAATGAAGCAGGCAAAACCACAGGCCAGTAACGCCAGTACGGTGGTTAGCGGCGAGTTCCAGCCCGTCGCCAGCGTCTTGCTGATCATCTCGATATGCGTGGAATCCGCTATCAGCGCCAATACCAGCAGTGAGAGAATGAGCATGGGTTCGACCAGAATGCCGAGCGTTAACTCGCGACTGGCACCGATTCCCGCAAAGGGGCTTCCGGTATCCAGCCCGGAAAGAGCAAAGAAAAAACGAAATAGGGCAAGAAGATAGATAAGGGTGATCAGATCGCCGCCGCCCGCAAAAGGGGAAACAGTAATAAATAGTGGTAGGGCCATCGCCAGCACCAGCATGCTGCTGATTAATACCCACGGCATCAGGCGGAACATCAGACCTGAAGATGTCGGCGCAACTTCCTGGCGTTTAAACAGTTTGTGGATATCGCGATAATCCTGCCAGATCCCCGGTCCGCGACGGGAGTGCATACGCGCGCGTATCTGCCGGGAAATCCCCGTAAAAAGCGGGGTTAGCGCCAGCAGAATCACGGCCTGTGCTAACGCAAAAATGATCAGATATCCGTCGCAAAGAGTTTGTCTCATGGTGATTTCCTTAGACGGCAATAGCGATTAGCAGCACAACCAGTGCGGCGACCACATACAGGCAATAGAGACGAAAGTCGCCGCTTTGCAGATGCTGTATTTCTTTGGCCAGCCGTTGGGTGGCGCTCACGATGGGGCGGATCACCCGCTCATCCCAGAAGGGTTCTGTGCTCTGAGCCCTGGCGGTGACGTGCGCAAGACCTTTGTTCAGCCTCAGCGTAGGGTCGAGCTGTTGTCGTAGACGAAATAGCGCACAAAAGACCACACGCAGCGGCTGCATCACGCCATTGCCTGACGGGGCCATCGCATTATCCCAGCCGTAGCCGCATGCCCAGGCATCTCCTGTGCGACGAAACGCTGCGCGGCGCGAACGACACCACAGCCAGTAAAGGCCAGGCAGCAAAGGCATCGCCAGTAGTAACAGCAACAGTAATGAGGGAGTGACCCGTGTATGAAACGTGCCGGGTACAAGTGCTATTCCGCTGGCGACAGTGACGGGAGGGGTATTGGTAAACGCATGGGCAATGTGCATTATCTTCGGTGCCAGCCAACTGGCACTAAGCGCAATGAATACGCAGAGTGCCGCGAGCAGTAGCATGGCGACGATCATCGTATTTGGCACGTCCTGTGCCTCTTCAGCGTGTGTACTGCGCGGCGCACCACAGAAAGTAATGCCGTACATTTTGACGAAGCACATTACTGCCAGCCCACCAGTGACTGCCAGCATCACCATAGCAATAGGACCCGCAAGTTGTAGCGCTACGGCTTCCACACGACTTAGTGAGAACAGCGACTGCCAGGTGTACCATTCGCTGATAAAACCATTCAGCGGAGGAATGGCTGATATCGCGAGGCAACCAATCAGGCATGCTGCGGCTGTCCACGGCATCCGTTTTGCCAGTGCCCCCATTTTTTCCATGTCGTGGGTATGCAAACGCGAAATAATCGCACCCGCGCCGAGAAATAGCAGCCCTTTGAACAGCGCATGGTTGAGCAGATGAAACAGTGCGCCGAGCAGTCCAACCACGGTGAGCAGCGGGTCGTGCAGTGACAGACCGACCATGGACACACCGACCGCCAGCAAAATAATGCCGACGTTTTCGACGGTACTCCAGGCCAGCAGCCGTTTGATATCCTGTTCCGCCAGCGCATACAGCACGCCCAGGAGTGCGGAGATTGCGCCGATCGCCATCACCAGAATGCCCCACCACAGTGGCAAACCCGTTTGCGCCAGCAGATCCATCGCCACTTTCAGGATGCCGAAAATACCGATTTTGACCATTACGCCAGACATCAACGCCGAAGCGTGCGATGGTGCGGCAGGGTGAGCGCGCGGCAACCAGCTGTGCAACGGCATCATCCCGGCTTTCGCGCCAAAACCGAAAAAGGCCAGCAGGAACACCGCCGACGCCAGCCCCGGAGAAAGTGAAAGCGTGCGGAAACTGGCAAAATCGAGGCTGCCGCTTTCGCGCCCCATCAGCAAGAAGGCGATCATAATCAGCACCGATCCGGCGTGGGCGATAAAAAAGTAGAGCATGCCAGCGTTGATCGACGTTTTATCCTGCCTGGCAATGACCAGAAACCAGGAAGACAGCGACATCATTTCAAACAGCACGATGAACCAAAAAGCGTTGTCCATCACCAGCAGGGCAACCATCGATGCGATGAAAAGATTCATAAAGAAGCCCATCGCCGCCGCGCCTTTACCCTCGTATTCGCGCATATAAGTCAATGAATAGAGCGAACAAACCACCACCAGCAAGGAGATAACCAGCACCATAAATGCCGAGAGGCTATCCATTCGCAGGGTTAAATCGGCAAATTCAAAAGGTGTGGCAAAACGGGCGACTAAAGTTACGCCTGCATGTAATTGTGTAATTCCGCTGATGATGCCAATCACGCCGCCCACCAGCGATGTGATGCCGGAAAGCTTAATAGCCAGTCTGTCCAGACCGAGTAAAAATAGCGAAGCCAGACTGGCAAACAGATAGAGGATCAGCGACCAGGTTAATAATTGCAGGGCATCCATTAGCGTTGCTCCTGAGTGAGGGAAAGGGGATCCTCCCCGCCATTGGCAAACCAGCTTGCGGCAAGGCGCTGTTTTTCTTTCATCTGACGTTGCAGGCTATCGTCGGTGATCAGCCGTAACGCCTGATTCGGACAAGCGCGAACGCAGGCCGGACCTTCTGGCAAGAAATCACACAGGTCGCATTTCACCGCGACGGTCTGGACACCCGGTTCCCAGCGCAGCAAAGCATGTTGGGTCGACACGTTTTCTTCGCCGTCTTTGAGTGAGCCCTCAGCCTGAAAAACATATTGCGCAGGGGCATTCACCGGACGGCTTCCTGAAGCGCTGATTGCGCCAAATGGGCAGACCACGGCGCAAAGCTTGCAACCAATACAAAGGCTTTCGTTGAGTTGGATCGCATCATCCCTCTGGGAGATGGCATTGACCGGGCAGACCTGCAGGCAAGGGGCTTCCTCACAGTGATGACACACGACAGGGGCAGTGAGTGTTGACGTCTTCGCCAGGGCCAGGCGCGGGTGTTGCTGTAAACCTTGCGTTTTATGCACGTCCGAACAGGCAGCGAGACAGGTATTACATCCTGTACACCACAGTGGTTCGGCCACCACAAAGCGGTTCATGTCGGCTCCTTGAAAATGATATGAAACATTGCATTTCATATTGCATAAAGAATGCCAGTCTAATTAATTTAATATATTCAATAAGTTATGAATTAACTGTATTCTGAACGGTACAAAAATGATGGTCATTAACGTTCAGCAAAAAATGAATTCGACACCCGTGTCGCAGGGGAAAGCGAGAATGTGATCTTGATCACGAGAAGTGAGGTGTGCTGACCGCAAGCGCAGCCAGCACGGAATGGAGCAGAGTAATCAGGCGTGTTCTTTCAGCCAGTTCAGCACAACGTCGTGGTGATTGCTGGTTTTGAAATCGTCAAAGACATGTTCGATTTTGCCATCAGCGTCAATCAGGAAGCTGATGCGATGAATACCATCGTAGGTTTTGCCCATGAAGGACTTTTCACCCCAGACGCCGAATTGTTCGCACACCTGGTGGTCCTCATCAGACAGGAGCGTAAAGTTAAGCAGCTCTTTTTCCGCAAAACGGGAGAGTTTTTCGGGTTTATCGGTGCTGATACCCAGCACATCAACGCCCGCTTTTTTCAACTCATCCATGTTATCGCGTAAGCCGCAGGCCTGTACGGTACAGCCGGGGGTCATGGCTTTCGGGTAGAAATAAACCAGAACACGCTGTCCCTGGAAGTCGGTCAAATTAACTTGTTCTCCGTCTTGATCCGGCAAGCTAAATTTCGGTGCGATATCACCGGCTTTCAGTGGATTCATTACTTAACTCCATCCTGTTCATCATGTTGGGAATAATTGACGACGTTAATACTGCCTTGTGCATTGAGTTCTGTACATAGGGCTTTGAACGCTTGCTCAATATTTGCTGCGTCCGCAGATGCGGGGCTGTGGGCAGTTATCTGAATATGCAACTGCGCAGCCCGTTCATTTTCAGCAGGTTGCGTGCGCGACACCAGCTCCGCAATGTTCATATGATGCGCGTCGAAAAGTGCTGTGAAGCGTTCAATTAAATGCGGGGAGTCTGCCACATCGACCTGAACCCAGACAGATGCTGGCATTGGCGGACGCGGACGCGCCGTCGTGCGCTTCATCACGATTAAAAGATCCAGTTCGGCACCTTTCAACGGTAACGTTGATTCAATCAGAGTAATGGCATTCCATGAACCGGAAAGCAGCATGATAAACGTGAACTCTTCTCCCAGCATCGCCAGGCGACTGTCTTCAATATTACAGCCGCAACTACTGACATGACGGGTGATGGTGTTCACTATTCCAGGGCGATCGGCACCCAACGCAGTGATCACCAGATAATGTTGCGATGACAGTGTCAAACTGGTTATTCCTTCAAGGGGTGAGTTGTTCTTAAGGAAAGCATAAAAAAAACATGCATACAACAATCAGAACGGTTCTGTCTGCTTGCTTTTAATGCCATACCAAACGTACCATTGAGACACTTGTTTGCACAGAGGATGGCCCATGTTCACGGGAAGTATTGTCGCGATTGTTACTCCGATGGATGAAAAAGGTAATGTCTGTCGGGCTAGCTTGAAAAAACTGATTGATTATCATGTCGCCAGCGGTACTTCGGCGATTGTTTCTGTTGGCACCACTGGCGAGTCCGCTACCTTAAATCATGACGAACATGCTGATGTGGTGATGATGACGCTGGAGCTGGCTGACGGGCGCATTCCGGTGATTGCCGGGACCGGTGCTAACGCTACTGCGGAAGCCATTAGCCTGACGCAGCGCTTCAATGACAGCGGTATCGTCGGCTGCCTGACGGTAACCCCTTACTACAATCGTCCGTCGCAAGAAGGTTTGTATCAGCATTTCAAAGCCATCGCTGAACATACTGACCTGCCGCAAATTCTGTATAATGTGCCGTCCCGTACTGGCTGCGATCTGCTCCCGGAAACGGTGGGCCGTCTGGCGAAAGTAAAAAATATTATCGGAATCAAAGAGGCAACAGGGAACTTAACGCGTGTAAACCAGATCAAAGAGCTGGTTTCAGATGATTTTGTTCTGCTGAGCGGCGATGATGCGAGCGCGCTGGACTTCATGCAATTAGGCGGTCATGGGGTTATTTCCGTTACGGCTAACGTCGCAGCGCGTGATATGGCCCAGATGTGCAAACTGGCAGCAGAAGGGCATTTTGCCGAGGCACGCGTTATTAATCAGCGTCTGATGCCATTACACAACAAACTATTTGTCGAACCCAATCCAATCCCGGTGAAATGGGCATGTAAGGAACTGGGTCTTGTGGCGACCGATACGCTGCGCCTGCCAATGACACCTATCACCGACAGTGGTCGTGAGACGGTCAGAGCGGCGCTTAAGCATGCCGGTTTGCTGTAAAGTTTAGGGAGATTTGATGGCTTACTCTGTTCAAAAGTCGCGCCTGGCAAAGGTTGCGGGTGTTTCGCTTGTTTTATTACTCGCTGCCTGTAGTTCTGACTCACGCTATAAGCGTCAGGTCAGTGGTGATGAAGCCTACCTGGAAGCGGCACCGCTTGCGGAGCTTCATGCCCCGGCTGGAATGATTTTGCCGGTGACCTCCGGTGATTATGCAATCCCGGTGACCAACGGTAGTGGTGCTGTCGGTAAGGCGCTGGACATTCGTCCACCAGCCCAGCCGCTGGCACTGGTTTCTGGCGCGCGTACCCAGTTCACGGGCGATACCGCTTCATTGCTGGTGGAAAATGGTCGTGGCAATACTCTGTGGCCGCAGGTGGTTAGCGTGCTGCAGGCGAAAAACTACACCATCACCCAACGTGATGATGCTGGTCAGACACTGACCACCGATTGGGTACAATGGAACCGTCTGGACGAAGACGAGCAGTATCGTGGTCGTTATCAAATCTCTGTTAAGCCGCAGGGTTATCAGCAGGCGGTTACGGTTAAACTGCTGAACCTGGAACAGGCGGGCAAACCGGTTGCAGACGCGGCTTCCATGCAGCGTTACAGCACGGAGATGATGAACGTTATTTCCGCCGGTCTGGATAAATCTGCCACTGACGCCGCGAACGCTGCGCAAAATCGTGCCTCCACCACTATGGACGTACAAAGTGCAGCTGATGACACCGGTTTACCAATGCTGGTCGTACGCGGGCCGTTCAATGTGGTTTGGCAACGTCTGCCAGCTGCGCTGGAAAAAGTGGGCATGAAAGTGACCGACAGCACCCGTTCGCAGGGCAACATGGCCGTAACTTACAAGCCGCTGTCTGACAGCGAATGGCACGAACTGGGCGCGAGCGATCCAGGTCTGGCATCCGGTGACTATAAACTGCAGGTTGGCGATTTAGATAACCGCAGCAGCCTACAGTTCATCGATCCGAAAGGTCATACTCTGACTCAGAGTCAGAACGACGCGCTGGTAGCTGTCTTCCAGGCTGCGTTTAGCAAGTAAAAATACAGGGCTGGAGTCATCCGGCCCTTTTTTCTGATATGATACGCAAACGTGTGCGTCGGCAGAAAAACGCGATTTTAGCGGTAATTCGCACGAAATTTGTTTGTCGGACGTAGGTCGGATAAGGCGTTCACGCCGCATCCGACAAAACATCCGGCACACCAGACAGCAATAGATTTTAAAACGTTAATTCACACCCAGGAGTGATAAAGATGCAAAAGCAAGCTGAGTTGTATCGTGGTAAAGCGAAAACCGTATACAGCACGGAAAACCCGGACCTGTTGGTGCTCGAATTCCGCAATGATACGTCAGCAGGGGATGGCGCGCGCATTGAGCAGTTTGATCGCAAAGGTATGGTGAACAACAAGTTCAACTACTTCATTATGAGCAAACTGGCTGAAGCGGGTATCCCGACTCAAATGGAGCGTCTGCTCTCCGATACCGAATGTCTGGTGAAAAAGCTGGATATGGTGCCGGTTGAGTGTGTCGTGCGTAACCGTGCTGCTGGCTCTCTGGTGAAACGTCTTGGAATCGAAGAAGGTATTGAGCTGAACCCGCCGCTGTTCGATCTGTTCCTGAAAAACGACGCCATGCACGATCCGATGGTCAACGAATCTTACTGCGAAACCTTTGGCTGGGTAAGCAAAGAGAACCTGGCACGCATGAAAGAGCTGACCTACAAAGCGAACGACGTGCTGAAAAAACTGTTCGATGATGCTGGTCTCATTCTGGTCGACTTCAAGCTGGAGTTTGGTCTGTACAAAGGTGAAGTGGTACTGGGCGATGAGTTCTCCCCGGACGGCAGCCGCTTGTGGGACAAAGAAACGCTGGAGAAAATGGACAAAGACCGTTTCCGCCAGAGCCTCGGTGGCCTGATCGAGGCCTATGAAGCCGTCGCCCGCCGCCTGGGTGTACAGCTGGACTGATTTTTCTGTTCATCATCTTGCCGTGCAGCTGGCACGGCAAGACAACCGCTCTCATAAGATGAGTATTGAACGCTCATTCCTCCGCCATTTCATCCCGCTTTCCTGTGGTAATCTTCCTCTGAACCACCTACGATCATTTCTATAATGAATATATTGTTGAGGTATCTATGCGTTGGCAAGGGCGACGTGAAAGTGACAATGTTGAAGACAGGCGCAATAGCTCCGGCGGTCCGTCAATGGGCGGTCCAGGTTTTCGCCTGCCAAGCGGTAAAGGCGGGCTGATTTTACTGATAGTCGTGCTGGTTGCAGGCTACTATGGCGTTGATTTAACCGGGTTGATGACCGGACAGCCGGTTTCCCAACAGCAATCAACACGGTCAATTAGTCCTAATGAAGACGAAGCCGCAAAATTCACTTCGGTGATTCTGGCAACCACGGAAGACACCTGGGGACAGCAATTCGAGAAGATGGGTAAAACCTATCAGCAACCGAAGCTGGTCATGTACCGTGGAATGACGCGCACCGGCTGCGGGGCGGGCCAATCCATTATGGGACCGTTCTATTGCCCGGCGGATGGCACGGTTTATATCGATCTCTCCTTCTATGATGACATGAAAGACAAACTTGGCGCGGATGGCGATTTTGCCCAGGGGTACGTTATCGCCCATGAAGTCGGTCATCATGTGCAGAAACTGTTAGGCATCGAGCCGAAAGTTCGTCAACTGCAACAAAACGCGACGCAGGCGGAAGTGAACCGCTTATCTGTGCGTATGGAACTCCAGGCCGACTGTTTTGCCGGTGTCTGGGGGCATAGTATGCAGCAGCAAGGTGTTCTGGAAACCGGCGATCTGGAAGAGGCGCTGAACGCGGCGCAGGCCATCGGCGATGACCGTTTACAACAGCAAAGTCAGGGGCGAGTAGTACCAGACAGTTTCACACATGGCACTTCTCAGCAACGCTACAGCTGGTTTAAACGTGGTTTCGACAGCGGCGATCCGGCACAATGCAATACTTTTGGTAAAAGCATTTAACTTCCGGGGCAGGGATGGCTGAACTGACTGCGCTTCACACATTAACAGCGCAAATGAAACGTGAAGGGATCCGCCGCTTGCTGGTGTTGAGCGGGGAAGAGGGTTGGTGTTTTGATCATGCGCTTAAGTTGCGTGATGCCTTACCTGGCGACTGGCTGTGGATTTCGCCGCAGCCAGATGCTGAAAACCACTGTTCTCCCTCGGCACTACAAACTTTACTTGGGCGCGAGTTCCGGCATGCGGTATTCGACGCCCGCCACGGCTTTGATGCCGCTGCCTTTGCGGCACTTAGCGGAACGTTGAAAGCGGGAAGCTGGCTGGTGTTGTTACTCCCTGTATGGGATGAGTGGGAAAACCAACCTGATGCCGACTCGCTGCGCTGGAGTGATTGCCCTGACCCTATTGCGACGCCGCATTTTGTCCAGCATTTCAAACGCGTAATTACGGCGAATAACGACGCTATCCTCTGGCGGCAAAACCAGCCGTTCTCGTTGGCGCATTTTACTCCCCGTACTGACTGGCACCCCGCGACCGGCGCACCACAGCCAGAACAACAGCAACTCTTACAGCAGCTACTGACCATGCCATTGGGCGTGGCGGTGGTAACGGCTGCGCGTGGGCGCGGTAAATCGGCGCTGGCAGGGCAACTCATTTCTCGTATTGCGGGTAGTGCGATTGTCACCGCGCCCGCAAAAGCGGCAACGTATGTACTGGCACAATTTGCGGGCGAGAAGTTTCGCTTTATTGCGCCGGATGCCTTGTTAGCCAGCGATGAGCAAGCCGACTGGCTGGTGGTCGATGAAGCCGCAGCCATACCTGCGCCGTTGTTGCATCAACTGGTATCGCGTTTTCCTCGAACGTTGTTAACCACTACGGTGCAGGGCTACGAAGGCACGGGACGTGGTTTTTTGCTGAAATTTTGCGCTCGCTTTCCGCATTTACACCGTTTTGAACTGCAACAGCCGATCCGCTGGGCACAGGGATGCCCGCTGGAAAAAATGGTTAGTGAGGCACTGGTTTTTGACGATGAAAACTTCACCCACACACCACAAGGCAATATCGTCATTTCCGCATTTGAACAGACGTTATGGCGAAGCGAGCCACAAACGCCGTTAAAGGTTTATCAATTATTGTCTGGTGCGCACTACCGGACTTCGCCGCTGGATTTACGCCGCATGATGGATGCACCAGGGCAACATTTTTTACAGGCGGCTGGCGAAAACGCGATTGCCGGGGCGCTGTGGCTGGTGGATGAGGGCGGATTATCTCAAGAACTCAGTCAGGCGGTATGGGCAGGTTTTCGTCGCCCGCGGGGTAATCTGGTGGCCCAGTCGCTGGCGGCGCACGGCAGCAATCCACTGGCGGCGACATTGCGCGGAAGGCGGGTTAGCCGGATAGCAGTTCATCCGGCTCGTCAGCGGGAAGGCACAGGTCAGCAACTGATTGCTGGTGCTTTGCAATATACGCATGACCTCGACTATCTTTCGGTGAGTTTTGGTTACACCGGGGAATTATGGCGTTTCTGGCAACGCTGCGGTTTTGTGCTGGTGCGAATGGGTAATCATCGTGAAGCCAGCAGCGGTTGCTATACGGCGATGGCGCTGTTACCGATGAGTGATGCGGGTAAACAACTGGCTGAAGGTGAGCATTACCGTTTACGTCGCGATGCGCAAGCTCTCGCAAAGTGGAATGGCGAAACGCTTCCTGTTGATCCACTAAACGATGCCGTCCTTTCTGACGACGACTGGCTTGAACTGGCCGGTTTTGCTTTCGCTCATCGTCCGCTATTAACGTCGTTAGGTTGCTTAATGCGTCTGTTACAAACCAGCGAAATGGCATTACCGGCGCTGCGTGGGCGTTTACAGAAAAACGCCAGTGACGCGCAGTTATGTACCACACTTAAACTTTCAGGCCGTAAGCTGTTACTGGTCCGTCAGCGGGAAGAGGCCGCGCAGGCGCTATACGCACTTGATGATGTTCGCACTGAGCGTTTGCGCGATCGCATAACGCAATGGCAATTTTTTCACTGACTCCTTCATTTTTCTCCCATGGTCATTGTGAGTCAGCGGCGTAAAATTAATGACATCAGTTAAGGAGTTCGCCATGAAACATGACCATTTTGTTGTTCAAAGCCCGGATAAACCTGCGCAACAGTTGTTACTGCTTTTCCACGGTGTCGGGGATAACCCGGTGGCAATGGGGGAAATAGGTAGCTGGTTTGCGCCGCTATTTCCTGATGCGCTGGTGGTGAGTGTCGGAGGCGCGGAGCCGAGCGGTAATCCGGCGGGGCGTCAGTGGTTTTCGGTGCAGGGTACTGAGAGATCCCCTCATAATTTCCCCAAAACGTAACCATGTGTGAATAGATTTT